>Ga0183097_10047_pt1 | contig 495826 bp, 409 predicted proteins | sample BioMet8_FD_128883 | JGI IMG/M metagenome (GOLD analysis project Ga0183097, IMG submission 128883) | Microbial communities from bioreactor (seeded with sewage sludge) at Lawrence Berkeley National Lab, California, USA - Biofuel... | ecosystem: Engineered > Bioreactor > Anaerobic > Unclassified ...
CAGGCTCCGGCGTGAATTTTTCGACCTGGACAGGGGCGCGGCGGGGCGCATGCCATGCTGCCTGAAATATATCCGACGACGTTTTTTTTTATGAATATTTAACAAAAACAGCTAATTATCTGTGCTGCTGGCCACACGGCCGAGGGCGTTTTTCCGTACAGCGGGGAGACGTCCTTTTTTATTATTTGGAATGAAATTTATTTTCAAAAAAATATTGCCAGATATGCTTGACTTTGAAATTCGTTTTCAATTAAAAAAGAGTCACGGAGCAACCCCAACCTGCAAAAGCCCAGCGCGGCAATACGGAGACTGATATGTGCGTCACCCTCATAGGCGGCATGGACCGACTGAAAAAAGAGTATATGGCAGCGGCGAAGCAAGACGGGCATTCCCTGAAGTTCATCACCCGTAACGAGCCAAACTTTGTGGACAAAATCGGCAATCCCGACGCCATGATAGTGTTCACCAACAAAATTTCGCACGAGGCCAAGCGCAAGGCTGTTCAGGTGGCGCGGTCGCGCAACATCCCCCTGCAGATGGTGCATTCGTGCGGCGTGTCCTCCTTGCGGGAATGCCTCAAGGGCGCTTAGGCAACTTAAGGAGCGTATTTTCATGCAAAACTGCCTCCCCGGCAACAGATCGGGAGGTCGTTGACTGGTTCAGCGGCCTCCCGAATTTGCGTGAGGCGGCTGGCGCTCCGTCAACACCAGCGGGTTGGTGCGTGCGGCCCCGGAAAAGGCATACTGCTGGCGGATTGTTACAAATTGCATGAAATTATTATCAGTGGCTTGACATTTGGGAGGCAGGTGGCTAAATCAATCTGGACTTTGGAATTGAATTTCAATTTTTTGATCAGCGCGCGACCAAAGCAACCAAAAGGCAGAGAATGCCAGCAGGGTTTGGGCGCAGGCCAAACTAGACATGATGCGGAAAGGTTAGGGTATTTCAATTTTGAAATGCCGTGGCAGATGCCTGAGCAGACGCCCGACGTGCAAGGCGTAGGCGCAAGTTGTTTGCGGTGTTAACAACCATGGCATGCGTGTCTTAAGCCTTGGGAATGTATATTCTCAAAGTTAATCTGTTCCAGGAAGGCTGGTATGAGCAAAGTTTTGTTCACGGTAATGGCTGCAATGCCGCAGGCGCGGCTTCAGTCTGTCCATAGCATGGGGGAGGTGCGCGCATGAGCGCAGTTCGGCAGTTCAATAATCCCGATGATGCCAATTTTACTGCAGACGGCAGGCTGCGGATAGCTCTTGCGGGCAATCCCAACTGTGGCAAGACCACGGTTTTTAACGGCTACACTGGCGCACGCCAGCATGTGGGCAACTACCCAGGCGTTACGGTCGACCGCAAGGAAGGCAACATTGCCGTCGATGGTACGACGGTTACCCTGGTGGATCTGCCCGGCACGTACTCGCTGACGGCGTACTCAATGGAAGAGCTGGTGTCCCGGCGCGAGCTGGCGGCTGGCAACGTGCAGGCTGTTATCGACGTTGTGGACGCCTCGGCCCTTGAGCGCAATATGCTGCTTACGGTGCAGATGCTAGAGATGGGCGCTCCCGTTGTTTTGTGCTGCAACATGATGGACGAAGCCCGCGCTGCGGGTATTCATATTGATATGGAGCGCCTCAGCTCTCTGATGGGCATACCCGTGTTGCCCATGGTGGCCCGTACAGGCGAGGGGCTGACGGAGGCCATGGCAGCTGCCATCAAACTGGCCAGAGAAGGAAAGCGTAACGCCCTGCGCATCTCCTACGGCAGCGATATTGACCCCGTGCTGCTGGATATGGAAAAGCGCATTGAAGACGGCGGCTTGCTGGCCAGCAAGTATATGCCTCACTGGGTAGCCCTTAAAATGCTTGAGGGCGACAGCGAAATATTGAGCGAGGTTCGCGCCGCCAACGCCGTGCTGGCCGATGAGCTGGACGGTCTGCGCAAAAAGGCCGTCAGCCATGTGCGCAGCACGCTCAATACCAATCTTGAATCCATTATCACCGACTACCGGTACGGATTTATCCGCAGTCTGCTGCGCGACGGCATAATCCGTCAGGACGCGGGCAAGGACCGTCTGGCCCTTTCGGACAAGCTGGACAAGGTGCTCACCAACGCGCTCCTTGGACCGCTGATCATGGTTGGCGTGCTGTATCTGATGTTTCAGGTAACCTTTACCCTGGGCGCATACCCGCAGGGCTGGGTTGAAGACGGCTTTAAGCTGCTTGGCTCGCTGTTTACAACCCTGTTGCCCGAAGGGCTCGCGCAGTCACTTATCGTTGACGGCATCATCGCGGGCGTGGGCAGTGTGGTTAGCTTTGTGCCGCTGATCCTCATTATGTTTGCGCTCATCTCCTTTATGGAAGACAGCGGCTACATGGCCCGCGTGGCCTACATGATGGATCGTGTTTTCCGCTTTTTTGGCCTGCACGGCGCATCTGTCATGCCGTATATCATTGCGGGCGGTATTGCAGGCGGTTGCGCCATCCCCGGCGTCATGGCCACCCGTACCTTGCGCAGCCCCAAGGAAAAACTGGCAACCCTGCTTACGCTGCCCTATATGACCTGCGGCGCAAAACTGCCCGTGTTTCTGTTGCTGGCCGGGGCCTTTTTCCCCGACAATGCCCCCACGGTCATGTTCATCATGATGATTACAGGCTGGGTAATGGCTCTGCTGGTGGCCCGCTTGCTGCGCTCGTCCATCGTTAAGGGCGAATCCACCCCCTTTGTCATGGAGCTGCCCCCGTACCGCATGCCCACACTGTTGAGCCTGCTCTTGCACTGCTGGGAACGCGCCTGGATGTATCTTAAAAAGGCCGGTACGGTGCTTGTGGCCATCTCTGTGCTCATCTGGGCTGCCATGACCTTTCCCGGTCTGCCCGAAGACAAGTCGGCCCCTTACGACACCCAGATATCCCAGCTGGAAGAAAAGCTGGCCGCCTTTGCAGAGGGCGACGAAGCCCGCGCCCCCATTGAAGAAGAACTGGGCAACGTGCGCAATGAACTTAAGGAAGAAGCCCTGGCCTTCTCGGTGGCTGGCCGTCTTGGCAAAGCTGTGGAACCCGCAACCAGGCCCATGGGTTTTGACTGGCGTACCGACATAGCCCTGCTCGCCGGTGTGGCTGCCAAGGAGGCCGTTGTGGCCACCATGGGCACGGCCTACGCCATGGGCGACCAGGACCCCGAAGACGCCGCCCCCCTTGCCGATCGCCTCAAGGCTGAAGAGGGCTGGTCAAAGGCTACCGCGCTCGCGCTCATGCTCTTTGTGCTGCTGTATTCGCCCTGCTTCGTGGCCCTTGTGGTCATACGGCAGGAGGCTGGCAGCTGGGGCTGGGTGGCCTTCAGCATACTGTTCAACACCGGGTTGGCCTATGCTGTGGCTACGGCTGCCTACCAGCTCGGACGTGTCGCCTGGGGGTAGCCTGACTTCGGTTTACTGATTGGATTTCCCCCTTTTTATCTCCTGTGCCGCCTGCCTTGACAAAGGTCTGGCGGCACAGGCATTATCTGGCAGTACAATCTGCAAGATATTGCGGGGGATTTTTTAATGCTTATCCGGCTGTTGACATTTATCGTTTTTATTATTTCCACTGCGCTTCCTGCAGTTGCAGAGACCACCTGGAATGCGTATGTGGTAAATGTGGAAGATGGCAATACCATTTCTGTAAGCACCAAGCACGGCAGCGATGAACCGGAAGCGGTTTTGATTTTTTACGGCATTGAGGCCCCCAGCCATAACCAGCCCTTTGGCCCCGAGGCCGTGGCCTACCTGAAGAGCGTCATGCCCAAGGGTACCAAGGTCGGCGTTGAAACGGTGGGACAGCTTGAGGCTGGGCCCATTGCAGCGCTGGTGCAGGTGGGTGGCGATTCCATCAACTACAAGATGGTGATGGCCGGTCTGGCCTGGGTGGACAGGCAAAAGTGCAGGGCCATTTTTTGTCGGCGCTGGCTTATTCAGGAACACCAGGCCGTGGTTGACAGGCGCGGCATCTGGAGTTTGAATATGAGCACCCCACCTTGGCAGTGGGGCCGCTGACAAATCGCCATACCCCCAAAAGGAGCGCTTATGGAAGTTACAGGTTCCGAAGAATTGCGCGAATTTCTTGACTCGTGGCAGGACGACCCGCTCAACATAAAGAAATCGTTTACGGAATACATGGAGTTTCTGGCTGCGCACAGTAATGTAAGCTTTACCTTTAAGGCACGGCCTGGCGTCAGCTACTCGTTGCGCGCGCGGCACAGCATCCAGACCAAACGAGTGCTCTTTGTGCTGCTGGACGTTGTGGACGACGAGCCCGCAAGCCGCTGGCTTTCCATATGTTTTTATGACGACATGGTGACAGACCCCGCCGACAAGGGCGACTTTGTGCCCGGCGGCCTCATGGGCGAGGACGCCCGCTGCTTTAACCTTGAGGACGACGATGGCGTCATGCGCGACTATATCAAGGCGCGTCTGGCCGAGGCCGCCCGCAAAGCCGCAAAAGAGTAAGTGTGCTTTCTACAGATATATGCAGCAGTGTAGCCATTGACTTTGAAACTTCAGGCTACTCGGCCCACAGCGCTTGCGCCGTGGGCCTTGCTCGTATTGAGCAGGGCAGGGTGACCGATGTTTTTTACAGCCTTATCAGGCCGCCGTCGTCGAGGATAATGTTTACAGAGATCCACGGCCTGACTTGGCCCATGCTTAAAGACGCGCCGACATTTGCCGAAGTGTGGCCACAGATGCAAACCTTTTTTGAAGGGGCGACACATCTGCTTGCACACAATGCCTCGTTTGACAGGCGCGTGCTGGCCGCCAGCTGTCAGGCTGCAGGCCAGCGCGAACCGCGTACGCCTTTTTTGTGCACGCTTAAAGGCTCCCGGCGCAGTCTGCCGCTTGCCTCCAAAAAACTCAGCAGCGTGTGCTCCTATTTTGGCATCGCGCTGAATCATCATCACGCTGGCTCCGATGCCGAGGCCTGCGCACGCATCTATCTGCAGCTGCGTTCGCTGGGTGTTACCGACGCCCAGATGCGGCTGTAGCTCCAGCTGTCCCAATTCATAGCGCCGATTTGCCCGCCCGTTTTTTCGGGCGGGTTTTTTGTTGCCAAGCCCTGAGCTTCTCCCTGTCTTGCTCCCTCCTTGCGCCTTGCTGTCAAAATACTGTCCCTCAGTGGTGGATCATACGTCAACATACTGTAATTAAATGAATTATAAGTAATGGAACGCTTGTTGCTATAAACTTGGCAAGCAGATTTCCGTGTATCACGGGGGTACGAATAATGAAATCAATGTTCAATATGGAAATTGGCCTTGTGGGCAAGGTCATGGATATGCAGCTGCAGCGGCAGAACATCATTTCGGGCAACATCGCCAACGTCGAGACGCCCAACTACAAGCCGCGCGAGCTGACCTTTGAAAAAGAGCTGCAGTCGGCTCTGGGCCTTGACGCCAGAGGCGAGATGACCCGCACCGAGGCGGGCCACATGCCCACGGCCTTCAGCCCGGATTCCTTTGGTCCGCAGTGGGATATGGCGGTCAAACCCCGCGTTGTCCACGGCGAGGACCGCGTGAATATTGATAAGGAAATGGCGCGACACGCCAAAAACCAGTTGCAGTATACGGCGCTTACCCAGGTGATGACCAAGTCTTTTGAAGGCTTGAACACCATCATTCAGGACGGCAAGCAGGCCTGATTTTTCGCCCGCCGCCGCGTCCCATGCGCGGCATAGCCGGAGAGGCAGCGGGCAGCGTAGGAGGAAGCCATGGACTTCATGACGGCATTTGACATCAGCGCGTCGGGCCTTGCAGCCGACCGCACCCGCATCAACACCATTTCGATGAACCTGGCCAACGCCAAGACCACGCGTACACCCCAGGGCGGGCCGTACCGCCGCCGCAGCGTGGTGCAGCAGACGGCGGATGTGGATGATCCTTTTTCCATCCACATGCGTTCGGCTCTCGACAGGGCGGTGCAGGGCGTGCGTGTCTCGGCCGTAACCATGGACAACCGCCCATTCAAGCGGGTGTACGAACCCGGCAACCCCGACGCCAATGCCGAAGGGTATGTGATGTATCCCGATATCAACGTGGTAGAGGAAATGGCCAACCTCATGACCGCCCAGCGCAACTATGAGGCCAACGTCACAACTGTGGACGCCGTCAAGGGCATGTTTATCAAGGCTCTGGATATCGGCAGATAGGTTTTGGCTACGGTTGCGGCATAGAAAACGAATTTTTGCGAAGTGCGGAGGTTGTCATGAGTATCCAGGCAGTTGGCATGAAGGCGTACAGCGAGGCCATACAGAATTTCAGCAAGGTTCAGGGCAGCCTGCAGCAGGGCGCTTCTGCCGGGGGGCAGACCCAGTTTGCCAAAACGCTTGATCAAAGCCTGCTGCGCGACAGCGTGGACCGTGGCGAAAACTTTGGCGCCCAGGCCGACTTTATCAAGTATCCTACTCAGGCGCATACCCAGGTAACGCCGCAAAACAGCTTTTCGGGCACGATCAAAAGTTCGCTCAACAAGGTCAACGAACTCGATAATGCCAAAAACCTCGCCATCGACGATTTTGCCTCGGGCCGCACGCAAAACGTGCACGAGCTCATGATCACCATGCAAAAATCCAGCATGGCCATGAAGCTTACCTCGGCTGTGCGCGGCAAGGTGCTTGAAGCATATAAAGAAATTTCCAGAATGCAGTTCTGATTTTTTTCCTTTCCGCACGCACTCCTGAACGTCAGGTCCCCCCCCACGGCTCAGCCTCGGGGGGGATTTGACGTTTTGGGCGTCACAAATTTGAACATGCTGGTATGGTTATAAAAATATTGTTTTATTATAGATAGTTATCAAGTGGCATGGCAATTGCTTTGGCATGGTATATGCCCGGCCAAAGCGCCGGGATTACGCCAGTCTTCGCACCAGGAGCTAACTTATGCCGGCTTTTCTTATGCAGTTTGTCAATTCCATCAAGGCGATCTGGGCCAAAATGAGCGTGATACAGCGCGTGGCCGTCCTGGGTGGGTTGGTGCTTGTAGGCTCTGCAGCCATCGGCCTTTCCATCTGGGCTTCGCGCCCCGATTTCAAGGTGCTGTACTCCAACCTCAGCGCCGAAGACGCCAGCGTCGTCATCAAGTCTCTCCAGTCCGACAAGGTCATGTACCAGCTCACAGACAACGGCAAAACCATCCTTGTTCCCAAGGAGATGGTCTACGACGAACGCATCAAGATCGCGGGCGAAGGCGGTCTGGTGGGGCAGGGCATTGGTTTTGAAATTTTTGACAAGGTTAAGGTCGGCCAGACCGACTTTGTGCAAAAGATAAATTACACCCGCGCGCTGCAGGGGGAACTTTCGCGTACCATCAGCGAGTTTCCCGGGGTGGAAAGCGCCCGCGTGCACCTGGTTATTCCGCACCGCAGCCTTTTTGTCGAAGAGCGCCAGTCGCCCTCGGCTTCGGTGGTGCTCAAGCTCAAGCACCCCAACGTCAAGCCCGACCAAAAGGAAATCAACGCCATTCTCAACATGATGCTTATGGCGGTTGAAGGTCTCGACAAAACGCACATTTCCATCTCCGACAACGGCGGCAAGGTGCTGTACCAGCCGGAGTCGGACAGTCTTGCCGGGGCCAGCTCCACCCAGATGGAGCACCGCCAGCAGGTACAGCGCAACCTTGAGCGCCGCATCGAAGAAATGCTGCAGCCCATGTTTGGCCCTGGCCGCGTCATCGCCAAGGTCAACGTGGACATGGACTTTAGCCAGCGCACCATCCGACGCGAACTTTTTGACCCCGAAAAAACAGCGGTGCGCAGCGAGCAGCGCAGTGAAGAAACCCAGCAGGGCCGCTCAAATCTTGAGGGCGGCTCGCCCGACGCCAACTTTCGCGGCGACGGAATTTCCGGGTCGGCATCCACGCAGAACGGCAGCCGCGAAACCCGCACCACCAACTACGAAATCAATAAGGAAGAGCAGCAGATCGTAACCAATGTGGGCGATTTGAAGCGCATGACGGTTGCAGTCCTTATCGATGGGACGTATGAAAAGACCAACGGTGCGTGGACGTTTGTGCCGCGCAAGGCAGACGACCTTGAGCGCGTGCGCCAGCTCGTCACCAATGCCGTGGGTCTGGACAAAGCCCGTGGCGATGCTCTTGAAGTGAGCTCTGCTCCTTTTACGGATTCCGAGCCGCCCAAGGACCCCAACTTTGCCGAAATGCTGGCCGATTACGCAGAACGCCTGGGCAAGCCCCTGCTCAACGCGCTGCTGGCCTTTCTGTTTCTCATGCTTGTGGTGCGGCCCGTGGTGTTGGCCCTTATCCGTCCCAAGGTTGAAGCCGGTGAAATGATCGAGGGCCTTGAGGGCCTGCCCGCCGCCGAAGAGCAGCTGGCGCTCTACGAGGCGCTTGAAGAGGCCGCCAAAACGGATGATGCGGCAGAGGTCGATGAAAATGAAGACGATATGGTTTTTAAGGATGTTGAAGCCCTGAAGGCGCATATTTTCACCCTGTCCGACAATCATATGGAACAGGTGGTGATGCTGGTGCGCGGCTGGATGAAAAATGATGAAACAGCTACAGCCTAAAAAAGCGGGCAGCCCGCCGGCGGAAAGCAGCTCGTCGCTCTCGCAGCTCAAGGCGATCCGCCTGGCGCAAAAAGAAAGCAACCAGCGTGTTGAAGAACTGAAAATGCGGCTCTTTCACATTACCGAGCAGCATATGGATCAGGCCGTGCGGCTTATCAAGCGCTGGCTTGCAGACAAGGAATAGCAACCCCGATGGGCCTCGTGCGGCCACGGTGAAGGAGTAGGGAGATGGAGTTGACCGGCAAACAGCGTACTGCCGTGCTGCTGCTCGCCATGGGCGACAAATTTACGGCTGACGTGTTCAAACGTATGGACCGGCAGGAAATAGCCGACATCTCCAGAGCCATTGTGGAGTTGGAGCCAGTACCCCGCGAGGTTGTGGAGGAAGTGCTGCGCGAGTTCCACGAGTCGCTGGTTGAAGGTGTGGATATGATCACTGGCGGCAGCGATACGCTCAAACGCCTGTTGGTCAAGAATCTTGACCCCGAAACCGCCAAGTACGTCATGGACTCCCTGAGTCTTGAGACAGGCCCGGCGCCTTTCCGCGAGCTGGAATCGGTCAGCCCCAAGCTGCTTTCGCAGATTTTGCGCAACGAGCATCCGCAAACCCTGGCCCTGATCATCGGTCATCTGCATCCCGATCAGGCCGCCAATTTGTTGACAAACCTTCCCGCTGGCGTGCGCGCCGAGGTGCTCATGCGCCTTGCGCGGCTTGAGGCCGTGCCGGAAGAAATGCTTATGGAAGTGGACAAGGTGCTCACTAGCCAGCTTATCGCCATGGGCGGCAAGGAAGGCAAAAAAGTGGGCGGCGTGCAGTCTGTGGCCGAAATTCTCAACGCTGTGGACCGCGCCACCGAAGAAGAAGTGCTTTCCGAAATCGAAGAAGACTCCGCCCAGATGGCCGAAGATATCCGCAATCTCATGTTTGTGTTCGAGGATTGCAAAAATATCGACGATCGCGGCGTGCGCGAAATGCTCAAGGAAATTTCCAACGAAGACCTTACCCTGGCCCTGCGCGGCGCCAGCGAAGATCTGAGGGAAAAATTCTTCAAAAACATGTCGGAACGCGCGGGCAACATGATTCGAGAAGAATTGGAGTTCATGGGCCCGGCCAAGCTCTCCGACGTGGAGGCGGCCCAGCAGAATGTTGTCAAGATCGTGCGGCGGCTTGAGGGTGAAAACAAGCTGGTCATCAGCCGTGGCGGCGGCGACGTGTTTGTTTAGCGGCTCGCCGCAAAATCTGTAACCATCGGAACCGGCCATGGCGTCAGACCAGTTGCGCAAAAAATGGGGCACCATCTTTATGGGCGAGCGCGAGGCATCCCCTCAGCAGCTCGATGCCATGCAAGAGCCGTTGCTCCGTGAGCGCGCCCAGCACCAGCAGCAGGAAGATTATCTTGCGCGGGTGCGTGCCAGGGCCGAGGAACGCGCACGCGAAATTCTTGGCGCTGCGTACGCTGAACGTCAAAAGGTGCTGGAAGAAGCCGGGGGCGAAGCCCAGGCCAAAATACAGCAGCTTACGCAAGAGGCCCGGGCGCTTAAGGAGCAGGCGCAGGGCGAAATGGCCGCAGCCCATGAGGAGCACGAAAAAGCCCGCGAGCTGCGCGAAGAAGCCGAGTTTATTCGCAACAACGCGCACAACAACGGTTTTCAGGCCGGGATGGAACAGGCCGGGGCCGAGCTTAAGGAATTCAGGGCCGACGTGGGGCAGATGCTGGGCAATACCCTGCTGGCGCTGGAGGCCCAACGGCATGCGCTGGTTGAAGACTGGCGCGACGAGCTGGCCGAGCTGGCCCGCGTGGCCGTCGAGGCCGGTACCGGCTGGGTTTTGCAGACCGAGCACCAGAACGTGCTGCAACATTTGGTGTTCAGCTCGCTGCAGCTGCTCGAAAACCGTTCTACCGTGACCCTGCGCGTGCATCCCGACGACGAGGAGACCGTGAGCGACCTTTTCAGGGCCGCCCGCGAGCGCGTGCCCGAGCTGAGCCAGTGGATCGTCAACGGCGACGCCTCCATCGAGCTCGGTGGCCTTGTGGCGGAGAGCGCCAGCGGTTCGGTCGAAAATCTGCGCGCTCACTACCGCGAGATGGTCAACGGCATTCTTGAGCACCTCACCTTGCCGCAGGGAGCGCAAGAGGGGCAGGCGGCGCAGGCTGCCAGCGAGGCGTCGGCGCAGGAGCTGGCGCGGCTGGCCGAGGTTGTGCCTCCCAGGCCTGTACCAGCAGGGGAAATGCCCGTTTTGGTGGACGACATGCCCGAAGGCGAACCGGAGCCGGGAGCTGAATCGGGATCTGGGCCTGAATCCGGGCCTGAATCCGTGGAGGATTCTGAGCCGCCGCAGCCAGACGATCCCGATCAGGGCGCGGCCCTCGCCATGGGGTCCACTGCGAGCAGCCACGCCGCACCCGCGCCTGCGGATGCGCCAGCAGACCCCGCCGCACACAGCGTTGACGCGGGCGCGCCTGAAGCGGCATTGCTGCCCGATGCGGCCCCCGTACATGACGAGCCCCCCGCATCGGCGCATCCTGCAGTGCCCGCAGCCCCAGAGCATGTAAACCCGGCGGCTGCCGGTCAGGCCGCCCCAACGCACGGAGCGGACAACCTGCAGCATTCTGCCAATGAACATTCTGCAGACGAGCAGCCGACATTTGCAGCGGAGCCTCAGGCCCCGCTGCAAGCTGACGCCCATGGGCATCAGGTTGCCAATCCCAGTCTGGCCGAGCTTGAGGACGAGCTTTTTCCCCTGCCGGAAGAAGAAAAAGTCCACGCGGCCCAGCCGGATTCCAGCGTATTTGTCAGCGGGGGCTTTTTGCCCGGCTCCGGCAACGGTCAGCCGGAGTAGCCCGTCATGAAGCTCGACCCCGATGCCTGTATAAAGCTGCTCAAAACAAGCACGCCGGTGCGCCTTTACGGCAAGGTCAACAAGGTTGTGGGCCTGGTGGCCGAGGGCAGCGGCCTGCGCGCACCCCTTGGGGCCGTGTGCCACATGCTGCCCGACGACGGCGACGAGGGCATCGCAGCCGAGGTGGTGGGCTTTCGCGAGGGCAACCTGCTGTTTATGCCCTACGGCGACATGCGGGGCATACGGCCCGGCAGCCGTATACGCAATACCAGTCTGCCGCCGGTTTTTCCCGTAGGGCCGGAGATGCTGGGCCGGGCGTTTGACGCCTTTGGCTCGCCGCTGGACGCGGGCGCTCCTGTGAGCGCCGAGCTGTACGTTTCGCCCCTGCCCGTGGGCGAAAGCTCGAAAGAAGACTTTATGCGGCAGCAGGAGGAGCAGCGCCCCTTTGCGCCGCAGTGGGCCGACGAGGCCCGCAAACTCTGGCATCCCGAGCTTGTGCCCATCTATGCTGATCCGCCGAGCCCCCTGCAGCGCCCCCGCATCACCGATATTCTTGATGTGGGCGTGCGCTCGGTCAACAGCCTGCTTACCCTGGGCAAGGGGCAGCGCGTGGGCATCATGGCCGGTTCGGGAGTGGGCAAGTCCACGCTCATGGGCATGATGGCCCGCTACACGCGCGCCGACGTCAACGTCATCGCCCTCATCGGCGAACGCGGGCGCGAAGTGGTGGAATTTATGGAGCGCGACCTTGGCCCCGAGGGCATGGCCCGCTCTGTGCTTGTCATCGCCACTTCAGACCAGTCGCCCCTTGTGCGCATGCGCGCGGCCTACGCGGCCACGGCGGTTGCGGAATACTTCCGCGACAAGGGCATGGACGTGCTGCTGATGATGGACTCCGTAACCCGTTTTGCCATGGCCGCCCGCGAGGTGGGTCTGGCAGTGGGCGAGCCGCCCACCACCAAGGGCTACACGCCTTCGGTTTTTGCCCAGCTGCCCAAACTGCTGGAGCGCGCCGGGCGCTCTGCCAAGGGAACCATCACTGGCATTTATACGGTGCTCGTTGACGGCGACGACTTTAACGAGCCCATCGCCGACGCCGTGCGCTCCATCCTTGACGGACACATTGTACTTACCCGCGATCTGGCCGATCAGGGGCATTTTCCTGCCATTGACGTGCTGCGTTCCATCAGCCGTTTGCGCTCCGACATCTGCGACCGGCAGGACGTGCTGGCCGGGCGCGTCGTCACCCGCTGCATGAGCACTTTCAGGCGGGTGGAAGACATGGTCAACATCGGCGCCTATGCCAGGGGCACCAATGCCGAGATTGACGCGGCCATCGCCAAGATGCCGCTTATCAACGCCTTTTTGCGACAGGATGTGGGCGAGCCGCAGTATGTGGAAGACTGCATGGCCCAGATGCGCGCGTTGGCCGACATGGACGACGGCCAGCAGGGCGACCCCAGCGGCAACCCGCAGGGCGGTATGCCCGTGCCGCAGCAACCCAACGGCGTCGCACCGCTATAGATTCTCACGGCATTCTGCCTTTCCCCTCATTATTTATTTTAAGTATGGGAATTCTGTCACATGCGGCTTGAAGGCGGTTTAGTGCTGTGCTAGTTTCATTGTGCAACTGTTGGCGCTGACCGGTTTTTTTGCCCTGGCGCGGGCTCGTGGGCGAGGGCGGGGCACCGCTAAAAGTTTGGCGTGGCTTTTGGTAAAAAACCGACGCTACGCGAGTGCAAGGCAAACTTTCCGGCTACTATGCACGACGTTATGGACGAAGACAGCAACGGTGTTTTGCCGGTAAACAGGCATTTCACAGTGAAAACGCTCTATCTTGTGGAGCAGCCATGTCCCTGAGCCGCCTGTTGGGCTTTCTAACGCGAGCCGCCCGACGCGGAGATGAATCCGTGTCCACTTCTTCCGTCAGCTCGGCGGAAGAAGCTCAGCGTTTTTTTGCCTTGCGGCACCACTCGTTTCGTATGTTTCTCACGGCATGGAACGCCTTTCAGGAAACCATGACCGACCTCGAATACACGCTCTGTTGCGACCACCCCTTCGGTCTTTACCGCGTGCGCGCCCTGTGCACATCCATGGCCACCCAGGTTTTTCAGTGCATCAAGCAGCTTGAGCGGCTCGACCCAGCGCCGTGCGCCGCCCTGTATGCGCGCTTTGGCGAGCTGCAGAAGCTTGTGGCCGAAGAAGTGTACGAGCCGGAGGCCTGCCTGCTGGGGCCGCTGGTGGTTCCTCTGTGTCAGGACGACGCCGGATGTCTGGCCAGCCTGCACAGCGAGGGCCGGGTGCTCGTAGACCCGGCAACCGCGCGGCTTGAAAGGCTGCGCCCGATGTTTCCCGGTGCTGTGCCGCAGGGTTTTGTGGTTACGGCGGCGGGCTGTCAGCATTATTTTCAGAGCGGCGACCTGCAAAGCGAGATAAACCGCTGCATTCAGGCCGCTGGCGGTCTTGCCCCCAACCACCTGGCGCGGCTTTCCAAAAAGCTGGGCGCACTGGTGGAGGCAACCCCGCTGCCGGAGGATCTCGCCCGCGAAATTATCGAGCAGGTGCAGCGGTTGCGCGACCTGTGCGGCAGCAGGCCCATGCAGCTTTTGCTGCGCGGGCGCGTGTGGCCGCCTGCGGCTGGCGAGGGCGAAGGCTGCGGCGTTGTGTTGTGGGGGCCGCCTGTACCTCTTGATGCGCCGGATGAGGATATTTTGCGTGCCGTGCGCGCAACACTGGCCAGTAAGCAGCGCGCGCAGGCCCTGGTGTACCGGCGTGCGCGGGGGCTTACGGAAGGCGGCACGGGCGTCTGCCTGACCTGCATGGCCGTGGATGCTGGCTGCTGCGGCGGTATTGCCCAGTCGTCCGCGCCGTTGAGCCCGCACAGCGCCAACGTGCATGTCTACGGGTGCTCGGGCCTGCCGCAGGAGGTGGAATATTCCACCATGCCGGTGGACGCCATAAGCGTTTCGCGCGCGGCCCCGCATACGGTGACAGACCGCCACCCCTTCAAGCCCAAGCGCCCGGTGCTGGATGATGCAACCGCCGTACGGGCTGCTGAGCTGGCCCTTGCGGTTGAGGAAGCCGCAGGCAGGCCAGAGGTGCTCACCTGGGTATGCAATCCGGAGGGCCGCGTTTTTATGCTCATGGCCCGGCCCATGTCGCTGCCGCAGCAAGAAGAACAGCCGCTGCCCCAGCCCGGCAAGGCTCTGGACGACGCACTGCTGCTCGAGGGAGGCTTTACGGTAAACCCAGGTCGGGTCTCCGGCCCTGCCTGGGTGGCCCGCCGATGGGAGGATGCGCGGCGTTTTCCCACTGGAGGCATCCTGGTGGTGCCGGGCGATAATTATATCTGGGGGTCGCTGATCGACCGTGCTGCCGGCATTGTGACGGAGCGCGGCTTTCAGGGGTCGCGTCTGGCCTCGCTGGCGCGCGAATTTGGCAAACCGGCGGTTTTTGGCCTCAAGTGGGCCACTGAGGTCGTGGAAAGCGGCCAGCGCATTACGCTGTGCGCCGACCTGCGCACCGTGTACGAAAACCGGCAGGATTCGCTGCTGCCCAAGGTGCCGCCAGGCAAGGACTACATGCCCGGCAGCCCGGTGTACCAGATTTTGCAGACCGCCTCGCGCCGCATTCTGCCCCTCACGCTGGAGGTGGACAGCGTCGATTTTAAGGCCGCCAACTGCGCCACCTACCACGACATTGTGCGCTATTGCCACGAAAAGGCCGTGAGCGCCATGTTCAGCCTCGGTTCGGAAAAAAAATACGCTCCGCAGCGCATCAAGCAGCTGCGCGACAAAGTGGTCAAGCAGTTCTGGGTGGTCAACCTCAGCGACGGTTTTGTGCGTACCCCCCAGGGACCGGTTATCGACGTGGAGGATGTGGCCTCGCTGCCCATGCAGGCCTTGTGGCACGGTATGAACGCCCACCCCTGGCAGGGGCCGCCGCCCGTGGACGGCAAGGGTTTTCTTTCGGTGCTGTTTGAGGCCACGGCCAACCCTAATCTGGACCCCGCCTCACAGACCGCATATTTTACTGAAAAAAATTATTTTCTTGTTTCAAGCGATTATTGCAGTTTGCATTCCCGCTTTGGTTTTCATTTTGTTTCGGTGGAGGCTCGCCTTTCAGACCGCACCAGCGAAAATTATCTGAATTTTCAACTGCGCGGCGGCGCTGCCAATATTGAACGCCGTATCTTACGAGTGCGCTTTGTTGCCGATATCCTTTGGGAATTTGGTTTTTCACCCGTTGTGCGCAACGATGCCGTGAGCGCCACGCTCAAGGATATGGATAAAGAAGAAGGCGAGCGCCTGCTGGCCGTGGCTGGTTACATGACCATCCATACCCGGCAGCTTGACATGATAATGCAGGATCCGGCCATGGTGGCCGCCCGACGTAACGAGATGCTCGGCCACTGCCGGGCGTTGTTTCAGGGCGAGCCCATTGCTGCTTCCACCGACTCTCCATCGCAGGAGGCCCGTTGATGTCGTCCACCGTGCCTGCTCCCCACAGAGGCTACAGGGCCATTTACCGCCGGGTGCTGGTCACCCTGCTGCTCATGGCGCTTACGCCTCTCGTCGCTCTTGGACTGTTTTGTCTCGACAGGCTCAGCGTCATCTATGACGAAAAAATCACAGCGGGCATCGAGGCTGTTATCAGCAGCAAGCACCGCGCCCTTGATACCTTTATGGTGGAGCGCATCGCGCAGGTCAAAAATCTGGCTTTTACCCACCCCTACGCCGACCTTAGCAATCCTGTGCGGCTGAGCGAAATTTTCAGCGTGCTGCAGAGCAACAGCCGCTCGTTTGTGGATCTGGGCATCATCGGCATGGATGGCCGCCATGTTTCGTATGTGGGCCCTTTTGACCTGCGCGACGCCAACTATTCCGACGCGCCATGGTTTACGGAGGTGCTGCGCAAGGGCGTGTACGTCAGCGACGTGTTCATGGGCTATCGGCATGTGCCGCATTTTATCATTGCCGTGCTGCGGCACGAGGGCGGCCGCAGCTATATAATGCGAGCCACTATCGATATGGACGCCATCGACGCCCTGTTGCGGCGCATCTACTCCGGCCCGCACAGTGACGCCTTCATTGTCAGCAATCAGGGCGTGCTGCAGACAGGCTCGCTTTACTGCGGCGAAATCATGAGCACGTTTGACCTGCCGCAGGAAAACCTGACCCGCAACAACGTGGTGACCATGCACAAGACCATCCCCAGCGGGGAAGAAATGGTCGTGGCCATGATGCGGCTTGATTCTATGCCCTGGGTGCTGGTGGTCATGGACGACGTGCGTGACAGCCTCCGGCCTTTGCGGCAGCTCAAGGCGCTGATACTCTTTTTTACCCTGCTTGGCGGCGCGCTGACCTGCATGGGGGCCGAGCTGTGCACCCGGCGGCTGGTGGCCTCGCTTGAAGTCTCGGATCAGAAGCAGGCGCACATTGACGCCCGCATGCTGCAATCGAGCAAAATGGCCGCCCTGGGCAAGATGGCTGCGGGTGTTGCGCATGAGGTCAACAATCCCCTGATGCTTATTCAGGAAAACGCGGGCTGGATCCGCGACCTGCTTGACGACGAAGACCCCGAAAAAATCAAGAATTACAAAGAAATTGTTGAAAGTACCGAAAAAATAGAGCAGCACGTCAAACGTGCCAAGGGCATTACCCAGCGGATGCTGGGCTTTGGGCGGCGCATGAACCCGGGCCGTACAGAAATTCTTATCAGCTCGCTGGCCGATCAGGCCATCGAAATGCTCAAGACCGAGGCAAACAGCCGCAATATCGCCATTGTACGGCAGTTTGACGCGCAGGTTCCGGTCATTTTGTCCGACCCGGCCCAGCTTGAGCAGATATTTATCAACGTGATCGACAACGCCATTGACGCCATGGGCAAGGATGGAACCCTGACCGTCAGCACCCAGCCATGGAAAACCGGCGTGCGCGTTTCCATCACCGATACGGGGCCGGGTATGGATCAGGAAACCATGCGGCAGATTTTTGACCCCTTCTTTACCACCAAAAAGGTCGGCGAGGGTACGGGTCTTGGCCTTGCAATCTGCTACACCATACTTGAAAAACTTGGCGGCCGCATAGACGTGCAGAGCGAGCTCGGGCACGGCACCACGTTCAATATCTTTTTGCCGGCGGAACCGCCGCAGCTTGCGCCTGAAGACAGCGCGGAAGCGTAATACCACCGGGCTGCCCCGTCGGGGCATGCTGCCATATAAAGGAGGCCTCCATGCGCGCACTGTTTGTGGACGACGAAGTGGAATTTTTGGAACTGATGCAAAAACGCCTCACCCGGCGCGGCATGGATGTCGTCACCGCTCCCGACGGGCAGTCGGCCCTGGACGCGCTCGACCAGGCCCTTGCCTCGGGCCAGACCTTTGAAATTGTGGTCATGGATGTACGCATGCCGGGCATGGACGGTCTGGAAACCCTGCGGCATATGAAGGAAAAAGCCCCCAAGATCCCTGTTATCCTGCTTACGGGGCATGCCTGCATGGGCGTGGCCGTGCAGGGGCTCGACCTCGGCGCGTACGACTACATGCTCAAGCCTGTGGCCATCAGCGAGCTTATCATCAAGATGGAGGAAGCGGCTCGGTCCGCTATGTAAACATGGCGCTGCTCGACTGCCTGCGGAAACTGCTGGGGCGTGATGGCCCGGACGAGCCGGATGCGGAACAGCTTGCGCGCGAGGAGGCCTTTAAGGCCCGCCTGCGCGAGCGGTGCGCGCGCTTTCGCCGTTTGCTGTCGTCCAACAAGACCGCGCTTGAGGCCATGAGCGATGTGGAAGAGCATCTCTCCGGCTCGCGTCCGTTTGGCATGGATTACGTGCATGCCGCAAGCACCCGCGTTGTGACGGCTGTTTTTCAGATGGTGCGCGACCTCAACGCACTGTCCGACGACGAGTACCAGTCTTTGCAGCAGTCGTTTGACCGCATCCGCGGGCAGATGCAAAGCCTGCTTGAAGAACAGCCGCTGCAGGACGGCCCCAGCATCATGCCTCTGGGCGATATCCGCCTGCGCCATATTGCCTTGGTGGGCGGCAAAATGGCCAATCTGGGCGAGGTGGCGGCCCACGCCGGGCTGGATGTGCCCGACGGCTTTGCCGTGACTGTGAGCGCCTATTACCGCTTTATGGAATACAACGGGCTGCGCAGCGAGCTGAACCGCCGTATTCAGGCCACAGACATGCACAGCCTTGAGGAAGTCTTCAGCCTTTCCGCTGCGCTGCAGCAGGCCGTACTCAGTGCGCCGCTGCCGCCAGATCTGGAGCGGGAAATTAGCGAATCCGTCGCGGAAATGCAGCGCCGGGCCGGGCCTGGCTTGCTGCTGGCCCTGCGCAGCAGCGCAGTGGGAGAAGATTCGCTTGGGGTGTCGTTTGCCGGGCAGTACCGCTCCGAGCTTAACGTGCCGCCAGAAGAAGCCTGTGAAGTCTGGAAAGAAATTGTCGCCAGCAAGTATGCCGTCACGGCCATGAGCTACCGCTACCAGCATGGTATCCCTGACGATACGGCCCCCATGTGCGTGGGCGTGCTTGCCATGGTTCCCGCCGCAGCAGGCGGCGTGGCCTACAGCCGCGACCCTGTGGCCGCAGCGCGCGGGCAGGAGCAGGTGCTGCTCAACGCTGTGCCGGGCTTGCCCCAGGGAGTGGTGGACGGCGCCGTTACCCCTGATGTCTTTATTTTTACCCACACCAACCCGCCAAAACCAATCAGCAAGTCGCTGGCTGGCCTTGCGGGCGTGCCCGCCAGCCTTACGGATTTTCAGGCTGCGGAGCTTGCCCAGGTGGCGCTGGCGCTTGAAGAATATTACGCCGAACCGCAGGACGTGGAGTGGGCGCTCGACTCGCGCACCGGACGTATTGTTGTGCTGCAGAGCCGCCCCCTGCGTGAGGCCGATGCCGCCACCGAAAACCGCGACGCTGATGCGGATGCCCAGGGCGCAGCCGGGGCATCAGCCGGGGAGCTTGAAGTCGCTGGCGCTCGGCCCGGCGAGTGCAAATGCCTGTCGGAGTTGCCCGATGGGCTGAAAGTGCTTGCTGCGGGAGGTGTGGCCGTGAGCCCCGGCGTGGGCATGGGGCCGGTATTTGTGGCCCGCAAGGAAGCGGACATGCTCTCCTTTCCCAATGGCGGAATCCTGGTGGTAGAGCGGGCATTGCCCCGCTGGGCACCGCTGCTTTCGCGCGCGTCGGGCATGGTAAGCGAAACGGGCGGCATGGCTGGGCATCTGGCCTCTGTGGCCCGCGAGTACCGCCTGCCTGCGCTGTTCAGTCTGCCCAATGCCTGCGCCCTGCTTGAAAACGCAGGCGACGCCACCCTTGACGCCGGGCATTGCGCCGTGCTTGCAGGGCGTAATCCCCAGCTTGCCGCCCATGTGACCGAGCCGCCCAATCTTATGGAAGGCAGCCCCGTGCACCAGCGCCTTGAGGCCTTGGCCCGGCTGATGGTGCCGCTCAATCTGCTGGATCCGGAGTCCCCGCAGTTCGCGCCCGAGCATTGCCAGACCCTGCACGACATAACCCGTTTTTGCCATGAAAAATCCGTACAGCTTATGTTTGAAGACGGCTCGGGCGTCAACCAGCGCATGGGCAAACAGCTCAAGGCCGGGGTCAAGCTGCAGTATTGGATTGTGGACATGGGCGGCGGTTTTGCACGGCATGTGGGCGGCGCAGTGGTGGACATTGCCGATATCGCCAGTACGCCCATGCTGGCCCTGTGGGACGGCATGATTGCCGTGCCTTGGGCAGGGCCGCCAGCCGCCAGCGCGTCGGGTTTTATGAGCGTGATGCTTGAAAGCACTATGAATCCCGACCTGGAAAGCACTGCGCCCAATGCCATGTCGAATAAAAACTTTTTTATAATTTCTGATAATTACATGATTTTGCAGGCCCGATACGGTTACCATTTCTGCACGGTGGAAAGCCTGGCTGGCGCAAACAATCATGAAAATTTTGTGAGCTTCCAGTTCAAGGGCGGAGCCGCTGACCGCCAGCGTCGCCGCCTGCGCGCCCGCATGGTGGCAGATCTGCTTGAGCAGCAAGGTTTTCGCGCCGACGTCAAGGACGACTCGCTGTTTGCGGTGGCGGAAAACTTCGCCGCTGACGACATCCTGCAAAAAACGCGCATGATAGGCTATCTGCTTATCCACACCCGGCAGGTGGACATGATCATGCTGGAGCAGGAGCGTGCCGCGGCCCTGAAGGAAAAGCTGGGCGGCGACATGGCCTCGCTGCTCGACAGACCCCTTGCACCGGGCAGGTAGCTGCCGGTGTAACCCTGCCGCCTGCCGGGTGCAGCCGTAAGGCATTGCATGCCGTGGCGGCAGAGGCGTGCCGTGTTCTTTATTCTTGCTTTCAGCCCATCATCTGATTACTTACAAAAGCATACCTGCTGTGTAGGGAAACCGCACCAGGCAGGGATGTTTCTATTTTTTTGCCTTTTGGGAGAGTTGCCATGCGCAAGCCAAGAATTTTTATCCCCCGGGCGGTCGTCCCTGAAGCCCTTGAACTGCTGCGCACCCGCTGCCATGTGGATATGGGCCCAGTGGGAGGCCTGACCGACGATAAACTGATAGACGCCGTGCGCGGCTGCGACGGCATCCTTTCTCCTGTGGTGGCCTTGCGGGCGGAAGTTATTGAAGCTATGGCCCCCACCTGCAAGATTATTTCATGCTTTGGCGTGGGGTTTGACCATGTGGATATTGCCGCCGCCACCCGTAACGGCATATGGGTGACCCATAACCCCGGCTTTGTGACCGACGATACTGCGGACATGGCCTTTGCACTCATACTCGGCGCGGCCCGACGGCTGCACGAATGCGACGGCTACGTGCGCAGCGGGGTAAAACCCTGGCCCATGACCAGCAACATAGGCTTGCGCGTGTCAGGTAAAATTCTGGGCCTTGTGGGCAGCGGACGCATTGCCCAGGCCGTGGCCGCCCGTGCGGCTGGCTTTGGCATGACCCTGCTGTACACGTCGCGTCACCGCAACGAAGACTTTGAGACCCGCACCGGTGCGCGCTATGCCAGCAAGCGGGAGCTGCTGCAGCAGGCTGATTTTGTCAGCCTGCACATGCCCCTGACCCCTGAAACTGACAAGTATATCGGCAAGGCTGAGCTTGAGCTCATGCAGCCCCACGCCATACTTATCAACACGGCGCGGGGCAGGGTAGTTGACGAGCAGGCCCTTGCCGACGCCCTGCAGCGCGGCATCATAGCTGGAGCCGGGCTGGATGTGTTTGAAAACGAGCCGCAGGTTCTCCCCGCTCTCTGCGCGCTGCCCAATGTGCTGATGACGCCGCACAAGGGCGCTGCAACCATGGACGGATTTCTCAACATGGGCCGCAGCAGCGCGGAAAAGATCTTTGCCGCTCTTGATGGCAAGTTGCCTGCCAACTGCCTCAACCCCGAGGCACGGCCCGCATAGAGTCTGGCGGCCCGGAGATGTGGGGGCTTGTGCCGCCGACGGGGCTTGTGAGGTGGCTCCGGTGGGAATCTGGTTGACGCTCTAGGCCGTAACTGAATATCAGGGCAATAGCCACCCTCGCTGTCCCATCTTTTACCCTGTCCGGGGTTTCAGGCTATTGAACAAGCGCCTTCGATGGGGGATCTGTCACTGCCCGACAGGCCAGCTGGTCGTCGTCAGCGCAATAAAAAAAGGCTCCCGCCGAAGCGGGAGCCTTTGCTATGCAAGTGTATGAGCTCAGGGGCTGGCTTAGTACATGCCGCCCATTCCGCCCATGCCACCCATGCCGCCCATGTCGGGCATGGCAGGAGCCGCACTCTTCGGTTCGGGCTTTTCAGCAATGGCGCATTCGGTGGTCAGCAGCAGGGAAGCCACGGAAGCGGCGTTCTGCAGGGCCGTACGGGTAACCTTTTTGGGGTCGATAACGCCAGCCTTGATCAGGTCTTCGTATTCGCCGGTGGCGGCGTTGAAGCCAAAGCCGTCCTTGCCCAAGCGAACCTTTTCGACCACGATGGAGCCTTCAAAACCGGCATTGTGGGCGATCTGGCGCAGGGGTTCTTCGATGGAGCGGCGGATGATGTTCACGCCAGCAAGTTCGTCGTCGTCGGCGGGCTTGATGTCGTTGAGCACCTTGGAAACGCGGATCAGAGCGGTGCCGCCGCCAGGCACGATGCCTTCTTCAACGGCAGCGCGGGTAGCGTTCAGGGCGTCTTCAACGCGGTCTTTCTTTTCTTTCATTTCCACTTCGGTGGCAGCGCCCACATGCACAACGGCCACGCCGCCCACGAGCTTGGCCAGGCGTTCCTGCAGCTTTTCGCGGTCGTAGTCGGAGGTGCTGTCTTCGATCTGGGCGCGGATCTGCTTCACGCGGGCCTTGATGTCGTCGCCCTTGCCAGCGCCGTCGACGATGGTGGTGTTTTCCTTGTCGATAACGATGCGCTTGGCAGTGCCAAGTTCGGCAAGGGTCATGCTTTCAAGCTTGGAGCCGGTGTCGTCGGAGGCGACCTGGCCGCCGGTCAGCACGGCGATATCCTGCAGCATGGCCTTGCGGCGGTCGCCGAAGCCAGGAGCCTTGACGGCCACAACCTGAAGGGCGCCGCGCAGCTTGTTGACCACCAGGGTGGCCAGGGCTTCGCCTTCGACGTCTTCAGCGATGATCATGAGGGGACGGTTAACCTTGGCAACCTGCTCAAGCACGGGCAGCATGTCTTTCATGCTGGAGATTTTCTTTTCCGTGCACAGGATGTAAGGGTTGTCCATTTCGCAGACCATCTTTTCGGTGTTGGTCACGAAGTAGGGGGAGAGATAGCCGCGGTCAAAGCGCATGCCTTCCACCACGTCCATGGTGGTTTCGAGACCCTTGGCTTCTTCAACGGTGATAACGCCTTCCTTGCCCACCTTGGACATGGCTTCGGCAATGATGTTGCCGATGGTGGTATCAGAGTTGGCGGAAATGGTGCCGATCTGGGCAATTTCCTTCTGGTCGCGGGTGGGCTTGGCAAGGTTGGCCAGCTCGGCGATCAGGGATTCAACAGCCTTGTCCACGCCACGCTTGATGGCCATGGGGTTGCGGCCAGCGGCCACAAGCTTGGTGCCTTCGCGGTAAATGGCCTGGGCCAGAATGGTGGCGGTGGTGGTACCGTCGCCGGCGGCGTCAGAGGTCTTGGAGGCCACTTCCTTGACGAGCTGAGCGCCCATGTTTTCAAACTTGTCGCTCAGTTCGATTTCCTTGGCCACGGTAACGCCGTCCTTGGTGATGACGGGCGCGCCAAAGGATTTTTCAATGGCAACATTGCGGCCCTTGGGGCCAAGTGTAACTTTAACGGCGTTGGCAAGCTTGTCTACGCCACGGGCAAGTTTTTCACGGGCTTTAACGTCAAAAAGAATTTCTTTAGCGGACATTGGGAAAGTTCCTCCTGAATATAATTCGGCAGCAGTGGGAGTTAGTCGATAATGGCGAGAATGTCTTCTTCGCGCATCACAAGATGATCAACGCCGTCCAGCTTGACTTCGGTGCCGGCATACTTGTTGAACAGCACCATGTCGCCCGCTTTCACAGCCAGAGCGACGCGTTCGCCATTTTCCCCAGTCTTGCCGGGACCAGCAGCAACAACCTGACCCTTGGAAGGCTTTTCCTTCGCCGTATCGGGGATGTACAGGCCACCGGCGGTCTTTTCTTCGGATTCAAGGCGTTTGACCAGCACACGGTCGTTAAGGGGCTTCAGCTTCATGACGTCAAATCCTCCCGGAAATGATTTTTTTATTGTCCATCTAGGACGCAGCAGCGGCCGCATCTCGTTGGCCGCGCTGGAAATATTGCGCGTTACGAACCGAAGCCTGGTAAACTTCGCCCCGGTTCCGCACCGGCATAGAAATAAGACGCGCTTGGAGCTTGAAAAGGGGTTGAGGCTGATTTTTTTTACTTTTTTTGAAAAAAACAAAAAAATCAAATAAATCAGCACTGTTGCAGATCAATCTTCTTGCGGTTCCATCCGGTTGCACCCATGGGCGCACAATACGTTGGGCATGCAGCTCTAACGGAGCAGCGTTGTGCAGTCAAGCAGATACTGGCGCTGGCTGGCTCCCGCCCTCCCTGTGGAGGTGCAATGCATCAGCACTGGCAGACGCCGTCGTTGAGCCTGATCCGCGCTTCGCGGCGCAGTTCCTTAACATATGCGGCGTTGTTTTGTAGGTAAAACGCCAGAGAGCGGGCAAAATCTTTTTTCAGCAGGCCTTCAAGAATCAGGGTGCTGATCTCGCGGTCAAGCAGAAGCAGTGAATTGAGGCCCATGACAATGCTGCGCTCGGCCTGCGGCAGGGCGCACATCTTGCGCCAGAACACCTCTCTGGCCCTCGGCTGGTAGTACCACATGTACATCATGTCGAGCAGGTGGGTGATGGTTTGCCGCGCGGTGGCCCTGTCCTTGCCGTAGAGTATCCGCCAGTACTCCGCCGGGTCCTGCAGCAGGGTCTCAAGGTCCTTGCTGGGAAACAGCAGCTCCTGACGCGTAAGGTTTTTATACAGCTGGGCAAACTTGCTGTCGTAGTCGCACTGCCGCATGCGCAGGTACATGTTGCGGTCGGCAAAGCCCTCGATGATCGAGGCGACCATGTCCGAGGAGCACTTGGACACGATGGCGGCGCAGTTTTGCAGCAGGCTAGCGGGGTCTGGCAGGTGCATGGCCGTAAAAAAGAGCAGCAGGCCGTGCCCCATGAGCAGCGAAAGCGGTATGGAAAGGGCGCTGCGAAACAGGTTGCCGACAATGGCCTCCTTGGGCAGCCCTCGGTAAATGTTGTGGCCCGATATGTACGCGCTGTTGACCATGGCTATGACCGTGTACACCGCCAGCGCGTTGTCCTGCACGGTGAGGCCCATAATATCCTGCAGCAGCCACAGACGCACCACCACCTCGAGCAGCGGCACCGACACTCCCGTGTACAGCAGTGAATCGGCCATGCGGCTCCAGCTGACATAACGCTTCCAGGGCACGAGCATGGAGCGGGTAAAGGCGCCGCCGCCGACCACCGCCTGACCCACGTTGCGCACAGCCGTAATGGCAAACCATATGAACGCGCCAAACCAGGTGAGCACCCACCAGCCATTTACGTAGCTGAACGCCCATTGCGCGGGCAAAAAACCCGCCAGAATTTTGAGGGCGTTGACGATGTCGCTGTTCATGTAGTCTGGCGACCAGAAGGGTATTTCTTCCTGCGAGGGGCTTTGCAGCTGTTGCAGGTCGCGGTTTACGCCCTTGGCGTCGACGCCGCCCAGGGTAACAAGGTTGCCCTCGTGCCCGACCCTGGTAGTGTTTTTTTCAAGCCCCCAGCCGCGCACCTTGTGGCAGCCAACGTTGCCGAAACCGGGAATGCTCCTGAGCAGGCGCTGCCACAGGGGCTGGGGCTGCTGCGGCTCGTGGTACTGGGTAAAGCGGTAAATGTCCGTATGCACGGGCAGGGTGAGCCGCTGGGCGTTGTCTTCGCTGCGTAGCACCGCGCGGGCCTTGGGCGGCAGGGTCTCCACAAAAACCAGCCCCATGCCGTGGGTGTGGTGCGAGCGGCTGGTGGAGTCGGTGCCGATGCGCGAACCCAGCGGCGACAGGGCGTAAAATTCCTGCAGCTGCGGTATATGCCCAAGAATTTCGTGAAACAGGGGCATCCTTGCGGAGTCTTTAGGTTCGCCGCTGATGATGCGGCGGATAACCTGCTTGAGCCGTGGGGTGCTGCCCTCGTTGACCGCCCTTTGCAGGGTGTTGATCTCTTCCACATGGGCAAGCTGCCCGCCTGTCCACTCGCGCAGGTTAAACAGCTCGAGGTGCGTGATGCGGCCGCGTCCGATCCAGAGCAGTTCAAGCACATCCTGCGCCGTCAGGCCCGCCAGGTTAAGGATGATCTGGCAGGGGTGCAGTGGGTGGATGTTTTCGAGCAGAAACTCCGGGGGCTGCTGCATGATGGCGGGCAGCTCGGTGTTTGGCGTGTAGGGGAAGACAATTTTCGGGTTGGCCTCGGGGCCAAGCCAGTCTTCGCGCAGCATGTCGGGAACCATGTCGGCCAGTTCCGTCAGCCCTTGGCGCAGCTTGGCCGCCCTGGCCGGGTCGGTTTCCGCCTCCAGCGCCGCGCTCAGGCGCTCCTTGCGCATCTGGCGCAGCGGCTCCAGCTGGTGGTAGATAAATTCGGCAAGGTGCAGCGACGAGGGCTGACGCTGCCCCACATAGGCAAGGAACGCGTCCTCCTTCAGCGGGGCGGGCGTCGGCATATCCCAGCGCGCGGCCAGCGAGGCGGCGTGGCGCTCGTTCCAGGCGCGCAGCAGCTTGAGCACGTATTCGCGCATCCAGTCGTTTACCGGCGCATACTTGCGCAGTACGTCCACGATGTCGCGTCGATGCAGCAGGTCGTTAAAGGCCTTGGACGTTTCGGTATTGAGCGGCGACCAGGTAAATTCCACCAGTTTGCCCCGAAACGTGGCCTTGAACTCTATGCCGATGCGCACCGTAATGCCCATGATGTGCGCCGCGCGCAGCAGCTCCTGCGCGGCTTCGGGATCGACGGTGTTGTAGTAGATCACCGTCAGAAAGCGGATGCCCTTGATCCATGCGTCCATAACCAGATGCGTGGGGTTTTTGCGCCCCTTGGTATTGGCGTCGTGCACATGGTGGTCAAAGGCGTGCTGGTTCCATTCCTCAGGCATTTCAAGCAGATGAAACTTTCGCAGCAGGGCGCGTACAATGCGCGGCGTGCCGCGCACGGCCTGGTGAAATTCGTGCGCCAGGGGCAGCTGACGGCAGGGATCGTCGGAGCGCACAAGGTCTTTCATTATCTGCACGAGCACGCGGGCGGTATTGTTTTGCAGCGACGAGTGCGAGGAATACAGCACTTCGTCGTGCAGACGGCGCAGAGCCTGCAGGCGCTCGTTGGGGCCGCCAGCCTCCAGGCTTTCAAGCAGTACAATTACGGCGCTCGCCAGCCGCAGGCCGTGAGACGAGGCCATTTCAATAATGCCGTGGGGGTGCAGGCCCGCCTCGGGCTGGCGCAGCGCGTTGTTCTGCGCGCGGGCTTCCACAAAGGCGTTGACCAGCTGGATCAGCTTGTGATCCTGCGGGTCAAACAGCAGTGAAGAAAATTTCCGGTGCGTGCGTGAGGGCACGCCTGTTGAGCAGGCGTCCGGGGTGTTGCGTAAAGATGTGCGCATGTAAAAAAACTTGGCAAAAAGTGCTTATAGATGTTTGCAGGGCCTTTACGGCCTGTAAATAAACTGAATTTTTTTCATGATGCAGCGCATGTGCGCGAAAGTCCAGCGTCATGTTGCGGGCGCGGGGCCGGTTTGTCGGCGTATTGAAAAATAGACCGGCTGCCGTTACCAATAAAGAATAAATCCTCACGCCGCAGATATCTGCCACCTTTTACCACGGGAGGCCCAATGTATCAGAAAACCAACGAGCTGGCCGGGGGGCATGTGTTTGCAACCGCGCAAGACATGCTGGACTGGCTTGAAAAGGCCATGACCGCCAATATCAGCAACAACCGCGACCGCCAGCGGTTTGAGGCCGATCCCTATGCTTATACCGTCAATTATGCCGAGGCTGCCGGGCTTGCGCTTGACGATTTTCAGGCGGGCGAGGTGCAGCGGCGCGTGGCGCAGTGGGTTCAGCAGCAGTATGCGGAAGATATGACCGAAGAATAGGCCTATTGCCTGCGTCTGCGAGGCATCGGGCAGGCTGGCTGCCCGGTGCCCGTAAAAATGCCCGCGTCATGCAGTTATGCTAATATGCAACCGTATTGTCCATATATTGCATATGATATCAAATAGGCACGTGGCCTTTGTTGTTTCTTTCAACCAGTCGCGGACAAAATATTAATTTACATTACGCAGTGTAACAGTAAAGATGTCTCTGTTTGAATGATGAAAAATATCTTTTTTGTTGCAATATTCTTGCAAATTGACGAAGCTCGGCCAGTTAATTTTTTGCGGTTTTTTAAGGTAAGTTAAGGATGATGAAAGCAGTTTTACGCAGTGCAGCCGCACTGCTCGGCAAACTCAAAATCCATATTGAAGAACGCCCCACGCGCACTATATTGGCGTTCTGGGCGTTATCCATACCTTTTGCCGCCGCGCTTTCGCTGCTGGTTGCTCTGCATTGGCGCTCCGAACATTTTGCAGCAGGCCTTGATGAAGCTGAATTTTCCCTGACGCAGCGGGTGCAGCGCGTTGCGGAAATGACGGAACTCAAATTCGATACAATCCGCAAACTGACGGCGCTTCTGGCGACGGATTCCCGCATTGTCGCCGCGCTCAGGGGGAAGGGCAATCTGGCGGAGTGCACCAGTTACCTGCAGAGCGTGGGGTATACGCTGCGCCTGCACCGGGCGTTTTTGCTCAACAAAAACGGCGTGTGCGTCGCCTCAAACGATGCCGGGCTTGCCAAAAATCTGCTTGGGGTCAACCTGGCTGACCGTGAGTATTTTATTCACGCCATGGCTGGCAAAAGCGCCGTGCAGTTTGTGGTGGGCCGTGTTTCCACTGTTCCCGGTTTCCATTTTTCTGCTCCCGTGATCGGTCCGGGGGGATACCTTGGGGTGGTCGTACTCAAAATTGACAAGGATACCCTAGCCCAGCAGCTGTACCTGCCTACCGGCTTTGTCACTGACAGCGCCGGGGTTGTTGTTGTGCCAGATGTGCCGGAAAACATGCTGCGGGTGGTGCCCGGCGGGTCTGCCGCATCGCTTGGCGTGGAGCAGAGCCAGCTGCTTTATCAACGCGCGAAGCTTGAAACGGTGTACCTGCGCGAGGTGAAGGTGCATGGCCATAAGGCCTGGCTGCGCCATGCGGAGGGACAGCCGTTTTTATGCACGGTTGCCAGCATCGGCAAGGAGGGGCTGAGCGTCTACGGGTTTGAAAACATTGGCCCGCTGGTTGCCGAAACAGAGGCGTCCTTCAGGATGCGCCTGCTGACAGCGTTCTTTTTTTTGATTCTTGGCTCTGCAGTTATCATTGGCACGTTTGTGAACTTTTTGCGCGACAGGTATCAGCGCAACACGCTGCAAAAGCTCAACGACACACTGCGGGTGCAGGCCCAGCACGATGCCCTGACCGGGCTGCTTAACCGCAGAATGTTTGATGAAATGGCTGAATCCTGGTTTGCCCAGACCCTGCGTCTTGGGGTGCCCTTTTCACTGGTGCTGTTTGACATAGACCACTTCAAGCGACTCAACGATTTTTTTGGGCACCAGGCTGGCGACAACGTGCTGCGCGAAATCGCCGCCTGCGTGCAAAATGCGTTGTCGCGACAGGGCGACAGGGTGTTTCGCATCGGGGGCGAAGAATTTGCCGTGCTTGCAGGCGCGGAGGACGAAGCGCAATTACGCTGTTTGATGGAAAAAATCCGCACTGCGGTGGAAGGGTTGCAACTGAAGCATCCCAACGGCCCCAAGGCTGTGGTGACTGTTTCGCTGGGCGGTCTGCTGGTGTGCGGTTGCTGTGATCTCTCGTTTGACGGGGCCTTCAGAAAAGCAGACGAGGCCCTGTACCAGGCCAAGGCCAGCGGGCGTAACCGCAGCGTGCTGGCGGACTCCTCCTGTCTCGTGACCGTCCCCCCCGCCAGGCTCAGATCGCTGAAGCGTTCGTGAGCCGGGATAATCCACTTCGTCTGATCTTTTTGTGTTTTCGGCGTGTGCTGCCTGCCTTTGGTGCTGCTTTGGGCGTACTGAATTCCGGCAGGGAACTGCGAGCAGAGTGGTGCGCACAGCATGTTGACTTTGAATTTCATTTTCATAAACTAGGCCTGTTGCCCGTACAGGGCAGAACTTTTACCGCCCTCCAGGCGCAAAGGAGAACAGGCAGAGATATGGCTAACCGTTTTGCAACAACGCAGGATATGGCGATCCAGTCTGTAAGCGAAAATGGAAAGGATCTGGTGCTGGCCATCGACAGCCGGGGGCTGTACCTCACTACCGCGCAGTATGTGGGGAGGCCCATTGCCGACCGCAACCGCTACAGCGGCGCGCGGCAAGATGCGGACCAGCGCATAGCCGCCCTTGGGCTCAACGCTGCCGCCCTGCTGGCGGCCAACCAGCACCGCATCCAGGTAGAAACCGTGGCCGCTAAAAAGGTCAACCCTCTCAAGGCATCCAAGCGCGGGGCCAAGGGTTAGGTCGGGGCATTAGTCGGCCGTTAGCAACCGGTCGCCGCCGGGTGCGCTGCCGCACTTTCGCCCGTTGCGGGGTGGTTGCCAGTTGTGGCCAGCCCTCCGCAGCGGGCGATTGTGTTATTGCCGTCGCCCTGGCAAGGCCTTTTGCGCGCTCAGAAACTTGCGCCCTGTGTACTTTTTTCGTAGGCTTTATTCATGACGAAAACACGCGAGATTTATATCTGCTCATCCTGTGGCTCACAAACCATGCAATGGCGTGGGCAGTGCCCCAACTGTCATGAATGGAACACCCTGCAGGCGGCGGTGCAGCCCAAATCGGCCCCCGGCGGCAACCGGCCCAGAGCGGCCCTGGACACGTCCAGCAGGCCCATCCCCCTGCGGGAGGTGCAGGACGCGGGGCACGAGCCATACGGCAGCGGCCTCAAGGCGCTTGACCGCGTGCTGGGCAAGGGGCTTGTGCCCGGTGCGGCAATTTTGGTCGGCGGCGAGCCGGGCATAGGCAAATCGACCCTGCTGCTGCAGGTGGCGGGCCTGGTTGCGGCGCAGGGCAGGCATGTGCTCTACGCCAGCGGCGAAGAATCGCTGCCGCAGATCAAGGGGCGAGCCGAACGTCTGGGCATGCTTGCGCCCAACCTTATGGCCATTGCCACCTCACGTGTGGAAGATGTGCTTGAAGCCGCCAATGCCGCTCCGCCAGCCCTGCTGGTAGTGGATTCGGTGCAAACCCTCACGAGTATTGAGGCCGACGGCCTGCCGGGCAACGTCAGCCAGGTGCGTGCCGTGGCCACGGCCCTGCTTGAGGCCTGCCGCAGGCTTTCTTGCACGCTGGTCCTGGTGGGGCATGTGACCAAGGACGGCGTGCTGGCCGGTCCACGGCTGCTTGAGCATATGGTGGATACCGTCATTTCCCTTGAGGGCGACCGCCGTCAGATGTTCCGCCTGCTGCGGGTGTTCAAAAACCGCTTTGGCCCCAACGAAGAACTGCTGGTCTTTCGCATGGAAGCCACGGGCATGCAGATTGTGGACGACCCTTCCACGTTTTTTTTGGGCCAGCGCGATCCTTCGCTTTCGGGCACGGCGGTGGTCATGGCTGTGGACGGTCAGCGCCCGCTGGCTGTGGAGGTGCAGGCCCTTGTGTCGCGTACGTTTTTGAGTATTCCGCGTCGCGCGGCCCTGGGGTTTGACGTGGGCCGCCTGCATCTGTTGCTGGCCGTGCTGGAAAAAAGACTCAAGCTCAACTTTGCTCAGGTTGATATTTACGCAAAGGTGGGCGGCGGCATGAAACTGAGCGAGCCTGGGCTTGATCTGGCGCTGGTAGCCGCGGTGCTTTCGTCGTATTATGATGTTCCCTTGCCGGAAAAAAGCGTACTTTGGGGCGAGGTTGACCTTAACGGGCAGGTACGGCCCGTATCCGCGCAGGATCTGCGGCTTACGCAGGCGCGGCGGCTGGGTTTCGACCCCATAGTGCATCCGGCCATGGCGCAGGGCGGCATAAGTACCATTGCCGCGCTGCAGCAACGGCTATTTCATCGCAAGTAAAGGCGGGCGGGTATGGGCCTTGAGATTGAGCGCAAATATCTGCAGGTAAATTTGCAAACCCTGCGTCAGACTCTTGTCGATAACGGGGCGCATTGCCTTGGCGCGCATTTTGAATGCAACTGGGTATTCGACACCTCTGCGGGTGGTCTGGTTACAGGCGGCCAGCTGCTGCGGCTGCGCAGCCAGCTGTGGCAGGACAAAACGCGTTATCTGCTTACCCTCAAGCTGCCTGTCCTGCAAAGCGGCGGCTTCAAGATGCGCGAAGAGCGCGAAACCGAAGTGGCCGACGGCGCGGCCATGCGCAGCATTCTTGAAGGGCTGGGCTACATTGTGGCGGCGCGGTACGAAAAAATACGCGAGCCATGGCGCATGGACACCGTAGAGGTAGAGCTGGACGTGCTGCCCTTTGCCGAAGTGGTCGAGCTTGAAGGCCGCGCGCAGGATATAGAATCGGTGGAACGGCGTCTGAACCTTGACAATGCCGAAATAAGCACCAAAAGTTATCATGAGCTGCATCAGGAATGGTTGCGGCAAAACCACAAGCCGGAGCAGCTCTCCTTTGTATTTGACAAAGCGCAAAGAGAGCACTGGCGCACATTGCTGGGCCTGACGGACAGGGCCGCCACCAATCCGGCCTCAACGCGGCAGAGCTGAAACGCCTTGGGAGCCACGAATGTCTTTTCTTCCTGACAATCAAACAGGCGGCGAAAGCCGCGTAATAGTGGAAAAAAAGCTTAAGGAGCCGGATCGCTACCGGGTTCTGCTGCACAACGACGACTATACAAGCATGGAGTTTGTGGTGTCTGTATTGTGTGGTATTTTCCACAAAACCGCAGAAGAAGCCACCGCCATCATGCTGGCAGTACACCAGCGCGGGGTGGGCCAGTGCGGCGTTTATACCCTTGAAATAGCCGAAGCCAAAGTTCGGCGCGTTCACAACACGGCGCGGGCGGCAGGGTATCCCCTCAAATGCACCATGGAAAAAATCCATTGAGATAAGCCTATGTTGAGTAAAAATGTTCAGTTGGTCATCCGGGACGCCCTTATGGAAGCCCACCGGCGACGGCATGACCTGTTGACTGTGGAGCATGTGCTCTTTGCGCTGACCAACAGCATGAAGGGGCGCATCATCCTTGAGGGCAGCGGGGCGAGCGTAGCTGTGCTGCGAGAGCAGCTCGAGGAATTTTTTAACAAGGAACTGGAACCCGTCTCGCTGGCGGAAAAGCACGAGGTAGCGCAGACAGACAGCGTGCAGCGCGTGCTTGAGCGGGCGCTTTCGCACATCCGCTCTTCGGGCCGGGATGCCGTCGAGCTTGGCGACTTGCTTATTTCCATCATGGACGAGGAAGAAAGCTACGCGCATTTTTACCTGCGCAAACAAGGGGTTGAGCGCCTGGACGTGCTGACCTTCATTTCGCACGGCCTTGATGAAGGCCCCGGCTCGCGCGGCGTGGAAGCGGGAGCGGAGTCGGGCGAAAACGGCGAGGCCAAGGCCGATCCGCTGGCGCAGTACACCGTGGAGCTTACGGCGCGCGCCCGCGAAGGCAAGATTGACCCTCTTGTGGGCAGGGTTACGGAGCTTGACCGCGCGGTGGAGGTTTTGTGCCGTCGGCGCAAAAACAACCCGCTGTTTGTGGGCGACCCCGGCGTGGGCAAAACCGCCCTGGCCGAGGGCCTTGCCCTGCGCATTGTGGAAGGCAACGTGCCCGACATGTTTGCCAAAACAAAGCTCTATGCGCTCGACATGGGTCTTTTGCTGGCGGGCACGCGCTACCGGGGCGACTTTGAAGGCCGCCTCAAGGCCGTGGTGCAAAGGCTCAAGGAGCAGCCCGACTGCATCCTGTTTATTGACGAAATACACACCATCGTGGGCGCCGGTTCCACCTCGGGCGGCTCGCTTGACGCATCCAACCTGCTCAAGCCCGTGCTGGCCAACGGCGAGATACGCTGCATTGGCTCCACCACCTACGAGGAATACCGCAACCACTTTGAAAAAGACCGCGCGCTGGCCCGCAGGTTTCAGCGCATCGACCTTACCGAACCAACGGTGGAGGAGTGTCTTGGCATCCTTGAAGGTCTGGAGCCGCATTACGCGCAATACCATCATGTGCGCTACAGCCCTGCGGCCCTCAAGGCCATGGTTGACCTTACCTCGCGCCATGTGCGCGACCGTCTGCTGCCCGACAAGGCCATTGATGTTCTGGACGAAACGGGCGCAGCCGTGCGGCTGGGCCGTGGCGTAACGCCCGCCGCAAAGTCGGGCAAAAAGAACGGCAACAACGATCCGCTGGTTGGCGTGCCCGACGTGGAGCGCATTGTAGCCCGCATGGCGGGCATACCCGTGCGTACCGTTTCCGGCAAGGAACGCAACAAACTGGCAACGCTTGAAAAAGACCTCAAGGGGCTCGTTTTTGGGCAGGAAAAGGCCATAGAACTGACCGTGCGCGCCATTTTGCGCGCCCGCGCGGGTCTTGGGCAGGAGCAGCGCCCCGCAGGGGCCTTCCTGTTCTACGGGCCCACTGGCGTGGGCAAAACCGAGGTGGCCCGCAGCCTTGCCAAACTCATGGGCGTGGAATTTTTGCGCTACGACATGAGCGAATATATGGAAAAGCACTCCGTTTCGCGGCTCATCGGCGCGCCTCCAGGCTATGTGGGCTTTGACCAGGGCGGGCTGATGACCGAAGCGGTGCGCAAGGCTCCGTATTCCGTCGTGCTGCTCGACGAGGTGGAAAAGGCCCACCCGGATATCTTTAACGTGCTGCTGCAGGTCATGGATTACGCCACGCTGACGGATAACACCGGGCGCAAGACGGACTTTTCGAACGTTATCCTTATCATGACCTCCAATGCCGGGGCTTTTGAAATGTCGCGGCCAGCCATGGGGTTTGGCGGCACAGCCCCGCAGGATGCGGCGCACAAGGGCCTCAAGGCGGTGGAAAACACCTTCAGCCCCGAGTTCCGCAACCGGCTTGACGCGCTGGTGCCCTTTGGCAGTCTGACAGAACCCATGATGCTGCGCATTGTGGACAAGTTTGTGGGCGAGATACGCACCAGCCTTGATCAGCGCGGCGTAACGCTTACGCTGACCGAGAGCGCCCGCAAGTGGCTGGCCCGCAAAGGCTTTGACCCCTCCATGGGGGCGCGGCCCCTGCGCCGTCTGCTGCGCACCGAGCTGGAAGACCGTCTGGCGCACGAGCTGCTGTTCGGCTCGCTCAAAAAGGGCGGCAGCGCCAAGCTGACGGTCAAGGGCGACGATCTGGCGCTCGAGCATGAGGGCCGCGCGGCCAAAAACCGCAAACCTGTGCCGGTAGACGCCTGATAGGCAAAATTGCAAGGCGGGCCGGAGCTGTTGCCGATTGCGGCAGTTCCGGCCTGTTTGCGTCACTGCCCGCATGCGGCTTTTGCGCGCTGCAACGCCTTGGCGCGCGGATATTTTCAATGCCCGCATGACCTCCCGCAACGCATTGAATAGTGCTCTGCGCAAGCTGAACAAAGCCTGTGAGCAAAGGAAGCTATGATCGGGGCATTTACGGCACTGGCCTCCCAATTTCCACCTACGGAATCAGCCCGTGACGACGGCCTGCTGTGCATGGGGGGCGATTTGCGGCCGGAGCGTCTGGTTGCCGCATACAGCCGTGGAATTTTTCCCTGGTATTCTAAAGGCATGCCAATTCTCTGGTGGTCGCCCGACCCCCGCTGCGTCATGCCGCTTGAGGGCTTTTGCCTGCCGGCGCGCAGCGCCCGCAAATTGCGCCTCCATCCCTTTGATTTGACCCACAATGCCGCCTTTGACCGCGTAATACGCGCCTGCGCCGCACCGCGCGACAAGGAGGGCGGCACCTGGATTATTGACGACATGATGCGCGCCTACGAAGACCTGCACGCCCTTGGCTATGCCCATTCCATCGAGGCATGGCAGGACGGCGAGCTGGTGGGGGGGCTGTACGGCGTGGCCCTTGGGCGGGCCTTTTTTGGTGAATCCATGTTCCATACCCGGCCTGAGGCCTCCCGGGCGGCGCTGGCCGGGCTGGTGGCCCTACTGCGCCAGCGCGGCGCAACCCTGCTTGATTGTCAGCAGGAAACCCCGCACATCATGCGCATGGGCGGCGTGATGCTGCCGCGAGCTGTATTTCAGGCCGAGCTTGCACGGGCGTTGGCCCCGCAAACGCAAACAGGCGCTGCACAACATTGCGCAACGCCTGAAATGGCCGGAAGCGGCCTGCCGTTTCCCTGGCTGCCCTGGGGGCTCGTGTACAGTTATTACCCTGCGGAGGGCTTCTGGGCGGCCAGATCGTAAAATCCGTAGGCCGGGAAGGGCAGCGGGTAGTCGCGTACCGCGTCAAAACGGATAAAACCCGTGGTCTTGCCCTCGCCGATGCCCGCCAGGGGCGCGACGCCCATCGGTACGGGCAGGTCGAGCGGGCAGACCGTGATTCTTTCAATCTGGTCGGCGTAGCGTTTTTCAAGGTATTCGACCAGGGCGTGGCTTTCTTCAGTGGTGAAGGATTCAAGCACGCAGCGCAGAGCGGCTTCTTCGGTGGCGCCCTGCAGCACTTCTGCCGGCACGGAAGGGTCAGCCGGGGCCACAAGCCCAAGGTCCTTGATGGCTTCCAGCTCGGCATCGGTGGCGCCGGGGCGGAAAATCTGCACGTCCACGTGGCGGCAGCCCTTGAATGTGCTGAGAGTGGCGGCCACAATGAAAACCCGGTCAAGGGGCAGATCTATCTGCGAAGGAACAAAGATTTTTTCCATGGCAATTCCCGTTCGTTATTGATGTAATCCTGTCCTCTTACTCCAAAACAGAATATTATGGAAGATAATCAGGTCATCCCTTTTAGCCTTGAAACGGCCTATACGCCCACCGGCGATCAACCCAGGGCCATTGACGCTCTGGTGGACAACATACAGGCGGGCGTGCCCTCGCAGGTTTTGCTGGGCGTTACCGGCTCGGGCAAAACCTTTACCATGGCCAACGTCATTGCCCGTTGCAACCGCCCGGCCCTGGTGCTGGCCCCCAACAAGACACTGGCCGCGCAGCTGTACGGCGAGTTTCGCGAGTTGTTTCCGCGCAACGCGGTGGAGTATTTTGTCAGCTACTACGACTATTACCAGCCAGAGGCTTATGTTCCCGCCTCGGACACCTATATTGAAAAAGATTCGTCCATCAACGACAACATAGACAAGCTGCGCCACGCCGCCACCCACGCCCTGCTGACCCGGCGCGACGTGGTTATAGTCGCCTCTGTTTCGTGCATTTACGGCCTTGGCTCGCCGGAATACTACGCCAAGATGGTTATTCCCGTCGAGGTGGGGCAGCACTTCCCCATGGACAAGCTCATCACCCGGCTGGTGGAGGTGCACTACGAGCGCAACGACTACGACTTCCACCGGGGCACGTTTCGCGTGCGGGGGGACGCGCTCGAGATTATCCCTGCCTACCATCATGAGCGGGCGCTGCGGCTGGAATTTTTTGGCGACGACATTGACCTTATGCGCGAGATTGACCCCCTCACCGGCGAGGTGCTGGCCGAGGTGAGCAAAACCGTGCTGTATCCGGCCAGCCACTTTGTCTCGGCGCAGGACAACCTCAAGCGGGCGGCCAGCGACATACGCGACGAGCTGGCGGTGCGGCTCACATATTTCAAGGAGCACAACCAGCTTGTAGAGGCCCAGCGGCTTGAGCAACGCACTCAGCTTGACCTTGAAATGATTGAAGAACTTGGCTATTGTAATGGTATCGAAAATTACACACGTCACCTCGACGGGCGCAAGCCGGGCGAGCCGCCGTCGTGCCTGCTCAACTACTTTCCCAAGGATTTTCTGCTGTTTGTGGACGAGTCGCACATTACCATTCCGCAGGTGGGCGGCATGTACAAGGGCGACCGCTCGCGCAAGCAGACTCTGGTGGATTACGGCTTTCGCCTGCCCTCGGCGCTGGATAACCGGCCCCTGCAGTTCAACGAGTTCACCAATCTGCTCAATCAGGTGGTTTACGTATCGGCCACGCCCAGCAAGTACGAGCTGGATCAGGCCCAGGGCATTGTGGCGGAGCAGATCATCCGGCCCACGGGCCTTGTGGACCCGGTTGTCGAGGTGCGCCCAACCAAGGGACAGATGGAAAACCTGCTTGGCGAGTGCCGGGGCAAGGTGACGCTGGGCGAGCGCGTGCTTGTCACCACCCTCACCAAGCGCATGGCCGAGGATCTCACGGAATACTGCTGCAACATGGGCGTGCGGGCGCGCTACCTGCACTCGGACATAGATACGCTTGAGCGCATGCAGATCATCCGCGCCTTGCGGCTGGGCGAATTTGACGTGCTGGTGGGCATCAACCTGCTGCGCGAGGGGTTGGACATACCCGAGGTGTCTCTGGTCTGCATTCTGGATGCGGACAAGGAGGGCTTTTTGCGCTCCACCGGTTCGCTTATCCAGACCTTTGGCCGGGCCGCCCGTAACGCTCAGGGCAAGGTGATACTGTATGCCGACAAGATCACCGACTCCATGCGTGCCGCCATGGGCGAAACCGAGCGCCGCCGCGCCAAGCAGTCGGCCTACAACCAAGAGCACGGCATCACCCCCACGAGTACCCGCAAATCGCTTGAATCACCGCTGGATAGCCTGTATGTGGAGGATGGCGGCCACGGCGGCGCACGCGGGCGCGGCAAGGGCAAGGGCAAACAGCGCGAGCCCGACGCAGTGCCGCTGACAGCCGAAGATACCGCCGTGCTTGTGGCCAAGCTTGAAAAAGAAATGCGCCAGGCCGCCCGCGATCTGGAATTTGAGCAGGCCGCCGAGCTGCGCGACCGTATCCGTATTTTGCGGGCAAGGCTTATCGCCATGCCCGAATAAACAGGCGCGCGCTGCCGCTTCTGTTGAGCCGGGAACCGTCGTTTGCCCTGGGACCACGATCAAGGCCAAACGCAAGGAAAGCCCGGCTGATCATAAAAAAGGTTTTTTCATGTCGCAAAATTCACGTAACGGCAGGCAGGAGCAAAACAGCCTCTTTGCCGCCGCCCCCGCTGGCGGCCCCAGCAACGAGGAGCGCAACCGCGCCCGCTGGCTGGCCGCAGAGCTGGAGCGCCACAACTATCTGTACCACACGCTGGACGCGCCGGAAATTTCGGACGACCAGTTTGACGCCCTGTTTCACGAGCTGGCCGCGCTTGAAGACCACTGGCCCGAGCTGCGCTCCGCCCATTCGCCCACCCTGCGCGTGGGCGGCAAGCTGCTGGACGGCCTTGCCAAAAAAGCCCACACCCGCCAGATGTACGGTCTGGACAACGTCTTTTCTGTCGAAGAGTGGCGCGACTTTGTGGAGCGCATGCGCCGCGCATGGGATACGGAAGTCAACGGCCCTCTGCCGCAGGCATTCTGGTGCGACCCCAAGCTCGATGGCCTTGCGCTGGAAATCATCTACGTGGACGGCGTGTTGCAGGAGGCCCTGACGCGCGGCGATGGCGAGGTTGGCGAAGTCGTTACCGAGGCCGTGCGCACCATCCGCACCGTGCCTTTGCGCCTCAGGGGCGAGGGGCCGTTTCCCGCGCGGCTTGAGGTGCGCGGTGAAGTGGTGATGTACAAAAACGACTTTGACGCTCTCAACGAGCGGCAGGAATCGCTGGGGCAAAAAACCTTTGCCAATCCACGTAATGCCGCCGCCGGAACCCTGCGCCAGCTTGATATCTCGGTTACGGAATCGCGCCCGCTGCGCTTTCTGGCTTACAGCCTGGGCGATGCCCAGTGGCCCCCGGCTCAGCCGTGCCGTCTGCATTCCGAGCTGATGGCACGCCTGAAGGAATACGGTTTTTTAACGCCGCCAGATGGCAAGCTGTGCGAGAACCCCCAGCAGGTGGAAGACTACGTTGACTGGGTGCGCGAGCACCGCCCGGAATTCGCCATGGAAATTGACGGCGCCGTGGCCAAGCAGAACGACCTTGAAGCGCAACAGGCCCTGGACTTTACGGCGCGTGCGCCGCGTTTTGCCGTGGCCTTCAAGTTTCCGGCCATGCAGGCGCAGACCCTGCTTGAGGGCATAGAAATTCAGGTGGGCCGCACAGGGGCGCTCACGCCGGTGGCCGTACTGGCCCCCGTGGCCGTGGGCGGGGTGATGGTGTCGCGCGCAACCCTGCACAACGAGGACGAAATCCGCGCGCGCGATGTGCGCGTGGGCGATACCGTCATTGTGCAGCGAGCGGGCGACGTCATCCCCGAAGTGGTTGGCCCTGTGCTCGATAAACGGCCAGCTGGCGCTGAACCTTATCAGTTCCCCCGTACCTGTCCGGCCTGCGGTCAGCCCGTGTACCGTGAGGAGGGCGAGGCCGCCTGGCGGTGCGAAAACCTGGCCTGTCCCGCCATCCGCCTGCGTTCCATAACCCATTTTGTTTCCAAGGCCGGGCTTGATATTCAGGGCGTGGGGCAAAAGTGGATTGAACAGCTTGTGACCAGCGGGCGTGTGCAGTCGCCAGCAGACCTCTTCAGCCTTAACGTGCAGGAACTGCTGGGCTTTGAGCGCATGGGCGAAGTGCTGGCCCAAAAGTTTGTGGACGCGCTTGAAAATGCCCGGCACACCGCCACCCTGCAAAGACTTATCAGCGCTCTTGGCATCCGCCATGTGGGCGAGCAAACGGCCCGCACGTTGGCTGCGCGTTTTGCCGATCTGGACGAGCTGGAAAACGTCACGGTTGATAGCCTGCTGGCCCTGCCTGACGTGGGGCCGGAAGTGGCTTCGTCCATACGCAATTTTTTTGACAGCCCTGCCAACCGTGAGCAGCTGGCACGGCTTAAGGAAAATGGGCCGTGGCCCGTGCGTGTTGAAAGCGATCTTCGTTTTAATGAGCAGAGCGCCGAGGGTTTTACAGCCAACTTGGGGCCTCTGTTCCGCAAAACCATTCTTTTTACGGGTACGCTCAGCGTGCCGCGCGGCACGGCGCAAAAGTGGGCCGAGGCCGCCGGGGCCGTTCCCCTTGGTGCGGTGAGCAAAAAACTGGACTATCTGGTGGCGGGCGAAAAGGCGGGCAGCAAGCTTGATAAGGCGCGGGGTCTTGGCGTAACCGTGCTGGACGAAACGGAATTCAGAAACCTGTTGCGTGAATCCGGCATTGAGCCGGAATAACGGAAACGGAGAAGCTATGAGCACTTCAATTATCGTGGTTGGGGCCAGCGGGCGTATGGGCAAAACCATCAGCGGGCTTGTGGAAGCCGACCCGCAGTACACCCTTGCGGGTCTGGTGGACAGCCCGGAGCGCATAGCCGCTCTTGCGGGCGCTGCCTGTCCTGTTGCAGACAGCCTGGCGGCCCTGCTGCCCAAGGCTCCTGGGGCTGTGGTTATTGATTTTACCGCGCCTGAGGTGAGCCTTAACTCCGCCAAAGCCGTGGCGCAAACCGGCAATGCCCTTGTTATCGGCACAACCGGCTTTACCGATGCGCAAAAGGACGAGCTGCGCGCCTTGGCCGCCAAGGCCCCCATTTTTTGGGCTTCAAACATGAGCATCGGCATCAACGTGCTGCTCAATATTCTGCCCCAACTCACCAAAGCCCTTGGCGAAGATTACGATATTGAAATGGTCGAGCTGCACCACAACCGCAAAAAAGACAGCCCCAGCGGCACAGCCCTGACCCTTGGCGAATGCCTGGCCGAGGCCCGCGACTGGAAGCTCAACGACGTGCGCTGCTCCGCCCGCGACGGCATCATCGGCGCGCGCCCCAAGGAGCAGATCGGCATTCAGGCCATACGCGGCGGCGATGTGGTGGGCGTGCACACCGTGTACTTTATGGGGCCTGGCGAGCGCATAGAAGTGACGCATCAGGCGCACTCGCGCGAAAATTTTGCTCGCGGAGCCATCCGCGCAGCAGGCTGGATGGCAGGGCAGAAACCCGGCAAACTGTACAGCATGCAGGACGTGATCAAGGATATTTAAGGGCGGAGTGCGTCTCATGGCCAGGGTTTTGTCCTGACAGCCATGGCGACCGCTGCCGTTTCAGTGTTCATGCCAAGGCCCGTTGCCGCGCGGATGTTTGCGCGGCAACGGGCTTTTGTCGACAGGGCGGCGGTATCCGAGTCATGCGGCCGTCAACCTGCTGTAGTTGCCCGTTGGGGTAGGCGGCTTGTTCTGCAATGCTGGGCGTGGGCAGTTGGGACGGTGTTTTAACGCTACAAGGGGCTGCATGCGCGCCCGGTAGCCGCCGTCAGTTTCAGCGTGCATGGATGAAAAACCCCGGCGTGGGGTGACGCCGGGGTTGATGTGTGCTTGTTTGCGGTTGGCGTTGTGCGCGCCAGCCATCGTATGCTTACGAAACCATCTGCGCTATGAGCTTTTTGAGGGCTTGCGCCTGAGTGGCCAACTCTGAAACTGCAGTCGCAGACTGGGCCATGGCGGAGGATGTCTCTGCGCTGATGGTGTTGATCTGCTCAACAGCCTTGTTTATCTCGTCGCTGGTGGAGGACTGCTCTTCGGCAGCGGTAGCGATGGAATGCGCCTGGTCTGCCGCCTGATCCACCAGAACCACAATTTCAGAGAGGGCAGCGCCAGAGGTGCCCGCAAGCTCTGTTGTGTGCTCAATGGTATTGACCGTGTCGTTGACCTGGGCAATGTTTTGCGTTGTGCCGCTCTGTATGCCCTCGATGGCCGAGCCAACCTCGCGGGTCGCCTGCATGGTTTTTTCCGCCAGCTTGCGCACTTCGTCGGCCACAACGGCAAATCCTCGTCCGGCCTCGCCCGCGCGTGCTGCCTCGATGGCGGCATTGAGGGCCAGCAGGTTGGTCTGGTCGGCGATGTCGGAGATGACTGTCATGATCTGGCCGATGCTCTGGGCCTGCTCGCCCAGCGAAGCCATGCCGTTTTTGAGCGTCAGGGCCTGCGTGTGCAGCTGGTTTATGCCCTGCACCACCTTGTTGACCACTTCCGCACCGAGTTCGGCCCTGCTTTTGGCGTTGGTGGTAGTGTCTGAAGCGCCGCCGGCGTTGCGTGCCACTTCAAGTACGGATGCGTTCATCTGTTCCATGGCTGTGGCGGTTTCAGACACTCGCTGCGTTTGCAGATCCGCGCCGCGACTGGCCTGTTCAACCTGCGCGGAGAGCTCTTCGGTTGCGGTGGAGAGCCGGTCGGCAATCGTGTTTGCGTCTTTGGCAACCTGTGCAACCGCATCACGCTGCTGCTCGATAACATTTTGTTGATGCTTGATTTCTGTAAGGTCAAACACCAGCGTCATGGCTCCCACAATATTGTCGTCAATATCCCTGATAAGCGAAGCGTCAATGCGAAGGAACTTGTGCGCTCCGTTTGAAAAGGTCATTTCAGTTTCAATGTTGTGAGCATTGGTGCCTTCTTCAAGGCATTTGTGGCTCACGGTGCGCCTGTTTGCATCGCCGTAAAAGAACTGGGCTGCCGACATTCCGACAAAGTCCTTGGGTTGCCCGGTGGCCCCCACCAGTTTGATCATGGCTTCGTTAACGTAGGTAATGCGCACGTCGGTGTCGGCAACCAGCGCAGGAAACGTAATGCCCTGCAACACGCCGTCAGCGAACCCCAGACGGTTTTTCAGCACTGCGGTTGTTTCCGTGAAATTGCCCGCGAGTTCGGCCAGTTCAAAGCTGAAGTTGCCCTTGAGCATGGCCTTGAAGTCGCCGCGCGCAATCTGCGCGCTGTAGTCCATAATGTTTTTGAGCGGGGTTGTGATGACCTTGCGCACCATAAAGATAATGCTGCCAAGCAGTGTTACAAAAATACCTACGGCAAACAAAATCAGCGTGTTGCGCTGCGCAATGGCGTCTCGTGCAAGGTCGTCTGCAAAGGCCGACGTGCAGACAAGCCAGCCTGTTCTTTCAATGGTATTAAAGACCAGCACCTTGCTTTTGCCCATGAATTCATAATCCAAAAAGCCGTTTTTTGTCTGCAGGGCTTTATCCACAAAGGCAAGCTTGCTGCCGTCGGTCATGTGCACGTCGGAGTTGGGGTGAGCAATGATCCTGTGCTTAGCATCAATGATAAAGGCATAGCCTTGATCAGCAACCTTGATGTTGAGTATGTGACTCTTGATATAATTTGCCCAGTTCAGCGTCACGCATACTGCGCCAATGGGCTTGCCGTTGTCGCCCAGAATGGGCGTTGCAATGGCAAGAACTTCTTTTTTTGTGGTTTTGGCAACGATGATATTGGGGTCTATGGCATCCTTACCCTGCATTGCTGTCCTGAAATATCCCCGTTCACCATAGTTGTTGCCTATAAATGACTCGCCCGTGTCGGACGCGCCGGATACGGCTACCCCCTGGCTGTTTAAAACAAATATGGAGTTGATGCCCTTATACTCTTTTAGGAGTGCCTTGATCAGGTTGTCCATGTCTGCGCTGTCGCCTTCAATGGCTTTTTTCGCCTGGCCGCTCTGCGCAGGAACCTTGATCATGCTCATGTTCGCATCAATCAGGTCGTTAACGCTCGCAATGAGACCTTTGTTGATTATGCGCATGCCATCAACAGACGTTTCATTGATGATGCTGTAAGATGATTTGCCAACATAAGCAACAAGAGCGGAAACACCAATAAGCAATATTATGCTTAAAATTACTGATAATGCAGTGTTTACGCTTTTAAACGATATCTTTGGCATACAATCCTCCGGTGATTGCGGTAGCCAACTATTATAATGGTACGCTTGCAACAGTTTAAATATGTATGTCGTCGTTGAATTGCTCACGGCGAGCAATCACGGTTATATGCGTATAAGAATCAATATCGCCAATTTTTTTTAACACTTTATGCTGTTAAGATGTAAAAATTATTAAAGTCATCGAATTTGTCATTAAGTAATCAAAAGGTTTCAGGTTCCGGTCTGCGTAGCATCTGGCAGGAGATGCAAGTCATCGTCTGCTGAGCAAAAAAACGGCTCCAAGGATGAGCGTGCCGCCCGCTATGATGCCAAGACCAGGGGTTTCGCCCAGAAGCAGCCATGCAATAACAATGGCGTACACGGGCTCAAGGGTGATGATGATTGCCGCCTGCCGGGCCTTGAGAACCCTGAGACTGCTCACATAAAGGCTGTATGCCAGCGCCGTGCACAAAAGTCCCAGGCAGACGATCCACAGCCAGTCAAGCGGGACAATGGCTGAAAAATCCTGCCCGGCAAAGGGCAGCAGGCAAAGAATGATAACCGCATTTTGCCACCAGCAGGTGTGCATGCCCGACATGCCACCGGCAAAGTGCCTGTTGGCTATGGCCACCAGACCGTACACCGCTGCGGAGGCTATGCCCCACAACAGCCCGTGCGTGGCCGTGTCGGCCAGAGAATACGACGGCGCAAGGCACACCAGACCAATGCTGACCATAACGATGCACAGCATCTCGCGCTTGCTGGGGCGTTCGCGGTAGGCAATGGCCTCAAAAAGTGCCGTAAATGCGGGGAAACAGGCAAAACCAAGCGTGCCCACGGCCACGCCGCCAAGCTTGATGCCCATAAAAAACGTCACAAAATGCAGCGTCAGCAGTACGCCGCTCACGGCCAGGCCCGCGAGGTCGCGCGCTGTGACCCCCCGCCAGGGGGGATTGCGCTGCATGAGGCACAGGCCCGCAAGAGCCGCAACTGCAACCATGGCCCGTCCGCAGACAAGGTCAATGGCTGAACATTGGCACAACTTGCCAAAAATACCAGAAACGCCAAACAGTACGGTTGCCGCGTGCATGCGCAACAAGGCGGAACGAACCGCGTCATGTTGCATTGCACCCCCCGTATGCCAGGCAGTGTTCAGTTGGTTTTGCCCAGCCTCATTGGCCTGCAGCATGTAAACTCCTTAATGGTAGTGTTTATAGGTACGCGTAATGACAGTGCGCGGCAAGTCTTGCCCATGGACTATGCCGGGCAATGCAGGCGCGCTTGCGGTGCGGTATTTAGCCCTGGGACAGGCGCGGCGGTATGCGCGGGTAATGTTTCTGCAAAAAAGTCTAGATTTTATCTTGAAATTCACGGGCAGGTAGTGTAGCGCAAAAAGAAAAGATGGCGTAACACGATGCCTGGCGAACTTGCGCCAGGCCGCACGCATCATCGGGGGCATCATGCCGCAGGTCGCAGCACGCATTAACGACGATCAGGAACGCTGGCTTAAGGACTACTTTCGCACAAAAAGCGCCGGGGCGGAGTTTATTTTGCCTTGGGCGGTGGATACGTTTTTTCGGGCCATCACGGGTATCAAGCACATTTTTAGCGCGGCAGAACTCAAAACCATTGTGGAAGCCCACAAGGATATGAAGCTCATGCCTGATCACACGCGGCTTTCCTACCTCTTGCTGCGCGTTACGGATGCCTGTGACGTCAACGGGGTGCATTTGCGCCACGGAGCCAGCAAATCTAGCCTTGAAACCAAGATTAAAAGTCTGGATGATACGCAGGCCACAGCCTTGATGGTCTGGGCGTCTGCTTTTTGGGTCAGCCGCAACTGCTCTGCAGAAAATATGGACGAGTACATCAAGGCCTATTGATTTTTTTCGGTCATATATCTAGGTTCACACCGCCCATGCGGCCCGGAGTGTTGCGACCGCGACGGGCCTTTCGACCCCCTGCGGCAGCTGTGAGCATCACGTTGCTTGCGTAGCGTATCTGCCTGTCTGGGCTGCAGATACGCGGGGTTTCGCTGAAGCAGCATATGCGGGCTGGGCAATCTGGCCACGGCAATTTTATGGTCGCACGGGCGACCTTTTTTATTTTAGCGCGGGGCGACCGCGCAAGAGAGTTTGTCATGCTGCAAATACTGCGCGCTAAACTGCACTGCATACGTGTTACCGGCTGCGACCTCAACTATCACGGCTCGGTAACGCTTGATCCGGAGCAATGCCGCGAGGCGGGCATTTACCCGCTGGAATTTGTGTATATCTGGAACAAAAGCAACGGTCAGCGCATTTCAACCTACGTTATCTACGGCGAGCCCGGCTCGCGCTGCTGCATCCTCAACGGAGCTGCGGCCCGTGCCTGTCAGCGCGGCGATGAGGTTATCATCAGCGCGTACGAATTTGTGGACGGCCCTCAGGACCTGTACAATCGTAAACCCGTTGTGCTCACCTTTAACGCGGACAACAGCGTGCAGGAGCGCCTGCGCTATGTGGTGGACGGCGAGGAAAGCGGCGATTTTGGCTTTCATGTAGAAAGCGAGTAGCCCGGTTTGGCCCGTGATCCGCTATTTTGTCAGGCTATGCGCTTCTTGGGCGCACGGCCCTGAAATGCAAAAGGCTCCGCGAGGAGCCTTTTTTGTGCGAAGTTTTGGGCGCTGACGGCGCCAGCCACTGGTGTGCAGCTGACCGGCGGTTATTCGTTGGTCAGTATGAGATACAGGTCGCCTTGCCAGGGGCCCACGCGCTTGCCCAGGCCTCGCAGCCGTATGGGTTTGCCTACGGCAAAATCGGGCGGCAAGGTTATGTCTACTGTCTTGAGCTCGCCGGAGATCGCCTGACGTATCTGCAGGCGAACCCGCTTGCCGGGCGCCAGGTTGGCCGAGGGCAGGGCAAGGGTCTGCTCCTCGTCGATCTGCCTGCGCAGCCAGCCCTTGACCATGCCGGTAACGCCCTTGCTGTGATCCTTGTTCCACTTGGCCGTGCCCCAGGCCAGATTGCTCTGGTGCAGCCTGACGGTGCGTTTTTCCGCAGCCGCCGCTTTGGGGCTGGGCTGCTCCGGCGCGGGTTCTTCCTGCCGCGGCGGGGCTTTTTCCTGCTGCTGGCGGTTCAGCTCGCTGTAAATATCTTCAAAAACACGGCGGGCAAAGGGGTCGGTCAGCAGGTCGCGCAGCACATCGTGCTCGGAATAGCCGTTTTGCGCGGTCTGTTGCCCGGCTGCAGCGCCGTTTGTCCGTTGCTGCCGGTTGTCAGCAGTATCTGACGCGGGGCCTGCAGCGCCTGCAGGGCCGGATGCCCGGCCTGCAGCATCCTGTCGGGTCGTTTCCCCCTCCGGGCTGGACTTGGATTGGCTTTCTTTTTCCGCCTGGGCAGAGGCCTGCCGCTCGGATTTTTCTTCAGCGGCTTCGCCTTTTGCGGCCTGCGCCCTGCCTTCCTCTTGGGCGGCCCTGCTGGCCTCTGTGGCTGCCTGTACCGTGTCCTCGTGCTTGAGTACGGCACTGAGCGCCACGTAGGCCTCGTTGAGCAGCTGAAACTCCCGGCTGGCCGCAGGGTTGTCGGGGTTGAGGTCCGGGTGCAGTTCAAACGCGCGCCGCCGGTAGGCCCGCTTGAGGTCGGCCGTGTCGGCGTTTTTTTTCAGCTTGAGAATGTCGTAGCATTCTTTAAGCGAGATTTGGCGGGAAGGGCGACGTCGCATGGCTACTTGAGGATAAGAGCGTTGGCTTCGCAGGAAGCATCGGAAGCAAGCAGGCCGTTTTTACGCAGGTATTCGCGCCCCTCACGCGCAAATTGCGCATGTGTGGCGTCAGGTTCGATACCGGGGCAAAATTCTTTGGCCATGGCAAGGCTCGCCGGGTCTTCGATATTGCCGCGAAAAAAAGGCCAGGCCCGGCAGATGGCCGGTTTGCCCTCGTGTACGCCGCAGCCGCTGCCCTGATGAAAAAATATGCAGTAGCCGTCGTCGCCGCAGCGGATTTTGAGCTTGCCGCCAATGCGTTCGCAGTAGCCTTCAGCCACCTGTTGCGGGGGTTGTTGCATGTGCGCGGCCAGTCGGGTCAGGTCGGCTGGGCTGACAACAATGCCTCCCCTGCCTTCGCAGCAGTGGCCGCACATGCGGCAGTTGAAAACGGAGTCTCCATGAACGGCGGGCATGGGCTATAATCCTTGGCCTTGAGTCGTGAATGAGGGGCGCAGCAGCCGCGCGTGTTCCACCATGATGCAGGAATCTTCCACCAGGGCTATGCCCGTTTTGGCCAGTGCCTGGCGTGCTTCGGTTGAGCGTATGCCAAGCTGCATCCAGAAGAGCCGGGGTTTCCAGCCCAGCTGCAGCACTTCCCGCGCATGGCCGGGGCAGTATTCTGGCGCGCGAAACAGGTTGACGATGTCTACCGGTTCGGGCAGCTCGGCAAGGCAGGTCGCCGCTGGCAGCCCCCAGACGGTCTTGCGCACGGGATGAACAGGGAACACGCGGTATCCCTGATCCACCAGGTAACGGCCCACTCTGTCCACGGCCTGACCGGGTTTGTCCTTGGCGCCGATAATGGCGATGCTGCGCGATTCGCCAAGCAGGGCGCGCAGCAGGCTGTCGTCAAGCATAGTACATCCATGCCGCCTTGAGGCGGTTTGTCAGCGGGCAGCCCAGCGGGTTGCTCCCGTAGGTGTATCTGTAAACATTTCTAATAGACGGCAATGCCAAAATGCGCAAGCTCCAAGCCCTGCGGCGAGCAATCTTTTCGCTGCTCCGCAATCCTCCGTAGGCAGAGCCGGAGGCTATGCCGCCCTGGGCGGCGGGCTGTTGTCCTTGCCCGATTCGCGCAGCGGGCCGGAAAAAAGCGGCGCAATTGCAAGCAGTTTGTCTGTCCTGCCAAACAGATAAACAACGTCGTCAGCTTCAAACAGATCATTGGGTTCAGGCGAGGCCTGGGTCGCGCCCTTGCGCAAAATGGCAATGACCGTCACGCCATATTTGCGGCGCATCTGGCTTTGGGCAAGGCTGATGCCGCACAGGGGAGATGATGCTGCAAGCCGCATGCTCTGCACGCCCATGTCGGGCAGGCGGCTGACCATGGCGTCGAGCGGGTTTGCCGAGGCGCTCATGCGGCGGATCATGCGGTAATTCTCTTGCCGGATGCGGGCGGCGAAAGAATCGATGTCCTGTCGGGGCACCAGATACCGCGTGAGCACGCGGCTGAACACCTCGATGGATGTTTCAAATTCTTCGGCGATCACTTCGTCCGCGCCCAGGGCGCGCAGGGGGGCAACCTCGCTCACAAAGCGCGTGCGGGCAATGATGTGCAGGTGGGGGTTAAAGCGTCGGGCCTCGATAACAATGGCGCGTACGGCTGAAGGGTCGGAAATGACGATGGCAAGCACGCGGGCCTTGGTGACGCCCAGATGTTCAAGCACTATGGGCTGCGAGGCGTCGCCGTGCGAGATGGGCTCCTTGTGCCGGTACCGGGTCACGGTCTCGGGGTTCATTTCGAGGATGGTGTAGCAAAGGCCCGACTCGCGGGCCACATGGGCCAGGTGTTTGCCGCTGATGCCAAAGCCAACAATGATCAGGTGGTCATCCATGGCGCAGGCGCCTTCCTGGTTTTCTGCTGCGGCAAGTTTATGCGCGTTGCGCTTGCCGGTGATCATGTCGGCAACGCGGGGTGCAACGGCCATAAGGCCAGGTGTGAGCATCATGGTGAGCACGCTCACGTCAAGGAAGGTCTGGTAGGCGTTCATGTCAAAAAGCTTGGCGTTCAGGCCCGACGCCGCCAGAACAAAGGCAAATTCGCCCACCTGCGCGAGTGAGAGCGAGGTGATGATGGCCGCCCGCAGAGGATAGCCCTGCACCAGTACCGAGGGCAGGGTCAGCAGGGATTTTATGACGATGAACAGCGCCGTCAGTACAATGATGGCCACAAAATGCTGCAAAAAAAACTCAAGGTTCAGCATCATGCCCACAGAGATGAAAAACAGGCTCATGAACACGTCGCGGTAGGGCAAAATACCCGAAATGACGCTCATGCTGTACTGCGAGCGGGCAAGCATCAAACCTGCCAAAAAGGCCCCAAGCGAGAGCGAGAGCCCCAAGTAGTTGGTGAGCATGGCCATGCCAAGGCACAGGCCAAGGGTCGAGAGCAGCAAAATTTCTCTGGTGCGGGTGCGCACCACGGCTTCCATGAGCCTGTCGAGCCCAAAGCGGGCGAACAGCAGCACGCCGCCCAGCACCACTACCACTCGCAGGGTGGAAAAAACCGCTCCCTCCAGCGAAAGCTCAAGCGTACCCGCCAGCAGGGGCACGCACAACAGCATGGGCGCAACCATGATGTCCTGAAACACAAGGATGGCAAGCGAAAGACGGCCTGTGGGCGTGCTGGTGGCCCCGCGCTCCTGCAATATGCGCAGCACGATGGCCGAGGACGAAAGCGCCACAAGACATCCCCAGAAAAGGCCTTTTTGGTACGTGGCGTCGCGCAGCAGCATGGCAATGCCCGCCACGGCAAGAACCGTCAGACCGATCTGCAGGCTGCCGCCAAGAAACACCGGACGCTTCAGCCGGTTAAGGGCCTCGCCCGACAGTTCCATGCCGATGGTGAACAGCAGCATGGCAACGCCGATTTCAGCAATGTGGTCAATGGCCTGCATGTCCTTGACGATACCGAGCAGGGACGGGCCGCACAAAACGCCTGTAAGCAAAAAGCCCACTGTTGCAGGCAGTTTGATTTTGTTGCAGACAATGGTGACAAAGATTGAGAGAAGAAAAATAATGACTATTTCATAGAGCAAAGGAACTTCCATGCCGCCTCCTGCGGCAATCTAACACCGCGAACCTGCACAGCGCAAGGCGCATCGTACTGGCTGTGCCCGTTGTAAAATTGTATGTGTAACTTATTGTAATAGCTGTAGTATTACACAAATTGAGCGTGCTGGAGCAGATAAGTGCCGTAAACGGCGGTCTGCTCCAGCACGGATTTTGACAGAATCGCGCTGCAAAATATTTGCAGGGAGGGCTTGCGCCGACAGCAATCGGGCATTCTGACGCGGGAGGCACTAATGCCCTGGCCGCATGTCGGGCAGAGCCACAAAGGGCGCAACAGATATGTCCTGCGTCATGGCCAGCATGACCCGCTGGCCGTCGTCCATCTGCACCAGCCCGTCGGGCAAGAACGTCAGCCGCAGGGGAACCACCACGGTGCGCAGCATGGTGAGCTGGTCTTTTTCCATACGCGGCGAAATGCTGTGCTGTTTGCCGTCTGCAAGCCAGCGCAGCGAGCATGCGGCGGTGACAAGGCTCGAAACCGCGCCGTTTTCAAAAAAACACAGGGAATTGACGTCGCCGCAAATGGCCGAAGCCGTGGAGTCGTAGGCCGTCAGATCGCCCAGGGGCGTGGGCACGTGCACAGGCCGCGAGGGTTCGCAGCTGCGCAACGCGCCGTTGTCGTAAAAGGCGCAGCCGTACCGCACAGGCATGGGGCCGAGCGGGGTGAGAAGACGGATGTTTTCTCCCGGCCAGAAGGTGACGCTTTCAAGCAAGCCAGATGGGTAATAGCGCAGTCCCTGCACCTTGGCGCAGATATCCTGCCCGTACAGGTCAAGGCTGAGCTCTGTGGCCAGTTTGCGCTCGTCCTCCTCTGTCCAGTAGCCGCTCAGTTTGCCCTTGCGCAGCAGTATGCGCTTGAGCGCGCCGTTTCCGTGCCATGCCAGCCATTCGGCGGACATGTCGCCCAGAGGCGTGCTTACGGTGGTTTGGCTTTGCAGCTCAAGGTTGCGCCACATGCCGTTGGGGTAAAGGCTGAAGCTCTTGCCGCTGCTGCGGCGCACGTCTTCCGGATCGTAGAGCGGCACAAGCCAGCCCTGCGGCGTGGGTACGGTATCCTTTGTCAGCAGGCGGCAGTCCTGCGGAGCGCCGTCCGCCCAGCGCGAGAGCACGTGTACGTCTGAAATTGGGCCGTAGGGGGTAAATACTGTTTCGAGTTGCAGCGTCATGCTCATGATCTGTGCTCCTGAAGCCCACTGGGCGAGGTCTCGCCGCAGAGGGCGTGCGAAATGCTGGCGTGAACGGTTCCGTCTTCCTGCCGGGCAATGGAGCAGGTCAGGCGGTGCTGGCGCATGTGTTCCTCAAGCCACGGCGGCATGTGCCCGCAGATGATTTTAAGCTCCACAAAGGGCGTGGAGGCCAAAAAGGGGCGCAGGGCTTTTTTTGAGGTGATGTCGGGGTGCGCGGCCTGAACTTCCATAAGATTGATGCTGTACACGCCGGGCGCATCTGTGGGCGTGGGCGCTGTGGGAACCTCCGCCTCGCCCTGGGCGGAAGCGAGTATTTCGCTGGCAAGGGCGTCGAGAATATGGGGCGTAAAGGCATCAAGCTCGCACAGGCAAAAACCCATGCGGCTGAGCTCGTTATATGCCACGCCTGAGATGCTGGCCCCGGCAATGGCTGAATCTGCAGGCAGCAGGCTGGCCAGTTGCCGCAGCTTGTCGCGCATCTTGGCAAGCGTGTCGCACCCTTCAAGCGAAAAAGGTACGGATTCCGCGGCATGCCAGCCTTTGCCGACGCTCCAGTCGCGCAGCCAGACAGAAAGGTGCGTGCAGTTTTCCATGGTGGTTATTGAATTATCAGTATTTTCCAGCACTGCAATGCAGTCGCATTTCATGGCTATCTCCGTATGCTGGGGGCGTCCAGAGTGTTAGCGGCAACCAGTAATATAGTTATTTAAAATAACGTCTATTTATATGCCGTAATATAATAAAGGTATGTTGCGCCACTATAAGCCAAAGGGGCGGGTGCCATACCCGTACCCCAGATGCTTGCCCCAGCCGTTCATGGATTTTTGCGGCAGCAGCGTGGCCGCAAGGCGCTCCAGTTCCAGGGCCTTGCGGGCGTCTACCGCGCAGGACGTATTGCCCAGCCGCCCCGCAGCCGCCGTAAAGGTGGCCAGACCGCAGTTGCCCGCCCGCTCGCCAATGCCCCACAGTGTGGTGTTGACGTAGCGCGCCCCGGCATTGACGGCCATGAGGGAGTTGGCAACGGCCATGCCAAAGTCGTTGTGCGCGTGAATTTCCACATCCACGCCAGTTTCGCGCAGCATGCGCACGGCCCGCCAGACCTTGTCGGGAGTGTAGCAGCCCACGGTATCGCTGAGGCGCACGCGCACAACCCCGCATTGCCGCGCTGCCCGCGCCGCTTCGCGCAGCTGGTCGGGCGAGGCGTGCGAGGCGTCTTCAAAGCCCACGGTCACTTCCGCCCCACGGCTTGCGGCCAGAGCGGCGCATTTGGCCAGCGAGGCCAGCACTTCGGCGCGGGTGGTTTTGAGTTTGTCCTTGATCTGTCGGTCAGAGACGGGACAGCACAGGTGGATGATGTGGGGCGAGCAGTCAAAGGAGTGGCGCACGTCGCTCTCGCGCAGGCGATTCCAGGTAGAGATGCGGGCCGTGGCGCAGGCCTCGCGGATGGAGCGGATGGTAGCTTTTTCGTTTTCGCCCATGGCGGGAACACCCGCCTCAATCTGGTCCACGCCCGCCTCGTCCAGCATGGACGCCAGGCGTATCTTGAGGGCGGGGGCAAAGGCGAAGCCCGGAGCCTGCTCGCCGTCGCGCAGGGTAGTGTCGACAATAATGATCTCAGGCATGGCCCACCTCCGCAGAAGCCGTTGCACCCGAAAGACCGCAACAGTCCGTTCGGGCATAAGACAAGGATTCGGGGGGATGGCATGTGTGACACAGGTCGAGAAACTGGGCGTCGCTCAGGCTGCACTGCTGGCTCTCGGCCAGCTGCTGAACTTTTTCGAGTATATGTTCTTCCGCCGCGCGCGGCAAGGTTAAACCCATCTGGCGGGCCTTGAGACGCACGGAAACACGACCGGAATGCTTGCCCACCACAATGTGGCGCTCAAGACCGACGGTGGCTGGCGGATACGGCTCGTAGAGCACGGGTTTTTTGGCAATGCCGTCCACATGAATGCCGGATTCGACCGCAAAAACATCCGTGCCCAGCACTGCCTTGTGGCGGGATATGTCAAAGCCCGCCTGAGTCAGCAGGGCCGTGGCGCGGGGCAGTTTTTCAAGGTTTGTCAGGCCGGTGTCGAGCCCTTGGGCGTGCAGGCTCAGGGCCACTTCTTCCAGAGCAGGGCCGGCATCGGGGCCGTGCAGGGTCGAGCCGCCAATGCAGCCCGCCACGCGGGGGCCGCCCTTGAGCAGCCACATCACCGCCAGGGCCGTGGCGCAGCCCGAATGGTCGCCGGGGCAAAATTCCACGGTATCCCTGATGGCGGCAAAGCGCGGCCACAGGTCGGTTTCAAAGGTATAGAGCGCATCGCAGCAGCCGCTCAGCCTCGCCCAGGGGCCGCAAGGGGCCGGGCGTTTGCCCGTACGACGGGCCTTGGCGCTGGCTGAGGCAAACTGCAGGTCAGGGGGAATTTCGACCACAAAACCCATATGGTGCATGAGGTCGATCCATTCCCCGGCCCAGAGCGCAAATGCGTCCGAGGTCTGCCTTTGCTCCTGCGAGTGCGCGGCTGGCAGCACCCGGTACAGCAGGCAGAGCGTTCTGTCCACCAGTTGAGGCATGGAAATAACCTCTTGGCAAAGTTGGCGTGTGCCCCGGCCTGACCGGTTTGCCTCCGGTCAGGCCGGTGGAATGGGCCGGAATTATCCGCAGAGCGCCCTGGCGGCGTCATTCACGGCCTTGTCCACATTTTCGTAGAGGGTGAACACGCGTATACCTCTGGTCACAAGCTTTTTGAGCGGGCTTTCGCCAATGCGCAGGGCAAGCACGCCCTTGCAGTCGTCCACGGCGGCCAGAATGCCCGCCATGCGCCCCGCCTTTTCACCGCAATCGTCCATGCCATTGCAGTAACGGGAGACGCTGCGCGTTTCGACGTAGCTGGCGGCGTCGCCGTCGCTTTCGTAGATGTAGAACTGCTCTGCCTGGCCAAAGTGCTGGTCAACGGTCATGCCGGTCTTGGAGGCAACGGCGATGCGTATCTTGCGGGCCACGGCGGGCTTGGCTTCTTCCACCACGGGGGCCTTTTCGGCCACGGGCGGGCGGTAGTCGATGGACCTGTCGTCGGCCAGCAGGCCCACGGCATCGGCGCGACACTGCTTGCAGTGGTACATCTGCTTGAGCGTTGGCTCGCAGCTGCGGCGCATGTCCATGAGCTCCTTGTTGCTCACAAGGGGCATGTTTTGAAAAACGCTGCCCTTGACCGGGATGAGCTGCATGATGTTGGTCATTACCGCGCCAAGTTCGCGCGCGGTTTCAACCACCTGCGGGATGTGCCCGTCGTTGATGCCCTTGAGCAGCACTGTGTTGACCTTGCTCACAATGCCCACCTGGGTGAGGGCCCGCAGGCCCGCCATCTGGTTGGCCAGCAGCAGGGCCGCGGCGGTTTCGCCCGTGTAGCGCTTGCCGCGGTACATGGCAAACTTGTAGATCTGCGCGCCAATGACGGGATCGACGGCGTTGATGGTCACGGTGGCGTGGCTCACGCCGACGCGCTTCATGTCCTCCACGTATTCCGGCAGGGCCAGACCGTTGGTGGACATGCAGAAAGTGATATTGGGGTCTTCCCTGCGGATCATCTCCAGCGTGCGAAAGGTCTCATGCGGGTTGGCCAGTGAATCGCCGGGGCCAGCGATGCCCACAACCGTGAGGTTGGGCATGTCGCGCTTGACGGACATAAAGCGGTCAAAGGCCTGGGCCGGGGTAAGCACGGCTGTGGTGACGCCGGGGCGGCTCTCGTTGGCGCAGTCGTACTTGCGCAGACAGTAGTTGCAGCTCAGGTTGCACTTGGGCGCGATGGGCAGGTGCAGCCGCGCCGAGGTGGAGCAGGCCCCGCAGCTGAAACAGGGGTGGGACTTGGTGCGCTCCGCAATGATGGCAGTGCTTGGGGCCACCAGCTCGTTGAGCGCGGAGGCGGCAACGGGCGCAACTGCGGCGCTTGCCTGCCCGCTGGCTGGTTCGGCAACTTCAATGTGGGAGGCTTCAGCCTGCATGGAGGCTTCATCCTTGAAGTATTTGTTAAGCAGCTCCTCGCGGAAGCTGTTCTCGGTGTGTTGCAGCATGGCGTTGGCCGTTGCTTCCATCAGGCAGAGCGAGCCGTCATAAAACAACAGGCGCGTGCGCTGCCCGCCGACCCTGTCGTGAATGGGAAAGCCGTACCGCAGCAACGGGACATGGTGGCTCTCCTCGATGCGGCGGCCGTCGGAATTGCCCAGCATGAGGTTGGCCTTGCGGGCCAGCAGCGCGTTTTCAATGCCGGCAAAGTCCGCAAAATTGAGAATGTCAAAGTCGCCGCTGAACTGCGTTTCCGTGGCCTGGGCCATGTCGGGCGCAAGCGTCTTTTCAAAGGCGGCGCAACGGCTGCCAGTGGCTGCCACCACGGGCACAGCGCCGTTTTCGCTCGTGGCGCGCACAAGGGCCAGCACCATGTCCGGTTCGCCAAATACGGCAACGCGGCACTGCGCGTTGTATTTGTGCGCATCGATCATGGCGTCAAGGTACCGGGCGCGCTCTTCGCGCACAGCGGCGGGGATGGATCCGCCAAGCGCTTCGAGCGTGGCCACAAAGGCGTCGGTATCGCGCAGGCCCACGGGCAGGTTCATGCGTAGAAGCGGCACGCCCCAGGTATCGCGCAGATACGCGCCGGGCGAATATTCCTCGGGGCAGAAGGGCGAAAGCTCAAGCGTGATCCGCGCCCCGGCCATGCGGCCAATACGCGCAAGCGTCGTGCCGTACTGGGGCAGTCGGTTGTAGTCGTCTTCGTGTCCGCCATCAAGGTTTTGCGAAAGGTCGGGCAGCAGCACGTAGTCAAGGCCGCAGGCGTCCAGCAGCGCTTTGAGCGCCCTTGTGTCCGCCGCCGAGAGGTGCCCGGTGATGATGTTTACCAGGTTGTTAGGCGCGGAATCCATGGGGACGTGACGCACAATGGCGTGCAACGCGCGAAAAAAACCCTCGTACTGCGAGCCGCCGTAGCCGGGCGACGACACGGGGATGATGGTGGCCGTCACCTCGGGGTGTTCATCCTTGAACTGCTTGATAATGGCGGGCACGTCCTCGCCGATGGTCTCGGCCAGACAGGTGGTGGATACGCCGATCACCTCGGGGTTGTACAGTTTGATGAGGTTTTCAAGCCCCTTGAGCAGATTTTTTGTACCGCCAAAAACTGTTCCCTCTTCCGTAAGTGAAGACGAGGCGATATCTACCGGCTCATTGTAGTGGGTTGCCATGTGCCGCCGAATATAGGTGCTGCACCCCTGCGAACCGTGCAGAATGCTCATGCTCTTGCTGATGCCGTAGAAGGCGCTTACCGAACCCATGGGCATGCACATCTTGCAGGGATTTGTATTCAGGTTGACAAGATTGGCGCTCATTGTCTTCTCCTTTGTTCCAGGCGGCCAGTGGCCGCGGCGGCGGGCAAACTGCGTGCAAGCCGATTACGCTGTGCTAGAAATGTGCTGCTCTTGCGGCCAGTGCCTGGCGCACCAGATTGGCCTGCGCCTGCGTTGCCCCGGCAAATGAGGCGTTGCTGCGCGTGAATTGCCACACAGGGCTGTTGATCGAAAGGTTCACCTCGCGGGTGAAGTTTTCCACGCCTTCAAAACCGCCCAAGGCATGCTTGCGTTCGTGGTTGTGGTCGCAAAAGGCAATGCCGAGCTTGTAGGCCAGGGGGCGTTCCTTGACGCCGCCAACCAGAATATCCGCGCCTTTCTGCTTCATGAATGTTTCAAGCTCCGCCGGGTTGGCGTCGTCCAGTATGACGGTGCCGGGGTTCACCAGGCTTGAAATGATTTCATAATCTTCAGGCTTGCCGGTCTGGGTTCCGACCACCACGGTTTCGATGCCCATTTCGTTAAACTGCCGGATGAGCGATATGGCCTTGAAGCCGCCGCCCACAAAGATGGCGGCCTTTTTGCCCACAAAGTGCGGCTTGTACTGCTCAAGAAAAGCCTCGGCTCTGGCGCCGCGCTCGGCAATAAGGGCCTCGGCCTGACGCCTGGCGTAGTCGTCGTTGAGGCGTTCGGCCACCTGACGCAGGGCTGTGGAGGTGTCCTCCACCCCAAAGAAGCTGGCGCGCATCCAGGGCACGCCCATTTCGTCTTCCATGCGGCGGGCCAGATACATCATGGAGCCTGCGCACTGCACAATGTTGAGCTGGGCAGCCGGGGCCTTGATGAGCGTCTCGTACGCGGCGTCGCCGGTGAGCGTGGCCACAATGGGAATGCCCATTTCACGCAGGTAGTTGCGGATGATCCACATTTCGCCCGCGAGGTTGTAGTCGCCAAGGATGTTGACGCCCTTGATCTTGGGCTGGTCCTTGTGCGGCTCCATAAGCTGCACGAGGGCGTTGCAGGCCATGCGGTAGCCCGTGGACTTGGTGCCCGAAAACCCCGGAGCCTTGACCGCGATAACGCGTATGCCGTGCACTTTTTCGGCATTGCGGCACACGGCCTCCACATCGTCGCCGATCACGCCCACAATGCAGGTGGCGTAGACAAAGATGAGTCTGGGCGCGTAGTTGGCCACGGCCTCGTCAATGGCGCGGGTGAGCTTTTCGGCGCCGCCAAAGACGATGTCTTTTTCCTGCAGGTCGGTGGAAAAACTGTTGCGGAAGAGTTCCGACCCGCTTGTGAGGCTGCCGCGAATATCCCAGGTGTAGCTGGCGCAGCCGATGGGGCCGTGAACAATATGAAACGCGTCGGTAATGGGGTTTAACACCACGCGCGCACCGCAGTACACGCAGGCCCGCTGGCTCACGGAACCGGCCACGCTGGCCGTATCGCAACGCAGGCCGTCGCCGCTGCAGCAGCCCCCGCCCTTGCTTCCCTTTTCCTTGATGGACGTGCGGCGTTCTTCAAGTATTTCCATAGCCATGGGAACCCCCTTGGAAGGGCGGGGGGCGTACCCCCCGGCCCTTGTCGCGGCTTTGAGCCGTCTTACATGATCAGATCCATGTCTTCGTCGGCGCAGTTGCGGTCAAACTCGTCCATGAGCGCATCGGCGATTTTGGTGGCCAGCTGGAACGCGCCCCGGTAGCCGACGATGGGCAGCGACGCGTGTCCGTAACGGTCGAGAACCGGGAAGCCGGCGCGAACCAGCGGAATGCTCTCGGCCTTGGCGATCTGCTTGCCGTGCGAGTTGCCGAGCAGCAGGTCAACGGGTTCATCCTTGATGAACTGGTGCAGGTCAAAGAGGTCTTTGGCCGCGAAGGCCTGGCACATATCTTCCTTGCCGTATTCCTTGAACAGGGCCTTGGCCAGCTTGACAAAGGTTTCGCCGGGCGTACCGGTGAGCACGTATTTGGGGACCATGCCAAGCTCAAGGCAGAAGCGGGTCATGCCCAGCACCGTGTCGGGATCGCCGTAAATGGCGACTTTTTTGTCATAGAAGTAGGGGTTGGCGTCGAGCATAAGGTCGAGCAGACGGCCCCGCTCTTCGTCGATAAGCGGGTCGATTTCGCCGCCGTTGAGGTTGGCCATGGCCATGATAAAGGCATCGGTGTCGGCCAGGCCCATGGGCAGCGGCAGCAGGGTAAAGTCCACACCGCAGCGGCGCTTGAGCTGGGCGGCGGGCTCCTCGCTGGTCAGGCGGCCAAGCGCCAGAACCTTGCGGCACGAGCCCAGAGCGCGGATCTCGTCAATGGTGGTTCCGCCTTCGGGGTACATCTTGTATTCGCCGGTCATGGGGGCGTCCATGACGTTGCTGCAGTCGGGGAACATGATGGACTTGAGCTTCATGAGCGACACAAGGTGCTTGTACTCGCGGATGTCGCCGGGGTTCACAAAGCCGGGGAACACCGCCACGGTTTCGGTGGCCTTGCCCTTGACGGCAAGGTAGTTGATGAAACCGGCCATCATGTTGCCAAAGCCTGTCACGTGCGAGCCGACGTAGCTCGGCGTGTTGCAGTGCACCACGATCTTGTCGTCGGGGATTTCCATGTCGTCGATGTAGGTCTTGAGGTCATCGCCGATGGTTTCCGAGAGACAGGTCGTGTGTACCGCGATGATGTCGGGGTTGTAGACCTCAAAAACGGTCTTGACGCCCTGACGGAGGTTGGGGCCGCCGCCGAATACGCACGCGCCTTCGGTAAAGGAGCTGGTGCAGGCGATGGCGGGTTCCTTGAAGTGACGCGTAAGGTAGGTGCGGTGATACGAAACGCAACCCTGCGATCCGTGGCTGTACGGCATGCAGTTGTGCACGCCCAGCGCGGCAAACAGTGCGCCCACCGGCTGACAGGTCTTGCACGGGTTGATAAGAACGCCCGATCTGTTCACATGTGTCTTGGGGGTGAGGTCAAGCATACTATTCTCCCACAGTTCCTTGCAGGGTGGCGCAGTTTTTCCAGGGCGGGGTTACCATGTGCCATGCGGGGGTAAAGTACCCCATGCAGAGGTCGTAACCGAATTTTGCCGCACCCTTGAAACCCGCGTAAGGCCCGCTGTAATCGTAGCTGTGCAGCTGCCGGGAGAGGGTCCCCGCCTTCTGCAGCGCGTACTTGTCCTTGATGCCGGAGAAGAACATGTCGGGCTTGAGGATTTCCATAAATTTTTCAGCTTCGTACATGTTGAGGTCGTCCACCACGTAGGTGCCCTCGTCCATGTCGCGTATCATGCCGTGGTACTTTTCAAGCGGGATCTCGGCGGCCAGCTTGTCGTACTGTTCCTGGGTAAGGTAGGCGTGATACTTTTTGTCGTCCTTTTCCACGGTGATGTGTTCGATGTTCTTGCTGTCCGCGTCATCCTTGATGTTGGGGATGACTTCGCGCCCTTCGTAGTCGTCGCGGTGGCCAAATTCATAACCGGCCAGCACGGTCTTGATGCCCAGGTCCTGCAGCAGGCCCTGATAGTGGTGCGAGCGGCTGCCGCCCACAAAGAGGGCTGCGGTCTTGCCGTTGAGGCGGGCCTTGTACGAGGCCACCTGGTCCTGCACTTCGGCCAGTTCTTCGGCGATAACCTGCTCGGTACGCTGCGCAAGCTCCGGATCGCCAAAGTAGGCGGCCATGTTGCGCAGGCTTTCAATGGTACCTTCCAGACCGATAAAGTTGACCTTCAGCCAGTCCACGCCGTACTTGGTCTTCATCATTTCGGCGATGTAGTTGATGGAGCGGTGGCACTGCACAAGGTTGAGATTGGCCTTGTGCGAGCTGGCTATGCGTTCCACTTCGCCGTCGCCGGTGAAAACCGAAACCACTTCGTAGCCGATTTTTCTCAGGATGCGCTCCTGCTCCCAACCGTCGCCGCCGATGTTGTATTCGCCAAGGATGTTGACGGAATACTTGGTGGCGGGCTCGTAGCTGCCGGTGCCGATAACGCGCTTCATCAGGCCGTTGTTGGCGATGTGGTGACCAGCCGACTGGCTTACGCCCTTGTACCCTTCGCAGCTGTACGCCACGCAACGGATGCCGTATTCCTTTTCAGCTTCTGCGGCCACGGCCTGAATGTCGTCGCCGATCAGGCCCACGGGGCAGGTGGCGGCGATCATGATGGTCTTGGGGTGCATGAGCTCCATGATCTCGTCGATGGCCTTCTTGAGCTTTTTGGTGCCGCCAAAGACGATATCCGGTTCCTGCATGTCCGTACTAAAGCAGTACTGGATGTAGTTGGGGGTATCGCCCTCTGCCTTGGCCTTGTTGCGGCGCGTGCCCCAGCTGTAGAAGCCGCAGCCCACAGGGCCGTGTGTAATCAGGACCATATCCTTGATGGGGCCGAGCACAACGCCCTTGCAGCCCGCGTAACAGCAGCCCCGGTTGGTCATGATGCCGGGAATGGCACGCGTGTTGGCGATAATCATCTGGTCTTCCGCAGGATTGACCTTGAGCATATGCTCCTTGCGGTTTTTGAAGACCTTGGCGTTGTAGCGCTCAAGCACTACTGCGTTGGCGTCAATACTCATACATACCTTCCTTATGCGTCAGCGCGCTCGCCAGTGCGAACCACATAGGATTCTTCCACCGGCATCACAAAGATCTTTCCATCGCCGGGGTGGCCGGTGCTGTTGGCCTCTATGATGGCCTTAACAACTGACTCGACCTTTTCATCGGGAACGCAGATATTGAACAATCGTTTGGGAATCAGCCTGCCCACTTCGGTCAGCGACTCGCCCGCCGGAGTGCGCGGCAGCTCGCCGCTTTCCATAACCATGCGCAGGGTGGCGGGATCCATGCCCTTTTTGCCGCGTCCCAGGCACTTTGTGCATGAGAATGAGGGACATCCGGCTTTGGACAGGGCATTTTTGGTAGCTGCCACCATGTTGGCTCGAACCATTGCGACTATTTCCTGCATGGGAGCCTCCTACAGGCCGGACTTGCCGCTGCTGATGGTCCAGGCCTCGCTGACGCTTGAAACAAAGATTCTGCCATCGCCAAAGTGTCCGTCGCCGGTTTTGGCCACTCGCAGGATAACGCGGATGGCGTCGTCCTTGTCTTCATCGCTGACCACAAGCATGAGCATCTGCTTGGGAATTTCGTCGTACTGGATGTCGCCCACCATGATGCCCTTCTGCTTGCCGCGGCCCACCACGTCGAGCTTGGTAACGGCGGGGAAGCCCGCTGACAGCAGCTCGGAGAGAACCTCGGTGGTCTTTTCAGGCCGAATAATCGTGCGAATCATCTGCATAGCTGTTCTCCGTATTGTGCTGTTGATTTAGGCGTCCATCAGGCCGTGTTCCATGAGCAGCTCTTCGAGCCGTTCCTGGGAGAGGGGCTTGGGAATGATAAACATGTCGTTGCCGTCGATCTTCTGGGCCAGGGAGCGGTATTCATCGGCCTGTCCGCAGGTGGGGTCGAATTCGATAACGGTCTGCTTGTTGATTTCGGCGCGCTGCACCATGTTGTCGCGCGGCACAAAGTGAATCATCTGGGTGCCGATTTCCTTGGCGACGGCAGAGACGAGCTCGGCTTCGCCATCAACCTTGCGGCTGTTGCAGATGATGCCGCCAAGGCGCACGCCGCCGGTATTGGCGTACTTTTTAATACCCTTGCAGATGTTGTTGGCGGCGTAGAGGGCCATCATTTCGCCCGAAGCCACGATGTAGATTTCCCGGGCCTTGCCTTCACGGATAGGCATGGCAAAACCGCCGCAAACAACGTCGCCCAGAACGTCGTAGAACACGTAGTCGAGGTCTTCGGTGTACGCGCCCAGGCGTTCCAGAAGGTTGATGGAGGTGATGATGCCTCGGCCAGCGCAGCCGACGCCAGGTTCGGGGCCGCCGGATTCCACGCAGCGGATGCCCTTGAAGCCGTTTTTGAGCACCAGATCCAGTTCGATGTCTTCACCCTCTTCGCGCAGGGTATCGAGCACGCTCTGCTGGGCAAGGCCGCCCAAGATAAGACGGGTGGAGTCCGCCTTGGGGTCGCAGCCAACGATCATGATCTTCTTGCCAAGTTCGCCAAGGCCAGCGTTAAGGTTCTGTGTGGTTGTGGACTTGCCGATACCGCCCTTGCCGTAAATAGCTACCTGACGCATGAGAATCCCTCTGGGTTTGATGTTCCCGCGCTCGTTGCGCTTATCCCTCTTTGTGCAGAAAGCGTGCCGTATGATTAATATACTTATTTTATTGAATAATTTTATAATTTATCTGTTCAATCAATACAAAAATGTAAAAACAGCCAAGCAGAAGGAAAATGGCCTTACCAACGTAGTGGATTAAAATTATTAATCAAATTTTTGCGGCCATTTTTTCGGCCCTTGCGACAATACAAATTTGTCTGAAACTGCCCGCCGTCACAGGGCCAAAACGACAATCGAGCGCATGACCGCAGCTGTGGGGCTGCGCCCACGCTGCCTGTAGTTGCGCTTTTAATCCGCGTAAGCGGCATATGCACAAGCGACGCAACAACGCGCAGGCTTGCCCCGCAGACGGTAAACCCCGCCATGCGTCAGGGGCAGGGCGGGGCTGGGGCATGCGTGAGTCAGCATTTTGCACTGGCTGTCAGGCAGGCTTGGGCAAGGCACGCGGCATTGCGCCGGTCGGGCGGCGCTGGGAGGGGATTTTGTGTATGTGTGGTCTTAGATGAGCGAGGCGCGAGGAATTTGAGCTAAAATTGTACCAATATACAGAAAAATCTGTTGCGCACGCAAAGCGTGAGTGGATAGTAAAAAAATTAGATATTACAGCTGGTAAACATATTTGTCAGCCAGGCAGCGGGCCATATTGCAGGTAAAGCTGGCGGCAATGGTTGCGCATGGGGCGGGACGGGCGGATGCAGCTGCAGAAAATCTCGGCAAACGAGTCAGCAGCCAAAACCTTCAGCAAATATGCCAGATTAGCATTTCAAGGCTGTAGCTGGTGCGCTCAATATATTGTCCGTCAGCGTTGCGAAAGGCTTCAACGTGCGCGGCCAGATGGGCCATATCCGGCTGTGCGCCCCGTGCAAGCAGGTTTGCCGCGCAGGCCTTGAGCAGCTGCTCGCGGCTGTGCGGCACAATCCACTGTCCGTCCACAGGCAGTGCCGTGTGCGCAATGCGGCGGGCCTGCAGCCATGCGCGCATGGGTGGGGCATCGGCAAATTGGGGCGGGCTGACGGCATAGCGCACATACAGGTCGGCCATTACATCCGAGGGTTTGCGCTCGGTAAAGCCGATAAAGACCACCTGCTCAAGGGCACAGGCGTGCAGCTTTTCGCGGGCGGCATCGTCGGTAAGGGCTGGGGTCATGGAGGCGAAAACAATCTGGTACCTCTGGTCATCCGCAAAGTTTTGCCAGTCTGAAACAACGGGCCTGATGTTGTCGAGGCCCTGCGCTGCGGCGTCCTGCATGAGGATGCGCAGCATTTCGTCCGAAATATCCACCGCAGTTACCGATGCCGCCTCCTGCGCAAGGCGGATGGTGTACATGCCGCTGCCGCTGCCCACGTCGAGCACTGTTTTGCAGCAAAAATCCACGCCGTTTTCACGGGCAAGGCGCAGCATGCGGGCCTCGTAGTTGTCGTCTCCCGCTTCATAACGGGGAAATGACGCCGCCCGGCAGTTCCAGAAGTCTCTGGTGGCGTATTTGCTATTGTCGTTTGTCATATGAAATTCCTGGGTGCAGGCGGCAGAGCGCCTGCACCCGTTGGGCTGTAAGCAGATGTCGTTGCGTCTAGCGCGCCTCAAGCCGCTGACGCAAAATGCTGACCGGGTGCAGGCTGAACTTGCCAGAGCCGTGCGTAATCTGCACGCGGCAGGTTCCGCACTCAGACACAGCCGCCTGAGCGCCGCTTTCGCGCACTTTGGCAAACAGTTCTGCGCCCACGGTCTGGGCGATGTCGTACTTTTCCTTTTTAAAACCATAGCTGCCGGAGATGCCGCAGCAGCCGGCGTCGGCGTTTTCCACAGTTACGCCGTCGAGGCGACGCAGCAGCTCAAGGCCCGGCAGGCCGTTGCCCTGCGCCCGCAGGTGGCAGGGAGCATGGTAGATGAGCTTGAGGTCGGGCAGGTTTGTATGCTTGCCGTCAACAGCCAGCGAAAGGTCGCCGCTGTCCACGGCATCCAGCAGAAATTCCTGCGCGTCGGCCAGGCTGCACGCGCCGTACTTTTCCGCCACATCGGGGAAGTACTCCGGCAGGTCAACGCGGAACATCAGCGCGCAGCTTGGGCAACCCGTCACCACCGGCAGACCGGCGTCGCGCCATTGGCCAAGGGCTTTGAGGTTGTGCTCCGCATTGGCGCGGGCATGCTGCCAAAAGCCGTTGGCCACCATGGGCAGGCCGCAACACACAAGCTCATCGGGCACAATAACCTTGTATCCCGCACGGTTTATGGCCCACACCATATCAAGTCCGGTGCGGGGGTCGTACACGTCCACATAGCAGCCGGGGTAAAAAATCACGCTGCGTTTGTGGTCGGGCTGGTGCACATGGCGCATGAGCTGGCGGAAGGTCTGCGGCGCAAATGCTGGCAGGGGGGCGCGTTTGTCGATGCCCAGAGCGTCCAGCACCGAACGCGTGACAGGGTTGAGCATGCCAAAGTTCTTGAGCGCAGCGGGGATAAGCCGCAGCCATTTGGCCATGAGCTCGCCGTGGCCAAGCACCCAGTCGCGCAGGCCGGGAGAGTGCGTTTTGAACTGGTCTGCCCGGGCCATCATGTTGAGGCTCGACACCGGCACGCCATGGGGGCAGGAGATGTCGCAGTTTTTGCAGTTGGCGCAGTAGTGCAGCGAGGGGTCTTCGGTCAGCCCCAGCAGGCGAAAGCGCTCGTAGGCCGGGCCTATCATGCGCGGGCCCAGAAACTTGGGGGTGGCCTCCGCCACGGGGCAGTGCACCACGCAGGTGGTGCAGGCTATGCATTTGTCAGGATTAATGCGCACGCTCATTGGTTTTCCCCGGCTCCGGCCGCTGCGGCGGCCATGCGGCCCGCCTGCCAGCCCGTGGCTATGGCAACGCCGTGACCGCTTTTTTCTGTTGCGTAATCGTAGCCGCCAAGGCTGCGCCCGGCAAAAAAGACGTTTTGCCAGCGCACGGCTGCCGCTGCGTCCACGGGCCGCATTTCGCGGTCAACCCGGACGCCCATGTGTGAAAACAGATGGCTGCCAAATATCTCGGGCTCTGACCACTGCGCCACATCCTGCGGAACGGTAATGTCGATGCCAAATACGGAATCCCAGCATTTACCGGGCTCAAGGGTCATGCCGCCGCCAAGGATGCCGCCGGTGGCCGCCACAAAGGCTCGGGCTGCGTGGCGGCGCAGCTGGCCGGACGCCTCGGCCACCAGGGCGGTGCAGGACTTGCCGCTGATTTCGGCCCGCAGAACTGTGGTGTTTTCCACCATTTCAAAGTTGTGCTTGTGCAGGGCGTGCAGCAGGGCGTCGCGCAGGCGCAGCCCGCCCACCCCCGGAGGGATGGACAGCATCTCCACCACCGGGCAGCCCGCTGCGGCATTGATGGCCTGCCATGTTTCGGGGTTGGCCTTGCTGCCGCACAGGGGCGGTATAAGGATAAGGTCGTACTTGCCGGCATGCGGGGCCAGAGCGTCCAGCAGCCACTGGCGGCTTTGCGGCTTGTCCGCAAGACGGGCGAGGTCGAGGGCCGTTATGGCGCGGTGCGTCTCGCCAAAGGGCGAAGGCAGGAGCCCCTGGCTGAATTCCCTGTCGGCCCAGCTTTTGTAGCGTTTGAGCTGGCTGACCACCAGCGCCGTGCGGCAATCGCGCAGACCCTGCACGCTGAGCACCAGCACCCGTTTGGCGCTGGTCAGGGCCTGGGCGTCCAGGCTGGCGGGCAGCAGATAGGATGGTTTGAGCGTGCCCATGATGGTGGGCAGCTGGGTATTGCGCGGCGCGCCGGATTGCGCAAGCGCAGGGTGCATGGGCCAGTGCTGGCGCTCCATCACGTCAGCAAAAAACTGAAAGGCCGAGCGGACGCTTTCTGTCCCCAGCAGCCGGTAGGGATGGTCTTCGGGCAGCAGGGCAAGGCTCTGCCAGGGGTCGGCGGCAAGCCTGCCGTCGGCGTAGCCAAGAAAGTCCACCGAGCCGCCGCTGATAGCCAGCGAACCCATGCCCGTTGTGAGCAGCTGCACGCTGCGGCCCTGTTCGGCTGCGGTAAGGGCGGCCATGAGGCCCGCCATGCCGGAGCCGACCACCAGTACGTCAACAATCCTGCTCATGGGCGGCTCCATCAAGATTGAGTGTTCCCGCGTATACGGCGCGGCCAAGTTCCATTTCACGCGCCTGCATGCCCCACAGGGCGGGGCGCAGGCCGCCCCAGCGCTCCTGCAGGAAGCGCCGCACGTTGTCGGTGGCAGAAAATTCGAGGGAAACGCCGTGCTCCGACAGCGCCGCCACCGTGCGCAGCGAGCAGAACGTGCCCTGGCAGGTGCCCATGCCCAGACGCGTGCGCAGGCGAATGTCGGTAAGCGAGTGGGTGGAGGGGTCGTTGGCCACGCATGCTATTTCGGCCAGGCTGACCATCTCGCATTCGCAGAGCAGGGGGTTGCTGTCGGCTTTTTCCGCGTGTTCCAGCACCGGTGTGAGGTCGTCGCCCATGCGGTCGGCCATAAGCTTGATGCCCTGCACGGGAAAGTACTTGGCGGCGCGGGAAAGCGTGGCTTCGTCCGGGTCGGGCACGATGGCCTCCTGCGCGGTGCGGCAGGGAGCGGTAACGCCAAGTTTGGCGCAAACCTTGTCTGTGGTGCGTTCGCCCATGAGGCGGTAGGTCGTGAGCTTGCCGCCGAAAATGGAAACCATGCCGTCAAGGCCCTGCTCGGCGTGGTCCATAACATGAAAATTGCGGCTGGCCTTGCGCCCGGCGGCATTGCCTGGCGTGTAGAGGGGGCGTGTGCCCGCAAAAGCGCGCAGAATGCGGTATTCTTTCACTCTGGGGAACAGCGGTTCGCCAATTTTGAGCAGGCGCAGCACTTCCTCGCTGGTGGGGGTGGTGTCGTCGGGTCTGTCGGTGGGCATGGATGTTGTGCCAAGGATGGTAATGGAACCGTGCGGCACAAAAATATCGCCGTCAGAGCCAGGGTGCAGGCGGTTGACCACGCGCGAGGTAAACCGGTGGTTAAAGACCACAAGCGTACCACGGTCAGGCGAAACTGCCACATCCAGCCCGGCCAGCGCCGCGATGCGGCCCGACCACGAACCGGCGGCGTTGACGATGACAGAGCAGGCAATCTCCACGCTTTCGCCCGTTTGGCGGTTGACGGCGGTAACACCGCAAACCTTGCCGTTTTTTTGGCGTATGCCTGTCACCTCGTGATAGGTGAGCATGCGCCCGCCGTAGCGCCGGGCCGACATGGCGTTGTGCAGCACCAGGCGAAAGCCGTCAACGCACGAATCGGGCACGCGAAAAACGCGGCTGATCTCTGGCGACATGTTGGGCTCAAGGCGCAGGGCCTCTTTAACGTCTATCTCGGGCGCGTCGATGCCAGCGCGGCCGCAGGCCTCAACCCAGCGATCCACATAGGCGGGGTCGTCCTCGGGCGTCAGGGCAAAAAACCCCTCGGTTTCTTCCACGCACTGCCTGCCGATACGCCGCACGATCATGTTTTCTTCAATGCACTCGCGCGCTGATTCGTTATCGTTTACAGCATAGCGGCCGCCGCTGTGCAGCAGACCGTGAAAGCGTGAGCTTGTGCCGTGGGCAAGGCCGCCCTGTTCGAGCAATATGGCAGAAACGCCGCGCATGCAGAGATCGCGCAGTGTTCCTATGCCTGTTGCGCCGCCGCCGATGACGACAACAGTAGTTTCAAGCATGGTTTCTCCAGTGGAGCAAATTGTCCTAACCGTCCTGCGGCAAGCAGACGCTGCAAGATGCCGCGCCCCTGTGCCGCCGTATGATCACGGCGCAACTGCGCGACAAAACTGAAGTGCCAGACCGATTAAGTGGTTGCAGCGGTTTTGCCCAGGAAGGTTGTTAATGCCGTATGGTTATCAATTTGCTGTGTTGCGTCAAGATTGAACACGGGCCAATGTTGTTCGCGCCCTTGCCATAGGCGTAAATGCCGCATAATAAATGCAAAAAACTCAAGGATTGCAGATAAGGATTGCAGATATGGACTGGTCACAAAAACGCTGCGTTGTGCTCGATATGGACGGCACCGTTTATCTCGGTCATATCCCCATAGCCGGAGCGGTGCGCTTTATTCAGCAGCACTGGGGCAGACTCGATTTTTATTTTTTGAGCAACAATACTTCCAAATCTCCCCTGACCTATGTGGACAAGCTCAATGGAATGGGCATCGCCGCGCGCGAAGATCTGTTGCTTTCACCCGTGACGCCGCTGGTGGATTTTTTGCGGTCCAGGGGCATCTTGCGCGTGTTTTCGGTGGGCAATGCCGACTTTCAGCACGACCTGCAAAGGCGCATGCCCGAGGTGCAACTGGTGGAACAGGGTGCGCAGGCCGTTGTGCTGGCCTACGATACAGAGCTCACCTACCACAAGCTTGCCCGGTCGGCCCTGCTGTTGCAGGACAGCTCCGTGCTTTTTCTTGCCACGCATCCCGACCTTGTGTGCCCCTCGCCCGAAGGCCCGCTGCCCGACGTTGGCAGTTTTATCAGCCTGTACGCAACCGCCACGGGCAGAAAGCCCCAACATATTTTTGGCAAGCCCGACCCCGCCGTGCTCGCGCCCTTGCTGGCGCGCTACCGCAAGGAAGAAATGGTCATGGTGGGCGACCGCCTGAGCACAGACATGCAACTGGCCCGCAATGCGGGCATAGATTCCATCCTGGTGCTCAGCGGCGAGGCCACGCGCGCTGATCTGGCGCGTGAGGAGCACCAGCCAACCCTGGTGCTCGAAGACCTTGGCCACGCCGACATAGACCGGGCATAGCCCCGCACAGACATTTGCCACCTAAAACCCGCCGGGGCTTGTGCCCTCGGCGGGTTTTTTAGGTGGGGCTCAACCCCGCAGGTTGCGCTATGAGGTTAGTAGGCCACGGCTGCGCCGTCGCCCCTCGGGTCAGTGCCGCCCTGGCGCACGCCGGTGGCCTGATCCACAAGGATGGCGCCAGCATGGCCCATGGTGTCAGTGTAGTTTTCAATCAAACGCACGGGATGCCCACGGCGTTTGAGCTCATCGGCAACCTTTTGGGGGATGCGGCCTTCAAGCTTGAGGTCGTTGGAAGAAGCGCCCCAGGTGCGGCCATACAGCCAGCGGGGTGCGGCAATGGCCTCTTGCGGGGTCATGCCAAAGTCGACCACGCGGGTAACAATGGCGGCCTGGGTTTGGGGTTGGCCCTCGCCGCCCATGGTACCGTACACAAGGTAGGGCTTGCCGTCTTTGAGCAGCATGGCGGGGTTGAGAGTATGGAAGGTGCGCTTGCGCGGCTCAAGGTGGTTAACGTGCTGGGGATCAAGCGAAAAAAAGCTGCCACGGTTTTGCAGCAGCACGCCTGTGCCGCCAGCCACAATGCCAGAGCCAAAGTCGTGATAAATGCTCTGGATAAGCGAAACCGCATTGCCTTGCGCGTCTACCACGCCAAGCCAGATGGTATCGCCCTTGGGGTCAAGGGGCGTGAGGTTTGTGGCTGCCTTGCTCATGCTGATGCGTGCGGCCTGATCCTTGCCGTGTTTGGGCGAGAGCAGATAATCAAGCGGAATCTTTACAAAGTCTGGGTCAGAAAGATACTTGTCGCGGTCGACAAAGGCTTCCTTGGTGGCTTCAATCAGAGCATGGTAGTAATCTGCCGTGCCTTCGCCCATGGCCTTGACATCGAAGTTGTTGAGAATGTTGAGAATCTCAAGCGAGGCCATGCCCTGCGTATTGGGCGGAAAGTTAACGGCCTTGTATCCGCGATAATTGACAGAAATGGGGTCAACCCAGTCCGCCTTGTGGCCGGCAAAGTCGTTTAAGGTCAGCAGCCCGCCGTTGGCCTGCAAATCGGCCACAATGCGCTTGGCAATGTCGCCCTTGTAAAAGACCTGCGCGCCCTTGTCTGCAATCTGGTTCAGCGTGGCCGCCAGATCGGGCAGCCGCATGACCTCGCCCACAGTGTAGGGGGTGCCATCGGCATGTAGATAGGTTTTGCGGAAGGCGTCAAAGCGTTGCAGATTGCGGAATTCAGAGTCATTGGGATTGGTGTTGATCTTGCTCCAGTAAGCCAGCGACGTGCTTACGGGAAAGCCGTTGGCGGCATAATCGGTGGCAGAAGCGAGCAGCTCTTTCCACTTCATCTTGCTGCCCATGGTTTCCTTGCTGTAGGCATAGGCCGCATCCCAGCCAGAAACCACGCCCGGCACAGTGTTGGCGGCAATGTAGCCGCGCGAGGGGATTTTTTTCAGCCCCTTGGAAGCATAAAAATCAATGTTGGCCTTTTCGCCCGAGCGGCCACTGGCATTGAGCGCCTTGAGTTCCCCGGTCTTGGAATTGTAGATAAGCCAGAAGTTGTCGCCGCCAAGGGTACACATTTGCGGATACACCACCGCAAGGGTAGAGGCGGTGGCAATGGCGGCATCCACAGCTGTGCCGCCGCGCCGCAAAACATCAAGCCCCGCCTGCGAGGCCAGATAGTTGGGGCTGGTCACCACGCCTCTGGTGCTCAGGGGGTTGGTGGCGGCAGAAATGGTTGCCGTGTACTGGGGCGCGTCCTGCGCCTGACCGGTTGCGGCAGGCAGCAGCAGACCGCAAGCCAGCAGCACCGGCATTGTTTTGCGGCTGACCAGCGAGAGAAAATTCATCGACATCTGATTCTCCTTTCAGTGAGGCTAAACTTAATGAAAACAGACAGATATTAGCATCATCCGTTCCAATGCAAAATGTAAGCTATTTTAATATATTGAATTTTTTCAACAAACTTTTTTGAAACAAATATGTTTTGTTGCCAGACTGCTAGTCTAATTTTGTATCAAATCTCAGTTTCGCGGCCGCACGGCATGCGTCAGACGGGTTGGCTGCAACGTATGCTCGCACCTCTACTATTTTGCATTTGTAAGATCGCTAACCATATTGCTGAGTTTTTTGCCCCACCGGCAAGCGCGATAACGGCACTTGACGAGGTGTGTATGATGGTGGCGGGCATAGCACCTGACGGATGCGGGAATGCGCACTTTTTTGAATCGTACTGATGGCGTGGCCATAAAAAAGCCCCTGCCTTGGGTAAAGGCAGGGGCTTGAGGCATCAGGGGGCTGCTGCTAGTTGCCGCCCATAAGCCAGTTCATGGGAACCAGCGAGAGTTTGGGGAAGAACAGCAGCAGGAAGAGCATGATGGTTTCCACCAAAACAAATGGTATCAGTTTGATAACCAGGTCGGCAAACTTGATGTTTCCGATGCCGCACACCACGTACAGCACCGTGCCCACCGGGGGCGTGATAACGCCGATGCCGAGGTTAAGCACAAACAGCAGGCCGAAGTAGTAGGGATCAATGCCAGCCTGCTGGATGAGCGGGTAAAATACCGGCGCAAAAATCAGGATGTTGGGCGTAAGGTCCATGACCATGCCGATCAGGAACAGGAAGATATTGATGCTGATGAGCAGCAATATGGGGCTGTCGATGAGCGGCGAGAACAGCGCGGTCATCTGGTTGGGAATTTGCGCTATGGTGATAAACCAGCCCACAGCCGTGGCCGTGGCCACAATCAGCATGACCACCGAGGTGGTGCGGGCCGCGCGGGCGCTGACCCGCAGCAGATCGCGGAACGAAAGCTCGCGGTAGTACAGCACGCAAACCAGGATGGCGTAAATGGCCGCAAATGCGCCGCCCTCGGTGGGCGTAAAGATGCCAAAGCGGATGCCGCCCAGCAGCAGCACCGGCATCATGAAGGCTGGCGTGGAATCAATAATGATCTTGATTGCTTCCTGTTTGGTGAAACGGATGGTTTCGTTGTAGCCGTCCTTGCGCACCACAAAGAACCACACCACCATGAGGGCCAGACCAATAAGGATGCCCGGCACAAGGCCGATCATGAACAGCTTGGTGATGGAAAGCCCGCTGACCGTCGCGCCAAGCAGAATAAAGTTGGTGCTCGGCGGGATAATGGGGCCAAGTATGGCGCCAGAGGCTATGACCGCGCCCGCGCGGCCCGGATGGTAGCCCACTTCTTTCATCATGGGCAGCAGCAGACCGCCAAGGGCCGCGGCTTCACCCACCGAGCTGCCCATAAGACCGGCAAAGATAATGCTGGCGATAATGGCCGCATAGCCAAGGCCGCCGCGTACCCGGCCAATCATGAGCTGGGCCAGCTGCACCACGCGTTTTGAAAGGCCGCCCTCCGCCATGATTTCACCCGCAAACACAAAGAAGGGGATGGCCATGAGCGGGTAGTTGTTGGCGCCGTCCAGCATGCTGCCGGGAATGATCATGGCGTCCCACATGCCCGAGTTCCACATAAGCACAATGGCGCACAGCACCAGCACCAGCGCCAGCGGAACGCCTATGAGCATGAAGAAGAAGAGGGAGCCGAGAAAAATAAAGAGTTCCATTCTTCTCTCCTAGCCCTGGTGGAAGGTGGATGCAGGTCTGCGAACAAGGCCCGCAAGGGAGCGCAGTTCCACAATAACGCCTACAAGGGCCATGACGGGCAGGGTGCCGTTGATAAAGGCCATGTTGACGTTGGTCGCCACAGAGTAGGTATCGAGCGTTTGCAGCACGTTGACCACGCCGCCGTAAAACAGCAGGCCAAGGGCAAAAAGGCTGCATGCCGATGCCATGATGTCCAGGGTCTTGCGCTTTGCGCCTTCAAACTTGACCACAAGCAGGTCGACTGCAATGTGCTTCTTGCAGATAAAGGCCTCAATAGCGCCAAAAAACGTGATGTACATGAAGAGAAACCGCGCCCATTCTTCGCTGGGCGGGTAGCTGGATGAAAAGATGTAGCGCAGCAGGGCATTGTAAAACACAAGGCCGATCATGCCCAGAAAGATGACGGCGCAAAATATTTCAAACAGCAATTGCCCCATGGTTTCATGCTTGGGCTCCTGCTCCGGCTCAAGGAGGGCGTGGATGCCCGGCGCATGATCGGGCGGAAAGTTTTTGGAATTGTCGTCGCTCATACCGAACCTCAGTAAAACGCTGCCCCAATCGCTGGCTGCGCAGAGCAATGCCGGTGTCGGCATGTCTGCTGCGCCGCCCTAGATAGCCGCGTGAAAAATTGTTGCAACCCCTGGGACATCGCAAGCGCAGGGGGGCTCATGAACCGCGCAGGCCGGAAAAGCATGCGCTCTTCCGGCCTGTAAAGCAGAGAACAGTTATTTGGAGTCGCGGTAGCTGGCGGCGCTGTCCAGAATGGCCTGGCAGTTGGGAACAGTGTCGTAAAAGAGCTTCCAGCTGCGCTTGCCTGCTTCGACCAGATATTCGTGGAATTCCTTGCTGGGCGTGTTGATTTGCCCCTTGTTGGCAAGGATGGTTTCCTTGGCCTTTTCGTCGCTTTCCTTGACCATGACCCACACGTCGTTGGCGGAGCGCTTGGCGGCTTCGTCAAACCACTTTTTGTCCTCGGCGGGCAGCGACTGGTAGAACTTGTCGTTGATATAGAGCGAGTGGATGACAAGGATGTGGCCGGTAAGGGTAATTACGGGCGTGATTTCGTACATTTTGAGGCTCACGATATCGGCAAGCGGGCTGTCGCCGCCGTCGATAACGCCCTGATCGAGGGCGCCGGGCACTTCCGCAAAGGGCATGGGCTGTCCGCTGATGCCGCATTCCTTGGCAAAGTTGGTGTACAGCGGAATGTTGGGCACGCGCATGCGCAGGCCCTTTACATCTTCGACCGTATTGATGGGCTTTTTGGTGTAGAAGTGGCGGAAGCCCAAGGGAAAGGCGTTCATGGTGCGCAGGCCGGATTTTTCGGTAAAGCCTTCGTTGATCAGGTCAAAGGTCTTGCCTTCCATGGCGCGGCGGGCGTGATCCAGATCGTCAAACAGCATGGGCGTTTCGAGCATGGCCATGGCGGGGTGCAGGGCAGAGGTCTGCGTGCCGGTGGCGCACATCTGGATGATGCCCTTGCGGGTGGCGGCGATGTAGGCGTCCTCCTTGCCCAGCTGGCTGTTGGGGAAGACCTGCACCTCGTATTTGCCGTTGGAAAGCTCGGCAAGATACTTGCCAAACAGATGCATGCCCAGGGTTTCCGGTTCGCCTTCGGGCTTCATGCCCGCAATCTTGATGACGGTTTTGGCCTCAGAGGCCGGGGCAAAGCCAAGGGTCATGCCGCAAACAAGACCCAGTGCGATAAACAGGGCTACGATACGTTTCATTCTGTAAACCTCCTGCTGGTGAAACTTTTGTGCCACAATAGTAATAAACCCAAACCCTGACCACAGCAGGGCCATAGTTATACCATGCAACGGTCTGCATACCCCAATGCACGCAGAGCGTTAGATCCTTGCAGGCCAAAAGCTGAGGCAAACTTAATGGACGTACCACCAAAAATTCAACTGTTATTTGCGGTAAAAGTTTAATTTTTTCACGATAAAGGTGAAATAGGCGTTAAAAAGCCCTACCAAATTAATGCGATATGGAAAAAACTGGTCAGGCAATGAATTTTTTTATCAGATTTTAAAGCTGTATTGAATAGATATTTATTATTTCAATGCAAAGTTAATATGAAAATATAGTGTTTTAATTTATAAAGTAAATAGAACATGAGTTGTATATGTAAAAATAAAAAAAATAGTATATAAGAAGTAAAAAAATCTCCGCCTGAAAATTTTTTTATAAAAAAATATTATTTTTTTAAAAAAAATTGTGTAGCATATTTACCCATGTAATCAAAACAACAGAAAATTTTATAAGTATATCATGCAGAGTGTTAAAAATTGTGACATATATATTACATTTATGTGACGTTTTTATGTCGCAGGTGGTAACCAGCTGACACCCCCGTCTTTTCAGGTGCGACAGATATCAGCTGAAAGGGCGGGGATGCACAATGCTGCTGTGGCGGAGGCCTTGCTGCGCCTGTATGTACTCTTGTCCATGCCGCTCGCGAGGCTGCTTGCCCCGCAGCCATCAGCAGGCTGCGGAGCTTCGCTACTGGGCTGCCCCGTGCTCCGGGCGGGCCTAAACCTTTTTAAGCTTGTATTCGCGGCTTCCGAGGCCCAGCGATTCGCCGTAGGTGAGCTGCACAGTGCCGCAGGTGTTGGGCCAGCGGGCGGTAAACTTGTCGGTTATCTCGGCTGCGGGCAAGCCCGACACAAGGGACGGCGCTTTTGACACCAGGTCAAAACAGGCCTGATCAAGGGCCACCGGGTCGGTTGATGCCAGAATGCCCAGGTCGGGAACCAGCGGCATGTCGCTCCATGACGCGCAATCGCAGTCTGGCGTTACATTGAGTACAAAGTTGATATAGCAAATGTTTTTTTTGCGCCCTTTAACGACGCCGTAAGCATACTCCGTCATGCGTTCCATGAACGGTTGAATTTCTGTTTCCCAGTCGACGCTGATGGCCTTTTCGGGGCAGACGGTGATGCACTCAAAGCAGCCGATACATTTTGCAATGTCCACAACGCTCTTTTTGCTCTTCATGCTGAGGGCGTGCTGCGGGCATACCTTGACGCACTTGGCGCAGCCGACGCATTTTTTATCGCTCACAGACACATGGGTTGCGTGTTGCTCTTTTTTGCCGCGCACACTCGCGCAGCCCATGGCCAGATTTTTTATGGCCCCGCCAAAGCCCGCCATTTCGTGGCCCTTAAAATGCGACAGCACCACCATCGCCGGAGCGCGGCGAATCTCTGTGGCTATGTGCACCTCTTTGAAATGCTTGCCGTTAATGCGCACAGGCTGGTCGTTTTCGCCATACAGGCCGTCGGCAAGAATGACCGGCGCGTGCACAACCGACGGCGCAAAACCGTGGGCATAGGCTGTTTGCATGTGGTCGACCGCGTTGTGGCGACTGCCGGAATACAGGGTGGTTGTATCAGTCAAAAAAGGCTTGCCGCCCGCTTCAACAATCATGTCCACCACCTGTCGCACAAGGGTGGGGTTGAGATGGGTGTCGTTGCCGTATTCGCCAAAGTGCAGCTTTATGGCGGCGAGTTCTTTTTTCTTGATGATTTTCTTCAGGTTAAGGGCATCGCAAAGCCGGGCAACCTTGGCTATTTTGCTGTTGTCGTGCGAGCGGCAATGCATGTCTGCATAATAGACTGTGGCGGGCATGGTCTGACCTCCGAATATGAGTGTTTGCGAGGCCGCAGGGCTGGCGCGGCAGAAGGGTTGCGCCCTGTGAGGCAGGCCACACTCTACCGCAAGTCGGTTTGGCAGAGCAATAGCGCAGCATAAAAGTATGATTGACACAACATGTGATTAAGAATAGCGTATTTCGTTTTTAATTTTTTATCAGCCCGTATGTAAGTTAAGGAGGCGTTATGGCCGTTTATGTCGTTGATCATCCTCTTGTGCGCCACAAGCTGGGCATTTTGCGCATGGGGGCTACCTCCACACGCGAGTTCCGTACCGTTTCCAACGAAATTGCGCGCCTGCTGATTTACGAAGCCACCAAGGGCTTTCGCACAGAAAAGCACACCGTCGAAGGCTGGGCCGGACCGGTGGAAATTGAGGTCATATCTGGCAAAATGGTGACGGTTGTGCCCATTTTGCGCGCTGGCCTTGGCCTGATGGACGGCGTGCTGGACATGATACCCGGCGCCAAGATCAGCGTCGTGGGGCTGTATCGCAACGAAGAAACGCTCGAACCCGTTGAATATTACGTAAAGCTCGCCACCGACATGGATCAGCGGCTGGCTATCATTCTCGACCCCATGCTGGCCACTGGCGGATCGCTCATCGCCGCCATCAGCCTGCTCAAGCGCCATGGCTGCAAGCAGATATGCAGCCTCAACCTTGTGTGCGCCCCCGAGGGGCTCTCAAAGGTGCAGGCCGCCCACCCAGACGTGGACATTTACACGGCCGCCATTGATTCGCATCTGAATGAAAACGGCTATATCATTCCTGGTCTCGGCGACGCCGGCGACCGTATCTTCGGAACCAAGTAGCGAGGATCCCATGAGCTCAGCCAGCGCGCGGCGCGAAATTGCACCCACTGACTATAATTTTCGCTTCAGGGATTGCCTTATCGGCGCACAGATGCTTTTTGTGGCCTTTGGCGCTCTGGTTCTGGTGCCCATCCTGACGGGCCTCGACAGCAACGTTGCCCTGTTTACCGCCGGTGTGGGCACGCTGCTTTTTCAGGTGTGCACCCGGGGCAAAGTCCCTATCTTTCTTGCCTCCTCCTTTGCCTTTATTGCACCCATCATCTACGGCGTGCAGACCTGGGGCATGGCGCAAACCCTTGGCGGGCTGGTGTGCTCGGGCCTTGTGTACTTTTTGCTGAGCGGGCTTATCCGCTGGCGCGGCACTGACGTGGTGCTGCGTGTGCTGCCCCCCATCGTGACCGGCCCGGTCATCATGGTTATCGGTCTTATTCTGGCCCCGGTGGCGGTGCACATGGCCCTTGGCAAAACCGGCGACGGCGCTGTGGTGCTTGTGCCCGAAAATACCGCCCTGTGGATATCCATGACTTCGCTGGCCGTTACCGTGCTGGTGTCGCTGCTGGGCAAGGGATTTTTGCGGCTCATGCCCATTTTGTGTGGTATTGCCGCCGGGTTTATGGTTTCCATCTTCCTTGGCGTGGGCGACTGGACCAAGATTGCCGCCACCCCCTGGCTGCGGATGCCATCGTTTACCTCCCCCGAATTTGCCTGGGAGCCGATACTTTTTATCATGCCCATTACGCTGGCCCCCGCCATTGAACACTTTGGCGACATCGTGGCCATCAGCTCCATCACCGGACGCGACTATCTTAAAGACCCCGGCGTGCACGCCACCATGTTTGGCGACGGCGTCGCCACCATGGCCGCTGGTTTTGTAGGCGGCCCGCCCTGCACCACCTATGCCGAAGTTATCGGCGCGGTCAGCCTGACGCGGGTGTTTAACCCCGCAGTCATGACCTGGGCGGCCATGTGCGCCATCTTGCTGTCGTTTGTGGCCAAAATCGGCGCTTTTCTCGGTTCTATCCCCGTGCCTGTCATGGGCGGCATCATGATTCTGCTTTTTGGCGCAATCATGGTGGTGGGCCTCAACACGCTGGTGCGTGCGGGCAAGGATTTGATGGAACCGCGCAATATGATCATTGTGGCGCTGATCATCATCTTTGGCGTGGGCGGCATGCAGTTCAGCATTGGTTCGTTCAAGCTCGGCGGCATAGGTCTTGCGGCGCTAACGGGCGTTGCGCTCAACCTTTTGCTGCCTAAAAGCCGTTCGTAGACTGCCCTTGCCGGGCGCTCTGGCGAGCATTGCGATTATAGTGCGGTATGGCGATTACGTCATACCGCATTTTTTATTGGCGTCGTGGCGGGGCTGGGCGTGTTGCTGCCTTGCCTCGCGGCCACTGCATGGCCGGGTGTGTCCACAGTCACAGTGATGATTTTTTGAGGATAGCGTGGTAGTTGTAAAAAATATTCACGTACTATGACGCAGCAGACGCTTGCGGTGGGCTGTGCGATTTTCTGACGCGGGCGTGGTACACTGTATGCATCACTCGCCGGGGCAGGAGGGTTTTTGCCGCCGACAGGGCGGCGCAGGCTGGCGTGAGTGCCGCTGACAGTCTTGATGACTGGTTCCCCTGTTTTTTGACGCCATCATGAGGAGTGCGCATGTTTGACGATGCTTTTCGGGCAGAAATAACCGCCATGATCAGGCAGCGCAAGGTTGCTGCCCAGGCCTTTGTTGCGGGCGCATCGTCGGTTCCTGTGTCGGGCAAGCTCATAGGCAGGGACGAAATAAGCTGCATGGTCGAAGCCGCTCTGGACGGCTGGCTCACAGCAGGGCGCTTTAACAGCGAGTTTGAAAGTCTGCTGGCCGATTTTTTGGGCGCCCGGCATGTGTTGACGGTCAATTCCGGCTCATCGGCCAACCTTGTGGCGCTGTCGGCGCTTACCTCGCCCATGCTTGGCGAGCGGCGCATCATGCCGGGGGACGAAATAATTACCGCCGCAGCGGGGTTTCCCACCACCATCGCCCCCATATTGCAGGTAGGCGCAACGCCTGTTTTTGTGGATATTGACCCGCAAACGTGGAACGTGACGCCCGCAGTGGTTGCACGCGCCATTACGCCCAAAACAAGGGGCGTTGTGCTGGCGCATACCCTGGGCATGCCCTATGACGCCGACGCGTTGCGCCAGCTGTGCGACCAGCATGGGCTGTGGCTTGTCGAGGACTGCTGCGACGCCCTTGGGGCGCGCTGGAATGGCAGGCTTACGGGCTCGTTTGGGCATATCGGCACGCTTTCTTTTTATCCGGCCCATCACATTACCACGGGCGAGGGTGGGGCCGTATTTACCAATGATCCCCGGCTTGCCCGCGCCATGGAGTCGTTCCGTGACTGGGGCCGTCATTGCCACTGCCGCCCTGGGCAGGACAACGCCTGCGGCAAAAGGTACGACGGCCAGTACGGCGACCTGCCTCAGGGCTATGACCACAAATATGTGTACTCGCACGCGGGCTACAACCTTAAGATGACAGACATGGCGGCTGCCTGCGGTGTGGCGCAGATGCGCCGCCTGCCAGGCTTCGTCGAGGCCCGCCGCCGCAACTACGCATACCTGCACGGGCGGCTTGCCGGCTGCCCGTGGTTTGACTTGCCGCAGTTGCCGCCGCAGGCCGAGCCGTCGTGGTTCGGGTTTCCCGTCATTTTGCGGCAGGGCGCTCCAGTAGCGCGGCTTGAGCTGCTGCGGGGGCTGGAGGCCCGGCACATCGGCACACGCCTGCTTTTTGCGGGCAACGCCGTGCGTCAGCCCTTTATGCAGGGGCGCACTTACCGTTGCGACGGGGCGCTGACCAATTCGGACGCCATCATGGAGCGCGGGTTCTGGCTGGGCGTATGGCCGGGCCTGACGGAAGAAATGCTGCGCTACGCCGCTGATTCTCTGCTGACGCTGCTTGAGGAGCATAAATGATGCTGCTGCACCGCGCCATGCTCTGCTCGCCCATAAGCATCAGCCATGTGGTCATTGATGTGGACGGAACCCTTACCGACGGCGGCATCTGCTACGACGCCACCGGCAACGAGCTCAAGACCTTTTGCACACGGGACGGAGCGGGGCTTTTTGCGGCGCGCAGGGCAGGGATTGCGCTGGTTGTTCTCACCAGCCGCGAGAGCGTCGCCGTGCAGAGGCGCGCGGCCGATTTTCAGGTGGACATCCTGCAGCAGAACGTGACCGGCAAGCGCCGCTGGCTGCTTGATTTTATGGAAAAAAACTGCCTTGGCAGGGAGCATCTGGCATATATAGGCGACGACCTCAACGATTACGCCGCCATGGAGCTGGCGTGTTTTGTGGGCTGCCCCAGGGACGCCTGCCCCGAGGTCAGGGCTGTGGCCAACTATGTCGCGCCGCGTTGCGGCGGCCACGGGGCCGTGCGCGACGTGCTGCGCTGTCTGCTGACCCTGCGGGGACAGTGGGACGACGCCGTGCGGGCCGTGTACGGCATTGACGCATGGCGCGCCGATGTCGCCCGCTAGGCACTGAAATTTCTTTTATTTTACGCTGGTCAAACGTACCGTAACCATCATTTGCTCTGCACTGGGGGAACTGTGAAACTGCGCGTTGCCGATGTGATGATGAACGAACTGTCCCGCCAGGGTCTGAAGCACGTGTTCATGCTCAGCGGCGGGGGCATCATGTACCTGATGGACGCGCTGGCAACAAGCGATCTGCGGCATGTGTGCTGCCACCACGAGCAGGCCGCAGCCATTGCCGCCCAGGCCTACGCCATGCAGTGCGGCGGTTTGGGAGCCTGCCTTGTGACCACCGGCCCTGGCGGCGCCAATGCGCTGACCGGCTGCGCTGCGGCCTATGTGGATTCCACCCCGCTAATCTTTATTTCCGGCCAGGTAAAGACGGCTGACTTTGCTTCGCTGCGCAAGGTGCGGCAGTTTGGCGCGCAGGAAAACGACATTGTTTCCATGGCCCGGCCTGTGACCAAGTATGCCGTGCGGGTGGACGACCCCCAGCAGACCCTGTTTGAGCTGCAAAAGGCCCTGTACATTGCCGCGCACGGGCGTCGCGGCCCGGTGTGGGTCGATGTTCCGCTGGATGTGCAGAGCGCCATGGTCGACGTGCCGACCCTGCCGCTGTTTGACCCTTCGTGCGAGGCAGGTTGGTGCACGGACGACATGGCCGTGCAGCTTCACCCCGATGTTTGCGTTTTGGACAAGGGCGTGGCGGCAGTGCTGCATAAGCTTGCAACCTGCCGCAGACCTTTGCTCTATGCCGGGCACGGCGTTGCCGCCTCCGGCGCTGAGGATCTGTTCCGCACCCTGGCGCGGCGGCTGGGCGCGCCTGTGGCCGCGAGCTGGCGCGGGCTGGGCATTATGGACGGCGACGACAGGCTGTTTTTTGGCAGCCCGGGGCTGCAGGCCCCCCGTTATGCCAACATGATCACGCAGGCGGCGGATTTTTTGCTGGTGCTGGGTTCGCGTCTGGACAACATGATAACGGCCTTTTCTGAACGCAATTTTGCCAGGCGGGCTGCCAAGGTCGTTGTGGACCTGGACGCGGCGGAGATGGACAAACTGGACATGCCCGATGTTGTACGCGTGCGCGGCGATGTGCGGCAGTTTCTTGAACGGCTGCTGGCCGCGCTGCCCGAGCAGCCCCGGCAGGTCGCCGCTGAATGGCGCGAATTCTGCACCGGTTTGCGTTGCCGGTTTCCCCTGCTGGAAGAAAAGCAGGCGGCCCCCCTGCGTGGAACCGACCTTTACCGGCTGACGGCGGCTGTGGGCCGTGCCGCCTCGGCAGATGACGCCGTGGTGGTCTCTTCCACCAGCCGTTGCAACACGGCCGGGCACCTGGCCTTTTGCTACAGACAGGGGCAGCGGCCTGTTTCGTCCATGGGCATGGGGTCCATGGGTTTTGCCTTGCCTTCGGTAGTGGGCGCATGGTTCGCCTCGGGCAAAAAACGCGTGATCATGCTTGAGGGCGACGGCTCTTTGCAGCTCAACATCCAGGAATTGCAGACGATTATTTATCACGGCATCGACGCCAAGCTGTTTGTTTTTTCCAACAGCGGCTATGCGGCCATTGCCACCATGCAGGACCGCAATTTCGACGGTCGGCATGTGGGCAGCGACGCGCCCAGCGGCGTGAGCATGCCCAGTCTGCAGCGCATTGCCGGGGCCTACGGGCTGCCCTATGTGCGCATTGAGGACGACAGCCAGATAGAAAAGGGCGTTCAGTCCGCGATGCAGACAAAAGGCCCGGTGCTGTGCGAGGTACTGGGCGATATGGCCTTTGACGAAATTCCCAAGTGTATTTCGTATGTGAACGCAGAGGGCAAGCGGGTATCCGCAGCGCTGGAAAATCCCTTTCCATTTTTATCGGAATCAGTGGTGCGCGAGATTTTTGAGCGCTTTGACACAACAGAATAAGGACACGCAGCATGGAGAGTTCTTCATTGCCCCTGTTTGTTTTTGAGATGGCCAACAACCATCAGGGCAGCCTTGAGCATGGTCGGCGCATTGTCGAGGGCATGGCGCGCAGCGCGGCCCCCTATGCCGGACGCTTTCGCTTTGCCGTAAAGTTTCAGTACCGCGATCTCGACACCTTTATTCACCCGCGCATGCGGGGCAGAACCGACGTAAAAAACATCAAGCGCTTTGAAGATACCCGGCTGAGCCGTGATGAATTTTCCAGCCTGTTCGACTGCGTGCGGCAGCACGGCATGCTGACCATGTGCACGCCCTTTGACGAGGCCTCTGCCGTGCGCATCGGCGAGGAGGGCTTTGACATCATCAAGATCGCAAGTTGCTCCTTTGCCGATTGGCCGCTTATGGAGGCAGTGGCGCAGACCCGCTTGCCGGTCATAGCCTCTGCGGCCGGGTGCGGGCTGGAGGTTATCCGCAATGTGCTGTCGTTTTTTCAGCACCGGCGCATCCCCATTTCGCTGATGCATTGCGTGGGTGAATACCCCACGCCCAACGAGCACCTGCAGATGAACCAGATTGATGTCTTCAGGCGCGAATTTCCCGAGGTGCCGATTGGTTTTTCCACTCACGAGGCCCCGGACAACCTGGAACCGGTAAAAATTGCCGTGGCCAAGGGCGCGCGCATATTTGAAAAGCACGTGGGCCTGCCGACGGAGAGCATCACGCTCAACGGTTATTCGGCCAATCCTGATCAGGTGGCGGCGTGGCTTGCGGCGGCTGCCGAGGCCTATGACATCTGCGGGCAGGAGCAGGGGCGTTCGGCCCCGCAGCCCAAGGAGCTTGCCGACCTCGCGGCCCTGCGGCGCGGGGTGTTTGCAAGGGTTGATCTGCCTGCGGGCAGCGTGTTGGACGGTTCGAACATCTATTATGCTTTTCCTTGCCAGCCGGGGCAGGTCATTGCGCAGGATATGTCCAAGTACACCCGGTTTGTGCTTAAAGAGCCGCTGGCGGCCGACGCCGCCGTCATGCAGCCGCAGGTGGATATTGACCGCAGCCTGCAGCGCCTTGTGGCCGGGTACGTTGAGCGCATCGCCGCGCTGCTCAAGAGCAGCAACGCTGTTGTGCCTTTTGACAGCGAATGCGAGCTCTCGCACCACTACGGCATTGAAAGGTTCACCGAGGTTGGTCTTGTGCTTATCAACTGCGTCAACAGGGAATACTGCAAAAAACTGCTCGTGCTGTTGCCCGGTCAGACCCACCCGCTGCATTATCATGTAAAAAAAGAGGAAACGTTTATTATTCTGCACGGCGACCTCACGGTTATATGCAGCGATAACGAGCGCACCCTTACCCGTGGCGACACCATGACTGTCGAGCGGGGCACGCCGCACAGTTTCTCGAGCAAACACGGCTGTGTTTTTGAAGAAATTTCTTCCACGCACTGCTCTGGCGATTCGTTTTATGAACAGCAGGATACCTTTGTTTCACCCCGGAAAACGCAGGTTTTTCTTACCAAGGATGTTTTGGGATAGTGTTCATTGGGCGGCAAAATGCTAAGGAGTGTGAGACCCCATGCCCGCGTGCGTTGTAACTGGAGGAACCGGCAATATTGGTCAAGCGCTGGTACGTCTTTTGCTTTCCGAAGGCTGGCGCACCTACGTGCTTTGTAATCCTTTATCGTTAAGAACGAAATTTCTGCCCGATTCTCCCCAGTGCCGCATTGTTGCATGCGATCTGGGTAATATTGCTCAGGCCAAAAGCAGCATTGACGAACCGTGCGAGCAGTTTTTTCATCTGGGCTGGCGTGCGTCTTACGGCGTGGAGAGGGAAAATCCCCAGGCGCAGATCAGCAACATCGAAGCCTCGGTCGAGGCTGCGGAATTGGCCGCCCGGCTTGGATGCGACGTATTTGTGGGGGCTGGTTCGCAGGCGCAATACGGCGACACCAACGATACGCTGACAGAAGACACGCCCTTACGCCCGACAACGCACTACGGAATTGCCAAGTGCTGCGCCGAGCAGATGACCCGCAAGGTTTGCGCGCAACGGGGAGTGCGGCACGTGTGGGGGAGAGTTTGCAGCGTCTACGGCCCTTGCGATGGGCCTTATACGCTGGTTACGTATCTGATGTGCTCTTTTTTGCGTGGGCAGGAGGCCGTGCTTACCCCCTGCCTGCAGGAATGGGATTTTATGTATGCGGAAGATGCCGCCAGAGCATTTGTTGCGCTGGCCGAAAAGGGGCATGACTCGCAGGCCTATTGTCTGGCGACAGGGCAAGCCCGGCCGCTCTGGCAATATATGCTGGAATGGAAGCGTGTTACAGAGGGCAAAGCTCTGTTGCGGCTTGGCGGCAGACCGTATCCGAAGGGTGCTCGTCAACGCCTGTGCGCCGACATCAGCAGGCTTGTGGAACATACCGAGTTCAGCTCCGCGACACCGTTTGCAGAGGGCATGCGCAAAACGTTGGCCTGGTACAGGGAACACCTGGACGCGCTTAACGCGTAATAGGCGCGCAATCCCTTGCAAGTATGCTTAAGAGTAGCGGCGCAGCGGCTGGCTTAACCGCGCTGCTGCAAAATACAGGCAGTCTTGCTGGGCAATTTGTGCCCGCGATACATGTTTTAGAGTGAAATGGCGAAAGCCAGAGGTATGAGCGATGTGTAATGTTGCTACGGTCACTCTGGACGTTTTTGCAGAAGAAAATTGTTGGATGAATGATTTTGTGAAGGTTATTATTGTGTACGCAGCGCAATATATGCATTGTAGTGTATAGGAAACTATGCAAAATACGTTAAAATTTTTATATATCATATATAGCATGTATTATAGTAATAACGTTGCTATAAAATTGAATTATATGTAGATATATAATATTTAGTAATTGATGTAAACTGCACGTACATAAAAATTTAGAGTTAAGAACGATTGCAGAAATAAATTCTGTGATGCGTTCATATGCAATTTATATAGAAGCAAGGACTACAATATGTCACTTAATCAACGAGAACAGAGCAACAGGAATCATCTAAAGGATACAAAACCGTATGTACACAAAAAAATACAGCGGTTTGAAGAAAAAATCCGTCGTGGAGAATCCATCGCCATTATTCAGATGCAGTACAATTATCAGTGCAATCTGACCTGCGAGCACTGTTGCGTTAAACGATTGCAGGGGCAGTCGTCAAAGCGAAGCATGACGGTTGAGGATGTACGCTCGCTGGCCCGGCAGGCTGATGCCATGGGTCTTGCCCGGTTTGTGATTACTGGCGGCGAGCCCTTGACCTTCAAGGATCTTGACGAGGTTGTAGCGGCCATCAATCCGCAGAAATTCTTTATCAATATTGACACTAACGGCTGGTTTCTGGACGCTGCCCGCGCCCGACATCTCAAGGCCATTGGTGTTGACCGTGTGCAACTCTCCATCGACAGTTTTGACGAGGCGGGACACGATGCCTTCAGGCGGCGCAAAGGGTCGTACCAGCGCACCATGGCTGCTGTTGACGCCTGCCAGCAGGAAGGCATGGATTTGTTCATCCAGACGGTAGTGACGAAAGAGCGTCTCTATTCTAAGGAATTCATTAATTTTATCGAGTACTTTAATGGGCGGGGTATTGGCGTTTTTGTTTCGTTTGCTAAACCCGTGGGGGCCTGGGAACGTCGCTATGAGGGATGCATAGACAATAACAGCCGTGAGGTGCAGGGCAGTGACCTTTATTATTTCAGGCAGCTGGAACAGAAATATCGTCTTTTTTCGCACCTTACGCCTGGGTATGGGCTTGATATGGGCTGTATTGCCGTTAAGGGCATGTTTTCCGTAACCCAGTTTGGGGATGTTCTGCCCTGCCCGTACATGCATGTAAGCCTGGGCAATATTTTTTCCGAACCTCTGCAAGATATTGTGCAGCGCGGGTTGGGGTATAAGTATTTTGGCGAGCGCATGGAAACCTGTGTAATCGCGCAAGACCGCAATTTTTTTAAAAAAATCCTTGAAAATAAAATATATGACAAGCCACTGCCTGTGGCATGTGCAGACGTCTTTACAGATGAAGACAAAACAAAAATTCCGTTTAATACGGTAATGAAATCTTTATGAAAGCTGCCCTCCTTGAAAATCAGGCCCCAGGCGGAGCAAGAACGCCGTTGGAGGAAAAACTGCCGCTGTCAACGCCGTATGTTTTGCAGTTTTTTCCCATATATGCCTGCAACTTTGTATGCAAGTATTGTCATTTTTCCATAGAGAAAGAAAAACGCTGCTTTGTTACAGACAGAATATCCATGAGTATGGATCTGTACAAAAAGTGCGTAAATGATATTGCAATGTTTCCTGAAAAAATTCGTACGCTACGTTTTGTAGGCATGGGCGAACCGCTTATGCACAGGAACATTGCCGAAATGGTGCATCTAGCCAAACTGAAAAATATAGCCAACAGGGTTGAAATCCTCACCAACGGGTCGTTGCTGAACCAGCGGATGACTAACAACCTTGTTGCAGCAGGATTGGACAGATTGGTAATTTCCCTGCAAGGCGTCAGTGCGCGGGCCTACAAAGAGGTGTCCGGTATTGATCTTGATTTCGATCATTTCGTTGAACAGATTGCCTATTTTTATGCGCATAAGGGGCAAACGCATATGCACCTCAAAGTGGTGGATATTGCCCTGCATGGTGAAGATGACAGACAAAAATACTTTTCTACTTTTGGTGATATCTGCGACAGTATCGGTATCGAAAGCGCCGTGCCAATTTTTCCTGATGTAGCATATAACAGCGAACTTGAGCAAAAGGCCACCACAACTCAGTTTGGCACAAATATTATTGATGCAGAAATTTGTCCGCAGCCGTTTTATACTTTGCAGATAAACCCCGACGGAAAAGTTGTCGGTTGCTATTCTGTGGCTTACCCAGAGATTCTTGGGGATTGTAATCATATGGCTGTCAAGGAAATATGGAATGGGAAAAAATATAATTCATTTCGCAAAAGGATGCTGCGTGGGCGTAAAGACGTGTGCATAGTCTGCCGTGAATGCAATATAAAAACATACAGGATGCAGACAGAAGACGCAATATATAATAAAAATGGCAGGCTAAATATGGTATACTAGTTTTTAGTTAGATTAATATATAAATTAAATGGAGTGTAGCATGAAGTTCGGGCGGTACTTAATTAGTGCTGGCAATATGGGTGATCAGGCGCAATTGATTGGCCTTGATTCGCTATACTCGTATATGGGCATTAATAAAGAAGACACTGTAGATTTACATTTCAATAGCCTTCATACATATAGGGGCGAAAAAGTAATTTGCCCTGTATATGGGTGTCATATTTCTACTCAAGATATGCTTGAGTTTGCGCGCTACCATAATCCGTCGCCAGATGTAGTGCCGGTTTTTATTGGTTTTTTTTCCGCAGATTTTGGCATTCCGGAAATATTTGCAAAGTTTTTATCCAGAACGAGCCTGCCGATATTGTGCCGTGACAAGTTTTCGGCAGATGTTTTCAGCAAGTGGGGCCTCCCTGCAAGTTTTTGGGGTTGTCTTTCGTTACTTACCCCTGAATGGCCCAAAATTGAGCGGAAAAGAGATACCGTTTTTTTTGAAGAAAGCACCTGTAACCACGGAAAAACAATTGATGGCTTCATACCCCACTCCTTACGCAACTGTAAAATAAGAGCATTGCACGGGCAAAATTTAATGGATTCGGCCGAGCATATGGCCCTTGCGCCTCTAGAAAAAAATGCCCGTGAATATGACATGATGCTAAATAGAGAGAAGGTTTTGTTTGAGCATGCTGCTTTTGTGATTGCTTCTTCACTACACCTTGTCCTTCCATGTATTGCCATGGGTATTCCAGTGTTGTTTTTAAGAAATAGCACGGGCTCACCAAGAAATATCGTGCCGTATTCTTTATATCCTCAGTGTGACTTGGATAATTTTGACCCCCAAAAGTCCCCGACTGTTCCGGATGTCGGCAGCGTCAAAAAATATTTATTTGAATCAGCAGGTAAGCTGTTAACAACGGCCTTTAAACAAGCTGAAGAAAATCATGAGGCCTATTCTGTTACAAAAAAGGCAGAAAAGATATTTTGTTTAGAAAAGCACCATTCAAAAATGCCAATAATAAATCGTGGATATAGCAGGCTTAGTCATGCAAATTTATCAAAAGATTTTTTTTATCGAATGACGGGGAAATTATCATCTGAAACGGATCTTTTTTTTTACGGTGCGGGAGAAATTGGAAAAACAACATTACAATATGTTTATGAGTTTGTAAAAGAATGTCGCAGTTTTTCTTTTATAGATACAGAGAAAGGGACGAGGAGCGAAAAATTTGGCGGTATATTCCCAATTCTGCCTCCAGATGAAATTAGAAAATACGATGAAAATAATATTGTAATATTTATCACGGCATATGGTAGCACAGGTGGAACAGCAGAAAATATTGCACGCTATTTAGAAGAAGAATTGAATCTTATTCATGGTGTACATTTTTATTATTATGAATATATTATTGCAACAATGTTCCAAGCATGTTTTGGTTCTTCTGGGCAGGTTCCTTCGTTTTACCCTCCAACAGAGCAGCTTGTATGATATATTAATCGGTGTTTATTTTTGTATTCTTTAAAGAAGATAATGTCGTTTTAAAATGTTAGTGTTCCTCGCCATTGGCGTTTTACATAAATTTTATCCAACCAAGTGAATGATATGAAACTTACTAAAAACTGCCTTTATCCATGGCGCTTCCTTCAGGTGCACGCGGGCGGGATGGTTCAATGTTGCGCTGTAGGAAATGACACGGATTTAGGTGATCTTATTATAGACCACTGCCAGAAAATTGAACGCGGCGAATATTCCGATGTACTTAATTCTCCAGGTCTGCAAGCCCTGCGGCATGGTCTGCTTACGGGTAATTTGAGGCCCATGTGTCGCAAATGCTTTTTTGTGGATGATCGACCCGTATCCACAGACTTTTTGCGTAAGCGCCTGATGGGGCTGTTGCGAAATCGCTTGCCGGAGGGAACTGATCTTGAGAACCTGGATCTGACGCGTGTTCATGCTTACGAAGAAATCGCCATTTCCTTTACCAATAAGTGCAATTTGCGCTGCGTCTATTGTGTTCAATCTGTTCATGGCAACAGCAATCCTTACTTTAAAATGGATTTTCCATCACAGTACGCTGCAGATGTTCTCGAGTTTTTTGCTGCACAGGGAATTGTGCAACTTCGCACTTGTGTAGAAGGAGAACCCACTATTTATAGCAAATGGCACGAAGTCTTTTCGCGATTTCATGCGCGCCATCCCCATATTAAACTCAGAATGACAACAAACCTTAGTCGGCCATATACAGATGAAGAAATAGAATTCCTCACTCAGTACAGTGAGTTGGACATTTCTTGCGACACGCTTGATCCTGTGCTTTATGCCAAGTTACGCAGGGGCGGGCGGCTTGATTTGGTGCTGGAGAACATTCGAAGAGTCTGCGAAAAAGCTGACGCGCTGAAAGTCAGGGGACCGTTTATTACTCTTCACGCTGTTGTTTCTGATGTTACATGGTCGGGGCTAGAAGACCTGACCGACTATGCGCTTGCCAATGGATATCTTGTTTTGTTTGGTAATTATGAAGAGAGATTTAACACTGTTGCCTTTCGGGAAAATATATGTCGCCCGTTGGGGCAAATGACAAGAGAAGAACAGGTTGAAGCTCAAAAATGTTTTCAGCGCATTTTGCTTAAATTGCGCGGTTTGACTGATGCGCAGCGAGGCGGTCATGCGGTTGAAGACTTTTTTCAGGGAAATTTGTTGTACAATTTGGATGCCAATGTCGCTATGGATTATAATCATTTTAAGCCCTACGATAGTAATCCACTGCACAGTGCTTTTTTTAAACAGTACCCCCTGGGTAAAAATTATATGCACCTTGATATTGTCTATGATTATGACAACATATCTTATTCTGGTGTGTTATTTTTGGAGCCAGTAAAGCTAGAGTTACATGGATTCTTTGCAACACATGTTGTTGTAAGGGAGGTTTCAATATTTAAAAAAGGAAAATGTTCCAGTAAATATGACAGTGTTGTTCTTCCTGGGTACAGGAAAACTATCAAAATTGAAAATGACTATTTTGCTTATGAGCCAAAATTTGGTGAAGATGTAGAAAAGGTATTGTTAGAAATTTCGGAATATTGGTGAAATGTGCTTCTTAAGCTTGGAGATTTTATATGAACTATGAAGTGCTTACGCAAATTTTTTCTTCTGGGGGTAAAATTGATAAAGATGCAATTATTGAATGGTTAGACACTTATGAAGAAGTTGCAATCTACGGCTGCGGAAGTTTGGGCAAATTATTGTATGCTAAACTCGCTAATTGTGGCGTTAATATTTCGGTTTTTTTTGATAATAATGCCGACTGCATCGGCCAATACTTGGGGGTTCCGGTCACCCGTCCAACTGTTGTCTCAAGCAACGACCTGGTAATCGTTTGTATTGATAATGTTGTTACTCCTGAAAGATATATATTTAAAGAATTAAAAAATTCTGGTTATAAAGGCTTCATTATCTCAGGAAAGATTCTTTTAAATGCCCTTTGCTGTACGTTAAGTGTCGGGATTGAAGGTGTTAATCCCGCAGATTGCAGTGGAGTGTGCGCTTGCGAGTATAGAAATTGTGAAAGATATGCAAAAATTTTTACAAAAAATAACGTGTCTAGCCTGATTGCAAAAGGTATTTGTATACAGGTTACATTCAGATGCAATCTGCACTGCAAACATTGCGTTGAGGATGTTCATAATTATCCCCAACATCTGAAAAAATTTCTTGATACCGCAACTTATTCAAAATATGTCAACAATATTTGCTTAGCGTTTGATTATGTTGGCACCCTCAGTCTTGCTGGTGGCGAGCCATTTTTGCATCCTCATCTTTTAGACCTAGTTCAATTTGCACTGCAAAAAAAGACAATTGGTGCTGTTGTAATTGTATCTAATGGTACTGTTCCCATCGATAAGCAAATGTTAAAATTAATGTCAAATGATAAGTTGATAGTTGAATTCTCAGATTATTCTATGAGCTTAACAGTTGAGCAGCTGGCTGTAAGAGAAAATAATATGCGGCTGCTTAAATTGTATGGTGTTCGTTTTATATTATACCCAATACAGTGGTGGGAACGGCCTGAAATTCGTCATTATGATAACTCTATTGAAGAAATGTCTGCAATGAAACAGCGATGCCCTATTGAGTGTTCATCAATTGTTGATAATAAATATATGTTTTGCCCAATTATTCGCAGAAGAATTAATATTCTAAATAATGCCAGTGGATCAGATTACGTCGATTTTTCAACAAATGTGAACATTAAAGAACGAGTGCGGGAATACATTAATCGCCCTTTTTTTGATTCTTGCCAATACTGTGATTTTAAAAATTTGCAAAAGTTACAGAATGCCGGCGAACAAGCTGAATAATGTTCATAGCTAAGAGGGTATACAATGCAGTATCGTGAATATGGCAATACAGGCAAGATGGTTTCTGTACTTGGGTTTGGTACTTCCCGTTTTTTGCGTGAAGACTATGCAACAGATGCAGGGCAGGAAAAAATAGTCCGTCTCCTTTGCAAGAGTAATGAGATGGGTATTAATTTTTTTGATACTGGTGCAGCCTATGGTGATGGGCGCTGTGAGAAACTGTTGGGACAGGCCATCAAACAGATGCCCAATGAATGTTATATCTCCACAAAATCACATGACTGCCGGATGGATGCCACTGAAATGCGCAGGCGGCTTGACTGTTCACTTAGAGCGCTGGATGTCAATAAAGTACACTTTTACCATATGTGGCGCGTCCTTAATATGGATCAGTTTAATTCGTATATGCGCAAGGGGGGGCCATATGAGGGGGCGCTGGCTGCCCAGAAGGAAGGGCTGATTGACCATATCTGTTTTTCTGCCCATTGCAGCGGAGATGAGATAGCAGAAATTGCAGCAAGCGGGTATTTTGAGGGCGTTATTCTGAGTTACAACCTTCTTAATTTTAAATACAGGGAAGTTGGGCTGCGAGCGGCAAAAAAATATAATTTAGGTGTCGCAATAATGAACCCTTTGGGTGGCGGGGTTATTCCCCGTTGCGCGTCAGCTTTTTCATTTGCTGCGCGTGAGGGAGTTGAAAATATTTCAGATATCGCCTTAAATTTTTGTTCTTCTCATTCTGAAGTTTCATTGGTTCTTTCCGGTATGACAAACGAAACAGAACTTGAAAACAATATATCCGCCATGGACAAGGCGGCTGTTTTTTCCGATCAGTGGCTAGAAGAAGTTAAATCAAACATTGTTGAAGAGTTTAATTCTCTATGCAATGGATGCCAGTATTGCCGAGGTTGTCCACAACATATCGATATTTACAAGCTTATGCTCTCGTATAACAATTATACGCTCAGGGATGCTGCACCTCGGGCTTTTTTTGAAGAAATTGTGAACTGGGGTTTTCTCCCTCGCGGGCCCTTCCCTTGCATCGGGTGTGGTCTGTGCGAAGAAAAATGCAGCCAGCATATTCCTATTCGGGAACGTATTCGGGAGCTTAATAGCCTCATTGAGCAGCGAGAAAGTAATTTGTGCCAGGGTATGGAACGCTGTTTTGGGCTGTCAGAAAATAAAAAAATCGGGATCTATGGTGCAGGAGAATATGCAAGAGAGATGCTGCTCCAGGCCAAAGAATTTTATGGCACTATAAATTTTGAATTTACAGTGTTTGATTCCAGCCCGCAGAAAGTTGGTAAAAAATTTTCTCCATACTCTTGTATTGTTCATCCTCCTGAAGACATCCCTGTATTGGGAATCAACAGGCTTATTATTGCGTCTGAGGATCATTACAATTCAATTTACCAAAATGTGGCGCAGTACCAGGCAGACGGCGTGGAGATTGTCGGCTTTACGCTTGGCAAGCAGTATCAAAAGCTTTCCAGTGCTGCCTTAAAGTAAGATTTTGTTCCTGGCCTCCAGCGTCGGCTGTCAGCTGTGCATGTTGCTGCACAAGCTGGGCAATGGAAGCTGCAGCGCGTTGAAAGGGCTTGGAGGACAGTAATAGGTTGCAAACAAGAGCACATGGCTGTGCAGAAAGCTGGAAAAAAATATTTAAATATAGGAAGCTTGAAGTGCCGGATCTTCCTCTTGTCAGCATTTTGATACCCAATTACAATCATTCAAGATATTTGGACGAGTGTATTCAAAGCGCCCTTGACCAGACATACCCGAACGTAGAAATACTTCTGCTCGATAACCAGTCTGCTGATTCTTCCGTAAGCGTTGCGGCAAAGTATGCATCCCGGGGGGTGCGCATTAACCGCAACATCATCAATATTCTTAACCGATCATACCGTGTTCTTGCCGAGCAGATGGCCAGTGGCGAATATTTGCTGCTTATGGGGGCAGATGACGCCATTCATCCTGCATTTGTGGAAAAAGCGGTGGACATTATGCAACGCCACCCGCAGGTGGGCTATGTGCATGGCGAGCGGGATTTTATGGACGAGCAGAGCAACCTGATCGAGCTCGACCCGTTTTTCAACTGCTCGTTTGTGGCCCCGGGGCGCAGCGTTATGCCCATTTATATGGTAACGACCATAGCTCACCCTGCGCAGGGCATTGTGCGGCGCAGCGCGTTTGAACGTATTGAAGGATATCAGCGTGAAGTTGACCATATGAACGCCGATAAAAGCTTGTGGTTCTATCTGTCTGCTGTGAGCGATTACGCTTACATAAGAGATAAGATGTGCCGCATCCGGGTGAGCACCAACAACCAGACAGCCTTGACGCAGCAAAACTTTCAGCACCCTGTCCTTTGCCACATGATTATTAATGAATTTTGCCGCTATGCTGAGCAGCACGGTTTTGAGGGGGTGGCCGCCCGCAAGGAAGAAGCTCTGCAGCGTCTGGCAGTTGACTTTCTTGCCTATGCTGGGGGAATGCTTGCCAACGGCAATTATGAGGGGGCATGGTCCTACCTTGCATACGCGAAGATTCTTTGGCGTGGTGTAACCGGGCAGAAGCGCTGGCAGTGTCTTATGGGCATGTGGAAGTCTAAAAAGATCGATATGGAGTACATTGCACATTACGACACCATGTTTGCTGCGCGTAAGCGCAATTATGAGCCTCCAAGTGGATTTGTCCCCATAGACATGGGGGCGCTGCAATGATTTCTCACCCACCTATCCGTGTGCTTGTTCCTACCTGGAATAACGTGGATGAAATTGACGCCACAGTTCAGAGCGTGCTGGAGCAGGATACAAACCCCGAAAAAATACATCTGGCTTTTGTTGACTTTGGTTCCACTGACGGCACGATGGAAAAACTGCGTGCCTTGCCCTCGCAACGAACCGGGATTTTTTCCATCAGCGGGGCAACTCGCGGCAGGACCATGGTGGCGCAGGCCGTGCGTATGTTGGAACTGCAAAGTGTGCCCGGACGACTTGTATTGCTGTGGCCTGGAGATATTCTGTATCCTGACTATGTCAGCAGCGCTGAGCTGTGGTTGAATACAATTTGGAAGCAGCAGCTCAATATCGTAAGCCTGGTTCAGGAAGTTGATATAAAAAAAGAAGACGGCTCTGTAGAGCGACAAGTACCGTTGTTCTCCAGCCCATGCGTGCTGCGCGCATTTTCATCTGATTCTACAGAATACCTGCAGCATGGCTACCGTCATCAGGTTATGCTGTATAATTTCCCCTTTTCCAAGGCCACGGATAAAGTAGGCACATATGCAAACCATCTTGTCCATTGGAATCAGCTTTCGCATGCTGGACTTTACAAAAGCTTTGCCTACACCCCGCACCCGGTTGCCTGTGTAAGAGAATTTACGCCGCCGGATGAACTTGATGACCTGCTTTTTCGGTTCGAGGTGGGGCTTACCAGCTTTCGCATGGGGCACGAAAATTCTACTTCGCATGTACTTGGCAGCCACTATGAGCAGTGCTTCCGGCAAAGCCTGGCTAAATATTCGCTATGGCGTGCATGGTTGTTGCACGCCCAGGGGCGGGCAAAGATCGCGGAAGATTGTTTTATTCTTGCCCGTGTGATTGATCCCAGCATGGATGAAAATGAAGCATGGCTCTGTATGGAACGATATCTTGATAGAGGCGGCACTGAAGACCGGACTTGGCTTGAAGCTTGGTTTGCAGCCCTGGAAGCTCCACGCGCGCCAAAGTGGTGCCTGGGCGGCATAGTTCGCCGCTGGCAGCGTCAATGGAAAGAATGGCGCACAAACGATCATCCCTCTGTTTTTGGGGAGTAGGCTAACGTTGCAAGGTGGTTGCTGATGTCAAGATCCATTGTGCAACATGGTGTTATGACTTTATTCCGCGAAGTATATCATTAAAAAGTTAGTGCCCCTAACAAAGGCGCACAACAATGAAATGAAGCAGATCCGCCGAAGAGCACATTGCTGGGGTATTGCGCAAAATCGCTGCGCCAGCCCACTGCCTGCAAGTTGGCCCACAGTATGCTGCAGTTGCTTGTGCGTGTGAAATATTTGGATGATGCTGCGTTGGGGAGGATGAGTGCAAGCGGTGTTTCCTTCTATGGGTGCCCTTAACTGCCGACAGGGCGTTGGAAGTATGGGGGCAAATTTAAAGCGGCCTTTCCGCGGATGCAAACAAAACGCATAAGCCACTCAAAAGATCGTTTGCTGCTCAGTATATACACCTCTGCGCTTTGCAAGAAATCTGGGAACGGTGGAATCTTTGCAGTATTCCCCTTGCAATTGAATGAAAACAAGGGGGGCATTGCCCGAGTTGCGCCAGTGCGCCGTAAGTCGCAGAGGTTGAGAACCGGTTTTGTCGTCAGGAGCAAAAGTGTTGCCGTCCAGGCCGACGACTTGGAGTTCCGATTCTATTTTCATGCCTTGTAGGCACAATATCTTTATCGCATACGCTGATATTATTTTTTGTTTTAGAAACAGGCAGGAGCAGGTCATGAATGAACTTCGCGCGCTTTCGGGGATGTATGCCGGGCGACGGGTGCTGGTGACGGGCAGCAGCGGGTTTAAGGGTTCGTGGCTTACGCTGTGGCTGCAAGGCTTGGGCGCGCGCGTTTTGGGTCTGGCGCTCGACCCGCCCAGTACGCCTTCCATGCATGAGGAGCTGGCCCTTGGCGACATCGTTGCCGCAGAGCACGCTTCCATCACAGACTTTGCGCGCCTGCAGGCCATAATGAAGGACTTTCAGCCAGAGATCGTCTTTCATCTGGCAGCCCAGGCACTTGTGCGCGAATCGTACGCGCATCCGCTGGAGACCCTGCAAACCAATATCATGGGCACTGCCCATGTGCTTGAAGCAAGCCGTCATGTACTGTCACTGCGGGCTGTTGTTATTGTCACCAGCGACAAGTGCTACCGCAATAACGAATGGGTATGGGGATACCGTGAAAACGACCCCATGGGCGGCCACGACCCATACAGCGCAAGCAAGGGTTGCGCTGAGCTGATAACGGCCTCGTATATCAAATCATTTTTTTCTGCCGACAGGTATGGTCAAGACCATCAGGTGGCCGTGGCATCCGCCAGGGCAGGCAATGCCATTGGCGGTGGCGACTGGGGCAAGGACAGGCTGATACCCGACTGCTTTCGCGCGCTGCATGCAGGGCAACCCATCGTGATCCGTTATCCTCAGGCGGTACGGCCCTGGCAGCATGTTTTGGAGTGCCTGAGCGGGTATTTGCAGCTGGGTTGCCGTCTGCTGGAGCATGGCCCCAGTTATGGCTGCGGCTGGAACTTTGCTCCCATAGATATGGGCGATGTCTGGCCGGTGGAGCGGGTGGTGCGCTACATCTGCACCTTGTGGAAGGACGGGCGGTATGAAGTGCAGCAAGGCAACCAGCCGCATGAGGCCAACATGCTGTGTCTTGACTGCACCAAGGCCAACATCGAGCTTGGCTGGCGGCCCCGCTACAAGGTGGCTGAAGCCCTGCGTGTAACCACCGCGTGGTATCAGGCCTGGGCTGCAAGCCGGGATGCTGCCCATATGCGGGCCTTTACCCAGGAGCAGATAACGGCCTACACCCAACGCCAGCTCCCGCAGGAAGACGAACTGTAATCGCTGTTGCAGCCAAAGCTCTCAATCATGGACAAACGCTATATTATCTGGGCGCCGGCCCTGACCAGAAGCGCAGGCACAAAGGCGCTGTATGCGCTCTATGGCAAGCTGCGCGACAAGGGCTGCACAGCCCTGCTTTTTTGCCCCGAAGAACATCGCGAAGAATACGAATATATAGATGTTCTTGATGAACATACCTTGCGTAACGATATCGTGGTGTACCCGGAGATCGTGTGGGGTAACCCTTTGCGTTTCAGTAATGTCGTCAGGTTTGTTCTGTATTTTGCAGGTAAGCTCGCGGGCGAGAGGGAGTATCACCACAGCGAAAAAATTTTTACATGGTGGAGCGGCTACTACAAAGCGCCGGAATTACGCTGGGCGAACTTAGATGTATCACTTTTTTTTGATGAGCATTTACCGAAAACCCAAAACTGCTATTTCATAAATAAAAATAAACCTTGGAAATATTTTCAAGAATTTAAACATGCGGTAGAAATTACTATGGAGTATCCCGCAACACGGCAGGAGCTGGCTCAGTTGTTGAAAACAACGGGAATATTGTACACTTTTGACCGCTATTCACTAATGAATGACGAGGCCGTCGCGTGCGGGGCCGAGGTCATGGTCGCAGAAAACGATTCCTTTGTGCCCTATGTGCCGGGAATAATGGTTGGAGGGGGTGAAGCGGAGGCCATGCTCGTCAGCTTTATTGCCGCCACCCAGGCTATGAACTACGTCGGCGAGCTGCAGGACGACACGCCGTTTCTGGATAAGTTTGGCGGCCTCAATTACAAAACTGCCATGCGGTGCGCCGCCTGCGGCGCCTGGGAGCAGGCCTTGACGTTTGCGCACAAGGCTTTTTGCGGCAGGCCGCTGCTCAGGCCCGCGCTTGCCGATGCAGGCAGCGAAACCCCTGCGTCGCCTGGCGGGCATGATGATGCGACGGGCCCCAAATGGCGTATGCTGCTTGAAAGATATTCCGCGTTTGTGCAGCGCAAGCAGGTTGGTCAGGCGGACGCTGTACTGGATGAGGGTATGATGTCGGCCATTGCCGACAACAGGCGCGAGGTTTTTGCCCTGCTGGCCGCCCTGCGAAGCGTGCTGCGCGATAATCGTGGGCAGGGCAGGGCTTCGCTTCGGTACGCCGAGCTGGCGTTGCTGGCAGACCCGCTTAACGCAATGGCCTCGCAGATGTGCGTTTATCAGTATCTTGCCGAGGGCAAGGTCAATCTGGCGGCCATGACCGCCTGCCGCATGTGCTGTCTGTTTTTGAAGCCGCTGGTGTTTGAGCGGGCGTTTTTTGGCACGGCCCTGCTTGGCCTTGTTGTTGCGCAATCCGGGCAATCGCCGGTGCAGCTTGCTGCCAAAATGCCTCAGATTATGCAAGGCGCTTTGGATGTCGTAAAAAAGCAGGTTGCCTCGCCCACCTCGCCGCGCGAGTGGGGGGCAAAACTGGCGGAAGCGGAGCAGAGTCTGTAAATTTGTACAAAATATATTGTGGAATCTTTGCGAGGCGGGGCCTCCCTGCAGTGCTTTTTGCTGGTTTTTTTATATAATAACAGCTGATTACTTGATTGATAACCGGTAACTGACTTCGAGGTATCGTGCCGGGTTTGCCGCGCGCGGCATGTCTTGTCTGATTATAAATAGCATATTTTTATAAATTTACTGCAATATCATCATTATATGTGTATAATTGAAAAGGAATTGTGTTATTTTTTTTAAAAAAATGTTCCATCTAAATTTTTACTGCTGGTATATTGCTAAAAAATAGAACTTTAGTATGTATGTTTTATATGTAGCATTATAGTATTTAAAAAATAAATTATTATATTTATAAAATTTTTGGAGCTAATAATTTGTATATTCGATATTATTTGGTGTCGCATTTAAAAATTGCTGTACCTGCATAAAAAAAGCCTATATATATCTGCAACCCCCCAGCTTGCACGGGCTATGTTTGTGGCAAGCTACAATCTGTCCCCTTTTTTCATCTGGGTAAGTCCTGAGTCAGCAATGCAGCGCAGTAGTAATCACCAGTCGTGGGAATGGGTAGCCGGTCCTGATTTGTGTTATTGCGATGATGTGCCGCTCAAGTCGGCAATCCTCGGCGTTCCAACCGTCAAAGGGCAGACTCTTTTTTTCGGCATGGATGTGGCCGACCAACAGATGGCCATGGAAACGCTTATGGACGAGTACGGCGAGCCGCGCGCTTTTGCCAATGTCGTCGGCCACTATGTGCGCAAGTCTGACGGGGTTCTTTTTCTGCTTGAGATGAGCGGCGTGCCGCTCTTTGACGACGGCTACGGCCTTATGGGGTTCAAGGGCGTTGAGCGCGTAATTGCCAGCATCTCGCTCTATTCCGCAGGTATTTCCACCTCCATCGATCTCGATACCATTTACGCCACAGCGCCCATCGCCATGTGCGTTGTCGACCGCAACGGCCTGCTGATCTCGGCAAACGAGCACCATGTGCTGCTTTCGGGCCGGTCTCTGTTTGATACCAGCGGCGAGCACATTTCGTTGCTGCACCCAGAGCTGGAAGAAAAAATCCAGAGCGACTTTTGCAGACTCGAAGAGGGCGGGCAGGTTTCTGACCACGAAGTACGCATTGACGGCAGGGATTATGCCGTCTCAGTCACGCCTGTCCGCAATGCCTCAAGCTCCATCACTGCGCTTTCGTTGGCATATTTTGACATTACCGAGCGCAAATCGCTGGAACACAAGCTTAAGGAAGCCAACGAACGGCTGCGGCATCTGTCCATCCACGACCACCTCACAGGTGCGTACAACCGGCGGTTTTTTGATGCCATCCTTCGGCGCGAAACCGCGCTGTGCAAGCGCCGGTCGGGCAATCTTTCTGTAATTTTGATGGATATCGACTTTTTCAAATTTTATAACGACAGATACGGGCATGTGGCGGGCGATGAATGCCTGGTGCAGGTTGCCAGCGCAATGCAAAGCTCTCTGGACGGCGTCGGCGGCGAGCTGTACCGCTATGGCGGCGAAGAATTTGCCGTTGTCCTGCCCGAGTACGACGCTCCAAGCGCCCATGATGTGTGCGAGTCGTTGCGCACAGCAGTGTATGACCTCAAAACGCCGCACTCTGGCAACGTGTGCAGCTATGTGACCATCAGCGCGGGGGTGGCAACCCTGCGGGATGCGGTGGACGACGTGTCTTCTTCCGGCCTGGCCGCCAAAATTGTCAAAGCTGCGGATACCGCGCTCTATCAGGCCAAAAACACCGGGCGCAACCGGGTAGAGGCCATCATTATCTAATTGCTCCCCGGAGCCCCGCACAAACCTGCCTTGCCGCTTTGCCGGACAGACAGGTTTTTGTTGTTGCGGGCGGGCAGGGGGCTACGCGTCTTTTTTGCCGCGCGCGTTTTTGCCGCTCTTGGGCGGAGCGTTGCGGAACACGCAAGGGCGGGACAAAAGCTCCCTTACCTGTTCACTCATATAATCCACCAGCGCGCGAACCCGCAGCGGCAAGCCCTTTTGCACCGGGTACACCACATGGGCGGGCAATTCCTGCGCTCGCCATTGCGGCAGCAGCCGCACCAGCCTGCCAGCGGCCAGATCGTCTGCCACCAGCCAGCCCGGCAGGGGGGACACGCCAAGGCCCTCCAGCGCCGCCTCCCTCAGGCCGGTCACGCCCTCTGCCGTGAGCACCGGGGCGACGTGCAGGGTTTGCTGCTCGCCAGACTCGTGAAAAAGAGTGATATTGCGTGCACCGCCAAAAACTTCCGTGCCCAGCGTAAGCCACGGCCATGCCGTGATGTCGTCCGGCGTCGCAGGCAGTGGCCGCCCGTCCAGAAAGTGCGGCGAGGCTACAAGATACCTGCGGATCACGCCCAAGGGCCGGGCAATGACCGTATCATCCGCAACCGTACCAGCTACAACGCCGGCATCGCAGCCTTCTTCGAGCATGCGCAGGGGCCGGTTTGAATAAACCAGGTCAACGGTAATATCCGGATTTTGCAGCATAAATTTTGCCAGCAACCGGCTTACCACGCCTTGCCCAAAATCAATGGTGGAAAAAAAGCGGATGTGTCCCATGAGAGCTGTCTGATCGACCCGCAGACGGCGCTCGCACTCGTCCGCCATGTTCAGCATGGCGCGGGCGTCTACCAGAATCTTTGCCCCCATATCTGTCAGGTGCATGCGGTGCGTATCGCGCCGCAGCAGCACAGTGCCGCACTCCGTCTCAAGCTGCGCCAGCTGTCGGCTGAGCGTGGGCTGGGTGGCACCGAGGTTGCGGGCCGCTGCCGAGATGCTGCCGCTCTCGGCTATGCTTACAAAACTGCGCAACAGGGCAAGGTTTGAAAATATTGTCATACGTAATGTGTATAACCAATATAACTGACATGCGTCTACCAATTATCCGCGCGAATTTTCATGGTGCTTCCAGCAGAGCAAAACACGCAGGAGGCAAACATGAACATGCATAATGCCGTCTATGGAGCCATTGTAACCGGCGCTTCGCGCGGTATAGGGGCAGCCATTGCCCGCAGGCTGGCAAAAGAAGGTCTGGGCGTTGTGGTCAATTACGTCAGCAGCGCCCATATGGCCGAGGCGCTGGCAGCCGACATAACCGCGCAGGGTGGACGGGCTGTGGCCGTAAAGGCGGACGTGACCGATGCAGGGCAGGCGGCAACGCTGTTTGACGCATGCGAGGCCCGGTTTGGCGGCGTACGCGTGCTTGTAAACAACGCCGGGCTGATGCAGCCGGGCATGGTCCCCCTGGCGCAGACGGACGGTGCGCTTTTTGAACGCATTGTGTCCACCAACATCAGGGGGGGGCAACATGCTGCGCCTTGCGGCGACCCGCATGCACGAAGGGGGGCGCATCATCAGCCTTTCCACCAGCGTCAACCGTATGGCGCTGCCGGGGTATTCCGTTTACGCGGCCACAAAATCGGCTGTTGAAACCATGACCGCAATCTTTTCCAAAGAGCTGCGGGGCCGCGACATCACGGTAAACGCGATGGGCCCCGGCCCCACGGCAACAGATCTGTTTTTTGAGGGCAAAACCGAGGGACAGATAGATGCCATGGCAAAACTGCGCCTCTGGAGCGCCTTGCCCAACCCCAGGACATCGCCTCTGTGGTGGCCTGTTTGGCTGGCGACGACGGCTGCTGGATCAACGGGCAGACCCTGCTGGCCAACGGCGGCATGGTGTAACCCCGGTTGTGGTTCAACACGCCGATAAACCCAATCCTGCGCATTGCGCGCAAGCACATGCACACATTGAAGGATAACATCATGGCGACTGTAAACATCACCGATCGGCAAAACTGGTCAACCATATACATGCTGGCCCTGGCCGCCGGTCTGGCGGTAGCCAATCTCTATTACAACCAGCCCGTGCTGGGGCTGGTCGCGGCAGAACTCAAGGGCGGCGACCATGTGGCCCTTGTGGCCACCATCACCCAGGTAGGCTACACCCTCGGATTGCTGCTGCTTGTGCCGTTGTGCGACACGCTCAACAGAAAAAAGCTGGTTCTTGCACTTAGCGGGCTGCTCGTTGTTTCCGCAGCAGCCGCTGCGTTGGCCCCAGGCATGACCGTGCTGCTGGCCGCCTCGGCAGGCATGGGGGTAGCCGCCACCATTACGCAGATGGTGGTGCCCATGGCTGCTGACCTTGTAGCCGACGGGCAGCGCGGCAAGGCCGTGGGTATTGCCTTTAGCGGCGTGTTGTGCGGCATACTGCTTGCCCGCGTGGTGTCTGGCGCTGTGGGGCAGTGGCTTGGCTGGCGCGAAGCCTTCTGGCTGGCCGACGCCCTGGCCGTGCTGCTGGGCGCGCTGCTTGCCTGGCGGTTGCCTGATCTGCCGCGCAAATCCAGTTTGCCTTATGGCAGGCTGCTGGTCTCCATGCTGCAACTCCTGCGTGATTATCGGCCGTTGCGCTATGCCGCAGCCATTCAGGCCTGCATATTTGGCTCATTCAGCGCATTCTGGTCGGTACTTGCCCTGTATCTGCAAAGCCCGGCATACGGTCTTGGCGCAGGCGTGGCCGGTTCATTTGGACTGGTGGGGCTTATGGGTGTGCTGGCAGCGCAGGCCGGGGGCAGACTGGCCGACCGCTTTGGCGCACGGTTTGGCGTGCTGCTGGGTACGTTGACGGGTATTGCGGCCTTTGGCCTCATGAGCCTCAACGGCATGGCCGCCCTTGTAGCGGGGGTTGTTATGCTCGACTTTGGCGTGTCCATTGCGCAGGTGTCCAATCAGTCGCTTATTCTCGGTCTTTCGGAATCGGCGCGGGGTCGGGTCAATACCATCTACATGACGGTATTGTTTATGGGCGGTTCTCTCGGTTCGGCAGCAGCCAGCCATGCCTGGGCGGCGTATCGCTGGCCGGGCGTTATGCTGACCGGCGGCGGTTTTGCCCTTGCGGGCCTTGTTTTTCACCTGCTTGAAAGGCGCTGCTCCAGCCCTGCAACGGGCAGACAGCCGCAGGGGTGCTGCTAGGCCGTTGCACGCGGCGTCGAGCATGCGCGCTTGGGGCGTTTGCACCGGCTCTGTCGCCAATCGGCGCTGTTCGTTGACGGACAGCGCCGATTGGCGTTTTTAGCCAAAACTCTCGGTCTCCCAAGCTAATGGAAATGCCTACGGTTACAGTTTTGTGCTGCGTGCCGTAGCAGCAAAACAATTTCAACCTGTTAGCGCCCGCGCGGCAGAGCTGAAAAGCACACGAAACTTCACGCTGTCAGCACACAAGCGGTCTGGAAATTTTCTATAGTTCGCCCATGCAATACCCAGTACGCATCCGCATCATATCCGGCACCACGGCAAATGGCGGGCGCATGACGCCGTTGCAGGGGCGTGGTTGCTGAAGGCCGAGGATGACGGAAGCGCGGACTGCCTACGCACACCCAGGAGGATGCCGCATGTTCCAGAGCATTGCCGGAGACAAAAAGGATTCCAGCCCGTTTCAAGCCTCGTTTTGTGTTGATCTGCATGTCCATTCCTGCCATTCAACCTGCCCTTCGCAGTGGATTTTGCAAAAGATCGGCTGCGGCGAAAGTTACACCCCTCCACGCAAGATATACGACATCGCCAGAGCCAGAGGCATGAATTACGTGACCATAACTGATCACGACACCATCACCGGCGCGCTGGAAATAGCCCACCTGCCGCAGACCTTTATCAGCGAAGAAATTTCGGCCTACTTTCCCGACGACAGATGTGAAGTCCATGTGCTCGCGTGGAACATTACCGAAGCCCAGCACAAGGAAATAACACGCCTGAGGCAGAATATTTTTGAGCTTGTGCCCTACCTGACGGAGCAGGGCATAGCGCATGCCTGCGCACACCCCCTGTGCGCGGCCAACAACAGGCTTACCCTGAGCCATGTGGAACAGCTTATCCTGCTGTTTTCGATATTTGAGCTCAACGGGGCGCGCAACAATGTGCAAAACGAGGCGCTGCGCAAAATTGTTAGCGCTCTTACACCCGAGGCCACGGCCAAAATGGAAGACAGGCACGGCCTTGACGCCCATGTCGCCCAGCCATGGCTCAAAAGTTTTGTGGCTGGCTCTGACGACCATTCGTCGTGCAATATCGCCAGAAGCTCCACCGTGGTCGCAGTGCCCCGCGCGGATGTCGGCCAGTCGGGGCATGCGCCCACAGCCTCTCTGTTGCGGTCCGTTATGGCGGGCAGAACCACCCCCCGGGTTATTCCGGCCACGCCGCTGGGCTTTGCCCACAACCTGTACGCGATCGGCTATCAGTTTTACAAAAACTCCACCGGCCTTGCGCAGGATATAAACAACAGCACCGTACTGCGCTTTGCGGAAAACATGCTCACGGGCCAGCCCGATACGCGCAGCCGCAGTATACGAACGCGCGTCATGTCCATAGGCGGATTTTTGCTGCAATGCGGCCGCTGGGTGGCGCGGTCGGAAAAAAGTATGCAGGAAAACATGCTGGAGGCGGCAGGCCGGGCCATTGGCCGCTCGCAGGATCTGCTGGCGGCTGCGGACAGCGTAAACGTCATCCTGCCGCAAGAGCGCATGCCCCAGCGCGAGGCTCTGCTGGCCAACTTTGTGGCCGAAGTAACGGAAAGCGTGCAGCTGGCCTGCTCCAATGCCGTGCTGGCCGATGTCCTCAAGGGTAATTTTTTCAATGTATTCAAATTGGTAGGGGCCATGGGCTCGCTATACGCCATGCTCGCACCCTATGGCATCGGCTACTCGTTGTTTGCACAGGACAAGATGTTTGCGCGCGAGTGCCTGCGGCGTTTTGCCCCAAACGGCAAAAAACATGAAATAAACGGCGACAGGGCCGCCATAGCGTACTTTACCGACACTTATCTTGAAGTAAACGGCGTTGCCAAAACGCTGCAGTCCATGCTGCCTCTTGCCAGAGAGCAGGGTAAAAAAATGGATATCCTTACCTGCGTGCGCCCTGACAGCGCGTCCGATACCCCAGGCAGCGATCTTGGCCCGGTGAATTTTTGCCCTATCGGCAGTTTTTCCATACCGGAGTATCCCGAGCTTACGCTCAATTATCCCCCGGCGCTCAAGATTGTGCAGCACTGCTACGAGAGCGGCTACACCCTGCTGCATTCCGCGACCCCCGGCCCCATGGGCCTGGCCGCCCTGCTGACGGCAAAAATGCTCAAGCTGCCCATCCATGCTACTTACCACACGGCTTTTCCGCAGTATATTCTTGAGCTTACGGGCGATCCTTCGCTTGAGGAGGCCACGTGGCGTTACGTGTACTGGTACTATAACCAGATGGATGTGGTTTTTGCGCCTTCGGCGGCCACCATGAAGGAACTCATTGCTCACGGCCTGCCGGAAGAAAAAATACGCCTGTACCCCAGGGGCGTGGACGCCTCGCGCTATACCCCGGCATGGCAGGGCAGCCAGCAAGGGCAGGATTCAGCCGTGCGGTTTTTGTATGTGGGCCGCCTCTCGCGGGAAAAAAGCGTAACCCGCCTTGTGGACGCCTTCAGGCTTGTTCTTGAGCAGATGCCTTCAGCCCGGTTGAGCATAGTGGGCGACGGGCCGCAGGCCGAGGAGCTGCAAAGCCAGGCCGCTGGCATGCCTGTTACCTTTACTGGCTATCTGAGCGGCGCCGCCCTGGTACGGGCCTATGAACAGGCCGATATTTTTGTCTTTCCTTCCACTACCGACACGTATGGCAAGGTAGTGCTCGAGGCGCAGGCCGCTGGTCTGGCGGTGGTGGTGAGCGGGCAGGGCGGCCCCAGAGAAAACGTCATCCCCGGCAAGAGCGGGCTGGTGGTCAGGCAGGAAACAGCCGAGGCCTACGCCTCGGCCATGCTGGCGCTGGCAAGCGACGCCAGCATGCTGCTTGCCATGAAGCACGAGGCGCGCTGCTATGCGGAGTCGCGCAGCTCGCAAAAGGCCTTTGCCGCTCAGTGGAAGCTTATTGAAACCCTGAGCCCGCAGGCCTGCTGGTAAGTGCTGCTGCGCACTGCCATGTGTACACCCAGCCCGCATCAGGCTGGTTTGTGAGTCATGGCGGGCCAGGGCAGGTTGGGCCTGGGGCCTGCAAGCGCCATGTTGACGACCGCCTCCGGCAATGCGCCGGAGGCGTTTTTAATTGCTGATTCTGCTTACCAGACGGGCCAGCACGTCCGGGCCTTCCTTGACCAGTCGCTCGCGCAGGGCCGAAGCCTCGCCGAACGAGAGTTCCGTCAGCATTTCCTTGCCCTTTTCAGGGTTGGCAGAAAGTATGGTTTCAAAGGTCTGGGCCACGGCTTCTTCATCTCGGCCGGTCAATTCGCTGAGGGCGCTGACCAAAACATCAAGTCTACGCATGTGAGGTTTCCTTAAGCCTTGTGCTGGCGTTGGGCATGTAAATAGCCGCAACGCTGGGCAAGATTTTGCCGAGTGCGGAGAACATGCCGGAATAGTAAAATTTATTTGCTGTCAGCTGTATAGCGTCAACGCGGCGTGCGGGGCAAGCCCCCAAAAGTCCCGAAAAGGAAGAACAAGGGGGGACCGACTGCGGCAGCCTGACACGGGCAAAACAGAAGCCGCGTCTCCTGCCTGCGAGGGCGAGCGGCTTGCGTTATGCCGGGCCGCCCAGCAATGCCGGGATGTCAAAGGCTGCGGATTCGGCCGCAGAAAGCGAGCGGGTAATGCGCAGCCCGATAAAGCGGGTGAGGTCCACAAACTGCGGCTGTATAGCGCGTCCATCGGGGTCTTGCGCCACAAGGATGCACGGTTGCGCAGGAAAGTTGGTGTTGGAGCGGCACACAATGCCCCTGTGCTCGTTGGATAGCTCCACCGCTGTACCCACGGGAAAAATGCCCACCATTTTTATGAAGCGTTCGACATAGCCTGGGGCCCATGCCTGACCACGCATTTTGTACATCATGCCCAGTGCCTTGTTGGGGGGCAATGGGTTTTTGTAAACGCGCTTGGACGAAAGGGCGTCGTACACGTCGCTGAGGGAGAGCACCCGGCCAAAAACGCCGATCTGCTTGCCCGAAAGGCGATAGGGGTAACCTGTGCCGTTGTGTTTTTCGTGGTGCTGGGCGATGCCTTCAATAATTTCTGGCTCAACGCTCGAGAACTGTTTGATTTTTTCAACACCCAGCAGCACATGCTCGCGCATGGTCTCGAATTCCTGAAAGGTCAGCGAGCGTGGAGCGGTAAGTATTTCATGCGGAATCAGCGCCTTGCCGTAATCGTGCAGCAGACCGGCCAGCCCCACGTTGTGCAGGCGGTCATCGGGCATGCCCAAAAAGTTGGCAAAGGCCACGGCAAAAATGGTGACGTTGACGCTGTGGGCGTACGTATATTCGTCAGTCTTTTTCAGCAGCGAAAGCGTGACCAAGGCGTCAACGTTGCGGGCAAGACTTTTGATGATGTCGCCCACCAACGGCCGGGCAAAGGTCAGGTCAAGCGCGCCGCCACGTGCGGATTCAAGAAAGTTTTTTACGTTTGCGTAGGCGTCTTCGTAAATTTTGTTGGCGATTAGCAGTTCTGCGGCAAGTGGAGTATTGGGCAGCGGGGTAGCAGGGGTTTCGTCAAACGAGCGCTCGGGGTCGTAGTAGGCCTCGGCAAATCCCTGCAGGATGATGTTGTTGATCTCATCCGTCGATGCCAAAATGCCCTCCTGCATGTAGAGCAGGGGAGCCTTCAGCCACGAGATTCCGGGGTCGACAATATACATGCCGGGGCGGAGGGTAGAAACGGGTATTTTGATGTGTGGCATCTGTCGCTAATCGCTTGGGGTAAGAGCTTGCCTTTTCCTTGCTGTTTGCAAACGTTGCTGGCTCCGGCATTGGCCTGCTCACTGTCGCAAATAGTCTTTTGTATCATGCGACATTTGACTGATAAATTCAATACGCAAATTGCTAAAAAATAATCCTGTAATTCCGGTGAAATACATATTCTGTCTGCCGTGCTTGTGGGCAGATGGCGTAAGGGATATAGACCCAGCGTGACGGTAATGCCGCACTGCGGGTTGGCCCTGCTGGGCAACCGGCAAAATCCCGTTTTGCGTGAGCTGCTGATGCCTTGGCACCGGCGGCGCAGGAGGATCAACCCATGTTCATGCCATTTGCACGGTTAGGGCGTTATTGCGCCATGTGGGCGGCGTCATTGCTTATTGCGGCCGTCATGCCCTCAATAGTGTACGCACAGCAAACCGCGTCCGCAAACGATGCGGCCTCTTCATGGCTGCCCGACGCCCAGGACGCCCGCAAGGCCCTGCCCAACGATTCCACTCCTCCCGCGCGGCGCGAACCCGCTACAGTGCTTCCGCCGCTGCCTGCCGCGTCTGTGGGCAATATCCGTCGGGTGGCCATTGCCGACGGGGCCAAGGTCGTCGCCCTTACCTTTGACCTGTGCGAGCTTGATACCGTCACCACTGGCTGCGATATGGATATACTCGGTTTTTTGCGCAGCGAACGCATACCAGCCACGCTGTTCATGGGCGGCAAGTGGATGCGCACCCATTCGCGCCGCGTTTTGCAGATCATGACCGAGTCGCAGTTTGAAATTGCTAACCACGCTTGGTCGCACGGCAATTTTGCGTTGCTCTCGCCTGCCGGGTTGCGCGCCCAGGTGCTGTGGACGCAGGCGCAATATGAGTTGCTGCGCGACGAAGCCTTGCGGCAGGCGCGGGCTCAGGGCCGCCCTGAACCAAACATTGCGCCCGTGCCCACCCTGTTTCGCCTGCCCTACGGGCGCTGCAACGATCAGGCTTTGCAGGCGCTGGCAAACCTTGGCATGCAGGTAGTGCAGTGGGATGTGGTGGCCGAGTCGGGCGGGGACAATGCCAGGCCCGAGCACGCGCGGCACGAGGCCCAACTGGTAGCCTCGCAGGTCAGGCCGGGTTCCATCCTGCTGTTCCACGCCAACCTTGTGCCCAAGGGGTCGGCCCAGCTGCTGCGCGAGACCGTAGCCGAGCTGCGCCGCAAGGGATACAGTTTTGTCTCTGCCGGTACGCTGCTGGGCATGGGAACGCCGCAACGCACCATGAACGGCTACTTTACCAGGCCCGGCGACAACAAGGCGCTGGACAGCCAGTTTGGCGTTGACGGCACCGGACGGCACACGCCCTTTACCGGCGACTAGCCCCCGCAATCAGACCCAAGGAGCGCCTGTGAAGCAATACTTATTTTTTGATCTCGACGGCACTGTGACCGATTCCAAGCAAGGCATTATCCGCTCTGTGCAGCATGCGCTGACGTATTTTAACATTGCGCGGGCGGATGAAGATCTGCTGTACTTTATCGGCCCGCCCCTGCGCGATTCGTTTGGCAAGCTGTTTGACGGCGACGCAGCCAAGGCGGAGCTGGCCGTGAAGAAATACCGCGAATATTACTCCGTCAAAGGCATTTTTGAAAACGCTCTTTACGACGGTATTGCGGATTTGCTGGCCGATCTGCGCGCCGCCGGGCGGGTGGTCTCGCTGGCCACCTCCAAGCCCGAACCTTTTGCGTTGCGCATTCTTGAGCATTTTGGCATTGCCGGGGTATTTGACCATGTGGCCGGGGCTGAGCTGACAGGCCCGCGCAACAGCAAAACCTCAGTGCTGCGGTACGCCTGCGGGTTGTGCAATGTTGCGGATATGGAGAGCTGCCTGATGGTGGGCGACAGAGAGTACGACGTACTGGGAGCCCACGCCGTGGGCATGCCCTGCGCCGGGGTGCTATACGGTTACGGATCGCGCGGCGAGCTTGAACAGGCCGGCGCCGACAGCCTGTGCGCCGACGTGCCCGCGTTGCGGCAATTGCTGCTGGCCTGATGCGCTGCTGCCGGCGTGCGCGGCGCGGTTGTGCCGGATGTGCGGCGGGCGGCAGTCACGACGGATGCGGTGCTTTGCGGATGCAGCCCGGCCAGCGTCTGCCGCAGGCTGGGGATCCCGCCCGCAGCCAGCGGGTGAGCATGTCTGCCGTGCGTGGCGGGCTGTGTATTTGGCGCAAAAAAACCTCCCCGCAATGCGGGGAGGTTTTTTTGTTCAGTCTGCTGTTTGTCCATCAAACGGGCGGAGGCAGGGCCTAGCCCAGGTCCCAGTCCAGCCCGAAGGTGTCGTGTAGAATGCGCACGGCAAGCTCGACGTATTTTTCCTGGATCAGGATGGTGATCTTGATTTCAGAAGTGCTGATCATAAGAATATTGATGCCTTCCTGAGTCAGAGCGGCAAACGCCCGCGCCGCGACGCCGGAATGGTTGCGCATGCCCACGCCGATGGCCGAGACCTTGGCCACGCTCACGTCGTGCAGCACTTCGCGCGCGCCGGTCTTTTGGGCGACTTCTTCCATCATCTCCAAGGTCTGCTTGAGTTCCTTGCGCGAGACGGTAAAGGTCATGTCGGTGTGGCCGTCCTGGCTGGTATTCTGCACGATCATGTCGACCAGAATGCCTTTTTCGGAAAGCGGGCCAAACACCGCCGCCGCCGTGCCAGGCACATCGGGGAGGTCGCGCAGGGTCACGCGGGCCTGATCTTTGTCATATGCAATGCCGGAAACGAGTACGGCTTCCATGGTGGAGTCCTCCTGAGTGACAAGCGTGCCTGGATCATTGCTGAACGTGGAGCGCACGCGCACGGGAACCTTGTATTTTTTGGCAAATTCCACAGAGCGGATGTGCAGTACCTTGGCCCCCATGCTTGCCATTTCAAGCATTTCCTCATAGGCCACGCGGTCCATTTTGCGGGCCGTGGAGCAGATATTGGGGTCGGTGGTGTAGACGCCGTCAACATCTGTGTAGATGTCGCACTCCACAGAGCCAAGCGACGCAGCCAGCGCCACAGCCGAGGTGTCCGAGCCGCCTCGGCCAAGTGTGGTAATGCGGCCGTCTTCGGTGCAACCCTGAAACCCGGCTACCACAAGCACGTCATAGTTCTGCAGGAATTTACGCAGGGAATTGCTGTCGATGGAGCGGATGCGCGCACGGCCAAAGTCGTCGTCCGTGGTGATGGGAATCTGCCAGCCGAGCAGTGAGCGGGCGCGGATGCCCGCGTCTTTCAGCAGCATGGTAAACAGGCTGATGGAAACCTGCTCGCCCGTAGAGACGAGAGAATCAACTTCCGCGCGGTCAGGCGTGGAAGACCATTCATCGGCAAGGGCAAGCAGCTTGTTGGTGTCGCCAGCCCGCGCCGAAAGCACCGCAATGACCTTATACCCCTGGGCAAGGCCTGCCAGTACTTTCTCACGCACCTGCTTCATGCACTCCAGCTTGGCAACGGAAGTGCCGCCAAATTTCTGGACCAATATTTTCATGCCTGTATCCATTGTCCTCAATCCTTGATGGGTACAACAGGTCAGCCCGCCCCAATACCTAGCCGTGGGCAGAACTGTCCACAGGCCAATTTTGGCGCAGGTGGCGCAAAAGCTTCGCGGCAATAGGACCGTGAGCTTGCAGCGTCAGTAGGCGACTTTCTTCGCACGGTTGCAGGGATATGTCCAGATAATCTTGCGGCATTTCCGCCTCGGGCAGGTATTCGGACCACTCCAGCACAGAAAAAATTTCAGGTCTGTCAAGACCCTCGGCAATCTCGTCGGGCAGGCTGCCGGGGCTGCGGTAAAGGTCGCAGTGCATTACCGGCGGCGTGGTTGGGTAGTAGTTGCAGAGCGTAAACGAGGGGCTGGCGACCTCTGCCTGGTCGCCGCCAGGCAGAGCCTCTACCAGTGCGCGGGTAAGCGTTGTTTTGCCGCTGCCGAGCGGCCCGCGCAACAACAATGCCGCAATGCCGCAACTGCCTACTGCTTCGGCCAGCATGGCCCCGAGACGTTCTGTTTCTGAGAGATTACGCAGGGTTATCTGGGCCATGGCAAAAAATCGTCCTCCGGCGCAGGGGTAGCGGTGTACGCGGCAAGGGCCGCTGGCAGTGCGTCGGCCACGGCCGAGGGGGTGTTGCCCCGCAGGGGCCATTGCCCGGCAAGGCTTTTGCCCGCCAGCGCGTGCAGGGCCACGGCCTGACCGGCCAGCATGTGCGCTGGCTGCAAAACGGTAGCTGCGGCAGTGTCGGTCTCCGCAGCGGCGTATTGCGGCGCTTGCGGCTGGGGCAACATGCGGGCAAGCAGGCCGCCCATGCAGCCCGCCAGTACGTCGCCAGAGCCGCCTACGGCCAGCTGCGGCACATCATAGGGGCACAGCAGGGTTGGCGCTTCGCCTTGCCCCACTAGGCTTGCCGCGCCCTTGAGCACAACAACCGCCCGGCTCAGGCCGCACAGGCGCTTCAGCGCGCTTTGCCTGTCAGCCTGCACATCTGCGGCGGAGCTGCCCAGCAGCGCGGCTGCTTCGCCTGGGTGCGGGGTTAATACATCGTGCACGCGCAGATGGGCCTGCAAATCAAGCCGTCCCGCCATCAGCATCAGGGCGTCGGCGTCAAAGACCGTGGGCGGTCTGTGCGGCAGGGCCAGCAGCGCGGCCATAAAGTCCGCCGCGTCAGCCCCGCGGCCCATGCCGGGCCCGACCACAAGCGCGGCGCAGCGCCCGACAAGTTCCACAAAGTGCTCTGGCAGGCTGGCAGGCCAGCGGCCTTGGGTTTCGCCGAGCGGCAGCGTCATGATTTCAGGCCAGCCGTTTTTTATGTCGGCAATGCCTGCTCCCGGTGCGGCTGCCGTCACAAGGCCCGCACCAGCGCGCAGGGCGGCGCGGGCGGCAAGGTGCGCGGCGCCGCCAAGACCGGGTGCGCCCCCGACGACCAGTACATGGCCGTACGAATTTTTAAAACCGTCGGGCTGTATCCGGGCCAGCGGGGCCAGGCTGCGTCCATCTACCGCATAAAAGGAGCAGGGCGCGCGGCGTTGGGCCGCCAGCGGAATGCCGATGCCCCGCACGTGCAACTCGCCAGTCCAGGGGCGGGCAAGGGGCAGCGCAAGGCCAGGCTTGGCGGCGGCAAAACTTACTGTTGCGGTTGCGCGTATGGCTTCGGGCATGGCGAGGCCTGTGCGGCCGTCAAGACCGGAGGGTATGTCGATGGCGAGCACAAAGGGCTGTCCTGGCAGGGCGTTGACCCGGCGGATGATTTCCAGCGTTTCGGGCCGCAGCGTGCCGCAAAATCCTGTTCCCAGCAGGCCGTCGACAACGATGTCCGGCAGGGTGGCCCCTTGCGGAGCCAGGGCCGTGTACCGCGTAAATATTACCCCGGCTGCCCTGGCAATGCGCACATGCTTGCCGCAGGCCCCCTTGTAGGACGAAAGGGGTCGCGTGTGCAGCACCAGCGGATGCGCGCCCGCATCCAGCAGATGCCGCGCAAGGCAGGCAGCGTCGCCGCCGTTGTTGCCGCCGCCCATCAAAAGCCACACCCGCAACCCGGCAAGGTGTGGTCGGTAGAAGCGCAAAACGTCCAGCGCCGCGCGTGCGGCGTTTTCCATCAGCAGTTCTTCGGGCAGCCCAAGGGCCATGGCCTGCGCATCCCATTGGCGCATTTCGTCCGGCAGCGGAAGCGGGGGAAAAAGATCGCAAAAACGGCTTGGCATGGTTATGCCTCCAGCACCACAACCGCCACAGCGGCATTGCGGTCATGGCTTATGGAAATGTGGGCGTTGCGCATGCCCAGGGCCTCGGCGCGCCGACAGGCCGGGCCGTGCAAATGCAATAGGGGTTGGCCGGCCGGGCCGCGCAGCACTTCTACATGCAGCGGGCCAAGCCCGTCGCGAAAGCCCGTGCCCAGCGCCTTGACGGTTGCCTCCTTGGCGGCAAACCGACCTGCAATGTAGGCAATGGGACTCTCCGGCAGATGTTTCTGCTCCTCTTCAGTGAGGATTTTTTGTAAAAAACGTCGGCCAAACCTGTCGTAACTGGCCTTGATGCGCGCCAGTTCAGTAATGTCCGTTCCAAGACCGATAATCATACAGTGGTCCACCAGGCGCAGTACGGTCAGAATGTACTGCAGGTTGGGCTGTTGCCCATTTATGGGAAATAGCGTATTGATTTGCTTTCAACCTAAACTATTCTGACCCGTTCCCTGCCGTAACGTCAAGGGCGTTGGCCGTGGGAGCGAACGGAGAAATTTTGTTATGAAGTTGTGCATTATCGGGACAGGCTATGTTGGTCTGGTCAGCGCCGCGTGTTTTGCTGAAATGGGCAATACCGTGACCTGCGTGGACGTTAATTCGGCTGTGGTGGAAAAGCTCAATGCCGGTTCCGTGCATATTTTCGAGCCTGGCCTTGAACCCATGGTTCGTCACAGCCGCACCGACGGACGGCTGAAGTTTACCACCAAGCTCGAGGATGGCATTGCCGAAGCCGATTGCGCATTTATCTGCGTGGGTACGCCGCCCCAGCCCGACGGCTCGTGCGACCTGAGCTACGTGCGCCAGGTCGCGGGCGAAATTGGCCGCCATATGCAGAAGGACCTTGTGGTTGTCGACAAGTCCACCGTTCCGGTGGGCACGGCCGACGAGGTGCGCGCCCTTATTGGCAAGGAGCTTGCCGCCCGTGGCGTGTCCTTTACTGTGGATGTCGTTTCCAACCCCGAGTTCCTCAAAGAAGGCGACGCCATCTCCGACTTTATGAAGCCCGACCGCGTTGTGCTGGGCACGGATTCGGAACGCGCCGCCTCCGTTATGCGCGAGTTGTATTCGCCCTTTGCCCGCACCCGCGACAAAATCATTGTCATGGGCGTGCGTAGCGCGGAAATGACCAAGTATGCCGCCAACTGCATGCTGGCGACCAAAATTTCGTTTATCAACGAAATCGCCACCATCTGCGAAAAAGTGGGCGCAGACGTGCGCGACGTGCGTACGGGCATCGGTTCCGATACGCGCATTGGCTACCAGTTTATCTACCCCGGCGTGGGTTACGGCGGCTCATGCTTTCCCAAGGACGTCAAGGCGCTTATCCACACTGCCGAAAAGGCTGGCGTGGAACCCAAACTGCTCAACGCGGTTGAAGACGTCAACGCCAGGCAGAAAAAACACATGGCCGGGCGCATCATGGAATATTTTGCGCCTCAGGGCGGCGTAAAGGGCAAAACCCTCGCCCTGTGGGGGTTGGCCTTCAAGGCCAACACCGACGACATGCGCGAGGCCGCGGCCATCAGTATCATCAACGAGCTCACTGCTGCGGGCATGAAGGTCCGCGCCTTTGATCCTGTTGCCGCCGACAATGCGCGCCACATTTTCAAGGACAACCCGCTGGTTGAGATCGTTGAAGGTCAGTACACCGCTTGTGAGGGCGCTCAGGCCCTGCTGGTGGTGACAGAATGGAACCAGTTCCGTAATCCCGATTTTGACAGGATCAAGAGCCTGCTGACCGTCCCTCTGCTGTTTGACGGGCGCAACCTGTACTCTCCCAATTTTATGGCCCAGCGCGGCTTTGCATACTTTTGCATTGGTCGACGCACTGAGGCCTAGCCTCGCCATCTGCCCGGCAACGGGCCGACGGATGACATGACCCAAACCGCCCGGAGCTTCTGTTCCGGGCGGTTTTTTGTATGTAGCCCCCCCGCTAGAGGTATGGCCCCCATCATGTTTTCAAAGTTTAAGCCTCGTGGGGCTTTTTGGCTTTGTCTACCTGATGGGGGTCATACCTCTATGCCGGGGGATATTTATTGTCTGTGCGCACCGTGCCCGGCCAACGCATGGCAAAGGCAGCCGCAGTGAAAGGCTGGCGTCAATTCGCGGCAGCCGGGGCAGCTGAAAGAAAGGGCTGCGTTTCTATTCGTTCGTTCTACTTTACCGTCTCACTTGTTTATACATTATACACAGATATGTTTTATGGTGCGCGGTTTGTTCCATAGATTGGCTACCTAAAAACGCTTGTGGGGGTGTGGCAAGCAATCAGGCAACTGGGGTTGCTGCAGTTATTTTTTTACATATATTTCAGCTGAATTTATGTTACTTACCGATACTTGTTTATTGTTTATTGGTTGCGCCCGTGTTATGATAAGCCATGAAAAAATTATCTTTTTGGGCAAAAACCCATGGCGCGTCGCAACCGGGAATTTCTGTTGATCAGCATGGGCGCTTTGCCAGCGCTGTGGGGCAGCAGCTTGTGCAGGCCATGTTTCCACAAGCATGGCAAAATCTGCAATCTGCCATTGCCTTTCTGCTAGCCGTGCACGACGTTGGCAAAATCAGCCCGCAGTTTCAGATCAAATGCGAGGCATGGGTCGAGCAGTCGGGGCTTGCCAAAGAAGCCGCCAATAACGCATGGGCTACTATCGGCGATCCTCACGCCCGCGTCTCGCAGGATGTTCTTGATTATTTCTGGCAGCAAAAAAGCGCGCTGTCCGAATCACACGCATTATGGAGCGCCATTGTCGGCGCGCATCACGGCAAGTGGGCAAAGGCAAAGCCCTACGGGTACGGGCCGGTTTCGCCCCCCTGTCTGGCCCCATCGCCTTCCATAGACTGGTTGCGGGAAGAGCTGGATTTTGTGGCCCGCCAGTGGGAGCGGCAGGGCAGCGTTGAGCTTCCCCCCGTTACCGATGCCGACGGCTACCTGTATGCCGCCTCGGGGCTCATAACCCTCGCGGACTGGATAGCCTCTGACGAACGTCATTTTTCCGCTGATCCCGCATGCGCTCCTGTTGATGATGCTCAGATCGCCCGTCAGGCGCGCGATGTGGTTGACGCCCTCGGCCTTGGCGCATTGACCGTCCGTCCTGGCCTGAGCTTTGAAGAAATATTTGGCAACGCGCCGTACCCCATGCAGGAGGCCGCCTGGCAAACCATAACGGAGCCGGGCGTTTATGTTATTGAGGCTCCCATGGGCATGGGCAAAACAGAGGCGGCGCTTATGGCCGCCTACAAGCTTATGGAGCAGGGCAAGGCGCGGGGTCTGTATTTTGGTTTGCCCACGCAGGCCACGAGCAACCGCATTTATGAGCGCGTGCGGGACTTTGTATGCTGCATATCGCCCACAGCCCAGCGGGTGCAGCTCATCCACGGCAATTCGTGGTTGCTGGACGATCTACTTGCCGCACCCTACCAGCAGCAACACTCGCCTGCAGACTTTGCCGCTGCCGAGGCGGCGGCTGACCCGTCGCGCTGGTTCTGCTCATCACGCCGCGCCCTGTTGGCCCCTGTGGGCGTGGGCACTGCCGATCAGGCCATGCTGGCGGCGCTTGCGGTAAAACACTTTGCCCTTCGCCGCGTTGCCCTGGTGGGCAAGGTGGTCATTCTGGACGAGGTGCACAGTTACGATCACTACACGCGCGCCGTTATCCGCGAGTTGTGCCGTGTGCTCGCCGACCTTGGGGCTACGGTCATTGTGCTTTCCGCCACGCTCACGGCGTCCGCCCGCACGGCGCTGCTGCAGCCCGGCGGCCCAGTGCCCAGCATGGATGCGGAGGGCGACAGCCTGCCGTACCCATGCATCAGCGGCCGTGTTTATGGGCAGGATGCTGTGCAGCTTTGCCCGTGCGAGGCCCCGCCGTCCCGCTCGGTACTGGTGGATTTTTTGCCGCAGCAACTGGCGATCGATCAGGCTGCGGATATTGCGGCCTCCGGCGGTCAGGTGCTGTGGGTGTGCAATACCGTCGCCGACGCGCAGGAGACGTTCAGCCACCTGAAAGACCACGCTGCAACGGCTGCCCAGCATATTGATATGGGCATTCTGCACGCGCGGCTGCCTTTTTTTATGCGCGAGGAGCGCGAAACAGAATGGATGCGGCGTTTGGGCAAGGACGGCCAGCGCCAGCGCGGCTGCATCCTGGTTTCCACGCAGATTGTGGAACAGAGCGTTGATCTGGATGCCGATGCGCTGTTTACCCAGCTGGCTCCCACAGACATGCTGCTGCAACGCATGGGCAGGCTGTGGCGGCACAATCGGCGTGACCGGCCAGTTGATCAACCCTGCCTGCATATAATTGCCGAAGACTTTGCGCTTAACGACCTGCCATCCATGAATGCAGCGGCTATCAAGCAGGCACTGGGCAGCAAGGCCAACGTGTACGATCCCTTCATATTGCTGCGCACGCTCGAGGTGTGGGGCAAAGTCTCGTCGGTAACCCTGCCAGACGACATCCGTAGTCTTATCCATACAACATATGCAGAACCAGAATATCTGTCTGATGCTTTGCAGGAGCTGTATGACAAACAGTTTGGCAAAAATGTTGCCATGAAAATGCAGGCAGATATGAACACAGATGTGTGGCGTCTTGCGGGGTCAGATGTGGAAGAGTACGCTCCAACAAGGCTGTCAGACCATCAGGAATACGGCTTTGTCATGTATCGCACAAAGAAAAATGGCCAGATAACGCTGCTTGACGGCAGCATCATCAATTCCCGCAGTACAGACTTTGTAAAAGATACAGCCCGCAAGCTGCACCGCAACGCCCTCAAGCTTCCAGATTACCGACTTGCGGCAAACCCTCCTCAATCCCGCTTTTTGGCAAACTACAATCTGCGGCACTGGATACAGATTTGTGATGACGGAAAGATGGACGTCTTGGGTCTCAAGGATGGCGAGCATCCGTATTGGGATCAGGAACTGGGCATCGTTTGGCCCAAACAAAGGAAGCAACCATGAACCTTGTGTCAGAAAAGTGGATTCCTGTGCTGAACACGGGTGGCCGCCGCCAGCTTATAAGCCTGCGCGAGGCCTTCTGTCAGGGGGAGCAATGGCGAGATCTGGCCGTGCGCCCGCACGAGCGGGTGGCCCTTATGCGGCTGCTGCTGTGCATTGCCCAAGCTGCGCTTGAGGGGCCATCACCCGACGAGTGGCCGCTCGTGCCCAAACTGTTGCCGAAAAAGGCTGAAGAGTATCTGAAAAAATGGGAGGGCAGCTTTGACCTGTTCGATGCCAAAAAACCCTTTTTGCAGATAGCAGGGCTGAAAGCGGCGACAAAAAAGGTCAAGGATGGCGATGAGGAAGAAGGTTCGCTGGTCAACGCCAGCAAGCTGGATTTTGCTCTCGCCACAGGCGATCAAAGCACGCATTTTGATCATGAGGGCAGCTTGCCCCAGCGGTCTGTAGAGCTGGCGGCGCTCGCGCTGAATCTGCTGACCTATCTGTGCTTCAGCCCCGGCGGTCTGATTGGGTCCGTCACCTGGAGCGGTCAGGCCACAGCCCGTACATCAAGCGATGCTCCCTGCGCCGTGGGGTCCATGACGCACACCTTTTGGCGCGGCGGGCATCTGCTCCAGACGCTGCAGCTCAATATGTGCGACCGTGCAGCCATTGAAGCGCATTTGAAGTGCATCGGAGCGGGCTGGGGAAAACCCGTGTGGGAACAGATGCCCAAGAGTCTGGACGACAAAGCCGCATGGGATAACGCCACCCAGACCTATCTTGGTCGGCTGACCCCGCTTCCGCGTCTTGTACTGTTTCAGTGCGAGGGGGCATCCATCATACTTGGCACAGGGCCGGCTTTCCCCAATTTTAATAATGAAAAGGCCCCCTTTGTAGAAGAACCTACTTCTACCGTTGTCTCAAGAATTAGAAACGACAAGCCGACTCAGGCGCTTTTGGCTGTAACACCCGGCAAGGCCCTGTGGCGTGAGCTGCATGCCATTGTAGCCCACCGCAACAAGGATAATGTAGGCGGTTTTTGGGCGGTAGGATTATCGTCGTCAGAAGGCCCTGCAGATCGGGATATCATTGTGGCAGGCATGGCCAGAGATAAGGCCAAGGTGGTAGATACGCTCGAATCTGTCTACCACATCCCGCAAGCCATGCAAAATACGCCGGGGCAGGAGATTTATGAAAAAGGCGTGCAACATGCCGAGTCTATGTCCCGCAGGCTTGGGTGGGCGGTGGAGACCTACCGCGCAACTATTGACGGCGGTTGGTCTGGCAGGCTCAAGGGGGCTGGCGCAGGCAAAGCCGGTCTGCTGAGCAAACTCAGGCAAAAGGCCTTCATCCAATACTGGACAGCTGCGGAGCAGAATCTGCCCCTGCTTTTTGCCTGCGTGGAGAGCCTCGGTACCGATAACCTGCCAGATGCGCAAAAAGCATGGGCAAAATCCCTGTTTGCCGCCGCCCGGCAGGCCTACGCCGCCGCCTGCGCACCGCAAACGCCCCGTCAGCACCGGGCGTACGCCCTTGGCCTCGCCAAACTCAGCAAACCCGTTGATGATGCAAATTCTTCAACGGCGGCTTCAGATACTTCTTCCGACACATCCCATGAGGAGGACGACGAATGACAGCACTGGTGCAATGGCTGCGGACACAAAAGGAGCGCCGTGGGGTTTTGGCCCAATTGCGGTGCGGCATTGTGCCCGGCAAACAGCAAAGGGCGTGGCCCCTGCTGGCGCGTTTTGACGGCATTGAAGGGTACAAGGGCGAGGTAGTGCGCACTATCGCCGCCCTGTATGCCGCACACCCTGATGAATCCCCTTCCGGCAGTATGGGGAGCGTGTGCCGAAAACTGTGCTCGGGCGACGAAAAACCCGACGATGAAAAGCCCGGCCCCATTGGCGTGCGCTTTCAGCTCCTGCTCGCAGCCGAGACGGCAGAGGTGTGCCCCAGAGTGGTGCGCCTGATTTTGCGGGCCAAGGTGCGGGGCATACCCGTAAACTACGAGCAGTTGCAGGAAGACCTGCTGCAATGGGCGTTTCCGCAAAAACGCAAATATGTGCAGGAGCGGTGGGCGCAGCAGTTCTGGGCCCCGGCCGCGGCATCTGCGGCGTCTGACGATGTACCCGGCCAACAGGCGGAAACCCCGCAGGATACCCCGGAGACAATGCCATGACCTGGATGACCCGTTTTATGGTGGATATGCCCGCCATGTACCGCCACCGGCTGAGCGACTGCTATGCCTGGCATCAGGCCATCTGGCAGTGCTTTCCGCATCGGCCCGACGCTGACCGCGATTTTTTGTTCCGGCTGGATGAAATTCCCACAGGGGTTCTGGCGCATGTGCTCAGCCCCCTTGAACCGCAGCGGCCGGATTTTTGCGCGGCGGAGCACTGGCAGGTCAAGGCTGTGCCGCCCAGGTTTCTGGAGCACGACAACTACCGGTTTGACGTGGTCTGCAACCCTGGCCGCAAGGTCAAGGCTTTTACCAGCGACGGGCAACGCAAAAAGAACAGCCGCCGCGAGGCCATCATCAAGCCGGATGAACAGCGCGAGTGGCTCGACCGCAAGGCGGAGGCCAACGGTTTTGAAGTGCTGCCCGGCCTCCGCGTAGACCCGTCAACAAGTTATTCTTTCAGAAAAGGCCAACAGTCGGGAACCCACATAGGCGTGCGGTTCAGCGGCGTGTTGCGCGTCACCGGGCGGGACGCCTTTTGTCAGGCATTTACTAACGGCCTTGGCAGTGCGCGCGGTTTTGGTTTTGGAATGTTGCTTCTCTGCCCCGTGCGATAATAATTATACTAATTCAGGAGAGTAATCATGCGCCATCTTGAACTGCATATATTGCAATCTGTTCCTGTTGCCTGCCTCAACCGGGATGATCTTGGTTCGCCAAAGACCGCAATTTTTGGCGGCGTGCAGCGGGCTAGGGTCTCAAGCCAGTGCTGGAAGCGGGCAATACGTGAATACTGCAACGAGCTGCTGCCCCAACGCTTTAGTGGAGAGCGTACCCGATTGATAGTTGAGCCGCTGCGCGATATTTTTATACAAAAGCATGGCATGGATGAGGCAACCGCCCTTGGCAATGCCAAGAATCTGGCGGAAGCAGTGGCAAAGTTTGACGCAGGCGCCGCCCAAAAGGGCAAACTGCAAACCAAAACACTTTTCTTTACCAGCAGGTCAGAGCTGGAGGCCTTGGCCGCTGGCCTTGTCGCCAACCAAAATGTTAAAAAACACGCCAAAAACTTTGCCCAGTCCCTATGCACGGACGCGGCGGATATAGCCCTGTTTGGGCGCATGGTGGCCAGTGCGCCCGATCTTACGCTGGAAGGCTCGGCCATGTTTTCTCACGCGCTTTCCACGCATAAGGCAGACAATGAAATAGATTTCTTTTCTGCCCTGGACGACATGCAGCCAGCGGAGGACACCGGGGCGGGCATGACCGGCACGCTGGAATTCAACGCCGCCACCTACTACCGTTTTTGCGCCCTCAATCTGGACATGCTGGCGGATGCCGCCCACCTTGGCGCGCTCAGCCCGGAGGAGCGGCAGGATATTGTTGCCGCCTTTGTGGAAGCGACACTCAAGGCCATGCCCGGAGCCAGAAAAAATTCCATGAACGCCACCACCATGCCCGCCTATGTGCTGTGCGTGCTGCGCGATAGCGGGCATCCTGTGCAACTGATCAATGCCTTTGAAAAAGCCGTGTATTCGCCCGACGGCAGGGGCTATGTGGATGCCTCGGCCAAACGCATGGATGAGGAATACCAGCGGCTGGAAAATACCTGGGGCCTTACGGCGGCGGAGACCATACGCATGCCGGAAAAGGGCCTTGCTGACCTGCTGCAGGGGGTGCGGCGGCATGTGCGCTGACCTTTGCTGCCTTGCCCTGCGCTTGCAGGCCCCAATGCTTTCGTTTGGCAACGAGAGCCGGTTTAACCGGCGGCTGACCGCCTCGTTGCCGTCAAAAAGCGTGGTGGCTGGTCTGCTGTGCGCTGCCAAGGGGTTGCACAGGGGCAGTGATGAAGAGCAGACCTTTTTGCGGCTGCTTGCGTCCATGCCCATGCTGGCCGTGGCTGTGCCGCGCAGGCTCGCTGCAGGCGGCAAGGGCTGGGTTGTGCCCGCCGGGCGTACAGTGGATTATCATACCGTACAGGGGACCCGCAAAGCTGCAGGAGGAATAAAGGACTGCCATATCACCTTGCGGCACTATCTGCACGACAGCGCCTTTGGCGTATTTCTTACCGGCCCGCGCAACGTGCTGGAAGAGGCGGCCATGGCCGTGAAAAATCCCGTGTGGGGTCTCTGGATAGGCCGCAAATGCTGCATACCCAGCGCACCGGTTTTTGGCGGAATTTTTGATTCCGAGGCTGCGGCGTTGCACGATATGCTCGACGGCTCGCTGGAGCACTACACCCACGAGCGGGAGGTGGATAAGTTTGAAGACGGCAACGACTCCCTGCCTGATCAGGCTGAGAGTTTTAACTCTGCCGCGCGCAGGTTTGCTCCGCGGCGTGTCATGCGGATACGCGCCAAAGCGCACGGCGGGCAGCACACCGAGCAGACAACCGGTGGTGACGGCTGATGCGCCTTATGTCCGAAACCGTGCCCATTAAAGAAAGAAACTCCATGCTCTTTCTTAAATACGGGCGCATTGACGTGGAGGACGGGGCCTTTGTGCTCATAGACGCATCGGGCGTCCGCATGCAAATTCCCGTAGGCGGCGTGGCCTGCCTGTTTCTTGAGCCGGGCACCACGGTGACCCACGCCGCTCTGGCTCTGGCTGCCGATTGCGGCACCTTGATGGTCTGGGTAGGCGAGGGCGGTGTGAGGTTGTACTCAGCCGGGCAACCCGGTGGAGCGCGGGCCGACCGGCTGCTGTATCAGGCTCGCCTTGCCCTGGACGACGAACTGCGCCTTAAGGTGGTTCGGGCCATGTACCGTATGCGTTTTAATGAAGAACCCCCGCAGAAACGCAGCATAGAACAGCTGCGTGGCATAGAAGGCGCTAGAGTGCGTGCGCTGTACAAGTTTCTTGCCGCGCAGCACAGGCTGACCTGGGGAAAGCGGTCTTACGATCCCAAGGAGTGGGATGCCGCTGATATAGTAAACAAGGCCGTAAGCGTCGCCTGCCACTGCTTGTACGGAATCTGTGAGGCGGCGGTGCTTGCGGCAGGGTATGCGCCTGCCATCGGGTTTATCCACTCGGGCAAGCCTCTCTCGTTTGTGTACGATGTGGCCGACCTGTTCAAGTTTGAAACCGCCGTGCCAGCGGCCTTGTCGGTTGTGGCCAAAAATTCGGGCAAGATAGAAAGTGAGGTGCGTTTGCGCTGCCGTGATCTGTTCAGGGAAACACGGCTGCTGCAAAAAATTATCCCAGCGATCGAAGAGGTGCTTTCTGCAGGGGGAATCGCCAAACCAGAAAGCCCCCCCGAGGCAATGCCCATAGCCATACCCAACAAAAAGGGGCTTGGTGATGCTGGTCATCGTAACTGAGGCGGTACCTCAACGGTTGCGGGGGTATCTGTCCCGTTGGCTGCTTGAGGTCAGGGCGGGCGTGTACGTTGGTAACTTCTCTGTGCGAGTGCGCCAAAAATTGTGGGAGGTTGTGTGCAAGCAGATAGGCGACGGCAACGCGGTGCTGGCCTGGACATCGAGCCATGAATCAGGGTTTGAGTTTTTAACTGTCGGTACTAATTGTCGCACGCAGGTTGATTGGGATGGGCTGCCGCTCGTCGCCTACACCCCTAGGGTTGATGAGGGGGATGCATCGGTAGATTTGTGATGTGGCTGTAACATGCTGTTATAATAACTGTATTAGCGAAGAGTGTTCCCCACACGCGTGGGGATGAACCGTCGTTGCCATTCTGAGGCAATCCACTTGGCGCGTGTTCCCCACACGCGTGGGGATGAACCGCCGTTGCCCCTGCCACGCCCCCTGTCAACGGGGTGTTCCCCACACGCGTGGGGATGAACCGGCGCAAGGAACGCGCTGAAACGGCAATCAGGGGTGTTCCCCACACGCGTGGGGATGAACCGACCGCGATATTGGAAAGTATCAGAGCGCTTGAGTGTTCCCCACACGCGTGGGGATGAACCGCACAGATTACCCCGTCTGGCTTCTCGCATTGCGTGTTCCCCACACGCGTGGGGATGAACCGCCAGTCCCCCGCCCTTGTAAGAAGTGTAAAAAGTGTTCCCCACACGCGTGGGGATGAACCGCTTGTTTGACGCAGACTTGCAAGCAAGCCAAGGTGTTCCCCACACGCGTGGGGATGAACCGCCGATGCAGAAGTTGATGAAAACTCTCATGCAGTGTTCCCCACACGCGTGGGGATGAACCGCTCTTACATAATACCTGCCTGCGGGCAACGTAGTGTTCCCCACACGCGTGGGGATGAACCGCGCCCGGGCCTGCGCTTTGTGGCCAAGGCCAAGTGTTCCCCACACGCGTGGGGATGAACCGCTCCTCATCGAGGGCGTCACCGATGTTGTCCAGTGTTCCCCACACGCGTGGGGATGAACCGCTGGTAAAATTTGCGCTGGGGCGCTTACTCTCGTGTTCCCCACACGCGTGGGGATGAACCGAGGCCGCTTTGTAGGCGGCTTTCCACGAGGAGGTGTTCCCCACACGCGTGGGGATGAACCGCCCGCTCCTTTATATTGCTCATATTTGCTCTGGTGTTCCCCACACGCGTGGGGATGAACCGTCCGAGAGCTTGGACATCCATACGTTAAGCGGGTGTTCCCCACACGCGTGGGGATGAACCGCCGATTTGCCTATGCCGTGCCCCGAGGCAACAGTGTTCCCCACACGCGTGGGGATGAACCGGATGAACAAACTGGAAGCGATGTATGCGGCTCGTGTTCCCCACACGCGTGGGGATGAACCGCCCAAGCAGGAAGACCTGGTCATTCTTGTGCAGTGTTCCCCACACGCGTGGGGATGAACCGGGCAGCACGCCCCACGTTGTAAGGAATCAGGCGTGTTCCCCACACGCGTGGGGATGAACCGGGCGGCTTGGCCCCCGGAGAACTTGCGGTTCTGTGTTCCCCACACGCGTGGGGATGAACCGCCTTGATATGTCCTCATGGTCAAGCCTTATCAGTGTTCCCCACACGCGTGGGGATGAACCGCCGTATTGATAGACCGTGCAAGGTCATTGAAAGTGTTCCCCACACGCGTGGGGATGAACCGATCAATGAGGCTGAGGTTGCTGGTGGGCCTGCGTGTTCCCCACACGCGTGGGGATGAACCGCAGGGGTTTGCTAAATCTTCCAAAGCCCTACGGTGTTCCCCACACGCGTGGGGATGAACCGTTCATGGCTGACGGCAAGCTCACCGCAGAGGAGTGTTCCCCACACGCGTGGGGATGAACCGACCGCACGGCTATACGGATAAGGTCGGCAATGGTGTTCCCCACACGCGTGGGGATGAACCGCTGTGCTGATTGTGCCATTCATCGCCACCGGAGTGTTCCCCACACGCGTGGGGATGAACCGTTGTAAAACTGCGTGCGGATCCTGTCGCATTTGTGTTCCCCACACGCGTGGGGATGAACCGCGCGGTTGTGCCGTGTGCGTACCTGCCCTATTGTGTTCCCCACACGCGTGGGGATGAACCGGTAGGACGGCAGGTCAAGACCACTATCACGCTGTGTTCCCCACACGCGTGGGGATGAACCGGCATTGGAGATACACTATGGACTATATCACTTGTGTTCCCCACACGCGTGGGGATGAACCGTATCTGGATTGCTTGCGCTTTACACTGGATTAGTGTTCCCCACACGCGTGGGGATGAACCGAACTCCGCGAAAAATGCAGCCCTGATAAGGCTGTGTTCCCCACACGCGTGGGGATGAACCGGCGCTGAACATAGGGCGCAGGTGCGAATGGGCGTGTTCCCCACACGCGTGGGGATGAACCGCAGGGGCGGATTTACACGCAGGTTTGCAGATGGTGTTCCCCACACGCGTGGGGATGAACCGTAACTATTTAATGTTACATTTTGTTCAAGTGCGTGTTCCCCACACGCGTGGGGATGAACCGTGGCTTAACGACCTTGGGGAATGGAGCGCCAGGTGTTCCCCACACGCGTGGGGATGAACCGGTAGACCCCGCCTTCGCTGCTGCATGGGATGAGTGTTCCCCACACGCGTGGGGATGAACCGCTGCCGATGGATACAAACGCCTGCTTTCCGAAGTGTTCCCCACACGCGTGGGGATGAACCGACGCGGCAACCGTTATTTTTATAGGTTCGCCGGTGTTCCCCACACGCGTGGGGATGAACCGGGTGACCAGCCGCAATAGCCACAAGCGTCTTTGTGTTCCCCACACGCGTGGGGATGAACCGTTATCCATAATGCACCTGCTATAAGTTAATTGGTGTTCCCCACACGCGTGGGGATGAACCGGAACCTTTACCGCCGCAAAGGCATTGGAGATAGTGTTCCCCACACGCGTGGGGATGAACCGCCAAACGGCACGGGCGGTTTTGACCTCAATATGTGTTCCCCACACGCGTGGGGATGAACCGCTGTTTTCCATCTCGCGCGTGGCCATTATCAAGTGTTCCCCACACGCGTGGGGATGAACCGCCTGCTGCGGGATTGCCAACCTCCGCAGGCCGGTGTTCCCCACACGCGTGGGGATGAACCGCACCCTGCTGTGATGCGCGCCGAACATGCCGAGTGTTCCCCACACGCGTGGGGATGAACCGGATACTAGCATGCCAGACCATGCCAAGCCGGTGTGTTCCCCACACGCGTGGGGATGAACCGATCATCCGCGAGGGCTTCTTTTTTGGCGCATAGTGTTCCCCACACGCGTGGGGATGAACCGGACATGGACAGGGCAAGCTCTTCCGAGGCCTTGTGTTCCCCACACGCGTGGGGATGAACCGCTTTACCACGACGAGTTGTCCAGGCTCTACGGGTGTTCCCCACACGCGTGGGGATGAACCGTGCGATCTGTTGCGCCCTGATCTCTGTAGCCCGTGTTCCCCACACGCGTGGGGATGAACCGGGCGGGGTTTTCTACGGTTAGGCCGTGGCTGAGTGTTCCCCACACGCGTGGGGATGAACCGCGCCTGCACATCACAGGCGGCACGTCCGGCCAGTGTTCCCCACACGCGTGGGGATGAACCTGTGAGATGCCGGGATAACGGCAAAAAGCTCTGGTGTTCCCCACACGCGTGGGGATGAACCGTAGTGTGGCCCGGCGCTATAAGCTGCCAATGGGTGTTCCCCACACGCGTGGGGATGAACCGTGGTTTGCAGATGTTGCTGACGATGTCGCAGCGTGTTCCCCACACGCGTGGGGATGAACCGGTCACGCTTTGCCCCACTGGACAGACGCTTCAGTGTTCCCCACACGCGTGGGGATGAACCGGGCATTCTCTGCCAGTGCCGACATATTCAAAGGTGTTCCCCACACGCGTGGGGATGAACCGCGATTTTGCGGTTATTTCATCGTCTCGGTCTGGTGTTCCCCACACGCGTGGGGATGAACCGTTGTCCATGGTCATGCCAGGGGCAAAATCAGGGTGTTCCCCACACGCGTGGGGATGAACCGACCGAGGTTGTGTACTGCGTGGAGCATGACAAGTGTTCCCCACACGCGTGGGGATGAACCGGTACTCAATCGCCAGCAAACACAGGCGTTTAACGTGTTCCCCACACGCGTGGGGATGAACCGTGGCGAGGCCGCAAAGCCATTGCCGACACCATGTGTTCCCCACACGCGTGGGGATGAACCGGGCAGCATCTGTTCAACAGCCGCCTCGATTGCGTGTTCCCCACACGCGTGGGGATGAACCGGGCCATGCCCACCAGTTTTTCCGTAGGCGTGAGTGTTCCCCACACGCGTGGGGATGAACCGGAACCTTTACCCGCCGCGACGGCATCGGAGATGTGTTCCCCACACGCGTGGGGATGAACCGAGACTTGCGCAACCTCATGGATACAACACCAGGTGTTCCCCACACGCGTGGGGATGAACCGGCAAACCTTACCATACTTGGGGTATGCTATCCGTGTTCCCCACACGCGTGGGGATGAACCGTGTTATAGACAGCGCCGCCGCATCCCAGCCGCGTGTTCCCCACACGCGTGGGGATGAACCATATGGGAGCGTTACCGCATGGGATTAACCATCGTGTTCCCCACACGCGTGGGGATGAACCGCAATATAGCCTTGTGCCTTGGCTGGTAGAACTGTGTTCCCCACACGCGTGGGGATGAACCGAGCAACGCCGCTGGAATTACGATTGTTGACCCGTGTTCCCCACACGCGTGGGGATGAACCGCCTCTACAGTTTGTGCTTTGCCATGTTAGAACGTGTTCCCCACACGCGTGGGGATGAACCGTTGCTGTCCAGACCTGGGGGGATAGGCGAATTGTGTTCCCCACACGCGTGGGGATGAACCGGAAACCATCCCAGTGCGGCGGCATGCCGCACTGTGTTCCCCACACGCGTGGGGATGAACCGATTCGTCAGCATAGAGCCGATGCTTGGACCTGGTGTTCCCCACACGCGTGGGGATGAACCGAACATGTGCGGAGGATAGCCCAATGATGATTAGTGTTCCCCACACGCGTGGGGATGAACCGCACGCGGAGCCAGCGCCAGGCATGGCACCGCGGTGTTCCCCACACGCGTGGGGATGAACCGCTGCCAATGGCCACAACTTCAACGATGGGCAAGTGTTCCCCACACGCGTGGGGATGAACCGCAGCGCAGTGCAAGCAACGCCGTTTAAAAGAAGTGTTCCCCACACGCGTGGGGATGAACCGCTGGAGCGAGGACGGTCGGGGATGGGCCGAATGTGTTCCCCACACGCGTGGGGATGAACCGTTGTGGCAGACAGAATAAACGCTTCAGAACATGTGTTCCCCACACGCGTGGGGATGAACCGTACCGCGAACTGGAAGAAAAGCTGGCGTCCATGTGTTCCCCACACGCGTGGGGATGAACCGCTCACCATCAGTTATATCAAAAGCTGTCATGTGTGTTCCCCACACGCGTGGGGATGAACCGCGTTGGGTGGACTGACGCAGCAAAAATGCGCGGTGTTCCCCACACGCGTGGGGATGAACCGGCGCTCCAAATAGTATTTTGTGCTGCCGTTGAGTGTTCCCCACACGCGTGGGGATGAACCGGGGGCATACGCGGTTGCTGATGGAAAAGCAGAGTGTTCCCCACACGCGTGGGGATGAACCGCGTTGGACAGCTCGGTTTTGGCTTGTTCTGGTGTGTTCCCCACACGCGTGGGGATGAACCGTATGCTGTAAAACCGTCATCGGAGGCAGCCGCGTGTTCCCCACACGCGTGGGGATGAACCGTAGGACACGAGATGGCAGAAAATAAAAAACACGTGTTCCCCACACGCGTGGGGATGAACCGCTCATCTTTGAACCTCCTTCATTCCCGCCAAGGTGTTCCCCACACGCGTGGGGATGAACCGCGGCCCGCTATGTCATTGTCTACAGCCCTAAGGTGTTCCCCACACGCGTGGGGATGAACCGTGTTCAATTCTTGAGCGAGTGGTGGCATGGTAGTGTTCCCCACACGCGTGGGGATGAACCGCTTGCTTGTGTTGGATAGCGTTCATGATAGTAGTGTTCCCCACACGCGTGGGGATGAACCGATTATGCCGTCAATGATACGCCTGTGAGTCTGGTGTTCCCCACACGCGTGGGGATGAACCGATGCAGGCCGAGAGGCTGTTACCATGGGCAATGTGTTCCCCACACGCGTGGGGATGAACCGATTTTAGCCCACGGCCAGAGAGCGCCGTTCTGGTGTTCCCCACACGCGTGGGGATGAACCGCTGCAATTGTAGAGAGTGAGCAAGGCCGCTTAGTGTTCCCCACACGCGTGGGGATGAACCGCAGGGTGGTGCGTGGTTGCATATGGTATTACCGTGTTCCCCACACGCGTGGGGATGAACCGGCCGAGGGCGACGCCTAGCCATGTGCCGCCATGTGTTCCCCACACGCGTGGGGATGAACCGCTGCCATGCGCAAACGGTGCTGTTTATGAAACGTGTTCCCCACACGCGTGGGGATGAACCGGCAAGTTCCTGCGTTGTCAGGTGGCGGCAAATGTGTTCCCCACACGCGTGGGGATGAACCGCGGATAGATTCAACAAAGGCAAGTTCCTGCGTGTGTTCCCCACACGCGTGGGGATGAACCGAGTGCCCAAGTCTTCATCCAGACCGGCCCGGGGTGTTCCCCACACGCGTGGGGATGAACCGACTATCTGCCGCTGAGCCTGATCCCCTACAACGTGTTCCCCACACGCGTGGGGATGAACCGCTGGCGACGGCTACAAAATTTCGGCGTCCATCGTGTTCCCCACACGCGTGGGGATGAACCGACTGGGAGCGTGTGTTGGGCCTGCCAGACGCCGTGTTCCCCACACGCGTGGGGATGAACCGATGTCGTCAGCGATAGCATGAGCACAGGCCTCGTGTTCCCCACACGCGTGGGGATGAACCGTTGTCACGATAAGCGGCATCGATAGCGCTCGCGTGTTCCCCACACGCGTGGGGATGAACCGCGCTGCGCCGACGGTAACGCCGATAGATTTCTGTGTTCCCCACACGCGTGGGGATGAACCGTTGTTGCTCACGAATGCTTGCATGCCATCGCCGTGTTCCCCACACGCGTGGGGATGAACCGTCCCGCGAATGGGGCTACCTCGACACCACAGCGTGTTCCCCACACGCGTGGGGATGAACCGCAGGCGAGTGACAAAACGCAGGCCTGATTCATGTGTTCCCCACACGCGTGGGGATGAACCGCAGCTCCTGGCTTGATACGCTGGTCACTGGCTGTGTTCCCCACACGCGTGGGGATGAACCGAGGGGTATTAGACCACCAGGTGCGCAGAGCGAGTGTTCCCCACACGCGTGGGGATGAACCGGGTGTGCCCGCTTTCAAACTGAGCGCACCACTGTGTTCCCCACACGCGTGGGGATGAACCGCGGTTCCGGCAGATACTGGCAGTGTTCCACTTGTGTTCCCCACACGCGTGGGGATGAACCGCCACTTGGCCATATTGGGCACTTTACCTCGCAGTGTTCCCCACACGCGTGGGGATTATTCCCCTCCACCACAATCATTCCGTTGAAAGCCAACGCATTCTGACATATGAGTACAACAATGGGGTGAGCGCCGTTACTGTTGGGGCGGCGTAATAAAAATCGCGCCGCATGCCGACCAGCGCTGCTTTCGCCTGCAGGCTGTCTTTTGCGGATGAGGATTACATGGAACTGAAACGAATTTTGGGCATTTTACGTGATCTCTTCTTGCCGCAGCCCCGCAACGCCTGCCCGCATTGCGGCGGAATACGTTGCATCGGCGTATGCCAGTTTAATGAAAAACAGCCCGTGGCGGCAGAAGACAAGGCCGCCCCGGCGGTTGCGCCGACCGAACCGCCCGCAGCGCCTGCCGCGCAGGCAGCATTACACCCGGCAGAGCAAGCAAAAACAGAGCAAAAATAGCTTCAGTCCGTTCACAGGGCACAAAAAAAGCCGCTGTGCAAACAGCGGCTTTTTTTGCGGGAAATTTGCTGTCTACCAGCGGCGGGGCGCAGGGCGGCGTTCTTCCGCCTGATTGATGCGCAGGGTACGTCCGCCGAAATCAACGCCGTTCAGGGCTTCGATGGCCTTGTGAGCGTCGGCTTCGTCCATTTCAACAAAGCCAAACCCACGGGGGCGGCCGGTTTCGCGGTCCATGATGAGCTTGACGGAAAGGGGTTCACCATAAGGGGCGAAAAGGGCTTCAATGCCTTCCTGAGTGGCGGAAAAGGGCAGATTGCCGACATAAATGGAAACGGCCATAACGACTCCGTTGTTGAGGTGGGTAAACTTTCCGCTTGAAGCCTTACCCACGCAAAGTCTCTGGCAAAAAGAAGTACTGCACCCTATGAATAATGGCGAACACTACTGTCAAGCGGTAATGTCGTCAAGAATTATCTGCAACGGTAAAGATATGATCGGCAAAACGGCAAAATAGACTGAATTACTAGTATTGAAATATTTTTAGTAAAGCCGATATAATTTACATTATTGCAGTGTGCATGGCGCAATGTGCAAAGAAGCATTGCCTGTACTGCAAAAGGCCGGTAAAACCGGCCTTTTTGACAGCAAGATCTAGATAGCCTGCGTCTTTTTCTTTGCAGGAGATTTCTTCGCCTTGGCTGAAGACTTGGCAGAAACCTTTTTTGCTTTGGCGGGAGCCTTGGCCTTGCTGGCTTTGGGCGCTTTGGTTCCACTTACAACAGGAGCATTAGCATTGCTTGCAGCGTTGGCTTCGCTGCTGATCCAGCAGGGGGCGGTGATCAGCGAAAGAGCCATGGCGGCCAAAAGGAGCTTTTTCATGTTTATTGTCCGTTTCTTCTGGTTATGCCACATTCACAACGATATGGCTGTACGTCTATGGCATGAGCTGACGCAGGACGCAATAACAAATTTGATCTTACGCAACCGCGGGTTTGCGGGCATTTTTTTGCAGGTTGCTGTTTATGCGCTGCTGGTTTTCGTCTTGCTGGCCCAATGTTGACAAAAATGCAGCTTGAATGCTTTAACGAAAAACTGCGTAGTGGGTCTCGTCCCATCGGTCCCTCAGTGTTGGCTCAGGCGCGCGGCAGTCAGCGGCATGCGGATCAAACGCGCCGTTTGCGCAACTCGCCCGCAGTGCGCCGCGTTCGGTTTACTCATCTTTTACACACAGAGTCGTCATGGCTTTTTTTGCCCCTCGTGATGCCAAAACTACCCTTGCATGTCCTACCTGCGGCGCGTCCCTGCATATCGCCCGTACCTGCCATGAGGTGTACATGCACTGCCCGGCCTGCAAGGCCCAGTTTCAGCTTCAGGATTACATCCGTCAAGCGGATGAAGCCATGGAGCATTTTTTGGAAAACGTCTACTGCAACCGCATCTGACAGCCATTTGCCCGGCGCGCGTCAGTCTGGGTACGTGTCCGCCTGCTGACCCGCCTGCGGGGTCGTGCGACCCGCGTGGCGGCATTTTACCAGCTCTCTGGCTGCGGCCATGCCGCTGGCCCAGGCCCAGTGCAGGTTGTACCCGCCCAGCAGGCCCGCAACATCAAGCAGTTCGCCAACCACAAATAGATCTTGCCGCACACGGCTGCGCATGGTTTTGGGGTCTACTTCGTCGGTATTCACGCCGCCGGAGCAGGCCTCTGCCTTTTTGAGCCCTGCGGTAGCAGCAGGGGTTACGCTATGCCGCTGCACAGCCTCCACAATGGCCAGCCGCGCGGCGCGAGATAATTCCGCCGTTTTGCGGCGTGCCCACTCCTGCGGCAGCAGGGCATCCACCAGGCGTTGCGGCAAATGCCGGGCCATTAGAGCGCGCGGCGTCTGCTTGCCTGTCTGGGGCGCATCCAACAGGGCGGCCACATCGATAGAGGGCAAAAAGTTCAGTTTCAGGGTCGTGCCCTGATCCCAGTAAAGCGAGGCCTTGAGCGCAGCCGGGCCGCTAAGCCCGTCATGGGTAAAAAGCAGGTCGTCCTGCCATTGCCGCTCGCCCAGTTCTAAGCGTACCGGCAGACTTATGCCTGTAAGGTCCAGCAGGGGGGAGTCGGCGTTGAGCCGCAAAGGTGTCAGCACCGGGCGGGGCGGTATAACGCTGTGCCCAAGATCCGCCGCCAGCCGGTAGCCCGCGCCGCTGCCGCCAGCCTGCGGCCAGGCGGGGCTGCCCAGGGCCAGTACCAGCGCCTTGCCGCGCCACTGGCCGCCTTCGGTCTGCACTGCAAAGCCGTCGGGCATCGTCTGCACCCCGGTAACGGCACTGCCGCAGACAATGTGGCAGCCGTGGTTGCGGCAGTCGTCCACCAGCGCCCGCACAAGCCGCTGGGCGGCGACAGTAAGAAAAAGCTGCCCGTGCGAACGCTCTTCAAAAGGCAGGTTCCACGCCTGCACCATGCGCAGCATATGCTCTGGCGTAAAGGCCTTGAGGGCCGGGGCGCAAAACGCGTTGCCCCTGCTGCCGTCGCAGCGGTAATCACGCGGGGCCACCGAGAGGTTGGTAAAGTTTGCCTTGCCGCCGCCGCTCACGGCCAGCTTGCGGCCCGGCGCAGGCCCGCGCTCAAGCAGCACGACGCGCATACCGTTTGCCGCCGCCTCTCTGGCGCACATAAGACCGGCCGCGCCCGCGCCCAAAATCAGCACGTCAACGGTTTCATGGGCGGCAGAGGCATTGCCCCTTTGAACTGAACGTCCGTCAGGGCTGCCGTCGAAGGGCGCTGTTTTGCCGCAATTGGCGGTCTTGCGGGCAGCGGGTTTGTCCTTGCCGCAGTCGGCCTGGGGCGTGGCCCGGTTGGGTTGCGCCTGTGCAAAGGCCTGCCGGGCGGGATTTGACAGAATTTTACGCGCGGCGCTATTTTGGGGAGCTTTGTTATGCATGCGGCGAAAATATACGAGGCTTTGGCGGCTGCCAAGCCCTCATTTTCCCGCTTTTGTCTGACACGACCTGTGCCCCGACGCAGGCCCATTTTACCGGAATTGCCATGCCTGTTCTAGATTCATCCTACGTTGCGCCCTGGTACGTGCGCAACGGCCATGCAAATACCATGTGGCCGGTTCTTTTTCGCAAGCGGCCAGCAATTTCGCCCTCCATGCGGCGCGTGCGCATCGACACGCCCGACGGGGATTTTCTTGATCTGGACCAGCACCCGGCCTGCGAAAAAAGCGGCACGGCGTGCGGGGCGGAGCGCCCGTTCGGGCAGGGACGCGGCGTGGCTGTGGTCTCGCACGGGCTTGAGGGCAACAGCCGCCGCAAGTATGTGCTGGGTATGACCAACACCTTGCGGGCCGCCGGTTTTGACGTGCTGGCCTGGAATATGCGTTCGTGCTCTGGCGAGAGCAACCGCACGGCCCGCCTGTACCACATGGGTGAAATAGACGACCTGGGAACAGTGGTGCGCTACGCCGAAAGGTTTGACCGTCCTGTGCTGCTGGCTGGGTTCAGTATGGGCGGCAACCAGATTTGCCGCTATCTGGGCCGGGGGCCGGTTTCCCCGCTTGTGCGGGCGGCTGTGGCGGTGTCCGTTCCCTGCGATCTGGCCGCTGCCGCGCCTGTGATGGACGGCCCCGCCTGCCGCATCTACATGGAGTATTTTTTGCGTACCCTGCGCAACAAGGTGCGCGAAAAGGCCGGGCGTTATCCGTCCTATCCGTCGGTGGAGGGCGTGGACAAAATCCATACGTTTGCAGAGTTTGACGAGCGTTTTACCGCGCCTGCCTTTGGTTTTGCCTCCGCCCGGGACTACTGGCAAAAAAATACGGTTCTGCCCGACCTGCCGCGCATTGCCGTGCCGACGCTGCTGCTCATGTCGGCGGATGACCCGTTTTGCGCGCCCTCGTGCTATCCGTGGCAGGTGGCCGAGCGCAGCGAGCATCTGTACCTTGAGGTTGCGCCGCACGGCGGGCACGTGGGCTTTGTGCGCCCCGGTCAGGAATATTACAGCGAGCGGCGCGCGCGCGAGTTTGTGCAGGGGCTTGTGGATCGCGGCGTTTACTAGCACGCGGCTTGCACTGCATGCTGATGCCTGTGCGGGCAGGGCCGCAAGCGGGCGGGGGCGTTCCCCGTTCGCGAAGGTCAGCCTTTTTGCCGCTCGGCCATACGTTTTTTGGTCAAGACCGTGGCTGGGGCGCTCAAAGGGTCTTCCGGCCAGGGATGTTTGGGATAACGACCCCGCATTTCGGCACGTACAGCCGGGTAGCCGTTGCGCCAAAAACTGGCCAGATCGCGCGTAACCTGCAGCGGGCGGCCAGCGGGGGAGTTGAGGCGCAGCACCAGGGCCACGCGGTTGTTGGCAATGCGCGGCGTATCCACGCAGCCGAAAAGTTCCTGCAGTTTGGCGGCCAGCCATGGGCCGCCGTCGTCACCATACACAATGGGGCGCATGGCTCCTGACGGAACCTGCCACTCCGGGGGAGCCTGCCGGTCAAGCATGCGGTGCAGATTGCCCGGCAGCAGCCCGCGCAGGGCATCGCACAGCCGTGCCGGGGCGAGCGTTGCCAGCGCGTTGGCGCGCGACTGTTTTTCGCTCTGCCCAAGGGCCTGCGCCAGCGCGGGCGCAAGCCAGTCCTCCAGCCCAGCCAGCAGGGCCGCGTCCGAAACATCCGGCCATGCGTCTCCCTCAAGTTCGCGCATCAGGCTTACCCGTGCGCGCCACTGGCGTGCCGATTCGTCCCATGGCAGACATTCCAGCCCTTTGCTCCGCACATGTTCGCACAGGGCCGTAGCGCACTGATCGGGCAGGGGGCGGGGCAGGGGGGCGTCTTCCAGCACCAGCGCGCCAAGGCTGCGCTGGCGTCTTGCGCTGACCAGCCCTGCGTCGGAAACCGAAAGCCTGTCTTCGCTACGGATGTCCGCGCTGAAAAGTTCCGTCAGATCCTGTTTCGCCAGCGAAGCCGCAAGGCGTATACGTCCGTGCGGGGCGGCTCCGTCCACCTCCGCCACAGCCAAAAAATCCTGTCGTGCAAGCGGGTCGTCGCTCGCAAGCTGTGCTGCCCGGCCGCTGCGCAGCAAAAAGGGCGTGCTGGCTGCAAGACCGCCGCTGGTTTGCTGCCCGTCGCCCTGGCGCATGGCGACCTGCTCCGGCCAGGCAACGGCAATAAGCCGACCAAGATTGGCCGCCTGCCCCAGCGCCTGGGAAAAGAGATTGTCCCCGTGTTTCAGCTGGCTTTGCTGGCCGCATGACGAACCGGGTTTTGAGCCAGCCTGCGAGCATGGTTTGTCCGTCCGCCCCGGCTGGCGCGCAAGCCGCTGGGCCAGACTGCGCAGACGTTCACGTGCCGCGTCAGCGTTTTTGACCGCACCGGTATCGCGGCAGAGCCAGTCAAGGCGACGCAGTACGTCGCAACCGGCTCCGGCTGCGGACATGCCGCTGCCTTGCTTGCCGGTTGCGCGCGCAAGGGGGTCGCGCTCTTCGAGCAGGGCCGCCGTGCAGGCTGCCAGAGGGGCAAGGCCGTTGTCGCGGCCCCACAGCAGCAGTCGGGCTGTACGCGGGGCAAGGGGCAGGGCGGCCATCTGCCGCCCAAGGGCTGTTGGCCGCAACTGGGGGTCAATGGCCCCAAGTGCCTGCAGGCTCGCTTGCGCCACCGTCATGCGGGCGGCTGGCGGCGTATCCAGCCAGGGCAGGCATGCGGGATCCGTTACGCCCCACACGGCCAGTTGCAGCGCAAGGCCGCTAAGGTCGGCGTCGAGAATTTCCGGCCGGATGTGTGGGCGCATGCCGTGCTCCTGCTCTTTTGCCCACAGGCGGCAGCAGATGCCTGGTTCAATGCGCCCTGCGCGTCCCGTACGCTGGGCGGCGCCCGCCAGCGAAACACGCTCCGTTACCAGACGCGTCAGGCCGCTGGCCGGGTCAAACCGCGCCAGACGGGTCAGGCCGCTGTCCACCACCAGCCGCACGCCTTCAATGGTCAGCGAGGTTTCGGCAATGGAGGTGGCCAGCACCACTTTGCGCAGGCCCTTGACCGCAGGCGCAATGGCGGCGTCCTGCTCCCGTGCGGAAAGGTTGCCGTAGAGCGGGCACAGCGTCGCATCCGCTGGCAGCGTGCCTTCAAGCAGGGCCGCAAGGTGGCGTATTTCTCCCGCTCCGGGCAAAAAGGCCAGCAGGCTGCCCTGTTCGGTCTGCAACAGGTGGGCAATCACGTCGGCCATATGCCGCCACAACAGGGGACCCGCCCCTGCCGTGGATGCCGGGCCGCCGCCCACCACCTGTCCGGCCCGGATTTTGGGCGGCAGGTGGCGCAGCTCTACAGGATAGGTCTTGCCCTCGCAGGCGACGGCGGGGCAGTTGCCAAGCAGCGCGGCTACGGCAGCCACATCCAGCGTGGCAGACATGACGAGCAGCCGCAGGTCGGGGCGCAGTGCCGACTGGCTTTCAAGGCAAAGGGCAAGGCCCGTGTCGGCGATGAGCGAGCGCTCGTGAAATTCGTCAAAAATAACGCAGGCGACGTCCGGCAGGTCGGGGGCCTGCTGCAGCATGCGGGTAAGCACTCCTTCGGTGACGACCTCAACACGGGTGTCTGGCCCCACGCGGCTTTCGTCCCGCATGCGATAGCCAACAAGCCCGCCGGGCTGCCCACCCGTCAGAGCCGCCATATAGCGGGCCAGCGCCCGCGCCGCCACCCGCCGTGGTTCAAGCAGCAGAATGCGGCGGCCCTCAAGCCATGGCTGGTTGACGAGCCACAGGGGCACGCGGCTGCTCTTGCCCGCGCCGGGCAGGGCGCTGAGCACCAGATTGCGGCCTTGCGCCAGCGCATCAAGAATTTTTTGGCGCGAGACGTCGAGCGGGCAGGGGGGCAGGGACAAATCGTCAAGTAGGGCTGTGGAGTGCGCTGGGCGGTCGGTCATGGCAAAAGGCCGCAGGGCTGAGGGTAAATACAGAGTAATAGGCGCATTTTTACTGGTAATCCAATGCGTGTCAGTGTATTGACACAGGAAAGGACATGCACGCGGAGAATGCACACATGGAGTTGAATACCAGCGGCATTATCGGCCAGAGCACGACTCTGGCTGAAGTCTTCAAGGTTCTCGGCAAAGTTGCGCCGACAGACAGCACTGTGCTTGTAACCGGTGAATCGGGAACTGGCAAGGAATTGCTTGTGCGCGCCCTTCACGCCAACAGCCGCAGGGCTGACAAGCCCTTTGTGCCCATCAACTGCGGGGCCATACCTAAAGAACTGCTTGAAAGCGAACTTTTCGGACACGAAAAGGGCGCCTTTACGCACGCCATCCGCTCCAGGCCTGGCCGGTTTGAAATGGCCGACGGCGGAACGATCTTTCTTGATGAGATTGGCGAGATGGAGCTGAGCCTGCAGGTCAAAATCTTGCGCGTGCTGCAGGAAAAAGAAATAGAGCGCGTGGGCGGCACGGGCAGCAAAAAGGTGGATGTGCGCATTGTGGCCGCCACCAACCGCGATCTTGAGGCAGAAGTTGCCGCCGGGCGCTTTCGCGAGGATCTCTATTATCGCCTGAACGTCATTCCGCTGCATCTGCCGCCTCTGCGGCAGCGCGGCAACGACGTGCTGCTGCTCGCCCGATACTTTCTCAACCATTTTTGCGTCAAAAAAAATCGCGTGCCCCTTGGGCTGGACGAAACCACCCGGCGTATCCTGGCTGCCTACGCCTGGCCGGGCAATGTTCGCGAGCTTGAAAACTTCATGGAACGCCTGAGCATCCTTGTGGACGGCGACACGGTTTGCATGGAGGATCTGCCGCCCAAGATACTGGACCATGTGGGCGACGTCTCGCTGCTGCCCCCTGTGGATGAAGACCCCCCAGCAGTGGCTGCGGAACAGCCCCCGGCTGCCCATGGAGAAGCTGCCGCCGTCGCGGGGGCGGACGCCAGCGCTGCAGTTGCAGGGGCGGCCACGGCTGCCGCGTCACCGCCCGATGCGGCTGCGCCAGTGGCAGCTGGCGGGGTGTTTGTGTGGCCCAATCTCGGCGTTTTGACAGAACACGGGCTGAACCTCAAAGATTTTTTGGACACCATTGAGAACCGCCTTATTGATGAGGCGCTGGCCAAGGCGGAAGGCGTTAAAAACCAGGCCGCAGAGCTTTTGGGCATCAAGCGGACAACGCTTATTGAAAAGCTCAAAAAGCGTGGTTCTTAGCGGCATAAAATTTGCATGAATTCTTGCGGCTCACATGCCACGACTTTTCCTGCGAAGTGCAAGTGAAAACACAACTTTTTGCCGCCGCGCCACGGCCTCATATCTCCACCCGCAAGGGTGCGCCTGCCAAGCCCCTCTTTTGCCTGGGGCCTTTGCTGTTTTTGCTGAGCTTTTTGCTGCTTGCCCAGCCCGCCCACAGCATGAGCTGGAGCTGGACCCCCCTTGACGAAAACGGCGGGGCCCCGTCAGCCACTCACCCCGCCAGCGAACGTCTGAGCCTGAATCTTGACAACCCCGGTCAGGTGCGCAGACTTGTGCGCAGCGGCACCAATACCCTGCTGCTTTTTCTTGAAGGCCCCGCACCCGAGCTTGTGCGTCATGGGGCGGCGCCCGCGCCTGGGGCGATGCTCGAAAGCGTTGGCGTTTCCAACGGGCAGGTGCGCATTACCCTTTCGCCCAGGGCTGTGAACCATGTGATGCGGCGGTCGTCGCCTGCGGTTCTGGACATAGAAATTTTTGCCGCCGGGGCACAGCACGAGGATGCTGCCGCCCGTCAGGGGGGGCTTAACCAGACCTCTGGCGATGACGTTGCCAGCTCTGACGGACAGGAACCTTCGTTTGCGGTTAATTTGCCGGCTGAAGCCGCCAAAGGCTTTTTGCGTAGCGCCGTCGCAATGCTGGAGGATGTCCAGCGGGGCGTCCGGGCCATGTCGGCCTCTGACATGATGTCGGCTGCCAGGGCCCGTATGGAGGGCTTTGGCCAGTCATTTTTCAACTTTTCCGCTACTGATGCCGCCATTGCGGCGGAGGTTCCCGCACAGCGGACAGCGGCGGGCGCAGGCGGTTCGACGCTGCAGGGGCCGAGCCTGATGAGTAGGGTGAACCCCGGCGGGCCGGAAAACTGGCCTGACGAAAAGGGGCTCTCCACCTCTATTCCCGTCAATGCTGCACCGGCCGCACCGGCTGCATCGGCAACGCCAGCGGCAGCTGCTCAGGGCGCTGTCTCGGCAGGCTCCATCCAGCCCGCGCAGCCCGCGACTCAGGCGGCGCCACAGCCCGCGTTGCCCGCGTCCCCGGCCCGGCCTGCAAATGCCCCGGCTGCCGCAGCCCTGCCCGCGCAAACGCCAGCTCCCGCTCCCGCGCAGGCCCCGGCCCAACCTCCTGTGCAAATGCAGGCCGCCCCTGCGGCTTCTCCGGCAAAACCTGCCGACATCATTGGCAATGTATCTGGCAAGGTCAGCGGTGACATGGTGGGGCTGCCCAGCCCGGCCGACAAGGGCGGGCACGGCGGCGGAGGCGGCGCGCACGGGGCCAAGGAAGAACCCGCCCGCCCCGTGGTCTATGTGGACGAGCAGGGCAACCCTGTGGAAAAGCCCGCTGATCCGCTCAAAATGATGGACGATGTGGAACGCCTCATCAAGGAACGCAAATTTGTCGAGGCGTTGCCCCAGCTGGAAAAGCTCAAGGAGATGCCCTCGCTCAGCGCCGAATTGCGTGAAAAAACGCTGTACTACATAAGCGACTGCACCTGGGCCAGGTATTCAGACAATCCTCTGGCGGGGTTTGAACCCATTGTTTCCGCCACCAGCGAGGCCATGAACTTTAACCTGCGTTCCATACGCGTGCCCGAAGCCCTGTTGCGGCTGGGGCTTGTGAACGTCAATGTGGGCAATCTGGTGGACGCCAGCGGCTACATAGTGGCCATGTACCGGCGGTATCCCGATTATCCCGGCGTGGCGCAAGGCTTTACAGCGCTGGGCAAGGCGCAGCTCAAGCGCCACATGGACGCGCAGGCGGAAGTGTCGTTTGCCATGGTGCTCGACAAGTATCCGGAATCTTCCTTTTTGCAGGAGGCCTCCGTGGGGCTGGCCCAGGCCTTGAGCAACCAGCACAAGTATCAGAATGCACAGGTTATACTGGACTTTATCAGCAAGCGTTGGCCCCGCTATTATATTGAAGACCCGTTGTTTCTCTTTTTGCAGGCTGGCAATGACGAGGCCTTGAACCGGCCCGCCGACGCCCTCACCCTGTACTGGCTGTACTATAACCTCGTGCCTGCGCAAAAGGGCAACGACGAGCTGCTTTTCAAGATGGGCGACATGTACGCCCGCCTTGGCAACAAGGCCGCCGCCGATTTTCTTTACACTTATCTGACGCGGCTTTTTGCCGACAGCCCCGTTGCGCGGATGGCCAACCTTCGGCTTGCCGAGGGCGGCATATATGACGCGCCCATCAATTACGAAGCCATGAGTCAGGTTTTTGCCAGAGCTGCCAGCGGCAACTTGCAAAAGGTATATACAGACCTTGCCGCAGCCTCGCGCACCGCGCCCGAGTCGGTCACCGCGCGCATCAAGGAGGCCATGTGGCTTTACTGGAGCAAACGTTACACCGAGGCCATGGGCAAGGCCGCTGATTTTATTGACAGCTACCCCGAAAACGTCAACGTGGCGCAGGCCCGCGACATCATCTGGCTGGCCTTTCAAAAAGAGTTGGCCAACTCCATGGCCGAAAAAAACTACGGCCGCATTCTTATTCTCTGGAACGGTTTTCCGCTGGTGCGCGAGCGGTATGGAGCCATTGACCCCCGCATGCGTTACGCCCTTGCCCAGGGCATGCTTGAGCGCGGAGAGGAAAAACCAGCCCTCGACATGATGGCCGAATTTTTAAAGTCGCCCATGGATCCGCAGTACGGCGAGGCGGCCTTTACGGAATTTTTCAATCGTTACCTCAAAGCCGGGGACTGGGCCAAAATACTTGATCTCGGCAAAATTGTGTCCACCTGGCCGCTCAAACCCCAGCTGCGCAGCCAGCTTGATTACGCCATGGCGCTTTCGGCCCAGAATCTCAACCTGACCGGCCCCGCGCTTGCCATGTGGCGCAACCTTGCAGACCGGCAGGATATTCCCGTGTACCAGCGGGCTTACGCCACGTATTTTCTGGCCCGCGATGCGGAGCAGCGCAAGGACATCCGTAATTCCTACACGCTGAACCGTAAGGTTATCGAGCTGTTTACCCAGTTGCAGGACGAGCGCTCGGACAAGGCGGATCCGCAACGCATCAAGGACGCCATGCTCTCGCTTATGGATATCTGCGAAGTGGCCAACCGCGTGCCTGAAGCGCTGGAATGGCTTGCGCGGTATAATGCCTTTGTGCCGCAGAATTCGCCGGAGTATCCCGGGCTGCGCTTCCGCGAGGCGCGGTTGTACCGCAAGCTCGGCGACGCCACGCGGGCGCAGGCTCTGCTTGAGGATATTGTGCGCAACTATGCCGATTCTCCTTTTGCCAAGGCCGCCACTGCGGAACTGCATACCTTTGAAGTGTCGCGCGACCTGCAAAACTACCTGCCCGGCGGGGCTGGCAGTCAGGCCGCACCTGCGGGCAAGCCTGCGGGTAACCCCTGATTTAATCCGTCAAAATACGGCGCGTACGGGTGCTGGCTGTCTCCTGACGCGCGCCGGGCGTGCTCTGCGTTTGCGCCGCGCCACGCCCTCGCCGCAGACCTTGCAGAGCGTTGGCATACTTTGTTCCGCTCGCCGTTTGTGTGCCGGGGGGGGAGTTTTGCGGTTTTGTGGCAAGGCTGCGAGATGCGCATTGCATGAGGTTTGTGCTTGGAATATAGTAAAACAATACTAGAGGCCTTGCGGTTATCCGTGGCCTGATGCATGCAGATTGATGCAATATGATAGGGCGATATAGCTGCCTGCGTTGGCGGTTTGCGCCGTCAGCCTTGGAGGTGCATATGAACAGAGTACTTTTTTGCTTTGCACTCAGTCTGGTTGCCTTGACGGCAGGATGTACCGGTGCGCTGCAAAGGGGAATGCAGGGCAATGCCTACGTTTCCACTGCCCGCCCCGCCATCAGCATGCAGGCGGTCAATATGCCCCTGCTCACCGGCGGAGAGGGCAAGGCCAAGCTTGACGGTGCTGGCATGCTTGGCGGCCTGTTTCTCAATTCATGGGTAGCGGTGTACGGCAAGGGCGACCCTCAAAGCCCCATGGCCATCGTCGCCATGGCTGAAGTGCCGCGCGGCTGGTACTGGGACAGCGACGGTCAGCGTCCCTTTAGCGTCGACCGGGGCGTCGAGGTATTTAATAATGACGGCTACGCAGCCTGCACCTACATTGCAGACAGCAAAAGAGACGCCTTTACCACTCTTGCCGGGCTGAACGACGAGGCCAAGCCCATGCGCTGGCTGGTGCGCAATTTTGCAGCCAGATACAATTTTAATGACACCAAGGTAGTCATGGAGTACAGGGAACCCCTGCCCGAAAATCTGGCAGGGCAGGAGACCCTTACCGAGAGCATGACTGACCAGCTCAAGGCCTTTGAAAAGCGCGCCAGCGCCGCATTTGCAGTGGCATCGCTGCCGCAGAACCTTGCTGGCATAAAGCCGGTATACGCCAGAGATGTCCGCTGGCAGTACCTTGATCAACGCTTTTGGGGAACGGTGTCAAAGTATGAGGTATTTGACACAAAGTAGCGCCTGATATTGGCAATCTGTCATAGAACAGGCATGCCGCAAAGACGGCCGTTTGAGAAGTTTTTTTCAAACGGCCTTTTTCAATTTTGCATATGTTGCGCGTGCATCGACTCCTGAAAACTGCAACAAGTTATTACATTCCGGATTAGTGGTTATGCAAAATTTGCAGTTGAATTTTATATTATAGGGTATAGTACATTGACGAAACAATAGCTGCTGTGTATGTTCTCCCCACCAGGGCAGGGGGGTGACCGACTGTTCTGTCAGTGAACCAATCAGGCGGGTTCGCAGCGCGTCAGATTGAGTATGTTGAAGACATAAAAGGGGTAATTATGGACGATTATCTGAAAGAAGCGCTGGAAATTACCAGAGCGCAAGCTGGCGTTCGAGTAATGAGTGAAGAAGAAATAGCCGCCTTTATACAGAAAGTGGCTCAGGGGATCAGGGCTGTTGCAGAGGGCGAAGCGCCCGTTGAACTCGACAGCGGTGAAATGGCTGTCGAAGCCCGCAAGTCCGTCAAAGAAAAGTCCGTTACCTGCCTCGAGTGTGGCAAGAGTTTCAAGATTCTTACCAAGCGTCACCTGGCAAGCCATGGTATAACCTCTGCCGAATACCGCGAAAAGTGGGGCTTTAAAAAAGACGCACCTCTCGTGTGCAAAGCCCTGCAGCGCGAGCGCCGCAAAAAGATGAAAGACATGAAGTTGTGGGAAAAACGCCGCAAAGTTCAGTAGTTTTCGCAGAATGCCCGCCGCAAAGGCGGGCATTCTGCGTACTGACGGAGTCAACGTGCGCCAATCCGCTAAACGCGGTCCCTCGTCGGTTTGAAGGCCCACCCGTAGGTTGGGCTTTTTTTTTGGCCGGAAAAGTGGCATGTTGCGAACCTGAACAGCAGTATTGGCTGCCTGTCAGAGCGGTTTTAGCCGGTATCAGTATTTTGCTCTGCATCATCGTTTTTTCAGGATTGCGATATGACTGAATCTCTGGCGGTTGCAACGCCCGCCCAGGCCTTGGCCCTGCTTTCCTTACCACAGGGAGAGCTCTTTGCCAGGGCCACTGCGCTGCGTGAGGCGTCATTTGGCCGCAACATAGTTTTGTGCGCCATCATCAATGCCAAAAGCGGCAACTGCAGCATGGACTGCCGTTTTTGTTCCCAAAGCAGGCATAACCACACGCCCATTGAGGTTTTTCCTCTGCTGCCCGACAGCGAGCTGCGCGAGCGTATTTTGCAGCTGGCGGCCCTGCCGGTGGCCCGCATCGGCGTTGTCACCAGCGGCTCGGCCCTGAGCGGCCCTGAGCTGCAGCGGCTGTGCAACGTGGTTGCCTCCCTGCCCGAGCCTGTGCGCCAGCGCGTCTGCGCTTCGCTGGGCAAACTTGCGGCTGATGATTTCAGCAGTTTGTCCCGGGCGGGGCTGACCCGTTTTCATCACAATATGGAAACCTCGCGCGATTATTATGCGAGCGTCTGCACCACGCAAACCTGGGAGCAGCGCCGCGATACGGTGCGCAGGGCTGGCGAATCGGGCATGAGCGTTTGCTCAGGAGGCCTTTTTGGCCTGGGCGAAAGCTGGGAAGACCGGGTGGATTTTGCCTTTAGCCTCAGAGATATGGGCGTGGAACATGTGCCCATGAATTTTTTGCATCCGCATCCCAGGACGCCGCTTGCGGGGCAACAGCCCCTTTCAGCTGATGAAGCTCTGAGCATCATTGCCTTGTTCCGGCACATCCTGCCTGGGGCCACCCTGCGTATCTGCGGGGGCAGGCCTCTGGTACTTGGCGACAGACAAAATGAAGTTTTTGCCGCTGGCGCCAATGCCATGATGACTGGCGATTACCTGACGACCCACGGGCAAACCATAAAGCATGACCTTGAAATGATAGCCGCCCTTGGGCTTGAGGTTACGTGCGATGTCGCCTGCTAAAAATACCCTGCTGCCCCTGCGCCCTCTCCGGGGTCTGTTTGTAACCGGCTCTGGTACGGATGTGGGCAAGACCGTAGCCACGGCGGCGCTGCTGCGGGCCCTGCTGCTGGCCAACGTAAGAGTTCAGGCCATCAAGCCGGTGCAGACGGGCGTCGCGCCAGCAGAGGCGCGCACGGCCCCACTGGCTGACGCGCGGGTTTACGCCGAAGCCGTGGCAGGTCTGCCTCAGGCGGCATCCATGCAACCGCCCACAGCCCTGCGTTGTTTTACCCTGCCCGCCTCGCCGCATCTGGCTGCGGCGCGTGAAGGCGCGCACCTGACCTGCGCCGGGCTGCGCAACGATATTGAGGCCCGCTGGCAGTCGGGCGCTGCGGACATGCTGCTGCTCGAGGGGGCAGGCGGCCTGCGCGTGCCCCTCAACAAACGCGAGGACATGCTTGACCTCATGGCGGCGGTGAGTTTGCCCGTGCTGCTGGTGGGCGGCAACTATCTGGGCGGTCTCAATCATATTTTGCTTTCGCTTGACGCCTTGCGCCACAACGGTCTGCAGGTGGCCGGGATTGTGCTTGCGCCCCCGGTCGACCCGGCTGCCGGTTGCCCCGGCGTGGATGTGCAGGCCATGCTTGCCGATAACGCCGCCATGCTGCGCGAGCGCATGCAGCAGCAGGGTATTGAGGCTCCGCTAGTGGAGCTGCCCCGTCTGGCGCGGCTTGACGCCGCAGGCTGGCAGACGCTGGCCGAGCGCCTCACGCCGCTGGTCGGGCATGTGCTGCCCAAATGCGGGGATTGCGAAGCGGAGATTGTGCGCCGCGACCATCAGGTCATATGGCATCCCTACGCTTCGGCCATGCAGCCGCCGCTGCTCAGCGCTGTTGCGCGCACGCGGGGCAACCGCATTGTGCTGGCGGATGGCAGGGAGCTTGTGGACGGAATGTCGTCCTGGTGGGCCGCGGTGCATGGGTACAACCATCCCCGGTTGATGGAGGCCCTGCACGCCCAGGCCGGGCGCATGCCCCACGTGATGTTTGGCGGCCTGACGCACGAGCCGGCAGTTGCGCTGGCCGAAAAGCTGCTGCAACTCATGCCTGACGGGCTTGAGCGCGTCTTTTTTGCCGATTCCGGCTCTGTGGCGGTCGAGGTGGCCCTGAAGATGGCCCTGCAGTACCAGCAGGGCCGGGGAGAAACCCGGCGCACCATGTTTTTGACGCCGCGCGGCGGATACCACGGCGACACCTTTGGGGCCATGTCGGTATGCGACCCGGTCACGGGCATGCACAGCCTTTTTACCGCCATGCTGCCCCGGCAGATATTTATGGAGCGGCCCGGCTGCCGTTTTGATCAGCCCTTTGACCCCGCCAGCCTTGATGATGCCCGCCGCAGCTTTGCCGAACACGGGGCGGAGATTGCCGCCGTTATTCTGGAGCCGGTTGTGCAGGGCGCTGGCGGCATGTGGTTTTACCATCCGCAGTATCTGCGCGGTCTTGCCCAGCTGTGCCGCGATGCGGGCGCGCTGCTGATATTTGACGAGATAGCCACAGGCTTTGGCCGCACGGGCAAGATGTTTGCGGCGGAATGGGCTGGCCTTTCGCCTGATATTTTGTGCTGCGGCAAGGCGCTTACGGGCGGGGTGCTCACGCTTGCAGCCACGGCCTGCAGCGGCGAAGTGGCGCAGGGCATCTGCGGCGGCGGCAACGTGTTTATGCACGGCCCGACCTTTATGGCCAACGCCCTTGCCTGCGCCGTGGCCTGCGCAAGCCTTGAACTGCTTGAAGAAGAAGGCTGGCGGCAGCGGGTGGCTCAGCTTGAGGATGGCCTGCGCAAGGGCCTTGCCCGCTGCGCGGGGCTGACGGGCGTGGCCGATGTGCGGGTTCTGGGCGGCATTGGCGTTGTGGAAACGCGCGAGCCGGTCAATGCGCAGGCCTTGCAGCGGTATTTTGTGGAGCACGGCGTCTGGATCAGGCCGTTCAACCGCCTTGTTTACCTGATGCCGCCGTACATAAGCCCGGCGGAGGATGTGGAACGGCTGTGCTCGGTAGTGACAGGGGCCTTGAGCGCGGGAGTGCATGTGCAGTAAGGCGCACGTACGGCAGCCTTGCCCGTATGACGCGGTGCGCTGGGCATGTCGGCGCGGACGGGCGCGGGCAAGTTATTTGTCGGTCGGCGGCGGGGGGACAGGCAGCCCCTTGAAGATGATCCTTGTGGCGGCGGCATCGGCAAGGTCCCCAAGATCCATGAGCTTTTCGAGCAGTTCGAGCAGGTAGTGGCGGTCATTTTCGCAACCGTCTTTAAAGTCCGCTTCAAGTTCGCCGCTACGGATGTAATTTTCGAGTTCTGTAAGATCGTTTGCCGTAAGCATTAACAGTCCTTTTGCAGTGAAATAATGCAGCGTTGCGTGAGATCGCGGGTCATTTGTTCGACCTGCGTGATTTCTTCACGGGTGATGTTGTCGTAATGAACGCCCGCGCTGACGCATACGGCGCAGTTGAGCGCCTGGGCCATGCTCTCGGCCATGTACTGCGCCAGGTCGGCCTCCTTGTGGCCGGGCAGACCCAGAAGCTGAACCTGAATTTGCGCATCGTGCTGCGCCTGCCCCTGTGCCTGCCCCTGCACTGGGGGGTGATCAGCCACAGGCGCGGCAAGGGCTACCGCGCCGATATGGGTTGCTCCGCCCCCGCAGAGTACCTGCAGGTCGCGCCCCTGGCGAAATACGCGCAGATGTATGGTTAACCGGCCTCGCTGGGCGGTAAATCGCATGCTGGTCCTGCCGTGCTGGCTGGTAGTGATGTTTGCCTCGGGTTGTCGCAAAAACAGAGGCAACTACGGGGCTCCCCCTTGTTGCCTGTCGCTACGGGCAGGCAAGGCCGCCCTACGCAGGGCGGAATTGTTGTGATATATCCAATGCGGCCAGCCGCCGCAAGGCTGCAGGCTGGCCCGCTGTTTCAGGCTTGACGCCCCTGCTGGCGGTCCGTAACATTTTGCCAATTCTATGTTGTATGGAGAACGCATGACCCTTGATCCTACCAAGCACCCGGACTGGCAGATTGCCCTGGATGCGGAAAAGAATATGAAAACCTTTGAGGCCCTCACAGCAGAGATGGGCCTGGAGCCTTCAGAAGTTCTGCCCTACGGGCGATACATGGGCAAAATTGAGCAGCAGGAAGTGCTGAACCGACTCGAAAACCGCCCCAACGGTAAATATGTTGACGTTACGGCCATTACGCCCACGCCGCTTGGCGAGGGCAAGTCAACCACCACCATTGGTCTGGTGCAGGGCCTTGCCCGGCGCGGCCTGCGGTCTTCGGCGGCCATACGGCAACCCTCGGGCGGCCCCACCATGGGCATGAAGGGCTCCGCCGCTGGCGGCGGGCTTTCGCAGTGCATCCCGCTGACGCCGTATTCCCTCAATTTTACGGGCGACATTCATGCTGTCGGCGCAGCGCACAACCTCGCCATGACGGCCCTGACGGCCCGTATGCAGCACGAGCGCAACTACGACGACGCCACGCTTGAGCGGCTCTCGGGCATGCGCCGGCTGGATATCGACCCCACGCGCGTGAGCACCGGCTGGGTGATGGATTTTTGCGCCCAGGCGCTGCGTAACGTCGTCATTGGCATGGAAGGCGACGGCAGGCGCAACGACGGTTTTATGATGCGCTCGCATTTTGACATCACCGTGGCTTCCGAGGTCATGTCCATTCTTTCGGTCGCGCGCGATCTGGCCGACCTGCGTCAGCGCATGGGCCGCATGGTTCTGGCCCTTGACCGCAACGGCAGACCCGTGACCACTGCTGACCTTGAGGTGGACGGGGCCATGACCGCCTGGCTTGTAGAGGCCATCAAGCCCAACCTTATCCAGACCATCGAGGGCCAGCCCGTGCTGGTGCATACAGGCCCCTTCGGCAACATCGCTCTGGGCCAGAGCTCGGTTATCGCCGACAGGGTGGGCCTCAAGCTGGGCGACATCCATGTGACGGAATCCGGCTTTGCCGCCGAAATGGGCTACGAAAAATTCTGGAACCTCAAGTGCCATTACAGCGGGCTTGCGCCTGATGCGGCGGTGATTGTGGCCACTGTGCGCGCCCTTAAGCATCACGGCGGCGCGCCGCAACCGCGCCCCGGCCAGCCCCTGCCCGAGGAATACCTGCGTGAGGACGTGGGCCTGGTGGAGGCCGGGTGCATCAACCTGCTGCACCATATCGGCATTGTGCGCCGCTCCGGCGTGCCCTCGGTTGTGTGCATCAACAAGTTTTATACCGACAAGCCCGCAGAAATTGCCGCTATCCGCCGTATCTGCGAAAAAGCCGGGGCCAGCGTGGCTGTGTCGGAACATTGGGAAAAAGGCGGCGAAGGCGCGCTGGAGCTGGCGGACGCCGTTATGGACGCCTGCAATTCGTCCAGGCGCGGCTTTCGTCCGCTCTATGACTGGAAGCTGCCCCTTGCGGAACGCATTGTCTGCATTGCCCGCGAGGTCTACGGCGCGGACGGGGTCGATTTTGAACCCATGGCTGCCCAGCGGCTCAAGAGCCTGCAGGAGCGGCCAGACGCGGACGAGCTTGGCGTATGCATGGTCAAAACCCAGTACTCGCTTTCGGACGACGCCAAGCGCAGGGGCGTGCCGTCGTCGTGGCGGCTGCACGTGCGCGATGTGCTGCTGTTTGGCGGCGCTGGGCTTGTGGCCCCGGTGGCGGGCGATATCAGCCTTATGCCGGGTACGGGCTCCAAGCCCTCGTTCCGTAATATCGATGTGGATGTAACCACCGGGCGGGTCACCGGCCTGTTCTAGCCACCAGTGATTCTGACCGCATGCGATCTATACCCGCGTTATCTGCCCTGTTTTACCGGATAACGCGGGTATAGATTTCCATAAGTAAAATTTTTTTAAAAAAAAGATTTTTGAGTAATATATCTTATTCATAGGGGATTGTAATACTTGGCTTTAGATAACCTGAATTCCTCTCTTGAAAAAAGCCACAGATTCAATACTATTAATAAAATATTTCCGCTGTATAGAGCCATTGGGAGGCCCCATGGAAGTTGTGCTCAGAGGCGTGCGAGGCAGCATAGCCACGCCAGCTCCGGCCATGTCTTTTTACGGTGGCAACACCTCATGTGTTGAACTGCACACCGACAGCGGGGTGCTTGTTTTTTTTGATGCAGGTACAGGCTTGCGCGAGGCAGGCGAAAACCTGCCGCCAAGCGGAACCTGCCATCTTTTTATTTCGCACGGGCATACCGACCACATCCAGGGGCTCGGCTTTTTTCGTCCCTTGCATTCGTCCCGCTGGACCACCCACATCTATATCCCCGTCTGGCTCGAAAACGTGCTGGACAACCACTTTGCCCACGGCATGTTTCCCATTGCCTTCAGCGACTTTGCCGGAACAGTGGTGCGGCACTGCCTTGAACCAGGGGATGCGGTAACCATTGACGCGGCCACCACCATCACGGCCATAGCGGCGAATCATCCCGGCGGCGCGCTGGCGTACAAGGCATGCGGCGACGGCGCAGTTTTTTTGTATAGCGGCGACTACGAGATTACCCGTGACGACAATGTGCGGCAGGCCACGCGCGCAATGCTTGAAAATGTTGATCTGGCCGTTGTGGACAGCATGTACAGCACGTCCAGCTATATCGAGGGATGGGGGCACTCCCGCTGGGAGGACTGGCGCGATCTTGGCCTTGAGGCGGGGGCTGGCTGCGTTGTCCTTTCGCACCATTCGCCCCAAATGACCGACAGGCAGATAGACGTGCTGCAGCGCGAGGCTCTGCAGAGTTGCCGTCTAAACGGCCTGCGCCTGTGTTTTGCGCGCGAAGGCATGCGCTTTGACCTGCCCATGGGCAAAGACCGCACCTGCAACGAATGCTCTCTTGTGCAGTTCAGCGACTGGCTTGACAAATTTGTTGACGACCTGTCGCAATACCAGGATGAAAATACGCTGCTGGACCGCATACTTGCAAAATCGCGCGAAATCACCAACGCCGACGCCGGTACTATTTTTCTTGTGGACGGCGAAGACCTGCTTTTTGCCTACACCCACAACGACAGCCTGTTTTCTGTCAACACCGCTTCAAAGTTCGCCTATTCATCGGCACGGCTGCCCATCAACACCCACTCCATTGCTGGCTATGCCGCCTGCACAGGCGAGCTGCTCAACCTTGCCGATGTGCGGGCGCTGCCGTCTGGTCTGCCGTTTTCGTTTCGCGATGATTTTGACAAGGTTACGGGCTACCGCACCGAATCAATGCTGGTGGTTCCGTTTCATGATCACGCTGGCCGCGTCTCGGGCGTCATGCAGCTCATCAACAGTCTTGACCCGCGCACGTGCAGGCCGCGCAGGTTTACGCACGATATGGAAGGGCACATACGGGTGCTGGCGCGCGAGATCGCCAACGTCCTTGAGCGCAGCCACCTTGTGCGGACGAGCATCAACAGGCTTATCCGTCTTGCTTCGGTGCACGACCCGCTGGAAACCGGCCCCCATGCCGAACGCGTAGGGGCCATCGCCGCAGAAATGTATCAGGTAAGGGCCAATCAGCTGAATCTCGACCCTGACGTAACCCTGCACGTAAAAAGCCAGATACGCCTTGCCGCCATGCTGCACGACATTGGCAAGGTAGGCGTGAGCGACCTGCTGCTGAAAAAGCCGGGCAAGCTCACCGACGAAGAAATGTCCGCCATGCGGGCGCATACCATGATCGGGGCTGGCATACTTGCGGCAGAAGCCCAGGGTGGTGGTTTTATGGCTTTTGCCCGCGACATTGCGCACCACCATCACCAGAAATGGAACGGCCAGGGCTACGCCGGTCCCAGCGACGCGGGCAGGCTGTCTGGCGAGGATATCCCCATTGCGGCCCGCATCACGGCCATTGCGGATGTTTTTGATGCGCTGGTTTCGCCCCGCTCGTACAAGGCCGCCTGGCCCCACGCAAAGGCTCTGGCGCTGATGCGCGAGGAGGCGGGCAAGCATTTTGACCCCAACCTGGTGGCCTGCCTTGAAGAAGTAATGGATGTCGTGGCCAAGATTTACGAGCGTTTTCCCGATGCGGAGCCGGTGCAGGTCAGCCGCGACGCCGCCTCATGAGCATAGGGCGCGCCCTGAAGCGGCTGCTGCGGCAGCCATGGCTTTTTACCGCCATGGCGGGACTGTGCGGGGGCGTGGTCATGCTGGCGCTGTATGTGGCGCAGCCTGTGGCGTTGCAGCGCCTTGACCTGAAAATTTATGACGCATTGCTGCCCCTGAGCAAGCTGAGCCAGCCATCGGCTGTACCTGTTATTATCGACATCGACGAGCAATCATTGGCCCGCTACGGCCAGTGGCCCTGGCCGCGTTATCTGGTGGCCGATCTTGTGGACAGGCTCACGCAAAGCGGCGTTGCCTCCATCGGGCTGGATATCATGTTCGCCGAGCCGGACAGAACATCACCCGCGCGCATGCAGCAGGATATTTACCGCAACAGGGGCATATCGCTTGAAATTGCTGGCCTGCCTGCAGCGCTGGCAGACTTTGACGCGCTTTTTGCCGCATCGCTGCGCGCCGCGCCAGTGGTGCTGGGCGCATTTGCACGCTACACCGGCGAGCCCGGCGGCGGCCCTCAACCCCGCCCCCCGGCCATGATCGCGCGCGGCGGCAAGGATGCCCCGCCGTATGACCAGTTTTTGCCCCTTGCTTCAGGCGCGGTTTTGCCGCTGCCGCAGTTTTTTGAACAAGCCCCGGTGGGATTTGTAAATGTTTCACCCGATGTCGACGGGCTGGTGCGGCAGATTCCGCTGCTGATCAGATTCGGCGATGCCGTTTATCCTTCGCTGGCCCTGCAGTCGCTCATGCGGGCGCTGGGTACGGACTCCCTCAGGCTGTACACCGGGCCGGACGGGCTGTTCAGCCTTGCGGCTGGCAATTTCAAGGTTCCTGTGTCGCGGGAGGGGTATATGCAGGTTCCCTTTCAGGGGGCACGGCATACGTACAGGTACATCAGTGCCGCCAGGGTGCTGGAGGGCACAGCCGACAAAACCGACCTTGGGGGCTGCATAGCCTTTGTGGGCACATCGGCCCCCGGTTTGGCCGATATACGGGCCACGCCGTTTGACAGGGTAATGCCGGGCGTGGAGGTGCACGCTGCCGCCATTGACGCCATGGTCAACGGCAACTTTGTGCACACGCCCGCGTGGGCCCCCGGCGCGCAGATGCTCATGATCGCCATTGCGACCTGTGCCGCAACACTGGCTTTTGGCTTTGCCGGGCCGAGGGTGTATGTGCCCGCCGCCGTCGCCCTTATGGGGGCGACAGTGCTTGCGTCGCGGCAGCTGTTTATGACGGGGCTTTTTCTTTCACCCCTGTATGGCCTGCTAACCTCGCTGCTGTGCGGCGGCCTGCTGCTGAGCGTGCGCTTTTGGCACGAAGAAAAGCAGAAACTTGTGCTGCGGCGGGCTTTTTCGCGCTATGTGTCGCCCGAGGTGGTCAGGCAGATCAGCAAGAGGCAGGGGGATTTGCTGGCGGGCGAAAACCGTGAGCTTTCCATCCTGTTTACGGACATCCGGGGGTTCACCAGCCTGTCGGAGTCGCTTTCGCCCCAGGATGTGGTGCAGCTGCTGAACCGGTACTTTACGCCCATGACGGCCATTGTGCGCAACCGTTGCGGCACGCTGGACAAATTCATCGGCGATGCGCTCATGGCCTTTTGGAACGCGCCTCTTGATGTGCCCGGGCACGCCGCGCTTGCGGTGGATGCGGCCCTGAGCATGCAGGAGCAGCTTGAGGCCCTGAATGCGGAAATTGAGGAGAGTTTTGGCATACGGCTGGCCATGGGGGCGGGCATCCATACGGGGCAGGCCTATGTGGGCAACATGGGCTCGGACGATCTGATCAATTACACGCTTATCGGCGACAATGTTAATCTTGCTTCACGCCTTGAGGGCCTGTGCAAGCGCTACGGCGCACCTGTGGTTGTCAGCGAGGATACGATGCAGGGCTGTGGGGAGACTTTTGCCTTTGTTCATCTTGATTTGCTGCGGGTCAAGGGTAAAACTCGGCCTGTAAGCATCTACTGGCCCATGCGTCCGGGTACGGATGAAATTTTTCAGCAGGCCATGCCGCAGTGGACAGCCGCCCGCACATGCTACGAGCGGGGCGCGTTTGCCGAGGCTGCGGCGCAGTTTGCCGCTCTGGCGGCGCGGTACTCCGGTGTGCGGCTGTTTGAGCTGTACTGCGAGCGATCACGCATGCTCGCGCAATCGCCGCCCCCGGCATGGGACGGCATCTGGACCATGGAAGATAAGTAGGTCTTTTATACTGTAGAGTTGGGGGAAATCATGATTCGATACACGCTTGGGCATGGGGCGCTGGCCCTGTGCCTTATCTTGCTGGCTGGCACCATGTGCGCGGCCAAGGATGTGGGACAGGTCATTTCCTTCAAGGCGGGTGTTACCGCCCAGCGGGAAGGGCAACCCGTCGCGCTGGGCATGAAAAGCCCTGTGGGCGACAGGGATGTGCTGTCCACCGATGCCACAGGTCGGGCGCAAATTCTCTTTGACGACGATACAACGGTTGCTCTTGGCTCCAACACGTCGCTCAGCCTTGAGACCGTGGTTGCCGAAGGCCCCAACCCCGCCTTCAAGGCTAGACTGGGTGAAGGCGTGGCCCGTTTTATAACGGGCAAGATTGTTGAAAAGAACCCTGATGGTTTTTCTGTGGTGACGCCAGACGCAACCGTGGGCATTCGGGGCACTATTTTTTCTGTCAAAGTGAGCAACGGAACCACAGTAGTTTTTGTGACCAACACGACCAAGCAGGTCTTTGTCAACGGGGTGCTGGTTCCTTCCGGCTTCAAGATGTCCCTGCCGCAGGGGACGGTAAGCCCCATGACGCCAGCTGATACCAATACCATCATGGGCAGCGTGGCAACTCGCAGTTCTGCCCCTGGCAGCCCGGCGCCTCTTGCGCCGCCCTCCACCGCATCGGTCGGCGTAACTGCTCCCACATCGTTGGCGCAGGCGCCGCTTGTGGCGCAGGCGCAGACCAACCAGCAGGGATTTGGAATAGATACGTTCCGCCATCTCAATAATGCCGTTGTATCTGGCACGTTGTCTAGCGGTGGCTATACAGGATCATTTCATTTTCTTGCTAACCTTGGCAGCGGTGCCGTGAGCAATGGAGTCATGAAGTCAGGCGACCTTGATATCCATCCGCTTACAGGAGGTTCCGGCAGCATAAGCGGCTCTAGCCTGAACGTGCAGGGATTTTCCAACGATCAGTCGATGACGGGCAACATGAACGGAACGGCGTCGAGGTCGTCATCCGGGTTATCTGTATCAGGCAGTTACGAGATCAACGCTAATGGCACCAGCAGACAATCTGGCACCTTTTCCGGCTCAGGCAGGTAGCGGCAAGTGGAAACAGTCATGAAATGTGGCCGGGTTCAGCTGTCGAAAGTTGCCTTCCGGTCGGTTGTTATAGTGGTTCTGTTCCTTTTAGGGGCAGTGGCAGCCATGGCGGCAGAGGATTCGCCCGCTCTGCGCACGGCTGTTGGCTCTGCCAAGGCTGACGCGGCAACGCTCATGCAACAGGGCAAGTACGCGTCGGCCTACGAAATGTATATGCGCCTGCTGCGCGAAACTCCGGATGATGACGAAGTCAACCTTAACCTTGCCCGCACCTCCATGCATACAGGGCGTTACAACCAGGCTGTGATGGCCTATGAGCGGCTTACGGAAAAATATCCCAGCGAGCCTGTGCTCTTTGGCGAGCTGGCCCAGGCCTACATGGCGCTTGAAGACCGCCGGAGCGCGGAAAGCGCCATGGCTACAGCGCGCGCCCTTAACCCCAATATCAACAAGGCCGACAGCGACAGGTTGCTCGACTCGCTCGAAAAGCGCTACGAGCACTGGCAGATACACGGCAAGGTGCGCAGCGGTCTGCTGTACGATTCAAACGCCACCTTTGGCCCTGCAAGTACAAGCATGGATCTTGGTTCGTGGCGTATTGACGTGCCGGATTCCGGGGCAAAAAGCACATTTGGCGCGTATCTTGGCAGTAATCTTGATGTCGCCTGGAAGGCCGAGCGCGACACCCCCTGGTGGATAGTGGGCGATGTGCAGGGGCTTGCGCGCGGCAACGGCAATGCCTCGCTTGACAACGTACACAGTCGCACTTCGGAGTGGGGCAGGGCCGCAGCGGGTTTTCGCCATCTTACGCCCACAACCATGCTGGACGTGCGGTTTAAAAGCGAGGTTTTTGACTACCAGTGGTACCAAAACGTCTCTGCCTCCGGCACGGAAGCTACCTGGCTGTGGGCTGCAACCCCGGCGTGGCACCTGATTACGCGTGGAACCCTTGATTCGCGCGCCTATTCACGAGACGGCGACCGCAACGGCGCGTACTGGACGCTAGGGCAGTACGTGCGCCGCTATTTTGGCGAGAGCAACCACGAGATAATGCTGGGTGTGAGCTACCTTGGCGGCAATACGCCTGAGAAGGCCGACTATTGCTATACCGGCATTGAAACCAGCGCTCGGGTGGTCTTTAAGCTGCCCAAGGATTTTGAGTTGTCGCCCTTCGTTTCTTTTGAAAAAGACTGGTATAACGGCCCGGCCACAGCGCTGGAAACCTCAAACCGCCTTGACCAGAAGTGGCGCACTGGCGCTGCGCTCACCTGGCGCGTTACTGAGGCCTGGTCTGTGGAAACGTCGTACCAGTACACGCACAACGCTTCTGAAAGCGCGATCTACAGGTTTGACCAGTCGCTGGTTTCACTTGGGGTTGCCTGGTCATTTTAGCCCGGCATATGACGCGCGCCAGCGAGCATTGATGATCGCAGCGCGGCGGGCTGTCTGTGCGTCTGCCCTGGTAAGGGGCGGGCGCACTTTTTTTGCGAATAGCTCACTGCTTTTTTGCACAGTAAAAAATGGCAGTACCCACAAGCCGGATAGGTTCAGTTATCGCCAAGCTACCATCAAACCATGATAGGGCTACGTGCAAGCTATCAGGCGAAGTAAAGAGAAGGCCCCGACAAATTACGTCGTATGGCTATTGTGCGTAATAAGCAGGCCCCACTGGCAGATGTATGGGCAGGCGGGCAAGAAATGTCAAAACCGGTCAGTTTTGTCTGCAATGTGCAGAAAAACTGACCGGTTTTTGGTTACGCAGAAATGTTACGGATTGGTAAGTCAAAAAACCGTCTGCGCGTGCCAGACTTAGCGGGCGCAAAGGCGCTCGGCCGGGATGATGACAAAGTTGTTGGCTTTGAGCACTTCAATGGCCTGATCGATCTTGTCGAAGCGAAAGATCATAACGGCGCTTTCGGCTTCTCGCTGCACAAAGGCGTACATGTATTCCACGTTGATGCCGTTTTTTGAAACGGTTTGCAGCACAGAATCAAGACCGCCGGGAGTGTCGGGAACCTCCACAGCCACCACGGTTGTGCGGCCAAGGGTGAAGCCTTTCTCTTTCAGTACGACCTTGGCTTTTTCATGATCGCACACAATCATGCGCAGGATGCCAAAGTCAGATGTGTCGGCCAGCGACAGAGCGCGTATATTGATGCCCGCCTCGGCCAGGGTGTGCGTAACCTCGGCCAGACGTCCGGCCCGGTTTTCCAGAAATACAGAGAGCTGTTCCGTTTTCATGACAAATCCTTTGAGTTCGTCAGGCGGGTTTAGGCCTTGTGATTGGGATCGTCAGAGGACGTGGGCTGTTTTTTGTCCTTGGGAGTAATGTCGATTTCATCCGGTTCGGACGACGCGCGGCGAAAGTTGCGGATTGCCCTGCCAAGCCCACCACCGATTTCCGGCAACTTGTTAGACCCGAAAAGAAGCAAAACAACAACCAGTAAAAGCAACAATTCAGGCATGCTTACGCCGAACATGCGGGGAGCCTCCGTTGAGAGTTGGGCAAATAATGCAAATTACACCTTAAAGATAAGCCCTGCGGAACACGAGGTCAAGGTTAATCCTGAAGCCAGCCAGTGGCTCATGGCCTCCGTCGCGGGCAGCGGGCAGACACGGCTGTGCCGGGGCGGCCTATTTGCCCATGGCGTTCATAAAGTCTTTGTTGGACTTGGTAGCGCGCATTTTGTCGAGCAAAAATTCCATGCTGTCGATGGACGACATGGGGGCAAGAATCTTGCGCAGAATCCACACGCGGTTGAGCACGTCGTCGGCCAGCAGCAGGTCTTCCTTGCGCGTACCGGTGCGGTTGATGTCGATGGCGGGGAAAACACGCTTTTCCGACAGATGACGGTCGAGGTATATTTCCATATTGCCGGTACCCTTGAACTCTTCAAAAATGACTTCGTCCATGCGGGAGCCCGTGTCGATAAGGGCCGTTGCAATGATGGTAAGGCTGCCGCCTTCTTCAATATTGCGGGCCGCGCCAAAAAAGCGCTTGGGCCGCTGCAGGGCGTTGGCGTCAAGACCGCCGGAAAGCACGCGGCCTGACGAAGGGGTAACCGCGTTGTAGGCGCGCCCCAGACGGGTAATGGAGTCGAGCAGGATGACCACGTCGCGCTTGCGTTCCACAAGGCGCTTGGCCTTTTCGAGCACCATTTCGCACACCTGCACATGGCGCTGCGGGGGCTCGTCAAAGGTGGAGCTGATAACTTCGGCCTTTTTGACCGTGCGCTCCATGTCGGTGACTTCTTCGGGGCGCTCGTCGATCAGCAGCACAATAAGGTAAACATCGGGGTTGTTGGCGTTGATGGCATTGGCCAGCGCCTGCAGCAGCATGGTTTTACCGGTGCGGGGCGGCGCCACGATAAGGCCGCGCTGTCCGCAGCCAATGGGGGCCATGATGTCGATAACCCGGTTGGAAAGGTTTTTCTCGCCATTTTCCATGACGAGCTGGCGATCGGGGTAGATAGGGGTGAGGTTATCGAAAAGAACGAGGTTTTTAGCGTGCTCCGGCGGTTCAAAGCCGATCTCGGTAACCTTGAGCAGGGCAAAATAGCGTTCGCCCTCCTTGGGAGGACGTATCTGCCCCGAAACAATATCACCCTTGCGCAAAGAGAAACGTCTGATCTGCGATGGCGATACATAGATATCGTCCGGGCCGGGCATGTAGCTGCACAGCGGCGACCGCAAAAAGCCAAAACCATCGGGCAGGATTTCTAGCACACCATCGCCGTAGATGGAGCCATTTTGCGAGGCGCAGGTAGAAAGCAGTGCAAAAATGAGCTCCTGCTTGCGCATGGAACTGGCATTTTCAATTTCATACTGCTCAGCCAGCTCCATGAGTTCTTGCATGCTACGCGTCTTCAGATCCGTGAGGCTTAAGGCGCTGTCGGTCAACAGAGTGGAAGTAGCTTTCTTTTTACGCATAACAGTCCGATATTTTGATAATACACAGGGTAACACTTACAGTATTTGTATACTGTAGTGTGGTAGGCGGATGATATTGGGAACAAAAAAGATGTGTGAAATTGCGATTAGCCCATCTTTCCTGTAATGGCAAGGAAAAAATGCGTTATGGCCCACAAAAAAGTTGGTCATGGTTCCAGAGCGCTAGCTGACAGGTTCCTGCGGGACTGGCGGCGGGGCATAAATTTCAAGCAGCTCGTCGCGTACCTTGTCTTCTCCGACGCCCAGAACTTCAGACAATTCGCCAGTAACAAGGCTCATGGCCTGCTCCTGAAGGCGTCGCTCGCCGAACGAAAGCTCCTTGCTGCGGCCTATCAGCAGCAGCTCGCGCAGCACTTCGGCTACCGTGGCAAGGCTGGGGCTTTTGAGTCGCTCGGAATATTCGCGAAAGCGGCGGTTCCAGTTCTGGCCGGTGTAGACGGCCTTGCCCGAGTCGTTGCGCAACGATTCGAGTATGACTTCCGCCTCGTCCTTTGGGGTAAGCATGCGCAGGCCCACATGGGCGGCATTGTTCACCGGAACCATCAACGTGACGTTGTTTGCCCGTATGCGCACAATATAGAGCTCACAGACAAGACCCCCAACGGTTTTGCTGTCTATGCGTTCTATTTTGCCCACACCTTGGGCAGGGTAAACAACGAGATCGTCCGAAGTGAACATGATGCCACCAACACGCCCCACAAGGGCGCAACTAAACGAGACCTGGAGCGATTTAGCTGGAAGTCGCGAATTAACTGAAAAATAGGAAGAGTCTGAAACCAACTCTTCAAACACCTTAGTCCAAGAATGGGCAAGAGTCCAGTTGAAAAAGCATTTTGCTCATATTCATGCAGCATGCCGCCGCGTAGTACAAAAAGAACTCGTGCGCACTGCAGTTTTGTCTGGGATGCAGCGCGTTGGAGCGTATTGTTGCCGCAATCGCACTCGGTACAGTTGTAATTTACATGCGCTGCGACGGCCCCGGTAAATGTCAGGCTGTTTTTTTCGAGGCCCTGACCGCGCTTTCCAGTCCTTTATCCGCAAAGGCAAACAGCGTCTCCGCTGCCTGCGACATGGATTTTTGGATATTTTGCGCATCTTCGCCCTCGGGGCGGCCAAGCACCCAGTTGGTCACATCGCCCTTGTGCGGTGGGCGGCCAATGCCCATACGCAGGCGGTAAAAATCGGGCGTGCCCAAAAGTTCGGTAATGGATTTGAGCCCGTTGTGACCGGCATTGCCGCCGCCAAATTTGAAACGAAGCTCGCCGGCGGGGATATCCAGCTCGTCGTGCACCACCACCATGTCTTGCGGCTTGAGTTTGTGCCAGGCAAGCAGGGGCTGCACGCACTGGCCGCTCAGGTTCATAAAGGTTTGCGGCTTGGCCGCAAGCCAGCAGCCCCCGAGCATTGGCAGGCGCAGACGCCACAGCTCGCACGAAAACTTGCCCCCGTTTTGCTGGCTGGCCTCCCCCTCGCGGCTGGCAAGATCCACAAGGTACGAAACAAAGTCAAAACCGCAATTATGGCGGGTGTGGTCATATTTAGCGCCGGGGTTGCCCAGCCCGACGATTACGCCTTTATAGTCCATCAGGTGCGCCTCCAGACGCGATAGAGCTGCGTTCAAGCCGCAGCGGCAGCTTGAGCCCCGCGCAAACGGCAGCGGCGGTGCAGGCCATAAAACGGCAGAGCGGGGGATTCATGGCCGCCAGATGTCCTCCTCCGGCAAGCCACACCAGACGTTTTGACGGGGCTTCAAGGGCGTCAAAGGTCGCCTGAATGACCGAGGGGGTAAACAAGGCGTCGTTGCGCGCACTGAAAAGGCACACAGGACAGCCCAACTTGTGGGACAACCGGGCGTTGAACAGGCTGGCTAGAAATTCGAGCGGATAGGTAAACCGGGCCTTGCGGCGGTCGGTTACTGTGTGCCTCGCCCCGGCGAGTATCTTGCCCGGTTCAAGATATGCGTGCAGTGGCAGGGGCAGTCTCGGCAACCAGCGGGCCAGCGCGGCAAAAATGGCGGCTATTTTTTGTCTGCGGTCGGCCATGGACGCAAAGCGCGTAAGATAAATGGCCTCGCGCATCTGCGGCAGTATGCCCGTTATGGGAAAGGCCGCCATGAGCCTGGACGAGGCTGCGGCGTGCGCCAGCGCAAGTATGCCGCCCTGGCTGTGCCCGCACACGGCAATGTCGCTGTGCCCCTCGGCCCTGAGCCAGCCCTCCGCATCCAGACCGTTTTGCAACAGGTCGCCAAAGGTAAAGCCGGTGCTGTGCCGGTTGAGGCCGTGCCCTGTCAGGTGCAGGGCCGCCACGGCAAAGCCTGACTGGCGCAGTGCCGCAAGCAGGGGCCGATACTGAAAGGGCGACAGCATGGTGCCAGGGTAAAACAGCATGACCCCGGCACCCTGGTTGGGCCAGATTTCCAGCTGCAGCTCCCGGTGGCGGGAAGGCAGTTTGCGAATGACAGTGGCGAATTTGTGCATAAAACCGCGCGCATAAAAAGGAGGCCGGCTCCGTGAGGAACCGGCCAGTACAGTCGCGCAAAGGCCGGAAACAACCGGCTTTGCAACAAGCAGTATTACTCTGCGGCCTCTTCAGCGGCATCCTTGGCCTTGGACAGAACGCTGACGATGGCAAAGTTTTGGTCGTAAACAGCCTTGACATTTTCGGGCAGCTGCAGGTCGGCCACGCAGATGGTGGTGTTGATGTCCATGGGGGTCACATCAACAACAATCTTTTTGGGCATTTCCAGGGGCTTGCTGTTCAGGCGCACGATTTCGCGGTAGGTTTCAAGCTGGCCGCCAAGCTTCACGCCGCGCGACACGCCAACAAATTCAACGGGCACGTCAACGGTGACGGGCTTGTCGAGGTCAACGCCGTAGTAGTCGATGTGGCTGAAGACCTTCTTGTAGGGATGGTACTGCACGTCCCAGATGATCACGGGATGGACGGTCTTCTGGCCGTTGTCGTCGATCTCCAGGTTGAACACGGAGGTACGGCCGGCTTCGGCATACAGCTTTTCCAGCGGCAGGGCAGGGGCCTGCACAGAGATGTTTTCGCCCTTGGCAGTGTAGAACACGCCGGGGATCAGATTTTCGGTACGCAGACGGCCGCTCGCGCCTTTGCCGCTACCCTCGCGCTTCTGCACGCTCAACGTTTTTTCAATATTCATGTCCTGCTCCTTGGCTTACCGCCGCCGAAACGTGCGGAAAAAGTTCTGTTATTATGGAACCGGCCCTTGCGGGCAGGTTTGGGTCTACACGCTTGCCGCCCTCAGCGGGCTACACAAACAACACGCTTACCGAAGAACCGGTATGAATGTTGTGAATGGTCTTGCCCAGAAGGGCAGCCACAGAGACAACTTCAAGCTTGGGACAGCGTTCGAGCTTGTCGCCCATGGGGATGGTGTCTGTGACAAATACCTGCGAGAGCGCCTCAGTGCTGTTGATGCGCTCAATAGCCGGACCGGACAGCACAGCGTGGGTGGCGCAGGCGACGATTTTGGTGGCGCCGTTTTTCAGCAGCACATCGGCACCGGCGCACAGAGTGCCCGCGGTGTCGATCATGTCGTCAACCACAATGGCCAGTCGGCCTTTTACATCGCCGATAACGTGCATGGCCTGAGCCTGATTGGGCTTGTCGCGGCGCTTGTCCACAATGGCCAGGGGCGCATTGAGCCTTTTGGCGTAGGCGCGGGCGCGTTCAACGCCGCCAGCGTCGGGCGAAACAATGACGATGTTGTCGTCGTGCAGCCGCCGCAGCGATTCAAGCATGACAGGCACGGCAAACAGGTTGTCCACAGGGCAGTCAAAGTAACCTTGAATCTGTCCGGCGTGCAGGTCAATGGTGACCACGCGCTCCGCACCGGCAACGCTGATAAAGTCTGCCACCATCTTGGCGCTGATGGGCGCGCGGGGGCTGACCTTGCGGTCCTGGCGCGCATAGCCGTAGTACGGAATAACGGCTGTTATCCTGCCTGCGCTGGCCCTTTTGAGGGCGTCGAGCATAAGGCAGAGCTGCACCAGGTTGCGGTTGATGGTCGGCGGGCAGGTGGGCTGCACCACAAAAACGTCATCACCGCGAACATTGTCGCCTATTTCAATCCGCAACTCGCCGTCGCTGAACGTGGTAGCCAGCGTGGGCGTGAGCTGACAGCCCAGATGGTTGCAGATGGCCTTGGCCAGATCCGGATTGGAAGACCCGGTGACGATCTTGAGATCGCTGTACATGAACCGTCCTGCCTTGCGCGCCAACGTGCACTTACGGTTATATATCCTTGCTGCCGTCGCCGGAAGAAAGGCGGCGCATTATTGCCATGCCGCCGAAAGCCGACGGAAGGCGCGTGATAGCGCCCAAAGCGCTGAGCAGCAGTGCATGGCTGGGATGGAAGGGTTCGAACCTTCGAATGACGGAGCCAAAACCCGTTGCCTTACCACTTGGCTACATCCCAGTATTACAGCACATGCGCGTATACGCGCCTGTTCTCTCCCTGCAGCATGGCAGCCGCCGCCTGCGATTCCACATGAAATTCGCGCGCGAAAAGCGCCACAATGCCTGAGCCGCTGCCACTCATGGCCACGGCTCCAGCCCCAAGGCGCAGCAAGTTCGCCTTGATTTCTGCAAGTTGCGGATGGCGTGAAAACACAACGGCCTCAAGGTCATTGTGCATGTCCAAAGCTGTCCGCACCCCGGAGAGAAAAGTTCCATTAGCCTTGCTTTGCGGCTTTGTCAAGCAATTTTGCCCAGGAATAGTGTTTGAAGCCTGCATGGCGGCGTCATAATCAGCATATGCCTGCGGGGTTGAAGCGTGAATATCAGGACATACCAGAACAAGGTGCATGCCTGCAAGCTCATCCTGCGCATACGGTTCAATAATTTCACCAATTCCGCGTACGCGACAGGGCGCGTTTTTAAGAAAAAACGGCGTGTCCGCGCCCACGCTGAGGGCGACCTCGGCCAGCGTGGCCTCATCAAGGGGGTGCGGCAGCCTGCCGTTGAGCCAGCGCAGCAGGGCCGCCGCATCGCTGCTGCCGCCGCCAAGACCGGCCCCTGTGGGTATGCCCTTGTTGAGCTTGACTTCAAGACCGGGCAGCCCCGGTACGCGATCGGCCAGGGCTTTGTATGATCTGGTCAGAGTGTTGCGGGCAAGGTCTATGCCCGGCGTGTCGCAATGCACCACAAGCCCAGCGGGGCCGCCTGTCTCCCTGATATGCAGCCTGTCGCAGGGCCGGGGCAGGGGCCAGAAAAGCGAATCAAGCTCATGATAGCCGTTTGCGCGCACGCCCGTGATGCGCAAGCCGAGGTTAACCTTGCACCCTGCAACAACTACGCTCATGTGGTTTGTCCTGCCGAAGCAACATTACAGGTTTTCAACAGTCAGGTTGCCGTTGGTGTACACGCAGATTTCGGAAGCAATGCGCATGGCCTCGCGGGCGATGGTCTCCGCGTCCATGTCGCTGTGCCGCGTGAGGGCGCGGGCCGCTGCAAGGGCGTAGGGGCCGCCGCTGCCAATGGCCGCCACATCGTCGTCGGGCTCGATGACGTCGCCCGTGCCCGACAGAACAAGGATGTGCTCGCTGTCGGCAAGCAGCAGCATGGCCTCAAGCTTGCGCAGATACTTGTCCTTGCGCCACTCCTTGGTCATTTCGACAGCGGCGCGGACCATGTTGCCGCGCAGCTCCTTAAGCTTGGCTTCAAACAGCTCAAACAGCGTAAATGCGTCGGCTGTGGCCCCGGCAAAACCAGCCAGAACCTTGCCGTCATACAGCCGCCGCACTTTTTGCGCGCCGTGCTTCATGATCATGTTCTGGCCAAGGGTCACCTGTCCGTCGCCCGCAATGGCCACGCGGCCATTTTTGCGCACGGCCAGTATGGTTGTGGCATGTGTGTCCATCATATCAGTTCTTTTCCCATATTTCCTTGCGCTCTTTGTAGGCGGCTTCGAGCCGCTGAAAAGGCCGCTGGTCGGCTGATCTGCCCGCAAGCGACTTGGCCTGGTTAAAGTAGCGCTCGGCCTGTTTTTTGTTGTTGGAATACAGGGCGCTGTAAGCCATGTGGATGTAAGCTCCGGCGGTGTCGCCGCTTTTGCCGAGCGAGCGGGCATAGGCCTCGTGCACTTCGGCGTCTTCAGGCACGTAGCGCAGCACTTCCTGGTAGTATTGCGCTGCCTGGGCCTGCCTGCCGGTCTCGTCCAGCATGCGGGCATAGAAAAACGAGGCCATGTAGTCGCGGGGGTCAAGGCGCATGGCCTGACGCAGCAGTCCGTCAGCCCGGTTCATGTCTCCCTTGCGGTAATGGAAGGCCCCTGCCTCGCGCAGCACAAGGGGGTCGTTGGGCGAAGCGGCAAGGGCATCGTCAAAGGCCTTGTTGGCCTCGCTGACCCGGTTGATGCGGGCCAGCACAATGCCGCGCCCCATGCACGAAAGGCCGTCCTTGCCCGAAAAACGCTGCTGGGCCGCCTGCTCGTCGCCATAGCGGGCCCACAGCAGCGTCTTGACGCGGACAAAGCGCTTGTTGTCCTGCGTGCGGCCCTGCACGGCCTTGCCCATGCCCTGTATACGGGCCTGTAGGCCGTTGATGCGGTCGCCGATGGCAGGGTGGGTAGAAAGATATGTGGGCACGCTGGAGCCGCTCATCCAGCTTTTCTGGCGCAGGACCTTAAAGCCGTCCACCATGCCCTGCGGGGGATAGCCCGCAGCCACAAGATATTGCAGGCCTATCTGGTCGGCTTCGGTTTCGTCCATGCGGCTGTAGTTGAGCATGGCCGACTGACCAGCTCCCAGAGCGCCCACGGCTAGCGCGCCGCCGCCCGAGCCGCCCACGGCAACGCCAGCAATGGCCAGCAGCAGCGAGCCAACAGTTACAAACTGCGCCCGTTCAAGCCGGGTGGCCACATGGTGCTGGGTCACGTGCGCCAGTTCGTGCGCAAGAACACCGGCAAGATCTTCTTCCTTGTCCAGATTCATGATCAGGCCGGTAAAAACATACACATAGCCGCCGGGCACGGCAAAGGCGTTGAGCGAATTGTGCAGAACCACCGTCGCCTTGAAGGTAAACGGCTGCGGCGGGATGGTCTTGACCAGCCTCTGCACAATCTGGTTGACGTACTGGCTCACTTCAGGGTCTTCAACAATGCCCATGTTGGAGCGGATCATTACGTCAAACTTGTGCCCCATCTCCTTTTCGTCCTTGATGGTGACGCCGCCGAAAAAGAAGGCCTGGGCTGGCGCCGCCACAAGCTGGGCCGACAGAAACGACAGTATGATCAACAGCGCCATAACGCGGCGCACGGCAACACGTTGCAACATGTATTCCTCGCTGGGCCGCGAAAAAAACGCCCGCGCGAAAACCGACGCGGGCAGCGGCTTATTCCAGATCCCAGACCTGACCTTCGGGGGTGTCGCGTACGCTGACGCCAAGGTCGGTAATTTCCTGCCGCAGCGAGTCCGAGCGGGCAAAATCCTTGCTGGCTCGGGCTTCGTGCCGTGCAAGCATAAGCTGTTCCACGCGGGCCACGTCAATGTTTTTGCGGCGGGCGCGCTGACCGCGCAGGTCGGCCAGAAAAACCTGCGGGTCCTGGCCAAACAGGCCAAGGCGCTCATTCCATCCCCGCGCGCGCGCAATAAACTGCTGCAAAAGGTCGCGTCCGGCTTCGCCAGCGCGCAGTCCCTTGTCTTCAAGCAAGCGGTTGACCAGGCGCACCTGAGCAAATACCTGCCCCAGGGCCTGGGCTGTGTTGATGTCGTCCTCAAGGGCGGCGTCAAAAGCCTTGGGCAGAGATGCCCACTCATCGGCCATTTCGGGGGGCAGGGGCGTCTTTTTCCACTTGTCGCGGGTAAGAGCCTTGCCCGCCTCAAACAGGGCCGTATAGACGCGGTGCTGGGCTTTTTCCGCCTCGTCCATACTGTCGGCTGTAAAGTCGATGGGGCTGCGGTAGTGCTTGCCCAGCAGAAAAAAGCGCAGGGTTTCGGGCAGATAGTTTTCGAGAATATCGCGTATGGTCTTAAAGTTGCCCAACGACTTGGACATCTTTTCGGCGTTTACCTGCACAAATCCATTGTGCACCCAGTAGCGGGCCAGCGAACAGGCGCATGCCGCCTCTGATTGGGCAATTTCGTTCTCATGATGCGGAAAGATAAGATCCTGCCCGCCGCCATGGATATCCAGGGGCAGATAGGGCTGGCTCATGGCCGAGCATTCGATATGCCAGCCGGGTCGGCCCTTGCCCCAGGGGCTTTCCCAAAAAGGTTCGCCGGGTTTGGCCGCCTTCCAGAGGGCAAAATCGAGGGGGTCTTCCTTTTCCTCGCCGGGGGCAACGCGCGCGCCCGACAGCAGATCGTCAAGGCTGCGGCCCGAGAGCTTGCCGTAAGGCTCGTATGCCCGCACCCTGAAATACACGTCGCCCGAAGGCGTGGGGTAGGCCTTGCCCTCGTCCACAAGGCGGGCGCACAGGGCCTGAATCTGCGGGATATATTCGGTGGCGCGGGGCTCGTCGTCGGCCCGCAGCACGCCGAGGCGGTCCATATCTTCGTGAAAGGCGGTTATGTAGGTCTGGGCGACCTCGCGCCAGTCGCGGCCTTCCTTGTTGGCCCGGTTGATGATTTTGTCGTCCACATCGGTAAAGTTGCGGACAAAGCGCACCTCAAGGCCCATGTGCCGCAGCTGCCGTACCAGCACGTCAAAGACAAGGGCGGAACGGGCATGCCCGATATGACAAAGATCATAGGCCGTGATGCCGCAAACATACATGTTTGCCTTGCCCGCGTGCACGGGGACGAATTCTTCCTTTTTGCGGCCCAGGGTATTGTAGATCAGCATGTATATCCCTTACCCGGCCTAGCCGGGAAGATTGATCAGGTCAATGCGGCGCTGATGCCTGCCGCCCTCAAACGTTCCTTCCAGAAAAGCCTCGACAATGGCCTGGGCCAGTTCGACGCCGATAATGCGCGCGCCAAGGCAAAGCACATTGGCGTTGTTATGCTGGCGCGAGAGTCGCGCCTGCAGCTCGGTGTTGCACAGGGCCGCGCGGATGCCGGGGTGGCGGTTGGCGGTAATGGAAATGCCTATGCCCGTGCCGCAGATAAGAATACCCGTGCCCTGTTCCTTTTCAACCTCGGCGCACAGCTTGTGCGCCAGCACGGGGTAGTCGCAGCTTTCGGTGGAGTGGGTGCCGTCGTCCACCACGTTGACGCCCTTTTGGGCGAGAAACTGCACGAGGTGATCTTTTAGCGCGTAGCCTGCGTGGTCTGAGGCGATGTGGATGGTTTGCATGTGTGCTCCTGCAAAGTTGCGGGCGGTGCGCCCGGACTGGCCGGACGCACCGCGTAATGGCTGTAGATACAGACCGCCCGTATGCTGCAAGCGCCAAAATCAGCGCTGCGCCAGCAGGGAGCGGCTATTGCTGCTGCTTGAACTTGGCAAGAGGCAGCAGGGGTGCGTCTTCCGGAAGGGGTAAGGCCATCTGCTCTTTTGTAAAGGGCTGGGAGGGCTTTTCTCTTTCCTTGATAAGTACAATGGCGCGTTTGCCGTTGCTGTGGGCGAGGTTCAGACGGCGGGGCAGCGGTACTGCATCGTCGGAGTACTGGATTTCCATGCTCCAGCCCTTGCCGTTGGGTTGTTCCTGCCACGCTACGGGCAGACCCTGCTCGTTGAGGGTCAGGCGGCCTCCCGGCTGTCCCTCGAGGTCGTACACGGCCTTGCCGTCGGCAGAAAAGGCGGTTTTACCAAACTGTTTGCCAAATACCGCAGCGTACCTGCCGTTGAGCAGATCGGCCAGGTGCACGAGGTTGAAGGGAACCGGCACGCCAACCTGCAGCAGAGGCTTGGTTGCTCCCTGATAAAAGTAGGCCTTGTTTTCGCTGGGGCTGTAAACAAGAAAATGCTGGCCGTCCTCAAGAATTTTGGCAACCGTGGTGCCAACGCCGGCCATGACGTCAAGGCGCAGCTGGCGCTGGCTGTTGCCCCAGAACAGCGCAGTGACGCGACGCGTGTCGCCCTCCGTGCCAAAGCGCAGGCTCATCTGCAGGCGGTAGGGATCGGCTTTTTCAACAGCGCCTATGGTGGCGAATTTTTGCCAGCGTTGTTCGAGCGCCACGCGGTTTTCAGGCGTGGTTTCCAGCACAGGCTGACGGGCGCATGCGCAAAGCAGCGCCAGGCAGCAGAAAATAACGAGTTTTTTCATAGGTGTGAAAGCCGCTGCCGCAATGCTTCCGCATTGTCGGGTTTGAGTTCCATGGCCTTTTGATAGGCTGCGCGGGCTTCGTCCTTAAGACCAGCGCGCGCCGCGATATCGCCATAATGCTCCCATATGGAGGCATCCGTATGCTCGTCCAGCGTAACGGCGCGGCGGATTTCCTTCAGAGCGTCGTCAATTTTTCCGGCCTTGAAATAGGCCCAGGCCAGAGAATCAACAATGTAGGACTGGTTGGGCGCAATTTCGTCCGCCCGGACAAGCAGCGTCAGGGCGCGGTCAAGATCGCGGTTTTCCTCGGCAAGGGTGTAGCCCACGTAGTTGAGGGCCTGATAGTTGTCGGGGTGTTTGGTTATGAGCTGTTCCATGGTCTTGAGGGCGGCTTTTTTGTCGCCGGTCTCATCCTGCAGGGAGCCAAGCAAAAAAGATACATCGGCATCGTCGGGCCAGCGTTTTGCTGCGTCCAGGGCAACCTGCAGGGCCTGCGTTATCTGCTTTTGCCGCGCCAGCAGCCGCACTTCAACTTCCACAAGCTCAGAGGAGTCCGGGCTGGCGCTTATGGCCTTGCGCACAGCGGCGAGCGCCTCGGCGTCGCGCCCGGCCTCGGCCAGCAGCTGCGTGCGCAGCAGCTCGCCGCGTACAGCCGCCTTGCTGGACGGAGGTATTTTGTCCAGCCACGAAAAAGCCAGATCAAGGTCGCGGCGCTGGTCGTAGGCCAGCTCGGCCAGCAGCAGATAAACGTCCAAAGGCGCGTCGCCCTGGGCCACAATCTGTTTGAGCAGACTCTCCGCCTGCAGAAAGTGGCGCGAATCCATAAACATGCTGGCGACAGTGAGCCTGAAGGGCGTGCTGTCCGGCCCCTGCTGCATGTATTTGAGCGCCTTTTCAGGCTGGCCCATGCGCAACGAAATGTTGATCAGCCGCAGCAGCACGTCCTGGGAGGAAAAGTGGAGCTTGAGCAGTTTTTCGTAGATGGCGCGCGCAGCCTTGAGGTCGGGCTTTTGCTCGTACACAAAGGCCAGCTCTGCCATGGCTTCCACAAAATCGGGCATTTCCTTGATGGCGCGCTGCAGATAGCTCACGGCCTCGTTGGGCCTGTCCATGCCGATGAGCGCCCGCGCGTGGTAGTAATCCACCAGCGGGGTGCGCTGTTTGCCGGTGACGCTGTTGAGCAGCCCCTCCGCCTCTGGATATTGCTTGCTTTTGACCAGCAGCAGAGCCAGCTCCATGCGGGCATCCACAGAATCGGGATGCTTTTTAAGGTATTCGCGCATGAGCTTGACGCCCAGTTCGGGGGAGCCCTTTTCCATAAGGGCTTCGGCGTACAGCAGGTTGAGCGATATGTCGTCGGGCCAGACGCTGAGCGCCTGCTCCATTACCGCCGCCGCGTGGGGCGACTTGCGGCCCAGCAGCCACACGCCGCCCTCGAGCCAGATGTTGACGGGCATGTGCGCCTTGGCCAGCAGCGGGGACGCCGCTGCAAGCGCGTTGTCGTCCTCATTGTTCATGGCCTCGGCAAAGACCAGAAATGCGTAGGTGTTGAGCGCATTGGGCGACAGCTCTGCTTCAACCGGGCGCAACGAAACGCCCTTGAGGTCGTGTTGCTGCGCCTTGGCTGCGGCGGAAGGGGCGGTTGATTCTGCCGCAGGAGCATCCGTGTTTTGGGACGCCTGGTGGCGTGCGCCCGAGCAGCCGCCGCACCCCAACAGGGAAAAAGACGTGGTGGCGGCAAGGGCCAGAGCGCACAACAGCGCAACGTGGTTACGTTTCATATCAGGATTGTATCCATGTGTCTGAAAAGTCCTTGATGTCCACAGCAAGATGCTGCCGGATTTTTTCCAGCAGTCTTGCCTCAAGCTGGCGGACGCGTTCCCGCGTGACGTTATACCGTTCGCCTATCTCGCGCAAGGTTACCGGCTCGTCCGTGAGCAGGCGGTTTTGCAGAATATACAGCTCTTTTTCGTTCAGTTTGGGCAGTATGGTCTTGAGGCGGCTGCGCACAAGCCCCGCGATTTCGTTGCTGGCAAGGGTGTCTTCTATGCCGGGGCCGAGAGCGGGCAAAAAATCCATGCGGGTGGCCCCGCCCGCATCTTCGCCCACGGGCACGTTGAGCGACATGTCGGTGGAGGCGAGGCGCTGGTCCATCTCGTTGATCTGGTCTTCGGTAACGCCCAGCCGCTCGGAAAGCATGGCCGCATCAGGGTCAAAACCCTGTACCATGAGCTTTTGACGTTCGCGGTTGAGGTTGTAGAACAGCTTGCGCTGCACCTGGGTGGTGCCGATCTTGACCATGCGCCAGTTGTCCATGATGAACTTGAGAATATAGGCCTTGATCCAGAACGAGGCGTAATACGAAAACTTGATGCCCTTGTCGGGATCAAATTTGTTTACCGCGCGCATGAGCCCCACGTTGCCCTCCTGCACAAGGTCGAGCACGTTCTGCATCCAGCGGCGCTGAAAGTCCATGGCGATGCGCACCACAAGGCGCAGATGCGACGACACCAGCCTGAAGGCGGCGTCGGGGTCGTTGTGGTCGCGCACGCGCAGGGCAAGCTCATGCTCCTCGTCGGGTTTGAGCAGGGGAAAGCGGCTCACTTCGCGCAGGTAGAGGTGCAGGCTGTCGCGCGGGCCGACGGCGGGCAGGCGAGGAGTGGAGGGCGCAGGCAGGTCGTTCTGGCTGTCCTCTTCAAGCGCGAGCGGGTCAAACTCATGGTCGACGGGGTCAAGGTCAAGATCGATATCCGTGGCGGAATCGGCCAGCGCCTCGTCGTCCTGATCTTCCACCGGCGAATCGACGGTTGGTTCCGTTACATCGGAGGCTTCGACATCAAGAATATTGCGGGAGGCAGATTTTTTTTCACCAGACCGGGGTCGGGGAGCTGCAGCCGCGACGCGAGAGCTTCCCGTGCCGACGGCGGTACGTTTGTCCGCCTTGGGAGCATCCAGAATTTCCACCTCTGGCGCGGAAATTTCGGACTTCGCCGGGGATTTGGCACGTCTCGTGCGTGGGGGAACTATCGGACTGTCTTTTTTCATGATATTTATGTCAGGGCATCGCAGCCTGTAACTAGCTGCAATGTTTGATGCTATAGTTTTGATTTGTTCTTTTCAACGTTTTTCAGTAGTAAAAGGCCTGCCGGGGTCCACGGCGCGGCTGAATTATTTGGCCCCGGCAGCATGCTGCCCCGGTTTCGGCTTGCGCGTGCTGGTCCGCAAAATCTGCGCAGCCAGCGGCTGCAAACAACTGAAGCCCCACCATACAGGTAATGCAGGCGGAAGGCAAAGGTGCTCTTTCGCTTGCGGCAGGTGTGCTGGGAACACTGCGAGACGATGATGACATTCCGACAAGCCCTCGGCCTTGGCAGGCCTCTTTTGCTCGACGGCGCCATGGGAACGATGCTTCAGGCATCGGGCATGCCCGCTGGCGCCACCCCCGAAGAATTCTGCATGGAAAACCCCGACACCCTGCGAGGTATCCATAAGGCCTATCTGGACGCGGGCGTCGACCTGCTGACCTCGTGCACCTTTGGCGGCAACATATACAAGCTGCCCAAGAGTCTGGATGTTTTTTCGTTTAACCGCCGTATGGTCGAGATTGCCAGGCAAGCCGCGTCGCAGGCGGGGCGGCCTGTCTTTGTGGCGGGCAATGTGGGGCCAACCGGCCATTTTGCCAAGCCTTTGGGGCCGGTGGAGCCGCGCGACCTTATCGCCGCCTTTGCCACGCAGATTCGCGGTCTTGTGGCTGGCGGGGCAGACCTCATCTTTATTGAAACGCAGTTTGACCTGGCCGAGGCCAGAGCCGCCGTCGCCGCTGCAAGGCAGGAGTGCGACCTGCCGGTCATGGTCTCCATGACTTTTGAGCAGGGCGTGAGCCTTACCGGGTCGAGCCCCGCAATTTTTGCCGAAACCATGCAGAACATGGGCGTGGATGTGGTGGGCACCAACTGCAGCCTTGGGCCGGATCAGATGCAGCCCGTGGTGCAGGAGCTGCTGACCGCCTGCGAGTGCCCCGTGATGGCCGAGCCCAACGCGGGCCTGCCCGAGCTGCGCGACAATGTAACGGTGTTTCCTCTCGGGCCGGAGGACTTTGCGCAAAAGACCGCGCCGTTTGCCCACATGGGGGCGCGCGTGCTGGGCGGCTGCTGCGGCACGACCCCCGCGCATCTGGCCGCGCTGGCGCAAGCCCTGCGCGGTATGGAAAGCGTCGACCCGCCCAAGGTGACGCGCGCGGGCATCTGCCTGACCAACCGCTCGCAGATGGTGCGCATTGCCGCAGGGCAGCCGCTGACCATTATTGGCGAGCGCATCAACCCCACCGGCAAAAAAGCCCTTACCCAGGAGCTGCAGGCCGGGCTGTTTGATGTGGCCATGCAGCTGGCCGACGCGCAGGTGGACGCAGGCGCCACGGTACTGGACGTGAACGTGGGCGCGCCGCTGGTGGATGAAACCCAGCTGCTGCCAGAACTGCTGCAACGTCTTGTGGCGCGGCTGCCCATGCCTTTTTCCATTGATTCGTCCAATGCGGAGGCCATTGCCAACACCCTGCCGTACTGCCCGGGTTCCTTTTTGGTCAATTCCATCAGCGGCGAGGCTGGGCGTATGGAGCTGCTCGGCCCGTTGTGCCGCGATTTTGGCGCGCCCTTTATTTTGCTGCCCCTGCAGGGGGCGCAGCTGCCGGAAAAAGCCGCCGATCGCATCCGCACGGTGGAAAACCTGATCGAAAAAGCCGAAGCCATGGGTATCTCGCGGCGGCTGATGATGGTGGATATTCTGGCTCTGGCGGTCTCCTCCAGCGCCGACAGCGCGTTGCAGTGCCTTGAAATGACGCGCTGGTGCGCCGCCAACGGCCTGCCCACAACGCTTGGGCTTTCAAATCTTTCTTTTGGCCTGCCAGCCCGCGAGCTGCTCAACGCCACTTTTTTGTCGCTGGCGGCGGGAGCGGGGCTTACCTCGTGCATTGCCAACCCTTCCGCGCAGCGTCTGCGCGAGGCGACGGACGCGCTCAAGGTGCTGTGCAACCACGACGCGCACGCCTCGTCGTTTATCGCCTCCTACTCTGGATGGAAGCCCGGCGAGGGCTCGGTGCAGGTGCGACAGGGCACTGGCGCGGCGGCAAAAACCCTTGCCGAGGCCGTGCTCAACGGCGACAAGGAAAACGTGCTGTCCCTGCTTGACGCTGAGCTTGCCAAAGGCTCGGACCCGTTTACCCTGGTGCAGGAAACGCTCATCCCCGCCATTACCGAGGTGGGCGCGCGTTATGAGCGACGCGAATACTTTTTGCCCCAGCTCATCCGCGCGGCGGAAACCATGCAGACGGCCTTTGCCCAGCTTAAACCACTGCTTGAAGCCGGGCGCGGGGCCGAGGTGCGCCCCGTGGTGGTGATGGCCACGGTGGAGGGCGATATTCACGACATCGGCAAAAATATTGTTTCACTCTTGCTCGGCAACCACGGTTTTGACGTGGTGGACGCGGGCAAGGACGTTCCGGCCGAGGCCATTGTTGCTTGCGCACTCAAGCATAACGCGCGTATCGTCGGCCTGTCGGCGTTGATGACGACCACCATGGTTCGCATGGAAGACACCATCAAAATCGTCAGGGAGCGCGGACTGCCCATCAAGGTTATGGTGGGCGGCGCGGCCGTTACCCAGGCTTTTGCCGACGCCATCGGCGCGGATGCATATTGCGCTGACGCCGTAGGTGCGGTAAAGGCCGCCAAGCAGTTTGTGTAGCCGCGCCCTGCGTGGTCCGTGCTTCTACCCTTAAAACTTCGGGTGAATTATGAAGAAAGTCATCCTCGCCTTGTTGCTGTGCCTGGCTTTGCCGTGCTCTGCACTGGCGGCTTCGTCTGTTCCTACCCTCAATTTGGCCGGGCTTACCGACATGCTTGCCAAAAACAAGGGCAAGGTCATCATGCTCAACTTTTTCGCCACATGGTGCCCTCCGTGCCGCGTTGAAATTCCCGAGCTTGTGAACGTGCGCAAAAAATATGCGGAAAAAGACGTCCTTATCGTGAGCCTTTCGCTTGACGAAGACGCCAAGGTTGTGCCCCCCTTTGTGGAAAAGATGAAGATGACCTACCCCGTCTTTATGGCCGACCGCGAGATCGCCAAGGCATTCAGAATTTCGCAGATTCCGCACAATGCCTTTTACAGCAAGGACGGCCAGCTCATACTCTCAGAGCCTGGCATGGCCGATGCTGAAATGGTCGAAATGGTCTTTAAAAAGTTGCTGGAACAGAAATAATGGAAAGTACCCTTGTGGTGCGCAAAGCCCACATGGACGACGTCAAGTCCATGCATGGGCTTTTGCTGCAATGCGCCCAAAAAGGGCTTTTGCTGCCCCGTGCCCTGATCCATCTGTACGGGCATGTGCGCAATTTTATGGTTGCCGAGAACGCAGCGGGCGAGATTGTGGGCTGCTGCGCTCTGGCGCCGGTTTGGGAAGACCTTGCCGAAATATGCTCGCTTGTTGTACGCGACGACCTGCGCCGCATGGGCGCGGGCAGGGAGCTGGTAAACGCCTGTCTGGTGGAGTGCCGGGACCTGCACATCAAAAAAGTGTTTGCGCTTACATACCAGGAGGCTTTTTTTGCCCGCCTGGGGTTCAAGGTTGTGGACAAGAGCGTTTTGCCGCAAAAAATCTGGGCTGACTGCGTGCACTGCGCCAAGTACCCCAACTGCGATGAAACCGCTGTTTATTTTGAACTGGATTCCGCTGCACAGGAAGCAGGAGAAACACATGCCCAAGGCTAAAGAGATCAAGGTCAAAGAACTGAAACCGGTGTTTACGCCGGAACAGATAGCAGCCCGGATACAGGATCTGGCCCGCGAGATTGACGCAGTCTACGGTGACGAACCGGTAGTGGCGGTATGCGTGCTCAAGGGCGGCTTTATGTTTTTTAGCGATTTGGTTCGGTCTTTGCATAACACGAATCTGGAGCTGGATTTTGTTCGCCTTTCCAGCTACGGCAAGGGATCCTCAAGCTCCAAGCATGTTATTTTCAGCAAGGATGTAGAGATTGACATTTGCGGCAAGCATGTGCTGATTATTGAAGATATAGTGGACAGCGGGCACAGCATGCGCTTTTTGCTGGGCCAGTTTGCGGCCCGCAAGGCCCGCAGCCTGCGCCTGGCAGCTCTGGTCGACAAGGACGAGCGCCGTGAAGTTGACGTTAAGGTCGATTTTGCGGGCTTCAAGTTGAACCAGGGGTTCATTGTGGGCTATGGCCTGGACTACGCCGAGCGTTACCGTATGCTGCCCGGCGTGTTTGAAGTGATTCCCGAGTAGGCTTTTCCCGGCTCCGGCAGCCGGTAGGTTTGGAGTATTGGCATGGAAATAAAATGTCCCAGTTGCGCTAGCCGCTTTAATTTGCCGGATCAGCTTGCCAAGCCGGGCGTCAAGCTGCGGTGCTCGGTCTGCAAAACGGTTTTTGCCTACGAGCCGGAGGTTCCTCTGGCTGAGCAGGGCCCCCTGCCCGACATGCCCATAAAGAAAAAACTGCCGCTGTTTAAGCTGGCGCTGGTTTTTGTGCTTGTGCTGGCGTGCGCGGGCGGAGGCTGGTGGTACTACACCACAAAGGGCGCTGCCAAGCAGCAGAGCGAGCAGGACATAGCCAAGCAGGTCGAACTGCTTACCATGCGCAATGTGCGGCAGTACTATGTAGATAACGAAAAAGTGGGCAAGGTCTTTGTTATCGAGGGCAGGGTGGTCAACGAATTTCCGCAGCCAAAGGAACTCATAACCATCGAAGCCGCCATTTACGACAAGGATAAAAAAGCCCTGGCCGTTAAAAAACAGCTGGGCGGCGTGCAGCTGTCACTTTTTCAACTTCAGGTGCTGAGTGAAAAGGAGATGGAATCCTTCCTCAACAACAAGGTGGAGATTCTTTCCAACAACACCAACGTGCCGCGTGGGGGCGAGGTGCCCTTTATGGTGCTTTTTTACTCCCCGCCCGAAGGTGTGGCTGAATTTGGCGTACGGATAATTGATGCCAGGGATGTGTCCGAACAGGCTGCGTCTGCGGCTGGCGGGTCCGAACAATCCAAGTAAACCAAGCGGCTCCTGGATGCTGTCGCCTGTGCGCGCCCTGCATCGGGGAGCCGTATTTCGTGCATTAGCCAGATATCCGGCTGGCAAGCCGGATCACCGCCGCGACAGCCATGGCGCGGGCGGAGTTTTGCTTCTGTTGATGGTCATGCCTGCTGCGACGCGGCTGGCGTGAAGATGGTTTTGTGGCGTTGGGGCAGCGACTGGTAGGGATACACCGCCCGTGACGCTCTAAGGATGGGGAGTAACCGGCCGCATACCGGGTATGGTGCAACAGGACCACTCTGGCGGGGGTAGTCGCAGCCATTTTTTTGCGAATGAAAAACAACACACAAGAATTAAAAAGAGCCTTGAAAAACAGGCATGTACAGCTCATTGCCTTGGGAGGGGCCATTGGTACGGGGCTTTTCCTCGGCTCGGCGGGCACCATCCAGATGGCTGGACCGGCTGTTTTGCTGAGCTATTCCCTGGGTGGTTTTATCGCCTTTATGATCATGCGCCAGCTTGGCGAAATGATGGCCCAGGAGCCTGTTGCCGGGTCGTTCAGCAACCTTGCCCATAAATACTGGGGCGATTTTCCCGGTTTGCTGTCCGGCTGGAACTACTGGATACTCTACGTGCTCGTGGGCATGTCCGAGCTGTCGGCTGTGGCGGTGTATGTGCAGTACTGGTTTCCCAGTATCCAGCCCTGGCAGACGACGGCATTTTTCTTCTTGCTGATTACGGGCGTCAATCTTTGTCATGTGAGCCTGTTTGGCGAGATGGAATTCTGGTTTGCCTCCATCAAGATTGTGGCCATTGTGTCCATGATTCTGCTGGGCACTTTTTTGCTGTTCAGCGGTCAGGCCGGGCCGGATGCCGCCGTCAGCAATCTGTGGGCGCACGGCGGCTTTTTGCCCCACGGCTGGGAGGGCGTGTTTACGGCGCTTGCGGTAGTGGCCTTTTCGTTTGGCGGGCTTGAGCTTGTGGGCATCGCCGCAGCGGAGACCGACAACCCGCGCGTGACCATCCCAAAGGCTATAAACCAGATCATCTACCGTATTCTTATTTTTTACATCGGCGCGCTGCTCGTGCTGCTGACCCTGCATCCCTGGAGCCAGCTTGGCGCGCCTGTGGACAAGAGCCACTGGGCCCAGGCCATGGTAGCCAGCCCCTTTGTGCAGATTTTTGACCTTATCGGCATCCCCGCCGCCGCGCATGTGCTCAACTTTGTGGTGCTTACAGCGGCGCTTTCGGTTTACAACGGCTGCGTTTACTGCAACAGCCGCATGCTCTACGGTCTTGCGCTTCAGGGCAACGCCCCCAAGGCGCTGGGCACTGTCAGCGCGCGCGGCGTACCGGTGTACGCGCTGCTGATTTCGTCGCTGGCCACGCTGATCTGCGTGCTCATCAACTACGCCATGCCCGGCAAGGCTCTGGGCCTGCTCATGTCGCTTGTGGTGGCCGCGCTGGTCATCAACTGGGCCATGATCAGCCTGACCCACCTCAAGTTTCGCGCGGCCATGGTGCGCGCGGGGGAACTAATCTACTTCAAGGCGTTTTGGTATCCCTTTACCAACTACCTTTGCCTCCTGGTCATGGCCATGGTGCTGATCGTGCTTGTGATGATCGGCGAAGGGTTGTCGGTGATGCTGGCGCCTATCTGGATTGCCTTTGTCTGGGTGGGCTACAAGCTGAAAAAGCAGTCCAAACACTTGCCGCCCAGCGCATAGCGGCTTTGCCGCAAGCCTCCGCTCTTTTATACGGTTCAGGCCCGTTTGCCCGCATGTTTAACTGCATGCGGGCAAACGGGCCTGACTGTTTTGGGGACGTGCAGGCTGCCCGCAACTTGTGCGCTGCCTGGCTTGGTCACCCCAGAATATGCAGGCTAGCATTGTCTGTCCTCGGCACCCCCTTGCCGTCGGATCTCCCGGCTTGACCGCCAGCGTCGTGGTTGAGCACGGTGTGGAATAATTCTTTTACGCACAAGCGGCGCTGTTGGCATCAGCAGCAAAATTGCTGGCAGACCGTGACGGGTTGTGGGCAGCGATGCCCAGAGCGAACACCTGCGCGTAAACGCCGATCTGCGTTGGCGTGACGAAATTTCAGGCCGTAGTTGCGGCGCGGGGGCAGGGAGAGGACGTGCGCAGACAGCGATTGGTCAGGCAAAGATGAAAGGCGCAGATTTCACAAGTAAGGTGGACAATTTACGGTAGTCTGGACTTGTTTTAGACGAGCGGCTATTGTCTTGGAACAGGTGAACGGCCATGGAAAAACACAAAAGGACAATAAAAAAAGGTTCGCGGCTGAACCGCGAACCTGAATTTTCTGGTGGGCCATCAGGGACTCGAACCCCGAACCAACTGATTAAGAGTCAGCTGCTCTACCAATTGAGCTAATGACCCGCATTGCGTGAAGAGGTGTTTACGCTCAAGCGCCCCTGCCTGTCAAGCAATTTGAAAAAAATCAGCAAAAAAGAGATATCGCTTTGAAATATGACAAGTTGGTTGCAACGGCAATCGTCTTTGCCGACCTGCGCTGGCGCGTGCTGTGCGCAAGCCTGGTCGCGCTGATTGCCGCCCTGTTTATGGGTACTGCAGCGCGTGCGGAAAACCTGCACCCGCAGCTTGAAACAGCCCGCGACGGGCAGAATGTGATTGCGGCCCTGCACATTGCGATTCCCGCCGAGTTTCATGCCTACGGGCATGAACCAGGCGAGGCAGGCAGGCCTACCACTGTGGACCTGCTTTTGGAGGGCAGGCGCGTACTCCCCGTGTTTTATCCGGACGGGGCGGTGCAGCGGGATTATTACGACCCCACGGCCACGGTAAACGTGTACGAAGGCGATGTGACCTTTTTTATCCCTCTGCCAGACAATGCGGAGGGCAAGCCCTTTACGGCCGAGCTGAGCATGCTTTTGTGCTCAAACCGCAAGTGCGTGCCGGTCAACGAAGAGGCGTCGGGCGTGATACCCGCCCCAGCTGGCGCTGTAGGCGACATGCCCTGGGGGGCCCAGTGGCAGGCGCTGCGGCATAAACCCCCGGTTGATGCCTCTGCCGCGCAGACCGGCGACCCGCATGACGAGCCGGGCAGCGACGATGCGGCCTCCGAGGTATGGGCTAAAGAAACGCAGTCCTCCGACGGTGCATGGGCGGATGAGGGCACCCAAAAACTGCCGCCGCCCGACGGTTTTGACGTGCGCCTTGCGCCGCGCTTTTTGGACGACTCCCTTGAAATTTCCGGCTTGGGCAAAGCCCTGCTGTTTGGCATCATTGCCGGGTTGCTGCTCAATGCCATGCCCTGCGTGCTGCCGGTGCTCACCTTCAAGGTCAGCGGTCTGCTGCTGGTGGGCGGGCGCGGCGCCGCAGGGCTCAGGCGCTTCAGACAGCACAATTTGTGCTTTGCGGCGGGGGTGATGACGCTTTTCAGCGTCCTTGCCCTTGTGCTGGGGCTGGCCGATCTCATGTGGGGGCAGCTATACCAAAACCAGGCAGTGCTCATGGTAATGCTGCTGGTGGTCTTCCTTATGGGGTTGTCCACGCTTGGGGTGTTCAGCCTGCCGGTCATTGACCTCAAAACCGGGGCGAGCAGCAAGAATCCCTGTCTGCAGGCCTATTTCACCGGCCTTGTTTCGACTTTTCTGGCCACTCCTTGCAGCGGCCCCCTGCTGGGCGGGGTGCTGGGCTGGGCTTTTACCCAGCCGCTGATCATTGTCATGGTGGTCTTTTGGGCTGTGGGGCTTGGTATGGCCCTTCCGTACATACTGTTTTGCCTTTGGCCCGACCTTGCGCGCATTCTGCCCAAGCCAGGCGCCTGGATGCACGTCTTTGAGCGCATTGTGGGCTTTATGCTTATGGGTACGGCTCTGTATCTGCTTTCTGTGCTGCCGGTCGAGCGGCACATGCAGGTGCTGACCGTGCTGCTGGTGCTCTCGCTGTGCGCCTGGCTGTGGGGCCAGTATTGCGGCATAACTGCGCCCCCGCTGCGGCGCAGGGTCATGAGCGTTTTGGGTGTGTGCCTTTTGGTGGCATCCGTTTTTTGGGTGTTGCGTCCGGTTGCGCCCCTGCCCCAGTGGCGTCAGTTCACGCCGGAGGCCTTTGAGGCCAACTTGGGCAAAAAGCCCATGCTGCTTGAATTTACTGCCAACTGGTGCCCCAACTGCAAATTTATGGAAGCCACCGTGCTGACAGATGAGCGCATGCGCAAACTGCAGGCACGCTATGGTATGGAACTGGTGCGCGTTGACCTTACCAATGCCAATGCATACGCAGTGCGTCTGCTTGATGCCCTGGGCAGCAAAAGCATACCTCTTACAGCGCTTTTTTCCGCAGGCGAAGACGCCAATCAGCCGCTCGTGTTGCGTGATGTGTACAGCGCCCGCACACTGGAGCAGGCCCTGAGCGAAGCGTATGAAAAATAATGCTCTTTTTTGCGGCATGCCCTATGGTTCTTTACTGCACTGCCGATATTGTCTAATGTGTGACCATACAGCAGTGCTTGAGAAGCAAATGAGAGTTTTGACCCTGCGGCGATACCCCGTTTGATTTTTGGCGCACGACTGCGGCCTACTTGCGACAAGGGAGCAGACATGGATCTGAGTCAGAAAAAACAGGAAGACGAACTTCTGCAACTGGTGACGTTCAGCATCGGTGAAGAAGAGTTCGGGGTGAATATCCTGAAGGTTCAGGAAATCATCCGCACCATGGAAATTACCAAGGTGCCCCGCGCTCCGGAATTTGTGGAAGGCGTCATCAATCTGCGCGGCAAGGTGATCCCGATCATTGATCTGCGTCGGCGCTTTGGTCTTGCCCCCAAGGGGCACGACAAAAACACGCGGATTATTGTCATTGAAATCAACAATATTATCGTGGGCTTTGTTGTGGATGCCGTTTCCGAGGTGCTGCGCATACCCGCGAGCACGGTAGAACCGCCGCCGCCAGTCGTGGCCGGGGTGGACTCGGACTACATCAGCGGCGTGGGCAAGTTGCAGGATCGTCTGCTTATCATGCTTGACCTTGATAAGCTGCTTTCTGGCGACGACATGGAGCTGTTGACGACCATCTAGTCAGCAGTGCCTGCCTTGGCTTTGTCTGACCTGCTGCTTGATGCGCAATAGCGCATGCTGGCACCGGGTATCTCTGATGTCGCCCGCAGAGCGCCGTTGCGGCAGCGTGAGCAGCAGGCGCGGCGCAGACGGCTTGACAACGGCAGACAGCTGAGGATGCCGTAAGATGCCAAAGGGTATTTACCAGACAGGCCGGGCTATTGCCCGGCCTGTCTGCGTTTAAAGCAGAGCATGCCTCACGAAGCCTGAATGGCCCCGGCCAAAATACGGTGCGCTGGAATACCAATGCAGAGTGCGCCGTTATCTGCTGGTAGATGCGTGCCAAGCATGCGGAGCTGATCGGGCAGTCTCGCCCCGGGCGGGGCAAGCGGCCCTGCCGCACAGCTGGCATGGTGGCAGCTCAGTACCTGCCTCGTCATGCTGGTTTTGGCGCTCTATACAGCTGCAGGGTGGCGATAATGGCGGCAGCGGGGCATTGCTGCGCTACTGCAAAATATAAAAACAGACGCGGCTGTGGGCCAGCCTGGCCGTACCGACTGCGCGCAAGCACATTTACGGCGAGCGGCCTTCAGGCAAGGTCTATTTGTCCAGCGGGGCTTGCCGCACGCGGCGGCTGGAGCGCAAAAAAAGCTCTTCGACAATGACCTTTTCATAATCCGGGGCAAGGGCCAGGTCTGCATGCAGGGCGCTGCAAAGCAGGTTCTCGAGCTGTTGGGTTTCTTCCCAGATTTCGAGCAGTTCATCGTCCGCCATGGTTTTGACACGTTCCGCAAAAGGCTGTTCGTCTATAAAGGGGATACAGGAACCCATTGTGTTCTCCTACGCTGTCCGCATAAAGGCACTTACGCATTGCTGCGCTAAAAGTATTTGCGCCATCAGGGCGCATCCCTGCGAACCAGGGTGCAGCCCGTCACTCAGGTCATTTGTATAGTCGGGGTTGTTTGCCAGCAGGGTATACACCTGGGCAAACGGTATGCCGCGCCTCTGGCATATGCGCCGCTGCAGGTCGACCAGCAGCGCAATGCGTGCGTTTGCCCGCGTTTCCGTCACTGGCGGCGGGCTGATAGCCAGAGTCGGCGCGACACTAGCCGCCTGGGCCAGCAGATTGTCAAACTGGTCGGCAATCCGCGTTGGGTCGGCAGCCACGCCACCGCCTGGGGCGGCCATGTCCACCACGCCAGTGCAAAACACGAGGCGCGGCTCCATGCCGGGTATAAGCCTGCTTTCCAGCTCAGACCGCCAGCGGGCGGCAATGGTCGCCGTACTGTGCCGCCGTGCGCCCAAGTTGTAAAACGTGGCGCGTGGTATGGAGCACAGGCCAGCCTCGTTCGCCAGCACGGCAAGCCTGCTTGCCCAGCCGCCGGGCATGAGCTGGTCGTTGACGCCTTGCGTCAGCGAATCTCCAAAAAAGAACCAGGCGGGTGTGGCATGCGGCATTGTTTACTCTGGATAGCTCTGGCCGTCTGCAAAAATCTGCGCAGTTTTGAGCAGGCCTATGCGTTGGCGCAGTGTTTCCGGCGTTCCCAATGTTTCAAGCACTGCCATGCAAAATACCAGCGGAGAGAGATAACCGTTACCCCAGTCCGCCACAAATGTCACGGCTTCAACAGCGCCAGTCTCGCTGTGCCGTGGCGACCAGCTGCGCAGCATCAGGCGTATGTCGGCCGTGCGCGGGCCCTTTTTGGTGTCGCGGGTGAACATGCGTTCCGGCAGTTCTGCAAAATCGGCAAAGCAGCTGGCTGCGGCGGAGGTTTCATCCTCTGTGGGCATGCGCAGGGTAAATGCCTCGGCAACGGCCTGCTCGGTGCGGCGGCTTTTTTCCACCGGCTCCACCCGCATCACGTTCATGCCGGGGGGCAGCAGGGGCCTGAGGCGATCGGCCACTTCCTGCGGGGGCAAGGCCTCGTGCAGGGTAAGCGCAAACCATTCGGCCTGACTTTCTACCCCGACCGGCAGCGCGCGGCCAAACGAAAGCAGCGGCATGGGGTGAAAGCCCTGCGAAAATGCCAACGGCATGGCGGCGCGCCGCAACGCGCGGTCAAGTACCGCCTGCAACTCAAGCTGACTCAGATAGGCGCTGCCCTGGGCCTTGCTGTGCCATACGCGGTACTGCGCCGCCTTGACGGTCAGCTCTGCCGTAATTTTGGGCGGGCGGCTCGTCTGGGGGCGGCACACGAGGCGGCCCTCAGCATCAAGAGTAGGCGCGTGAGCCATCTGGTCGCGTTGCGGCAAGATAAGCCTGTTGCGGTGCAGGGGTTGGTCGGGGCCGTCATTTGCCGTGGGGGCGGAGGCGTGCTGCATGCGCGAGGGCGAGGCCTTGGTATCGCACGCGCCGCACTGGCGGCATGCCCCGTAGCGGCAGTCGTCGGTAATTTTTTCCGCCAGCGCCCGCTCTCGCTCGCGCAGCAAAAATTCTTCTGAGATGCCCGCTTCAAGGTGGCTCCAGGGCAGCGCAGCGCCCGGTTCGCGATGGCCGGTGCAAGCGTCGGCGCTTATGCCGCATTCGTCGAGCGCTTCAAGCCAGGGCGGCAGCGAAAAATGCTCCATCCAGCTCGTAAACACCGCGCCCTTGCGGTAGGCCTTTTCCACCACGTCGGCCATACGCCGGTCAGCGCGGGACAGAATGCCCTCGAGGTGGCTCATGGCCGGTTCGTGCCAGCGCAGTTTGAGGAACTTTTGCCCTTTGAACTGCTGGCGCACAAGGTTGACGCGCCGCTGGATTTCATCCTGTCCTATCTGCGCAACCCACTGGAAGGGTGTAAAGGGCTTGGGCACAAAGGGAGACAGGGCAGCGGTAACCTGCAGGCGGGGGCCGCCGCGCCCTGCGGCGTCGCGCACCTTTCGGCAGATGTCGGCAATGGCTGTCAGGTCTGCGTCCGTCTCGGTAGGCAGCCCTATCATAAAATAGAGTTTTACCAGCCGCCAGCCGTGCTCGAGCAGTTTTTGGGCGTGCAGCAGCAGACCCTCCTCGGTGACGCCTTTGTTGATAACATCGCGCAGGCGTTGGCTGCCTGCCTCAGGGGCCAGTGTAACGCCCGTGCGGCGCAGGTCGGCCATGCGCTCGATGATTTCGTCGTCAATGGAGCCTACGCGCAGCGAGGGCAGCGAAAGGCTGATCTGCTCGCGGGCGCAGCGGTCGAGCACGCCGAAACTCAGAGTTTTGAGCGCCGAAAAATCACCAGTGCTCAGCGAAAGGAAGGAAATTTCGTCAAAACCCGTTTCGTTGAGGCATTTGCTCAGCAGCTCGTTGATGTTCTCAAGCGAGCGCTCGCGCGCCGGGCGGTAAACCATGCCCGCATGGCAAAAACGGCAGCCGCGCGTGCAGCCTCGGGCAATCTCGAGCGAAAGCCGGTTGTGCACTGCACCGACGGGCACAACCTGCCGGGTAGGGTAGGCGGCGTTGTTGAGGTCGGCCACAATACGGCGTGAGGGGCGCTGATAGTCGTCGCGCAGCGGCTTGAGCGGAAAAACCGGCTCACCCCAGGCGGTTGTTTCCTGCTTGAAAAGCGAGGGCACGTACACGCCGGGAATAGTGCGCGACTGCAGCAGCATTTCGCTGCGGGTCCAGCCCTGGTCAAGGGCTGTCTCGAGCATGCGCAGTACGTCGGGCAGGCTTTCCTCGCCGTCGCCAAGCACCATGATGTCTATGAAGGGCGTCAGCGGTTCAGCGCTCAGCAGCGCGCCGCCGCCAGCGATGACCAGCGGGCATTCGGTCAGGCTTTGCGGCCTGTCTTCCATACGCAGGGGGATGCCCGCCAGATCGAGCATGTAGAGCACATTTGTGTAGCAAAGCTCGTGCGTGATGGAAAAGCTCAGGCAATGCATGCTGGCAAGCGGCGTGTCAGATTCCAGGGTGGCCAGCGGGGTGTTGTGGGCGCGCAGTATGTCGGCGGCCTCTTTTTCGGGCGCCATGACGCGTTCGGCCCACCAGTGCGGCACGCTGTTGACGATATTATACAGAATTTTTTGCCCAAGGTAGGACATGCCCACATCATAGGTATCAGGAAAGGCCAGAGCCACGCGCAGGCGCACATCCTCAAGGTTTTTACGGCAGGCGTTGTCCTCAATGCCCGCATAACGGCTTGGTTTGGGCAGTAGGGGCAGCAGGTGGCGCATGTCTATCCTTGTGTGGGTTGGAGAAAAGGCGAAGGGGTGCAAAAAGGGCGGCGTTTAGCGCCGCCCCCTGAAGAAGCAGAAAAGCCGAAATGTCAAATGACTTACCCGGCAAATCCGTCCGGCAGGCAGCCGGGCCGAGGTGGCGAGTACGTGGGGGCTTTTCAGATGTTACTTGATAAGGCCGCTGCCAGAGCCGTTGAAGGGCTCGGAGCTGAACTGCATACGGCCAAGGCCGCCGGCCACGGTCAGATTGGTGCAGGCTTCAATATACTTGTCCTGCAGTTCCTTGGGGGTGTTGGCATAGCGATAGAGGAAATTTTTGCCCTCGATGCTGCCGGTAAAATCAGATTCAAAAGGATAGCCGTAGGGCAGCATCATCATTTGCACGCCCTGCTGGGTGGGGATGGTCTGAATGGTGGCCACCTCGTTAAGGCAGTCCTTTTCGGCGTCGTATTTGCCGATGATCAGTTCACCCGTCACCAGCTTCATCAAACGGATATCGTAAGCCATGCTCAACTCCTCGGTAGTCGTTGGTTTTACCTAGGCATTGGTGAAGCGCATGTCAAGGTATTTTATGTTGCCATCGGTCATGAAATGACTACAGTACGGCTATGCAAAATTTTGACGCTTCATCAAATATGCCGCCCAAGACAGCGGCAAAATTGCTGGAACCCGTGCTGGGCTACACCTTTGTAAAGCCGGAGCTGCTTGATCTTGCGTTGACGCACAGCTCGTGGGCCAACGAGTGCGGCATGGGGCAGAACCACAATGAGAGGCTTGAATTCTTGGGCGATGCGGTGCTTGAAATTTGCGTGTCTGCCCAGCTGTATCGTCGTTTTCCTGACGCTCGCGAGGGCGAACTGACCAAGATGCGCGCGCATCTGGTAAGCACGGTCAGCCTTGCGGAGCGCGCAAGAAAAATCGGGCTTGATACCATGCTCAAGCTTGGCCGGGGTGAAGAAAGCCAGGGCGGGCGCACGCGCGACGGCGTGCTGAGCGACGCGTTTGAAGCGATGCTGGCTGCTGTGTACGAGGATGGCGGTTTTGACGCGGCCAGGGAGGCTGTGGCGCGGCTTTTTGCCGACCGCTGGCCCACTGCGGCGAGCAAGACCATGCCCAAGGATTACAAAACCAGACTGCAGGAGGCCTCGCAGCAGCAGTTTGGCGAGGCACCCTTGTACACCCGGCTGGGCAGCAATGGCCCAGAGCATGCAAAGGTTTTTGAAATAGGGGTTAAACTGCCGGACGGCAGAGAATTTGTGGCTACAGGCAGCAGCTGCAAAAAGGCGGAACAAAATGCCGCCCAGCAGGCGCTGGATATGCTTGAGACGGCCAAGAGCACCAAAAACAGCTGACACATTCCCCAACATACCCAGCCTGTTACGTGGGCATATTCGGGAATGTCCCGGTCCGGGGGCACAGCCCCCGGACCTCCCATCTTTGGTCTACCACAGCCTAGTTTGTGATGGCCTAACCGCCAATAAGCTTCATGGCCATCTGCGGCAAGGAGTTGGCCTGCGAGAGCATGGCCACCGCTGACTGGGTCAAAATTTGTTCACGCACAAACTGCGTCATTTCCGTCGCCACGTCCACGTCCGAAATACGAGATTCGGCAGCCTGGAGGTTTTCAGCCTGAGTGTTCAGGTTGGTGATGGTGTTTTCCAGGCGGTTTTGCATGGCACCGAGGTGGGCGCGGATTTTGTCCTTGGAAACAATGGCTTGCGTAATGGCGTCAAGGGACTTTTGCGCAGCCTCCTGCGTGGACACCGTACCGCCGGCGCGCATATTGCCGCTGGCGTCAAGGGCCTGATTGCCCACGCCCAATGACGAGGCGGTGGCGCTGCCGATGGTGATGTAATAATAGTCTTCGGCAGAGTCGTTGCCCGTGCCAAAGTGCACTTTGAGCTTGCCGCTCGAATTCATGCCGCTGCCATCGTGCGTATCAGACGAAAGCCCGCCGTTGAGCAGATGGATGCCGTTGAAGTCGGTGGCGTTGGCGATACGGGTAATTTCCGACGCCATGGCCTGATATTCCGATTCGATCATCAGGCGCTGGGTGGAGTCGTACGTGCCGGTTGCGGCCTGTTCTGCCAGTTCCTTCATGCGGGTGAGCTTTTCGTCAACGACACCAAGAGCGCCGTCGGCGGTCTGGATCATCGAGATAGCGTCGTTGGCGTTACGGGCGCCTTGCTGCAGGGTGGCTATATCGGCACGCTGCAGTTCGCGGATTGCCAGTCCGGCGGCATCGTCGGCGGCGCTGTTTACGCGAAGCCCGGACGACAGCCGTTGTGTTGATTTACCCAATGCTGAGTAGTGCGCATTTAAATTTCTGGCCGTGTTGGCGGCCATCATATTATGGTTAATGACCAAAGACATGGGACACCTCCTGGTGGTTGCTAAGCTGTACTCGCCAAGATGCAATCCATGTGCCAATAAAAAAAATATAATTATTACAAATTGTTATAAAATAACAGAACAAGCGGGAAAATTTTTCCCCCGGCGAAGGGGAATTTTTGACAGTATATCAGGGCATTCGAAGGCTTGCCCGACATCGGTTATGTGCATGAGGAACGGCGCAGCCGTCCACCGGCTGACTTGCAGACGACAAAGTGTTGCAGCGGCATGCGCGCCATGATTGGTCTGCGGATGCCCTGGCTTTGCAACGCCGCAACCATCAAACAGGTAAACCCAGTCTGCGGTTGAGGACAGACAGAAAAAAACGTAAAAGCCCCGGCCATGTCTCTTCAAACTGAGAGACATGGCCGGGGCTTTATCTATATAAGAAGGAAACTGTTAGTGCGGAATGATGTTGGCCAAAAAGTCTTTTGCACGCTGAGTGGCGGGGTTGTCGAAAAACTTGTCCTTGGGCGAGTCCTCAAGGATCACGCCGGTCTCCATAAACAGAACCCTGTTGGCCACTTTGCGGGCAAAGCCCATCTCGTGGGTCACAACCATCATGGTCATGCCCTCGTATGCGAGTTCAACCATAACGTCCAGCACTTCATTGATCATTTCGGGGTCAAGAGCAGATGTTGGCTCGTCAAAAAGCATGGCCACAGGGTCCATGCACAGCGCACGTGCAATGGCCACGCGCTGCTGCTGCCCGCCGGAGAGCTGCGAGGGGTATTTGTCCGTTTGCGGTTCAAGCCCCACGCGTTTGAGCAGCATGAGGCCTTTCTCCATGGCTTCTTCGCGGTTGCGCTTGAGCACTTTTTCCTGCGCGAGCACAAGGTTGTGAATGATGCTCAAATGCGGAAAAAGCTCAAAGTGCTGAAAAACCATGCCCACATGGCTGCGCAGCCGGGCCAGATTGGTTTTTTTGCTGGTAACCTCTGTGCCGTTAACAATAATCTTGCCATCCTGCACAGGTTCCAGGCCGTTGACGGTCTTGATAAGCGTGGACTTTCCCGAACCTGAAGGGCCGCACACAACCACAACCTCGCCTTTGTGTATGCGCGTGCTGCAATGGCTCAGCACATTGAAGTCACCGTACCACTTGGATACGTTTTCCATAATAATCATGGCTTCATCGGTAGGGTTGATCATAGCTTGAGTCTCTTTTTTACCATGGTTACGGTGACTGATACACAGAAGCAAACAACAAAATAGCCCGCGCCTGCAAACAGCACCATATCAATTTCGTTGCCGGTCGTCTTGCCAATGTTGGAAGCGGTACGGAAAAAATCCGCCAGGCCGATGATGTAGACCAGGGCTGTATCCTGAAAAAGAATCATGCCCTGGGTCAGCAGCAGAGGAGTCATGACGCGAAAGGCCTGGGGCAGAATGACATAGGTGAGCGTTTGCGACTTGGTCATGCCGAGCGCCAGCGCTGCGGAATACTGCCCGCTGGAAACGCTGCGCATGCCTGCGCGGATGATTTCGGCATAGTAGGCCGCCTCAAAGGCGGTAAATGCCACAATGGCGGAGACCAGCCGAACGTCTGTTTGTGGCGAAAGGTTGAAAAACGAACTCAAAAAATGCGGCACGATAAGGTAGAACCACAGCAGCACCATAACAAGCGGTATGGAGCGGAAGCAGTTTACATAGCTCGCCGAAAGCCAGCGCATGGGCGCATACACTGAAACGCGCGCGACCGCCAAAAGCGTGCCTATAACCATGCCCAGCGCAATGGCCGTGACCGTGATTTTAAGCGTGACCAGCGCTCCCTGACCGAGTAGAGGCAGGCTCTGCTGAATGATGCTCCAGTCAATGCTAAACATTTTTGCCTCCTGCACCCGTGGAGGGCAAACGCATCTTGTTCTCCAGCAGTTTCATGGAACGCATGACCACAAAGTTCAGCAGCGCATAGGCAAGTGTCACCGCGATAAATGATTCGTAGGCATAGCCCGAAAATTCCAGCAGCCTGTTGGCCTGGGCGGTGAGCTCAATAAGACCGACTGTTGAGGCAACAGCGGAGTTTTTTACCATGTTGAGCATCTCGGAGGTCAGCGGCGGTATGATGATGCGGTATGCGTTGGGCAGCAGCACATGCCGGTAGGTCTGGGGCAGCGTGAGGCCGAGGGCCAGCGCCGCATAGCGCTGCCCGTGCGAAAGCGCCTGAATACCTGACCGTACCTGTTCGCATACGCGCGCGCCCGTAAAGAAACCCAGCGCGCATACAGATATAATGAAAAATTGGATATTTGGGTTCAGCTCTGCCTTGAACCACACGCTTGCCTTGTAGGGCAACAGGTCTGGCGCGGCAAGATACCAGATAAAAAACTGAACAATAAGAGGTATGTTACGAAAAATGGTCACATAGGCTGCGCCGATGTTGCTGAGAATCTTGTTGGGCAATGTGCGTAGAATGCCAAATAGCGAGCCCAGAACAAAAGCCAGAATCCAGGCGCAGACAGACAGGGCCACTGTTGTCAAAAAGCCATCCACCAGCCAGCTGAAGTAGGTGACGTTTCCAAACGGCGCCTGTTCAAAAAATATGCCCCAGTTCCAGTTAGCCTGCATTCTTTGGTTCCATCCCTAGTGTAAAAACATATATCAAGTGCTGCGGGCTGAACCGCATGTGCTGACGCGCTGCAAGCAGCGCGTCAGCACACACCAAAATCAGTTCAGGGCCTTGTCGTTGGGGGCCTTGAAGAGAGCCTTCATTTCGTTGGACATTTCAAAGTTCATGTTCATGTTCTTGGGCGGAATGGGCTGCATGAACCAGCGGTTGTACGACTTTTCGGCGTTGCCGTTGGTCTGTTCGGCGGCGATGGTGGCGTCAACCAGCTTCTTGAACTGGGCGTCACCCTTGCGCACCATACAGCCGTATGCTTCAAAACTCTGCGGCGTGCCAACGATGATCCAGTCGGCGGGCTTTTTGGCCTTGGCGCGTTCGCCCGCAAGCAGGGCGTCGTCCATAAAGAAGGCCACAGCGCGGCCCGATTCAACAGTGCGGAAGGCATCGCCGTGGTCTTTAACGCTGATGATGTTGATGGCAAGACCCTTGTCGTCGTTCATCTTGTTCAGCAGTTTTTCGGAGGTGGTGCCCGAGGTCACGGCCACGTTTTTGCCCTTCAGGTCGTCAAAATCCTTGATGCTCGAATCTTTGTTGACCAGCAGACGGGTGCCGATGACAAAAAAGGTGTTGGAGAAGTCAACCTGCTGCTGACGTTCCAGATTGTTGGTGGTGGAGCCGCATTCAAAGTCAAAGGTGCCGTTTTGCAGCAGGGGGATGCGGTTCTGCGAGGTGATGGGCACGTAGCGAACCTGCAGGTTGGGCATGTTCAGCTGCTTTTTGACGGCGTCAACGATCTTGCTGGAGTAATCCTGGGCATAGCCGATAACATTCTGCTGCAGGTCGTAGTAAGAAAAAGGCACGGAGGATTCGCGGTGACCTACCACAATAACGCCGGTTTCTTTAATTTTTTGCAAGGTTCCGGTGAGTTCTTCTGCCTGTGCCTGACCGCCCTGAGCGGAGGTCAGAAGAAGCAGAGCCGCCAAAGCGGACAAAATGGATTTTTTCAGCGCCATGGGTTCCTCCTGAATTGGCATTTACAAAAGGCGACGCCACGTTTGCCAAATAATAGCGCCGCGCAATGAAATAGTTGAGCAAAAACGCGTCAGGAGCGCCCCGAAGCACCGCTCCTGCGGGCTGCTCCACGGGTGAATGCCTAAGGGCATTTTGCCAGACGGTTTTTACCGGTTCTCCTGCCAGAGTACACAGTCTGCACACATCAGACGCGCCAATATGGGCAGACAAACATGCCGGATGCGCGTGACGATTTTTACGCACGCCGAATCACGCCACTGTAAACGATAACGCAGCAATCAGCAAAGAAAAATACCATCAAGCCATACGGACGCAAACGACCCATGGCTCAAAGCTGATTGGTGCCTTGGGGGAAAGGCGCCTCCGCACGTAGGCGTGCAGAAACCACAAATGCTGGCGGTAAAATACCTGTTGCAGAATTGTCGCTAAAATACTTCGTTACAATTATAAATATTGAGCGTGGTGTCAATAAGTCCGTAGCCTGTCCATGGCTGTGCGGCCTTGATAACGGGTATTTGGGGGCCTTCGAACTGGGCGGCTTTTTAATTTTGTCCCTGCTGATCCCGCTTGTTTTGTCCGAAAAAGGATAATATGATCAAAATGGTTGGTATGTGACTTTTGCTATTGTTCGTAGCACCCCCGGGAGCCTGTTTCTCCAAAGGATGAGTTTATGGTTTTTATTCCACACGTCTTTGCCTTTATTTTGCTGATTATTTTGGCTTTTGCAGGCAATTGGGGCGGATTTTTATGGGTTGCATGGGCGGGGGTTGCTGCCTGCCTGGTCGGAGACGCGTTTTTGCGGGTGCGTTTACTGGCTGCCGCAGGGCAGATGCGCAGGCAGTTGGAGGCCGCAATTGATGATGCAGGTACGGGTTTGGGCGCAAGCGCAAGCAATGCCGATCTGCTTGCCCTTTGTCTTGAGCGTCTGCGCACTGCGCAATCGAACCTTGCCGCAGAGCGTGCGCGCGCGGCGGAGCTTGAAACCGCTGGCGGCGAACTTCAAAACAGCCTGCGGGATGCGCAGGCTGAAAAAGCAGCGATGCTTGAAAAATTTGCCCGTGGCGACGCCGTGCTGCGCAAAGCCCATACGGTTTGCACCAAGCTCTCTGCTGAAGCGCAACATCTTGCGACGCTTGTTTCAGAGGTCAATCAGGGGGTAGGCGTGCAGCGTGACCGCCTGAACGAAACCGGCGGCGCCATGGAAGCGGTTGCGCAGGGGGCGCAGGAGTCCTCCATGCGCGTGCGAGAGGTTTCGGAAAACGCCCACAAGGCCAGCGCCAGCGCATCGGCCAGCAAGCAGGAGGTTGACGGTGCTGTGGCGTCCATTGATAAGCTCAAGGACACCATTGTACTGCTCAAGGAGGCCATGGCTGGCCTGGGCGAAAAAGCCAGCAATATTGGCAAGGTAATGGCGGTGATCAACGAGGTTGCCGACCAGACCAACCTGCTTGCCCTTAACGCGGCCATTGAAGCTGCCCGCGCGGGCGAGGCCGGGCGAGGGTTTGCCGTTGTGGCGGACGAGGTGCGCAAGCTGGCGGAAAAAACCATGGGCGCCACCAAGGAAGTTGAAGAAGCCGTACACGCCATACAGCAGGAAACCCGGCGCAATGCGGAAACCGTAGAGGCGGCGGCCCATCTGAGTGTTGAGGGGGCAACGTCGGCCTCGCTGGCGGGGGGGCGTCTGGGCGAAATTCTTGATGCCATATCGGGCACCGCCCAGCATCTGCAGGCCGTGGCCGCTACCGCAGGCGTGCAGTCAAACAATATCGAAGACGCCAACAAGGCTCTGGAAGAAATCCGTATAGTGGCCGAGCAGACCTCCGGCAACATGCAGGTTTTTACCGCCGCGCTTTTGACTTTTCAGGGCGGCATGGAAGAGCTGGACATGATTGTCAACGCCATGGTCAGCGGCGATTACGAGCGGGCGGCATCAAGCAAATTTGTGCAGTGGACGCCGCGCATGGAACTGGGAATCAGCGAGATAGACCGCCAGCACCGCATGCTTGTCGACTACATTAACGACCTGCACAGCGCCATGTCCAACCATCGCAGCGCAGAAGAACTGCTGGGCATACTGCACAAGCTGCGTGATTACACCAGCACGCACTTCAGGGATGAAGAAAAACGCTTTGTCCATACAGAATACCCGGCTGTTAAGGATCATCTCCTGATTCACAGAGAGTTTGAAGCAAAGGTTGATGAAGTGGAGCGCGGCATAAAGCAGGGCACAGTCACCTTGAGCATGGATCTGTTGTCCTTCCTCAAAGACTGGCTGGTGCAGCACATAATGGGCATGGATGCGCAGTATGTGCAGTATGTCAAAAAAGGTGCCAAAGCCCCAGTCCGCAAGGGACGATAAATTGAGCTGCGGCAGGTAGCTGGCTCATTGAATCAAGGCCCGTCTGGCCCCCGTGCACTTGTTGCGCTGGCGGTTCAGACGGGCCTTTTGTTGTTCAATGCGGCACGGCGGGCTTTAGCTTGCGCAATGCCCGTAAATTATTCATTGTGATCAGGCCCTGATTTGTCCTCGCAACCCCCAAAAAGGTTTGCCGGTCAGATTCGCCCCATTGCGGCATTGCAGCTGATCTTTAATTGCCGGGCTTTGGGGATACTGGACATACCGGCTGCGGCGGTGCGGACACGGCCCAGGTCAGTGCAAAAAATGCAGGCAAAAACAGGGTGATGATGGGCTAGGCTGTTTGTGCGCGCCGCCGGCAGACTTGCCGTGGCTGCTGCCAGAGTTTATTGTTAGCATGCTTGCCTGTAATGATATTTTGAGATAGATTTTTTTATAGATGACCTTCAACTAACAGCTATTCCAAGGGCCCTGAGCAAATTTCCTATGGTTTAATCCGCATGGCTTTTGTCGCGGCCATGTGCTCCTGCTGTTCTGCATGTGCTGCATTACACGAAATCCGTTGTGCGGGGTTCATATGCCAGAGGCCCATTCACACATTCGTTCGCACCCTTCAACAAATTATCCAGTCTGGCTGTGCTCATACAGGCCGTTGTGGATTATTGCCATAATTGACCTGCTTGTGCTGGGCATTATTGTGTTTGCCCTTACGGTGAGCAGACAACGTGATTTTGAAAAAATCGCCGCAACACTTGAAAATGTTTCCAATTCCATGGATCAAATCCTTTCGTGGCGGTTTGAAAAAATTCACTTTGCGCTGCTCTCCGCCATTGATGCGGTGGAGAGCCAGACCAGATCCGGCAATGCAGCATGGGATAGCTTTGACAGTCTTGGCCTGAGCCTGGACGAAAGGCTGCCTGAAACGCTTGGTTATGTGATTACCAACAACACGGGCAATGTCATTTATGCCTCACCCCGTGCTCTGACTGGCGAAATATCCGTCGCCAACGGCGAGCATTTTCTCCACATGCGCGATAATCTCATGACCGGGCTCGTTATCTCCAGGCCTTTTTACGGTCATTCGTGGCCGCACCCCATTGTGGTGCTGTCCATGCCGTATGCGCAGCCTGACGGCTCGTTTGGCGGTATTGTTGCCTGCGCTGTTTCCATCAACATGTTTTCTTCGGTCCTGCAGTCTGTCGAAATCGTCGGCCCCTCCGCCATGGCAACCCTGTGGGATAAAAAACTGGGGTTGATAACCCTGCACCCCGAGGGGCAGTTTGTTCTGGACGTCAAGCCTTCCGGCCCGCTGCGCAAGCTCATGATGCAGGATGCGGCCCCTACCATTTATTATCACAACCGACTTGACTTTAACAATAAAAACAGGATCGCCTTTTTTCGCAAGCTCAGCCAGTGGCCGCTGTATCTCTCCATAGGCTTGTACGAGCAGGACATACTTGGCAAGTGGCGACAAGACCTGTTTTCAATAGGCATTTTGGGTTTGATGTGCCTTGTTATTTCTCTCTGGAGCGGTCTTGCCTACACCCGGCACGTCAACGCCATTGAAAAAAGCGAAAAACGTTACAAAGGGCTTTTTGACAACATGCAGGCAGGTCTGGCCCTGTTTGAGCCGGTTTTTTCGCCTTCGGGCGCAATCAGCGACTTCAAGTATGTTGAAATCAACAATGCTTATTGCAAAGTTTTTAAGGTGACGCCCGAAGACGTTTTGGGAAAAACCCTGCTGTTCCGCATTGCCAACAAAACATCCAAGGCCGGGCTGTGGCTGAACCCTCTCATCGTGACCGTTGAAACCGGCGAACCGAGGCATTTTGACTTCTTTCTTGAAGGCAACAACCTTTGGATAGACATCGTGGCCTACCGTCCGGAAGCGGGAAAGGTGGCCATTTTGTGCACAGACGTGAGCGAAAGTCGGTTTGCGCAGGAGAGGGCCAGCCGGGTTTCGCAAATGTACGCGGCACTCAGCCGGTGCAACCAGGCCATCGTACGCTGCAAGACGCGCGAAGCGCTGTTTTCTGAAATATGCCGCGCTGCGGTTGAGGCTGGCGGCCTGAAGGGCGCGTGGATAGGGCTTGTTGAAAAATCAACCGGCAGCGTGCGCCCGGTGGCCTCTTTCGGCCTTGATGCCGTCGATCTGCAACGATTGCGGGTGTCCATGCACGAGTCTGATCCCTTTGGGGCTGGCCCCACAGGCTGCGCCATACGTGATAACGAGGCCATCTGGTCTGACAATTCCACTGCAGATTCGCGTCTTGTCCCCTGGTGGCAGTTGATTCAGAAGACCGGTTTTCTTTCTGTCGGGGCGCTGCCCTTGCGGCAGCGTGGAGAAGTGCTGGGCAACATGACGCTCTACTCGACCGAGGTGGGTGCTTTTGACCCAGAGGCGCGCGAGCTGCTGGCCGAAATGGCCACCAACGTAAGCTTTGCGCTTGATAATTTTGCCTGGGAGGAAGAGCGCCAGCGCAACGAAGCCATAATCAACGAGCTGGCTTTCTATGACCAGCTGACCGGTCTAGCCAATCGGCCCCTGCTGGCGGACCGCATACGGCTGGCTATTGCGGCAGGCCTGCAAAATCACCAGTACAGTGCGCTGCTGTTCATCGACCTCGACAGCTTCAAGACCATCAATGACACGCTTGGGCACGATCATGGCGACAGCCTGCTCAAGCAGGTGGGCAAACGCCTGCTTACGCTTGTGCAGCCAGAGGATACCGTGGCCCGTTTTGGCGGCGACGAATTTGTGCTCTTGCTGCAGGCGATTTCGAGCAGGCGCGACAAGGCGGTAGAAAGGGCAGGGCTTGCCAGCCGCAAGATACTGAGCGCGGTGAGGGACCCCATCATTATTGAGGGCGTAACCTGCAATTGTTCGGCCAGTATAGGCGTCACCCTGTTTGGCGTAGACGCCATCACGCCCGACGAGCTGCTCAAGCAGGCCGACCTTGCCATGTATCAGGCCAAGGATGCCGGCAGAAACACCGTGCGTTTTTTTGATCCGCACGTGCAACGGGTTGTTTTGGAGCGCATAGCTCTGGAACGGGAGCTTGAGGACGCCATAGGGCTTGAGCAGTTTGTGCTCCATTATCAGCCGCAGATTAATGCCGACAATCGGGTTATAGGCGCGGAGGCGCTGATACGTTGGCAACATCCTGTGCGAGGGCTCATGAGCCCCGCCGAGTTTATCCCCCTGGCGGAAGAAAACGGCATGATCGTGCGCATAGGCAACTGGGTGCTGCGCCAGGCCTGCGCCCAGCTTGCCATATGGGCTGATCTGCCGGAATTTGCCGGGCTTTCTGTGGCGGTCAACGTGAGCGTCAGGCAGTTTCGTGAAAGCGGCTTTGTCAGGGATGTGACTGGGGCGGTGCGGCAGTCGGGCATTGACCCAAGCCTGCTGAAACTGGAAATTACCGAAAGTCAGCTGGCGCTCAACATGCAGGAAATAATCTCCACCATGGTCGAGCTGGGCAATCTGGGCATACGGTTTTCACTGGACGACTTCGGCAAAGGGTATTCGTCCATGACCTATCTCAAGATGCTGCCGCTGGAGCAGCTCAAGATTGATGGCTCGTTTATCCGCGATCTGCTCACCGATTCCAACGACGCCGCCATCGCCGCAACCATTATTGCCCTTTCGCAAAGTCTTGGTTTTAGCACGGTGGCAGAGTGCGTTGAAAACTCCGCGCAGCAAAACGCGTTGTTGCGCATGGGCTGTACGCTGTTTCAGGGGTATCTGTTCAGCAAGCCGCTTGCCGTGCAGGATTTTGAGCGGTATGTGGACGCGGCGGCAAAGGCCGCCAGCACCGTGCAGCAGGCATAAAATACGGCGGATAAAAAAGGCGAGCCGCAGCCCGCCCCATATGGCATCCGTCAGCGAGCGCTATACGTTGCTGTCATCCAGTTGCTGCCATTTGCCAAGGCAGCCTTCAATGTGCCTGCATATGGCGGCCTGTTCCTCGCGTCCCTGACCATTTACGCTCATAGGGTCTGCAAAGGTGTAGCGGATGGTCATGCCGGGCGTTACCGGGCCCAGCTCCTTGATTTTTTTGCCCTGACCCCAGGCGTCGGTTTTAAGCGCCAGCGGCACAATGGGAACCCCTGCCTTTTTGGCCAGCTTGACCCCGATGGAATTGAACATCTGGGGGTTAAACTCGCGCGAGCGCGTGTGCTGCGGAAACACAATAATGGAAATACCCTTCTTGAGGCGTTCGAGGCCGCCCTCAAGTACTGCGGCGAGGTCTTCGCGAGGGTTGGTGCGGCCAACCACGATGGGGTCGCGCGAGCACATCACCGGGCCAAAAAACGGCATGGTGGTAAGGCTGCGTTTGACCACAAAGGTAACGGGGCGGCGGGGGCGTATCAGGCCCGGCAGCATAAAGGTTTCAAGCGTGCTCATATGGTTGGCCACAAACAGGCAGGGGCCGTCGGTGGCTTCAATGGCGCTCATGCCCTCTACTTCGATGGGGCAGCCCATGCGTTCAATAAGGTCGGCAACCCATACGCTGGCGTACACCCATGCGGCGTCGTCGCAAAGACCCTTGGAAGCCCGCGCGCACAGCCAGCGTACCGGCCCGAGAAACAGGCGGCTGTAAAAGCTGAGCGAGGGCATCATGCGGCTAAAAAAGCCCGCACTGGCATGTTGGCTGCTGTATGTGTCGCCTGTAAGAAACTTGGCTTCAAATGCGCCGTCAACAAAGGGGTTCATGCCTATTCATCCGTTTTTTTGATTTTGTGCAATTTGCGCCACCACTGGCTGAGTCGGGGTTCTTCGCCGTTTTCGCGCGGCTGATAAAACCTTCTGCCCTCCAGCTCGGGCGGCAGGTATGATTGCTCTATCCATGATTCCGGGTAGTTGTGGGGATATTTGTATTCCTTGCCGTAGCCCCATTCCTTTTGCAGCTGGGTAGAGGGGTTGCGCAGGTGCAGCGGCACAGGCCGCGCGCCGTTAAGCTTAACCTCACGCGCAGCATTAAGGTAGGCGGCGTAGGAGGCATTGCTTTTTTTAGCCATGGCCAGATAGGTAACAGTTTCGGCCAGTGGAATGAAGCCCTCGGGCATGCCCACAAACTCGACGGCCTGCTGGCAGGCTACCGCCAGCCCCAGAGCGTCGGGATCGGCCAGGCCGATATCCTCCGAGGCGGAGAGAATCAACCTGCGGCAGACAAAACGCGGGTCTTCGCCACCTTCAAGCAGACAGGCAAGATAGTAAAGCGCCGCGTCAACGTCGCTGCCCCGTATGGACTTGATGAGCGCCGAGGCCAGCTCGTAATGGTTGTCGCCGTCCTTGTCGTGGCGAATGAGCACCTCGGGCAGGGCGGCCTTGATGTGCTCCAGGTCGCGCACGTCTTCGGGCAGGGCCGCAACGTACTCCACAAGGTTCAGCAGTGTGCGGGCGTCGCCGTGCGACACCCCTGCCAGCAGGTCGGCCACGTCGTCGGGCATCTGTATCTGCAGGTCGCCCGCGCCGCGCCGCGCAAGCTCCATAAGCTCGGGGCGGCCCAGAGGGCGCAGCCGGAGCACGTGCAGGCGCGAGAGCAGCTGGCGCGTAACGCTAAAAGACGGGTTTTCCGTAGTGGTGGCCAGCAGGGTCAGGTCGCCCGACTCCACCAGCGGCAAAAAAAAGTCCTGCTGCGCCTTTGAAAAACGGTGCAGCTCGTCCAGAACCAGAATTTCCACGCCGGTAAGCGAGCGGCGCAGGTGCTGCAGCCCAGCCTCTGGCGCGCTCAGGCGCAGGTATGGTCTGCCGGTGGATTTTGCCAGCAGCAGGGCAAGGGTGGACTTGCCGCAGCCGGGCGGGCCAAAAAAAAGCAGGCTTGGCAGACGGCCCGACTTCATGATTGACCGCAGGCGGTCGGCAAGGTGGGTCTGCCCAAGAAAAAGAGCCAGATCGTCGGGGCGCATGCGCTCCGGCAGGGGCCTGCTTACGGTCACTGTTTGATCTCCGTGGCGGCGTCGGCCTTGCCCGCAAGCTGCGAGCCCCACCAGTGCAGGCCAAGGCAGAGCGTTGCCGCCGTTTCGCAGCGCAGTACGCGTGCTCCAAGGCTCACTGGGTCAAATGCCGCTTTTTGCAGGGCTGTGAGCTCCCGCTGTGAAAAACCGCCTTCCGGCCCGATTACATAGACGGTGAGGCCGGGTTGCCCTGCCATCTGGGGGGTGAGCATGTGCACGCCGTCCTGCAGCTCCCATGGCAGAATGCGGTGGTCGGCCTTGCGCGAGACTTCGATGAGCTGATCAACCCCGCCCGAAAGGGCGCAGACCTCGGGCAACCATGGGTTGCCGCTCTGCTTGGCGCCAGCGATCATCTGGCCGAGGCAGGCTTCTTCCGCAGCAGCGGAGAGCTTGCCCTGACTGTGGTCGCCCTGCCACAGCCAGATGCCGTACGCGCCAAGCTCAACGGCTTTTTCCATAAAAAAACCGCGTCGAACGGCCTTGCTGTAGGCCAGTGCCACAACGGCCCGTGAATGGGGAGCTGGGGTGCTGGTTTCAGAAACACGCTCAAGTTCCACATGCTTTTTGCAGACCTTGCGCACCACAAAGATTCCTGACCGGCCCTTGCCGTCCAGCAGCCCTATCTCCGTGCCGGGCGCCGCCCGCAAAACCTGCCCTAAATGTCGGGCTTCCTGTCCTTCAAGACTAGCCGTATCTCCCCACTGCTCCGGGGCCAGATAAAAAAACGGTCCGCTCATGTGCCTGTGTTTTCCTTGCCGCTGCGCGCCTTGCGCACAGCCTTGAACCCGTCCTGCAATGAAACAAGACGCCTGTAGTTTTTGCGAATTTCCTGCCCGGCCTTGGTAAGCGTGTCTTCGGGCGGCTCTATGTACTTGCGCTGCAGGTAGCTGTCGCGCAGGATTCTTTCCACACAGTCGATGACGGCGTCAACCAGACCGGGAAAAAAGCTGACGATTTCAAATTTCAGCTCGTTGAGCAGGTTAAGGGCCTCGCGGAACATCTGCTGATAGGTGATGCGCGCGCCTTTGAAGGTGCGCAGGCACAGGTCTTCGAGGATGCGCACGCGCCGGGCCTGCTGGATGTAGCTGAAGCGCGTGCAGACCTCCTGATAGAGTTCGCGCAGGTTTTCAAAGGCCTCGTCGTTGTCGGGCGAGAACAGGTAGTTGCTCAGCACCTTGCTCACATTGGAAAAAAATTCGTCGCTGTAGCTGATCATGCGGCGCTGGTGCTTGGTCAGCCAGCTGTAGAGAAACTTGAGGCGTTTTTCGTGGGTGCCGGTGTTTTCCACCACCTCGGTGCGCTTATAGATGATGCGTCCTGTATATTCGCCGCGCACTATGTCGTTGAGGCGCAGAAACATGTTGGACGTATCCTTGATGATGTTAAGCCCAGTGAGCGCCTTGCCCGTAATTGGGTGCAAGACCTCCTGGGCCACCACCGAAAGGGCGCGGTCCTGCCGCACGTTGCTGGGGTCAAACGTGTGCTGGCGGTACTTGATGCGCAAAATAACCACCCGGCGCGGCTTGTCCAAAAAAAAGCCGTCGCGGTCAATGATGCTCAGCACTTCGTCCTGGTCGGCATCCACCGCCACAAGCGCCACCTTTTCCAGCAGGGGATAGCGCGTGTTTTCACCATTGGCCATGTAGGTGGTGAGGGTTCTGTCGGTCTGCCCGAGCACCCGCAGCAAAAATCGTTCGCCCATCTTGTGCAGCTTGCGGGCAAAGAGCGCGCTTGAGGTGCGCCGCTCGGAAACAATGGGGAAGCCGTAAAGCTCCATGAGGTACTGGTACACAAACATGCGGTTGCGTTCGTAAATATCGCTGTCGCCGTAGACAAACTTGCCTATGCGAATGCCAAAACGCTTGAGCTCGCTGTCAATGTCGGAGGGAAACGAGGCAAAAATGCCAGCCAGATGAAACTGCTTGTCTGCCCCCCAGGCCAAAACATGGGCCCTGTCCATGCTGAGCAGGTAGGGCATGAGCGATGGATAGGTTTCGAGCACCACCGTGTCGATAGAACGGAACTGCTGGCGAAAAATGTCCTGGTGCACGCGCGGCAGGCGCGAGGCCAGGGTTTGCAGGTTTTGTACCATAACCTGGTTTTCAAGCGGGCAGCAGGCCCCGTCGCCTTCAGTTATAACGGGGTGCAGTCGGTCAAACTGAAAAATTTCCGAAAAATAATCAAGCTGCCGGGCAAAGGCCACCATGGCAAAGCCGGGCAGATCCTTGTATTCAAACATGTCGTTGTCAAAAGAGGGCAGCAGCTCGCGCGCCTCGACAAGCGGATAGTTTTTGTTTTCCTGATACGGTTTGACCAGGCACAGGCGGATATGCACCGCGTCAAGCAGGCGTTTGAGGTCGTTCAGCTCGCTCAGTGCGATGGAAGAGGACAACTGCGTAGCGTCCTGCCAGGGCAGGCCGTCCTTGCTGAATACCTCTTGCCATTTGATCATCAGTTCATTCCTTATTGTAATTTGTTATTCAGTACCCGCTTTTTAGATTTTTTTCCAGTAGGAATGCGGCAGGTATCCGCAAAATCGGCGGCAGCAGCGGCAGCAGCGGGTTTAGCGCCTGCGGCGGCCTGTCCGTCCGGGTGGTATTGGCCGGGTTATGAGCCGCAGACGCTGCAAAAGAAGTTGCGGCGGCGCAGGCGCTTTGCTACAAGAAATGCGTTACCCAAGAGCCGTCGCGCAGGTGGCGGCCTCACCATCAACCCCATGTGCCCATGACCGCCAACTCTGTTGAAAAGCATATTTTGAGCATCGTTTGCAGCGTGTTTGACGCCTATTCCGTGGTTCTTTTTTTGCCGGATGAAGAAGGCGAGGCGCACCACCTCTCCTCAGCGTTCAGCCTTGGCGAAAAAATTGCGTCCAATGCTTCGGTGCTGCCCGGCAAGGGGCTAGTCGGCTGGATTATCCGCAACCGGCAGCCTCTGCTGGTGCCCAATTTTGACCAGCGCCAGAGCAACCTTGGTTATTACAGCAGCGGCGAAGAGGCCAATATCAAGGCCTTTATGGGCTGCCCTGTGCCAACGGGCGGCGCGCTGTGCGTGGACAGCAAGCGGCAGTATTCCTTTTCGGATAAAGACCACAAAATTTTGCAGATGTTTGCCGAGCTTATCTCGCGCCAGCAGGGTTCGGCAGGTCGGCAGGAGCTTGCGGGGGATATACCGCGTTATTTTGCCGAGCTGTCCGTCATTCAGGACCTGCGCTTTCGCTACAAGCGCTGGCCGCAGTTTTTGCAAAACTATCTGCGCATCATGGTCGAGGCCACGGGCTTTGACTACTGCGCCTTTGCCTCGGTGGACGAGCCGGGCGAAACCTACTGCGTGGAGAGCGAATCGGCCCGCCTGTTGCTGACAGGCGAGGATCCGCTTATCCTGCCCATGGGCAGCGGCATTACGGGTTGGGTGTTTCGCAACGACCAGCCGGTGATCGCCGAGGGTATTGAAGGCGCGCCCGCAGCCGTGCTGTTTGGCAAGCTGCCCGACATGCCCGACTTTCAGGCGGCCATCTGCATGCCGGTTATGGTCAACAAAAGCACGCGCGGCGTGCTGTGCCTTGCCCACACCACCCCCCGGCAGATAGACGAATCGCTGCGCAGTTTTGTGCGGCAGTCTGTGGATCATCTGGCTTTGTTTTTGGAAAATCTGTATCTTAAAATGCGGCTTAGGACCATGTTGCCCAGAGCGCGGGTACACAGCGACGGTCCTCAGGCTTACGATCCCGACACCGCGCCCATGCCGCCAACAAAAGAATACTGAGTATGCTGCTACGGCGTCTTTTCAGATTTTTGTCCAAAGACATTGCCATGGATCTTGGCACCGCCAACACCCTGCTCTACACGCGGGCGCATGGCATTGTGATCAACGAGCCGTCCGTGGTTGCCATTGACACGCACAAAAATTCTGTCCTCGCCGTAGGTGCGGCGGCCAAGGATTACCTTGGTCGCACGCCCCAGCGCATCAGGGCGGTGCGCCCCATGAAGGACGGCGTCATCGCCGACTTCGACATCACCCGCGAAATGATCGCCTACTTTGTGCGCAAGGCCATTACAGGCATGCGTCTGGTCAAGCCCTCCATGGTCATCTGCATCCCCACCGGCATTACGCAGGTGGAAAAACGCGCCGTCATCGACTCTGCCATAATGGCTGGCGCGGCGGACGTGGCAATGGTCGAGGAGCCAATGGCGGCGGCCATAGGGGCCGATTTGCCCATTCACGAGCCGCTGGGCAACCTCGTGCTTGATATTGGCGGCGGTACAAGCGAGGTGGCCGTTATCACCTTGGCGGGCATTGCCAACGCGCAGTCTGTGCGTGTGGCTGGCGACGCCATGAACATGGCCGTGCAGCGCTATATGCGCGATGTTTTTCGTATGGAAGTCGGCGACAATACTGCGGAAAACGTCAAAAAAATTCTTGGTTCGGCCATGCCCATGCCCAACGCGCCGGTGCTTGAGGTCTCAGGCAAGGATCTGGTGCGGGGTGCGCCCCGCGTGGTAAAAGTTACCGAGGGCCACGTGCGCGAGGCCCTGCGGGAGCCGGTGCTGGCCATACTGGGCGCCGTGATGCGCGCGCTGGAAAAAACACCGCCCGAGCTTGCGGCCGATATTTACCGCAACGGCATGCTCATGGCGGGCGGCGGCTCGCTGCTCAAGGGGCTTGACCAGTTTATCGCACGGGAGACGCGCCTTAAGGTTTTTGTGGACAAGGATCCCCTTACGACCGTTCTGCGGGGTACGGCGCGGGCCATGCTTGACCGTCAGCTGTACCACTCTGTTTTTATCAACTAGCGCCTGCTGCTGCGGTGTTGCCTGGCCGTCTGGCTGCGGCGACAGCCTTCTTTTACGCCGGTTGCGCACCAGCAATGGCCGCTGACCGGGGGCATTCTTTTTCAATACGCCTGTCTGACTTGCCGCAACGCACAACACCAGTTGGCAGCCTGGGCGCATTTTATCTTTGAAAATATGTCCTCAACGCTGTTTCGGCGCTCGTTTCTGCTCATGAGCAAAGGGGCGGGCGACACCGGCCGCTTTCGGGCATTCAATTATTATCGGTAATTGCAGCGGGGCAACCAGCCCTGCGGCATCACTGCGTTACGGCATGTCCGTGAGGCATGAAGGAAAACCCATGTTTTCATCTCAAAAAGTTTTGCAAGACTGCATGGAAATTGTGCTGCAGAGCGGCAACATTGTGCGCGAGCACTGGGCGAGACCCAGCAACGTGATGCACAAGGGGCGCATTGATCTGGTTACGCAGACCGATCTGGCAGTCGAGGCTTTTTTGAAAGAAAAACTGGCCGGGCTTGTGCCGGGCGCAGCCTTTATGGCTGAAGAAAGCAGCCAGAGCGAGCGCGAGCCGGATGGCCTGTGCTGGATTATTGACCCTGTGGACGGCACAACCAATTTTGTTCACCGCATCCCGCAGGTCGCGACCTCTGTGGCCTTGTGGCACAATGGCCGCGCCGAGCTTGGCGTGGTCAACATCCCCATGATGCACGAGTGCTTCAGCGCGCGACGGGGGCAGGGGGCTTTTGTCAACGACGTGCCGCTGGCAGTGAGCAAGGCCCAAACCCTTGGGGACTCGCTGGTAGCTACGGGCTTTCCGTACGATTTTACGGGGCGTCTCGACAGGGTTCTTGAGCGGCTTGCCCTTGTGCTGCCCAAGAGTCAGGGCCTGCGCCGCATGGGCGCGGCGGCAGTGGATCTGGCCTATGTGGCCTGCGGCAGGGTGGACATGTTTTATGAGGAAGGCCTGAAACCCTGGGATTTTGCCGCCGGGATGCTGCTGGTTGAAGAGGCCGGGGGCAAGGTTACCAATATGCGCGGCGATCCCCTGCATTTTGGCGATGTGCTGCTGGCCTCCAACGGTCTGGTGCATGAAGAATCCGTTGCCCTGCTTGGCCCCACTGACGTGACGTCTGGCGCGGCGTAGCGGGTGTATGGCGGCTCAGCGCGGGCGTACCAGACCGGCCTGAACCGCCACGCGCAAAAAGGGCGACAGCAGCTCGCCAAAATGGATGCCAATGCCGCGCAGCTCATCGTAGTCCACCAGCATGTGGTGATCAGGGTCGCGAACGGCTGCGGCTGCCAGCAACGCAGGCACGCGCCCCTCATATAGCGCCACAAATGCGTTGGAGCTCTCCGGCCCCGGCGGACAGACCCCCAGCGGCAAGACCCTGCCATCGTGCCCCCAGTCGTCGTTAAGGAGCTGCAGGGCCCGGAGTTCAGTCGATTGCCCGGCTGGCAGACGCCCAAAGGACGACATGCCCCAGCCGAGCCCTGGCCTGTGGGTAAGCAGTGCGCGCCCTTGCCGGTCGCGTACAAGCAGGCCCACGGCCCGGTGGTGCAGTGCCTGGCGCAGTACGTCTTCGCTGCGCATGACGCACAGAGGCACGTTGTTTTTGTCCACAACCTCCAGCAGATCTGGAGTGGCGCTTGATGAAGGATAGAGGCTGATTTCCATGAGAGCTTCCACAGAGCAGGGCGAACGTCTTCAGATGCTTGGGCCGCAGCACGCCGCCGCCATGTACGAAATTGAGCGCCAGTGCTTTCCCCTGCCCTGGTCCCAGGAGCAGTGCGCTGCGGCTTTTGGGCAAAAGGCCTTTGCCGCGCTTGGGCTGTTCAGGCATGAAGCGCTGATTGGCTATATATCTGTTTACCATACGCTGGATGAACTGGAAATACTCAATCTGGCGGTGTTGCCGCAAGAGCGGCGGCGCGGTTACGGAAGGCGCATACTGGGCCTGGTCTTGCGCCTTGCCCGTAAAATGGCTATTAATAAAATCTTGCTTGAAGTGCGGGTGGGCAACAAGCCAGCCATTTGTCTGTATGAAAGCTGCGGCTTCAAGCGTGAGGGAGTGCGCAAAAAGTATTATACCGATACTGGTGAAGACGCACTTATCTATCTTTGTTCCATCTGATCGCTGAGGAATCCATGCAAAAGATTTTTGCCGCCAACTGGAAGATGTATAAAACCCGCTCTCAGGCAAGCCAGAGCGCTCAAGAACTGGCCAAGGGCCTTGGTCAGATGCCTGCGGGGCAGGAGATTGTAGTTTTTGCTCCCTTTACGGCCATCAGTTGCGTGGCCGACGCCTTTAACGGTCATGCGGGCCTTACTGCTGGCGGGCAAAACTGCTATCCGGCTGAAGAAGGCGCCTTTACCGGCGAAACCTCGCCCGCCATGCTGCGCGATGCTGGCGCGGCCTGGGTGCTGACCGGGCACTCGGAGCGGCGGCACATCATGGGCGAAGACGACGCCCTTGTGGCGCGCAAGACCATTTTTGCCCTTGAACACGGCCTTAACGTGCTGCTGTGCATCGGCGAAACCCTTGAACAACGTGAAGCAGGCAAGCTCAACGCCGTGCTTGAAAGGCAGCTTGCTGCAGTTTTTGCGGCCATGCCTGCCAACCTTGGCGGCGCTGCCCTTGTGGGCAGGCTGGCCGTAGGGTATGAACCCGTGTGGGCCATCGGCACTGGCAAGGTTGCCGGACCGCAGGAAGTGCTGGACGCCCACGCCGTAACGCGGGCCCTGCTGGGCAAACTGGTGGGTGAAACCGCGTCCCGGCTGCCCATTCTTTATGGCGGCAGCGTCAAGCCGAACAATGCCGCCGGGCTTATGGCCCTTGACAATGTGGACGGCCTTCTGGTAGGTGGAGCGTCTTTAGAAGCACAAAGCTTCTTACAAATTATCGGGGCCTAACCCCACTTCGGGCGCGCCATCGGGCAGTGGCCGGACGGCGAGGAGGAATTCGTGCAGACTCTCATTCTTACGCTGCATATCATTGTGTGCGTGTTGCTGGTGATTCTTGTGCTGCTTCAGGCAGGCAAGGAAGGCATGGGCGTAATTTTTGGCGGCGGCAACAGCTCTGTGTTCGGCAGTGGCGGCGCAGGCGGCATACTTGCCAAGCTGACCGCGCTGATGGCTGTGATTTTTATCATCACCTCCATCAGCTACACCCTTGTGACCAGCTCGCGCCCCGCTAATCAGTCTACAATTCTTGACGTCAAGATTGAAGAACCTGCCGCTCCCCGGCCCGCAGCCCCGGCCATTAAGCCCGGCGCTGAAGCAGCACCCGCACCTGCGGCGGCCCCTGCGGCTCCGGCAGCCCCTGCCGGGCAAACCGCCCCGGCTCCTGCGGCCCAATAACCGCACATACGTTTACTGTCAAAGCCGCGGCATGTGCTGCGGCTTTTTTTTATTAGCGCAACCCATGGGTGGAGCCTGTCATGTCTGATGCTGATGCCTTTGGCGCAAATCCCTTTCGCACGCTCAATGCCAAGCAGTTTCCGGAAAAGCAGAAACAGGGCGACAGGCATCCCAAACCTGCCCACCAGGGGCGCGGCAAGCGTGTTGTTGCAGGGGCGGCCAACGCCCAGCACGCGGAACTTTCGGATGAAGACTGCGACCTGTTTTTGAACGCCGTCAGCAGTGTGACCCCTGCAAAAAATTCAACAAAATCCTCACAGGGCGTGGCGCAGGGCTTTTCGCTTGATGAGCGCGGCGCATTGACCAGCATGGTCGACGCTCTGGCAGACGAGCGCGGCAAGGGCAAGGCAAAAAAAACCGCCGGGCGTGCCAATTCTGCCCAGGCTATGCCCAAGAACATGCCGCAGGCCAAGGGGCAGCCCCAGGCGCAGGGCAAACAGACTCAGCCGGCAGATGCCATGTCTGGGGATTTTGCCGCTGCCGCCCAGCAGGAGGCTGACGACGAGGCCGCCGCCTTTTTGACAGCCATGGGCACGGTAAGCCCCCTCTCCGGTAAAGGGCGCGACGTGGCCCCGGCCCCGGAAGCTGGCACGCCTCCCCCTCAGGGCGAGATGAGCCTGCAGGACTTTATGGACGGCAAGCTTGAGTTTGCCCTGACGTTTTCGGACGAATATCTTGAGGGTCATGTCGTCGGGCTTGACCAGATGATTCTTAACAAACTGCGGTCCGGGGGCCTCAGCCCGGAGGCGCACCTTGACCTGCACGGCCTCAATGCGCTGCAGGCTTTTGAGGCTCTGCGGGGCTTTTTCAAGGGCAGCTGGTACAAGGGGTTGCGCACGGTGCTGGTAGTGCCTGGGCGTGGCCGCAATTCGCCGGACGGCGTGGGTATTCTGCGCGAAAAGCTGCAAAGCTGGCTGACGCAGGATCCCTTCAAGCGGGTTGTGCTGGCCTTTTGCACTGCGCAGCCGCATGACGGCGGCCCCGGCAGCGTATACGTGCTGCTGCGCAAATACCGCAAAAAAGGCCGTATTTACTGGGAAAGGATGCCTGCGGATTCTGACCTGTACTAGAGCGGGCCAGCCCGGGATGTCTGGCAGAGGGCACTTGGTAAGGGGATACCTTACCGGAGCGCCGCACAATATATTCCCCTACGCTTTGGGGCGTCTCAGCAACAACACTGGGGTGAGCCGCCTTGCCAGCGAGAGGGCATGAAGTCAAAAAAGGCCGGGATTTCCCGGCCATTCTACGCGATATGGGGCGGGCGAGCTGGGCTCGCAGTCAGCCAGCCTTGCCCGGTTTGCCTGACATGGCAGTGAGCCTGTCCAGAAGGCGGTCATAATACGGGTCATCCTGTTCGAGGTGCAGGGGCCGCTGAAAGCGTATTTTGGCCCGCGTAACCATAAAGCGCACCTTTTGCATCTGCCGCAGGCGTTCCTGCTCGTCCTCGCAGTGTTCCAGCAGATCGACAAGCTTGTTAATTTCTTTGCGTTCCTCAAGCTCCGGCGGCAGGCAGCCCGCATTGCGCAGTATTTTATAAGCCATGCGCATGTCTTCCGGCACATGGCTCAGGTCTTCAATCTCCAGGGGTTTGCCAGCGCCGGGCAGATTGTCAAAGGCCCCTTGCGACAGTGCCTCCTCGATGCGGCGTTCCGCCACAAGCTGGATGACAGACCAGGGATTTGCGTTACTCATGGCTGTTTTCGTCCCGTTGCGAGGTGGTCGTTGCCTCGTTTGCGGCATCGGGGTCGTCGCCCCACAGTTTTTTCCATTCCACAAGCTGCCGCAGGGCATCCATGGGGCTGAGCTCGTCAGGGTTAAGCTCGCGCAGCAGCAGCACAAGGGGATGCTCTGTGCGGGGCGGGGCGGCGGCAATCTCTGGCAGGTCCGGTTCCTTTTTTGCGGGTTCCGGCAGGTTCAGACCGGGTAGGGCGACCGCCGACACCACGGTTTTACGGGCGTTTTCGCGGCCACGCTCCAGCCCCTGCAGTATGGCTCTGGCACGCTGCACCACCGGACCGGGCACGCCCGCAAGGCGGGCCACCTCCACGCCGTAACTGCGGTCTGAGGGGCCGGGAACCAACTTGTGCAAAAAGAGAATGTCGTTGTTGTACTCGCGTATGGCGATGTTCATGGTAAATACGCCCGCGATGCGGCCTTCCAGCGCGGTAAGCTCGTGGTAGTGGGTGGCAAACAGCGTGCGCAGTTCGCCGCCAGCCCGTTTTGCCAGGTCTTCCACCACGGCCCAAGCCAGCGCCACGCCGTCGTAGGTGCTTGTGCCGCGTCCAATTTCGTCAAGAATGACAAGGCTTCTGCGGGTAGCCTGACGCAGAATGCGGGCCGTTTCCATCATCTCCACCATAAATGTGCTCTGGCCCTGGGCGAGGTTGTCTGACGCGCCCACGCGCGAAAACAGACGGTCTACCAGCCCGAGGCGGGCTGCGGTGGCCGGAACCATGGACCCCATCTGCGCCAGAAGGCAGATGATGGCCACCTGACGCAGTACGGTTGATTTGCCTGCCATGTTGGGGCCGGTGAGCAGGCACAGACGACGCCCGGCATCCAGCCTGAAATCGTTGGGAACAAAGTTGGCCCGGCCAAGCATGGCCTCGACCACAGGATGCCTCCCCTCGCGGATGTCGAGGTCGGCCTCCTGGTCCAGCTCGGGCCTGCACCAGTTGTTGTTGCGGCCAACCTGCGCGAGGCTCTGCCAGTAATCAAGCTGGGCCACCATATCCGCCGCGTGGATGATACGTTCACGCTGGCTGGCCATATGGTTGCGCAGCTCCTGAAACAGCGAATATTCAAGGCTTTTGCGCTTGTCGGAGGCGGAGAGCAGCTCCTCTTCAAGCTCCTTAAGCTCTACGGTGGTGAAGCGCTCGGCGTTGGCAAGGCTTTGCCTGCGGATAAAATGGAAGGGCGCGGGGCCACTGTGGGCGGCGCGGCTAAGCTCGTAATAGTAGCCAAATACGCGGTTGAAGCCCAGTTTGAGCTTGCTGATGCCTGTCTTGGCCTGCTCGTCGGCCAGCATGTGTTGCAGTTTTTGCTCGCCGTGCTCCGCCAGATCAAGCAGGCGGTCAAGCTCGGCATTGTAGCCGTTTTTAAACAGCCCTCCCTCAGTGATGACAGCGGGCGGGCTGTCCACAAGGGCGCTTTGCAATAGGGCCGCGCAGTCTTCCATGCTGTCCCACGACTTGACCACGTCGGCGATGCTTTTGGGCATGCTGGCAGCGGCATTTGCCGTGCACAGGGCGGCATGAACGTCCGGCAGGGCAGCCAGACTGTTGCGCAGGGCGATAAAGTCGCGGGGCGCGCCCTGGTTCAGGCTGATGCGGGTAGAGAGGCGCTCGAGGTCGTAGACGTTTTTAAGCGCCTCGCGCAGGGCGTCGCGGCGGGCGTCGTCCGCATAAAAAAACGCCACCGCGTCCTGAATACGCGTGATTGGGCCAAGCTCGCGCCAGGGGTGACGCAGCATGTCTTCAAGCAGCCTGCCGCCCATGGGCGTCATGGTGTCGTCCAGGGCATGGCGCAGAGTTCCCTTGCCTTTGCGTCCATTGAGACGGGCAAATATCTCAAGGTTGCGCTCTGTCACGTCGTCGATGATCAGTCGGCGGCCAAGATCAAGCGGGGCAAAAGGCATGAGGTGGTCGGGGTTGCGCATCTGGGTTTGCCCCAGATAGGCAAGCAGCGCCCCGCAGGCGCGCGTGAGCTCCGGCTTGCCCTCAAGCCCCAGAGCTCCTGCCTCGCGCACTCCTTGAGCCGTCACAACGCGCTCTGTGGCGCGTTTAAGCTCAAACTGGCCCGCAGGCATGCGTACAAGGCGTATGCCCTCCAGGATGCAGCGTGGGGGCTGTTCTGTGCCTTCAGGTACGAGAAGCTCGCGGGGAGCAAGCTTTTGGGCCCATTGCCACAGCTCGGCCTCGCGTTTGAACTCCACCCCGGACCACTGGCCGGTGGAAATGTCCGCCCATGCGAGACCGCCAGCGCCGCCTGCCGCAGCGGGGCAAAGCGCGGCCAGATAATTGTGGCTTTTGCTGGCCAGGTTGGCGTCTTCCAGTACCGTACCCGGCGTGATAACGCGGGTAACGGCGCGTTTGACCAGCCCCTTGGCCGCCTTGGGGTCTTCTGTCTGGTCGCAGATGGCCACGTGATAACCCTTGTCGATGAGCTGGGCCACGTAGCCCTCGACCGCGTGCCACGGCACGCCGCACATGGGGATGGGGTTTTCCGCATCCCTGCTGCGGCTTGTAAGGGCGATCTGAAGTTCGCGGGCCGCTACCTTGGCGTCTTCAAGAAACAGTTCATAAAAATCACCCATGCGGTACAGCAGCAAGGCATCGGGGTGCTCGGCCTTGATGCGCATGTACTGCTCAAACATGGGTGTCAGTTTTGCGGGGGCTTCAGACATAGTGATTCGTGGGGTGACGGTGAAGGCGGCGCGCAAACGCAGCCATAAAAAAATCGTGGCGCTGCCCAGACGTTAAGCCGAACAGCGCCACAAAGCGGTTTGCAATAAGTCTACTGCTGCTTGTTGTCCGGGTCGGGCGCCAGGGTATCTTCGGCAGTGGCAGCGGTTGTGGCGCTGGTCGCTACGGCAGGCGGGGTCTCAGACTTGCCGTTTTTGCTCAAAAACTGCGCGCGGGCAGTGTCTGCGCCAATCTTTTTCTTGGTCTTTTCGAGCTCGCGCTCGAGGCTGCCGATCTGCCATTTTTGCTTCATCAGGCGGGCAGTCAGGTTGACCTTATCCCACACCAAAAAACCCAGCGTCATCAGCGCGCCACAGGCGAAGGCCGCGATGACGAGAAAATAGAAGGGCAAAGCAATGGAGGACATGGCGGGAATAAAGAACAGATTGAGCGTGAGAACCATGCTCTGGGAAAGAGCGCCCTGGTTCTGAAAAAAGAACACGAGCGCGAGAAAAAAGACGACCGCGAGCAACAATACCTTGATATACCGCATAGACATACTCCTCAGGCTAAATAAAGCTATCTCAAAAAAACTTCACGGGCTCTTTGAGAATGCCGCATCGCCCAAGAGGGCACAGCATCGCGCTCTCCAGCCGGTCTTTGTCGCCCCCAGCGAAAAAGACAATCCCCGCCATAGGGTCATTGCGGCACGCTACGTGCCGCTACCTTCCTGCCCCGGCGTGGAAGCGGCGCGGCCTTGCTTGCCGGCAGCCGCGCCATTCGTGAAATATGGTTTCAGGGCCGCGTAGGTGCGGCTTAGGTGTTCGGGCATGGTGCGCACTTCATCAAATACTGCCATAAATGACGAGTCGCCCGTCCAGCGCGGAACCAGGTGAAAATGCAGATGCTCGCGTATACCCGCGCCAGCAGCCTGCCCCTGGTTGAGCCCTATGTTGATGCCTTCACAGTTAAAGTGTTGCTTTAATATTACGGTGCAAAATTGGAGAAGGTCCATGATTTCATGGGTTTCCTCCGACTTCAGATCTGCAAGCAGCATCACATGCCTGTAGGGACAAACCATGATGTGCCCGTTATTGTACGGGAACTTGTTCATGATGACAAAGGCGTTCTGTCCCCTGTGCAAAACCAGTCTCTGTTCATCCTCTGCCGTATGATCGGGCAGGCAGAATACGCATGAATCCGGTTTGGGGCCAAGAATGTACTCAATGCGCCATGGAGCCCAAAGTTGTTTCATAGTTGTTTTCTATACACCTCTTATAAACGCTGGGCAAGTGAAGAATTCCTAGTAGCTTGTTCTTATTTTTCTGTGTCGGAATTTTCGTCAGCCTGGCGCGCCAGCGTGCGCGCCAGCTCTAGCTGTTGCTCGGTGGTGGCGGCCAGCCCGTCGAGCTTGGCGGTCAGCACGGCCTCAAGTATGCGTCCAAAGGCCGGGCCGGGCTGCAGCCCCATGGCGAGCAGGTCTTCGCCGCCCACGTCGGCCTGTTGTCTGCGCCACAGGGTGATGTAGCGCGAAATGTTTTTTTGCAGCGCCGCATTGGTGGTGTCGGCCATGAGACAGAGCAGAAATTCCAGCGACAGGGGCCGCAGCAGGGCGCACAGGGCGCTTATTTTTGCCCTGCCGGTCTCGTGGTCTTTTTGCCACGATTCCAGCTTGCCGCGTACAGCCCGCATGTGCTCGCGCTGCCTGAAAACATCTGCCCGTTGCGGTTCCGGCAAGCCCATGCGCTGGTAGTTGTTGGCAGTATCGGCATAGCTAAGGTTGTAGTTGAGGGCCAGAAAATAGGCCAGCCACGGCTGCGCGGCCTGCTCGAAATACAGCAGCCTGTACCATGTGAGCGTTTCCTGCAGCCGCAGCAAAAGCGACTTTTTTGTGGGGTTGAGCGCCAGCAGGGGCGATATGGCCTCAAACACGCCCAGCTGGTCGAGCCGGGTTATGCAGGCCGTGGGGTCGTTCTCGTCGCAGATGTGCTGAAATTCGTGGAACAGCCTTGCGCCCGAGAGCTTGTCCATAAGTTTGAGCTTGAGCGCGTTTTTGATGAGCTTTTCCGTGCCTGCCCCGATGTGGAAGTTGTAGCGCTGTTCAAAGCGCACGGCCCGCAGGCAGCGGGTGGGGTCTTCCACAAAGCTCAGGGTGTGCAGAACCCGTATGACGCGTTCCTTCACGTCGCGCTGGCCGCCAAAAAAATCCACCAGCTGGCCAAACGGCTCGCAGTCAAGGCGCACAGCCAGCGCGTTGATGGAAAAATCGCGGCGGAACAGGTCCATCTTGATGGACGAAAGCTCAACTGTGGGCAGGGCCGCCGGGTATTCGTAATATTCCAGCCGGGCCGTGGCTACGTCTATGCGCGCCTGCTCGCCGTTTTCGTCCTTGTAGATGACCACGGAGGTGAGGAACTTCTGATGCTCGCGCACGCGGCCGTTGAGTTCCCTTGCCAGCGCCCGGGCCAGGGCGATGCCGTTGCCCTCGACCACAAGATCAATGTCCTGATTGGGCCGCTGCAGCAAAAGATCGCGAACAAAACCGCCAACCGTGTACACTGGCAGCCCGAGCTCCCTGCCAAGCCTGCCCGCAAGATGCAGCAGCTCCCGGCTGGCGCGGGGCAGCCTATCGTTGATGAGCTTGCCGAGGTTGCGCTCTTTGCTGCTGGTGGTTCGCGGTTCGGGCATATGCCCCGGCTCTTGCGCAAAGACGTTGATAAGGTCGGTGCGCGTCACCACGCCCACGACCTTGCTGCTGTCCACAATGGGCACGAGCCGCTGACGGCCCCCCACGATGGTGGTGGTAAGGTCCTTGAGCGTCGCGTCGGGCGGCAGGGTGATGATGCGGCGCGTCATATAGTCTTCGACCGTGGACGCGCCCAGCCCGTGCGCGCTGGCCCGCGAGGCCGTCAGGGCGTCAAGCAGGCCGACGCACACGCGGGTTCCCGGTTTAAATACCGGCACGGCCTTGAGGCCGAAATGCAGCATGAGCTCGTCGGCATCGTGAATACTGGCTGCAGACTCTACACCCACGGCTGGGGACGACATATACTCGCGCGCTGTTTTGTCGGGGTAGGCCTGGGCATAAAGATGCCGCAGGATGACGTCGCGCACCTCGTGCACCGTCATGCTGCGTACCGAGGCCGAGGCCGCGTAAGCGTGCCCGCCGCCGCCGAGGGCCGCGCATATGTCGCCCACGTTGATGGCCTCGTCGCGGCTGCGGGCCACCACCTGAATACGGTCGTCCATGAGGCCAATGGCAAAGAGCACAGAGAACTTTTCCATCTCCATGAGCCGGTGGGCCAGATAGGCGAAATCGCCAAGGTAGTGCTCCATGGCCGCTTCCGAAATCGCCACCTGCACATTGTTGATGCTGTACGTCTGGGTGGATTCGAGCAGGCTGTTGAGCGCCTGGATGTGCAGGCTCGTCAGCTCGTGGGCCGCCAGCGCATCGACGCGGTTCAGATCCATGCCCTGGCCGAGCAGCCATGCGGCCGACTGAAAGTCCGCCTGCGTGGTGGAAGAATAGGTGAATGAGCCGGTGTCGCTGTAAATGCCAAGCCCAAGCAGGGTGGCGTCGTCGGCTGTCAGGCTGAGGCCCCGGTCGGCGATGGCCTGCACAATCAGGCTGGTGACAGAGCCGATGTGCGCCAGATGCGTGTGCGGGGTGGTGATGTCGTCAGCGGTGTCCGGGTGGTGGTCCCACAGCTCGACGGCTACGTCCGGGCGGTCGAGCAGCTGCGATACGTGGCTTATGCGCCCGCGCTGGCGGGTATCGACCACCACCAGACGGTTGATTGTCTGCCAGGGGATGGCTGCGGTTTCCGTAATGCCCAAGGCTTTGCAATCCAGCCCGGCAACTAGTTTTTGCAGCCCGCGCTCCTGCGTGCCGGGAAACAGCAGCACGTGCGGCTCGTACAAAAAGCGGGCCGCCAGCATGGCCGCAAAGGCGTCAAAATCGGCATTGGCGTGGCAGGTGATGAGGGTGACGCCCTGAGGGCCGCTCCCGTCCAGTCTGGCTGCGTCTTGTGCGCTGGCAGGCGCACCCGGCTGATCGGGCATGGTGCGCCCGGCTTCGGCAGGGCTGACAGACTCAGCCGCTGCCGCCTCGGGCAAGGTATCCGGCGCTGGAATCACTGGCGGCTCCGGGGATGGAATTGGTGGTGTATGCCCCGCAGGCGCTCGGCCTGCACATGGGTGTAAATTTCTGTAGCGCTGATGTCGGCATGCCCCAGCAGCATCTGCACGGCGCGCAGATCCGCGCCGCCTTCAAGCAGATGCGTGGCGAACGAATGCCTGAAGGTATGCGGCGAAATGGCCCGGCGAATGCCCGCCTCAAGCGCGTATTTTTTTACCATCTTCCATACGTACTGTCGCGAGAGGCCGCGCCCCGACCTGTTGGCAAACAGCTGGTTGCCTGTGGGCGTAAAATCGGGCCTGCAGTGGGCGAGGTACTCGGCCAGCATCTGCTGCATGAGGTCGTGCAGCGGTACAAGCCGTTCTTTTGAGCCCTTGCCAAAAACGCGTACGAGGCCGCGTTGCAGGTCGAGGTCGGGAACGCACAGGGAGCACAGCTCGGACACCCGCAGCCCTGCGGCGTACAACAGCTCAAGCATGCAGCGGTCGCGTTTGCCGCACTTGTCGCGCAGGTCGGGCTGGGACAGCAGCGCGTCCATTTCATCTCTGGTCAGCACTTCTGGTAGGTGTTGGGGCAGCTTGGGGTTTTCCAGCAGTTCAGCCGGATTTTTTTTCAGCCTGCCTTCGTCAACGGCAAAGGCAAAAAAAGCCCTCAGCGCCGAGAGTCTGCGCGCGAGGGTACGACCCGTATTTTGCCGCGCCCGCAGCCATGCGAGATACAAAAAAATTTCCTGCTCATCAGGGTCGGCCAGCGTTTCGGGGCTTGCCCCTCCTGCAAGCTCCTGCCGGTAAAGAAAAAAGCTTTCCAGATCCTGACCGTAGGCCTCGACGGTATTGGGCGACAGCCCTCGCTGGGCCAGTAAAAAATCTTGCCACAGGGGCAAAAGGGTTGCCAGTGCAACGGCTTTGGTGCGTGGTTGTGCCATGCCGCCATGCTAGCCGCCTTGGCAGGGCGGGGCAAGCCTTTTGCCATGGAAACGGCCAATATGTATTGCAATCGGCCAAGGCTCATTTGTGGGCTTTATACTTTGCGGCAAAATAGATATACTCATGAGATAGGAAATAGAGACGCGGACGCAAGGATTGGTAATGGCCGAACAACCAGCGATACGGGCTTATGTGAGCCTTGGGTCAAACTGCGATGCAGCGGCGGAAATGCTTGCTAAGGCCCTGGCAGAGCTTGCCTGTCTGCCTGATATACGCGTGGGGGCAACCTCGCCCGTCTACCGCACCGCACCTCAGGGATATGCCGATCAGCCCTGGTTTCTTAATCAGGTGGTTGAACTTTTTGTCGGCCCAGGCTGGCGGCCCTGCAGCCTGGTTGATGCGCTGCTTGGCCTGGAGGCCCGGCTTGGCCGTGTGCGCAGCGCAGACCCCGCGTTGCGCTACGGTCCGCGCGTGATAGATGCTGATCTGCTGGTATTTGGTCAGGAGAACAGTGACGACCCTCACTGCCTTGTGCCGCACCCTCGTTTGACGGGCAGGGCATTTGCCCTGTGGCCGCTGCTGGATGTGGCCCCACAGCTCGTTGTTGGCGGTTTGCCTGTCAGCAGCTGGCTGAAGCGGATTGATTACCGCGTGGAAGGGGACAGAATTTTTCAGTGACGCGTGTTGCCCTCTATGATATTGTCTTTCACGGTTTTTACAGATGCCTGAAAGGGCTGCAACCCAGCCGCATGCGACCCGTGCCACGGGATTAAGGAGCATTACAGATGGTAAAGTGGCTTATTCTGATTTTGGCGGGCTACGCCCTATATCGCCTTTTTGCCAATGATTTGAACAAGAAAAAGAAGGAAAACAAGCAGGAAAGCACTGCGGAAATGGAGCGCAAGGTTGCTGCTGGCGAAATGGTGAAAGACCCGGAATGCGGCGCATATGTGGCTGTTGACAGTTCTATCTCAGTGCGCGATGGCGAGAATGTCTACCGTTTTTGCAGCTACGAATGTCGGGACAAATTTTTGCAGCGTCTTGAAGAAGGCGGTCGCGAACTGCCCCCGCGCGAAGAATAGCTTTTTGCTTAGCAGCCGCTCTGTTCACTTGTGCTTCAGGCATGTTGACTGGGCATGATGTGCAAGTTTTGTGCGGCCAATCAAAACCCCCTGCATGCAGGCGGTTTTGATTGGCCGCTTTTTTGTTACTGCCAGTGTCCAAGATCTGCCGCCGCATCTCCGGTATAGGTATGGCGGGCGTGGCGGGCGGCTTCTTCCCTCTCCTTTTCCTTTTCTCTGGCGATGGCCATAAACAGGCGTATGCGGTTGAGCTGGTTGGCTTCGCTGCTGCCGGGATCATAGTCAAGCGCCATGATGTTGGCCTCTGACCGCTGACGGCGCACGGCCTTGAAGGCCCCGCGTCCCACCACATGGTTTGGCAGGCAGCCAAAGGGCTGCAGGCAGAGTATGTTGCTGGTTCCGTGTTCGAGAAACTCCAGCATTTCCGCTGGCAGCAGCCAGCCCTCGCCAGCGCTGTTGCCCAGCGACATGACGCTTTGTCCCAGACGGGCCAGGTCGTCTATGTGCGCCACCGGCATGACATGGGCGCTCAGGGGCGAGGTGTTGAGCGCGCCGCGCATATAGCGCCGCATGCCCTCTATGCGGCGCATGACAATGCTGTTGCCCAGGGCCGCCCAGGCGCTGCCGCCCTGAAAGCGCCAGTCGTACACCGCATCGCGCAGGCAGTAGAGCATAAAGTTGGCAAAGTCGGGCAGCAGCGGCTCGCCGCCCTCCTGCCTGATCTGCTCAACAATATGGTTGTTGGCATCCGCGTGGTAGGTAAGCAGAATTTCACCAACTACCGCAACGCGGGGCCTTGGGGTCAGGTCTGTGCGTATGGTGGCAAAGTCGTACACAAGGCGCGGCAACATCTGCCGCAGGGCTGATTCGTCCCCCTTGCGGATAGCCGGGGTAAGCAGCTGCAGCCAGTGCTGCAGGCGGTCTTCTGTCTGGCCTTTGCGGCACTCGTAGGTGCCTGTGAACAGCGAGAGCCTTTGCAGCATGTCTCCCGCCAGCATGCCGAGCAGCATGCGCCAGAGCATTGCCCGGTTTGGCCGCAGCCCGGGCTGGCTGTCAGCGCCCGAAGCATTGAGCGTCAGCACGGGGATGGGGTCGTAGCCGTATTCCTGCAGGGCCTTGCGCAGCAGTGCGGGATAATTGCTCGCCCGGCAGGGACCGCAGGTTTGCGAAAGCAGCAGGGCAGTACGGCGCGGGTCAAGCCCGTCATTGCGCAGGGCAAGCAGCAGCTGCCCGATGGCCACTATGGCAGGGTAGCAGGCATCGTTGTTGACGTAGGCCTGCCCAAGGCTCACAGCCTCGGCGCTGACGGTAGGCAACAGCCGCACGGTATGGTCGCTGCCCGCAATGGCCGCTGTCATAAGCGGAAAGTGCAGAGGAGCCATCTGCGGCACCAAGATGGTGTGCGTGCCCGCATCGCGTTTGCTGAACACCGGCGCGGCCAGCGAATGCGTCTCCTTGACGCTGCTGCCCCTGTCGGCGCGGCTTACCGCCAAAAGAGACCTGATGCGGATGCGTGCCGAGGCCAGCGCGTTGCCCTCGTCCATCTTGATGAGCGTGTACAGTTTGCCGTGAGCCCGCATAAGCTCGCGCATCTGGTCGGCCGTGATGGCGTCAATGCCGCAGCCAAACGAGGTGAGCTGCACAAGTTCCACGCGCGCCTGACCGTGATCGGCCTCGCAGGCCCATAGACCGGCCCGGTACAGCCGCGCCGCGTATGTCCACTGGTTGCGCGCCCGTAGCGCAAAGCTCATGCGGTGCGTCACCCAGCTGCGGGGCAGGGCGTCCTCGCTGACAACCGCAGCCCCCAGTGCGGCGATAAAATCGGGCAAACCGTGGTGCACCTGGGGGTCGGCATGGTAGGGACGACCCGCAAGCACCACCATGACGCCCTTGTTGCGCAGGGTTTCCGCATAGATATGCTCGGCCTCGGCGCGCAGCTCGCGCTGGTAATGGGCCTGCTCGTGGCGGGCTGCCCGCACAGCGGAGCGAACCTCGCCCCTCGGCAGGTTAAATTCGCGGCAAAGGTTGCTCACGAGCGATGCCGTATGCGTCAGGTTGACAAAGGGCGCGTGCATGACGGCCCCGGCATCCTTGATTTCCGGCAGGTTCTCGCGGATCACCTGCGGGTAGCCGCAGGCAACCGGGCAGGAAAACGAATCGCACATCTCGGCAAATTCCTGCGCCTCGCGTGGAATGCAGGGAAAGAATATGCTTTTGATGCCGCTTTCAAGCAGGGCCAGCACATGGCCGTGCGCCAGTTTGGCAGGGTAGCATACGCTTTGCGAGGGGACGGAGGACAGCCCTGCGGCAAACAACGCGCGGCTGGTGGGCGGCGACACCTCGACCCTGTACCCCAGCGAGGTAAACAGGGTAAACCAGAAGGGATAGTGGGCGTAGACGTTCAGCACCCTGGGGATGCCCAGCCTGCCGCGCGGGGCGGATTCAAGAGGCAGCGGCTCATAGCGGAAGATCCGCTGGTTTTTCCAGGCAACAAGGTTGGGGGCGGTAACTGTTGCGCCGCGTCTGGCCTCGCTGAACCTGTCGCACCTGTTGCCCGCAATGTGCCGCGAGCCGTGCGAAAAGCGGGTTTCGGTCAGCAGGCAGTTGTTGCCGCAGTCGCGGCAGCGAAAGCTGCGCGTGCGCATGGCCAGCCCCCTGATAAGGGAGGCGGTGATGCCCGAGCGTGTGCCCGTGCACTCTGACCTTTCCATGGCTTCAAGCGCTGCGCCATACGCTCCCATGAGGCCGGAGGCCGCCGGGCGGTGCACATGCCGCCCAAGGGTGCGCTCCATGGCGCAGAGCAGTGCGTCATTAAGAAAAGCCCCGCCCTGCACAACCACATGTTCGCCCAGTTCCTGAGGATTTTTGATGCGCAGCACCTTGTCCAGAGCGTTGCGCACCACAGAATAGCAAAGCCCGGCGGCAATATCGGCAATTGGCAGACCGTCTTTTTGCGCCTGTGTCACGCGTGAATTCATAAATACGGTGCAGCGCGAGCCCAGATCGGCAGGATGCGCCGCAAAAAGCGAAATATTTACAAACTCCCGCATGCTCAGGCCAAGGCCCCGGGCAAAACTTTCAAGAAAAGCCCCGCACCCGGCGGAGCAGGCCTCGTTGAGGCTCACGTCGCTGATCACGCCGTTGTCAATCTTGAGGCACTTCATGTCCTGGCCGCCGATGTCTATGACATAGCTGACCTCTGGCACGAGGCGTGTGGCGGCTTTGAAATGGGCCAGGGTTTCCACCATTACGTTGTCCACCCCAAGGGCTGACTCAGCCAGATGCGCGCCGTAGCCGGTGGCTCCTGAGGCAGACAGCCATGCCCCGTCCGGAATGCGGTCAAGCATGTCCGCCAGGGGCGGCAGCAGGGTCTGCAGCGGGTTGCCGCCGTTGGACGCGTAGCAGGAATCAAGGATGCGCCGCTCCCCGTCCACCAGCACGGCCTTGACCGTTGTGGAGCCGAGATCAAGACCGAGAAACAGCGCTCCGCGCGCCTCCTGGATATTGGCCGAGGGCATGGCGTTGGCTGTCGCGTGCCGCTGGCAGAAGTGGGCGTATTCCCTGCTGTCGGCAAACATGCCGGGCAAAACTTTGTCTGTAGATACCTTGGGCGTGTGCGACAGGCTGCCTGCCAGCCGGGCGAGGTCGGCAAGGTTTTGCGGTTGCGCCGTGTCATCGGCGGATAAGGCGCAACGCGCCGCGCCAATGGCGGCCGTGCACTGCGCATGCGGCAGGTACGCGATGTACTGGGGTGGCAGGTCGAGATTTTTGACAAAAAGGTTTTTAAGCTCTGACAAAAAGTGCAGAGGCCCGCCCAAGAAGGCCACTTTGCCCGTAATGGGCCTGCCGCAGGCAAGCCCGCCGATGGTTTGTTCAACAACTGCCTGAAAAATGGATGCGGCTATGTCCTCGCGCGAAACGCCGCCGTTGAGCAGCGGAACAATATCAGTCTTGGCAAAAACCCCGCAACGCGAGGCAATGGGGTAAAGCGTGGTGTGGCGGGAGGCCAGCTCGTTGAGGCCTCCGGCATCCGTATTGAGGAGGCGGGCCATCTGGTCGATAAATGCCCCGGTGCCGCCGGCGCACGATTCGTTCATGCGCAGTTCCACATCCTGTCCCAGGTAGAGCAGCTTGGCGTCTTCGCCGCCCAGTTCCACCGCAACGGACGTGTCGGGGGCGCTAAAAGAAATGGCGCGGGCCGTGGCAAGCAGCTCCTGCACAAAAAGGATGGAAAGTTGTTTGCTGAGATCAAGAGCGCCCGAGCCGGTCATGGCGCAGCGCACGGTGGCGGAGGGGTAGAGCTGTGAAATCTCGGCAAGCAGGCTTGCCAGTGTGGCGCGAACCGCAGTGCCGTGCCGGCAGTAGCGGGTTTCGGCAATTGCGCCGTCCGGTTGCAGCAAAGCCAGTTTGACTGTGGTGGAACCTATGTCTAAGCCCAAATAAAATAGTGGTGGAGACACGTACAAGTCCTCACATGAAACAGGGTTATGTGAATCGGGCCTGATGTCTTCATGAAAAATTAAAGAATTATTGCCAATTTTTCATTGATTCAGACTACACTCGAACGTGATAAAAATTCAAGGCCCTTGGCGCAAAAAAAAACCGGCCCGCGCAACCAGACAGTTTCCGCTGAAGCTGAACAGTTGCGCGGGCCGGTTTTTGTCGGCCGTTGGTTGTACGGTATGTTACATCTGCGCCATGCGGCAGTCAGCCAGCTATTGCTGGGTCATTGATGCGTCGAGGCGCCCGGTAATGTTGTCGCGGATCCACTTGGGGTCAAGCCATTCGAGGGGGGTTACTTCCACCCCGCCCACAAGAATGCCGAAGTGCAGATGGTCGCCAAAGGCAAGGCCCGTGCTGCCGGTGTGGGCGATGATCTGGCCCTTTTGCACCACGTCGCCCACTTTGACGAGCTGGTCGTTGAGGTGCGAGTACAGCGACATCAGCCCCAGACCGTGGTCGATGACAATCAGGTTGCCGTAAATGCCCAGATTGCCGCAAAACACCACGCGGCCGCTGTTGGCGGCGGGCACTTCGGCATTGCGTACAGAGGCGAGGTCAAAGCCCAGGTGGTACGACTCGCCCACCTGCTTGCCCTGATAGTTGAAAAAACGGTGGTCGCCAAAACCGGCTCGCGGGGCGGAGCGGGGCAGCCTTTCAAACACGCCGCTCCACAGCATGGCCGAGGCGGTGTCGTGACCAATCTCGCGCAGGGCCTGCACATTGCCGCTGCGAACCTGATTGTTGATGTACAGGTAACATTCCAGCGGGTTGGCTGCGTCGGGCGCCAGATCTCGCAGTTTGCTTTCCACAGCCAGCAAAAAGTTGTCGGACACTTCAATGCTGTCGCTCTTGAACACGCGCTCAAACGACATGACCGTCAAGTGGCTTTTGGTGACGTTGCCCGCAAGGTCGGTGGCGGTAATTTCCACGCTGTTTTTATAGTCGCGGGCCGTCATGGTGTACGGAAAGGGGAAAAAGCAGATATAGCTGCCGTCTTTTTGCAGGTAGCCGGGCACCAAATAGCCCGCCACCAGCACGCCGCTGCTTGTTATGTCCTTGTCGACCGTGTAGCGCACCACGGCGGTGCCGCCCCGGCGCACGTTGGGGGGCAGGGTTTTGACAGAAATACGGGGCGGTTGCGTATCGAGGCGCATGGGCAGCTGCACCGTGCGGGTATTGCCCTGACCAAAACCGGCAAGGGAACCGTCGGTGGCGCGAATTTCCAGTTCAAACGCGCCCTCGCGCAGGTTGGCGTCCTTCATGGGAACTTCAACCTCGCGTTCGGCGATGTATTGATCAAAATGCTTGCTGAAAATTACATTGAGAACATTGTTTTTACGCACGCCCACCGAAATGGAGCGGATGCCCGACGGGTCCTTCATGCGCACCTTGAGCACGCTTGCAGGCGAAACCCTGCCGGTGTTCGGCGTCACTTCGACGGTAGGGCCGTCAAGATCTTTAAAAAAAACATAGCCGCCCAAAACCAGCAGGGCGACCACTAGAATACCCAGCACCGAAGAAAACAGACTTCTTTTACGCATTGCCGACTCCTCGTTCTCGCTTCCCGAAGGGTTGCATAAAGAAAGGCAAGTTTCAAGGAAAACTCTGGAACTTCTCTTGATCTGCCAAAACTGCCGCCGGGCGCATTGACTTGACGTTAAAAATCTGTTTTCACTTCCGCAGTATGCAGTACGGTAAATATTCCGCGGCTGGGGGTGCTCCCCGCGAGCCTTTGCCTTCCGTGGATCCCAAACGTCTGCGGCGTCGAATGGTGCGTGAACAGCTCGAGGCCAGGGGCATCAGTGATCCAGCGGTGCTTGGGGCCATGTCTGCGGTGCCGCGCCATCTTTTTGTGCAAGAAGCGTTGCGCTCTCAGGCCTACGAAGACACCCCCCTGCCCATCGGCTACGGGCAGACCATATCACAGCCCTACATCGTAGCCCTGATGACCCAGCTGCTTGAAGTGCAGCGCGGCATGAGGGTTCTTGAGGTCGGCACGGGCTCCGGCTATCAGGCCGCCGTGCTTGCCACCATGGGCTGCACGGTGTTTACCGTCGAGCGCATGCGCGAGCTTTATCAAAATACATCAAGCCTCTTGCGGCAACTGGGACTTAGGGGTATCCACATGCAGCGGCGTGACGGCACGCTTGGCATGCCCGAGGCCGCGCCATTTGACCGCATAATTGTTACAGCCGGCGGGCCTGAAGTGCCGCGCCCCCTTGTTGACCAGCTTGACGAGGGCGGCATCATGCTTATTCCCGTAGGGTCAAAGCCCCGCACGCAGCGCCTCGTGCGCGTGCGCAAAGAGCAGGGGCGCGTCAGCAGCGACGACCTGGGCCCGGTAGTTTTTGTAGATCTGGTGGGTGACCACGGCTGGTAGACACGCCGCCGTGCGGCCCCGCCCAAATTGAAGGAGATGTCATGGCATCCTGTTCATCCTGTTCTTCTGCAACGTCATGCCCCAGTGCGACCGGCAAGGGCGGCAGCGGGAACTGCAATGACCCCATGGCCAAGCAGGACCGCGCCATAGCCGAGCGCCTGGGCCACATACGCCACAAAATATTCGTCATGAGCGGCAAGGGCGGCGTGGGCAAAAGCTCCGTTACCGTCAACACCGCCGCAGCCCTGGCGCGCCGGGGATTCAAGGTCGGCATTCTTGATGTTGATATCCACGGGCCCAGCGTGCCCAACCTGCTTGGTCTTACCAGCACGGTTGAAATCGACGAAGCCACGCAGCTGATGATTCCGGCGGCGTACGACGAAAACCTGTCGGTTATTTCCATGGATACGTTTCTGCAGGACAAGGACCAGGCCGTTTTGTGGCGTGGCCCCAAAAAAACCTCGGCTATCCGCCAGTTTATAGCAGACGTAAAATGGGGCGAGCTTGACTTTTTGCTTATCGACTCCCCTCCAGGAACGGGCGACGAGCACATGACCGTCATGCAGGCCATACCAGACGCCCTGTGCGTGGTGGTGACCACCCCGCAGGAAATTTCGCTGGCAGACGTGCGCAAGGCCATCAACTTTTTGCAGTACACCAACTCCAATGTGCTTGGCGTGGTGGAAAACATGAGCGGCCTTGTGTGCCCGCACTGCCACCAGGAGATCGACCTGTTCAAAAAGGGCGGGGGTGTAGAACTGGCAAAGCGCTACGGCCTCAAGTTTCTTGGCGCCGTGCCGCTCGACCCCACCACCGTGGTGGCTGCTGACAAAGGTATCCCTGTGGTGTACCTTGAGGCGGAAAGCGCGGCCAAGGCGGCCTTTCTTAATCTGGCGGATTCCATTGCCGCCGCTGCCGACGGCAGCCTGGAAGCTCTTGCCAGTTCGCGCAGCTAGATACGCCGCGCATATGGCCCGGTAGGAATGCAGGCTTCCCTGGCGGCCAGGTTCGGCCGCCGGGGGAGCTTTTTTTCTCCTTTTCTCCTGTATTGTTTTGTGGTAACGCATTAAAAAATTCGTACGGAACGCCTGAGAGGGAAAATGCTTAATCTTGCTAATAAAATTACACTGTTACGCATTTTGATGACCCCTCTGGTGGTTTTGCTGCTCTATTTTGAAGGGCCGATTGTCTGTATTCTGGCCGCTCTGGCCTTTATTTTTGCCTCTCTCACCGACTGGGCCGATGGGTATATTGCCCGTCGTTCCAACATGGTCACCAGCATGGGCAAGTTTCTTGACCCGCTGGCCGACAAGGTGCTGATCTGTTCGGTGCTGATCATGTTTGTCAAACTGGGCTGGGCGCCTGCGTGGGTGGTGATAGTCATTGTCTGCCGTGAGCTTGTGGTCACGGGCTTGCGCGCCATTGCCATTGACGAGGGTATTGTTCTTGCCGCCGACAAGTTCGGCAAGGCCAAGACCGTCATGCAGATTTTTGCCGTCGTGCCCCTTACGCTGCACTATCCCCTGTGGGGCATGGACCTGCAGCCGCTTGGCCTTGCGCTGCTGTATGCGGCCCTTGTGCTGGCCATTGTTTCAGGCTCGAACTATTGCTATGATTTTTACCGCAATACGCGTAAACAGGCTGGCTAACGGGAACAACGCATGAGCACGTTGCAGATCCGTCTGAAAAACTGCATCCAGACCATTCTGGAACTGGAACCCGACATGCGCGCCGGGGTCTGGGGACGTCACTTTGATGATGAGCTGAGCACGCTCAAGGATTATCTGCATCAGGTCGATCAGATGAATCTGGCGGAGGAAGATGTCACGCGGCTTGAAAAAGCCACGGCCACCTTTCTGGCCGAGCTGCGGCTCTCGGCTGGCAACGGATCCCAACCGCAACGGTTGCTGCAGTAATGTTTTGGCGTACGTTCATTCTCGTTGTGCTGGGTCTCGTCAATGTGGTGCTGTTTGCGCGCATGGTCTGGGGCCCCACGGGGCTTATCGAATACCGGGAGCTCAAACACCAGTACTCCGAACTTGAAAAGCAGATTGCAAGCCTTGATGCGGAAAATCTCTCTCTGAGCCGCGAAATTCGCCTTTTGCAGTCAGACAGCCAGTATATGGAAAAAGTCATTCGTCAGCGCCTCCATTATGTTCGTGACAACGAGGTGCTCTATCTTTTCGGCGATATGGCGAAACCGGGGCGGGAGCAGAAACCATGACGGAAAAAATTGAATGGTACAAAGAAGTCCTGGAGCTTGAGCCCAATTCCAAGGTCTTTTTTCCTTTGGCCCGTCTGCTGGCCGAGGCCGACCGCACGGACGAAGCTGTTGAAATTCTGGAGCAGGGCCTCGCCCGCCACGAGGAATTTCTCGAAGCCAGACTTTTTCTCATAGAGCTGCTGCATTCAGCCAACAAGCTCGAAGCCTGCGAAAAACAGGTTGCCCGCCTGACCAAGATGTTTTCTACCTATGCCGGTTTCTGGCAGGCCTGGGCCGCGTGCATCAATGCCGCGGGCAACGCCCCTGATACCGCAGCGGTGCTGCGGTTTTTGGCGCTCAATTTTTCAAAAGGGCCTGTATCGCTGCATGAGGTCATCAATCAGGGCCTTGCGTCGCTGTCTGGCCAAGGGGTTGAATCTCCCGTTCTGGGGCAGGCTGAAGCGCCTGGCGCAGCAAAACTCACGCACGCGGCTCCTTTGGCTGCGGCAGCCCCCGATGCGGTGGTCGCAGCGCTGTCGGAGCCGCAGGTTGTTGCCGCACCCAATGCCGCGTACGACGACGCTTTCCACGCTACCAGCCGTTACACTGCCGCTGGCGACGAAATTTTGCACGATACTGTCGATTTTGACCCCGATCTTGCCATGGCTGATGACGAAGCGCTGCCGCCAGCGGCGGACGAGGGCGTTTCGCCCATGCTGGCCCGCGGGGCTGACGCCTACGCCGCTTACGCCCCCCCTGTGACGAAGGCCGATGCTGTGGTGGAAGACGCTGACGAAACTGAAGAACGTTTTTCGCTGCGCACGCGTTCCATGGCTGAAGTGCTGGCTGAACAGGGAGATATCAAGGGCGCACTTGATATTTACCATGAACTGGCGGCTTCGGCGGTGCATCCTGAAGAAAGCGCCGATCTGCGCCAGCGTATAGCAACGTTGACCGCCCGGCTGGGCAACGCCCAGACGATGGATTCCGTCCAGCCCGCTGCCCCGGCAGAACAGGCTAGCGGTAAGGACAAGCTGATAAGCATGCTTGAAGCTTTGGCTGAACGTGTTGAAGCCAGGGCGCACAGTTAATGAGGGAGATCACTGTGGTGAAATCATATGTGCGTTATTTCTTTTTGCTGGTATTTGCTGCATCGCTTGTAGCAGGCTGCAGTTCATACCAGCCTACCAAGAACGTCTGGAAATCCACAAAGTCGTTCTGGAACACTTATGTTAGCCCCCCGGCTACCGTGGATTTTGACGAAAAGGGCGAGCTTTCGCCTCAGGCGCTTGCTCTCACGCACAGCATGATGGGTATTGACGTTGAGCTTACCCGCCTTGAGAGGACCATGCTCAATGCCGACAAGCCGCCGACGCGCGAGTGGCTTACCTCGTTCCTCACGTCCTTCCCCTGGGTCAGTGGTTTTGCTGGCGTAAAGTACGACGGTACCATCCTTGGGCAGGAACCCGCCAACCCCATGAAGCCGCTCGATTTTATTCCGCTGCTTTATGAAGACAAAAAGCAGAGCAGCCGCGCCCTGCGCGCCGATGTGCAAAATACGCCCTACGGCCCCGAAGTGCTGCTTGCCTCGCCCCTGTACGACGGTGTGGACTTTTTGGGCGTGGTCGTGACCAACTTCGACATGCGGTCGCTCATGCAGTACTCGCATACCCCGCAGGATGTGGTTATCCTTTCGCCCCAGGCGCTGCTCTGGCCCGGCAAATACGACTTTGCCTCGACGCCTCTCGCTGGCGTAAACTGGGACGAAGTCACTGCCAAGAGCACCTCTGGCACCTGCTCCAACGTAAACGGCACGTTCTACTATAATGTCCGATACCTTGGTAATGTGCCGCTGGTCTTTGCCGTGGCCGAATCGGGCAATTTCCCGCAGGGCAACGGCAGCGTCGATCAGGGCATGTCTTTCTTCCCCAAGGATCGCCCCAAGCTCACGCCGCCGCCGCACGTTGAGCGCAAAAACAAAAACCGTTTTGAAGAAAGCCAGAACGTGGACGTAACGCCCGAGCAGGCCACCACCGCACCCGCCCAGGCCTCCGGCAAGCCCACTGGCGGCGCGGACATCCAGCCCGGCAGCCACGACAGCATGCTGCTCAAGCACAAAAAAGCCGAGCGCCGCAAGGTGCAGGAACGTCAGCTTGAAGGTGAAAACACTTCTGTTGACCGAGCGCCCACACCTGCAAGAAGTAAAACCAAGGAGACCCCGCCCACCGGTCTTGGCATACAGCCCGATGCCGACGCGGCTACCTTGCCTGGCGGTCGTCCCAGCCCGTTTGGACCCAAGGATGGCGACAACGCCGCCCAGCCCGCAGACTCAGGCTCCGGCAGCGCAAAGCCCGCTGACACCGGTGCTGGCACCGCCAAACCCGCTGACACGGGAGCTGGCAGCGCAGCGCCTGCCGACAGCAGCGCAAAGCCCGCTGACACGGGTGCTGGCAGCGCAAAGCCCGACAGCTCGGCTGGCAAATCCGACGCAGGCGCTACTGGCAGTGAAACGCCAGCGGCCTTGCCGGGTGGACGGCCAAGCCCCTTTGGACCACGGAACTGACGCATTCAAGCTTAAACTTGCGCCGCCCCGGGGCGGCGCAAGTCTTTTGGTCTATGCTCTCCCTGATACGTAGCCCAGCTGGCGAATATGCTTCGCCAGCCAGCAGGTTGCAACGCGGATTCTGGCTGATCTTTGAGGCGGCGGATTTTCGCTTTCAGGGCCAAACGTTCTAATGTTCCTCTCAATTTTCTGGATGTTGTAAGGAGCCCCCCAATGGCTGACATCACGGTTACGGAACACCTGCTGCTGCACCAGAAGCGCACCCCCCAGGCAACGGGCCAGTTCACCGGCCTTCTGTACGACCTCATTTTGTCTGGCAAAAGCATTTCGCGGCGCATTGCCAAGGCCGGGTTGCTCGATATTCTCGGCGGCACCGGCGAGGTGAATGTGCAAGGCGAAAATGTGCAGAAGATGGACTCCATCGCCAACCGCATCATACTTTACCGTATGGAGCGGTGCGGGGCGCTTTGCGCCATGAGTTCCGAGGAAGAAGCCGAGCTTGTCCGCGTCAGCAAGGAATTTCCGCGCGGCGATTACATCCTTATTTTTGATCCGCTGGACGGATCGACCAATATTGATGTGAACATCAATGTCGGCACCATCTTTTCCATCCTGCGCAGGCCCGAGGGCCACACCGGCGAGGTGAGCATTGATGATGTGCTGCAGCCAGGCGTAAAGCAGGTGGCTGCCGGCTACATTTTATACGGCCCCGCCACAATGCTGGTGCTCAGCACCGGTCAGGGGGTTCACGGTTTTACCCTCGACCCCGGCGTCGGTGAATTTTTGCTTTCGCACCCGGATATGCGCATACCCGAACAGGGGCATATCTATTCCGTCAACGAGGGCAACTGGAAAAACTGGGACGCGCCCGCCCGCGAGACAGTAACCTGGTTCCACGGTTGCGAAACCTCTGACGGCAAGCCCTATTCTTCCCGCTATGTAGGCGCGCTTGTTGCTGATTTTCACCGTACGCTCATTAACGGCGGCATCTATATGTACCCGCCCGACGCCAACAAGCCCAACGGCAAGCTCCGGCTTATGTGCGAGGCCAACCCGCTGGCTTTTCTTGCGGAGCAGGCAGGGGGCAAGGCGAGCGACGGTCATGGCCGTATCCTTGAAAGGGTGCCGGACAAATTGCACGCGCGTACGCCTCTCTACATCGGCTCTACCAGCGATGTGGAAGCGGTGGAAAAGATTTACGCGAGGCATGCGGGCAGGTAGTTTTTTACGGCAGCCCCTGCAATTTGCGGGGGCTGCCTTCTCGTACCGGCCTTGAGCCGTAAATGGCGATACGCATGCTGTGCCTTGGAATTGAAAGTTCTTGTGACGAGACCGCGCTGGCGCTTGTGGAAGACGGGCGGCTTGTGGAAGCCGTGCTGGCAAGCCAGGCCGATGTGCACGCCCTGTTTGGCGGGGTAGTGCCGGAGCTGGCCTCGCGCGAGCATTACCGCTTTGTCGGGGCGCTGTTTGACGAGTTGATGCGCCGTAGCGGCAGGGCCAATGCCGACATTGACCTTATTTCTGTGGCCCGTGGTCCGGGCCTGCTTGGCAGCCTGCTTGTGGGCGTCGCCTTTGCCAAAGGGCTGGCGCTGGGACTTGGCAAACCTTTTTTGGGAGTCAACCACCTGCACGCCCATCTTTTGGCTGTGGGGCTGGAGCACGAACTGCGCTTTCCTGCTCTTGGCCTGCTGGTATCGGGCGGGCACACGCATCTGTACCGCATGGAGTCGCCGTGGGATTGCCGCCTTCTTGGCCGTACGCTGGATGACGCGGCGGGCGAGGCCTTTGACAAGGTGGGCAAATTTTTGGGGCTGGCGTACCCCGGCGGCAGACTCATGGATGCCCTGGCGCGCGCGGGCCAGGCCAAGACGAAACTGTTTCCGCGTCCATACCTTGATAACGACAACCTCGACTTCAGCTTCAGCGGGTTGAAAACGGCTGCCACAGGGCTTGCGGCGCAGCAGCTGGCAGGCCATGACTGGCCGCGCCCGCTCACCGATGTTGCCCACGCGCCGCAGGTTCTCAAGGATTATTGCGCCTCATTCAATCTCGCTGTCGTGGAGACGCTGTGCGCCAAAGCAAAGCGGGCGCTTGACCGCAACCCTGACCTGAAAACTCTTATTATGGCAGGCGGCGTTGCCTGCAATTCGCTGTTGCGCGAGAGTATTACAGCACTTATGCAGAGCAGGGGGGGCGAGGCCCTTATTCCTGGCTGGCAACTGTGCACCGACAATGCAGCCATGATCGCCCATGCCGGATGGCTTTTGGGCCAAAACGGCTACCACCACGATTTGTGTATGGAAACCATACCGCGCGGCAAGGCCATACCCCAAGACATGCAGTGCTGATTGTGCGGAAAAGCTCAAGAAACCTTGCAAAACAAGAGATTGTCTTGACAGAGGGCACATTGGTATCTACTCTTACTCAATACAGAAGCATACACAAAAATACGCTTCTGTTCGCGTCGTGGGTTAATTGTGGCCACGGCGCGACACAAAGCAACGTAAGGAGATAGTTATGGCTGAACAGGTCACTGACGCCACCTTTGAAAGCGTTGTGCTCAAGTCTGATCTTCCGGTTCTGCTCGATTTTTGGGCTCCTTGGTGCGGTCCTTGCCGCGCGGTAGGCCCCATCATTGACGAACTGGCAACCGAGTATGACGGCAAGGTACGCGTTGTAAAAATGAACGTGGACGAAAATCCGGCCACGCCCACCAAGTTTGGCATTCGCGCTATCCCGACGCTCGTTCTTTTCAAAAAGGGTGAAACGGTGGAGCAAATCACCGGAGCCGTCACCAAGGCTGCCCTGAAAGACCTCATCGACTCAAAGGCTCTGGCATGAAGGTATATGACGCCGTTGTCATAGGCAGCGGCCCCGCTGGTATTACGGCTGCCATGTATTTGGCCCGTTCTGGTTGCTCGGTGCTTATGCCCGAGCAACTGGCAGCAGGCGGCCAGATACTGCAAACTGAAGCCATGGAAAACTATCCAGGTTTTCCCAAGGGCATCAAGGGCTATGAGCTGGCGGATCTTTTTGATGCGCACCTGGCCGGTCTTGCTGTAGACCGGCCTGCCGCATCAGTTGAATCGGTGACCGGCTCGGCTGGGCATTTTGTAGTTCGCGCTGGCGGCGCAGAGCACCATTGCAAGACGGTTATTGTATGCTCTGGTGCGCACCATAAGCCGCTTGGGCTGGAAAACGAAGACAGGCTGCGAGGCCACGGCGTGTCGTATTGCGCCATCTGCGACGGCAATTTTTTTCGTAACCAGACGGTAGCGGTAGTTGGCGGCGGCAATTCGGCGTTGGAAGAGTCGCTTTACCTTGCAAAGATTGTAGGAAAGCTCTATCTTATCCACCGCCGCGATGAATTTCGCGGGCACAAGATTTATCAGGATAAGCTTGCCGCCTACGGCGACAAGATCGAGATCATGCGCAGCTGCGTTGTAAGCCGCTTGCACGGCGAAAACGAGCTGACAGGTCTAACGGTAAAGGAACTGAAGACCGGTCAGGAAAGCCATCTGCCCGTAGACGGGCTTTTCGTCTATGTTGGGTACGAGCCTTCCACCGCCTTTTTGCCCGCAGAGGTCGTCCGTGACGAACAAGGCTTCATTATCACCGATACGGAAATGCGCACGAGCATTCCGGGCATTTTTGCCGCTGGTGATATCCGTTCCAAGCTTTGCCGTCAGGTAATCACTGCCGCCGGTGACGGCGCAACTGCCGCGCAGGCGGCGTTTGTCTTTTTGGAACAGCTCCATGCATAAAAAAATGCTTCGCTCCCTTTTGCTTGTCATAAGCATGTTTGCGGTTTCCGGTTGCGGCATCATTGATATGATATACCTGCCGCCGGCGGAAGATACCGCCCAGGAGGTTTTTGAAGCCGCCAATGACGCCATGAGTGAAAAAAACTACGTGCGCGCCGTGGAGCTGTACAACAAACTTCGCGACACCTACCCCTTCAGCCCCTATACGGTTGATGCGGAGCTGTCGCTGGCCGACGCCTACTTCCTTGACGAGGAATACGAGCTTGCAGCCGAAACCTACAAGGATTTTGAGTCGCTGCATCCCCGTCATGAAGCTATACCCTATGTTCTGTACCAGACAGGCATGTCCCTCATGAAGGAGTTCCGCTCCATCGACAGGGCCACTACAGAGCTTAAGGAAGCGTACGACTACTTTGACCGTTTGCGCCAGACCTTCCCCGATTCGCCCTATTCCAAGAGCGCGGAAGAGCACATGCGCACGTGCCGCCAGCTTATGGCCGAGCACGAGCTGTACATTGCCGACGTGTTCTGGCACATGAAGAAATACGGTCCGGCCTGGCATCGCTACGAGTACATAGTTGCCACTTACAAGGATGTGCCTGAAGTTGCCGAGCACGCCCAGGAAAAGAGCCTCGCTGCCTATCACAACTATCGTGAAGCGCAGTCGCAGGAAGTTCGCGAAAAGCGCGAGGGCAGCTGGAAGAAGTGGTTTACCTGGCTGTAAGCGTACGTAACAGGTTTTGCTGAAAGTTTGCACGCATTACAAACCGGCTGTTTTGAAAAAAACAGCCGGTTTGTGTCGCATTACGGCCACGTTCTTGTATTTGCACCGCTGGTCGCCTTGCGCAGTTTTGTGTTATCATTTTTTAACCCTCAGTAATATCTGCCAGATATAGGGATGCCCGATGACTATGCATGACAGCGGTGCAGACGAAAAAAGCCGTGCAGCCATGTTTTCGCTGCTGGCAGCGCTGGCGCTTACCTGTGTCAAACTTGCCGTGGGGCTTTATACAAATAGTCTTGGCATATTGTCTGAGGCGCTGCACAGCGGGCTTGACCTTTTGGCTGCGGCCCTCACGCTCGCAGCGGTAAAAATTTCTTCAAAACCTGCCGATTCGCGGCATCCCTACGGTCACGGCAAAGCAGAGAACCTCTCCGCCCTGGCGCAGACGGTGCTGCTATTCGGCACGTGCGCCTGGGTCGTTTATGAAGGCGTGCACCGCCTCACATCCGGCGCAAGCCCTGTTGTTCCCTCGCTTTGGGGGGTTGGGGTCATGGCGTTTTCCATGGCCATAGACATCAACCGGGTGCGCGTTTTGCGGCGTGTGGCCAAAAACTTTAACAGTCAGGCCCTTGAGGCCGATGCTCTGCATTTTTCCACCGATATTTTGTCCTCGGCCGTAGTGCTTGTGGGCGTGTTTGCCGTGTGGTTAGCGCAAGCCTTGCAGTTGCCAGCGCCTGTGAACAAGGTGCTTTCGCAGGCGGATACGGTGGCCGCGTTACTGGTGGCCGCCATTATTTTCAGGGCCAGCATGCACATGGCGGCTGATGCGGTGGACATGCTTATGGATTCCGGTTCTGCGCACGCCAGCGAGGCCATTGCCGCCGGAGTCAAAAAAATCGCGGGCATATCCGAAGTCACACGGGTGCGCGTGCGCACAAGCGGCCCACAGAGCTTTGTCGACCTGACGGTGGGAGTTGCGCCTGGTTTGAAGGTAAGCGACGGTCACAGGCTGGCGCACGAGGCGGAGGAGGCCGTCGCCGCCGTCTTGCCGGGCGCGGATGTGACCGTGCATGTCGAGCCGCGCAAATCGTGCCGTATTGACGAAAACAACCCCTTTGTCCTGGTGCAGCTTGCCGCCTCGGAGCACGGTCTGGCCGTGCACGACGTGCATGTACTGAGTGCGGATACGGCCTGTCACATTGAACTGCATGTGGAGCTGCCCGGCCAGATGCCCTTTGACCGGGCCTACGCTCGCGTCAAATCCTTTGAGGATTCGCTGCGCGAAACCTTGCCGGGCGTTGAGATCGTGAGCCATCTTGAGCCCAAGGCCCCAAGCGCTGCGCTCGAATCCGGGGCTTCGGTTTCACTGCCGTTTTCAGAAATGGCCTGGCGCGAGATTGAGGTAGCTGTGAAAAATGAACCCCTGGCGTGCACGCCGCACAAGTTTTCTACCTATGTGCTGCCCGAGCAAGGGGTGTGTATTTCATTCCACTGCAATGTCAGCGTGGGCCTGTCGGTTGAGGAGGCACACAACGTCTGCTCGCGCCTTGAAAAGCGCATCAGGGCTGCCGTGCCCCAGCTGGGGAGACTGAGCATACACATGGAACCCGCCGTAGATATGGGCAATGCCAAGACGTAGCGCCAAACGCTGTCCCTCAAAACAATCCGCCCGATCTTTCGCTGGCGCTTGCCGGCAGAGTATTGTCGGAACCTCAGTCTCAGAGCCCTTTCTCATGTCTTGAGCAATCGATGTAAGGCGCTGTGCTCAGGGCGGCAAATGGCGTGATCAGTCGTAACAGGGACGTATAATACGCCTTGGCAGAGCCATAGCTGCGTCCATATGTTTGCCGTGGCTGGGCAGCTTTGCGTGTGGGTCTTCTTGCGCGGGCTGTAAGCGCTGGCCGCAAGCTTGTGCCCGTTGATTTTAGCCCTGGTTTTACTCTTGGTCTTGCGCCGGGCTTTGAGCCATATCTTGCGCTTGCGGTTCGTCGCTGTCGCTATCAGCGTCAATACGCTGGGGAACGGCTGTTTCAACCAGCGCACGCCACAGATTGTCTATGCCGTATCTGTTGCTGGACGAGGTGACAATCGGACGCGTTCCGAGCAGTTCCTGCCATTCATTTTGCCGGTTGGCGCGCTCCCGCTGGGTGCACTTGTCGGCCTTGGTCAGTACGGGCACAATGTTCAGGCCATTGGTGCGGGCAAAGGCTGCAAGGTTTTTGTCGAGTATTTGCGGCTCAAGGCGGCTGTCGAGCAGCAGGGCCAAAGCTTTGAGGCTTGCGCATTCCACCAGATAGCGCTCAAGCAAATGCGCCCATTTTTCGCGCTCGGAATGGCTGGCGCGGGCATAGCCGTAGCCCGGCAGATCTACAAGATAAAAATTGTGGGGCGTGACGCGATAATAATTTACCGAGCGTGTTTTGCCGGGGGTAGAGCTGACTTTAGCCAGTTTTTTTCGTCCGGCCAACGCGTTGATAAGCGATGATTTGCCGACATTTGAGCGCCCGGCAAGGGCTATCTGCGCCTCTGGCAGCGATATGAGCTGCTCGAGGGTATAGGCGGTGGTTTCAAGGGTAAGAACGGGATTCATAATAAACCTCATGTAATGCTTTAACTTTGTGTCTTGACAAGCAGGCTTGTTTCAGCAAATATTTTCAATTCAGGGCTGACATTTTCAGCCAACTTCCGTATAAGGTAGCCGCTCTTGCCGCCGTTGGCAAATGATCGGCTTTTCTGCCAGCCTGCGCCGGTTTGCGGCGACATGTAGGAGGACAAATGTATTCTACCACTGACTTTCGTAAGGGCCTGAAGATTGAAGTCGAGGGGACCCCTTTCGAAATCGTTGACTTTCAGCACTTCAAGCCCGGCAAGGGTGGCGCCATGGTGCGCACAAAACTGCGCAACATCCTTAACGGCCGCATGCAGGATATAACTTTCCGTTCCGGCGAAAAAGTGGGCAAACCCGACCTTGAAACCCGCGACATGCAGTTTCTCTATCGCCAGGAAGACGACCTTATCTTCATGGATATGACCACTTACGAACAGCTGCAAATGCACATCACCACCACCGACGGCAAGGAAGGCTTCCTTAAAGACGGGCAGGAATGCCGCGTGCTGCTGTACAAGGGCAACCCCCTTGATATCGACATCCCACTGAGCCTTGTGCTGACTGTTATTGAAACCGAGCCCGGCGCCAAGGGTGACACTGTAAGCAACGTCACCAAGGCCGCCAAGCTTGAAACCGGTATTTCGGTTCAGGTGCCCATTTTTGTCAACGAAGGTGACCGCATCAAGGTTGACACTCGCACCAAGGAATACCTGGGCCGGGAATGATAACCGGTTCGGGAGGGTAGCCCTACGGACGCCCATAAATTCAGCCGCGAGCTTCTTGGCCTTTTTCTTATCTTCTGGGCATTGCTGCTGTTGCTCAGCCTGCTCAGTTTTGACGCCAATGACCCTGGTCTCAACCATGTGGTCAGCGGCGTGGTCAAGGTCAGAAACAAGGCAGGCCTTTTCGGCGCGTACACTGCGGGTTTTCTTAACGACGTGTTTGGCGTGGCCGCCTATCTCTGCCCACTGATTTTCGGTGCGCTGGGGGCGGCCTACGTTTCTCCTGCGTACAGCCTGCACTGGTCGCGCTGGCTGGGCTTTTTTTTGCTGACCATCTGCCTGCTTGTTATCGGCTCGGCCACTGACATCACCCTGGGCGACATGTGGGGCGGCGGCATGGTGGGCAACGCCCTGCATCTCAATGCCAGCCGGTTTTTGAGCCCGGGCGGTTCGGCTCTGGTCTGGCTGTTCATTGCGCTTGTGGGCACACAGCTTGCTTTCAACATATCATGGTTCAATCTGACGGCCCGCTTTGCGCAATGGGCGCAGGCGCGTCTTGCCGAGCGGCAGGGCGAATCAGCGCAGTCGGCCTCGGCGTCGGAGCGTCAGCCCGAGCCAACCGAGGGCAAACGCTCATGGTCGCTGCGGCAGTTGCACCTGCCTTCCATGGAATTTTGGACGCGCTGGCGTGACCGCCTGGGCAATATTCAGCCTACCGCAGATTCGCTACCTGAGGTTTTTGAAGAAAAAAAGAACCGCGCCGCCCAGCAGCAGACTGAAGACGCCAGCTTGAGCCGCACGGACGCGGACGATCCTTTTGCCGTGGCCGAAGACTTTAACGGCGTGCCCATCTCGCCCGGCCTTGAAGCGCCAGAAGCGGACGAGCGGCAGCATGAGGCTCAGCGCGAGTCTTCTGTCGTGCAGGCCCCTCCGGCAGCGGTCGTCCAGCCTGCTGGCGACAAGGCAAACGCCCCTGCAGCTCCCGCTGCCGAAGCACCCAAAAAACAGGGGGCCCTGACCGGGCTGCTGTCGGGCATGACCGGCCGCAAGGCAGCCATACCCATGCCTGGCCTTGATCTGTTGGCCCCGCCGGTTAAAATTGCTGGCAACACCAGTAAGGAAGAACGCGAAGCCAGAGGCAAGACCCTTATTGCCTGTCTGAAAGATTTTGACATCCAAAGCGAGCTTGTGCATGTGACCCCGGGGCCAGTGGTCACCATGTATGAGGTGCGACCCGCGCCGGGCATACGCGTGAGCCGTATCGCCAACCTCAGCGACGACCTTGCGCTGGCGCTCAAGGCTGTGGCTGTGCGCATTCAGGCTCCCATTCCCGGTACTGATACCGTAGGCATTGAAATACCCAACGACAACCGCGAAACAGTCAATTTTAGGGAGCTGGCGGCCTCCGAGTCTTTCCGCAAGGGGTGCGGCCCCCTGACCATGATTTTGGGCAAGGACATTGCGGGCAAGCCCGTGATAGCCGACCTCACGCGCATGCCGCACCTGCTTGTGGCTGGCGCTACCGGCGCGGGCAAGAGCGTGTGCCTCAACGGCATTCTCATCAGCCTGCTGTACCGTACGCAGCCCAAGGACATGCAACTGCTGCTTGTGGATCCCAAGCGCATTGAAATGGCCGTGTACGCTGACGAGCCGCATTTGGTGCACCCCGTGGTCACCGAGATGAACGAGGCCAAAAACGCCCTTGACTGGGCCGTGCACGAGATGGATCGCCGCTACGAGGCCATGGCGCGCCTTGGGGTACGCAACGTGGCGGGCTTTAACCAGAAGCTGGCTGCCTGCAAAAATGACTTGCCGCCGGACTTTGCCGACCTTGAGCCCCTGCCTTACCTTGTTATTGTCATTGACGAGCTGGCAGACCTCATGATGACCGCAGCCCGCGAGGTTGAAACCAGCATCGTGCGTCTTGCGCAGCTGGCCCGTGCGGCAGGCATACACATGATAGTTGCCACCCAACGCCCCAGCGTGGACGTGGTGACCGGTCTCATCAAGGCAAACTTTCCGTGCCGTATATCCTTTCAGGTTACTTCCAAGCACGATTCACGCACCATTCTTGATCAGGTTGGCGCGGAGCATCTGCTCGGCAGGGGCGATATGCTCTTCAAGCCCAGCGGTGGGCGTTTGCAGCGCCTGCACGGGCCCTTCCTGAGCGACGAAGAGGTGCAGGGCGTGGTGGCTTACTGGAAACGTCAGCTCAGCCCCTCGTACAAGATCGACTTCGCCCAGTGGGGCCTCGACTCTGTGAACGGCGGGGGCAGCGCGGGCGGCGGCGACGCGGCGCAGGATCCCCTGTACGGAGAAGTTCAGGCGTTTGTGAGCGATCAGGGCCGCGCATCCATCTCGCTGGTGCAGCGCCGTTTTAAAATCGGTTTTAACCGGGCGGCCCGCCTGGTTGAACAACTCGAACACGATGGCATAATTGGCCCGGCAGACGGCAGCAAACCGCGCGCGGTGGTCAAATAATTGCAACTTCAGGCACAAGGCGGCTCAGTCCGTGGAGGTGTTATGCGCATAAATGGCATGTTGGCCCTGGCAGTTGGGCTTGTTCTTATTGCTGCAACTGCTGCCCAGGCTTCTGATATCGCTGCCACCATTCAGGCTCGGTACGAAAAACTGCGCACGTTTTCCGCCACATTTGAGCAGACGCTTACCCACAAGGAAAGCGGCTCGGTAGAAAAGCGACAGGGCAACCTGCTGTTTCAGAAGCCCTTGCTCATCCGCTGGCAGACAGACAAGCCCCACGAAGAAACCCTTGTGGTGACCGACAAGGAAATATGGGACTATCTGGCTGATGAAGAAATAGCCTACCGCTATCCTCTGGAGCTTGTGCGGGATTCGCGCAGCATTATTCAGGTGATAACAGGGCAGGCAGCGCTGACCAAAGACTTTGACGTCAAGGAAGACGGGCAGGAAAACGGCCTTGCCAAACTGCACCTCTATCCCAAGGAACCTGCTCCGCAGATGGTAGAAGCCCTGCTGTGGGTCGAACCCGGCACCGGCTACATCCGCCGGGCGAGCATTATTGATTTTTACGGCAATTCCAACGACGTGCGGTTTACGCAGTTTAAGCCCGACACCTCGTTGAAGACATCGGACTTTACCTTTACCCCGCCCAAGGGCATTGAGGTTGAAGACCGCATTGACCGCAAGGTGCAGGAACGGGAACTCTTCAAGTAACATCTGCCCCACAAAGCAAAAGGCCGTGGCGTTCGCAAACACCACGGCCTTTTGCTTTGAGTTGCGCATGGTTACACGCAGAGCTGTCTAAACACAGCTGCGGCGTCAGCATCCACAATGGGAAAGGCCGCCTGCAGCTCGTCCGGTACGCTGACGGGTTTGCCGTTGGTCATATCGATAAAAACCCACTGGGTTTCCGCCTCGGCAAGCAGGGTTTTTGCCGTTGCATTCCAAAAGACATAGCGGCGCAGGCTGCGACGCGAGGCATACGATGCTATCCAGGTCGCGGCGGTTATCATATCGCCCAGAAAGGCCGGGCGTTTGTAGGTAATGGTATGCTGGCGCACCACCCAGCCCTGCCCAATGCTCTCGTACCGCTCCATGGGCCAGCCGCAAACGGCGGAGTGCGCCACGGCCACGTCCTGCATCCATGCCACATAGCGCAGGTTGCTGACGCGGTGCTGCATGTCTATATCGTCCGGTTCTACGGTAATCTGCTGCGTGTATATGTTGATCTGAGCCATGTGGTCTCCTCATCAGTGATGGCGCAGAGCATATGCCTTGTGCGTAAAAAATAAAAGACACGCGGGCTTGCGATAATTGCTCCGCGTGTCTTCTGGTTGATAGTGGGCCGCCAGCGGCGGAGGATTTGCCGGGCAATGGGCCGGCATCTGGCGCGGACAGTTTCTGTACGCCGCTTTGTATCCCGGTTTGGCGTGTTACATCACACCCCGCCCTGCACAAGAGTATCAAGCACCGCTGCAGAAAGGTGCCTCGGCTGCGCCCGCAGGCTGGGGACGACGCCCCATTGCCGCAGTATGTCCAGGGCCATGCTCTGGGCGGCCTCAAAGCTTTCGCCAACTGGCGTGGATAGCGGGGCCGCGAGGGTCATGGCCGCCGGTTGCACGCCGATGAGAGCGCAGCTGCTTGGCGCTGTGCCGCGCAGGGCGGCCAGCCCCATGACCTCTGAAAAGCTGTTTTGATGCGGGCCAATCTTCTGAGCCGTCAGGTAGGCTGGCACGTTGTCCCGTAGCAGCAGCTGGCCCGGTTGCAGGCCAAAATCCACAGCATCAAGCACCAGCAGCCTGTCGGCACGTTCCACAAAGGTCAGCAGGGTCTGTCCTTGCGTGCCGCCGTCTACAACTTCCACGTTTTCAGGAAAATCCCAGTGGGCGTAGAGCCGCTGCGCCAACAGCACGCCAAAGCCCTCGTCGCCGTACAGAATATTGCCAAGACCAAGAATGATGATCTGTTCCATTAAAGTTCCCAGGTTCTGAAAGGGGCGGCCCCGCCGGGCCGCCCCTCAATGCTGTCAGGTTACATCAATTACTTCTTGCGGCGTTGACGATAGCCGCTGAACATGGACGAAACCAGCGTGGTCTTGCCCATGATTTCTTCGCGTATGACCATGTAGAGGTGCACTGTCACAAAGGTAATGAGCAGCAGCATGCCCAGACGGTGCAGGCTGCGGGTCATCTGGCCGTTGCCGCCAAACCAGTTGTTTATCCAGTCCTGCACAAAGGCAAAAAAGCGGATAAACGGTACGTGGCTGTCCTGGGCGTACATGCCAAGGCCTGTAAGCATGATGACAAGCATAAAGATCATGCCCGTGCCCATGCCTATTTGCGCCAGGGGGTTGTGGCCCACATGCGCGCCGCATTCCTTGTTGAGGAACAGATACCAGCGCACGTCCTGCCACAGATCGCTCCACCAGGCCTTGCTCCAGACCGGCACTATGATGAGCTCTCGCGAATAGCGATTGCCCCAGACAAGGCCGTATATGTAACGCAGTACAGTTGAAATAATCAGCACAAAGCCCGCAATAAAGTGGGCCATGCGCGTGTACCCCATATAAAATGTGTTATATGGCTCGCCAGTTACGGAAAGCCATGGTTTGCCGATGATGTAGCCAGTGACGATAAGTACAACGACGCAGGCTACCATAACCCAGTGCCATATGCGTATGGGCAGCTCGTACACATAAATGCTTTTGCCCATGGGCATTTGCGGAAGCAGATGTTGTTCGCTCATGACGTTCTCCCGGCGGAAGGCTTGTACTCCGCGGCTCGGATTGCCCGAACGCTAGAAGCAGTTGTCTGTTCTAACCGAGATCAGCTCGGATCCGTCCGGCCCGATAATATGCGTAGAGCAGGCCAGACAGGGGTCAAAGCTGTGCAGGGTACGCAGTATTTCAAGGGGCTGGTTGGGAACAGCCATCTTTGTGCCCATCAGGGATGCTTCATAGGCGCTGAGCTGTCCGTCGGGGCTGCGGGGCGCACCATTCCAGGTGGTGGGGACAACGCACTGATAGTTTTCGATTTTTCTGTCCTTGATGGTGATCCAGTGCCCCAGCGCACCGCGCGGTGCTTCGGTAAAGCCCACGCCGCGCAAGGTGCCGTTGGGCCAGCTTTCCGGCTTCCACAGCTTGGTATTGGCGGTTGCACGGTTGCCGTTTTTGAGGTTGGCCACAAGTTTGTCGTAAAAATAGCGCATCTTGTCGGCCGACCAGACAAGCTCGAGCGAACGCGCGGCAATGCGGCCAAGGGTCGACTGCAGGACAGCAACCGGAGCCTTGGCCTGACCAAGAAAGTCATCAATAAGGCCCTTGATTTCGCTGTCTTTTTTGGCATAGCCCACCAGCAGGCGGGCCAGTGGGCCCACTTCCATCTGGTGGCCGCGCCACAGCGGTGTTTTAATCCACGAATACCGGTTGCGTTCGTCCACCTGCTTGAGGTCGGTGGGCGTGCCCTTGATGTTGGGGCCGGGGGCGTAGTTGGGTTCTGTTACGCCGTCAAAGGGGTGCAGGCCGGTTTTGCCGCCAGGGTAGGGCTTGTACCACGAGTGGGCCACTGTTTCCTGAATTTCTTCGGGGTTGTGCAGGTCAACGGGCAGCACTTCGTTAAAGTTGCCGTTGATGATGGCCCCGGGCGGCAGCAGCAGGCTTTTTTCAGAATAATCGTTGGCCGTGTCCGGTATGGCGCCGTAGGCCAGAACCGAAAGCTTGGAAAGCCCGCCGCCTATGTTCAGCCAGTCGCCGTAAAAGGCTGCCAGCGCAAGGGTGTCGGGCATGACCACCTGCTGGGCAAAGGTGCGGCAGCGTTCAATAAGCTGCAGCACAAGCTCCAGGCGTTCCTGATTGATAACGTCTGAGGCTCCGTGCGCGTCCAGATTCAGCGAGCAGGGCACGCCGCCAACCAGCCAGTTGGGGTGGGGGTTTTTGCCGCCAAAAATGGTGTGTATCTGCACCATGTCTTTTTGAAAATCGAGCGCTTCGAGATAGTGGGCAACCACCAGCAGGTTGGCTTCAGGCGGCAGCTTGTAGGCCGGGTGACCCCAGTAGCCGTTGGTGAAGATGCCAAGCTGACCCGATTCTATTATACGGGTAAGGCGGTCCTTGATGGATTTGAAATACCCCGGCGATGAATTGGGCCAGGGAGTGAGCTTGTGCGAGAGCTCTGCGGTGGCCTTGGGATCCGCCTTGGCGGCAGAAATCACGTCTACCCAGTCGAGCCCTGCCAGATGGTACAGGTGCACCAGATGGTCATGATACATGAGGCACAGGTGCATAATGTTGCGGATGATGTTGGCGTTGTCGGGTATTTCAATGCCAAGGGCGTTTTCCACCGCATGCACAGAGGCCAACGCGTGCGTACCCGTGCACACGCCGCAGATGCGTTCCACAAAAGCCCAGGCGTCGCGCGGGTCACGTCCTTTGAGGATTATTTCGATTCCTCTGAATATGGTGCCGCACGATACCGCATTGGTGATAACGTTGTTGTCGTCAAGGTTCACCTCGCAACGCAGATGCCCCTCGATGCGGGTAACCGGGTCAACAACCACACGGCGGCCGGAGTCCTTAACTGCATAACCCTGTGAAGTAGTATATTCGTAGGCCATGGGGTATTTCCTCAGTTGTTGGAGTCGGTGTCAGAGGGGCCCTTGCCGCTTTTGCTGCCTGCATGGCGCACCATGCTGGCAACGCCGTGTACGGCCACGCCAGCGGCAACGCCCGCCACAGCGGCAACGCCCACAGTCTCTGCCGTGGCATTGGTACCAAGATGCGGGATAGTCGTTATGCGGTCATAAAACGATCCCTGATCCCAAAAGTTCTGTTCCGAGCAGCCAATGCAGCCGTGGCCAGACTGAATGGGGAAGGAAACGCCGTTGTTCCAGCGTGTTGAGGGGCAGGCGTTGTATGTGGTGGGGCCTTTGCAGCCCATCTTGTAAAGGCACAGGCCAGAGCGTGCGCCTTCATCGTCCCACGATTCCACGTATTCGCCCGCGTCAAAGTGCGCCCTGCGGTAGCAGTGGTCGTGCACGCGCTTGCCATAAAACATCACGGGCCTGCCCTGAGAATCAAGCGTCGGCAGCCTGTCGTAAGTGATGATGTAGGTCAGAATTGAGCTCATGACCTCAGGTATGGCCGGGCAACCGGGCACCTTGAGCTGGGGTTTGTTAGGAAACAGCTTGTGCAAAGGCGTGGCGCCGGTTGGGTTGGGGTGGGCGGCCTGCACGCAGCCCCATGATGCGCAGGTTCCCCAGGCCACCAGTGCCTTTGCGTTTTCCACGCCCTCCTTGAGCTTTTCATAAAACGGTTTGCCGCCGTCGATGCAGTACATGCCCTGGCCGTTGAGGGGGACGTTGCCCTCTACGGCCAGAATATACTGGCCCTTGTATTTGTGGATGGCCTCCTCGTAGGCTGCATTGGCTTGATCCCCAGCAGCCGCCATGACAGTGTCCTGATAATCCATAGTAATCATTGAAAGTACGATGTCTGTCGCCAGCGGGTGGGCTGTGCGCAAAAATGATTCTGTACAACAAGAGCAGGAAAGCCCGTTGATCCACAGCACGGGCAGGCGGGGTTTAGTTGACAGAGCCTGTGCGATGGCCATATCCGCGCCTGGGCCAAGGCCGAGCGCGACAGCGGTAAGCGCACAGAATTTCATGAAATCTCGACGGCTGACACCACGATTGCGCAAAACTTGTTCGGTGGTTTCGAGATGAGCCATAAGTACCTCGAGAAGAACATGGTTACAGGTTGGTGATTGCTGTTGCCAGGTGAGGTGCAAGTACTCCTTTTACATAGGTATATAGTTAAAATTTGCCGTATTGAGACATTATTGAGGCAGGGAGCACGTTTTTTGGCTGTTGGTGTCTTTGAGGTCGGTCATAACGCCAACCAGAATGTCAGTCTGGTTGCGCAGTTCATTTAGGGCGAGGGATGCCTGCTCCATGGCTGAAGCCGTTGAGAGAGCTAGGCTGTTGATGTCCTCAAGACTTTTGTGGATTGTTTCGCTTGCGGCGGATTGTTCTTCTGAAGCCGTGGCAATGGACTGCACCTGCGCAGTTGAAGCGCTTGCCAGATTGACCAGCTCATGCAGGGCATCTCCAGCCTGGCGTGCAAGGTCGGTCACCGCCTCGATGGTGCCCGCCGTCTGTTCCACATGCGTGATGTGCTTGCGGGTGCCGCTCTGTATGGCGTGTATGGCCTCGCCCACTTCCTTGGTGGCCAGCATGGTTTTTTCGGCCAGTTTACGTACTTCGTCCGCAACCACGGCAAAACCGCGGCCTGCGTCGCCAGCGCGCGCGGCTTCAATGGCGGCGTTAAGGGCCAACAGGTTGGTCTGGTCGGCAATATCGCTGATAACATTGAGTATCTGCCCGATGCCTTCGGCCTGTTGTCCCAGCAACCCCATGTCGACTTTCATATCATTGGACTGCTGTTGCACCTGTCCAATGGCAGCGACGACGTTTTCAACTACCGCCGCCCCAGCAGTTGCCTGCTGGTGCGAATTATCCGCTGTTTGCGCTGCATCGGTGGCGTTTTTGGCAACTTCAACAACTGTCATGCTCATTTCCTGCATCGCAGCAGTGGTGATGTCGAGTCTATTTGACTGGCTTGTTGCACCCTCATTGGAAGTCTGCACCTGTTCCAGCAGACTGTTTAAGGCGATGTTGAGCGATTCAACGACGCCATGAATTTTGTCCACAGCCAGCACGAGCGCGTTTGCCCGCTCACTGGTGGCCTTTTCGGCTTGTTCGGCAGTTTCGCGGCACTGATCTGCCAGTTTGCCGCGTTCTTCAGCGAGCAGCTGCTGGTTTTTTGCCGTTGCTATATGTTCTTTCAACCGGCACACCATATCGCGCAGCGCATCGGCAAGGCCGCCGACTTCGTCCTTTTGAGCAACGGCGAGTACGGCGTCAAAATCGCCCTGCGTGACGCTTTGCGCATAGCGCAAGGTGCTGCGCACGGGCCTGCCGATGGTGATGCATATCTTCCAGCCCAACACAACGGTAACAAATGCGATCAGCAGGGCGCTTGAGCAGGTAAGCACAAATTCTCGCTGGGCGGATTTTATCGCTGCGTTTTCCAACTCAAGCAAGCTGGTTCCCCATTGCGTTTCTACTTCCATCAACCTGTCGATGCGTTTGGTGGCTGCTGCAAACCATTCTTGCGGTTCAACCTCAAGATTTGATTTTTCCAGGTTTGCATAGGCTGTTTCTCTAAAACGGCTAACTTCATCCTCAGCGGATTTTATTTTGCTTTGCAGTAATGTTTCAGCATCTTTACCGCCAAGCTCTGCAAAAGAGCGCAAGTAGGTGTTTTGCGCACTCACACGGTAGAGCCAGTCGCGGTACAGCTGCTTGCTGAACGTACCGGCAGAAAAAGCGGCGTTGAGCGTGGCGCGTTCCTGCCCCGCAATTTCTTTGCCATGCATAAGCTGGAGAATTGATGTGAGCGTCATGTCGCAGCGTGAATTGAGCACAGCAACCGCCATGATCAGCTCATTGATGCTGCCGCTGTATGCGGCAATAGCCTGTAAGGCGTCTATGTTAACGCCCCTCGCGGCGCTCCGGGTGTTGGACAGGTCAGCAAATTTTGTCACGGCAGCAGCAAACAATGGCTGAAAAAAACCTTTGTTATGGCTGTCTGTTTCAGCAAGCACAGACAAAAACCGCTTGTGAGCCGCGTCAGACTTGACAATTTGTTCAGCAAGTTCAGCAGCAAATTTTTTACCTTTGCTGCCCAGATAGCCAGCGGTATAGCCGCGTTCCTTTTGAACCTCATGGATCAGTTCGCCTGCGGAAAGACTGACCGCGAGCGAGCGCCCAATAAGCTTGAGCCGGTCAATGGCCTCCCAGCGGTTAATGCTCTCAACCGTAACAAGAAGCAGAAAAGTTGCCATTGGCAATATGAGCAATAGACTGAGTTTACGAGCAATTTTGAGATCTGCAAGCATCTGCGGGCCTCCTTGATCAATTGCCTTTCCACAAACTGATTGCTTAACGGCGGGTAAAACTCCGTTTACTCGGTCAGAATTTAGATAGCCTGAAAATTAAAAGATTTAATTTAGTGGAATAAATTATCAATACCCATACCACAAATAAAACAAATAACAATAACTTAATTTATATAGTTATGCGCAACATGTTGCCGGTGCTGAGGATAAAGTTGTTACCCAAAAAAATATCTATATATTAGAATGTTATATTGCATAGTATGACAATATGATAATCATGGTATTTTATGGCAGTGTTTGAAATCTTGCGTAATACACTGAATTACCTAAAATAATATTTTGGCTAACAGATGGTTGCGCTTAAAAAACAACCGTGAAAAAGGTTGCAGAAATATAGTAGCATTTATTTTTTTTTTGTATTACTCAGTCTGTGTTATGATTGTACAAATAGTAGCAAACAAGTGATAGCCTTGTATTTGGCGGCTTGAGTGCATGTGGTCTGGAGGTAGCCTTGCTGGAGCTAAAAAGTCCGCCCCCACGGAGCTGCAAACGTATTCTGGCAAGCGGGGTGGGGGTGTCCCTGATTTTGCACGGACTGGTGGTTGCTTGCATGCTGGGCTTTGGCGCGCTGCTCGCCAGGCAGGGAGCTGTGCTGCCTGGCGGAGCCGTGGTGGTAAGCTTTGTTGACGTAGGCAGCACAGCTGTGGGGCAAACAGGCCTCTCCAGACAAGCGGCGTCGGCGTCGGCAGCTGGGGGGGAATCTCCCACTGTACAAAACCCCGGGGAGCATGCCGCCCCGCTTGTGCGGTCAGAGTCTGACGCAGCCGTTGCTGTCAAAAGAACAGAGGTCAAGCCAGAACCAGCGGAAAAGGCGGAAAGGCAAGCCACCCGCAAACGCGTCGTTATCCCCAGGCCCCAACATCGGCAGCAGGAGGGAGGGCAAGCGCCCATGCAGCAAGACTTGCCAGCGCGGCAGGCAGATGCAGCAACTGCAGCGGGCGGAGACAGCGGCAAAAGCGCAGCAAGCAGCGGCACGGGCGCTGCCGGGCATGGCACGTCAAGCGCGCAGGGACAAGGAAATCCGCAGCCGCAGGTCATGTCCTGGAATGCGGCAGGCGGACCGGCCTTTATGCGGCAGGGGCCGTTGCACTACCCAAGGGCGGCCCAGCGACGCAACCTTGAGGGCAAGGCCGTGGTTGAGGCGTATCTTGATATGCAGGGAAAGCTGGTCCGCGCCCGAGTGCTGCAGGCCGATCATCAGGACTTTGCCGACGCGGCTCTGGCGTGCATTCAGGCTTCGTCGTTCAGGCCAGCCCAGCGCGAGGGCAAGGCCATCCCCTGCGTGGTGCGTATTCCCATGCTGTTTGTTCTTAAAGGAATGTAGCTGGCGAATTTGTGGGTTTACCCTCAGCGGGGCGTTTTTTTGGGCGAAACTGCCATAGCCGCCATAAGCATGGCGCACGAAACCAGCACAATGACCGCACCGGGCGGTACCGCCCAGTGAAACGAAAGCCACAGGCCGCTCACGCAGGCAATAATGCCAAACAGGGCCGAGAGCAAAAACATGCGGCTTAGCCGGTAGGTGAGCTGCAAGGCCGTGGCGGCAGGGGTGACAATAAGCGCGTAAATGAGCAATCCGCCAATGGCTTTTAAAGCAAAGGCCACCACCAACCCCATGAGCGCAAGGCAGGCATAGTGGATGCCGCGTACAGGTATGCCCGCCGCCGCAGCAGCCCGCCGTTGCCCCATGATTGCCTCAATCTCCTTGAAAAACAAAAAGATAAAACCAAACAGAAGCAGGGCAGTGCCCGACATGAGCTGCAAGTCAAAGCCAGTTACGGTGAGCAGGCTGCCCCAGATAAGGCTGAGCCCTTCGGTGCGTGCGCCGGGCATGAGGCCAAGGGCCAGCATTGCCAGGCTCATCACCACCGAAAAAACCACGCCCATGGCCGTATCAAGGCTGAAACCGGGTTTTTGGGCCAGCGGTCCCACGGCGGAGGCTGCGCCAAGGCTAGCGGCCAGGCCACCCGCCAGAGGCGGCGCGCCCAGCCACAGCGCAACCAGCGCCCCGGCAAAGGCGGCGTGAGATACGCACATGCCAACCAGGCTCATACGCCACAACACCACAAATACGCCCATTGCACCGCACACGGTGCCGCCCAGCACCGCCATGAGCAGGGCGCGCTGCAAAAAGGCATAGTGGAAAAAATCATCCATACTTCACCTGATGGTTTAAACTGTGCGGATATTGCCGCCTAAAACAGCGCGGCCTTGCGCTGGCCGCTGCGGGCAATCTGGATAGGCACGTCGTACAGCTGGCTCAGCAGCTCGGGGGTGGCGGCATCATCGGCGCTGCCCTGCCAGAGCAGACAACCGTCGCGCAGCATGGCCACCTTGTGCGCCAGGGCAAAAACGGCGTTGAGATCATGGGTGACCATGATCACCGTAAGATTAAAAGCTTTGCGCAGATCGGCAACGGCATTGCAGATATCTCTTTGCGCACGCCAGTCGAGCGCGGCTGTCGGCTCGTCGAGCAGCAGCAGCTCCGGCTCCTGCGCCAGGGCCCGTGCCAGCGCCACGCGCTGCCGCTCGCCGCCCGAGAGCTGCCCGATGGGGCGCTGGGCCAGATGAGCCAAGCCGACCACCTCAAGCGACCGTATGGCAAGCTGTTTTTCCTTTTTGCCCGGCCAGCGAAAAAGCCCCAGCCGTCCATAGGTTCCGCTGAGTACCGAGGCAAAGACCGAAAGCGGCATCTTGGGGTCAAGGTCTGTAGCCTGAAAAACGTGCGCCACCTGCCTGCGCACCGCAGCCATGCCGCCCGGCTCAAGGGTTGCGCCCTTAAACAGCACCGCTCCCTGGCTGCAGCGGGTGAGGCCGTTAAACAGGCCGAGCAGTGTGGACTTGCCCGCACCGTTGGGCCCGATGAGCGTCCAGAAGTCTCCGGCTTCAATATTCAGGCAAATGTCGCGCAAGACGGGGCGCTTGCCGTAGTAAACGCCGACATGCCTGAGCTCCGCCAGCGGCGCGCTCACGGTTTTGCCAGCGCTTGCAGCTGCCGTACGTTGTGCATCAGCAGGCTGAAGTAGTCGGGCGCATCGTCGCTGGACCCTGGAAAGTTTGAAAGCACCACATGCGCGACCCCAAGTTCAAGCGCCAGCGGCAGCCCCGCGTCAGGCCCGCTTTGGTAGTTGTCCACCACGCCTGCCACCGGTATGTTTTTTACCGCGTTCAAAATTTCCGCCAGCTCACGGGCGTTGATGTCTTCGGCCCTGCCAAAGGTGCGCACCACCTCAAGGCCAGCCCAGCTCGCAAATTCGGCCTGCATTGTTGCCGCAATAACCCTTTTGCCTTGCAGGGGGGCAAGCAGCTCGCGGCACTGCGTCTCAGCCGCGTCGATGTGTTGCATCCGCTGGCGAGCCCTGAGCCGTATGGCCGGTGCAAGTTCGGGGGCAATGACCTCCAGCGCGGCGGCAATTTCGTTTACCGCCTGTTTTTGCACCTGGGGGATAAGCCAGCTGTTGCGGGGGCTGACCTCTGCAACTTTGAGCTTCGGGTTGTCCACAGCCGCCAGCATGGCGCTTACCTGCTGCAGATTGCGCTGAAAAGGATGGATAAGCAGCAGGTTTGCCCTGGCGGCAAAAACATAATCGCCCGTACTGGCATTTTCGTGTCCCGGGCAGCTGGAGCCCTGATTCAGCGTGAGAATTTCGCACCGGTTTTGGGTAAGATCGGCAACGATATCTGAGATAAGCGAAGTGCCCGCCACAACGCGCACAGCATCGGCCGCCTGGCTGGCGGTGGAGCAGAACAGCAGGACAAGCCAGAGAAATACGGCAGCTTTTTTCATGGCGGCACTCATTTTTTGACAGCGCAAAAAAAGTAATGATCTGGCCCTTCATGGGCCTCAATGGATGTAAACCCTGCTGTGGTAAAGATAATGCTCATGCCCGTAGGGCAAGGCAGGTGATCGCCTTCCACCGCGTGGTGGCTGTCGTGCAGCTGGTTGAGCTTTTCGCGGCCGTCGATGTGCAGCACGTAGGCCCGGCCTGTGGGACGAAGAATGCGGTAAAATTCTCTTGCTGCAGCCTGCTTGTCGCCAATATGCGGAAAGGCGGAAAAACAGATGACCATATCTGCGCTGGCATCGGTCAGGGGCATGGATTCCGCCCTGGCCTGATAGGTGCGCACGTGGGGAAACCGGGCCAAGAGGCGCTGCAGCATGTCAGGCGACGGGTCAAGCGCCAGCAGTGCTGCATCCGGGCGGGCGTATTTGCGCAAATACGGCTGCAGCACTCCCTCGCCGCAGCCTACATCAATAATAACCTCGGCTTGCGCCAGCGGCAGGCTGCTCATCAGCTGATCCACCTGACGCAGTTTTTCCGGCGGGTAGTTGCGAGCCTCCCAGCCCGCGGCGTGGGTGTTAAAAAATTCCTCTCGCTGAAATTCTTGGGCGCTGTCTGCATGCATGCTGCGTCTCCGCTCAATGCGCCGTCCAGCACTGCTGGACGGCGCATATTGGTTAAAACTTGAGGTCAAAACCGACCATGATGGTGGTTCCAGGCATATTGTAAAGCCCGCGATCGTTGCCAGCACGCTCCATGCTGTATGCGTATGGCGTGTTAAATATATTGTTTACGGCCACAAAGACCTTGCCTTCTTCAATATGCATATCGTCGTAGCTGAAGATGTAGTCGAGCCGGGCGTTAAATACATTGATGTCGGGCAGACGGTCTTTTTCCGTCAGGTTGGGGGCAGTGCTGGCCGGCGCTGCAGGAGATGTGGTACGCGCCCAGTTCTGGGCGTAATAGACATCCTTGAGGTACTGGTAATCGCCGCTGAGCTGGAAGTGCTCAATGAACTTCCATTTGAAGCCGGTTTGCAGGGCAAAGGCTGGCGTGTAGGGCATTTTGCCTGTGCTTACGCCATCGTCGCCCTTGGCCCATGCCTTAAGCCAGGTTGCGCCAGCGAACAGCTCAAGATTGTCGGTTGGCGTGACGCTGGCGGAGAGTTCGAGACCGTTGATCTTGTATTCCGCCGTGGAAGACGTAAAAAAATCGCTGGTCGGCATGGCGTTGCCGAACATATAGGCGCGCAGCCTGTCGCGGCCATCGTCGTGAAACACCGTGGCGCTGGCCGTAAACAGGCCTGGCTGGGTGTGGCTGAGCGATACTTCGTAGTGGTCCACCACTTCAGGGCGGATGTCCTTGGTGTCCAACCCTGCGGGCAAGGAGGTCTTGTTGGCCAGCAAGCCCTGCAGCACGACGGGGCTTGGATAGTTGACGCCCCGTGCATAGTTGAAGCCCAGGTTGGTGTTGTTGTAGCCGAGCACAAGTCCCGCCTGCGGAGCGGCCTTGTCTTCAAAAAGGCTGCTCGTATAAAGACGCAGCCCGGTGGAGGGCGTCACATGAAAGCTCTCCTTGCTGCCGATCATCTGGCTGATTGCCGCATAGGGCGAAAACAGCCTGTGCTGCGGAAATTCCCACGAGGTTGTGGCATTGGTGGCGTATCTGCGCTGGTCGTTGCGCAGGTCGCTGATGTCAAGGTCAAAACCGTTGACGATCTCGCTGCCCTCCCAGATGGTGTACGTTTCGCGGCCTCGCAGGCCGTAAAGGTTGTTTGTCTGCACCGAAGTGGTCGTATTGCTGTTTTCGCCGCGCAGATAAAACAGCGTGTCGTTGTAGTATCCCTTGAGGTAGCCGCTGGCGTTGCTGTACTTGTTGATGAGGCTCAGCGTGGCCAGACTTGTCTGCGTGTCAAAACGGTCTGTCGCGCGGGTGTTGGTTATGGGGTTGTTGGGGGCCTGGGTCTGGGCGTCAACCCTGTTGGCCATCATGCGCAATGTCCAGTTGTCTGAAAGTCCAACGCCCATGTTGCCGTAATAGCTGCTCTGATAGGCTGCGGTGTGGTCTTTGTGCCCAAGGGTGCTGATGAGGCTCTGGGCGGCGTAGATATCCACATTTTCTTTTTTCGCGCCCATGCCCACATTTTCGGCCACAGTGCCGTAGCTGCCGCCCTCTGCGCCGATGCGCAGTTCGTAGCCCTCTTCTGTCATGTATTTGGGGATAAAATTCAGCATGGCGTAGCCGCTGCCAAAGCGCGAAGGCTGGGGGTACTTGTAAATTTCCATACCGCCCAGAGCGTACACCGGTATGCCGTCGGCCAGCGACTGCCCGTACAAAACGCCGCTGCGGGGCACATCGTCAAAGTAGATGTTGACGTCGGGGCTTGGGTGGCTTGCGCCGCGCCCGCGCACATACAGGCTCGCACCCGTCTGCCCGCCGATGATGTTCTTTTTTTGGTACATGACGCCCGGCACGTTGCGCAGGGCGTCATAAAAATCGAGCGAATTCTGCTGGCGTATCTGCTCTTCGGTAACCACGTTGTATTGCGTGCCAAAGCGCGTCTGCACGGGGACGGTGGGGGGCTGGTCTACCACGCCAAATGCGGTAACCGCAGGCAGATCGTACGCCGACAGGCTGCCCTGCGTCAGATCGGTTTTTGGGGCCGGGGTAGCCTGCCCGTCTGGCGCGGGCGTCGCGTCGGCCGCCCAACAAGGCTGGGCGTAACTGCAGTGGCCTGCAAGAATTGCAGCCGCCACAAGTGCTGAAACCTTTTTCATTACACGTCATCCTCCTTCATATACCGGTAGCGCGGGGTGCGCAGTGGTTACCGTTTTGTGCAGGCTTTGGTGTGTATTTTCGCGGGTTGTGCGCACTCAAAAGCAGACTTGTGTGCTATTTATTTTAAATAGGTGTTACTGATAGGGCGCAACAATAACGCGGCTGCCCGGAAAAAGGGCAAACAGTACCGCTGGTCAGATGCGGTAGGCAATCAAGAGTATTACGTTTTTAAAAAAGATAACATTTGATACAAGCTGGGCAGCAAGCCGTCAAGCAGAGATTTGCCATGGTTAAAAAAATGTACGAAAGATCAGGAACAAGTCTGACCCGAACACGCAAACTACATGCGCAGCTGCTGTCAATATGCAGAACTCAATATACATTGTTTTTGATATTGTCAGATGCAAAGCAATACAGCCCTGCGCCTATGTAAGAGGTGCAGGGCTGCATTTTTCAGGCGCTGTGGCCAGCGCGCTACGCGTCAGGATGCCTAATTATCAGCAGTGATTGTGGGGTTGAGCGTAAAATATTCAATCTTTGCAGCATTGTCGCGCTGTACTGTGCGGGCATAACGCACATTGGGGTGGCCAAACAACATGGCATAAAACGGCGTTTGCGGACCCAAACCAAGGCATTGGCGCAATTGCGGGGCTGCATCCACAGCAAACTTCAAATAACCGCACCAGGTTGTGCCTAATCCTGCACTTTGCGCCAGTAGCTCAAAATAGGCCAGGGCAAGGTCAACATCTTCCTTGGGGCAGCTTGCGCTTTCTGCCTCGGAAACAACCAGCAAATGCGGCGCGCCGCGAAACAGCTCGTCAACGCCCTGCTGTCTGTATGCAGTCACAGCCGCAGACAAAAAATCCGGCATGGCGGCATGGCGCCGCATCTGCTCTTCCAGGGATTCAATGACCTTAAGACGCAGCCGCTGCATCATGTCGAGGTCACTTACCACAAGAAAGCGCAGCAAGCGGTCGTTGCAACCTGTGGGAGAATTTGCGAGCGTGGCAAGCAGCGTATCAATGAGATTCGACGGGACATTTTCATTTTTGTATTGGCGCACGCTTCGCCTCGCACGCAGCAAGGTGTGCATCTGCTCTGCAGCAGGGAGTTTTGCGGGTGTCAGTTCAATGCTGTTTTGCGGGTGTCGGCCAAGTATGCTCACTGCGCCGGTAGGGCATACCGCAAGGCAGTGCTGGCATTCAAGGCAGTTTTGCTCCTGCAGCGGCGGTATGGCTGGCAACCCGTCATTTTCGGTTTCCGTGCGACAGATTATGTGCCGTGGGCAGTCGGCAACACAGGCGTCGCAACGGATGCACTTGCTCGAATCTACGGTAAAATTTAGTTTTTTCATGGAGATGTCCTTACAGAATGTTCATGCAAGATCAACGGTCAGGTGCTGAATCATCACGCCATTCATGGTAAAGTCATAAGTGAATGCCAACGGGCTGCCCGGAAAGTTTCCACTTGCCATGGTTGAAAGTATTACATGGTTGTCGGCGCATTTTACGTCGCTGACTGCGACGACCAGCGCGAATTTATCCCGTGATTCCTTTAAAGAGCTCTTGATGGCTCTTGCTCCGCGAATCTCGCTGTTTTCCGGCGCATCGAGCAGAATTGCGTCCGCAGCCAGAAAAGCGTCGAGCCCAACGACATTGCCTGTATTTGTGGCATCCATAAAGATTTTTACCGCTTCGGGCATGGTTGCGTTCATAGTGTCCTCCAGATTTGACTTGATAATTACTTGTATCAGGTTAAATATGACACCATAATGTCATGGTTTAAAAAAATCTGGCGGAATCCAAGGTGAAAATCGACCGGCTGCTTTCTATTGTAATGATATTGCTTGAAAGAAAAAAAGTCAGCGCTTCTGAGCTGGCGCGAACATTTGAAGTCTCAGCGCGCACCATTTACCGGGATGTTGAAACCATAAATCAGGCGGGGCTTCCTGTGGTGGCTTACCCTGGGGTGCGGGGCGGCATAGGGATTCTTGAAAGCTATAAACCGGAAAAGCGGTTCTTTTCAGCGCAGGATGTGACCATGATCTTGATGGGGCTGGGCAGCGTGCGCAGCTCTTTTTCCAATGCCGAGGTGACCAGCGCCATAGCAAAAATTAAAGGCATGGTGCCGGAGGCCGACCGTAAGGCCATCGAGATCAAGGCCGGGCAGATATCTGTTGATCTGACTCCCTGGGGCCGCAACGGGCAAAACCTTGCATCGCTGACTGCAATTCAGCAGGCATTGGAGAACAACAGACTGTTGCGTTTTGGTTACCGAGACCGCAAGGGGCAGACGAGCGCACGCTGTGTTGAACCGTACAGACTTATATTAAAGAAATCTAGCTGGTATCTGGGCTGCTATTGTTTGATGCGACAGGAGGTTCGACTTTTTAAAGTGGTAAGGATGTCTAATGTTTCTGTTGAAGCTGAGACGTTTACTCCACGCGACATTGATGGTGAAAATTTTATCGTCGACAACTTTGATGATGCGGAATGCTTTGAAGGCCTGCTGCGCGTGCAGGCCGGAGCACGCGAAACAATTTTAGAATTGTTTGGCGACAGTGCTCTGAAACGCGAGAATGAATCAAACTGGCTGGCACGTATTCCACTTACCGACAACGAGCAGTCATATGGCTTTGTTGCTGGTCTTGGGAGTGAAGCAGAAGTGCTTGAGCCAATTTTTTTTAGAGAGAGGATGCTGCATTTTTTTCAAAATGCCATAGACAAGTACAGGTGATTTGTGGTTTATCTATTAGTATATGAACGACTACGACATGTTAATTTGCATGCTGCTATGTCATCTCTATGATTTATTGTTTGCCAGCCTCAAGAGAAAACTCTCAGAGACTTTTATTATCATAGGAGTTATATCAATATCAGCCAACAACATGAGTTGCACGTCAACGTACCTGTGACTTGAACGTGGCAGCGCCACCACACACCACACTCAGGGGGACACATGGGCAGGTTGAGCATACTGAACGCCAGCACACGTAAAACGCTACTGGTTCCGGGCCTGTTGTGCCTGATGCTGTGCCCCGGCATTTTGGCATTTGCCGCGCCAAGGGCGGTTGGCGACTGGCGCGTGGAGTTGCCCGCAGGCTGGAAAACGCAGGAAGAAGGCAATCAGGCCTTGTTCAGCACGCCCAAGGAAGACTGCTTTGTAACCGTGCTGGAAAAAGACTGCTTTAACGGCGACCTCGACATTCTGGCCAAAGCCTCGGCCAACATCACTGGCGGCCACGATTTACGCACGCTGGGTGAGGGCAAGGGTGTTGTTTTTGCCGACAGGGGAGCCCGCTTTTGGGTGGGCCTTGTGGACGACAAGTATATGGAAGTATCCGTCGGGCATAGCTGTCGCGGGGTAGGGCCCATAGTAAAAAGTTTGAAAGTTTCCTCCGGGGTCGAGGGTGCGGCAGCGCTGGACAAGCTGTTGGCAGTGCTGCACAGCCCGGAAAACAGCAAGTGGCTTGTGACTGGCGACCGACCCGACAATGCCAGGCCTGTAGAGCCAGACGACCCCACCGGCGATATGCCCGACTTTGCCGCTCTGGGCGACGCATCTGTCGCCCCCGCGTCCCCGGAAAGGACTATCCCCGAAGGCTGGCGCACGACGCAAACTGGCCCGTGGACCATATACGACAAGCCCGGCGAAAAAGTATGGCTTGCCGTAGGCCTGTACCCCCTCAATAAGGACTCCGGGGGCCGCTGGGGCGTTTCGCTTATCGAGCTTGCCCGCAGGCTTGGCGGCATCAATATAGGCACCGGCGAAGGCACGGTCGACTTTGTGACCCGCGCGGGCGGCATCGGCTCGGTGCAAAACAGCGACGCCAATACTGTTGTTGAGCTTTATTACCCCGATGACGACGCCAGTCTGGCGCAGCTGCGCGAGGCGCTGCACTGATTGGTACTGTCGCCGCGCTCGTCGCCTCGACATATTGCGACTGCTGCATAAGGAGCCGCCAATGCAATTGCTCAAGCCATGTGTGGTATTGTGGGCGTCACTGTTGATATTGATGCCGTCTGGCGCGCACGCGGCGGTTATGCTTAAAAACAGCATGAGCACCGACATCAAATCCGTATTCTGCATCGGCAAAAATGGCGATAAGCTGCCCGTTGCCGATGGGGTGCCCAAACGCTCGTCCCGTTCCGTGCCTGCAGGCAGGTTTTCCGAACATTCATGCGTACGCATTGGCGTGACCGTGCAGACCGGCGCTGGTTGGCAGTACTATGTCGAGCCTGATCCGGGCCGGTTCAGGGAACTTGAGTTTTCGCTCGATGCCGCCGGGCAGTTCGAAACCCGCAAATATCCCTCGCTGCTGATCACCCTGCAGGGCGGCGACGCCTCTGTCGCTCCCGCAGGGGTGCCCATGGCCACTGTGGCCGAGCTTATGCGCAAAGGGCTGGATCAAACCCGCTGGAAGGCATGTGCCCTGCCGGGGTACGAAAACCTCAAGGATCCCGGCATATTTGCGGTATCTTTTGCCGATCAGTCGTGGAGCCTTGGCAGGCAGGGCATGCGTTTTGACGGCAAAAACAGCACGCTTGAAATGCTCAGCATGTTTGCGCCCTTTGCCAATGCTACACTTGGCGCAGGGTTTGACGAGTTGAAAATGAACGGCTGGTTGCCGCTGGTGCTGGAAGCCAACGGGCAGACCAGCGTGTTTAACGCGCAGGGCGCGGCCCTCGCCCCGCAAGGCAAACTGGTGGAAGGCCCCCAGAACGCCGAAGAGACGTGGCAGGCCTTTGAAGCCCTTTTTGTAAATAATGACGACCGCACCGGCAAAACCATGCGGGTGGTTTTTGGCAGCGAAGGGGTGACGCTTGTCATGAGCCTGAACCTTGACGAAGCACTGGCCGAGATAACGTTGGCGCGCTCGTCCGCTGCTGCGGCACAGCCCTGAAGGTAGCGGTGTTCGCCCTGACTGCAGATGCTGGGCCGCACCGGGCTGTTGCCTGAATCGCGCGCATCCCGGCACACGGACATCAGCATGTTTTGCGCCGGTCTTGGGGTGACGATACTGCCGCAAATGGCCGTACGCGAGCATCTGGCAGCCGGAATGTTGCGGCGGCCCTTTTGAAACAGCTGTATTTATGCTGTGGCACAAGGATAAGTGGATATCCCCATGCCTGCAGGGACTTATGACCGTGTGCCGTGAGCGTTTGATGACGCAGCAGGTCTCGCCAGTACAAGTGACGCCTGCCGGGCCATAAGCTCGTGCCCGGCTTCGCTTGGGTGCAGGCCGTCGGTATACAGCCGGGCCAGCGGGTCAGGGGCTGCCCCTGCCGCTGAGCCAGCCTCAACCCCTGCCGCAGCGGAGGATTGCGCGGCCACGACCGCAAATGCCTGCGAAAAATCAACGCATTGCAGCGAAAAATCCTGTGCGAGCACCCTCAGCCACTGGTGCAGGGCGGCATAATCCGCGCAGGCGTGCTGCAGGTCAACGCTGCCCAGCAGTGGAAAGGTCACAGGCTCGTGTACAGGAATGGGCACCCCCAGCACCGGCCGCACCCTGTCGTTAAAACAGTGCTGCACCAGTGCGAAAATATTGGCCTTTACCGCCCCCAGCCCCGCGCCCAGCGCCAGATCGTTAAATCCGCCCATCAGCAGCGCGGCGTCGGCCCCCGCCAGCACCACATGCTGTTGAAAACGGGCCAGCATGCCGCCCGTGGTATCGCCGTTGATGCCGCAATTGCGCACATCCAGCCCCGTGTGCTTTGCCAGCAGGGTTGTCCAGACCTTGGGCCGTGGAATGCCGTAGCCGTATGTGAGGCTGTCGCCCAGACAAGCAATAATCATGGTTGCAGCGTAATCCTCCGAGGCTGGTTGGGCAATGTTTGCGACAGGCAGCCCGCGCCGGCAGGGGCATACTGGCGCGGGCTGCCTGCGCCCGCTCTAGGCGGGCAAGCCCAGCTGAAGACGGATGTGGCGCACATCGGCGTCTTCAGGTTTGAACGGGTAATTGCGTATGCCGGGTCCCGGGCGCGAATTGGCGTAGGGGCGGTTGCAGGCCACCTCGCCGTCGCGTCCCGTGCAGCCGCAGGTGCGAAACGGTTCGCCGGAATCGATGGCGGTATCCAGATCGGCCCTGGAAATACCGTATCCCGTCAGTGCGTCGCGATCGTTGTAGGTAAAATGGCGCTCGTGGGCGAGGTCGCTGTCGATAAGCCAGCGCGCCAGCTGTATGCGGCGGTACTGGTCTATGGGCGGCGGCAGGCGGTCAGCCAGCGGCGACCCCCCTTCGGGAAAAAATGAAAACAGGTGGGTATTGCCGCCCATGTCGTGCACACGCTGCATGGCGCGGCACATGTCCTGCTCGGTCTCGCCCATGCCCACCATAAAGTGCGCCCCGGCCATGCCCTTGCCAAAAATATCCAGGCTTTCGCCCAGGCACTGCCAGTAGCGGTTCCACGAGTGCGGGCCGCCGACCCCGCTCCCACGGTAGTGGTCAAACAGCTCGGGCGTGGCCAGGTCTACGGCCACGCCGATTTTATCCGCTCCGGCGTCGCGCAGTTCCTCAAGGTTCCTGCGCGTGATGATGGTGGGCGAGATAAGCATGGATACCGGTATATCTACCGCCTGCCGCAGGCGGCGGCATATCCGGGCCGCATCCCGAGGGGCGCGGCTGTTGGTGAGCATGGATATGCAGATGCGCTTGACGCGCTCCTGACGGCGCACAATGCCCGCGACGATTTCCTCCACGGTAAAGGCGGGCCAGGTCACGCGGATAAAACTTTTGCTCGAACTTTCCTTTTTTTCTTTGGCGCCTGAAAGGCCGCAATAGGCGCAACGGGCTGCGCAGCCCGACCGGTAGGTCAGCAGCAGGTTGATGCACGAAAGGCAGGCGTTGCGGTAAAAAGCGCCGGGTGCAAAATCAAGCGTCATGGCGGCGGCAAGGCTCATGCGCGCCACTTCCGGGCTTTGAGGTTGGGTCTGTTGCCAGCAGGTGGGGCACTGGCTGTCGAGTTGCTTAGCTTGGCTCATGGTATTCTCCGGCAAGTATTTTGGCTGGTGCGGGGCTGGCTACCAGCCCTGTGTCCCCTCACCCAGCAGCACAGAACAGCAGGTTTTGCGAAATTCCGCCTTCAGGCCCATGCGGGCGGCAAGGGCTGCGGCCTCATGCGAGGGCAGCGCCATGCGGTTGATGCCCGCACGCAGCGAGAGCACCTCCAGGGCGCTGGCGTCTTTGCGCGGACGGGCGCAGCCAAGGCTTATCTGGCTGTTTGGCATAAGCTCCCGCGCACGTATCACCAGGCCGCACACGCCGCGCGGGTCAGGCTGGCGCACGTTTTCCATGGCTGTGCCCGGCAGGTTCATATAGGCCACTATCACCAGCAGCTCCGGCGGGTGGCGGGCCAGAATTTCCAGCGCGTGGTTTTCGCCCATCAGGCGGCCAAAATGCAGCCCGGCCACGATGTGCGGCACCACAGGCAACCCCGCGTAGGCCAGGGCCTCAAGGCTTTGCCGCAGCAGCCGCAGGCCGTCGGGCAGATGGTAAACGCTGGCATAGGTCTGGTCGCTGCCGATAACGTCAATGAGCGCCTGATCCACTCCCGCGCTCCGCAGGGCCTTGGCCTCTCGCTTGTCCACCATGCCGCAGTGCACTGAAATGTAGAGCCCTGTTTCCTGCTTTATGGCGGCGATGGTGTCGGTAAAATCCTGCCACGGCACCTGACCGCGTCCGTTGCACCCGCCGGAAAGCAGCACCCCCTGCGTGCCCTGGGCGACCAGCTCGCGGCATTTTTGCAGTAAACGCTGGGGAGAGCTTACGTCTGGCATGCCGAGCAGCAGCTTGCCGCCGCAGTGGGCGCACTGCTGCCGACAGACGCCCCCGGTGATGGAAAGAGCCGGATACTGCCCCTGCACGCCGTCGCGCACGTACATGCCCGGCAGGTAGAACAGAATCTTTTTTCCGTGAATTTTCCACGACAGCTCGCGCGCAGCGGTGAGCCGCGCGGAGTCCCAGCGCAGCTCCGGCGGGATATCTGCGGGCCATGACGAGCAGTAGCCGCCGTATGTTCCGGGTGCGGATACGCTAAGTTGTTCAGCTAGCTGCATAATATTCCCTGAATCCTATCCAGAATTTCCTGATTGCGGCGTCAAGCGAACCCGTGTGCGCCTCCCACTGCTGGCGGCGCTGATGCGCGTGGGAAAGGGCGTCGCCGTAAAAATCGGCCCATTCTTCCTCGTATTTGCGCAGCAGGGTCAGATCGTCCTCAAGCACGGCCCTTGCCGCCCAGCGGCCCGCCATCGCACCGCCCACCACAGCCTGAAAAATGCCCGCGCCCGTAATGGGGTGGGTGTGCCCGGCGGCGTCGCCGGCAAGGATGGTGTCGCCGTACACGTAGGAGCGGGGAGGGCCGGCGGGTATCCAGCCGCCAGTAAGGCCAAGCGGTCTGTCGCCCACAAGGCCGAGCCCGACCATGCCGCGCACAAACCGCCGCAGCGCCCAGCGCAGGCCCGGCGTGCCCGGTGTGGGCAGCATGCCAAGACCCACATTGGCCACGTTGCCCTTGGGAAAAACCCATGCGTAGCCAGCGCGGATGCTCTCGTCAAAATAGATGTGGGTGTGCTCCAGCTTTTCCTGCAGGGGCAGGCGCACCTGTATGGAGGGCAGGCAGTGCGGTCTGGGCAGGCCTACCCAGCGGGCCACGCGCGAGACAGGGCCGTCGGCCCCAATGACAACCCGTGCGGCCACGCCGATTGTGGCGTTGTTGGGCGCGGACAACAACACCCTGCTGCCCGCGCCGCCTTCGCGGCCCACAGCGGCATGGCCCGGAAGAATCCTAGCGCCGCTGCACACGGCGGCGCGGGCAAGAGCCTGATCAAACATTTCCCTGTCTATGACGCAGCCGGGGGCGACCATGTCCTGTATGCAGCGGCCATGCAGAAAGCTGCGCATGCCGGTTGTGCGCTGCACGATGTATTCGTCGCCCACATCGGCCTGTCCAACCAGCATGGCGGGTATGTACTCGGCGCAGCGCACGGGCCTGCCTACAATATGCCGCCTCTCCGCCACAACAACAGAGGCCCCGGCCTGAGCCGCTGCGCGCGCGGCGCTTGATCCGGCTGGGCCGCTGCCCACCACAAGGACATCACAGGTTATGACCCGCATGACGTCGCCTCCCCGCCAGGAGCGTGCGCCTGCTGCGCCACACGTAAAATGGAATGCAGCAGGGGCATGTTCAGGCTTGTCTGGCTGCGAAACTGCCCCTTGTAGGCCGCTTCGCTCTGATCCAGCTCGTAGCAGGTGGTATTTTCTATATCTATGAGAATGCCCGGCAAACCCTGGCGGTCAAAGTCTTCGGCATGCTTGATGTAAAAAGGCTGGCAGCAGCAGCCGATAAAGGCGGGCACGCCCTGTTTTTTGAGCTTGGCCAGTTCTTCCATCAGGTCTTCAAAATTGGTTATGCATACGGTGCGCAGCTTGCGCTCGTGCCCCAGCGTCCAGGCCTCGCCCACGGAGCACTCGCCGCATGCGCGGCAAGCCTTGGTAAAGCGCAGGTCGCAGTCTTTGAGCTTGGCGCAATAGGGCAGCAGCAGTGCCTCTGGCCCGGCTGCCAGCACCTGGTCAAAGCTGCCGTTGGTGGTAAAGATGCGGTTGCAGTGCTCAAGCGGTATGCCGTGACGGGCAATGGCGGCTTTTTCCATGGCCATGCGCAGAGGAATGCAGATGTCCTCGGCATCCATGTCGGGTATGGCTATGCGGCCGTCGTTGAAAAAGTCGTGGATTCTGCCGCACAGCTGCTCCATATCCAGAGGCTGGCCGCGCAACGCCGCCTCAAGGTCAAACAGGGCGCGCGCGGGGAACGACAAAAAATCTCCGGTAATAAAGATGTTTTTGAGCACGCGGCGCGGCATGTTCAGCTGCATGGTCACGCGCACAAGGCCGTAGGGCGACTTGCGCGCGCCCTGCACAACCTCTGTTTTTTCATAGGTGGGGCGCACCATGTCTATCCATTGCTGAGACTGAAAGTAGGGCAGCCGCTCGGCCAGCATGTCTTCCTCTTCTGCCGTAAGGCCGCCGGGCACAAGGTTTATGCCCATATGGCGCTCAAAGGCGTCGGCAAGGGCAGCTTTTACGTCCGCGCTGGCCGGTACGCGCCCAAGTTCCCACGCCAGGCAGGTGACGCGTTTTTTGACGGAATCGATCTCCTTGGCTTTGAGCTTTTCGACGGGCACGCGCAGGCATTTGAGCATGGTTTCCACGTCAAAATCTACCAGCAGCGTACCCTGAAACAGAAATGCCGCGTCGCAGTCCGTGCCGCCGGTGCCGGAAATTTTGCGCCCGGCCACCTCTATGTCGTTGCGGGGACGAAAGGCCGCGTCTATGCCCATGCCGCGCAGGGCGGTGACGGTAGGTTCGCACAAGCGTCTAAACAGGTTGGCGTTGGGTATGCCCACGCCAAAAAACGCTTTGTCGCAGATAAGCTCCCAGCCTATCTGGCTTTCGTCAAACAACAGGCCGCCTCCGCCGGTGATGCGGCGGTTGATGTCGATACCCTGCTCGCGGCAGTAGGACAGGCGTATTTCTTCCTGTATGGACTGGTGAAAGCCCACCAGAACCGTGGCCGGTTTGAATTGCAAAAAGCGCAGGGTGTCCTGCGAGCGGCCGCTGCCGCGTATTTCAAGCAGCACCTCGTCAAGCGCCATATTTTCCGCCGCCGTAAGCGGCGGCAAATCAAGCAATCGCCACTGCATATGCGTCTCCTGATGGGGCGTTTGACGCCTCTACAGCCTGCTGGGCATCGCCCCGCAAAGCCGGTTCGTGATCCCTGTTGTGCTGCGTAACTGCTGTTTACACACCTTTGCCCCTGCACCGTTTTTTTCAGAGGCCTGCTCGCTCCGGTCAGGCCTGCGCGAGGGTTGCCCCGGTTTGAGCCTCTGCGGCCTTGCGTTTGGCCTCCCTTGCGTGGGCCTCAAGCGAGCGGGCCACAAGCTGAGTCATGTCCAGCACTTCTATGTTCACCTTGTTGCGCTTGGCGTAGGTGGTCATGGTGCGCACGCACTGCTGGCAATTGGTGACAATGGCCTGCGCGCCGGTGCGCAGGGCTTCCTCGACCTTGCGTTTGGACATGGCCGCCGCAAGGTCGGGGTCGATCATCTCAAGGTTGCCCCCGCCGCCGCAGCACAGGCAGTGCCGACGGTTGTGCTCCATCTCAACCAGCTTGAGGCCGGGGATACGGGCCATGACCTCGCGCGGCTCGTCAAACACGCGCCCGCCGCGCCCCAGATCGCAAGGGTCATGGTAGGTCACGGTCATGGGCAGCTCGCCCAGGGGCAGCCTGTCTTCAAGCACAAGCTGTATGACCATTTCGCAGGCGTGGGCCAGCTCAAATTCCGGCGGGTACGATTCGCGCCAGATCTGGTAGCAGGAGGGGCAGGTAAACACGACCTTGCGCGCGCCCCGCGCCTTCACGGCTTCTACATTGTGTTGGACAATGGCGGGCAGGTCGGCGCTCTGCCCCGAGCCCACAAGGGGAAAGCCGCAGCACCACTCGTCGCCGGCCATGATGGTAAAGTCCACGCCTGCGGCTTCCAGAATTTCCACAAAGGCCATGGGAATTTTTTGCGCCAGTGGAAAGTAGGCCCCCACGCAGCCTGTAAAATAGACTACCTCCGCCTTGTCCTTTTGGCCGCCGCCCTTTGGGGGCTTGCGCATGTCGTCCACCCAGTCGCCGCGCTCGTCGTTGTCTTCGTCAAAGACATTGTGGCTTGCTTCAAGGTTGGTACGGATCATGCGGATTTTTTCCGGGGCGTCCCCCGTGCGCGACAGTTCTTCGCGCAGGGAGAGCCACAGGTCCTTGAGGGGCAGCCCGGCAGGGCATATCTCTTCACAATCGCCGCAGAGCGAACAGCGAAACACCGAAGTGCCGTATTCCTTGAGGCGCTCGGGCGTGGCTGCAGGCTCGCGGCCAATCACGTCGCACAGCGCCCGCCAGAAAAAGTTGCGGTCGCGCAGCAGTTTTTTGAGATTGCCCATGCGCACCTGCGCCGAAAGATCCGCATCGCCAGAAGCCGCCACTGCCGGGCACACGGCGAGGCACTGCCCGCATTCAGTGCAGGCATCGAGCGCCATGCGCTGTCGTATGCTGAATGCTGATTGACGCATGGCTTAGTCCTTTTTGAACTTCTTGATGTCCTCTTGCAGCCAGGCTTCGAGAACGTCCTTGCCGCCGTGGATGAGCGAATTGATCTGGCTCATGTCGCTGGGCTTGATTCTGTACATCCAGCCCTTGCCGTAGCAGTCGGCGTTGATGACGGTGGGGTTGGCCTCCAGCTCTTCGTTGACGGCGGTTATCTCGCCATCGGCGGGGCTGTAGACCGTGCCCAGCCACTTGCCCGATTCCACCTTGGCAAATTTTTTGCCCGCAGTGACGGCCTTGCCCACAAAGGGCAGCTGCACAAACACGATCTGGCCTGCCAGCTTTTCGGCAAAGTCGTCCATGCCGATGACCAGCTCGTCGCCGTCGACGCGGGTCCAGAAGTGGTATTGGTCGTAGTACAGGTCCTCGGGCATATTGTATCCGGCAATTTCCATGACGATCTCCTTAATGTGATGGTTTAGGCCTGGTGGCGGCCACGCAGGGTTTGAACAAGTAGAAACAGGGGGGCCGTAACCATGTGCCGCAACTGGCTAAAGGGTATGTAGGCCACCGTAAGCGCGGTAAGTGCAGCGTGCGCGTACCAGCCCCAGCCGTAGATGCGCGCAAGGCCTGCCTGCCCCAGAGGGGCAAAAGCCTGGGCCAGCGCATAGCCCGCAAAGGCGTAGCCGCTGCCCTCGGGCATGCCCGCAAGGGCAATGCGCATGCCTTCAAGCACAAATCCGGTAAGGGTAATGCCCAGCAGCAGGTACAGGGCGGCCCAGTCGTGGCGGGGGGAATTGGCCGCCACGCTCTTTTCGCGCCGCCACAGGGCTGCGGCCAGCAGCAGGCCCAGCAGCAGGGCAAGACCGCTTATGTCAAAGAGCATGGCTCCACCCCCCCAGTTTTTGTCCAGCAACAGCCAGGGCCACTGGCTGGCCGGGGACAGCAGCGAGCCGGAAAGACCCAGCAGGCCCCAGACAAAGCGGAACAGGAAGGGGAAGAATATGAGCGCATGCACGGCCCAGCGCATGGGCGATTCGCGGTACAGCCGCCGCTGCAAAAACACGTCGCAGCACAGGGCGGCCCAGCGGCACTCGCTTGCGGCATGATGCCGGGGCGCAGGGCAGCCGTGGCTTTGACCCGCAGCGGCGGCGTGTCCCTTTTGCGGCGAGCCGTCGCCCAGATTGGCGCACGAGAGCCAGAACAGCCCAAGGCCCGCAAAGGCAAGCACGAATATGCCAAGGCCGATCTGAGAGGGCGTGTCCTGCACACTTAAGGTTGCCGCGTGGCAGCCCATGCACAGCACGCTCTTGGGCGGCAATATTGCATTGGCCGCGCCAACCTTGCCGTTGCCCGCAAAACCGCTTGCGGAACCGCCCTCACCTGTGCCGCCCGCCATGCCGCCAGCAGGGGCGGCGCTGTGGCAGCGCACGCAGGAGGCCGTACCGCTTGCAAGCGTCATGCTGTGCACGTTGAGCGGTCCGGCATTGACGGTAAAATCAACCTTGCCGTTGTTAAGCACCGGGGTAACGCCTGAGAAGTGGCACGCGCCGCAGCTCACGTTGCTGTGGGCGTCGTGGATGGTTTTTTCGTCATGTCGGGCGTGGCAGGTAAGGCAGTTGACGCGATCCTGTCTGTTGTGAGGGTAGCGGGCCGCATCCGTGTGGCAGGTGAGGCAGTTCATGTCGCCGTGGGTCATGGATTTCAGACCTTCGGCGGAAATTCGCGGCGTGGCTGTGCCCGGCGCTGCGGCGGAGGCATCCGGCCCGTGGCATGTAAGGCACATCACAGGCCCCTGCGGCTGCTTGCCCTTGCTGAACGTTGCGGGCGCGGCGGCCATGGCCCTGCCGGTCTTGAGGCCGTGGCACGAAAGGCAGGCGGCCACATCGGCAGCGGGCTTGGGCAGCCCGGTCTGGGCCTTGTGACACACGTTGCATGAGTTGCTCATGTCGCTGGCGGGGCGCAGACCCCTGGCCCGGGCCTCCGGCCCAAGAACATAGTGCGGGTTATGGCAGGTCACGCAATTGGCGTAGTCCTGCGTTTTCATAACGGGTTTGCCGCCGTGCGTGCCTTTGGCCAGATCGTCTTCGACCGAGCCGTGGCACTGCAGACAGGTATCCCGGTTAAAAGCCATGCTTGCAGGCTTGTTGAGCCTGTCGGCCCTAGGGTGCGCGTGGTCGGCCTGCTCCGCGTGGCAGTCGGCGCACGACATGCTGGCGTGGGCAGAGGCGTGGAAGCCAGTTTCGTCAATAAACCACCTGCCCGGCCTGTCGGCGGGCATGCCGTCAGCTGGCTTGCCCTGCTGCGCCGCGCGGGCGTCGGCGGGCATAGCCGTCATGGCCGTCAGCACGCAGGCTGCCAGAAACATCAGTGCGGCAGTGGTAGAGCCGCGCTTGCACATCCTCAGCTTCATATCATTCTCCTCAGCACGCTTCACAGGTATGTGCTGCCAGTGGGGCCGTTTCCGTCATGTCCGCCAGCATGGCTTCGGCGCGGTACGAACTGCGCACCAAAGGGGCCGAGGCCACGCCCGTAAAGCCCATGGCGAGGGCTGTTGTCTTCCAGTGGTCAAATTCGTCCGGGGCCAGATACCGCGCCACAGGCACATGCGCATGCGATGGCGCAAGGTACTGCCCAAGAGTGAGAAAAAGGCAGCCGTGGGCCAGCAGGTCAGCCAGGGCCATGCGAATTTCGTCCCATGATTCGCCAAGGCCCAGCATGATGCCCGACTTTACGCGCAAACCCTGCCGGGACGCGTAGCGCAGAACCTCAAGGGAGGTCTGATAGCTGGCTCCGGGGCGCACCTGCGCAAAAAGCCGTCGCACGGTTTCGAGGTTGTGGTTGAACATGTCGGGCCGGGCTGCGCACACAGCCGCAAGTGACTGGGGGTTGCCCTGAAAATCCGGCACCAGCACTTCAATGCTCGTCTGCGGGCTTGCGCCGCGTATGGCCGTAATGGTGCGCACAAAATGTTCCGCGCCGCCGTCGGGCAGATCGTCTCGCGTGACCGAGGTTATGACCGCATGCTGCAGCCCCAGTCTGCTCACGGCCTGCGCCACGTTGCCGGGCTCCGCCCTGTCGAGCGGCTCGGGCGCGCCCTTGGCCACGGCGCAATAGCGGCAGCCGCGCGTGCATCTGTCGCCCATGATGATAAAGGTCGACGTGCCGCGCGAATAACATTCCCCCTTGTTGGGGCACTGGGCCTCCTGACACACGGTGTGCAGGTGCAGGTCGGCAAGCGTGTTTTCCACCGGGCGCAAACCGGCCTCAGGCCTGAGAGAAACCGTCAGCCAGCCTGGACGGTGCAAGGGCCGTCCGCTGCGAGGCGTAAAGAAAAACTCGCGGGCAAAGGCCTGCACAAAGCGCTGGGAGGCATCGGCAAAATCAACCTCTGATCCAAGCTCGGCGGCTATGGAGGTGATGCGTTCCGTAGGGTTGCCGCAGGGGGTGATGAGGCGGAACCAGTCCACATCGGTGTTGACGTTGAGGGCCATGCCGTGAAACGTCACCCATTTGCGCACGGCAACGCCCACGCTGGCAACTTTGCCGCCGTTTATCCATACGCCGGGGCCGTGCAGGCCAAGCTGCGGCTCAAGCCCATAGGAGCGCACTACGTCGGCAATGGCGGCAAGCAGCTTGTCCATGTACAGATGCAGGTCTTTTTGGCGCAGACGTATGACAGGATAGGCCACCAGCTGGCCCGGACCGTGAAAGGTCGCCATGCCGCCGCGTTCCACCCAGTAAAGCCCTACGCCCAGCCGCCGCAGCGATTCCTCGGCAACGCGCAGGTGGTCTGCTGTGCCGCCGCGCCCCATGGTGATAACGGGGTCGTGCTCAAGCAGCAGCAGGGTGTCGTCCACCACGCCGCCGATGCGTGAATCGGCGCGGCGTTTTTGAAAATCGAGGGCTTCGCCGTATTCGATGCGTCCCAGCTCCAGTATTTCGAGAGGCAGGTTTTCGACCGGGGCAAAACCGGCATCGGCATCAGGCGGGCATGTGAGTAGGGCGGACATGGCTGATTCCTTGTAATGGCGACTGGTTCAACAGTTTTACGGCGGGGGGCCGGGGAGGCCTTTACCCCGGGCCCAACGGCTCCCCCGCCGGTTCCTTCAATGTGCGTCAGCCACGCTTGGGCAGGTACAAAGCCCAGCCTGCGGCGTCGCGGGCGGCGTCGACCACGGTTTCGCAAAATGCCGGATGCACGCGGAAGCCCTTGGCAAATTCGCGCACCGTGCACTCAAGCTGCATGGCCAGCACCGCCTCGCCGATAAGCTCGGAGGCATTGCTGCCCACAATGTGCACGCCCAGAATCTCGCCCGTGTCGGCGTCGGCAACCATCTTTACGGCGCCGTCCACCTCGCCGCGCAACATGGCGTAGCCATTGATGGAATATGGAAATCCACCTACTTCCACCTCGTAGCCCTTGCGCTCGGCCTGCTCCTCGGACAGACCCACGGAGCCCATTTCCGGGCTGCCCCAGATGGCGCGGGAAACAAGGTGAGCGGGGAACCTGGAGCTGAGGCCCATGCAGTTTTCCGCCGCGCAAATGCCCATGGCCGAAGCCGCATGGCTGAGCATCCAGCCGCCGGTGCAGTCGCCGATGGCAAATACGGACGGGCAGGCGGTACGGCATTGCTGGTCAACAGCGATACCGCCGTTTTCATTAAATTTTACGCCTTGAGCCTCCAGCCCCAATTGGGCTGTCACAGGCTTGCGCCCGGAGACGAGCACCCTGTCGGCTTCGACGGTCTGCTCCTTGTCGCCGCTCTTAAGCGTGCAGGTTTTGCCGGAAACCTTGACGAGGGTGTGGCGCGCCATGATCTGCACGCCGCGCTCGCGCAATGACTGGGACATGCGCTGGCCGGAATCCTGATCTTCATCGGGCAGAATGCGCGGGCCGGGCACGGCGTAGATCACCTTGCTGCCAAGGATGCTCAGCAGGGTGGCTACCTCCACGCCGATATAGCTCGGGTCGGTGATCAGCACCGAGGCCGGAGCCTCTGTCATGTCCAGCAGCTGGTCTGTGGTAAAGGCCGCCTGGTCCAGACCGGGAACATCGGGCTGGGCAATGGTGCTGCCGGTTGCAACGATGATGTTTTTGGTCTCAAGCTTTTTGCCGCCAACTTCAACCGTGGAGGGCGAGGTGATGACGCCCATGCCCGAAACCACGTCCACGCCGTTGTTGGCGAGCAGCGCTTCCATGCCCATGCGTATGTCGTTGGAGACTCCCTGCTTGCGTGCCAGAACAGCGGCAAAATCAAGCTTGCCCACGGTGAGCTCCAGGCCAAATTCGCCAGCCTTGCGCGCCTGCTCAAGCAACGTGGCGGCGCGCAGCCATATCTTGCTGGGAATGCAGCCGCGCATAACGCAGGTGCCGCCCATATTTGCCCCCTCCACCAGGGCCACCTTGCCCTTGAGTTGCGAAGCGCGGATGGCGGCGGCATACCCGCCGGGGCCACCACCAATGACAACTACATCGTACATTGTGTTCTCCTGATCTGTGCTGGTTGTGCAGTATGGGCGCGGCATTGCCGCAGCCTTGCGGGGAGCGTGCTAAAAAAGCAGCAGGGCCGGTTCCGACAGATATTCCACAAGCGTTTTCAAAAATTCGGCGGCGGGTGCTCCGTCTTCCACCCTATGGTCAAAGGTGAGGCTGAGGCCCATCATCGAACGGGCCACTATGGCTCCGCAGCGAATGACGGGTTTTTCCACCACGCGGCCCACGCCAAGGATGCCGGTTTCGCCGGGTTTGAGGATGGGGGTGAAAAAGTCGACCACAGAGTGCGCCATGTTGGTAATGGTAAACGTGCCGCCGCTCATGTCGTCGGGCGTCAGCTCGCCCTTGCGGGCGCGCCCGGCCAGCAGGCGGGCCTCTTTGGCGATGTCGAGCAGGCCCAGCCTGTCGGCATTGTGCAGCACGGGCACCATCAGCCCCTCGGGCAGGGCCACGGCCACGCCCATGTGCACCTCGGCGTGGCGGGTGATGGTCGCGCCGTCAAAGGTGGCGTTCATGCGCGGGTGCTTTTTCAACGCTTTGGAAACAGCCAGAATCAGCACGTCGTTCATGGAAAGACGGAAGTCTTTGTTTCTCCTGTTGCGCGACTTGAAGTCGTTGATGACGTCCACGCAGGCCGTAACGTCCGCCTCGCTTACAAGCGTAAGCTGGGCCGAGTTCTGCAGGCTGCCCATCATGTTGTCGGCAATGATCTTGCGCATGCCCTCCATGGGCACGGAGCAGGGCACGTCCGCGCTGGCGGGCTGGCCTGAACTCAGGCCGGAACTTTGGGCCGCCGCCGCAAATTTTTCGGGGTGCAGGACGCGATCAACGTCTTCGCGCACGATCTTGCCGCCCTCGCCGGTGCCGGTGAGGGTCGAAATATCCAGCCCGGCCTTGGCTGCCACTGCGGCGGCCAGCGGCGTGATCCTGATTTTGCCCACCAGCTCGTGGCGCGCCCGCACGTCGCCCTCCACGATGCGGCCGTCGGGGCCGGTGCCGGTAACGCAGCCAAGGTCGATACCAAGTTCACGCGCCAGCCGACGCGCTGCGGGAGACGCTATCCCGCTAGTGCCAGAGGGTTGCCCGGCGGCTGGCGCGTTGGTTTTTTCGGGTTTTGGCGCGCCCGCTTCCGAACCAGAGGAAGCGGGGGAGTCAGACGCGCCATCCACCCGAGCAATGTTTTCACCAGGTTGGGCCAGAATGCCCAGCACTGCCCCCACAGAAACCTCCTGCTTGGGCTGGACGACAATTTGAAAGAGCACGCCGTCGGCGGGGCTTTCCACCTTGTTGGTGATTTTGTCGGTTTCCACTTCAAACAGATCATCGCCCTGCTTGACTGCGGCGCCTTCGGCCACAAACCATTTGGAAACCTTGCCGGTCTTCATGGTCAGACCAAGTTTCGGCATGGCAAGTTCTATGCTCACTGCTGTTCTCCTGCGATGTTATGTGTTGCGGCGGAAGGCTGCCTTTTTGCCGTCTGCCCGTGCCGTTGCGCGTCAGCGGTAAACCATGCCGCCGTCGATGAGCACGGCCTGACCGGTCATGTAGTCCGAATCCGGGCCAGCCAGATAGGAGACAAAGGCGGCGACGTCGTCGGGGGTTTCCGGTCGGCCAAGAGCGATGCCCTCGCAGTACTTCTTGTAGGTTTCGCCCTTGGGAGCGCCGGTGATTTTGGAAAATCCCTCGTCGATGGCCACCCACATGTCTGTGCCAACAACGCCTGGGCAGTACGCGTTTACGGTAATGCCGCGCGAGGCCAGCTCGCGCGCCGCCGCCTGGGTCAGGCCGCGTACGGCAAACTTGGTGGCGCTGTAAGCGCCGATAAGGGCAAAACCGTCGTGCCCGGCTATGGAAGACGCGCTGATGATCTTGCCCCTCTGCTTGCGGGCGATAAACTTTGTGGCGGCGGCCTGTATGCCCCACAGCACGCCGTTGACGTTGATCTTGAAGATGCGCTCGATCTCGTCGGGCGTGACGTCCAGCAGCGCCTTGACCTGGGCGATGCCCGCGTTGTTGACCATGACGTCAAACCCGCCAAGTTCCCTTTCCGCATGGTCCACGGCGGCAAAAACCTGCTCGCGGTCGCTTACGTTGGCCGTATAGGTGGCAACCTTGCGGCCAAGGGCGCGCACTTCGTCCGCAGTGGCCGTCAACTTGTCACTGTTCATGTCTACAAGGCAGATATCCGCGCCGTCCCTGGCAAGCCGCAGGGCTATGCCGCGGCCTATTCCCTGAGCGGATCCGGTAACCAGAACAACCTTGCCGTTGAGAGTCATAGTCATATCCTCCAGTTGAGCACGGCCTTGCAAAGCCGTGCAGCGGGGGGTGAACAAAACAGGACGTGAAACCGTGCCAGCGTCAGGCAAAAATGCCGTCGCCGCTGGCGTTGCCGAGGCCGGGATGGATGTCGAAGCGCACCACGCCCACAGGCACCTTGACGGCCCTGGCGACCATGGCCGCGCCCTCGTACCCGAAGCCGCCGCACAGCTCGATGGCGGCGCAGCCGTCGTCGGATACGGCCTTTTGGGCCGCCTCAACGGCTTCCTTGTAAGAGGTCACGCCAATGGTCAGCAGCTCTACGCCGGGGGTGCGCGTCCAGCTGCGGTGCTCGGCCTTCACGCCGTTGCTTTCTCCACGGGGACTCAGAAAAATGAATGCGGCCTTGAGTTTCATAAACAAGCTCCTTGTGTTCGGGTGATCAGGCTTGTTGAGCGGCCTGCGCCTAATTGGCGTAGCAGACCTGCGCGCCCCGCAAAAACAGCCCGCGCTGCCGGGCGTATTCCATGACGCGGGCCACATCCACCACGCGCATGGTGTCTTCGGACAACCGCACGCAGGCGTTTTGCCCGCGCCGCACCTCAACCTCTCGCTCGCCGTCCAGCGCCAGCACGCAGGGCGTAAGGCCCACGGGCACATCGTCGCCCGGCAAAAGCTGGCGCACGCGCGAGACGCCCACGTCGGCAAACAGGCCGGGGCCAATGGCGGCGCGCACGCGGCAGGCAAAATCCGGGTCGAGGTCAAGGGCAAGGCCGCGCGGCTCTTCGGGCGATATGCTCATGAGCTGGCCAGCCACCGTTGAAAGGCCGATGCTGTCGGGTCTGCAGCGCGAAACAATGATCTGGCTGACTCTGGTGATGTCCCAGATGGCGCGCGAACCAAGAAAAATGTCGTCGTACACGGCTACGTCCACCAGGGCGATATCCCTGAACTGGCCCTCCACATGCACCTCAAGCAGGCTGGATTCGTAGCAGCCCTCGTCAAGGGTCACGCCGCCGCAGGCCAGCACGCCCGCGGCAAGCCCGGCCACCGTGGCCTCGGCCATAACGGGAAAAACGTTGTTGGTGCCGGTGGAGAGCGGCAGAATGGGCGTTTTGCGCGCGCCCTTGCAGGCTGCGCGGCTTGTGCCGTCGCCGCCCATGACGATGATGACCGCAACGCCTTCTTTTTGCATAAGAGCGGCGGCGTTGACGGTGTCCTCCTGCGTGTTGTGCTGGTAGATATTCACCGGAGCCACGTTGACAGGCGTTTCAAGAGCTTCCAGATCGCCGAGTGCGCGCGGCACGATGCCGTAGCCCTCTGGCATGTACAGAACATCGCGAACCCCGGCGGCGGCCAGACCAACCAGAATACGGCGCACCATGCGCACTTTTTCCTGATTGTCAAAAACGCTGCCGTGCGCGACGATGCGGCGTATGTCCTTGCCTGATGCCGGGTTGGCGATAATGGCTGCTTTCACGTTGGCTCCGGTGGATGTATGGCGCAGGCTTGGCCCGCAACTGTGCTTGCAGGGATGCCGCAACGGCCAGCCGCAGTGGTCAGGCGTTGCGGCGACGGGGCAGGCATTGTGCCTGTGCCTGCCCCGCGCACTATGTCATCGCAGCGACTTGACCGCGGCGATGATCTGATCCGCGCCGGGAATGTAGGCCTTTTCCAGCGGCGGGCTGAAGGGTACAGGGCAGTAGGGCGCGCCCACGCGCACGATGGGGGCGTCCAGGTAGTCCAGCGCTTCCTCGGCCACCATGGCGGCTATCTCCGCGCCCGCGCCTGCGGTTTTTACGGCTTCGTGCGCGATCACAAGGGCGTGCGTTTTTTTGACGGAATTGAGGATGATGTCCTTGTCGAGCGGCACAAGACAACGGGGGTCAACCACTTCGGCGCTGATTCCCTGAGCTGCCAGGGCCTCGGCGGCCTGAAGGGCGGTGTGAACCATGAGCGAGGTGGCGACGATGGTCACGTCAGTGCCTTCACGCTTTACATCACCCTTGCCCAGCTCGATGGGGGTTGCCTCGTCGCCTACTTCGCCCTCGACGCCGTACAGAATCTTGTGTTCGAGAAAGACCACGGGGTTGTCGTCGCGAATGGCGCTGATAAGCAGGCCCTTGGCGTCAGCCGGGGTGGAGGGAATGCATACCTTGATGCCGGGAATGTGCATGAACCAGGCCTCAAGGCTTTGCGAATGCTGGGCGGCTGCGCCGACCCCAGCGCCCTGGGGCATGCGCAGCACCATGGGCACCTTGGCCTTGCCGCCAAACATGTAGTGCATCTTGGCGGCCTGGTTAAAGAGCTGGTCGAGCGCCACGCCGATAAAGTCCACAAACATGAGTTCGGCTATGGGGCGCAGACCTGCGGCAGCCGCACCGGCGGCCGCGCCGACGATGGCGCTTTCGGTAATGGGGGTGTCGCGCACGCGGCGCTCGCCAAATTTGTCAAAAAGGCCCTGGGTTACGCCAAAGCAGCCGCCAAACTTGCCAACGTCTTCACCAATGATGAACACGTTTTCGTCCCGCTCCATCTCCTGACGCATGGCATCGTTGAGCGCCTGCAGGTAGGTTTTGATCGCCATATTTTTCTCCATTCTGAAAAATCTGAAGGTGGTTTCCGCAGTTTCAGTCAAACAGATCAGGCGTACACGTCTTGCAGCAGGTCTTCCGGAGTGGGATAGGGGCTGCCCTCGGCAAACTGGACAGCGGCTTCAATGTCGGCTGCGACAGAGGCCGTGATGCCGTCCAGCTCCGCCTGCGTGGCTGTTCCTGTATCGAGCAGCTTTTTGGCAAAACGCGGGATGGGGTCCTTGGCCTTCCATTCTTCCAGTTCCTTTTCGCTGCGGTACACGCAGGCATCGCCCTCGAAGTGGCCGCGCCAGCGGTAGGTCTTGCATTCGATAAGCGATGGGCCCTGACCCTTGCGCGCGCGTTCCACAGCCATGGTCACGGCTTCGTACACGGCGAGCACGTCGTTGCCGTCCACCACCACGCCGGGCATGTCGTAAGCGGCGGCGCGGTCGGCGATGTCGGTGATGGCCATGGATTTGCTCTGCGGGCAGGAAATACCGTAGCCGTTGTTTTCATTGATAAACACGACAGGGAGCTTCCAGGCGCTGGCCATGTTGAGCGATTCCTGCGTGGTGCCCTGGTTGGACGCGCCGTCGCCAAAAAAGCAGGCGCAAACGCCCTTGGTGTCCTTGTACTGGCAGCTGAAGGCCGCGCCCACGGCCAAAGGCCCGCCGCCGCCAACGATGCCGTTGGCGCCGAGAATGCCGATATTGAAGTCGGCAATGTGCATGGAGCCGCCCTTGCCCTTGCAGTAACCGGTGGAGCGGCCATAGATTTCGGCCATCATGAGCTTGAGGTCGCCGCCCTTGGCCAGGCAGTGGCCGTGACCACGGTGGGTGCTGGTGATCATGTCCGTCTGCTTGAGCGCGGCGCACGCGCCGGTGGCGACGGCTTCCTCGCCGAGGTAAAGGTGAACAAATCCGGGTATCTTACCGGCTGCGAAAAACTTTTGCAGTTCGGTTTCAAAAAGGCGGATCTTGGTCATCGTGCTGAACATTTCCAGCAAAACCTTTTTGTCGGGATGTTTCATGGTACTCTCCTCAGTTTGCTGATTTGTGGTGCCGACTCAGTCAATATCTACCGACACGGTCAGGGCCGCGCAGGCCATCACTATGTCGCTGCAACCGGGGCTGAAACAGGCAACCTCCAGACCGGGGGTGCGCAAGCCGCCGGCAACGACCTCAATGCTTTTTTCGCCAATGGGTATGACCGCGAGCACGGCTTCCCTGTCCACCAGGTCCGGCTCGGGCACGGCAATACGCGCATGTACGTGCACCCCCTGAAAGGAGTTGCGAGCCAGTATCTCCACCAGACCGCACAGGCAGCTGCGCGAAACGGCGTCCTTGACCGCGCGGCATGCCGCCTTGGTCATGTTTGCGCCGTGCAGGTCGGCTCCTGTGCCCAGTTCAACCACGTAACGTTGCAGCATCGCATACCTCGCTTGGAGTTGTTGTGCGGGGCCATGGCCTGTTTGCGTTACCCAAGCATGCGCACAGGCTGTTCGAGCATGTCCGCAAGGGTGCGCAAAAAGTTCATGGCCGGGCCGCCGTCGGTGACCATGTGGTTGAAGGTGAGGGAAAGGGTCATCATCTTGCGCACGCACACCTGCCCGTCAAAAACGCCCGGTTTTTCCACCACGCGGCCGACGCCCAGAATGCCGGTCTCCGGCGGATTGAGGATGGGGGTAAAACCGTCCACGCCAAGCATGCTCACGTTGGAGATGGTAAACGTGCCGCCGGAAATCTCGTCCATGGAAAGGCCGCCCTTGCGGGCGCGGTAGGCGGCATCGCGCACTTTGGCCTTGAGCTCTTCAAGGCTGAACGTGTCCGCATTTTTGACGTTGGGGACGATGAGACCCGTATCAAGGGAAACGGCAACGCCAAGATTTACATGCTTGTGCATGTGGATGCCGTCCTGCTGCAGGGTGGAGTTCATGACCGGGTGCTGCCTGAGGGCGCGGCATACGGCAAAGGCGATGATGTCGTTGAATGAAAGGCGGTACTCGGCGTCTTTTTTGTTGCGGGCCAGCATGGCGTCGCGCAGGGCCACCATTTCGGTAACGTCCGCCTCCACAAAAACAGTCAGTTGCGCCGCGTTTTGCAGGCTGGCCTGCATGTTGTCGGCTATGAGCTTGCGCAGGCCGTCCATGGGGATGACCTCGTCCGCGCTATCAGCAGACGCAGCGCACGCCTGGGCGCATGGGGCCGCCGGGGCTGGGGGAGGGGTCTTGGCCGCAGCCTCGTGCGCGGTGCGCACGTCTTTTTCCGTAACAATGCCGTCGCGGCCTGTGCCCGTTACCGTGGCCAGGTCAACACCAAGCTCCTTGGCTACCCTGCGGGCGGCGGGCATTGCGCGCACCTCACCCTGATTGGCGTTGCCCGCAGCGGGCCTGCTCTGGCCCTGAGACGCGGCCGCTGCCGAACCGGCTGGCGTCGCCCCTACGGGGCTTGCGGCCTGGGTGGCTACTGCTTCACAAGATTCGCCAATTATGCCGATAACCTGCATGACAGGCACAACCTCTCCCTGGGGGCTGACGATCTGCAACAGCACGCCGCCTGCCGGAGATTCGACCACGTTGGTTATCTTGTCGGTCTCCACTTCCAGCAGGGGTTGTCCCACAGCCACCGCGCCGCCTTCGGCCACAAGCCAGCGCGCTATCTTGCCAGTTTTCATGGTGAGGCCCCATTTGGGCATCTGCACTTCGTAGGCCATCCGCTACCTCCTTGCGCCATGTGGCGCACGCGTTTATGCCTACGATGATTGCAACTCTGATACCACTTTATAAATGGCATTAATCAATGGCTATTTTGACTGCTATATTGATTGTGTGCTGAATAATGTTCGAAAATCGAACACATTGCTGTTCTGGTAGACCTGTTATGATACACTGCAATATATAAAAAATTCATGTAGTTGTTTTTTTGCTCCATATATAGATTCATCTTGTCTGAAGGACCTATTCCATTTTTTTGGAGACGATGTTATTGCGTAAAGTAAAGCTGCAGGTCGCTTTATTCAGAATTGGGGCACAGGCCTTATCGCACTGCGGAGGGTCGGCGAACCGGCATGCTTGTTGAGAGGGCGTGCACGTCCGGGAGATAAGTCATGTATGTTCTGCAAAGAAATGGCGATGTCTTTGAAATGCGGCAGGAACCCCTGATGGCTGAAGGCGTCAACCGCTCCGGCTTTTTGTTTAACAGCTATTGCGGAACAAGGCGCGCCAACCGGCGTCAAACCTGGGAGTCCTTTATACGGACGGGAAAAATCGTCGACGACACCCTGCCGCAGCCCATTGCGGCCTCATGGATGCGCTGTCGAGATCTGGGGGTCGACCCCCTGTTGCCCAAATGCGCCGAATTTACGCCCATGAGCCAGATACGCACGCAGGCCGAGGTGTATGCCGAGCTTGCGGCAGGGGTGGAACGGCAGGTGTATGAGCAGATCAAGGACAAAGGCCTGCTCATGACTGTTTCTGAAGCCAATGGCCGCCTGCTGCGCACCTGCGGCAACAAGGATGTGCTGCTGCAGGCTGACCAGCTTTATTTTGGCCCCGGAGCCGTATGGTCTGAGCGGAGCGTGGGCACCAACGCCATAAGCCTGGCCCTTTCAGACGGCATACCCGCGCAGGTCATGGGCGAGGAGCATTTTTGCAACAGTCATCAGGCCTGGGGGTGTTCCGCCGCGCCAATATTTACGCCCTTTGGCCAGCTGTGGGGCTGTTTTGACATTTCTGGGCCAACGCAGGCGGATCACAGTCAGGCGCTGTGGTTGGCCATTGGCGCTGCCCGCGAAATAGAGCGCCTGTTGCTCAACGCATCGCTGAGCAACATGGAGAACAAGTCGCGCGCGCTGCTCAATACGCTTTTCAGTTCCATGCCCATTGGCGTGCTTATGGTTGATGAAAGCGGCGTCATTACCTACATCAACACGCAGGCCGAGCATTTGCTGGGCTTTAACGGCGACGTGCGCGGCCGTCGGGCCGAGGCGTTTTTTGACTACGGGCTGTTTGCCCGCCAGCAGGCGGAAAACAGCTGTCAGGCCGAGGGCGTGCCCCTGCGCTGTCTGACCAACCCGTCCCTTACAGCCTGCGTGATGCCCTTCATGACGGGCCGGTCTGATGCCCGTTACGCGCTTGTGACCCTGCAGGCCGCAGCCGAGGCGCGGCCCGTGCCTGCGGCTCCTGCGCCGCACGTTGCCCGCCGCGAAGGCGTACGCCCCTTTGGAGATATTGTTTACCGCAGCGAAAAGATGCAGCGTACGGTGGATCAGGCACGGCACATGGCCCAGAGCCCTGCGGCCGTTTTGCTGCTTGGCGAAACCGGCACGGGCAAGGAGCTGTTTGCCCGGGCCATACACAATGCGAGCCGCCGCGCCGACGGGCCTTTTGTGGCCGTTAATTGCGGCGCTCTGCCGCGCGAGCTTATTCAGAGCGAACTTTTTGGCTACGAGCGCGGGGCCTTTACCGGCGCGGTGGAAAAAGGCCGCCCCGGCAAGTTTGAGCTGGCCGACAAGGGCACGCTGTTTCTTGACGAAATTTCTGAAATGCCGCTTGAGATGCAGGTTAACCTGTTGCGGCCTCTTGAAGATCACTGCGTTACCCGCGTGGGGGGCAAGCAGACAAAGGAGGTTGACTTCAGGCTTATTACGGCCACCAACCGTAACCTTGACGAACTGCTTGCCACGGGTGCGTTTCGTGAAGATCTTTTTTATCGCATCCACGTGCTTGCGCTGGAGATCCCGCCTTTGCGCGAACGCAGGGAAGATATTGTCATTATTGCGGAATACCACTGCAAACGTCTGTGCCGCACCTACGGGCATCCTTTTGGCGGCTTTTCCGCCGAGGCGCTGCGCGTGCTCGAAGACTACGACTGGCCTGGCAATGTGCGCCAGCTCGTGCACAGCGTCGAGTTTGCCGTCAACATGGCTCAGGGCGGATGTATTTTGCCCGCGCACCTACCGGTGCACCTGCAACCCGCGCTGGCTGGTGGCGACGACTCCTGCGCTCAAAAAAGCGCGGAGGCTATGGCCGCGCTGCCGGGTATGACCGACTTTAACCTGGACAGTCAGGAGGCGCGGGTCATCCGATCTGCGCTTGAGCATTACAAGGGCAACATGCTTCAGGCGGCCAAGGCGCTGGGCATCGGACGAAACACCCTGTACGCCAAGCTGCGCAAGATTATGCCCTAGGGCCATCTGTTTGCGAAAGTAAACAAAAGATAAAAACAGGCCTGTTTTGGATCCGAGGTCCGCACTAGCGGCGCTGAAGGTCTGAAACAGGCCTTTTTTTGCGCATACAGTTTGGCGGTAGGGTGGAATGGCGGCCCCCAGAGGTTTGCAGCCGTGCGCGTCTGCTGGTTACTGGTTGCAGCCGTGGCAAACGCATCAGGCCTGGCGCGTGGGCTTCAGGGTTAACCTTGATAGCGCAGTCGGCGGCGCAGAGGGGACCGGGCTGGCCCCTGGAAAGGGCTGTTCAACTTTGGCGCAGAGCGGGGAGCTGCTGTACCACTTCAGGACACTGCCATCCGCAGCGGTATGCCTGTCAGCATGTGCAATTTTTCTCGACCAAGCAGGGGCAGGGCCTACCGGTCATGTCGTCCCAGCCGCACCAGGCGCGGATTTTACGGCATGACCTGTGCAAAGAGGGGGTATTGGCATTCAACTTTTAACAAGCGAGGCAGTTATGGCGGAAACCATGCAGGCGGTTGTTTGGCACGGCAAAAAAGATATCCGCGTTGAAACTGTGCCCGTTCCCCCCGCCCCGGCCCCTGGCTGGGTTCAGATCAAGGTTGACTGGTGCGGCATCTGCGGCTCGGATCTGCACGAATACCTGGCTGGCCCCATTTTTATCCCCACCCAGGCCCCGCACCCGCTCACGGGCAAGCAGGGCAGCGTTATTCTTGGGCATGAGTTTAGCGGCAAGGTTGTAGCCGTGGGCAGCGGCGTTACCAACGTCAAGGTTGGCGACATGGTCGCCCCTGATGCCTGCCAGCATTGCGGCGAGTGTCAGCCCTGCCGTGAAGGGCGCTACAACGTGTGCGAAAAGCTGGCCTTTACCGGGCTGCACAACGACGGCGCTTTTGCCCCCTATGTGAATGTACCGGCAGAATTGTGCTTTATCATGCCCGAAGGCGTTTCGCCCGAGGCCGGTGCCGTGATGGAGCCTCTTGCTACCGGCTTTAAGGCAGTGCGCATGGCGGGCAGCATTTTGGGCCTCAATGTGGTTGTACTTGGGGCCGGCACCATAGGCCTTGGCACTATCATGGCCGCCAGAGCCGCAGGCGCGGGCAAGATTATTGTGCTTGAAATGTCCAAGGCGCGCATTGCCAAGGCCATTGAATGCGGTGCCGACATTGTGGTCAACCCCAAGGAGTGCGAGCCCATAGCCCGTGTTAGGGAACTGACCGGCGGGTCGGGCGCTGATGTCTCTTTTGAGTGCATCGGCAACAAGTTTACCGGGCCTCTGGCCATCGACGTGCTGCGCAACACGGGCACGGCCATTATTGTGGGCATTTTTGAAGAACCCAGCTCCTTCAACTTTTTCAGTCTCAGCGGCACGGACAAAAAGGTTATGGGCACGCTTGCCTATACCATTGAAGATTTTAAAGGCCTTGCCGCGCTTATGGCCAAAGGCGTCATCAAGGCGGAAAACCTCATTACCGGCAAGATTGAACTCAAAGACATCATAGAAAAGGGTTTTCTTGAGCTTATCAACAACAAGGATGAAAACATCAAGATTCTTGTGCGCCCCTGACGTAGCGCAGGGATGATCTTTACACGCTGTTTCTGACTTGCCAGCAGGGGCAAACCTGCACGCGGCGGTTGGAAAATGAAAGAGGGGTTACGGAACAATCCGCAACCCCTCGGTTGTTTGGTGCATGCTGGATCAAATTATCCTGCGGCTTGTCAGGATGCGCTTGCTGCCTGCCGCTACAGGGTCAGCGGTTGTCCGACGATTTGAGTTGCCAGGACATTTTTGTGCTCTGTAATTAAAGTGATATATTGAATTAAAGCACAAGCTTGACGCATGGCAAATATAATGCTCACGCGGCGCTCAAGGTTTTGCATGAGCATGATGGTTGCAAGCATGGAGCATAAGCAGGAGCCCCAGCAATCGAGTACGCCCTGCCGGAAAGCTGCCGCAAATTACTGCTGTGCTCGAAACAATCTGCCAGTGGGGCAAGAAAGTGATGCTTGCAAATGAATTTCATGACAGCGGCAAGCAGAGTATTGAATGGCCTTGGAAACGTAGAAGCATTACTGCGAAGCGGCCGCCAGAACTGGGCTGAACTGTAGCAATGGCTAAAAAAAGTGGCTCATACGTCTTATGCAGACCGTATAAGCCACTTTAATTTTTGGGGGTGGTGGAGGCGGGGGGAGTTGAACCCCCGTCCGCGAACTGTCCACACGAAGCATCTACAGGTTTATGTCAGGAATTAATTTCACCGTGGTGGTAGCCCCTGACCGGGCGCATCACAGCAATCTCGCCGGTAAACTCCTCGCGGAAAACCCCGGTAAGAACCGATTTCCGCCAGCCTGATAAGTGTCGCCACTCAAGGTTATCAGACATGGCCCTGAATGACGTGACCGCCTAGGCGGTCTTTGCCTCGCTGTTTTTAGGCAGCGTAAGCGTAGTCGTAATCGTTGTTGGCAATTACTTTTGTTGCCGCTTTTTACGAGGCCTGCGGCGCCTCGACCTGCCGCTAAGGCTTTCACGTCCCCGTCGAAACCAGTGCGCCCCCATTTGGTCAATCAATACAATAAGGCGCTTATGCCAGTTTGGCAAGCTCTAACGGATATAGAAATGCGAGAGAGGGCCTTTGAGGCACATGTGGTAGTGCCCAAGCAAAGGGTTGCCGTCTTCGATCTGGTCCATAATGTCGTTGTGCATCTGGGCTGCCAGCTCCACGCCGTGCGACAACATGGCCACCTGCGCCATTTGTTTGAAGCTTTTTTGCAGATCAGGTTTGCGGGCGATGATATCGCACAGCAGGTTGGCGTCGTTGTCGTTGCCCTCGACCAGCAGCGTGCCCTCTGGCGAGAGGTACAGATGCAGGCGGTCTTCCGGACGCAGATGGCGCTCTTGCAGCTGCGTGTTGAGCATGTCCATAAAGGCCTCCTGCAGCGAATCAAGCCTCGCCTCAAGTGCCGAAACAAGCCCCTCGCCGTCTTTGGCCAGACAATTCAGCGTCCTGATTGAAGTTTCGTCAAGCTCGGCGAGTGGCCTCTCCGTTGTCGGGGTGTGCCGCACCGTGGCCGATGCTTCGGAAGCGCCAGATTGCATGTGGAGCATGGCGCTTATATAGTTGTTATTTTCGGTAGTCACATGCTCCCCCTGTGGCTATGGTCAATTTTGCCTTACAGCCATCTGGCTCTGATATAAGCAAAATAAGTGCCATAACGCTCAAAAACCAAAATCAAGGGAAAAAGTTTAGAAAAAGTCAAAAAAATGTCGGCTGATCCCCTGAATCGGGCCAGGATTATAACGCCCATGGCCCTTGGCAGACAATCACGCCGACAAAAAAAGGATGGCCCGGCAAATTTTGCAGAGTCTCAGACCTCGAGGCTGCGGGCCATGGCCTCGCCCTGAGCGCCGCCACCGGCCATGCGTGCAAGCTCGGTATGTCGGTCTGCCTTGTTGAGGGGAGAGCAGAGAGTAAATGTCTCGCCGTCGCGTACGACCTTATTAATCTGAAAATGCCTGCGGGCACGGGCTGCCAGCTGCGGCCAGTGGGTTATGAGCAGCATTTGGCGTTTTTCGGCCAGTGCGTAGAGTTTTTCCGCCAGTTTGTTCAGGGTCATGCCGCCCACGCCAGCATCCACCTCGTCAAAAATAAAGGTAGCGCCTTCATCGTCCTGCTGCACGCTGGCAAGTGCCAGCAAAAAGCGCGAAAGCTCGCCGCCTGAGGCAATCTTGTCGAGGGGCTGCGGCGGTTGGCCGGGGTTGGGGGCCCAGAGAATGCGCCCGCGCTCGTCTGCAACCCCAGGCCATATTTCGTGGTTTGCAAAATCGGGGATAACCCGCACCTGGTCTGAAAAACCCAGCTGTCGCAGCTCGTTTTCGAGGTTGGCGGCAATGGCTGACGCCGCCGTGCGGCGGGCGGGGATGATGCGGGCTGTTACCGTTGCGAGCTCAGCAGCCAGCGCGGCCGCTTCCTTATCCAGCCGGGTGATGTCGAGGGCGCAAACATCAAGAAAGGAGAGGTTTTCCGCGATTTCTTCTCGCAGGGCCAAAATTTCCGGCAGGGTACGGTGCAGCTTGCGTTTGAGCTGTGCAAGGGCAAAAAGGCGCTCTTCCACATGGTCCATGTCGGGCATTTCGTCGAGGCCTGGCAACGCGGGGGGGCGGCGCAATCTGCCGCCCAGATGGGCCAGCTGCTGGCGCAACGCGCCGACGGCCTCGGCATCGGCCTGCAGTGATTCGTCCTCGCGGCTCATGCGCTGCAGCAGTTTTTCCAGTTGGCCAAGCTGGTCGATGACGCCTTCCTGCTCATCTCCCTGCAGCAAAACAAGGGCCTGTTCATAATTTTCGCGCTGGTGCTCCACAGAGCGGGCCAGTGTGCGCAGGTCTTCAAGGCGTTCTTCTTCGCCATTTTCAGGCGAGACCTTGTCGATTTCCTGCTGCTGCATTTCAAGCAGCTCGCGCCGCTCCGCAAGCCCGGCCTGCCTCTCCAGCAGGGCCGCGCGTTGCGTGGCGTTCGCCTGCAGGCGGGCGAGCAGGTCGTCGCGCTGGCCAAGTTGCTCGGGGCAGCTTATGCCGCTCTCAAGCAGCCGCGCCTGAAAGGAAACCTGCAGCAGTTTTTGCTGGGCATGCTGGCTGGTGTGGGCCACAAGGCGATTGCGCAGGTCGCGCAGGCTGTCTTGCGAGCGCAGCTCGTCATTGATGTACAGGCGGCTGCGGCCTGACTCCGCCACAATTTCGCGGCGCAAAACCATGTCGGCCTCGCTGGTGCTGAAAAGCGCCTCGACCTGCGCCCGCTCCGCGCCAGCGCGCACCATATCCGCCGAAAGTTTGTCGCCCAGCAAAAAACCCAGCGCTTTAAGAATAAAGCTCTTGCCCGCCCCGGTCTCGCCCGTGAGCACATTCATGCCGGGCGAAAACTCCAGTTCCATGTCTTCAATGAGGGCCAGATTGCGGATGCGCAGGTATTCAAGCATAGCTTCAACGTGTTGTTATAGCGGTTTGTTTGTGTTAAAGTTTAACTTTAACTTATATAAATACGCTGTATTTTCAAGCTATTGTCGCAGCCGTGGATCAAAAATATCCCGTAGGCTTTCACCCAGAAGGTTATACCCCAAAACCGTAATCAGGATGGCCAGACCGGGGTACACCGACAGCCAGGGCGCTGTTTCGATGACGGCCTTGCCGTCCATAAGCATGTTGCCCCAGCTGGCTGCGGGCGGTTGTACGCCCAGCCCCAGAAAGCTGAGGCTTGACTCTACCAAAATTGCCCCGGCAACGCCAAGGGTAGCTGTGATAAGCACCGGGGCCAGGGCATTAGGCAATATGTGCCGAAACAGTATGCCCGCCGTGGAGGTGCCCGCAAGTCGCGCCGCGTCCACAAATTCGCGTTCGCGCAGGGTCAGGGCCTCGGCCCGTACAAGGCGGGTGACACCCATCCACGATGTGAGCCCGATGACGACCATGATATTGGTAAGGTTGGGTTCGAGAAAGGCAATAACCGCCAGAATAAGAAAAAATGACGGAAAGCACAGCATGATATCAACCACGCGCATGATGCATTCGTCCACCCAGCGCCTGAAATAGCCGCTCACAAGCCCGAGCACCGTGCCAATGCTCACCGATATGCCCACAGCCACAAAGCCCACCCACAGCGAGACCCTGCCGCCGTAAAGCAGACGCGAAAAAACGTCGCGGCCAAGCCTGTCTGTGCCCAGCAAAAAGCGGGAGGAGGGCGGCTCGAGGATATTTTCAAGATGCAGGGCGTTGGGGTCAAACGGCGCAATCCACGGGGCCAGAATGGCAGCCAGCGACATGCAAAACACAATGCCAAGCCCCAGTACGAGCATGAGGTTGCGACCAAGCAGTCTTGCGACGGCACGGGGAAGCATCAGGCGTTGTCCTTTGCGTTGCGGATGCGCGGGTCAGCCAGGCCATAACAAAAGTCGGCCAGCAGGTTGCCTGCGAGCGTAAGCACAGCCCCAAGCACCAGATTGCCCATAATCATGGTATAGTCGCGCGCCATGACCGCGCCGTAAAAAAGCTGCCCAAGACCGGGCAGGGCAAAGATGGATTCAATAATGACGCTGCCGCCGATAAGCCCCGGCACGGAAAGGCCCAGCAGGGTAATGACCGGCAGCAGGGCATTGCGTAGCGCGTGCCGCCAGATCACGGCCCCCGCGCTCAGGCCCTTGGCCCGGGCCGTGAGAATATAATCCTGCCGCAACACTTCAAGCATGCAGGCCCGCATGTAGCGCGACATGCCCGCCAGCCCGCCAACAGTGTACACCAGTGTGGGCAGGGCCAGGTGCCGCGCCAGGTCGCAAAGTTTGCCCCATGCGCTCAACTGCTCGTAATTCATGGATGTAAGGCCAGAAATGGGCAACCATTGCAGATCAATGCCAAAAAACATCATCAGCAGCAGGGCCAGCCAGAACGACGGCATGGCAAAACCCAAAAAAACCAGCACGGTAACTGATTTGTCCAGCAGCGAATTTTGCCGGCAGGCCGAAAGTATACCCACAGGTATGGCGATCAGCAGGGTGAGCGCCAGCGAAACAACATTCATGCCCACAGTGAGGGGCAGTCGCTCAAGAATTTTGGTCAGTACCGGCCGCGAATCGGCGGACATCGAGTTGCCGAAATCGAGCTGTACTATGCGCGTAAGCCAGTCCCAGTACTGAACGTAGAGCGGGCGATCAAGCCCGTACAGCACCTCAAGCCTCTGACGCGCTGCCGCGCCAGCCAGTGGGTTGAGCGTTGTCTCCATGTCAGTGGGCGAGCCCGGCGCCAGGTGGATGACCCAAAAGCTGATAAGGGTAATGCCCCACAGTACGAGCAGCATCCACAGCGTTTTGCGTAAAACGTGCAGAAGCGGGCCGGAAAGACGGCCTCTTGCGGCAGGCGAGGGCAGGGTGGTCATGAAAAAAACTTACTCCGTGCGCGTCATCCACTGGCGCATGTCGTCCACTTCCTTTTGCCAGCCGGAAGAAAGGCGCAGCTTGAGAAAGCGGGCGTACAGGGCATCCAGCAGGCCCGTGCACACTTCCATAAGATAGAACTTTTCGAGCAGCAGGGCGTCGGGGTCGTCGTCGCTGTCGCCCTTGTCGAGCTTGGGCGTTTTAAGGCTGTTGAGGCAAAAATCCTCAGCTTTGAGGCTCACCTGAAAGGCCAGCTCTTCTTTTTCAAGCCGCAGTAGGGCTCGGCTGACCTGCTTGCCGTTACCAAGGCCAAAGCGGGCCTCGCGCAGAGGGGAGAGCGAGCCGGAGACAGAGGCCGTTTCACGGGCGTCGCCTTCGCCGCCTTCAACCACAATGCGCTGTTCCATGGAGACGGCAAAGGGCGCGCCTTCCTTGTCTGTGAACGCGCCGGGGGCGGTGTCGCTCTGGTACCAGAGCCAGGTCAGAAATTCCTTGCCGAGAATGCTGTCTGTGGATTCACCAAGATAAGGCATGTTCATGGGTGCTCCGTGCCGTCAATCAGGAAAGGGGCGCGAACTGCGTGGGTTCCAGCTTGTCCAGATGGATCAGGCTTTCTTCGTCCAGCATGGAGACCGCCAGATTGTAAGGCGTCAGTTGCTCCAGGTGCAGCTCAAAGGTCTTGAGAAATTCTTCCAGAAAAAGGTCGATCATCTTGTTTTGGGTAGATGCAAACCAGACCTCGTTTTTGTCCGTGGCCCACAGCACGTTGAATTCACCGGGAACGGGCAAAAAACGTGCGCGCAGACGCAGCAAAACCTGCTCCTTGAGCTCTTTTTTGCGCTCGCGGGCAATGTAATTTTTGCCCTGTTCGGCCATGCGCTTTTTTTCTTCCTTAAGCGCAAGGGCTACATGTTTTTTGACTACGCCCGCAGGTATGCGCCGCATATCGAGCCGCAGTGAAAAAACAATGTACGCGCCTTTTTGCGGCGGTGCCGTCACCCAATCCGTATCCAGCATGTCCTCAAAGCAGGTCCAGCCCTGGGCCTGCATTTCGGGGATATCATCAATGTCGCGCATGGCGAACTGCTTCAGCTTGTCCGGTATCTGCGGCCAGAGCGTGGCCGGGACAGGGTCAAGAATACGAAACCGTGTAAAGCTGCAAGAGCTGTTGGCAAAGCCCATGTAAACTCCTTGCTTTGAAACCAGTGTTGGCAGTGTTGTACGTCAGAGCCGCCCTGGGAGCAAGTGCGAGACTGACCTCGAGGGTGGCACAGCCAGGTTATGGTGAAATGCCTTTTGGCAAGCCCGCACAGCGGAATTAGGCTCTCTGGCAAGGGTTGGACGGGCTTGCATGGCCGGGAATCATGTGCATAGAGACCAGCGCTTCCTTATATAAGGAAAGGAAACGCCAAAGGCAAAAAAGAAAATACGTGGGTTGATCCGTTTTGGAATATGCAGCCAACAGGAACTGGCGGGCAAAAGTTCTCAAGTCAGAATAAATTTGCGAGCGGCCTTGTTTGGGATACTCGCCCGAGGACAGCGCCGCCAGTGTGCATTCCAGGCCTGATTTTGTGCTCGGATTACGTTGGACTCGTCCTTCGCACTATATTTACAAATGTCCCATAATGATAATTATGTAAACTTTTGAAGATGGGGAACCCTGGAATGCCGGCTCTAGAAGGACAACTCCCAACTGCTCTTGACGCCATGCCCCACTTCACGCACCATGTGCGCATCTTGCCAAGGAGAATTACCGTGCCGCCCAAGTATTCCGGCAATGCCGGATCAGCCACACCAAAACGACCCCAGGACGATTCGTCCAGCAGGTCTTCAAAAAAGGAACCGTCCAGAGGATCCACCGCGGAGTCTCCTGTGGGCCATACTTCCAGACGATCTGCTGGCGTAGGTAAAAAACGTGACTCGCGTGATGAGGGCCAGACTGCCCATCGAACCGGTGGACGGCCCGAATCGCGGTCTGATTCAAGGCAAGAGTCTCGCTCAGGCACGCGAAACAGTTCTCAGCCGTCGCGGCCTGACCAGCGTGATTACCGTTCAGACGGTTCACAGCGCAGGCCCTCGCAGCGTCCCGCTGAAGGCAATGCACCCGTTTTGCGCAATCAGCCTGCGCCAGAACCTGAAAATCAGGACGGCGTGCGACTCAACAAGGCCATTGCCGCTACTGGCCATTGCTCGCGGCGCAAGGCCGACGAGCTGATTCTTGCTGGCCGGGTGACCGTTGCCGGTCAGCCTGAGGTCAACCCCGCCCGCCATGTGCTGCCGTTTGAGGGCATTGCTGTGGACGGGCGCGTTCTTTCTGCCCCGCAGGCATTTACCTACCTTATGCTCAACAAACCCGTGCATGTGGTCTGCACCGTGAGCGATCCGGAAGGCCGGCCCACCGTGCTCGGCTGCCTGACTGCGGAATACAAGGCTCTGCGGCTTTATCCTGTCGGCAGACTTGACTATTTTTCTGAAGGGCTGCTGTTGCTGACCAATGACGGCCAGCTGGCGCAACGTCTTACGCATCCCCGGCATCACCAGCCCAAAACCTACGAAGTGCTGGTACGCGGCACAGTGCCCGATGAAGCCCTTAAAATCATGCGGCGCGGCATGCGCCTTGCCGAAGGTGACGAACTGCTGCCTGTGGATGTGACCGCCCAGACTGTCTCCGGCAATACTTTGCTGCAGATGGTGCTGCGCCAGGGGTTGAACCGCCAGATACGGCGTATGTGCCGTGACCTTGGCCTGACCATTTTGCGCCTGTGCCGCGTCGCCCAGGGGACCCTGCGCCTCGGCGACCTGGCCAGCGGCAAAGCCCGCCCGCTCACAGAGAACGAAATTGCACGGCTGCGCGAGAGCGCCGGGCTGCCCGCTGGCCGCCAGATGTAGACTGCCTGTTTACTGCTTTTGCGTGGACAAAAAACGCGCAGCCGCATAAGCCGGATGGCAGTGCAGCTGCGCGTTTGCTATAGTTGCCGGGCATCCGGCAACTACAGTGTATCAGTACCTTATAATATGTCTGCTTGTACAAAATCCGACGTCCGCCAGCGTGCTGAACGACGGAATTGCCCTTAGTTGCCGCCTTTGAGCAACTGCTCCAAAAAGTCAATGGCGTCCTTTTGCACGGCCTGCAGGTGGTCCTCGCCCTTAAAGCTCTCTGTATAGACCTTGCATATGGCTTCAGTGCCGGAAGGCCGCACGGCAAACCAGCCGTCTTCGCTGACCACCTTGACCCCGCCGATGGGGGCATCATTGCCGGGGGCGCGGGTAAGCACGCTGGTGACAGGCGAGCCCGCAAGAGTTTTGAGGGGGACGCTTTCGGGCGTGAGCGCGGCAAGCTTTGCCCGCACGTTGTCGTCAGCCGGGGCGTCCAGACGCTGATAGGCTGGCGCTCCAAGCCTTTCGGTCAGTCTGGTGTACAGCTCGTCGGGGGCCGACTGCTCCACAGCCATCATCTCTGCCGCCAGCAGGCACATGAGCGGGCCGTCCTTGTCCGTGCTCCAGGGCGTACCGTCAAAACACAAAAACGACGCGCCTGCGCTTTCTTCGCAGCCAAAGCCGCAACGTCCGTTAAGCAGATAGGGCACAAACCACTTGAAGCCCACGGGCACTTCCACCACCGGGCGGCCAATATCCTTCCCTACCCTGTCGAGCATGGCGCTGGTGACAACCGTTTTGCCGATGCCGCGCTGCGCTGGCCACTGTCTGCGGGTGCGGAACAAATACCAGGCGGCGACGCTCAGGTAATGGTTGGGGTTCATCAGCTCGCGCCGCGTCACAATGCCGTGGCGGTCAGAGTCGGGGTCGCAGGCAAAACTCAGGTCAAAATGGTCGTGCATGTCCAACAGACGGCTCATGGCATAGGGCGACGAGCAATCCATGCGGATTTTGCCGTCCTTGTCGCAGGGCACAAAGCGAAAAGTGGGATCAACAGCACGGTTTACCACTTCAAGGTCAATGCCGTAGGCATCGGCAATGGGTTCCCACATGGGCAGGCTTGCGCCGCCAAGCGGGTCCACGCCAATGCGCAGACCTGACGAGGCAATGGCCTTCATGTCCAGCACGCCAGCCAGGTCCTGCACATAGCTGCCGATGAAGTCGTATTCCTCAACCAGCGGCGACGTGCGGGCGGCGCGCAGGTGCGTGATTTTAACGCCCTTGTTGCCGCTTTCAAGGTAGGAGTTGGCGCATCTTTCGATCTGGCTGGTAACTTCGGCCTCCGCCGGGCCGCCGTGCGGCGGATTGTACTTGAATCCTCCGTCTCTGGGCGGGTTGTGCGAAGGGGTAATGACAATGCCGTCGGCCAGACCGTTTACACGGCCAGCGTTCCACTTGAGCACTGCATGCGAAATGGCCGGCGTAGCTGTATAGGCTCCGCCAGCCGCAATGCGCACAGACACGTTGTTGGCCACCAGCACTTCAAGGGCGGAGCGAAAGGCCGCTTCGGACAGGGCATGCGTATCGCCGCCGAGAAACAGCGGGCCGTCAATGCCCCTGGCGGCGCGGTAATCGCACACGGCCTGGGTTATGGCGTAGATGTGCTCCTCGTTAAAGCTGCACAGCAGGGAGGTTCCGCGATGTCCCGACGTGCCAAATGACACGCGCTGCGCCGCGAGTGCCGGATTGGGAAATTCCGTATAATAGGCGCTCATGAGCGCCGGGATATTTTCCAGCTTTTCCAGCGCGGACAAGTGCCCGGCATCGCTATGCACAACTGGCATTGATTATCCTCCAAAAGATGTGGCTGGTCAGACTATAGGCCCTATCGGGAACGGCCGCAACGCTGCACGGCAAGATCGCGCAATATGAGCCCGGCCAACCTGATTGTTGCTACATACATAATTTTTTAAAAAATTCGCGGTGTTCTTGCAAGCCTGGGTCAGTAAGCTCGCTGGCAAGTATGCCATAGGCCGCTTTGACCAGGGTTGTGCGTCTTTCAAGTGATTGTTCAAGTCTCTCTCTGTGGGCCTGCCCGGCGCACAGCTCGGACAAAATCTGGGTAAGGCTTACGGCGCGCACGGTGTCGGTATGGTGCTGGTGCACTGCCCTGCTCCCGGCCCTGGCGATCTGCGCGAGCTTTTGCGGCTGGCTGAGCGCGCTGGCCGCAATGGCTGCCGCAGCCTGCGCATTGTTACGCTCATACGTGGGCAAAATTTCTTCGCCAACTGCAAGCAGTTCATCAAGGCCGTTGCCGCAGTTTTCCATCAGCAGGGCCGCGCCGCAGGATATGGCTTCAAAACAGCGAAAATTCACTTCCGAAGCCGCGGTCTGGTTCAGCGCGATGCGGCTGCGTTCAAATATGGGTTTGTAATTGCCCGAAAGCATGACAAGGGGATGCTGGGCACGAAAAGCCCTGAGAAATGGCTCGCGGTCAGGGTTGTTTTTGTGGCCGAGCGTCCCCACAAAACTTACGGGGATATCGCGGGGAGCGGCATCCTCATCCAGCGGCGAAAACTGCGGGCAAAACAGGGGAAACCACTGCGCAGATATACCCTCGTTGCCAAAAAGACTCACGTAGTCTTTTTGGGCCACCAGGGTGACGTCAAAACCCCAGGAATACGGAACATGCCAGGGATTGCAGTAGGTATCGATGGAATAACGCACCGACGGCCAGGGGGCATCCTGCGGGTCAAGCAGCTGCGGCATGTTGCCGTCATCGCAGTAAAAAAGGGCGTCGGGTATGAAGCCGCGCGCTTCAAGACGGGCAGAGAGCTGCCGCACCGTATACGGATGCGGCGTGGGCAAATCGGCGTCCGTGCCCGGATGGACAGTAAACGTGCTGTGACCCAGCCGATTGAGTGCTGAAACCAGCAGAGGCCCGCCTATGCAAAGGATACGTAAGCTCATAGATAAAAAAAGGGCTGCCCCCCGCTTGGGAGGCAGCCCAGAAGGTTTGATGCCAGTTATTTGCTCAGGCTCACTGTGCGGAAGTAAACATCGCCACGCCGCGAAATTTGCAGCATCACAGCGCCACGTGCGACGCCCTCATCATTGACGATTTTTGTAAGTTCCGCAGCGCTGCGCACTGACTTGAGGTTGGCCTTGAGAATCACGTCGCCAGGCCGCAGATCGGCTTCGGCAGCGGGCTTGTCAGGGTTCACATCCACAATGAGCAGGCCTTCGTTCTTTTCTATCTTGAGGTCACGGCGTTCTTCGTCCGTAAGCGGGCGAACAGAAATGCCAAGCAGGCCTTCGTTTTTCTGTTTTTGATCCTTGTCGTTCTGCTCGGCAGACTGCGTGGTTTTACGCTCGCCAAGGGTCACTGTAAGCTCGGTGGTTTTGCCGTCGCGCCACACCTTTATGGAAGCTTTGCTGCCGGGGGTTTTGTCGGCAATCACCCGCAGCAGGGCCGCTGCGTCTTCGATTTCCTTGTTGTCCACGGCAACAATGATGTCGCCGTCCTTCATCCCCGCCTTGGAGGCGGGCTCGCCTTCCATCACGCTGCCCACAAGCGCGCCATTGGCGTCCTTGAGGCCCAGCGCCTTGGCGGTGTTTTCGTCAACATCCTGAATACCCACGCCAATCCAGCCGCGGCTGATCTTTTTGCCCGACTTGATCTGGTCGACAATCTTGGCGGCCATGTTGCTGGGTATGGCAAAGCCAAGGCCCTGCCCGCTGGCAAGAATGGCGGTGTTGATGCCTATGACCTGCCCGGCCATGTTCAGCAGCGGGCCGCCGCTGTTGCCGGGGTTGATCGAGGCATCTGTCTGCAGGAAGTTGTCAAAGGGCCCGGCGTGGATATTGCGGTTTTTGGCCGAAAGAATACCCGCCGTTACCGTATGATCAAGGCCAAAGGGGTTGCCAATGGCCAGCAGCCACTCGCCCACCTTGAGTTCGTCTGAATTGCCGAACGCAAGGAAAGGCAGTGCTTTTTTTGTTTCAATCTTCAGCAGGGCAAGGTCGGTCTCTTCATCAGCGCCAACCAGCTTGGCTGTTACAGGCTCGCTTTTGCCGTTGCTTTGATCAAGGGTTACGCGGATGACATCCGCATCGGCAACAACATGATTGTTGGTAACAATATAGCCGTCAGCGGAGACAATAAAGCCCGACCCCAGAGACTTTTGCTTCTGCAGGGGGCGCTTGCCGCCGCGCTTGCCGCCGAATTGATCAAAAAACTTGTCGAACCCTGGCGGCATATTGCGGAACATTTCCCCCATGAGATCGTCCTGGCTGTTGCCGCTGGCTTTTCGCTCCGTGCCGATGTTTACAACCGCAGGGCCGCTTTTGGCCGCAAGGTCTGTGAACTCGGGCAGGTTGGCTGCCTGGGCAAGCTGCGATGCCGCAAAAAAAGTTACGGCAAGCATGGCTGCAAGACATTTTTTTATCATCATGGAAAAGCTCCTGGTTACTTATTTTTCAGAGCCTTTTGCAAAGCCTGTGCCATGATGTTCATTCCAGCGCCAGAGGAGGAGCTGCCCGAGGTCGCATGCTGTTTCCAGGCCTTGTCTTCCGCCGGGGAGGATGCCTGCTCGCCTTCAGGCGCAAGGCTGATGCGCCGGGCGGTGGTGTCCAAATTTTGTACAGTCAGGGTTACGGCGTCGCCCTTGTCCAGTTTGCTGTACAGCTTGCCCTGCTTGGAGTTTTTGATCACTCCGGCGGGCAGCAGGCCCGTGATGCCGGGGGCCAGCGTAATAAACAGGCCATAGGGGGTGCGGCTTTCCACCGTGCCGTTTACCGTAGAGCCCACGGCAAACTGCTGGGCGGCTTCCTTCCAGGGGTCGCCTTCGGCATCACGCAGGCTCAGCGAAATACGGTGGTTTTCAAGGTTGATTTCCTTGATTTTTACCGAAACCGTCTCGCCGGGGGTAAGCACGTCTTCGGCCTTGGCCACGCGCTTGGTCCACGACATTTCTGAGATATGCACCAGACCTTCGATGCCGGGCAACAGCTCCACAAAAGCGCCAAAGGGCGCGAGGCGCACAACCTTGCCGGTGACAACCGTACCGGCCTCAAGCCGCTCGGTCACGTCCTGCCAGGGATCGCCCTCGGCCTGCTTGCGCGAAAGCGAAATGCGCACGTGGCCCTTGCTGTCCTTGCTGATGGAGATAACCTTGGCGCGTGCTACATCGCCGAGCGAAACCGCTTCGTCGGGAGCGCCAACGCGCGACCACGAAAGCTCGGAAAGGTGGATCATGCCTTCAACAGAGGGCGCAAGTTCCATAAACGCGCCAAAGGCGGCAAAACGCGTAATTTTGCCTTCAACGGTGTCGCCTGGCTTGAGGCTTTCAAGCAGCGCATCAAGTTGCTCGGCGCGCTCGCGCTCAACGATGGCCCGGTGTGAAACCACGACGTTTCTGCCACGGTTTTCAACCCGGATAACCAAAAACTGCATGCTGCGGCCCACAAGCGCTGCGGCATCCTCAGACGCGGCAACGCCGATCTGGCTGCCGGGGCAGAATGCGGACTTGCCAAGCACGTCAACAGTGTAACCGCCCTTGCAGACGGCAGTTACGCGGCCATCGACCGGAACCGCCGCATCGCGGGCTTCTTCAAGTGCGGCAATACCGCTGCCGCCCATGGAGCGGGAAAGGCGGATCTCTTGCGAAGAAACGCCGGTAACCCAGGCTTCGAGGCTATCACCGGGCTTGACGCTTTCATTGCCCTCAGCGTCAAGAATGTCCTTGCGGTCAATGATGCCGTCAACCTTGATGCCTACGTCCACAAAAACGCTGTCGCCTGTGATGGCAATTACAGTTCCGGTCACTTTTTGGCCGGGCTGCAGGCGGCTAGATGCGGTTTCGTGGGCCGCCAGCATGGCGGCAAAATCCTCAGCGCCTTCCTCCGACATGGAGGTTGCGATCTTGTCCTCGGTCATAGTTTTCCTGCTCCTTACAAGCTGGGCTTATTGCTCAAGTCGGCTATATTACGCCATCCGCACGAGGAAAACAATTGTCTTTTTTCCTCCGGGTTTTTCAATCCGGGTGCAAACTGGCAGCTGAATCAATTTTATACAGGTGGATATTTTTTGAGCATGTTTTACCTGCCCCGGCATGCCAGGCTGGGTGCAACCTGCCCTCGCTGCCAAAATTTGATATACGTGTAAACTATCTGTTATATGACAGATGGTTAACAAATATTTTCTATTATATTGTGCAATCAAACAGCATTAATTGCGTTCAACTAGTTAAAAAAATATTTTGATTGCATTATTATCCCCTGCAGTGGTATGCCTAAAGCAGTGGAATCTTTTTTGGAGCATGCAGTTATTGATAGAATGAACAAACAGTTTTTCTAAAAAAACATTTACAAAATGTTGCGTATTGCAAGATAATCTGCATGAAATTTGTAATTGACGCTTTTATGCTTAGTGTGATGTGGATAATCAATGATGTTCACTGAATTGTTATTGAAGAGCAAAGAAAACAAGTTTTATTGTCGCCGGATACTTCCCCCGTGAAATATCCGGCAGTAATTATGGCAAGGTTTTGATGATGCAGCAGAAGTTGTAACACCAGACTTTCAGTAGGCCAACAGCCAGGATAGCAACCATGAAATATTTGAAAATTTTGTATGTTCAGGTTCTCATTGCCATATTCATAGGCATTCTTTTGGGACATTTTTATCCTGCTCTGGCCGTCAAGATGCAGCCCTTGGGCAAGGGCTTCATCAACCTTATCAAAATGATTATCGCGCCGCTGATCTTCTCGACGGTGGTCACCGGCATAGCTGGCATGAAAGACCTCAAGGCTGTCGGCAAAACGGGCGGCATTGCTCTGGTCTATTTTACGGTTATTACCCTTACAGCTCTTGCCATCGGTCTTGTGGTGGTAAATCTGGCACAGCCCGGCGTGGGCATGAATGTTGACGTCAGCACCTTTAACGCAGCCGACAAAAACATTGCCGCCCAGTACGCCGGCAAGGCCAAAGACAACAATATTGTCAGCTTCTTCCTTAATATTATCCCCAATACCTTTGTTTCAGCCTTTACCAGCGGCGAGATACTTCAGGTGTTGCTGGTGGCCATGCTGTTTGCCTTTGCCCTGAACTACAGCGGCGAAAAGGGCAAGCTTTGCTTTGACCTGATCAAAAGCCTCTCCGAAGTGCTGTTCAAGGTCATCGGCATTATCATGCATGTGGCCCCCATCGGCGCTTTTGGCGCAATGGCCTTTACCATCGGCAAGGAGGGTATCGGCTCTGTGCTTGTGTTGGGCGAGTTGATCGTCTGCTTCTACATTACAAGCATTCTCTTTGTGGTGTTTGTGCTTGGGGTAATCGCTTTCAGCTGCGGTTTCAACATTTTCAAGTTTGTTCGCTACATTCGTGAAGAACTGTTTATCGTGCTTGGCACGTCTTCTTCTGAATCGGTGCTGCCAAACATGCTGCGCAAGATGGAAAAGGCTGGCTGCAACAAAAGCGTGGTGGATCTTGTTATTCCGGCAGGGTATTCATTCAATCTTGACGGCACGGCCATTTACCTGACCATGGCGGCCATATTTCTGGCCCAGGCAACCAACACGCCCATGCCGCTCGGTGATCAGCTTGTACTGCTGGGTATTTTGCTTGTTTCCTCCAAGGGTGCGGCAGCAGTGACGGGCGGCGGGTTTATCGTGCTCGCCGGCACGTTGAGCTCGGTGGGCAACATACCCCCCGAGAGCATAGCGGTTATCTTTGGCATTGACCGCTTTATGTCAGAGGCCCGCGCGCTCACCAACCTTGTGGGCAACGGCGTTGCCACCATTTTTGTCTCCAAGGTGACCGGCAACCTGGATGTGGACCAGCTGCACGATATGCTCGACCGCAAAAAATCCGTAGGCCAGCCTGTGCCCACCGTATAAAAGCCCTCAGTCTGCGTCCGCCTGTCAGGCAACACGGCAGGCGGGCGCGGGTTAGCTGGGCATCCATGCATCAGGAATGCATCAAATCGTCTGCTGGCGTTGAACGGCAGGCGATTTTTCTTTATTCTCACGCCGACACCCTGTACTCTTTGCATGAGCCGCGCTTGTCCGGCCATGCATGAACCCTTACCCGGCGGAACTATGAATATCAGCGATTTTGAAGCCTGTTGGGCAGAGAGACAGCCAGATCGGGCCGATATGGCAGATTTTTGGACCCGCCGCGCAGAGTCGTTCAATGCGCATGCTGGCGAGGAAGGCTCCCGCGTGTACCGGCAGCGTCTGGTGGAGAAACTGGCTGCCAGAGCTCATATTGGCAAGGCGGATGCGGTGCTTGACGTTGGCTGCGGCCCCGGCAGGCATGCCCTTTCCTTTGCCAGGCTGGCTGGAGCGGTTGAAGGCTGCGACATTGCGCCCGGCATGATAACGTGTGCACAGCAAAATGCCCTTGACGAAAACCTGCCCAACGCGAGCTTCAGGGTACTTGACTGGGCCGGAGCAGATCTGGAGCGGCTGGGCTGGAAAAAACGGTTCAGGCTTGTTTTTGCCTCGCGCACGCCTGCGGTATACAACCGCTCTACCCTTGAAAAAATGACCGAGGCCTCCTCCGGTTACTGCTGCCTGCTGACGCAGGTTACCAGCGACAACTCAGTACGGCGCGAGCTGGCGCCGCTTGTGGATGATACATCGCATGAGGAGTTTACCCGCCGGGGGCTGTACTGCGCCTTTAATCTTTTGTGGCTGGAGGGGTATTACCCCGAGGTGGAATATCAGGAACGCTCGTGGGATTCGGAATGTCCGCTGGAAGAAGCCATTTTAATGTACACCCGGCACTTTAACAGCCGTGGACAGCTCTCCGGGGAGCAACGGGCTGCGTTGGCCCGCAGGTTGAGCGAACTCAGCACCAATGGAATGGTTAAGGAGAAAGGCAGCTCGCGGGTTGCCCTGTTGTTCTGGAATGCCCGCCCCTGAACAAAAGATGGTTGCTAGCCGCTGACAGCGGGGGCGGCAGAGCCATAGAGCGCCGCCGCGGTGCGTTTTCAGGCTTTTTCAACCAGCCATGTGCGGATAGGAAGGGCCTTTTCTGTCCAATGCGTCTTGTAGCCCATCTTTGGGCCGTCCAGAGGCCCCATGTCGTAGCGTTGCACGCCCTCCTCGCACAGCCAGCGTATTTTTTCTACCTGCATGAGATTGCCCAGTGAAAGCGCCTGCCAGTCCTGGGTGTAGCTGAACTGCTGCCCACGATAAATCTGGCCTGCCAGTCCGCCAAAGATAAAGCCGACATCCTTGTCGTCGCGCCGGGCAAATATCACCCGCGCCCCATTTTCCGGGGCCAGCCGTTCAAGCAGATTGGCGTAAAAATCGCATATCACAGGCTCGGCCATGCCGCAGTGATCCAGCCCCTTCCAGCTGGTGCGTTCGATGGCGATCATGCGGGCATAGGTTTGCCTGGCATGGTCTGCGGTGGTGGGCAACACCCGTTCAAAACAGATGCCCTGCTCCGCCGCTTTTTTGGCCGCGCGCTTAAGGTTGCGCCGCAGGTTGGCGGACCTGCGCGAAAGAAAACCGTCCAGTCCGCCCTCAAGTGAGGCCGCGCCCTGTATACCGGCCTTTACCAGGTGCGCCTGAAGCGGCATGCCGGTTTTGTTCAGCAGGTTCTGCACATACTCAAGCCCGGGTCCAAGACCGCCAATCAAAACCTTGGGAAAGCGCGGCGCATACGTTTGCGCAAAAAAATTCATGACTTCGGCAAAGAGGCTGGGCGCGGCATCGCCCAGCAGCGGGCAGCCAAAAAACCACGAGGGTTCAAGGGGCGTGACGAAGATTTCTTCTTCTGAAACAAGGCCTTCGGCAAAGGCAACAACGCTGCCCTCTGCTTCGGCTACCAGCAGTCGCCGTTTGGGGCCAAACGCGTCGTGAAAGGCCAGCTGCCACGAGGGCATGCAGCAAAAGGGGTCTGTCTGGTCGCAACGCAGCGCCGCGGTTTGCCATGCTGCGTACTGGTCTGGCTGGGCATTATGGGGCAAGGTAATAAACTGCATGCGAACAATCCAATATGATAGACACTTATGCCCCAGGGGCACCTGCGGACTCAGGCATAAGCGGACTTTGCATGGGCTGCAAGGCGGTTGCGCACCGCATGCACGGTAAGGTCAGCGTGCTGCAGTGTCAACGGGCCGTTGAGCATGCCCCACCGTATTGCTCAGGCTGTTGGGTGGTTGGCTATGGATGGGAGGATAAAAAACAAGTCGCTCATGCTTCCGTATGTATCTATGGAGGCATGAGCGACTCATATTTGCAGCACATTGGAGTTAATCATGTGCATAATATCTGGTAGCAAGGGAGGGATTTGAACCCCCGACACTGCGGGTATGAACCGCATGCTCTGACCAACTGAGCTACCTTGCCATGTTGCGCCTCGTTAGCGCGACGATCTAATTATAAAATTTGTAGCCCCTTGGCAAGTATTTTTTTTTAGTTCACCATAAAATAGTAGATGAACGGGGCAATCAGCAGCCTATAGATGGCAAAGGGCACCAGCGTAAGACGCCCCATCAGGGCTATGAACACCTTGACCGCCAGCAGCGCCGCCAGAAAAGAGCCGATCATGCCCACAGCAAAAAAGGGAATATCGGCGGCGCTGAACAAATGCCAGCTTTTCAGCATGTCGTAGCCTGTGGCGGCAATCATGATGGGCACGGCGGCGATAAACGAATATTCCGCCGCCAGCGAGCGCTTGGAACCCAAAAGCATGGCGCCCATGATTGTCGAGGCGGAACGCGAAAAACCGGGCCACAGCGCAAGACACTGAAAGCAGCCGATACCCAGGGCCAGCTTGGGGGTCATATCGTCAAGCGTAATGTACGAAGGCTTGAATTTGCGGCGTTCCACAAAAATCATCACCACCGCGCCCACCACCAGAGCGCCCAGCACAGGTAGCGGGCTGAACAGGTAAGTCTTGATGGTCGAATGCAGCAACAGCCCCAGCACGCTGGCGGGCAGCGACGTGAGGATGAGCAGCATTATGCCCCGCATGCCCGCAAAACGCACGTAGGGCTCGGGCCGCACCAGACCCCAAAAGCGCTTCCAGTACAGCACTACAACAGCCATGATGGCGCCGAGCTGAATGACCACTTCAAACGTGGCGGCTCTTTCACCGGAAAAATTAAGCAGATCGCCCACCAAAATCAGGTGGCCGGAGGAGGAAACGGGCAGAAATTCCGTTAGTCCTTCAACAATGCTGAGAATCAGCGCTGTAAACAAGTTGTCCATAAAACCCTCTGGCGCGCTATGCTGTCGCCGACTGAGGAATACGTAGCCCTTTGTAGGGCATGGCATTGCCAAAAGACGGCACAACGGCTATGGGTGAACAAAAAGGATAGCTCCATGACAACCATCATGCCCCAAGGCGAACTTGTGCGTAAGGCTGCCGCCTACCTGGCCGAGCAGCGGGCTTTGAATCCCTGCAAGAGCCTGGCTACTCTTCTGGACGAAGCTGGAATGCGTTTTAACCTTACCCCGCTTGATGCGGCCGCTCTTGAGCGTTTGTTCCGCGCGGAGCAGGCGCAGGCCAACTGATCTGCCAATTCTGTCTGTTTCAGGTTGTGCTTGAAGTACGTGGCAGGCGTCGCACCCCGCCGAAAAACGAGATGCGACGCCGCCCATATGCTATTATGCTATTTCGCTGCCGTCAGGTACATCACGGTCTACTGCCAGCAGGCCAAGCGCGTTGTCCGTACCCGCTGTAAGCACCATGCCGTGCGAGACCAGCCCGCGAATTTTGCGCGGCGCAAGGTTGAGCACTGCGCATACCTTTTTGCCCACAATATCTTCAGGCGCGTAATGCTCCGCCAGGCCGGAAAGTATCTGGCGAGGCTCGCCTTCGCCAAAATCAATTTCCAGCCGCAGGATGCGGTCTGCATTGGGGTGCTTTTCCGCCGTCTTTACCGTGCCAACCCGCAGATCAAGGGCTTTGAACTGCTCAAACTCCACATTGGGTTTGACAATGGATGCCGCCTGTACATCTGCGGCAACGGCGCTAGCGGTTTCGCTGGGCGCTGATTTTTCCTGCGTCTTGCACTGAGCGCTGTCCTGGGCTTTGTCCTGATTTTTCTTTTGCGCCTTTTGTTCCTTGGTCTGGCCCTTGACCTCCTGCGCGCCTTCTTTTTTTACTTCAATGCGCGGAAACAGGTTGGAGCCTTCGGCCACCTGAGTGCCGGGTTCAAGACCTTCAAAGTGGGCTATTTCATCTTCAATATTCGGCACGGGGGGCATGGTTTCGTGCACCTGCTGGCCAAGCTGGGTCAGCATTTTGCCCGAGGCCACAGGCATCACGGGCCAGAGGCACAGCGCGGTTTTGCGCATGGCGGCAAGCATGACGTACATGACGGTTGCGAGGCGCTCCATGTTGCCCTGCTTGTACAGCGTCCAGGGTGCCTGGGTGTCGACGTACTTGTTCAGGGCGCGTACCAGCTCCCACAGTGATTCCAGCCCCTGGGAAAACTGTACGTTGCCAAAAAGCTGCACAAAATTGCGCATGGAGTTGGCGCACAGCTCGGCAATGGCCTTGTCGTCGTCCTGCAGCGGCTTGGGCATGGGCACGCGGCTGCCAAAATACTTGGCTGTCATGGAAAGCACGCGGCTAAACAGGTTGCCGAGGTCATTGGCAAGGTCGGCATTGATGCGGCCCACAAGGGCCTCTTCGCTAAAGCTCGCGTCAGAGCCAAAGTGCATCTCGCGCAGCAAAAAATAGCGGAAGGCGTCCGGCCCAAAGCGCTGGGCCATGTCACTGGGCTCAACAACATTGCCCAATGATTTTGACATCTTGGTGTCACGTACAAGCCAGTAGCCATGCACGTTCAGGTGCTCGTACAGGGGGAGCCCCGCTGATTTGAGCATGGTGGACCAAAAAACGGCGTGGGGTTTGAGGATGTCCTTGGCCACAAGGTGCTCGCCCGGCCAGAATTTTTTAAAGTCGCCTCCGTCAGGCCAGTTGAGCGCGCTGATATAGTTGAGCAGCGCGTCAAACCACACATAGCACACGTAATCCTTGTCAAAAGGCAGTTCGATGCCCCAGGTCAGACGCGACTTGGGCCGCGAGATGCACAGGTCTTCCAGCGCGCCCGATTCGAGCATGGCCAGAACTTCGCTGCGGTAGCGCTCGGGACGGATAAATGACGGGTTGGCCTCGATATGCTCCTTGAGCCAGGGCAGGTACTTGGACATGCGAAAAAAGTAGTTTTTTTCGCTGATAAATTCCGGCTTGGTCAGGTGCTGGGGGCAAAGGCCGTTTTCCAGCTCTTTTTCTGTGTAAAAGCGCTCGCATCCGTAGCAGTAATGCCCGCCAAATTCGCCAAAGTAGATGTCGCCAGCGTCATAGACCTTTTGCAAAAAGCTTTGCACAGCCTTGATGTGCTGGGGGTCGGTGGTGCGCACAAAGCCGTCGTTGGCCACATCAAGCTGGGGCCACAGGGCGCGGAACCGGGCGCTGATGGCGTCCACAAATTCCTTGGGGGTCTTGCCCTCTTTTTCCGCAGCCTGAACGATCTTGTCGCCGTGTTCGTCCGTGCCGGTGAGAAACATGGTGTCTTCGCCTATCAGCTTGTGATAGCGGGCCATGGCGTCGGCAACCACCGTGGTATAGGCATGCCCCAGATGGGGCTTGGCATTAACGTAGTAGATGGGCGTTGTGATAAAGAAGCTGTTCACTCAAGGCTCCGTAAGCTTTTTGACTATTCGTTGTCAGGGCGCTGCGACGGCTTGCGGCGGCGTTTACGACGGCTTTTGCCCGGCTCGGCCTGCGCCTCCCCCCTCTCGCCCGCATCGGCCGACGCGGGGGCCTCTGCCTGGGCCTCGTGCTCGTCCTGACGGAATTCATCCATAAAATCAAGAGAATCAAGGGTGTCCGGCGTAGCGGAAACCACCAGCAGGCTATCGTTGACCGGCCCCTTGGGCGGCTGTTTTTGCTGCACGCTCTGAGGCGCTTCGGGCCGGTGCGGCGAGAGCGCCTGCCAGTCGTCGAGGCTCAGTTCGAGTTCCTCGTTGTTTTCGGTCAGCACGGAAAGGGAATTGCGAAACATGTTGGCCCGCAAAACCTTCATGGGGCCCTTGTCCGTCTGGTATTTTTTGCCCAGGCGCGGGCACATGCGGTGAAAATGGTCGTAGTTGTCCTGCTCGTACGAGAGGCAGCAAAGCAGACGGCCGCAGATGCCCGATATTTTGGCGGGGTTCAAAAAGAGGTTCTGCTCTTTGGCCATGCGGATGGTAACGGGCGCAAACTTGCGCAGGTACCGCCTGCAGCAGCAGACCATGCCGCAGTTGCCCACAGCGCCCACCATCTGCGTTTCGTGGCGCACGCCGATCTGGCGCAGTTCGATGCGCGCGCGGTATTCGCGCACGAGGTCTTTGACCAGATCGCGAAAATCAATACGCGAGGGGGCGGTAAAATAAAAGATGAGCTTGCTGCGGTCAAAAAAGACTTCCACGTCCACAAGCTTCATATCAAGGTCGCGGTCGCGGATGCACTGGCGGCAAAACTCCTGCGCTTCGCGGGCCAGCTGTTCGTTGGCTTCACCCCGGTGGATGTCCTCGGAGCTTGCGTGGCGCAAAATGGCGGGCAGATCCTGCCCCATCTGTCCGGGCAGTTCTTCTGCCGGGCCAGAAACTATCTCGGCCAGGGTCTGGCCCGGTTCGGCCTCAATAAGAACATGATCTCCCCGTTTGAAACCGGGAAGGCCGGAATAATAGCTTGTCTGTCCAAGCGTTCTGAAACGAAGGCCATATATGGGCATAAGTTGTCGCTTCGCCAAAGGTCGTAGAAAATGAGTTCTAAAAAGGTTCTTTTCCGTCATTACAGCCGTGCTGTCAACTGGGCTGCGGGCCCGGCCACGGCTGAGCATCGGAGTTTGTTCGTCCGCAGCTTGCCAAGCAGGGTTGCCTGATTTACATTTTCCAGCATACGGGAGTAATTGCCATGATACAACGTCAAACGGCCATTAATCTGTTGGCCGAGCATAATACGCCGCCTTCGCTGATGCAGCATGCCCTGGCCTCCGAGGCCATAATGCGCGCCCTTGCCAACCGCTTTGGCGAGAATGTGGAAGTGTGGGGCCTCACAGGCCTGCTGCACGACCTCGACTACCCCGCTACGGCGGAAACCCCTGCCCGACACGGCCTGGATACGGCCGAGATGCTGGCTGGCCAGCTGCCGGACGCGGCCCTTGCAGCCATACGCGCCCATAATGCGGAAATGAACGGCGCAAAAGGTCCGGCCACCCGCTTTGATTACGCCCTGCGTTGCGGCGAAACTGTCACCGGGCTGATCTCTGCCGCCGCGCTCATGCGCCCCACCGGCATGGAAGGCATGGAAGTAAAAAGCATAAAGAAAAAGATGAAGGACAAGGCCTTTGCCGCCAGCGTGTGCCGCGACAATATTCGCCAGTGCGCCGAGGCCGGGCTTGAACTTGACGACTTTTTGGCCCTGGCTATCGAGGCCATGCGCAGCCATTCCGCCGAACTCGGTTTAAACAAATAACCAGAGGTTCGCCATGCAAGAATGTTCGTTGCAAACGGAAATCCGCACGCTTGGCCCCTGCAAGCTTGATTCTGTACTGCCCTACCGTACATGGGCGGACAACAAGACCGTGCAGATTGTAGTTGATGAAGAACTGTCTGACGAAGTTGGCGCACCCGTCAGTGTATGCCTTGAGGCTGCGGGCCCGCGCAAAAAGCTCTATTTCGACACCACGCGCGCCAAGTGCGCCATCGTGACCTGCGGCGGCCTGTGCCCCGGCATCAACGACGTCATACGCGCCATAGTCATGGAAGCCTTTCATGCCTACAATGTGCCTTCCATTCTGGGCATCCCCTACGGCCTTGAGGGGTTTATTCCCAAATACGGGCATGTCCCCTTTGAGCTGACGCCCTCAAGCGTGGCCGACATCCACCGTTTTGGCGGCACCATGCTTGGCTCCTCGCGCGGGCCTCAGTCTGCCGAAGAAATTGTCGATACCCTTGAGCGCAGCAACGTCAACGCGCTTTTTATCATTGGCGGCGACGGCACCATGAAGGCGGCCCTGGCCATCAGCGGCGAGGTGCAGGCGCGCGGGCTCAAGATTGCCATTATCGGCATACCCAAAACCATTGATAACGACATCAACTTTATCCCCCAGTCTTTTGGTTTTGAAACAGCCGCATTCAAGGCTACGGAAGCCATCGAATGCGCCCATACAGAGGCCTGCGGCGTGCCCAACGGCATCGGTCTGGTCAAGCTGATGGGGCGCGAGTCGGGCTTTATTGCCGCGCGGGCCGCGCTGGCCCTTAAAGAAGTAAACTTTGTGCTTATCCCGGAGGCCCCCTTTGCCCTGGAGGGCGAGGGCGGCCTGCTGCCAGCGCTGGAGGACAGGCTGCGCTCGCGCGGTCATGCCGTCATTGTCGCCGCCGAGGGCGCAGGCCAGCACCTTATGGAAAGCCATGCGGACAAAGACGCGTCCGGCAACCCGGTGCTCGGCGACGTATCCGACCTGCTGCGCAAAAATATCAGCTCGTACCTTGGCAAGCGGGGTATTGATCACTCCATAAAGTACATTGACCCGAGTTACATCATCCGCTCCATCCCGGCCAACGCCAACGACAAGGTTTACTGCGGATTTTTGGGCCAGTACGCCGTGCACGCCGCCATGGCCGGCCGCACCGACATGGTTGTGGGCAAAATTCAGGATCGCTACGTACACCTGCCGCTGGAGCTTGTGACCCGCAAGCGCCGCAAGCTCAACATCTATTCCGACCTGTGGCGGGCCGTGCTTGAGTCCACCGGTCAGGGGATGCTGCAGGGCATGCTGCCCCCGGAATAACCGGCACATGAAGCACCTCAGACAGGTAAAGGCCTCTGCCGGGTCAGGCAAGACCTACGAACTGACGCGCTGTTTTTTGCAAAGGCTCGTGCAGAGCGGCCCGCCCCTCAGCGCGGCGGCATCCTCGGCCTGCGTGCTTTCGCCGGGGGGCGGCTGCGGCTGGGGCGATATACTGGCCATCACGTTTACCAATGCGGCAGCGGCAGAAATGCGCGACCGCGTTATACGCCAGCTCAAAAGTACGGCTCTGGGGCATCCCATGGGCGGGCTGCCGCTCTCGCCAGATCAGGCCGCCCGCTGGGTGGATGTGATCATGCGCGACATGGGCGCTCTGAACATCCGCACCATCGACAGCCTGCTGCACCTCATTGTACGGGCCGCAGCCCTTGAGCTTGATCTGCACCCCGACTTTCAGCCGGTCTTTGCCACCGAAGAAGTACTGACCCCCTACCTTGACGTGCTGCTTGAACGCGCATGGCAGGGCGACGAAACCATGCGTTCGCTGCTGCGCGCGGTGTACCGGGCCATGGCCTGGCGCGAGAACAGCACGGGCTTTCTTGCGGGCGAAAAGCTGCTCAACCAGCTGCGCGGCCTGCTGGACGACGTGCTGCTTGGACGCTTTGACGATGTTTCACCCCCCGACGCCCTGCGCAAAAGGCTTGATGAGGTGGAGGGCCGGGCCGTCAGCCAGGCCAAGGCCTTTTACGCCCTTGCGGCCGCCAGCGGATTGAATTTTAACAAAAATGGCCTTGCCGCCGTGGAGGCCATTGCCGCCGGTTTGTGCAAGGAATCCAAACTCCTGAGCAAGGACAGCGCGTCCGACCTGTTTTTAAAAAAGCCCGTGGTCAGCGACGAGGTGCAAAAAGCCTACGAGGCTTTTTCCCACGCGGCCTGCTCGCTGGTTGAGACCGCACCGCTGCTGCGTCAGGCTCTGGGGCTTGGCCCGGTGCTGCTGCTGGCCCAGACGCTGGTTCAGGCATTTGTGCACAACCAGCAGCAGGAGGGCAGCCTGCCGGGCCTGTTGATTCCCCATATGGCGCGGCAGGTGCTTGAGAGCGAGAACGGCGTGCCGGAAGCCCTGTGCCGCATGGGGTCGCGGCTGACGCATTTTCTGGTGGATGAGTTTCAGGACACCAGCCGCGAGCAGTGGCAGGCCCTGCGCCCCCTGGTGCAAGAGGCCCTCTCGCGGGGCGGCTCGCTCACCTGGGTGGGCGACGTCAAGCAGTCCATCTACGGCTGGCGTGGCGGCGAGCCGGAGCTTTTTGACGGCGTTTTTGACGACGGCGGGCTTACGGCCCTTGCCCCCGACGGCCAGCGCGACAATCTGCCCTACAACTGGCGCAGCCGCCGCGAAATTGTGCTCCACAACAACAGTATTTTTGGCCCGCTGGCCCGGCCCGACACCGCCGCCAGAGTCATGGCCGCCCTTTTGCCCGGCTCTACCCCGCCAGATATCTGCGCGCAGGCAGCGCAAGGCCTGGTGCGGGCCTTTGCGGGCACGGAACAGCAGTGCCCCGACAACGCCCGCGAGGGCGGGCTTGTGCATGTGGAGACCATCCTTTCCGTTGACGCCGACGCCCTGGGCGAGGACGTGCTTGACCGCCTGTGCGCCCTGCTGCACGACGATATAGAGCCGTGCCATCCATGGGCCGATGTGCTCGTACTTGTGCGCAGCAACGACAAGGCCACGCTTGTGGCCGACCGGCTCATACGCGAAAATATCCCCGTGATTACAGAAAACAGCCTGCGGCTGGCCGCTCACCCTCTGGTGCTGCAGACCGTGGCCCTGCTGTCCTTTCTTGATAACCCTGAAGACGACATCGCCTTTATGAGCCTTGTGTGCGGCAGCATCTTTTGCCAGCATCCGGAGGCGGCCGCGCTGGACGAGGAAGACATTGCGGGCTGGTGCGCAACGTCGGGGCGCGGCCCGCTGTTTCAGCGGTTCAAAAAGCGCTGGCCCGAAATATGGCAGCGGTTGCTTGCACCCTTCCACGGCCAGTCCGGCCTGATGACGCCCTACGACATGACGCTTGAGTGGTATGCCAGGCTCGATGTTGAAAGCCGCTTCCCCGAGGCGGAGACATTTTTGCGGCGCTTTATGGAAGTGCTGTACAGCGCGGAGGAAAAAGGCCTCGCCACCCTGCCCACGTTTCTTGAGCACTGGCGGGCCAAAAGCGGCGAAGAAAAAGTACCCATGCCGGAAACCATGGACGCAGTGCGCGTTATGACCATCCACAAATCCAAGGGGCTTGAGGCCCCTGTGGTCGTTGTGCCCTGGACGGACCTGCGCGCCCGCATGGGGCAGTCCACTGTAATGGTTGAGCGCGAGGGCCTGCGCATGGCTGTGGGCAACAAAAAACACCTTGGCGCGCCCTATCATGAAGAAATGGCCCGTCAGTGCCGCGAAAACGTCCACCTGCTCTATGTGGCCTTTACCCGTGCACGGGACGCGCTCTATGTGCTGCGCACAAGCACCATCGGCGGGCGTGGCTCCACCAGCGACGCCCTTGAGCTGCTGATGGCCGAGGCCGGTTACACGGCTCCCTACGCTGTGGGCGATGCCCCGGCGCCGCATGACGCGTCCCCGGCGACTCCCGACCCCGCACTGCGGGCTTTTGCCGCAGCCGCTCAGTCCGTGCCGCAGGGGCAGGCTGGCACGGCGCAAGAGACAGTTATTGCGGCTGCTGCCATTGCCGACGAAGCTGCGGGCTTTTTTGACCCGGCCTGGCGGCCCATGCAGTGGCTGCCGCGCCTCAAGATTTTTCGTAATCCTCTGGCTGGGTTCAGCTTCAGGGCTGACGACCGGGGCAGCTTTTTGCACCTGTGTCTTGAGCACCTGCACATTACGGGCGACCCGCAGGCTGACGCCCTTGCGGCGCTTAATTTCGGTCTGGGGCATTTTTCGCTGCCTGTGCCGGATGACGCCGCCCTGCGCGACAATGCTGCTGCGGCCCTGCAATGGTTTGCCTCGCAGCCGCAGGCCGCGCGCTGGCTGCATACCGGCTGGCCCGAGCATTCGCTTATGGATGCCGAGGGGCAGCTGTTGCGGGTGGATTTGCTGGTGCACGAACCGTGGGGCCCGCTGGTGCTCGATTACAAAAGCGGCCAGCCCGAGGCCGGGCATGTGGAACAGCTGCAAAACTACCTTTCCTGCCTTGAGGCGGGAGGCTGCTGCACGCAGGGCAGCGCGCGCGGTCTGCTGGTATACCTTGATTTACGGCGGTTTCAGCTGGTGGACGCGCAGAAAGTCTCGGCCCTGGCCGAGCGCTGCAGCGACCTTTTGCCCGCCATGGAGACTCTGGTATGAGCGCATCGCCCTTTCTTGTTTTTCCATGGCAGCGCCCCTTTCTGCCTGATCTCAAGGACTTTCTGTCCAGCGCGAGCAACGGGCAGCCCGGCACGGCCCTGCTTATTGTGCCGCACAACCGACCCTGGCGGTATCTTGCCCGGCTGTATGCCGAAGAAGGCTTTAAGGGTCTGCTGCCAAGGGTGATGACCCTTGCGGATGTTGTTTCTGCCTGGCGCTCGCAAACCAGCGCAACGCCCCTGCACACGGCCAATGTGCTCGACAGGGTCGCCCTGCTGCACGAGTGCGTGGTTGAGCTTGCGCTGCAGGATCAAGGCCTTGCCGCACGCTTTGCCAGCATGAAGATGGAGCATTTTTTACCCTGGGGCCTGCGACTTGCCAACCTGCTGGAAGAAATGCTGGGCCAACGCGTGGCGGCTGTGGACCTTACCCATGTGGAGCAGGAGGTGTCCGGCCCTGCCGCCGCCCTGCTGGGTGCGTTGGGGCGCATTGGCCGGGCGTACGTGGCTGCCCTGCAGGCCCGTCAGTGGACAACGCCGGGGTTTGACGCCTTTACCGTGACGGAAAACGGCGTGGAACTTCCCCGGTTTTTTGCCCCGGAGCAGCACCGCCCGGTGATCATGGCGGGTTTTTCGCTGCTCACCGGCAGTGAGGAGGCCTTGCTGCACAGGCTCTGGCAGGCGGGTGGGCAGGTGTGCCTGCACGCAGACCCGGCGCTGGCGCTGGGCACAGCCCCGCACTGGTCGTGCGAAGCGCAGGCCGCATGGCTGCGCCGCTGGAAGGCCAAGGCGCGGCTGGCCGTGGAACTCTCTGCGGATGAAGCCGCGCGCAAACCCCGGATATCCTTTTTTGCGGGCTATGACTGCCATTCTCAACTTAAAGCTTTACATGAAGAATTGACGACCAACAACAGCGCAACAAGCCAGGATTACAGACAAAAAAAATTTTCTACAGCGGTAGTTCTGACAGACAGCGCCCTCTTGATGCCCGTGCTGCACCACCTGCCCGACAAGGACGTCAACGTGTCCATGGGCTATCCGCTGGAGCGCTCGCCCCTCAACCGGCTGCTTGAAGCGCTGTTGCAGCTGCAGGAAAGCAGAACGGAAGACGGGCGATACTACTGGCGCAACCTGCTGCAGTGCCTGCGCCATCCCTACCTGAACCTGCTGCGGGCCGACGACGCCAGCGGGACGCCCCTGTATCTGCGGGAACTCCTGCGCCGCATGGAAAACACGATCCGTAGCGGCTCGCGTTTTGTGGATATGGACGACCTTGCCCAGCAGTGCGCCCCCGGCACGCATCCGGCGCTCAGGCAGCTGTTTGCGGCAGTGGTCGACGTGCTCATCCGCCAGCCGGGCGAGGCCGAAACTACCGAGTCCATGGCCCGCTGCCTGCAGAATATCTGCGACTTTTTGCTGCGCAACGGCGGCGACATGTGGCGGCATTTTCCGCTTGATGCCGAGGCCATGTACCGGCTCGCCCGGCACGCGGCCCCGGTGCTGCGGCAAAACTGTCTGGCGCAGACGCCCTTTCCGCCCAGCGTGCTGCACGGCATTGTGCGCGAGGTATTGCAGCAGGAGCGCGTGCCCTTTGAGGCCGAACCGCTCACGGGCCTGCAGGTGCTCGGCATGCTTGAGACGCGGCTGCTGCATTTTGACCGGGTGCTCATTGTCGACGCCACGGACGACAAACTGCCCGGCAATCCCGCCCAGGATCCCCTGCTGCCCGATTCGCTGCGGCAGGTGCTGGGTCTGCCCGATGCCCGCAGCCGCGAGCGGGCCACAGCCCACACGCTTTACCGGCTTTGCGCCGGTGCGCGCGAGGTACGCTTTTTTTGGCAGGAGGGCATCAGCCGCTCTGCCCTGTTTGACGGCAAAAAAAGCCGCAGCCGTTTTGTGGAGCAACTGCTGTGGGAGGAAGAACAGCGCCGGGGGCATCTGCTTGCGCCGGGGCAGGAGCCGTTGGGCATTGCCCGCTGCGTCGTACGCAGCACTCCCGCAGCTCCCAAAAGCCTGCCCCGCACGGCGGCCTTGCACAACGCCATGCTCGAGCTGCTGCAAAAACCTCTCTCGGCAACGCGTCTGGACGTTTACCAGCAGTGCCCCCTGCGCTTTGCCTGGCAGTACCTGTGCAGGCTGCAACCGCCGCAGGAGGTCAACGAGGGCGACGACCCCGCTGCTGTGGGCACATGCATCCATGAAACATTGCGGGCGCTTTACGAGCCCTACCTCAATAAGGAGGTGCGCCGGGGCGACATAAGCCGCGAGACGCTGCTGGCTCGTTTTCACGAGGCGCTCGAAAAGGCCGACCTGCGCCGCATTTTGCCGCCGGACAGCTGCCTCATGCTTGAAGAAGCCGCGCCGGTACGCCTGCAGCGTTTTCTTGAAAACCAGCCGGACAGCACCTTTGTGGCGGCTTTGGAAGAAGAACTCAACGTCACGCTGGCGCTGGCTGGCGGCGAGTATTCCTTTACAGGCATCATGGACCGCATTGACCGTCGCGACGGTTTTGCGCACATCCTCGACTACAAGACGGGCGGCCTCAAAAAACATGACGGCAGTTTGTGGGGCGACATCCTGTTTTTTCGGCGGGTGGAGGGCCTGTTTGCGGCCCTGCGCAGGGGGCAAGCGCCTGATAGCCAGACGCTTGAAGACATGGAGACCCTGTTTGACGAGCTGCGCCCCCGGCTGCCAAGCCTCCAGCTGCCCTGCTATGTCTGCATGGCCGCCGACGGCAGGTTTGGCCCTATAGGCGACGCCGCCCTGGTGGAACTGCGCGACGCTGGGCGCGAATACCCGCTGTTTGGCGGTCTGGTGGACGAAGACCTTGCGGATGCCGTCGCCTACTGTCATGCCGCGCTTTCTCTTGTACTGCGGCACATGCAGCACGCGCCAGCCTTTACCGCGCGGCCAGGCCGCCATTGCGACTGGTGCCCGTATGCTTCGCTTTGCGCTGGGTAACGTGCTGCAATAAATATAATAAAGATGGCTGTTGCGTCTTGTGACATTACCAGCTATGCTTCCTGCCAAACATAGGTGTACCCTTTAAATCTCAAGGTTCAACCGGTGCGCCTTTTTACGGACAGGACGGAGGTCTTGCAATGTCTTTTCCCGCACTCAAGATAGGTAATCTCACGGCTAAAGTTCCTGTGGTACAGGGCGGCATGGGCGTGGGAATTTCGCTTTCCGGGCTGGCGTCGGCTGTTGCCAATCAGGGCGGCATCGGCGTTATCGCCGGGGCCATGATCGGCATGAGGGAGCCGGATGTGGCCACTGATCCTATTACCGCCAATCTGCGCGCCCTGCGCAATGAAATACTCAAAGCCCGCGAGCTCAGCAGCGGCATTATCGGCGTCAATCTTATGGTGGCGCTGACCACCTTCAGCCAGATGGTGCGTACCGCAATTGAAAACAAGGCTGACATCATCTTTTCCGGCGCGGGCCTTCCTCTCGACATGCCGCATCATCTGCTGCAGCTGTGCGAAGAGAAGAAGGAAGAATTTAAAACCAAGCTGGTTCCCATTGTCTCTTCGGCCAGAGCTGCCACAGTAATTGCCAAAAAATGGGCTTCGCGTTTTGGTTACACTCCTGACGCCTTTGTGGTCGAGGGTCCCAAGGCTGGCGGCCACCTTGGCTTTAAGCCTGAAGAACTGCAGGACCCCAACCACGCGCTGGAGATTCTGGTTCCTCAGGTGGTTGATGCCGCCAAAGCCATGGAAGACAAGTGCGGCCGCGCCGTGCCTGTTATTGCCGCTGGCGGCGTCTACACAGGCGCCGACATCATGAAGTTTCTCGACCTTGGCGCTTCGGGCGTGCAGATGGGTACCCGTTTTGTGGCCACCCATGAGTGCGACGCCGACGACCGCTTCAAGCAGAGTTACCTTACGGCGCGTGATGAGGACATCACCATTATCAAAAGCCCGGTGGGCATGCCTGGCCGCGCTCTTGAAAACGAATTTATCACGGCCTCACGCGAAGGGAAGAAAAAACCCTTCAAGTGCGTGTTTCACTGCGTGCATACCTGCGAGCAGGAAAAAACGCCCTACTGCATCGCCCAGGCGCTTATCAACGCCATGAAGGGCAACCTTGAACGCGGCTTTGCGTTTTGCGGCGCCAACGTGGCCCGCGTAAACAAGATCATCTCTGTGCATGAGCTGATGGACAGCCTGCAAAAAGAGTTTGACGAGGCCATGAGCAACCTGAGCAAAAGCGTGCAGCAGATGCAGAGCAGGCTGAACCTTAATTCAAAGTAATCGCCCTCTTTCACTGTATGTAAAGTCGGGTCTGGAAATTCCAGGCCCGGCTTTTTTTGTCTGCTGCACCAAAGCGCTATAGGTGCGGTGTCCTGTTTTTGGCGGCGCGCAGCCAACGCAGAAGCAAGGAAGGCCGGTCGCGCATGCTGCTTGTAACGCGGTATCAGCTTGAAGGATGGCAGCCTTGCATCCGTGCCGCGCAATCCGGGCAACGGCGCATCAGTTCTGTGAGGTTAGCGGAAATATCAATGGAAGCCCGCCCCGCATACCTTGCGGCTAGCGTAGCGCATTCCTGCGCGTCAATCGGCGAGGAGTGTTTAAAGCCTCGGCGCTCCATCTCTTCTACCAGTAGGGCATGGCGGGCAAAGACCATTTGCGGGTCAACCAGCCTGCCGCTGATAAAACCATCAATGCTTTTGCCTCGCCGCAAGCTGCCCAGCAGCATATGCAGCTCCACATGCTCGCCAAGCAGATGTTTGCGGCACATGCCCGCCGGGGGCGTCATCCACATACGCATATATCCTCCTGTATTGGCAATCCTGTGCGCTTGCCGCTACTTTTAAATACAAGGGGCTGTTTTGGTGCGTTGTCACCGTCGCAATGGGACCAGCCGTCCAATACTACCCTTTTGCAGTAGAAACCACCTCATAAAAAAGGCCCGAATCCGAAGATCCGGGCCTTTTGTCTCAGCGTGTCAGCGACTAATCAAAAACTAGTCGTTAACCTGGCGGGAGTATTCGAGTGCTTTGGCCTGTTCGTCAAAGTTCTCAAAGCCAGAGTGATGCAGCGCATCCTCAACAGTTTCATCCCAATTCCAGGTGGCGTAGATCACAGGCTTGTGGAAGGTGGAGCGGAAGCTCTGCAGCTCGGAGCGGTAGAAGGCCTCCTTGGGCGTGTCGAGATGCTCGCGGAACTGCTCGTGCCGACGCTGCAGCTCGCCTTCGTACCATTCCTGAATATCCTGCGGTTCCTTGTACTTCTTGAGGATATGACCGTAACCGGTCTTTTCCATCAGGTCGGCAAGGCGCTTGTGGTGCTGGGCGGCCAGCCACTTGCCGAGGTCGGCGGCAGTGAGGTTTTCCGCTTCGACGTTGGCGATGTCAAACACCGTGCGGTAGTACGTATCTGGCACAACCGAGGCAGAGGTAATGCCGGCAATGGCAACCAGACCGCGCAGGATGATGCTGTTGGAGACGCCCTGGCCGCAGAAGCCGACCTTTTTGGCGTACTTCTGGCCGGTGAAGATGCTGACAAGAATGGCCCAGACAACCGCCGGATCTTCCTCGTCATAGATGTGCGACAGACGCGCGTTGTCGCGGTCAGTGGCCAGCACCATCTGGGTCATGTCGTTGGAACCGATGGAGAACCCGTCGAATTCCGAGATGAACTGCTTGGCCAGAATGGCGTTGGAAGGCAGCTCGGACATGAGGATGATCTTCAGGCCGTCCTGGCCGCTCTTGAGCTTGTGCACCTGCTCAAGGTAGCTGCGCATGGAGCGGGCTTCTTCCAGCGTGCGCACAAAGGGCAGCATCATGCGCAGGTTGGAGCCGCCGTACACGCCACGGGCGAGCTTGAACGCCTCGATTTCCCAGTCGTGAATATTGCGCGAAACACCGCGGTAGCCGAGCATCGGGTTGTCTTCGGTATGTTCGAAGAGGCTGCCGCCCAGCAGGTTACGATATTCGTTGCTCTTGAAGTCGGTGGTGCGGTACGTGATGGGCTTGCCGTAAAAGGCCATGGCAAACAGGGCCAGGTTCTGGGCCAGGGTCTGAACGTAGTGCTCCTTGCCGGTACGGAACCCACGGGACTTGATGATGCCGCGGATTTTGTCCGTCAGGTTGCGCAGATCGTCCATTTCCTTTTTCAGGCCGGAACGCAGGCTCACTTCTTCACGCAGACGGTTGATATTTTCAAGCAGCTTGGTGACGGCGGGCAGCTCGCGGATGCGAAGCACCTGTTCGTCAACGCAGGCTTCTATTTCGGCAGTACGTTTGGCGGATTCGGGGTCAGCCGGGTTCAGCAGGGCCAGAGCGTCGTCATAGCCCATGATGATGCGTACATGGTCGGCCAGATCGTTGGAGGTCTTGAGCACTTCAATACGGCGGGAGGCCATTTCGAGGTGCTGGTCAACCTTGTGATCAAGCTCGCGCATCTTGCGGTGCTGCATCAGCACTTCTTCCGCATTGAGGCTCTTGTTGGAGTCGGCAAGGGCTTCAATTTCGGCAGCAAGACCTGTCACTTCACCAACGTATTCACGCAGGTTGAAGTTGAACACAATGAGGCCAGCGGCCATTTGCTCGCGCAGCACCTTGGAAAGGCGGTTTTCAAGCTCTTTCAGCTTGCTGTGAACCACATTTTCAAGCTCGCCGTTGTCAAAGGCCTCAAGTGCCTGCGGGTGGATGCTGATGTTGCCCAGCATGAATTCCGCGCGCAACAGGCCCACTTCAAACTGCGCAAAGTTGCGCAGACGCGAGAGAAACAGCGCCTGGCCCACGTCGGCCAGCACAAGGCCGACCTTGGTTTTGGTGGCGGGCAGTTTGGAGAGGTCCATTTCGCCGCCCACAAGGTGCAGGGGCAAAAGACCACGATAAACCTTGCCGCGCGTGCCGTCGACGGTCACCTCAACGCCGTCGAGCGCGCGCAGCACGTCGAGACGCTGAATGCCGATGACAGCTGCGATACCAAGCTCGCGCGAGGTAATGGCCGCGTGACTGGTGTCGCCGCCCACGTCGGCCATGATGGCCGAAGCCACGCGCATGCCGGGGACCATATCAGGGTCGGTGCGCTCGGCGGCAAGCACGTCGCCCTTGGCGATCTTGTTGAGCTCAAGTGCGGAGCGCAAAAAGCGCACCGTGCCCTGGCCCGCGCCGCGTGAAGCGCCGTTGCCTTCCACCAGCACTTCGGCTTCGGCGGCGGCTTTGGCGTCCACCTCGCGGCGGCGCATGAAGATGGTGTGCGGGTGCAGTTCAAGGTCGTCGTTCCAGCGGGTTTCGGGCCGCGCCTGAACGAACCAGAGCTTGTCGTTGGCGTCGATGCAGAACTCGGTGTCCATGATGATGCCGCCGTAAGCCTTGCTTACAGCACGCACGCCCTGGGCCACACGCTCTGCCTGACTGAGCGAAAGCGCCCAGCGCAGGGCCTCCAGCTCGGAGACCTCAACCTCGCGGGTGCCGCCGCGCTCGTCATAAATGATCTTCATGTCCTTGCAGCCCATCTGGCGGATGACAACTTCGCCACCGTCGTCGCGCTGGAAGACATAAAGCTTGTCAGGCGTAACCTTGCCGCCCACCACAGCCTCGCCGAGGCCGTAGCTGGCATCGATGCTCACCAGCTCGCGGCGGTCAGTGCCGCGGCAGCCGGTAGCCGTATCAGCCGAAAAGGCCGTGCCCGAAATGACCGGGTTGATCATCTGCATCATGCAGACCGAAAGCGAAGTGTGCTCAATAGCCCACTCAAGCTTGGCGCTTTCTGCAATGCTTTCGTCGCCGGTTTCCTCGGCCTTGGCCAGCGCGTCAAGGATGGCCTCACGCCGGTAGGTCATGGAACGCAGGTTGTAGGCCGAAGAGCAGTCCCAGTGGTATGCTTCCACAACCTTATCTTCACCCACCATATTGAGGTAGGTATCCTGAAGCCCGGCAAAAGCCTTTTTGCGCGAGTCTTCACCCGCAGCTGAAGAACGCACGGCCACGGGGGTCATGTCGTCTTCATTTTCGCGGCAGATGGCGCGGTACGCACCGCGCACGGCTTCGGCAACCTCGGTGGGAACGTCAACAGACAAAATGGCCGCCTGCACCATAACCGAGCGCTTGCGCAGCTGGTCGATGCCCTCGGGGGAGGTGGCAAAGCCTTCTACTATATTGTTTATAAAAGTGCGCAGCTTGGTGTGCGACTGCTCACCTTCCGCCAGCGCGGCCTGATGGATCTGCTTGCCGAGCTGACGCACGAACTTCTGCAAGAAGTCCGGATCCTGGTTGATTTCCGGGTCGTTCCAGTCAATGCGCCCATATTCGCGGTCTACTACACTGCGTACCACGCGTCCGTTGACCTTTGTTTCATCCAGCAGATGATGAAAGGCAATGGACGAGATGGCGCGAAAGTGAGGCGCCTGAATCCCCTGAATCTGGCTGATCAGGGCTGTGTTGTAGTTCTTACCACCAACAAGCAACTCCGCTTCGGGACCAATCTGCACAATTTCGGCGCCATCAAGCACCAATTTTTTTTGAACGGCCTCAGTCGCGTTGACCTTGGGTTTGTTCTGCGCAGGTTTGGCGGCGGGACTCTTAGACATGTCTTCCTCCGGTTTGGGAAACAGAAGCTTTACAACCTTGGAAATTGTATATCGCCATGAAGTAACTGTCCACAAATTCCAGCACAGTGGGAGCTAATTAGCTTACCCGTGCTCCGCAGTAAGGACAAAAGGCGATATTATCCATAGGAATGGGCTGACCGCAGGCCTCGTTGCCGCACACGCGCGGCACAGGCCCAAGCTCCACAATAAGCTCACCTTCTCTGACCGAAACCATTTGCTTGTTTTCTTTAAAATCGGCGGTCTTGAGCACACGCTTCACCATGCCGTCCACAGGGGCCAGCACGGCCTTTTCCTGCTTCATGATCGACACGTTGAAGAGCTCCTCGCCAGCCTTGACCACATCACCAGGGTGCACATACATGACCCAAAGGTCGCCGTTGCTCGGCGCGGCCACATGGAACTTGTTGGCCGGGTCGGCCATGAGCGTGCTTTTGGCGCCATTGCCCGAAGGCTGCCGAACCTGAACCTCGCAGCTCATGAATTCAGAGTCGAGCACGTAGCGGCATATGGAAATTCCCGCATCGTTGGGAGCGGAAATGCTGAGCAGCAGCAGGTGGTGGGGCTTGCCGCTGCTGTCGTTAAAGTACAGATCCTGGCCCACTTTGAGCCCCTCAAACCACACATGCAGGGGCAGGTTGTTGGGGTCGCCAAACCTGGCCTTGAACTGGATGGTCTTGAGCGCGTCGGCCGGGTGGTTCAGGTAAAGCACGAACTCTTCGTCGTTGGGCTTGCGCTTGAGTATGTCGGCGCAGGCTTTTTCCTCGGCGGCCAGGTTGACCTCTGGCAGCGATTCGAGAGGAGAAGCCTCGGTGCGGGCGGCCATGGCGCTTTTCCAGTCGGAGCCAAAGGCGCTCTGATAGACCCAGTCGGCCGGGAAACCGAGCGGCAGTCTGCCAAACTTGCCCTGCAACAGGTTGCGGAAGGCGTCGTTGCAGTCCTGATAGATGTTCAGGCGTGCGCGGCGCATCTCGTCCGTAAGGTCTTTTTCGGGGGTACGGGTAACCTGGCCCAGCACCTCAAGCAGGTAGCGCACTTCGTCTTCGCCACCCCGCTTCCACGCGCCGGTAACCGCCAGAAATGCCGTGTTCCAGGTGATCTGCGAGCCGGGGGTAACGTCGTGATAGCGCACGATCTGGCGCGTTCCTTCAAGGAACTTGAGCATGTAGGGCAGCAGGTGGATGTAGCCCTGCTTCATCGCTCCTTCCTGTGAGGATGAAGTGGCCCCGCCGGGCATGCCGTGACGCGTCACGTCGTAGTCTATGCCCTGGAAGTACGGAGCGCAGTAGCGGTCGTAATAGGGCATGATCTGCTTGCAGACAAAGTTGGCGTCGCGGATGGCGTTTTTGTCGAGGTTGCACTTGAGGCCCAGCTCGTCTTCGATATAGGCCATGGTGGCAAGCACGTCGCCCTGCCCGTACGAACGCACGGCAGAACCCAGACCCACGTCGATGATGTGCGCTCCGGCCTTGGCCGCAGCGCCGCATGAGGGCACAAACAGACCGTCGGTGTAATGCCTGTGGTAGTGCAGCACCAGCTCGGGCCAGGCTTTGCGCAGGGCCGTAACCAGTTCGTTCATGAAGCGCGGCGGGCAAACGCCGGCCATGTCCTTGAGGCCGAGGATGATGTTGCGCGAGGCTTCCTTGTTGTTGGTGCCCATGATGTCGGCCACCATGTGCAGCATGGCCTCGGTAACGCCAAGGTAGTGCTTGACGTCAAAGCCCTTGGCCCACGACATGGAGATGGCGGGCTCAAAGATCACATCCTTGCGGTTCATGACCACTTCGGCAATGGGACGCATGTTTTCCACATGGTTCAAAAAGTCGAAACAACGCACGACCTGATAGTGGTCGCAGATCATCTCGCCAGTTTTGAGCATGAGGTTGCGCGGCTGCGGCGTGTACCCAAGCACGTTGGTGGAGCGCACCAGCAGCTGCTTGAGGGTTTTGGGCGCAAAGCAGTTCCATTCCTTGGCTTCGGTAAAGGGGTAGGTCATGTTGGCCAGCATGGCCACATGAAAGTGCGCCCCGCCGCCGTTTTCAAGCGAGAAAAAGCCCGCATTGTCAAGGTAGGGGCCAATGAGCCTGTCTTCGGCCAGGCGCAGCCTGTTGCCGGAGTTTGACTGCGTGAAGTCGCGGGTGGTTGTGTCGGTAAAGTGCACAAACCCAGAATCGCGAATATAGTCGAGCGTGGCTTTGCGGTCGCCCTGCGGATACGGCGAGGGCTGACGGCGCACAGCCGTGCTTACGGCCGGCAGTACCGGCTCAAAGGGTCCAAGACAGGGGGTGCTGCTTGAGCGGTATTCGCCCAGCTGCACATAGGGGTTGAAGCCCTTGGCCGAAATCTCGGCCACCAGCTTGGCAAGGCGCTCGCCCTCGGGCGCAAGATCGGTATAGACCATGAGCTCGGGATGCGCGGCGATAAAGTTGGTGTTGATGTTGCCCTGCCTGAACAGGGGGTGCTTGATCACCTGACGGAAGAAAGGAATGGTGGTCTTGATGCCGCCGATCACATATTCGCTCAGGGCGCGGTCTGTGATGCCAAGCACTTTTTCCCAGTCGGTTGCGTACGAAATGAGCAGCGCGCCCGCAGAGTCGTAGTTGGCGGGAAATTCGTACCCTGCGCTGATGTTTGAATCGAGACGCACGCCGGGGCCGCCAGGCGAAACGTAGCGCGAGATAAGACCGGAATTGGGAGCAAAGTTGTCCTGCGGGTTTTCGCAGTTGATGCGCACCTGCATGGCCCAGTAGGAGGGACGTTGGCTTTCTTCGCGGTAGCGCAGCTCAGCGCCAAAGGCCACGGCAATCTGCTCTTCCACAAGGTCAATGCCGTAACGACATTCGGTAATGCCGTGCTCGACCTGCAGACGGGTGTTTACTTCAATAAGATAAGGCGTGCCGTCAGGCGTAACCAAAAATTCGACCGTGGCGAGCGAATGGTAGCCCACGGCGCGCACCAGGCGGCGGGAATAATCCTTGAGCCGCTCGCGCAGGTTTTTGGTCATGCCCTGCCAGGGCGAAGGCGTGACTTCGATGAGCTTCTGGTGATTGCGCTGCACGGTGCAATCGCGTTCGTCAAAGGCAAACACGTTGCCGTACATGTCGGCAATAACCTGAATCTCGATGTGGCGCACATCGGCAAGAAACTTTTCAACAAACAGGCGCGGGTTGCCAAACGATGCCTGGGCCATGGTAGAAGCCTTGAAAAAGGCGTCTTCGAGGTCGGCCTCGTTATGGATGGCAAAAATGCCCCGTCCGCCTCCGCCGCCCTCAGCCTTGAGCATGATAGGCAGCCCGATTTCGTTGATAAGCTTGCGGGCGGTAGGAATATCCACGGCTCCTTCAGAGCCGGGCACAACAGGGATGCCCAATTTGCGGGCCACTTCGCGAGCCTGAACCTTGTTGCCCAACAGATTCATGGCCTCGGCGGTAGCGCCGATAAAGGTAATGCCCGCCTCCTTACAGCGTTGCGGAAAGCGCGTGTCCTCGGAAGCAAAACCCCAGCCTGGGTGAATGCCGACAACGCCACGTTGTTTGGCTTTGTCAATAATGCGGTCAATATCCAGATACGCGCGGGGGTCTGTCCCGAGCAGCATCAGTTCCTGCGCCGTTGAGGCCGCAGGGGCCGTTTTGTCCACATCAGTCGCAGTCATTGCCGCTACCGCGTCAAAACGTTCGCGGATAGAGCGACAAATGCGACGGGCCGGTATACCGCGGTTTGCAACCAGTATAACCTTGCCCTTCAAAAAATCCTGTACTTCCGAGAATGTCTTGTTGGCCATGCCTTTCAGCCCTTTTCTACCGGTGTATTTCTGCCCATGCACCGGCGTTAGACGGCGAAAACACGCTGACGTGCTTCGCATTGGGCGGCGATGTCCCCATGCCCGACCTGCAGAACTGACCGTAATCGTGCATCATTTCCGCGCAGGGTTTAGCCGGAGACTACCGCAAAAGAATTCCTCAAGCCGTCCGTTGATGTTTAGACACAGGCCGCCTGACGTTCCTAAACCCGCCAGCCAGCCGCGTACGATGCGTTCATCGTCACGCAGCTCCACGTTCTCGCCGCGCCAGAGCAAGAGAGACTCCGCGCGTGATCTCCACCCCTCAGGAAAAGAGTGGCAGTCAATATATGCCGAAAATATGCGCTTTACAAGGGTTTGCCATAGCTCTTCAGCCGTGGAATGCGCAAAATTGGCCAATTCGTGCAGATTTTTAAGGTATGTTGCTTCCAGCGCCGCGTCCGCGCGCATCTGTTCTGCTGGCGGAGCCCAGCAAACATTGATGCCTATGCCCGCCAGCAGCACGCCGCCCCGTTCTTCAAGCAAAATGCCTGCTACTTTACGGGGTTGGTTGTCGTTGCCGCACACAACAAGGTCGTTGGGCCATTTGAGCTTGATGCGCCAGCCGTCCCCGGCCAGGGCCTCGGCCAGCAGCGCGCCCACAGCAGGAGCCGCCGCCGAGCCGTCAAAGGGGGCGGTCAGGGGCAGCCGCAGGGCCGCGTAGAGGTTGCCCGCAGGCGAATGCCACTGCCGTCTGAGCTGCCCGCGCCCCGCTGTCTGGCTGCAGACCTGCACGCTGTCCCAGGGTTCAAGCCAGCCGCGAGCCGCAAGGTTGGCTGCGGTGTCAAGACACGAGCCAACCTGACCGAAGCGCCAGATGCGCGGTGTAAAATTTTTGTCCGCATCCTCGGCGGCGCTTCCCTCATGCCTGTGGCTATGGCATACTATGGACATGGAACTTTACCTCGTCGGCGGCGCAGTGCGCGACCTCTTGCTTGGGCGCGGGCCCACGGAACTGGATTATGCCTTTGCCGGGAGCATGGATGCTTTTATGGCCGCGCATGCAGATGCCATGTGCGTGGGCAAAAGCGTCAATGTCTGCCTGTGGCACGGGCGCGAATGCATGCCCCTGCGCGGCGGAACCCTTGCATCAGACCTTGCGGCCAGAGATCTCACCATAAACGCCGTGGCCCTCGATAGCTCAGGGCGGCTGCACATGCATCCCGCCGCGGTGGAAGACCTGCGCAACAGCATGCTGCGCCCGGCATCACCCAGCGCCTTTGCCGACGACCCTACCCGCATTTTCAGGCTGGCGCGGTTTGCGGCGCGCTGGCCCGACTGGCGCATAGCCCGCGAGGCTTTTACCCAGATGCGGGCCGTCAGCAGGCAGCAGCTTGCGGCCATACCGCCCGAAAGGGTCGCGCGTGAAATGCTCAAAGCCCTGGCCGCTCCCCGTCCGGCGCGTTTTTTTCGCGTGCTGGCGCAGGGGGGCTGTCTTGAACCCTGGTTTGAAGAGCACGAGCGCGCCCGGCACATTCCCGCCGGGCCCCGGCAGTGGCATGCCAACAGCGTGCTTGGGCACAGCCTGAGGTTAATGGACGAGCTTGCAGGCGATGCCCTGGCGGTGTGGATGGCCCTGTGTCATGACCTTGGAAAAATCGGCACAGACCCGGCCCTGCTGCCGCACCACTACGGGCATGAGGCACGGGGTGTGCCCTTTGTGCAGTCGCTGGCAAAACGTCTGCGTCTGGCCGCTGTCTACGCCAAAGCCGGAACCCTGGCTGCGGAAGAACACATGAAGGCGGGCATGTTCAGCACGTTGCGGGCGGGCACGCGTCGCGACCTGCTCTGGCGGGTAAATCAGCTGGGACTTACGCAGCCTTTTTGGAAGCTTGCGGATGCCGACAGCAGCGCCGCCGTCAGCGCCCTGGCCTATCCCAGCCTCGAGGCCATTACCGCCATACACCTGCCGGAAGAATGGCGCAACCGGGGCGAAGATTCGGCCCGCAAGCTGCGTGAGCTTCAGTGCGCTGCTCTGGCAACGCTACGCAAAAAACAGGCCGTTTGACCCCAATGCCCTCCGCAATCTGGCGGCATCTTTGCAACGTCACGCCAATGCTGCTGCCGCAGCCTGCATAAACACGGCGCTTGCCGCATCCATCTGTTCGCCGTGATCAAGCCCGCACAAATGGGCCATGCCGTGCGCCAGCAAACGCAGGGCATGCTCTGCGGGCTCCTGTCCGTACAGCAGACATTCCCTGCGCAGCGTGTCCAGTGAAAACAAAAGTGAACCAGGGGCGTCGCTGCCACCCGGAAAAGAAAGCACATTGGTAGGGCCAGTGCAGCCCAGGCAACGCCTGTTTGCGGCGCTGATGGCGGCGTCATTCAGCAGGTGCAGTTCAACGGCCAGCGGCGTGCTGGGCACCCTGGCCTTGCCGCATGCCTCCAGCATTGCTGCTAGGGCCGCCACAAGCTGCCTCTTGTCCAGGGGCAAAAGCCACGCTGCTGCATAACGGCTGAAAATACAAACCCTTGCCTTCAAGTTAACCGGTTCGCCAGCGTGCATGGCCTCTATGCCTGCCCCTTATCTTCATTACTTGCAGCAGAATGTACGGGGGCGTCGGTTTTGCCGTTGGCCTTGGTTTCGGGCAAAGCTTTAAGATCTTGCGCGTGCGCGGTTTTATCACCGCACGGTTTGTCGCCGCAGGCCTTGTTATGCCCAGCGGGGGTCAGTACGGTCGCGCCCTGCGTGCCTGCGGCAGGCGCGGCAGCAGTGCCGTTTTTGCCGTTGGCCTTGGCGGCGTCGATGCGGGCATCGGGGTAGGCAATACGTTGATGGAAAATACCCGTGAGAATGCGCTGGAAGTTTTCGCTCAGGAAGTGCAGATCCTTGAATGTCAGCTCGGACTCGTCCAGCTGGCCCTCAGAGAATATGCCCTTGATGATGGTGTCAATGTGCGTCTTGATGCGCGCGGGGGTAGGATCATTAAGGGTGCGGCTTGAAGCCTCCACCGAGTCGGCCAGCATGAGAATGGCGGCCTCCTTGGTTTGCGGGCGCGGCCCCACATAGCTGAAATCGGATTCGCGCGGCTTTTCACCCAGGTTGATAGCCTTCTGGTAAAAAAAGCGTATGAGCCGCGTGCCGTGGTGCTGGCTGATGATGTCGGCAATATCCTGCCCCAGCTTGTAGCGCTCGGCCAGTTCCGTACCTTTTTTGACGTGCGAAAGCAGAATGAGCGCGCTCATGGAGGGGGCGAGCTTGTCGTGCTTGTTGGGGCCGCCAAACTGGTTTTCAATAAAGTATTCGGGGTACGATAGCTTGCCCACGTCGTGATACAGGGCCGCCACCTTGCACAGCAGGCTATTGGCCCCTATGGCCTTGGCCCCGGCCTCCACCATGTTGGCCACCACAAGCGAGTGATGATAGGTGCCGGGCACTGTGACCATCAGCTCCTGCATGAGGGGCTGCTCGAGACTCATGAGCTCCATAAGGCGGAAGCGCGTGCTGTAGCCGAAAGAAATTTCAAGCACCGGGCTGACGGCAAACAGCAGTATGAGCGAAAGCACGCTGTTGATAAACACGGCCAGCAGCTGCATGGGCATGACGCCGGGAGCGCTGTGGGCCAACAATGTTGCGCCAAACCAGATGATGGACTGGCCAATGGTGAGCGGCACAATGCTCCAGACCACATCCTGTCGGCTCTGTGCATTGGTCACAAGCCACGTGGCCAGCATGCCGCCGAGAAAATGCAGCAAAAACAGAGAAAACTGCGCCTGAAACATGAGCATGGTAAAGAACGACAGCAGCAGTGCCATGGTGCAGTAGCGCCGGGCCGCAAAAACCATGGCCACCAAACCTACCGCACCAGCTACCGGGTAGCCCACCGCCAGCGTATTTAGAAACGTAAGGCTGTCGTTGCGCATCCCCAGTACATATACGGCCTTTGCCCCAACGCTGAAAAGCAGCAACAGCAGCGAGATAAGCAGCATGTCCTTGCAGCGCAAGGGTGTGCCGGGCTTGCCGCTGGGCGCAACAAAAAAGCCGATGGAAAGCACAAGCGAGCACAAGAACGCGCCTGCGGCGATGTCCCAGCGCATGGGGTCAGAGGCGGATTTGTACAGGGTCTGCAGTTTGATCTGCTGTTCGCGGCTGACGCGTTCGCCCTTGCGCAGGACAATCTCGCCCTTCTGTATCTGGTAGTACACAGGCTCAACCATGGACATGACGGCACTGCTGCGTTTTTGGGTCGATTCCCTGTTCAGCGTCAGCGACGAAGGCATGGTGGCGGAAAGCAGAATATTGATGGCCCGCCGCGATTGCGGGTTGAGCGTGGATACCTGCCGGATCTGGGCAGAAATTTCTGCCAGATACGACTGCACGTCTGGCAGGTTGGTCACATCCGGGCGCAGCATTTCCGTGCTGGTATCCAGGTTGCGCACGATCACGCCTGAACGCTCTACACGGGCAGAGCGTATATCGCCTACCAGACCCTCGGCCATGTGGTCGCGTATCTGGGGCAACAGCACCTTGAGCAGATAGGTCTGGGCCTCTGGCTGAGCCAGTTCGGGCAAAATTTCATCGGCAACGGTGGGCGTCAGTTCTTCCACCAGTCGGTGCAGCGGCCCCTCGTGCCCGGCATGATAATCAATGCCGCTGTTGAGGCTGCGCATTATCTCCACAATACGGTTCTGAAACGCCGTAAAGGGTTCAAGGCTCAGATCGTAGACAGGCGGCTGCAGCAGCTGCACCTGTTTGCGCCTGGCCTTGGTGGCCTGCACGTCTTCCACCAGAATGTCGCGGTCGGCAATAACGTCCGACTCCGCAACCTGTCCTGCCACATAAACACGTGGCACTGCCTCAAAGTTGGCCCCTGCCAGCAAACTGATAAACAGCAGGGTAACCACCAGTACAGTAAGACCCAAACCGCAATGGTGTCGGGCGCGCAGCATTTGGATGAGTGAGAGGATGCTAGCTGGGCGAGCCGTTTTTTTCTGCATTATCATAGGCGTTTACAATGGCTCCCACCAATGGATGACGCACAACGTCGGCCTTGGTGAAGTGGTGCACGGCGATGGTTGGGACTTTGGCAAGAATCTGCAGCGCATGGATCAGGCCGGAACGCGGACGCTGACCCCCAGGCTGCATTGGCAGATCGATCTGGGTGGTGTCGCCCGTCACGACCATGCGCGAACCAAAACCCATGCGGGTAAGAAACATCTTCATCTGTTCCTGCGTGGTGTTCTGCGCTTCGTCAAGGATGATAAAGGCATCGTTGAGCGTGCGGCCGCGCATAAAAGCCAGCGGTGCAACCTCAATGGAGCCCACCTCAAGCATGGAGGCCACCTTGGGCTGGGGCATCATGTCATGCAGGGCGTCGTACAGAGGGCGAAGATAGGGGTTGACCTTGTCGGCCAGGTCGCCGGGCAAAAAGCCCAGCCGCTCGCCAGCCTCCACAGCCGGGCGGGTCAGCACGATGCGCTTGACCCTGTGCTGCTGAAACATGGAAAGCGCCATGGCGACGGCTAGGTATGTTTTGCCAGTGCCCGCCGGGCCCACAGCAAAAACAAGCTCGTTGCGCCGCAGCAGGTCAAGATAGGTGCGCTGGGCAACATTGCGGGCGCTAACGGTTTTGCGCGGGGTGTTGACGAATACGGCATCCTTGAAAATTTGTTCAAGGTTCAGGCCGGGATCGGCCCGCAGCATTTCATAGCTCCGGGCAATGTCCTGCTGGCTCAGGCTCAGGCCGCCGCGCAAAAGTTCGTACAGCTGCACAAACACGTTGCACAGCAGCTGACGCACGTCCATGTCGGGGCTTTCGATAAGAATGCTGGCGCCGCGGCTGCCTATAGAGGCCCCGCTGGCCGCAGCCAGCAGCTCAAGGTGCGCATTGTGCGGACCAAACAGCTGGTTTGCCAACGCAGGATCGTCGAATTCGACGGTCTCAAGCATGGAGGAATGTACTGCCATAGCCGCTCTCTAGCCTATTTCAGTTAGCCTGTCTATTGCTGGCTTCGACTACCGGATGTTTTTCAACATGGCGGGGTAACAGGTGCACGGCGGCGGTGGCATATCATTGTGGCCTGAAATATGCATATTTACGTAAAAACATGCAGTACAGCCCCAATTCCACACGATTTTGGGCAAAAAATGCCGAGGAGTCACCATGAGCAGCGTATCGGGCGTCAGCAGCTATACAAGCGCACTGTACCAGTGGCAAAACCAGAAGCTGAGCACCTCTACCTCTGACAGCTCATCGGCTTCGGGTTCCAGCAGTTCTTCAAGCTCACTGAGCAAGCTGCTCAGCGGCAACACGATGTCCAACCAGCTTTCCAGCATGGTTGAGCTGACCAAATACGCCATGAACGCCATGGGGCTCAAGAGCGACAGCCGCGTTACCTTCAGCCAGATTACCAAGTATCGCGAGCAGTTGAATACGGAGTTCAACACCGCCGTTTCGGAGGGGTTGGCCAAACTGGGCGTCAGCGATCCTTCAGGCGTTACTTTCACTCTGGCAGCTGACGGCTCACTTACCGCCGCCAGCGGCAATGCCAACGATCAGGCCAATGTGCAGGCATGGCTGAAAAAGAATACGACCATCGCCAAGGATTTGCGCACGGCCCTGACCACAGCGGGCATAAGCTCGAGCACTGCGGTCTCCATGACTGTGGACAGCTCCGGCAAGCTGACGGCAGCCAGCAGCACCGACAGCTCGAGCAAAGCCGCCATCCAGGCCGTACTGGACAAATCCACTCTTGGCAAAACACTGAGTACGGGCATGCAAAGCCTCGCTGTGAGCAGCGACGCCAAGTTTACCCTGCAAAGCAATGAGGACGGCAGCGTAACCGTGCAGAGCAGCGATGCCGCCACCAAGGCCGCAGTGCAGAGCTTTTTTGACAACAACCCCGCTCTGGTCAAAAAATTCAATCAGATTCAGGCGCTTTCGGGACTGGATGACGCCCGCAAGGCCATGCAGGTCTCGCCGTCCGACCTGCGCAAGCGCATTGAGGTGGAATCCATGGCCGCATGGTGGTCGGGCTCCGGCAACTCGTCCAACTCTTTTGGCACATATGCTGACGGCAGCCTTTCCATGCTCTCGGGGCTCAACCTCAACGTTTGAGAACTCCGGCAAATTTGGCCGCAAGGCAAAAGAACAGCGGAGCTTTCGGCACTACCGAAAACTCCGCTGTTCTTTCAATCTGCAAATTGTGGCCAGTTACAGCTTTTTGGCCAGCAGCTCGTTGACCAGGGCAGGATTGGCCTTGCCCTTGGTGGCGCGCATGATCTGGCCCACAAAAAAGCTGATGAGCTTGGTCTTGCCGCCCCGGTAGGCCTCAACCTCGGCGGGGTTGGCGGCAATAACCGCGTCCACTGCAGCCTCAAGCGCCGATGTGTCGGAAATCTGCGCAAGACCTTTTTCTTTAACATAAGCTTCGGGCATGACGCCCTGTTCAAAAAGATCGCCAAAGATATCGTTGGCGATCTTTGCGCTGATGGTGCCGCCGTCAACCAGGCGCACCAGTTCGGCCAGGGCTTCGGGCTTCATGGCCCAGGCGGAGGGGTCGGCCGCGTTCAGCCCCCGGGTATTGCACTCGCGCAGCAGCGGGCCAAGCACAAAATTGGCCACTTTTTTGGGGTCGGCTTGAGCGGCGGCGGCTTCAAAAAAGTCTGCCAGCCCCCTGCTCTGCACCAGTACATCAGCCTCTGCCTCGGGCAGACCGGCCATGGCCACAAAGCGTGCAACCCGGACATGGGGCAGCTCGGGCAGTTCTGCCCGCCAGCGGTCCAGTTCTTCCTGCGTGATGTCTACAGGCAGGATATCCGGGTCGGGAAAATAACGGTAGTCGTGGGCTTCTTCCTTGCTGCGCATGGAGGCCGTGGTGTTTTTAACGGCATCATACAGGCGTGTTTCCTGCACAACCTTGTCGCCGTCGTCAAGCACGTCCTGCTGGCGCGAGATTTCGTATTCAATGGCGCGCTGCACATTGCGGAAGGAGTTGAGATTTTTCAGTTCGGTACGGGTGCCAAAGGGTTCTGTGCCCGCAAGGCGCAGTGAAACGTTGGCGTCGCACCTGAAGCTGCCCTCTTCCATATTGCCGTCGCACACGCCAAGGTAGGTCACAATGCTGTACAGGGCCTTGAGGTAGGCCACTGCCTCGGCTGCGGAGCGCATGTCCGGCTCGGAAACAATTTCCACCAGCGGCGTACCCGCGCGGTTGAGGTCGACGTAGCTCAGGTTTTCGCCCTGGACGTGAATATTTTTGCCCGCGTCGTTTTCCATATGGATGCGGGTAATGCCCACGCGCCGGGTGCGATCGTCCACGCTTATTTCAAGGTGCCCGTGCTCGCAGATGGGCAGTTCAAACTGCGATATCTGGTAGCCTGCGGGCAGGTCGGGGTAAAAATAGTTTTTGCGGGCAAAGATGGAGCGGGTATTGATGGCGCAGTTGGTGGCCAGACCGACCATGGCCGCGTAATGCACAGCCTGCCTGTTGGGCACGGGCAAGGCGCCGGGCATGCCTGAGCATACTTCGCAGACATTGGCGTTGGCGGGCTGCCCGAATGTGGTGGGGCAGGAACAGAACAGTTTGGAGGCCGTGGCCAGTTGCACATGCACTTCAAGGCCAATCACGGCTTCATAGGCGGCCATAGGTCAAATTACTCCCTCAAGCGGGGTTCACCCCGTAGTTGCGCGGCAAAAGCGCCGCTATGCGTTAACGCGCCCGGTAACCCAAACATCCGGCAGCGGATGCTGCCCTTGAGACGCCTTGGCGTCAATGGGGGATGCTGGCATCAAAATATTTACCAACCCCGTACTCTCCCCTGCGGAAAAACCGCTGCGGGTCGGGGCCGATGATCTGCATTTCCCTGTTTTTGGACTGCACATCAAGGGCGATGCGCATCTCCTTGGTGCAACCGGTGGAAAAGGTCGAATCCTTGCCCGACCACTGCGGTGGAACCTTGCGCCCAAGCAGGGCAAAGCTCTCCTCGATGTCTTCAACGGTCTGAAACCGCCACACGTCGATATAGCCGCTGCGCTGCACCTGCTCCCACATATACATGAGGTCGTCGCCGTCCATGCCTTCAATGAAGTGTTCGGCGGGGTTGATTATCAGGATATTATCCATTTTTTTACGCAAATTGTCTATAAAGGCGCGCACAAGTTCCGTGGCTGTCGAGGTTTCGCCCGGTATGCTGCCGATGACGCAGCTGTAAAACATCACCGTGCGGCCCTGTTCCCTGGCCTCGCGCATGCCTTCTATGATGCTGGCGGACTGGGCTGCAATGTCGCTCTCGCTGAACTTGTGGGCGCGCTCGGCATGCCGGCGCAGCTTGATGTGAAAGCCATGGTCGTCATACCAGTAGCAGACCACGTCGCGGGTGTACTGGTGGCTGCTGCCCATGAGCACATCTGCCACGCGCCAGCCCTTGCCAAGGATAAGGTCAGCCTCTTTCCACGCGCGTGAAAAGGTCACGGAAACCCGGTACAGATTGAGGCGCTCTCTCGTACCGTCGCCGATTACCACAAGCCGGTGCTCGCGCAGCTGGCGCAGCAGCTCGTTTTTGCTTAAGCGCGGCTCGTGCAGAACCTTGCCCCCGCCAAGCATGCGGGTTATGGCGGGGTCAAGCTCCATGTCTTCCAGCGTTGGCGAGTAAAAAAAGAAACCCGACTTTACGGCAAAAATAACCTTGTGCCCCATGCGTATGAGGCTGTTGGCCACAGAAAGGTCAAAAACAGTGCCGCCGTCGGCATCGCACAAAAAAAGCACCGTGCCGGATTTGCCCGCGCTGGTTTCAAAAAACTGCCGCAAATGGGCGCAGGCTTCCTGCGTCATGTCCATGGCAAGGCGCACGCTCTCGACGCTGGGCGGCGCGTCTATCCATGGGCGGGACATGGCCGAGAGGCACAGCAGCCGCGACAGCTCCACATAGTTGAGCATTCGCCTGGCCGTGGCTATGGAGTCGGCCATGGCCACTTCAGGCATGGCTGCAAGGTTGTCGCGCACGGGCGCTTCGCCGAGCATTTCCAGCTGCCGCCGGGTGGAGATGCGGCGCAGATGCCGCCAGGGGTCGTCCAGCTGGTTGCCCTGCGCAAGCACAAGGTCGGTCATTCGTTTGACCAACCGCGACGGTATAAGGGTATGTTGGGCAATATACTGGTTGAAGCGAAAACGGCAAAACTGCAAAATCCGCCTGCGTTTTTCGCCCTCAGGGGTAAAGGATCGCACCAGGCGCATGATGATGCGCCACGAACGGTTGTACTGGTTGCGTAGTTCTTTGGGCGGGGTTGGCCTGCACAGCAGCTTGAAGGTATCGTCCGAGCACGGCAGGTACACCTGATTGCGCGCAAGGCTCACCATAAAGGACATCTGCTCCTGACTGGCGACGATATCCGGGTTCATGCCGTAGGCGATGTTGTTGTCCATCAGCATGCTATAGAGCCATGCGTCAAAACGGACATTTTCACCAAACCTGAAATCGCTCACCTTGTCGACGCTGATGGCGCTGCTCATGCGTTTTCTCCGCATCTTGGGCAATCCGCGCCTTGCAAGGCAAAGCCACGTGAGCGCAGCCGCTCAAAAAAGGTGGTTCCCTTGCCGAGAAAGTGCACGGCGTTGGGCAGCCCGGCAACCGTCACAAGGTCGCCCCGGTCGAGTTGCTGCCCTTCCTGCCCGTCAACAGTGATGAAGCAGTCGGTGGAACCCTGCAAAATCTGGAACGTACACTCGGTATTGCCCGGAAACACCATGGGCGAAATACTGTTGAGAAAAGGGCAGACGGGCGTAATGGCCACGGCGTTCATGGAGGGATGCAGCAGCGAGCCGCCCGCAGAAACACTGTAGCCAGAGCTGCCCACAGGCGTGGCCACAATAATGCCGTCGCCCCGCAGGGAACCCAGCCGCTCGCCTGCAATATAGACATCAAAAAGCACCAGGCGCGATAATGAACCGCGGCTCAAAACCACATCGTTGACGGCGCAACCGCTGGCGATTATTTCGCCGTGTCGGGTCAGCGACCATTCAAGGGCCATGCACGAGCGCACAGGTTCCGCACCGGTAAGGCATTCTTGAAGTTTATCTCGCCACTGCTCTGGCTGTGCGTCGGTCAAAAAGCCGATGCGCCCAAAGTTGATGCCCAGAACGGGCACCTTACGACCCACAAGCCGGCGCGCCACGCCAAGCATGGTGCCGTCGCCGCCCAGAACGACCACAAAATCAAGCGGGGTGACTGCGTAGGCGGGTGAATCTGTGCCTGCGCAGATCACGCCCGTAACTTCATGGCCCTGCTGGCGCAGCCACAGGGCAGCCTCCCCGGCAAGGGCGGCGGCCTTTTCATGCCGGGCCTTGTAAACCAAAAGAATGTGTCGGCAGGTTGCGTTTTGCATACCTTTGCAAGTTACGTTATCAAGTCTGTTACCGCAAGCCTGTGGGTGCTTGTCAGTTGCGTGGGTTTGACATAAATACAAAGGCTTCGACATCACGCTTCGGCAGTTGTGAGCAGCATGCACGATACAGCCCTTGAAATTATTGAACAGCACGCCAGCCACGGGGCACGCCTGAGAGAGGAGTTTTTTCTTTCCCAGGGGGCCTGTCTGCGGCAGGCGGCATTGCGCGCGGCGGCCTGTCTGGCTACCGGCGGCAAAATACTGCTCTGCGGCAATGGCGGCAGCAGCGCTCTTGCGCAGCACCTTGCAGCAGAGTTTGTCAACAGATTTTTTATGGACAGGCCCGCCCTGCCCGCTCTGGCTCTGTCCGCCGACGCCACCTCGCTTACGGCCATAGGCAGCGACCTGGATTTCAGCCAGATTTTTTCGCGTCAGGTAGAAGCCCTGGGGCGTCCCGGCGACATGCTGCTGGCCATTAGCGCCAGCGGCCATACCGCCAACATCACGGCCGCCATTACGGCGGCAAGGCATGCCGGGCTGCTTGTCCTGTGCCTGAGCGCCCCTGCAAGCGACATGGCCCGCCATTGTGATTTTGTTATCGAAACACCACAGGCGCAGCCCGAATTTGTTCAGGAGCTGCACCTTGCGGCCGGGCACCTTTTTTGCCGGCTGACGGACTATTATCTTTTTGAAAATGCTGTCGCGCTAACCCCCTATCTGCAAAGCCGACACACAACCGAGGTTTGACCATGCCCATCTACGAGTATTCTTGCCAAAAATGCGGACGGGATTTTGAAGAACTGGTATTTGACGAAACCCCGCCCACCTGCCCGTATTGCGGCTCCAATGACACGCAAAAGCTCATGTCGTGCTGCGCCCGGCGCAGAAACGGCGCGGAAGGCGGCGAGTATGCGGCGTCAACCGGCGGTGGCGGCGGCTGCTCGGGATGTTCCGGCGGCAACTGCGCAAGCTGCGGGCATTAGGCGGTAGGCATGCGCAAGTCTTTAGTCATCGCCACACGCGGCAGCCAGCTGGCACTCTGGCAGGCAGAACACGTAAAGAGCCGCCTGCAGGCCCTGAACCCGGAACTGATCGTTGACCTGGTCGTCATCAAAACCAAGGGCGACATCATTCAGGATGTGCCCCTGGCGCAGGTGGGCGGCAAGGGGCTGTTCGTCAAGGAAATTGAAGAAGCCCTGCTCGAAAACCGCGCTGACCTTGCCGTGCACAGCATCAAGGACGTGCCCATGGAGCTGCCGCAAGGGCTTATACTTGGCTGCATTCCCAGGCGCGAGGCCCCGACGGACTGCATGCTTTCGTGCAAGTACGCCACTCTTGACGAGTTGCCGCAGGGCGCGTGCGTGGGCACAAGCAGCCTGCGCCGTCAGGCCCAGCTGCTGGCCATGCGCCCCGACCTGCGCATTGAAAGCCTGCGCGGCAATGTCGACACTCGCCTGCGCAAGCTGCACGAAGGCGTGTACGACGCCATTATACTTGCCTCGGCCGGTATGAACCGCCTCGGGCTGCGCGCCCCCTGCATGCACGCCCTGGACCCGCACACATTTTTGCCCGCAGTGGGCCAGGGCGCCATTGGCATTGAATGCCGCGAGGACGACTACGAGCTCTTTACCCTGATGGCCGAGATAGAAGACACGCCCACCCGCGTGTGCGTCGAGGCCGAACGCGGCTTTCTTGCGGGGCTTGAGGGCGGCTGTCAGGTTCCCATTGCCGGTCACGCCCGTCTTGAAAACGACGAGACCTTTGTTCTTGAAGGTCTGGTGGCGGAGGTCGACGGCAGCCGGATACTGCGCGAGGCCCAGCGCGGTCACACCTCCCAGGCCCGTCAGGTAGGTCTTGAACTGGCCGACAAACTTCTTGCCAGAGGCGGCCGCGCCATTCTGGAAAAACTTTACCAACAATAGATCCCTTATGCCAACTATCGCTCCCCTGCCTGCGTCACGTCTGCACGCCACGTTTGATCCTGCCCGCATCCCCTGGGATTCGAGCAAGGATATTCCGCTGCCGCGTAACGGGCGGCAGAATCCCTTTCAGCCTCGGGCCATGCAGGCTCTTGACCTTGCCCTGCAGATTCAGACCCAGGGCTACAACGTTTACCTTTCTGGCGAGCCAGACCTTGGCCGCAGCCACATGCTGCTGAGCTACCTTGGCCCGCAGGCCAAAAAGGCCAAAACGCCTGACGATCTCGTCTACGTGCATAATTTTTCAGACCCTGACAGGCCCTGTCTTTTTGCCCTGCCCACCGGCATGGGCAAAAAGTTCAAGCAACACCTCAAGGAACTGATTGAGCACATCCGCGAAGATCTGCCCCGCCGTTTTGAGGCCAGCACCTTTGTAAAGCGCCGCGCAAAGCTGATGGACAACTTTCAGAACGCCCGCATGGGCCTGCTGCGCAAAATGAATTCCGTGGCCGTGGACAAGGGTTTTAACCTTGATATGGACGAGAGCGGCGGTCTTACCCTGCACCCGCTGGTGGAAGGCAAACGCCTGAGCGAAGAAGAATTCGACAAGCTTGACACGACCTTGCGCCTCAGTCTCAAAAGCCGGGGCGACAACCTTGTGCAGGCCATGTCGGGCTTTATGCGCCAGCTGAACAAGGCGGAAGAGAGCTTTCAAGACGACGAGCGCGGGCTTGAGCAGGACGCAATGAACCAGGTGCTCTCCTCGTCCTTTACGCCGCTTGAACAGCGCATGCTCAAGGCCTGCCCGGTCAAGGGACTCGACGCCTATTTTGCGGCCCTGCGCGAAGATATCCTTAAGAATACCGATGCGTTTTTGCAGCGCGACGGCGGCGCTGGCTCCATGAGCGACATGCACAGCGGGTCTTCGGCCGATGCGGTGCTGTACCGTTACGAGGTCAACCTGCTGGTGGACAACAGCGGCCTCGACGGCGCGCCTATTGTGGTCGAAGACCACCCCACTGCCGTCAACCTGCTGGGCTGCGTTGAGCGCGAATCTGAAATGGGCGCGCTGGTCACAGACTTTACGCTGATCCGCGCGGGCAGCATCCACAAGGCCAACGGAGGCTTTCTGGTACTGCACATCGAGGATCTGCTGCAGCACCCCAACGCATGGGAAGGCCTGCTCCGCGCCCTGCGCTCCAACATGGCCCGGATTGAAGACTTTGGTGAAGGGCCGGATACGCCCATCCGCACCAAGGGCATCAATCCCGAACCCTTGCCTCTGAATCTCAAGGTAGTGCTGATTGGCGACGAAGAACTGTACGAAGGCCTGCTCGTCAACGACGACCGCTTTGCAAAGCTCTTTCGCATCAAGGCCCACATGGCCGACTCGACCGAGCGCGGCGCTGCCACCATACGGGCCTACCTTGGGCACATTGCCACCATCATCAAGGAGACAGACCTGCCCTGCTTTGACCGCACGGCCCTGGCCTGGCTCATCGACCTTGGCTCGCATATCTGCGAAGACCAGCGCCGTCTTTCGCTGCGCTTTCCCGAGTTGCGCGAGCTTATGATTGAAGCGGCGGCGCTGGCCCGCATGCAAAAGCAGGAATACGTCAGCGCCCCGGTGCTCGAAGAGGCCTATGCCGCGCGCATCTACCGGGCCAACCTTGTGGAAGAAATCTACATGGAGGAATACGACCGCGACATGATCAAGGTGCAGACCTCTGGTCAGGCTATCGGCCAGGTCAACGGTCTTTCGGTAACATGGCACGGCGATTTTGAATTTGGCCTGCCGCACCGCATCTCCTGCACAGTGGGCGTAGGTCACGAGGGCATCATCGACCTCGAGCGCGAGGCCGAGCTTGGCGGCCCCATCCACACCAAGGCCATGATGATATTAAAGAGTTACCTTACCGATCTTTTTGCGCGAAAAAAGCCGCTGGTGCTCTCGGGCTCGCTCTATTTCGAGCAGAGTTACGCGGGCATCGAGGGCGACAGCGCTTCTGGCGCGGAGCTTGCGGCGTTGCTCTCGGCCATTGCAGATGTGCCGGTGCGTCTTGATCTGGCCTTTACCGGCGCAGTAAGCCAAACCGGACAAATCATGGCCGTGGGCGGTGTTACCCGCAAAATCGAGGGCTTTTACAACGTCTGCGCGCGGCAGGGCCTCACCGGCACGCAGGGGGTGATCATTCCCTACGACAATGTCGATCACCTCATGCTTGCGCCCAGCGTAATAAAGGCGGTTGAAAGCAAGCAGTTTGCCATCTACCCTGTACGCCGCATAGAGGAGGCCCTTGCACTGCTGACGGGTATAGCTGTAGGCCGCAGGCTCAAAAACAACGGCTTTACAAGGGGCAGCCTGTACGACATGGTGGATACAAGGCTTGAACAGTTGGGTGTGTATGCGCAAAGCGCTTTCAGGCGCAGCAAAAAAACCAAGGACGCCTAGCGGGACAACGGCTGTTCAACAGACAAGCGCGTAACCGCTACATTATAATAACCCCACACATATCTTGACTTTTGTCATCGGATGTGTCATGGGGTCAACGCATGGAAATTCCTTATGCCTCACTCTAACCCAGCAAAAGCCGTGATGAACAAAAACAAGAAAGAAGCGTTGCTGCAGGCCGCCAAAGACCTTTTTGGCGAATGCGGGTATGTGGAAACCACCTTCAAGAAAATCTCTGACAAAGCTGGCGTTGCCCTTGGTCTGCTTACGCACCATTATGGCAACAAGGAAAAACTGTTTCTCGCTTCCGGGCTGGATGTTCTTGAACGCTTTCTGGTAAAGCTGCGCGCCGCCACCGCCGAGGCCACATGCGGTTATGACGGCGTAATGCGTTTTTGCAAGGCCTACCTCGATTTTTCTATCGACAAGGATTCCAACTGGTTGGTGCTTGTGCGCTGCTCGCCCTACAGCGACATGAAGACCAAGACCGACCGCGACATCATGGATTCCATGTTTTCGCAGGTGCACAGCGAGCTTGAGCGCGTCATGGCCAAGGGAGTGGAAGACGGCAGCATTAAAAAGTTGGACAGCAGGAGCACCTCGCAGGTGATCATCTCTCTGATGGTTGGTTCAAACCGTACCCGCGTGCTTACCCCCTATGCCGTGCCCACCCTTTATGAAGACGTGCTTGAGTTTATTTCGCGTTCCATCAAGGCATAACGACTTGTTTTTCGTATAAGCCACGGCCGCCGGTTGAACAGACCGGCGGCTTTTTTTACACCCTGTGCGCGGCGCGAGGGCGTTCAACTGCGGGATGCCTTGCGCGGGGGCCCTTTGGGGCTTTGCGGGGCTCACCGGGCAATAAGGCTTGCCGACCCCCTGCGCTTTGCAGTAAATACGAAATGTTCAGGGTACATTATCCGCGAGTGATCAGTCCAATCCGCCGCGCTTTCGCGCGGATTGCCGGGAGCTCTGGGCAGACATGCCAGGGCGCTCGTAGACTCAACCCTTTTTGAGGAGACGGTTTTATGCAAAGGCTTGCGAGCATCCCTCTGTGCTTTTTTCTTGCTGCGGGCTTGTTGGTCTCTGGCTGCACCAGCCAATATGGTGATCAAAAGACCAAGGTCAACTATTATCCTCAGTGCTACCAGCCTGTTAATCAGCTGCGGCAAGATGAAAACAGCACAGGCAAAAGCACGGCGGCTGGCGCCGTGGGCGGTGCGTTGCTGGGTGCGCTCATAGGCGGCCTGGCCACAGGCAAGGCCAGCGGGGCTGTCGCCGGAGCCGTGGCGGGCGGCGCTGCGGGCGCTGTTGCGGGCAACGTATACGGCAAATCCAAGGCGCAGGATCGTGATGCCGCCTATCTGCATCAGTACAGCCAGCAGCTCGGCAGCGAAACTGCCAGCATGAACCGCTCCACTGCCGCCGCCAAGGTTGCGGCCAAGTGCTACGACGAACAGTTCAAGCTTGCCGCCAACCAGTTCAAGGCCGGTCAGATATCGCGCATCGAATTTCAGGACAGGTACAACGAAATTCGCAGCGGTCTTGAAGAAACCTCGTTTATCCTCAACAATACGGCCACAACCATGGCCAAAAAGGACAGCGAATATCAGCAGGCCCTTGCCGAGCCCTATACATCGGCGCAGCCCGCAACGACCACGACCTCCAGCTCATCCGGCGCAGCCAAGTTCAAAAAGGGCGCTGCAGCCCAAAAGAGCACGCCCGCACCGGCTGCCAGCGCTTCGCGCACGCCGGAACAAAACAAGGTGGCCACCCAGGCTGCGGAATGGAAGTCCTCGCGCGAAGATCTTGAAAATACCCGCCATGACGTCAACTCGCGCATGTCCAGCTACGAAGAAACCGTCAACAACCTGCTTGGATAACTATGCCGCCGCGTTGCCGCCATTTGTCGTGGCGGCTGCGCGGTATTTTACTGCGCCGCATACCGCGCGGAGCCATACATGAACGAAAGTCAACAATCCGCACCGCCTGAAAACACGCCCAAGGCCCCAGAGGCCGGATCCGCCGTTGTTGCAGGCGCAACCGCCCTGCCCTGGTACCGCCGACCGCTGTTCTGGGGTGTTGCGCTGTTTCTGGGGCTTTTGCTGCTTGCAGCATGGCTGTTCTGGAAAGAATGGCAGGAGGCCGAAGCCTCAAAGGCGGCAGTGGCCGCACAGACGGAACAGTGGCGCGAGCACAACGCGGCGCTGGAGTCGTTCATGCAGCAGCTGCGCGCCCTGCTGGCCAAGGACCCCTGCGAGGTCAAGCAGGGGCTGGGCCTCATGACCCCGCCTGCCGGGGTAATGTGGCCGCCGCTGGCGGCGGGCGCAACCGGCGCTGACAGGCAGGGGGACGGGCCGGTCGACGCCCCGGCGGCTCCTGCGCAGGACAATGCGGCTGGCAAAACGCAGACGCCCCCTGCCCCGGTGCAAAAGCAGACTCCCCGCAATGTTTCCGAGCTGATGGAGCAGGCGACAGTGCTTGTGCTGGCCCTGCGTGAGGAAGGCCTTTCCATGGGTTCCGGCTTTTTTGTGGCTCCCGGTTACGTGGTCACCAATGCCCACGTGGTGGGCAATGCCGCCAAGGCCGTGGTGATCAACAAGGCCATCGGCAAACCGCTTGCCGCCGTCGTGCGCATGGTCACTCACGACAACGGGCAGGACTTTGCCGTGCTGGGCGTTGACGGGGCCTCGGGCATTGTGCCGCTCAAGCTGGCGGCGGGCGTAAGCCGTACCGAGCATGTGAGCGCCTGGGGCTTTCCCGGCGCCGTGACCAACGATGATCCCAAGTTTGCCGCCCTGCTCAAGGGCGACGAGGCGGCCGCCCCCGAAGTGGTGTACACCGAGGGTGTGGTGAGCGTCATACTTGAGCGCACGCCTCCTCTCATTGTGCATACGGCCACAGTTTCGCAGGGTAACAGCGGCGGACCGCTGGTCAACGACAAGGGCGACGTGGTGGGCATCAATACCTTTATCAAACTGGACGACGCGTCGTACCGCCAGTCGAGCCTTGCCATCGTAAGCTCCAGCCTGTCGGCTTTTTTACACGGGGCGGGTGTTCCCATTGCCATGGCCAAGGCCAGTGACGCAGCCGGAGGCAAGCCATGAGCACCCGCATTGCCGTTAGTTTGCGCGGCCAGATGCGCGCGCTTGCCAGCCAGGGCATCTTTGCCACCGATTGTTATGAACAGCTTAAATCCATACTGCTGCAAAAGTTTGGGCCGGATCATGCGGCCCTGCTGGCCGAACCGCAGCACAACGCCGAGGGCAACAGCGTTGACTGGTACGCCGAGGGCAACGGCCCAGCCGTACCGCTGAGCGACCTTGCTGAACCTGAGGCGCAGGCCCTGCGCGCCCGCGCAGGAGCACTGGCTGCGGATATTGCGGGTCTTGCAAATGACCTGACAGTGGATGCGCAGGCGCGCCAGGCCATTTCAGGCCAATTGCTGCGTCTGGCGTTGCAGCACCCGACGGACGAAGACATCTGGTCTGTGGAAGGCAAGCCTGTGCTGATCAACTGGGGGTTTGCCCCTGGCAGCGTGGGCGCTCAGCCGCAGGATCTCACCCGGCTTGGCGGAGTGCTGCCGCCGCCCCCTCCGCCGGCACCCGTACCCGCTGCCGTGCCTGTCGCTGCGCCGCCGCGCGGCGGTTGCCTGCCGTGGCTGCTGCCGCTGCTGCTTTTACTGCTGTTGCTCTGGCTGCTGGGCGCTGCCCTTGGGCTGTTGCCCTCGCCTCTGCCTGCCGGCTGCATGCCCGTTGACCGGGCTGCCCTTGAGGCCGAAAAACAAAAATCCGCCGCTAATGAAGACCAGCTGGCCTTGCTGTGGCGTCAGCTGCAGGAGAAGGCCGCGCTCTGCAAACCGGTGACCCCGCCGGTGACCCCGCCGGTTACGCCCCCTGTGGCCCCCAAGGTTGAACCCAAGGTGGAAGAACCCAAGCAGCCCGACCCCGAAGTGGTCGAGCCCTTCCTTGGTGAAACCCCGGTTGAACCGCCCAAGGTGGCCGAAGCCCCCAAACCCAAGCCGCAACCCAAACCCAAACCGGAACCGGTGCAGCCGCCCAAAGAAGAACCCAAGCAGGTAGAACCGCCCAAGCCCGCGCCCAAAAAGAATGACAACCTTGCCATTCCTGAAGACGCGGCCAAAAAGAACGACCTGAGTTTTCTTGAAGGCTGCTGGACCAGCGAGACCGGCCTGTATTCGCACCCCTCCAACGAGCCGATCATTGCAGAGTACTGCTTTGACAAGAACGGCCGTGGCCGCCGCTTGGTGCGCGAACGCAACGGGCAGGTGTGCAGCGGCTCCGCCTCGGCGCGTTTTCAGGGCAATCAGCTGCAGTTTGATTCCAGCCAGGCACGCTGCCCGCGCGGCGGAACCTATGTTCCGCAAAAAGTCGAGTGCAACGGCCAGGAAAACACCACCCAGTGCAAGGGCAGAGAGCTTGGCGGGGCCAATCTCAGGTGGGACGCCCGCTTTAAAAGGAAATAATGATGGATGTCATACCCCGTTACCTTTCGCCGGTCAGCATCATCCCTGGCGGCTGCCCGCAGTTTCTTGACTTCGCCATGCCTGAAGAGGCCGTTAAGCGGCTCAGGCGGTATTTTCGTGAAGAAAAGAAAAAAGAAACCGACGAGCAGACGCGCTATACCCACTATCTGCGCTGCCTGACTGAAACGGAAAACGGCTTTATCGACCAGCTGAGCGGCCTGCCCTGCGACGAAGACTACAGCGTTGAGGCCCGGCGCGCGCTCGATGCATGGGAAGGCCACTGGCTGCCCATCCCCTTTTTACGCACGCTCGACCAGCCCTGGCCCGACGGTGGCAAACGCTTTGAATGCGGCCCCTCCAACTGGGCGCGGGCGCGGGTTATGCGCTCTGAGCGTCACCCTGGCCAGCTGCGGGTGGTGCTGATGTTTGACACCAACGTGGAGGACCGCCCCGCCGAGGGCGAGCAGTACCACGCGCTATCACCGCAGGATGTGACAGCCCACGGGCACTTCATGCTTGCGCACCTCGTGCGCGACAATTCGTGGTTTCTTAATGCCGCCTGGGTGGACGAGTGGCTCTACGGCCTGTACGACGGCTGGAAACAGTCGCAGCACCGAGGGCGCGGCGCGTGGCACGACGGCTACCCCTATGTGCTTGAGCATCTGGCCTACTACCTCACATGGCTTGACGTGGTGCGCCTTGCGCTCAACGACCTTGCCGCCCAGGTCATCAACCCGGACCGGGACACCCCTGTGGACGTCGATCTGGTTCTCGACATCGGCAATTCGCGCACTACGGGCATCCTTGTTGAAACCCTGCCCCAGCGCATCACCAACCTCAACGACAGCTATCTGCTTGAGCTGCGCGACCTGAGCCAGCCGGAGCACATCTATTCCGACCCCTTTGAGACGCGTGTGGAGTTTGTGGACGCCGCCTTTGGCAACGATGCGCTCTCGCGCCGCTCCGGTCGGCAAACGCCTGCCTTTGCCTGGCCCTCGGCCGTGCGTATCGGGCCTGAGGCGGCCCGCCTTGCCACCCAGGCCGTGTGCGCCGAGGGTACAACCGGCATGTCCAGTCCCAAGCGCTACCTGTGGGACGAGCGCCCCTGGCAGCAAAGCTGGCGGTACAATACCGGCGGCAAGTCCGAGCCCATGGTCAGCCGGGGGCTGTTTCCGCGTCAGCTCAACCCGCAGGGCACGCCGCTTTCGTGCTTTGACGACCCCATGTTCAAAAAAAGCCCGGCCCTGCAAAAGCAACAGGCCGAACCCATTTTTGAATCGTTGTTCACACGCTCGTCGCTCATGCTCTTCATGCTGGGCGAAATACTGACCCAGGCGCTTGTAACCATCAATTCGCCCGCCACCCGCGCCCGGCGCGAGCTGCCCAACCTGCCCCGCAGGCTCAGGCGGCTTATCTTTACCGTGCCTACGGCCATGCCGGTGGCGGAAAAGCGCATCTTTCGCCGCTGGGTTACCTGGGCCGTGCGCGTCGTGTGGGATGCCCTGGGCTGGAGCCAGTGGTACTCGCCCCGCCAGCAAAACCGGGCCATCACGGGCGACTACCGCCTGAGCCCGCAGGTGCGTTGCGACTGGGACGAAGCCAGCTGCTCGCAACTTGTACTGCTGTACAACGAGCTGGCCGTCAAACAGCACGGCGACGCCCACCATCTCTTCCGCCTGATGGGCAAACCGCGCGAGGCCTGCGACAGGCATCCCTGCATCCGCATGGCTTCCATCGACATCGGCGGGGGCACTACCGACCTTTCCATCACCACCTTCGAGCTTGCCAGCGGCGAGGGCGATACCGCCCGCATCAAGCCGCATACGGAGTTCCGCGACGGCTTCAACATTGCGGGCGACGAGGTGCTGCGCGAGGTTGTGGCCAACCACGTTATTCCGGCCATTGGCCAGGCGCTGGCCCGCGAGGGTCTTGCCGAGCCTCGCTCGCTTCTGGGGCAGCTTTTTGGACGCGATTCCATAGGCATGTCGCAGGAAGACCGCAACACCCGCGTGCGGCTTGTGCGGCAGATTGCCGTGCCCGTGGCGCTGGGCCTGCTGGGCACCTGCGAAAAACCCGACCTGCGCGGCGCAAACTTCAACTGCGCCCTGCGCGACTTTTTTGAACCCGACCCCCTGGCCGACGCGGCAGCAGCCGAGGCTGCCGCAGAACCCGTGCGGGAGGCCGCCGCAGGCTTCAGCCCCGTAGCGCTGGCCCCGCGTCCGCAACCGGCCACCCTGCGCGATGTGGCAGGCATGGTGCGGCGCTCGGCTCCATTCATCCAGAACTTTAACATTCTGGATGTGCCCATTGCGGTCAACCAGGCTGCAGTGGAAGAAACCATTCGCAGCACGCTCGGGTCAACGCTTTCCGCCCTATGCGAAGTGGTGCACATGTACGACTGCGACGTGCTGCTGCTCACCGGGCGGCCCAGCTCGTGGAACGGCGTCATCGCCACCGTGCTTGCCAAGCTGCCCGTGCCGCCTGACAGAATCATCCCCATGCGGCGCTACCATGCCGGGTCGTGGTATCCCTTTGCCGACGCGCAGGGGCGCATTACCGACCCCAAAACCACGGTTGTGGTGGGGGCCATCCTGTGCGCCCTGGCCGACGGGCATCTGGAAGGGTTTTCTTTCGATTCCGGCGCGCTCAAGCTGACATCCACCGCCCGTTACATCGGCGAGATGGACATCAACAGCCAGCTTAAACGCCCCAAGGTCTGGTTTACCGTAGATGTTGAAAGCAAGGACGGCACGGATAAGACACGCCAGGTGGCCTTTAGCGGGCCGCTGTCCATCGGGTACCGGCAGCTGGATGCCGAGCGCTGGCCCACAACCCGCTATCATCTGCTGACATTCGCCACTGAGGAGGCCCGCTCGCGCGCATCGGGCCGTCTTCCCTACAAGGTCGAGGTAAGCCTGAGTGTTGCCGATGCCCTGGACGAGGACGATATCCGCAGCGAGACGGACAAGGACAGACGCAGCGAGGGCGAGTTCCGCATTGATTCCATTGTGGATTACCAGGAACGCAGCGTTGACAGGCGCGATCTCGAAATTCGCCTGCAGACCCTGAAACTGGATGAAGGTTACTGGCTGGATACGGGCATTGTCACCGACGCCGGATAATTGAGGATGGTTATGCAGCAGGATATGGATCTCGCGCGGCGATGCCGCGAACTGGCCGATACGTCGCGCTCCGCAGGGGCGTGGCTTCAGGACAATGCCGAGCTTGTCGGCAACGAGCGCGCAGCCCTGCAAAAGGATCTGCGCCACGCGGCCCGCTTTTTTGGCAAGTGCGAGCAGGCGGCCCGCCGCAAGATGTGCGTGGGCGTCTTTGGCCCCAGCCAGTCGGGCAAGTCCTATCTGATTTCGGCCCTTGCCAGCGATGCCAACAAGGTACTTCTGGCCGATTTTTGCGGCCAGACATTCAATTTTATCAAGGATATCAATCCAGAAGGCGGCAAGGAATCCACGGGGCTTGTAACCCGCTTTACCACCACGCCGCCCGAGGGCGTCAGCGAAGCCTACCCCATCCGCCTGCGCCTGCTGTCCGAGACAGACGTGGCCCGCGTGCTTGCCAACACCTATTACGCGGACTGCGACCACAAGGACGCCCCCAACGCCGAGGCCCTTGCCAAAGAGCTTGAGCGCCTGGAAGGCCGCGCCCAGTCCGGGCCAGCCCCCGGTGGCCTGACTGTGGATGATGTGGAAGAACTGCGCGATTATGTTAATAAAAACTTTATCTCGCGCCCACGGGTGCAGATGCTTCAGAACGGCTACTGGGTGCGGGCCATGGAGCTTGCGCCCAGACTTGAGCTTGAGGACCGCGCGCACCTTGTGGGCCTGATCTGGGACAGCGTGCCCGAATTTACGGCTGTGTACGAGCAGCTTGGCTCCGCCCTGCGTCAGCTGGGCAACCCCGCAGAGGCCAGCTGCGCCATTGACGCCCTCATCCCCCGCAGCAACAGCATTATTGATGTGGCCCGGCTGCAGGGCCTCAACGAGCCGCCCTCCGACATGCTGACCATTGTGGGCGCTCAGGACCGCAAGGCTGATCTGCCACGTGCGCTTGTTACGGCGCTTACGGCCGAAATAACCATTTATATGCGGGAAAAGCCGGACGATTTTTTTGACCACACCGACCTGCTCGATTTTCCCGGTTACCGCGCACGTTACAAGTTCAGTGATTTGCGCGCCGCCCTGGACAGCCGCAAGGACATGCTCAAGGAACTTTTTTTGCGCGGCAAGGTGGCCTATCTTTTTGAGCGCTACCGCGAGGAAAAAGAACTCACCAGCATGCTGCTGTGCATCGGCCCCAGCACGCAGGAGGTGCAGGACCTGCCGCAGGCCGTGTACGAATGGATATGCTCCACCCACGGCGAGACGCCCGAGATGCGCGCCAGCAAAGCGCCTGCGCTCTTTTTTGTGCTGACCAAGATGGATATGGAGTTTGAAAAAAAGGCCGGTTCGCCCTCAGTGGAAACGCGCTGGACAACGCGTCTTGAGTCCTCGCTGGTCAACTTTTTTGGCCAGGTGCACGACTGGCCGCAAAACTGGGACGGCGTGCATCCCTTCAACAATGTTTTTTTGCTGCGCAACCCCAACTTTTTGTGCGAAGCTATTTTTGACTACGACGGTAGAAGCGAAACCGGCATTCGGCAGGAGCAGCAAACCTTTGTGGAAGAGGTACACCAGTCTTTTTTGCATTCCCCCCTGGTGCAAAAGCACGTGGCCAATCCCGAACGGGCATGGCAGGCTGCCATGACCCTCAACGACGGCGGCGTGAGCCTGCTGCGCCAATGCCTGCGCCCCCTCTGCAATCCAGAGCTCAAGCGGCAGCAGATCAGCGGCAGCCTTACAGAAAAATGCGACCGCGTGCGCACAGGTCTTGCGCCCTTTTACCGCAGCGACGACAGGGAAGAACTGCGCAGGCAAAAGGAACAGCTCTCGCGCCTGCTGGTTTCGCAAATGGCCAGAGTTGCGGAAAAACAGCTGTTTGGCGAGTTTTTGCGCAGGCTGCAGGTGCGCGACTTTGACCTGTACGAAATCTGCCTCAATGCCCGCCAGACCCCGGACGACGGTCAGACAGCAGCGCCAGCGCAGGTTGTGGGCGCGCGCGTGTCGGCAAGCGACATTCTGGGCGATATTTTTGGCGACGACGCGCCAGCGGCTCCGGCCAGCAGCGACGCGCAGGATGATCAGGCCAGGGACAGCGCCCAGGTTTTTGCCGGGCTTGTCATGGACCACTGGACAGAACGCCTGCGCGACCTCTGCAACGACGCCGAAGTCAGAAACCTGATGGGCCTGCCCGCCAAAGATCTTGACCAGTTTTGTCATGAACTTGCGCAAGCGGCGGCACGCTGCAAGCTGCGCGAAAATCTGGAAGCCGAGCTGCGCCGTACCTCGGCATTCAGCAACATGGCCCGCGAAAGGCTGATGTGGAAGCAGGTCAGCCTTGCGGCAGACGCCGTCAACGCTTTTGTCGACTGGTGGAGCTTTGACCCCCGCTTTAAGGATCAGGCGCAACGCACCGTGATGTTTGGCGGCAAAAGCGTGCCCCTGTTCAACCCGCCGCAGGAAATAAAGGGCGAGCCGCGCATTGGCGAGGAGGAATCTCCTTATGACCGTCTGTGGTACACCGACTGGCTGCGCGCCATGGCCTACAGCGTGATGGCCAATGTGGATTTTGACGGCCAGCAGAGCGTCAACCCCGAACAGAACAACCGCCTGCGCGAAATCTTGCAGGCATTTAAAGGATAGCGCATGCGTGCCAGCATTTCAGCCGATACGGGGCGCGGCCCCGGCAACGGCATCATCGAGATTTTTGACGCGGGCGATGTGACAGACCCCAGTTTTACCCTGCTGCGCGCCTCTGACGGCAAGTGTCTTGGTCCTCGCGGCTGGCAGGAGAGCGAATCGCCCCTGGCCCCCGAAGCATGGGACAACGACGGAGGCAGCCTGCGTCTGGCCGTGGGGTCTGCCGTGGTGGACGAGGTGGACAACCTCGACGCCTACCGCATCAGCCTGCGGGGCGTGGGCAGTTGCGCTCTGTCTGTCAAATCGCTCGTTTATTCGCACATTGCGGGTGGAGACGGCATGGGCGCTGCAACCGCTGCGCCCGCCCCCCAGCCTGAGCCTCAGCCAACAGCACCGCAGCCTGAGCCGGAACCTGTGCTCGAATCCCCAGAGCCGCCTTTGGCCTTTGACGTGCCGTCTCAGCCCGCCCCCCAGGAGGCTCCGCTCGAGATGGCCAGCGGGCATGAGGGCAAATCCGGCGGCAAGGCCGGGATCGTAATCTTGCTTGTTCTTCTGGCCCTGGCCGCTGGCGTGGCTGCATGGTGGTTTTTACTGCGTGAACCGGAAAAAGCCCCCCTGCCCACTCCGCCCGCGCAAAGCCAGGATGCGGACAAACCGCACACGCCGGAGCAGGCGCAGCCCAAACCTGCCGATGCCGCCGCTCAGCAGGGCGCGGACGCAGCCAAACCCCAGCTCTCGCCGTTGGCATCCGCTCGCGAGCAGCTGCGTGGTCAGGCCTTGCCCGATGTGAGCCTGGCCATGGCCAAGCCCATGCGCAAGGCCGACGCCACGCCAGAAGAGAGCGACGCGGCATTTCTGCTGCTGGAAGACGCAGCGCAAAAGGGCGACGCCGAAGCCATGTTCCTTGTGGGCCAGTTTTACGACCCTGCCGGTACGTTGCCACGCGGCAGCATCCCCGCCGACCTTACCCAGGCCAAGCGCTGGTATGATCAGGCGGCGCAAAAGGGACAAGCCGACGCCAAGACCGCTCTTGAAAAGCTGAAGGAGCACGCCCGCGCGCTGGATGCCAAGGGCGACGCGGAAGCGCATTCTCTGCTGCAAAACTGGCAGTAGGGCTCCGCGATAAACTGACCCTGGCCCAACCCGCGTTGCGAAGTGGTTCAAGGTCTGCATCAGGTCTATAACGCGTATGGCGGGCAGGTACGTAGGGTCGGCGCGCATGGCGGCAGACCACCTGGCAGCCGCCAGAGCAACTTTATCGGTAATTGCTCGCATCCGTGAGGAGTTTACTATGCATTGCACCCTGATACGCCGTTGCTGCCTCATGGCCCTGCTGGTGCTGGGCCTTGGCCTCTGCCTTGCTGGCAACGTATCCACGGCATCCGCCGCGCCCCTGCTGCAGCAGGGCAAAAAAACGCTGTTCCAGCGTGTGGTCAGCCACCCCGGCGCAACCCTGCTGGCCGAGCCAAAGACGGACGCGGCAGTAGTGCGCAAAAACGTGGTGCCCTTTACGGTGATGTACGTTTATGACCGTAAGGACGGCTGGATCCAGGTCGGCGCATCCACTACCCAGCCCGAAGGATGGATGGAAGCCGCCAAGTCAACGGACTGGAACCAGTCGCTCACCCTGCTGTTTACGCCGCGCACAGGGCGTGACCCGGTGCTGTTTTTCAAGACCGAGACCGGCCTCAACGAGCTGTGCTCCGCCCCGGATATGGAAAAACGCCTCGACGGGCTGGAGGCGCAGGCAGCCGCCCTGCGTCAGGGCAGCCAGCCAGTGCCGGAATCTCTGCCCATACTTGCCAGCGAGCCCGCTGACGCGCAGGGTGCTGTTTCAGAAAAACGCTTTTATCTCATGCCCATACTGGACATGAAGGACCCCTTTGACGGCGTCAAGTTTTTGCGCGTGGCCTCCATCGACCCCGGCAACGGCAACAACAAGGACGGCAAAAACGGCCCGCCCAAGACTGGCATTGCCCTGGTCATAGACACCACCATTTCCATGAAGCCCTATATCGACCAAAGCCTCAACGTGGTACGGCAGATATACGACAAGATAGAAAAAGACCACATGGCCGACAACGTGGGCTTCGCCGTGGTGGCCTTTCGCAACAGCACCAAGGCGACGCCCGGTCTGGAATATACAGCGCAGGTTGTGAGCGATTTTGCCACTGCCAAGGATCGCAAAAGCCTTGAAGAAAAGCTTTCAAAGGTGCAGGAGGCCAAGGTTTCGAGCCACGATTTTAACGAAGATTCGCTCGCTGGCGTGTACAAGGCCATTGAGGGCCTTAACTGGAGCGATTATTCCTCGCGGTTGATTCTGCTCATTACCGATGCCGGACCGCTCAAAAGCGGCGACAAATACGCTTCGGTGAGCATGGGGCCGAGCGAAGTCAACGACTTTGCCCGGCAAAAAGGCATCTGGATTACCGCCCTGCACCTCAAAAGCCCCGGCGGCCACGCCAATCACGCCTATGCCGAGCAAAGCTACCGCGCCCTGAGCAAGCTTTCGGGCAACCGTTCAAACTATCTGGTGGTTGCCGCGCCGACCCCGGCCAAAGGGGCGGAGCAGTTTGCCGCAATTACCAAAACCCTGGCCTCCGGCATGGTGGATATGGTCAAAAACACCGCCGAGGGCAAAATAATGACCAAGCCCAAGGACGAAAAGCCGCAAACCGCCTCGGCGGAGGATCAGGCCGCCAACCTGGCGGCTACCCTTGGTTACGCCATGCAACTGGAATATCTGGGCAAAAAACACGAAAATGCCGCGCCATCGGTGGTCAACTCGTGGATTGCCGACATGGACCTCAACCAGCTGGCCAAGAGCAGGCAGACTCCCTGCGTGGACGTGGCCGTGCTGCTGACCAAAAACCAGCTCAACGACCTGAGCTCGCAGCTCAAAGCCATCATTGATAATGCCGAGCGCACCAAAAAAACCGACGCGCGCGATTTCTTTCAGGGCGTGCTGTCTGCCTCCACCCGCATGGCCCGCGACCCGAACATGCCCACGCAGGGAAAAAATCTGGCAGAGCTTGGCGTGCTTTCCGAATTCCTGGACGGCCTGCCGTACAAGAGCGACGTCATGCTGCTGCGCGAGGAAGACTGGTACCGCATGAGCGTGGGCGAGCAGACGGCCTTTATCAACCGGCTTAAATCCCGCCTTGCGCGTTATGAGGAATACGACCGCGACCGCGCCAACTGGGAGAGCTTTGGCCAGTCAAACCCTGGCGACTGGGTGTACCGCGTGCCGCTGAGCATGCTGCCCTAGTCTGTTGCCGACACAACTCGCGTTTTAAACCGTTGAGGCTTTGGGGGGGCAAGGGTTAGCCTTGCCCCTGCCTGGGAGTTTTGATGTCCGACATGGTTTTCAGCCTGCACAACATCGCCAAGACCCGGCCCGGCGACGAGGGCTTTCGCCTGCGCATCGAGCAGCTTGATGTACAGCGCGGCAGCCTGCTGGCGCTGGTTGGCCCCAGCGGCTGCGGCAAAAGCACCGCGCTGGATATGCTTGCCTGCGCCCTGAGCCCCGACCTGACGCCCGAGGGCTTCGCCCTGCCCCACCATGCAAACATCCCTCAGGGCACGTTGCCTGTGGCGGCCAATGCCGCCCCCCAGTTTACCTTTTACCCCACGCAGGCAGCGCCAGCAGACATCCTGGCCGCATGGCGCACAGGCGGTACGGACGCGCTGGCCCTGCTGCGCCTGCACCATCTGGGCTATGTGCTGCAAACGGGCGGGTTGTTGCCCTTTTTGACAGCGTACGAAAACATCGTTCTGCGCTGCAAAAGCCTGGGAACCCTTGCCCGGCGTCAACAGGCCGTGGATACGGTTGTGGAGCGCCTTGGCATCGGGCATCTGCTTGCGCACTACCCGGCAACGCTTTCGGTTGGCGAACGCCAGCGCGTGTCCATAGCCGGAGCTCTTGCGCACGGCCCGTCGGTGGTGCTGGCGGACGAGCCCACAGCCGCCCTTGATCCCGGCCACGCGGCCAACGTGCTGCGCCTTTTTGCCGAGCTGGCCCGTCAGCTGGGCATCACAGTGGTGATGGTCACGCACAATATCGACCAGGCGCGTCAGGCGGGTTTTGCGCTGGCGCAGGTACAGGTTGGGCAGGATGCCGGCGGCAGCGTTTCGGTACTGCGCTGGTCCGGGGAGGCAGCCTGACATGGCGGCAAATACCTGGAAAACCATGCTGCGGCTGGCCTGCAAGGATTACTGGCACGAATTTTTGCTCTCCGCCTGCGCGGTTCTTGGCCTGGCTGCTGTTCTTACGCCGTTGCTGGTGCTCTACGGGGTCAAGTTTGGCGTGGTGCAAACCCTCACCGAGCGCCTGCGCAACGACCCCCGCAATCTGGAAATTTCACCCGTTGTCAGTGGCCGCTACACGCCGGAGTATCTGGCCAAGCTGGCCGCGCACCCGGATGTGGCCTTTGTGCTGCCGCGCACGCGGTCCATTGCCGCCACCATGGATCTGAGCAAGGGCGAGGGCGACTCCCGCACGTTGGTTGTTACCTCGCTTGAGCCGACAGCAGAAGGCGACCCCCTGCTGCTGCGCTTTGGCGCGGCTGCTCCGTCCATGCCGCAAAACCCGGCTACTGATGCGATTGGCATTACCCTGTCTGCCTCCGCTGCGGAGAAACTGCACGCCAAGCAGGGCGACAAACTTAATGGAAAGGTTGAAAGACGCTTTCAGGGCAAGGTGCAGACAGCGCGTGTAGCCCTGCGCGTTGCAGCCGTACTGCCTTTGGCCGCCCAGCAAAAGGATGTGGCCTATGTGCCGCTGCCGCTGATGGAAGCCACCGAGGACTACCGCGACGGCCGCGCCGTGCCGGAGCTTGGCGCGGCAAACGGCTGGCTGGGCGACCCCCGCCCGCAAGGCGAGCGCATCTACCCCGGCTTTCGGCTGTATGCGCGCAGCCTCGACGACGTCACGCAGCTGCGGCAGGCCTTTGCCGCCCAAAAGCTCGACGTGTACACCCATGCGGAAGAAATCGAGCAGGTTACAGCGCTGGCGCGCGCGCTTAACCTGATATTTGCGCTTATATGCGCGGCGACGGGCATTGGCTTTCTGGCTTCCACTGTCAGCAGCGTCATGGCGGGCATCAAGCGCAAGGAGCGCATACTCGGGCTGCTGCGTCTCAACGGCTTTACCACGGGCAAGCTTTTGCTCTTCCCTCTTGCGCAGTCGCTGCTGACAGCCCTCATGGGCACGGCGCTGGCCGCCGGGGTGTACGCGGTGGCCGCCTTTGTCATCAACCGGCTGTTCAGCGCCAGCGTCACCGGCATGGAGCAGGTATGCCTGCTGCTGCCCCAGCATTTTTTGCTGGCCTTTGCCGCTGTTTCAGGGCTTGCCCTCCTGGCCGCCTTTGGCCCCGCGTTGCGGGCTGCCCGCATTGAACCTTCGGAGGTTATCCGTGAAATCTGATCTGCGCCCTTATTTTCATGCCCGCCCGCACTGGGCGTGCGCGGCTGCGGCCTGTCTGGCGCTATTGCTGGCTCCCTGCCTCGCAGGCCCGGCGCTGGCCGCTCTGACCCGCAAGGCCGAAGTAAGCGCTGCGGATGCATGCAACCCCAAGCCAGCGGATAACGACATCGTACTGCCCATGCCCTGCGGGCTGAGTATGGCCTTCAAGCTTGTCGCCGTACCCGCCAAGGGCCTGCTGTGGGATATGCCCATGCGTCCCGGCGTTGACGACACGGCACATCAGGACCGCGCTTACTATGACCGTCGCTACAATACGGCGCTCTCCGGGGCGTTTACCCTTGAAGATCTGCCTGCGGCCTGGCGTAAACAGGCTCCCCAGGGGCAAAACTATTTTTATCTGGTGGCCAAGTACGAGGTCAGCAACCTGCAGTGGCACGCGGTTATGGACAATGCCTGCCCCGACACGGCCCAGCCCGGCGCGGAAGCCGCCCGCCCCGCAACCGACGTAAGCTGGTACGACGCTGTGGACTTTACCCGCCGCTACACCACGTGGCTGCTGCAAAACGCCCCCGACGCGCTGCCCCGCTTTGCCGGTGACCAGCGCAACGTGGGCTTTGTACGGCTGCCTACCGAAACAGAGTGGGAATACGCCGCCCGCGGCGGCCAGACCGCAGGCAGCCAGCTGCTGTTGCAGGAAGACTTTTTTGCCCTGCCAGCAGGCGAAAACAAGGCTGACTACGCCGTTTACCGGCCGGAGCAGGGTCCCCGCGCCGAGAGCATGGCCAACATAGGCTCGCGCAAGCCCAACCCTCTTGGGGTCTATGACACGGCGGGCAATGCGGCGGAGATGGTTCTGGACGCCTTTCGCTTTTCCATGGCCGGGCGTTTGCACGGCTCGGCGGGCGGCTTTGTGCGCAAAGGCGGCTCGTACCTCTCAAGCGATGCGGAGATTCTGCCTGGCCGCAGGGAAGAAGTGCCCTTCTTTCTCACCGACGGCCCGGCCCATGCCCGCGACCTGGGTTTCAGACCCGTAATATCAGGTATCAATACCCCCGGCGGCCCCCGCCCGCAGGAGCTGACAGCGGAATGGAGCAAGGCGGGCGAAAAGCTTGCCCCGCTGGCGCAGGACGGCCAGACGGCCCGTAACCCTCTGGACGAGCTGGACCGACTGCTGGCAGCCGCACCCGACGATGCGTCGAGAAAAAACCTGCAGGATCTGCGCAATACCATCAAAGACAACAACATCATGCTTGAACGCCAAAAGCAGCTTGAGGCGCAATCGCTGCTGCGTACCGGCGTGTATATGATTGAAACCATACGAAACTATTCAAGCAGACGTAACAGCCTAAAAACGCAAATAGAAAGCATGGGCCGTGAAAAGGCCTCCGCCAAAGGCGCTGACCTTGAAAAGCTCAAGCAGATATTAGATACTGCAAACCGGGGGCTGGTCATGCTGGATACCAGCCTGGAGAAATCCCTCACCTTCTACCGCAGCAAGGTAGAAGATGGCGCTCTGCTAGCTCCTGAAGTCTTGTCCGCCGCCTATGATTCACTGGTAAAAGATTTTAACGGCAAGGATCCTTTCAATCAGAACATGCACAAGAATCTTGAGCTGTATCGGCTTCACATTGACATGCAGCGCAAAAACAAGGCTGTACCGCGTGATGCCATGCAGAAAGAAATTCTTGAACGCCGTTTTCAATAGGTAAAAGGAGAGAATCAATGTCTGACAAACTGCGCATTGGCTGGATTGGCACTGGTGTTATGGGCCTCTCCATGGCGGGGCATCTCCAGACCGCAGGCTGGCCGCTGACCGTATATAACCGCACCAGGGCCAAAGCCGACCCCCTGATTGCCAAGGGGGCCAAGTGGGCCGATACCCCCCGCGCCGTGGCCGAAGCCTCTGACGTGGTCTTTACCATTGTGGGCTACCCCCACGACGTGGAAGAAGTAACCCTGGGCGAAAACGGCGTACTGCGCGGTCTGGCCGCTGGCGGCATTGTGTGCGACATGAGCACCTCAAGCCCCATGCTGGCCGAGCGCATCGCCGCTGCCGCCAAAAAGCAGGGCTGCGAAGCGCTCGACGCCCCGGTTACCGGCGGCGACGTGGGCGCGCGCGACGCCAAGCTCTCCATCTTTGTGGGCGGCGACGAGGCCCCGTACAAGCACATTCTGCCCTGCTTCAACAAGATGGGCGCCAACATACTGCACTGCGGCGGCGCTGGCTTTGGTCAAAAGGCCAAGCTTGCCAACCAGGCAGCCATTGCGGGCGTGATGATCAGCACGTGCGAGTCCTTCCTTTTTGCGCAGGAGGCAGGCCTTGACGTGGCAAAATGGATGGAGCTTGTGGTTGCCGGTTCTGGCGGCAGCTTTGCCATGAACACCCTTGGCCGCCGCATGCTCAAGGGCGACTTTGCCCCCGGCTTTTTCATCGACCACTTTATCAAGGACCTGGGCCTCTGCCTTGAGGAATGCCGCCGCATGAAGCTTGTGCTGCCCGGCATTACCCTGGCTGACCAGCTGTACCGCACCATGCAGGCCAGGGGCCAGGGCAGCAAGGGCACGCAAGCGCTGGTGGAATGCCTTGCCGAACTCTCGGCCAAAAAGTGGAAGACTTGCTGCAAATAGTTTGAAGTACGGCCCTGTGCGGCCATATGCCCGCCCGGCTGCAAAGCCGGGCGGGCAACACAGCATGACGAGCCTGAGCCCACCTCTTTTGGGCAACCGTAAACAGGAGATCCGCCATGCCCCCCACCTGCTCCGGCAGTCCATTAAATGACCCAGCCCTGGAGCCATACCGTCCTTTTCTGCAACGCCGCATCCGCACGTATATGGCAGAAGCAGAACGCATCCGTACCCACTACGGGTCGTTGCATGCGTATGCCGATCTGCATCTCAGCCTTGGCGCGCACCTTGTCCAGACCTCCGCAGGGCCCGTATGGCGCTGGCGCGAGTATATGCCCAATGCCGAAAGCCTGTGGCTGACCACCGACCGGCTCAATTTTCAGCGCCACGCCAAATACCGCTTTACGCGGTGCTCTGACAACATTTTTGAACTGGAGCTGCCCCACGATGCCCTTGAGCACGGCACGTACGTGGAGCTGCGCCTGATTCCGTCGCAAAACGCCGCCAAATCCAACGGCAAGGCGCTCAAGCGCGTGCCTGCCTTTGCCGCATGGGTGGAACAGAACGCCGCTGTGCCGGAGCAATGGTGCGCCCGCCTGTGGTTGCCGCAGGCCCCCTACCGCTTTAAGCATCCACGCCCCGCGCGTGCGCCCTTTCCGCGTATTTACGAGGCCCATGTGGGCATGGCCCAACCGGCGCAGCAACACCACGGCGACAGCATGGGCAGCTACGAGGCCTTCAGCCGCGACATCTTGCCCCGCATCAAGGCCAGCGGCTACACGGCGGTGCAGCTCATGGGCATACTGGAGCACCCCCTGTACCGGTCGTTTGGCTATCAGGTGAGCAGCTACTTTGCGCCGTCGTCGCGATACGGCACCCCAGATGGCTTTAGAGCGCTTGTAGATGCCGCCCATGGTCTTGGTCTGGCCGTACTGCTTGACGTGCCCCACGGGCACGCCAGCGCCAATACGGAGCAGGGTCTGGCACAGTACGACGGCAGCCGGTACTTTTTTACCGGGCAGCATAACCAGTGGGGTACGCCCTCCTTTGATTTCAGTCAGGAGATGACGCGGCGTTTTTTGCTCTCCAACTGCCGCTACTGGCTGGAGGAGTTTCTGGTTGACGGTTTTCGCTTTGATGCGGTCGGCAACATGCTGTACCGGGACTTTGGCGAGGACGACGATTTTTCGCACGTGGGGCGCTGCTTTTACGACCAGCACAGCCAGCCCCGCGCCAATGTGGACGGCGAGCTGTACCTTAACCTTGCCAATGCCCTGGTGCACGAAACCTGCGGCGATGCCGTAACCGTTGCGGAAGAGTTTTCGGGCATGCCGGGGCTTACCTGCACGCCTGCACAGGGCGGTCTTGGCTTTGATTACCGCTTTGCCATGGGAATTCCCGACTATTGGGCCAAGTGCATAGCCGAGCCGCGCGATATGGGCAGCCTGTGGTACGAAATGACCAACCACCGGCCCTACGACCGCACCATCAGCTATGTGGAGTGCCACGACCAGCACATCAACGGCAGCGACGCCATGATCTGGCGGCTGCTGGGCAATGAAATGTACAACCGCATGGGCCTGCGGGATGAAAGCTGGAACATCTCGCGCGGGCTGGCCTATTACCGGCTTATGCGCCTGATGACGCTGTCCACGGCTGATGCGGGGTATCTCAACTTTATGGGCTGCGAATTTGGCCACCCCGAATGGCTGGACGCCGAGGCGTACGCCCACCGCCAGTGGGCGCTGGCCGACGACCCCACGCTCAAGTACCACGCGCTGGGCGACTGGGATAAAGAGCTGATGGAGCTTGTGCAGCGGCATTTGCCGGACTTTGCCCAGCCCCCGCTCTTTCGGTTTATACATGAAGACAAACGCCTGCTGGCCTTTGAACGGGGGCAACTGCTCTTTGCCGTCAATTTTCATGAGCTGAACGCCCAGCAGGACCTGCGCTTTGCCGTTACCCCCGGAAAATATATTGAGCTTGTTTCGTCGGACGAACTGCGCTTTGCCGGGCACGGCAATCTGGTGGTCAAAAGCCCGGCAACCGCGCATTTTACGAGCCCGCTGCCAGACAGAAACGAGGGGGATATTGCCCTTTATCTTCCGCCGCTTGTGGGATTAATTTTAAAAATTGTAAAATAATTTTAAAAAATCGTTGACAGGTCGGGTGGTTCCGCGTAGTTACTCTTCTCGCGTCGGGATGTAGCGCAGCCTGGGAGCGCACTTGAATGGGGTTCAAGGGGTCGAAGGTTCAAATCCTTTCATCCCGACCAGAGATTTAAGGGAATTCATGGAAACATGAATTCCCTTTTATCGTTTGTGAGACCTACCCGGCCCTGCCTTACCCATCTGGCTCTACACAAAAGCTCCGCCCAATTTCATACTTCACCTCCAGAAGTAAGATTCATCAACTGTCCTCATCTGCTTTTGATGCATTGACTGTATTAAACTATTTTTTACTGCTATTGTTATTGAGATAAAAAAAGTTTACTTTCATCATAAAAGTTATATCTGATTTGAAACAAAGGAGAACATCATGTTTAAGCGTGCCTTGCTTGCATTGGTTCTGTCCCTGGCTCTTGCTGCCCCTGCAGCGGCGGAAACCACCGGCGTGTATGCTGGTGCAAAATTTATTGATTCTATTCAAAGCACGGGGCCTTTCTCGCTCAGCGGGGATGTAAAAGGCATTGGCATAGGCCAGTATTCACAAAATTCTGTGGGCGGCGGCATTTTTGTGGGCTATGACTTCTACCCGCAGTTTCAGGTGCCCATGCGCGCAGAACTGGAATACGCAATCAGAAGCAACGTTACCAAAACATGGGATGCCAGCGGAGCTGACGGCACAGCATCTTTTAAAGGCGAATGGGGCCTGCAAACGCTGTTTGCCAACGCTTATTGGGACTTTCACAACTCCACGGCCTTTACCCCCTACATTGGGGGCGGCCTCGGCCTCGGATTCATCAAAACCAAGTACACTGCCGACGTTGACGGCGACGGCGATTCTGGCAGCCTGACGCAGCACGATACTGTTTTTGCCTGGAATCTGGGCGCGGGCTGTTCGTATGCATTTACCGAAAATCTGTCGGCAGATCTGGCCTACCGCTATGTGGGGCTGGGGTATACAGATATCAGCAAGCATGTTGACGACAACAGGGTATCTATCGGCAATACCCCTTATGCCAATGAATTCAGCCTTGGCCTGCGTTATACCTTCTAAGCGTGACAACAATATCTAGCGATTAGCCAAAGCCAGCGGGCCGGGGATTTCTCCGGCCCTTTTATTTTGAACTGCAATCTACACTTCTTCGGAGCAGGCAACAGCACAACTAAGGGCAGTGGTATGGGCGATGCAGTCTTTTGGGTCTAGCCTGAGGGGGCACACCCTCTTGCCTGAGCGCTTATATATCCGTCGGCCTTCTGCCTTGGCGTACTTACGCCATAAATTGATACAAAATTGTTTTCATAAAATCGTTAAAATAACAAATTCGTACTGTTTAAACTTGCGCCAATTCAAATAAATAGTAATATATAGCATAGTTACAAGTAAGTTTAGACATGGCACCAATCTTGCTGTTTGAGAGATCAAACAAACACGTGGAGGATTGCCATGTCCCGTATCTCGATCAACTGGCGCAAAGCGCTTACCTGCTGCGCCGCAATTTTATGCCTCGCCACCTCCGTACAGGCCCGCGAGACCGTCAAGGTTGGCTTTGTGGGTCCCCTTACCGGCGGCGTGAGCGCCATTGGTGTTGGCGGGCGCAATTCTGCCGAGCTGGCCGTCAAGGAACGCAACGAAGACCCCGACCGCAAATTCGACTACCTCTTTGTATCGTACGACGACGAGTGCAAGCCCAACATCGGCATTCAGGTGGCTACCAAGCTGGCCTCCGACCGCAAGGTTGCGGCTGCCGTAACCCACTACTGCTCCGCCGTGGCTCTGGGCACGGTTGATATCTATCACCGCTTTCATATGCCCGCCGTTGTCTGGGGCGCGGTGCATCCCGGCATTACCTACGGCAACGACTACAAGGAAATTTTCCGCACGCCCGGCACCATGATCAACCAGAACCAGGTTGCGGCCAAATTTATGAGCGACCAGGGCTACAAGACCTTTGCCATCATCCACGACATCACCGACTACGGCAAATCGCACAAAGACTACTTTACCCAGTTCATCACCGAACAGGGCGGCAAGGTTATAGAAACCTTTGGCGTTACCCCCGATCAGCAAGACTTCACCGCCGAGCTGACCAAGATAAAGTCTCTGCATCCCGACGTGATCTACTTTGGCGGTCTTGTGCCCGTGGGCGTGCGCGTGCGCTCGCAGATGGAAAAGCTCGGCATCGACGCCCAGTTTGAGGGTGTCTCGGGCATCAAGTCCGACGCATTTGTCACCGGCGTGGGCAACGAAGCCGCCGAGGGTACTTTGAGCTTTATTGAAGGAACCCCGCTTGAAAAACTGCCCGGCGGCGATGCCTTTTTGAAGAGCTACAAGGACCACGGCTACGCAGAATCGGCCGAAGCCTACGGCCCCTTTGCCTACGCCAGCATGAAGCTTGTTCTGGATACCATTGAAAGCACCGGCCCCAACCGCGAAAAAATTGTCGAAGCGCTGAGCGCCGTTAAAGGCAAGGATACCCTGGTGGGCAAGGTTACCTTTGACGATCACGGCCAGAACATAGAACCAGCCGTCAGTACATTTGTGGTTCAGGACGGCCAGTGGGTTTTCTGGAGCGACAGCGACTACGCCTCAGGCAAACGTCAGCTCAAGCATCCCAACAAGTAGCAGGTTTCAGACATGCCGGCCGGCGGGGGTTTCCCGCTGGTCGGCGACAACGCCCAGCAAGGCAAGGACTTCCGCATGGACATGTCACTCTTCATTCAATTCGTCATCAACGGCCTTATGCTGGGCATGATGTACGCATTGGTCGCCGTGGGATTCACCATATTTTTCGGCGTACTTGACGTCATCGTCTTTTCCCACGGCGACACGGTGATGCTGGGCGGTTTTTCCGGCCTCGCCATGTATATGTATCTGCAGCACGTGTTTCCAGGGCTTGCGCCGGGCTGGTCGCTGCTGTGGGTGGTGCTTACGGCGCTGACCACCATGGCCCTGCTTGGCATGCTGCTGGCCAGCACCATGATCATGCGTCTGCGCTCGGCGCCCGCGCTCAACACGTTGCTGGCCACCATGATGCTGGGCACGGTGCTGCGCGAATCCATACGCCTGTTTTTTCCCAATGGCTCAAACCCGCAGCCTTTTCCGCATCTGTTGCCTGACTGGTCGCTGAATTACGGGCAGCTTTCGCTGCGATTTGACAATCTGGTGCTGTTCAGCGCCGGTGCGGCGGCTGTGGTGCTGATACACCTGCTCATCTCGCGCACGCGCCTGGGCATGGCCATCCGCGCTGTGGCGCAGGACAGCGAAGCAGCGCAGCTCATGGGTGTCAATTTCTCTCTGGTGGTGCTGACCGCCTTTGCCCTTGGCTGCGGCGTTGCCGCGTTGGCAGGCATTATGAACGGCATCTACTACAATGAAATCAACTTCAGCATGGGCCTGCTGCTGGGGGCCATCGGCTTCAGCGCCGCCGTCATAGGCGGTCTGGGCAATATTTACGGGGCTATCCTGGGCGGATTCATCTTTGCCTTTTTGCAGACTATCGGGGCGGTGGCCCTGCCGTTTTCAAGCGCTTACAAAGATGTCTTTGCCTTCAGCGTCGTTATTGTGCTTATGGCCTGGAAGCCCACGGGCCTTCTTGCCGAAAAATCCAGCCAAAGGGTCTAGCCATGTTATCCTTACGCAATACGCCTGCCGGGCCCCTTACCTGCGTGCTCACCGCAGCGGGCATAACGGCTTTTCTTGCCCTGTTTTTGCTGGCTGAAGAGCAGACCACCATTCTGCTCTATCTCGGCGCGGGGCTGATACTGCTGCTGGGCCTCAAGGCCAGCGGCCTGCTGGATGTGCTGCTGCAGGCCGCCCGCGACAACGAATCCCTCTGGACGCGCCTGATGCTCGCCATGAGCCTTGCGCTGATACTGATCTTCCACGACGACCATTACAGCCTGTTTTTGCTGGGCACGATCATGACGTACTCTGTTGCGGTGCTTGGGCTCAACGTGCAGCTGGGCTATGCGGGCGTCATCAACTTCAGCGCGGCCTCGTTTTTTGGCGTTGGCGGCTACACGGCGGCCCTGCTCATGGCCAATGCGGGCGTACCCTCGCTGCTGGCCCTGCCGCTGGGCGGTCTGGCCTCGGCACTCACGGGCTGCATACTGCTGCTGCCGGTGCTGCGCACGTCGGGCCACTATGCGGCCCTTGTGACCATGGCCTTTGCCCTGCTGTTCAGGGTTTTTCTTGAGGTCTGCCCCTGGTTTGGCGGCCCCCAGGGCATACCGGTGGAAGGGCTGAACGTGCTCGGCGCAAGCTTTATGGACGATATACGCATAGCCGGGCTGGATTTTTCGTTTTACGCCAAATACGACCTCTTTGCCCTGTTGATGCTCTGTCTGACCTTTGGCTTTATCCGCCGCCTGGAGCGCTCGTGGTTTGGGCTTTCCATGGACGCGGTGCGCGGCGACGAGGTGGCCTCGGCCTGCTTTGGCGTCAGCATCGCACGCTGGAAAATAACCGCCTTTACCATGGGCAATTTTATTTCGGGCATGGCGGGCGCGTTTTACGCCATGATGCTGGCCTACATAAGCCCGGCCAACTTTTCGTTTGCCGATTCGCTGCTCTTTCTTTCCATCCTGCTGCTGGGCGGCATAGGCAACAGCTGGGGGGTGCTGGTGGCTACAGCCTTTGTGGTCGCCCTGCCGGAAAAATTTCAGGTTATCCAGGAATACCGGTACCTCATCTACTCAAGCATCGTGCTGCTGATGATCATCTTTCGCCCGGCCGGGCTGCTGCCCCGCCGCGTGCGCAGCTACACGGGAGGCATGGCATAATGTGCGCCCATCTTCTTGAATGCACGGGCCTGTCCATGCGCTTTGGCGGGCTTATGGCGCTGCAGTCGCTGGATATCCATGTGGACAGCCACGAGGTCGTGGGGCTTGTAGGCCCCAACGGCTCGGGCAAAACAACATTTTTTAATGTTGTGACAGGCATCTACCACCCCTGCGCGGGCAAGGTCATGTTCAACGGGCAGGATATCACCGGCCTCTCGCCGCAAGAGGTGTATCAGGCGGGCATTGCGCGCACGTTTCAGCGCTCGCGCCTGTGCCTCGACCTCACGGTGTTTGACAACATCATGATCGGCAGCCACAAGATCCTCGACCTGTCGTTTGTGCACAACATACTGCACCGCAAGGCTTTTTTAAAAAAATATCGTGAATATGAAGAAACCGCAGCCGCCCTGCTGCGGGCGCTCAACCCCGACCTGCCAGGCAAGCTGCACCACGCGGTCAGCGAATTGAACATGATCGACCGGCGTCGCGTCGAACTGTGCCGCGCCCTGATAGGCAAGCCCAAGCTGCTGTTTTTGGATGAACCATCGGCGGGCATGACCCACGAGGAAACCCAGCAGCTCATGGACGAAATTGTGCGCATGGAGACCGGCGAGGCCAAACCCGCCATCGTGCTTATCGAACACGAGATGAACGTGATACGCCGCATAACCAGCCGCTGCGTGGTGCTGAACTTTGGTGAAAAACTGTGCGAAGGCAGTTATGAAAAGGTAACCGCCGACCCCATGGTGCAGGAAGCCTACCTTGGCACGGAGGTGTGTGAAAATGAACAAGTTTAAACCCCTGATGGTCGAAAACCTGCACGTTGCCTATGGCAAGGCCGATGTGCTCTGCGGTGTTTCGCTCGACATCCAGCCCGGCAAAACAACCTGCCTGCTCGGCTCAAACGGCGCGGGCAAGACAACCCTCATCCGCGCCCTGGTGGGGCTGACGCCGCCAAGGTCGGGCAACATCCAGTTTGCTGGCGTGGACATCACCGGCATGGCCCCGCACAAAATAGTGCGCATGGGCATATCGTGCATACCCGAAGGGCGGCGCGTGTTTCCCAAAATGAATGTGGAAGAAAACCTGCTCATGGGGGCGTATCAGGAGCCATCCGCCGCCAAGATACAAAACCGTCTGGCGCGGGTTTACGAAATTTTTCCCCGTCTGCGCGAAAGACGCGCGCAGTTTGCGGGCACCATGTCGGGCGGCGAGCAGGCCATGGTCTCCATCGGGCGCGGCCTGATGAACGAACCGCGCCTGCTGGTCATCGACGAGCCGTCGCTGGGCCTCTCGCCCGCGCTGGTCAGTGAAAACTTCAGGGTTATACGCTCGATCTGCGAGAGCGGCATCGCCGTTTTTTTGGTAGAGCAAAACGTGCGGCAAACCCTGGCCATAGCCCATCAGGGCTACGTGCTTTCGCAGGGGCGCATTGTGGCTGGCGGTACCGCCAAAGAACTGAAAGAAAACGCCGAAGTGCAAAAGGCCTACTTTGGCTGAACCCGGCAAGGAGGGCCGCGCTGGCATTGACCGGCAGGCGAAACGCACATGACATACGCACCATCTTCTGTAGAACTGGCCCAAAGCCTCGTACGCTGCAACACCATTTCTGGCGGCGACGAGCGTCAGGCACTGGAACCCCTTGCGCGGATATTGTCCGACGCGGGCTTTAGCGTTGTTTTTGACGCCTACGACCCGTCCAACCCTCAGCGCTGCAGCCTCTCTGCCCGTCTGCGGCCGGATGGCGACCAGCCGGCCCTGTGCCTGTGCGGCCATATCGACACGGTGCCTCTGGGCGCTGCGGGCTGGCGCATGCCCCCCTTTGAGGGCCGGATACAAAACGGTCTGCTTTTTGGACGCGGCAGCAGCGACATGAAAAGCGGCGTTGCGGCCATGGTCTGCGCAGCCGCGCAAGCAGCCCGGCATATGCATGGCGATCTGGTCGTGCAAATATACGGCGGCGAAGAAACCGGCTGCGAAGGGTCCTTCCATATGGCGGCGCAGCCGCAGTTTTTGCGCAATATTGCTGCGGTTGTGGTGGCGGAGCCTACTTCATGCCGCCCGCTGTGCGGGCACAAGGGCGCGCTATGGCTTACCTGCAAAACCACAGGGGTTACGGCGCACGCATCCATGCCGCACAAGGGCGACAACGCGCTGGCAAAACTTCTGCCCTTCGCCAACGCCATGTGTTCCTTCCATCTTGAGGGCGACCACCCGCAGCTTGGGGCCGGCACATGCGTTATCTCCACGCTGCACTCTGGCTGCAACAGCAATTCCGTACCGGACAGCGCAGCCATGACTATTGATATCCGCACCGTGCCCCAGCACAATCATGACGACATACAGGCTGTTGTGGCCGCCATGGCCGGGCCTGACATCAGCACCACAACCACTCTTGACATCCCCGCCGTATGGACAGACCCCGACCAGCCGTGGATGAACCGCGCCTTTGACGTGCTTACCCCCCTGCTGGGGCACAGGCCGGATGTGGCCACGGTGCAGTTTTTTACCGATGCGGCCGCCCTGCGCCCCAGACTGCCAAACGTGCCCATGATGATACTGGGCCCTGGAGATCCCGCCATGGCCCACCAGATAGATGAATACTGCGCTGTGGAGCAGATAGAACTTGCGACAAAAATGTACGCCGCCCTGCTGGCGGACTGGGCATAAGCGACAAGGCATGGCACTGAGGCAAACAGATAATGTTTTGAACCAATGCCGTTGCAATCCACGCCTTGTCTCGTGCCGCGCCTGAGCCGCTGCCGTATCCCGTCAACCGGCATCCGAGGAGGAACCATGCCCCGTTTCGCACTGCCCCCCGTTCTTGGATTCGACCTGTTCCGCAAGGCCGATGCCGACACGCTGCTGCGCTTGTACAGGGAACTGTTTTTGCGCGTGGCCGCCAGCGAAGGAGAGCTGTTCATTTTTGCTGAGGGCGGTTTTCGTCCCAAAGTGGTGCTGGACGATCTGGATGAAGCCCTGCGGCGCTGGCCCGATGCCGCAGGCAGACCCCCGCTGTTTGGCGTGCCGGTGGGCATCAAGGATGTTTTTCGCACCAGCGGGTACGCCATCCGTTGCGGCTCGTTGTTGCCGTCGGCCCTCTTTGCCGGGGATGAAGCCCCGCTCGTGACCCGGCTGCGCGAGGCTGGGGCCATTGTTATGGGCATTACCGCCACAACGGAGTTTACCCATGCAGAACCGGCGGCCACGCGCAACCCCTGCAACAAGCGGCATACGCCGGGCGGCTCAAGCAGCGGCTCGGCCGCAGGGGTACGGGCCGGGTACTTTGCGCTGGCGCTTGGTACGCAGACCATGGGGTCTGTTGTCCGCCCAGCGGCATTTTGCGGCGTGAAGGGGCTAAAACCGTCGCAAGGGCTTTTGCCGGGCCAGGGCATCATCAACTTTTCGCCCAGTCTGGACCAGCCGGGCTTTTTTTGCGCGACAACGCAGGATGCGGCGACCACGCTGTCGCTGTTTTGCGATACGCAGGCGCGGGGGCGCAAGGCCTCCACACTGTTTGTCGTGCCTGAGGGCGCGTATATGAGCGAGGCAGAACCGGCCATGCGCAGGGCTTTTGACCATTACTGCGACCGGCTGGCCCGCCTGCCGGGGGTGCGCGTTATGAGCATGCCGGTTTTTGACGACTGGCAGGGCGTGTACAACTGCCACCAGCAGCTTGCCGCAGCGGAACTGGCGCAGATGCATAATGCATGGTTTGCGGATTTTGGCCCGCTGTACCGACCAAAAACGAGGGAATTTATCGAATTGGGGCAAACTCTCGGCGAGGGCGTCATTGAGGCGGGGCGCGCATCGTGCGCGGGTCTGCGCAAAAAGCTTGATGACCTGCTGGCCGGTATGAAGGCAGACGCCTTTCTGGCTCCGGCAGCGCCTGGCGAGGCCCCCAAGGGCTTTGCCTCCACGGGTAACCCGGTCATGAATGTGCCGTGGACGCATGCGGGCCTGCCCGTACTGTGCCTGCCCATGGATACCGTGCGCGGCGGCCTGCCGCTAGGCGTACAGGCTGCTGGGCGTTTTGGCTGCGATGCGGAACTTATGGCGCTTGCGCCGCTGCTTGAAACCGCCGCCGCTCCAGTGAGCAGCAGCCCCCTGCCCTGACCATGCCCTCAAACAGCGTTATGAGCAGCGCAACAGTACGTATCGCGCAACCCGCCCGGCACTGCGCCCTGGGGTCCTGCCCCGTACTGGGCCTTGCCTGCGCTGATCAGCATTTGCGCACGAGATGCAGCGGCGGATGCCGCTTCAAGCTCGCCGCGCATGTCTTGCACGCATGTCCGGCACGCATGTCCGGCGCGCAACCCCCATGCTTGACCTCAGCGTAACCCGCTGCCCCGCTACTGAAAAGCGGAGTCGGCAACAGTCTGCCGGATGTTTTGGCAAGCTCTGCGCCGCTAACCTACACTAAAAAATTTTCAACAACGCAAAGCCATCAAAAACTATTATTAAAAATTTCATACAAATTTAACAGAATGTTTGATTTGTAGTTTTATTTGAAGCGCAACCGCTATAACTGCAGTGCAATATTTCACTCAGCCGGTTGCAGCAGATGCAACCCATGCAATAGCGCACGCTGATACACAACCATGTCATATTTTACTATATTATGTTTTGCATGAACAATTATGACAAAGTTAAAATTATATCAGCATGCCCGGCAGTATTCCCGATACTCTGCCGGGCAAAGTGGTTTACCAAACTTACCGGTTGCAGGCCTTTTATTCAGACAACAGATTTATATTTATGGACATTCATCAAAATATACAGCGCTATGGCCGCACGCGGGCCAGTCGTCCAGCCAACACACTATTATCCATAATAAGAATCTGTTGAATTGTTTATGCCAGTCATGTAAAAAATGGTCACAAAAGCACCCGGGTGCACCAAACTTGTCGCAGCAAAAAACTGATGCAGCTGTTTGTGTTAGCCGTTTAACTGTTGCTATATAGCTTTGGAATAAAGGGGCGATGCATGTCATCATCAACGGAAAGTTTCTGCTATATACCTCAATCAAACAATTATGAAATTTTCAATGCTGCGCATACTGCAAAAAGCCTGGTTAAAATCACCTGCTGCGTCCCATACCAGGGCAAGCTCAAAGATATTACGTGCTATGGGCACATTAAAGGCGTTGTAGGACGCGAAGCACACTTGGATATCGTTGAACGAGAGGTGCTTAACCGCCCCTGTAAAATATATGCCAACGAGTTTGAATATTTTTTTTGCCTCGACAAAACATATCCTCAACGTATGCGCCTCGGTTACCTTGGCACCGGCAAAATACTTAATGTTAAAAAAGATATGGACAGCAACATTGCAGCAATGCACCTGCGTTTTGCCGCCAAAAGTGTTGAGCGTCACATGCGCCGCGACAGAAGAATAGACTGGCGACCAGAATATTCAAAAGTTGCGGGCGTGATCCGGCTTGACACTATCCCTGAATCCAAACTGGATCTCAAAAACCTGATCCAGCAGCACTACCGCCTTACAAGCGGCAGCACGCAAATTATAAACATCTCTGCAGCTGGAGCCTGCGCATTGCTGCCCGACGAGGCGGAACTGAAGAGCCTGTCTACGGACACGTATCTTTTACTGTACATCATATCCGACAAGTTTGACATGATGAATGCCGCCTATTTCTTTTTGGGTAAAAAAATCGGCGTTACCAGCAGCGATGTCGGCAATATGCTGAAACTCAGAATGCAGTTCACTCACGAGCTTGACCTCACCACCAACATGTACCTCCTTGATTGGATAAATATTGTCCAGACAGGGTCTGACCGTCTCGGCAGTTTTATTGAAGAATACTGCGCTGGCGAAAACGGCGAGTGCGACTTTATCAACGGCCCATAGCTCGGGTCAGCAGCGCTATCTGCCTTGCATTGATGCAATATGCAAAGTTGCCGTTCGGCTTTATTGCCGACAGGCAACTTTTTTTTGCGTGCCAACCGTTTGCCTTCTTTGCAAGCCATCATATCCCTATCTATCGAGTCAACAAGGAGGAATCTCGGCCATTTTGGCATGCTGTCACTATAAGACCGATTTTTTCTCTGCATTATTTCTTTGCAAGGCATATGGACACATAACGCAAGGCACAGTAGGCTTTACAAACTGATTCACTCATATTCATCCTGAACAAATCTGAGGACGAATCGGGTATGCGGCGGTTTTGCAATATCGGCTTTGAGGCCAGAGCATAAATATGCTCGAGTGTGCGGGCGCTGCCCTGAACAACTTTTTTTCTGCCCGGCATTTCACCCACATCCGCAAATGGGAGGAGCAGAATGCAGCTTAGAGTATCCACACGCCTGTGGCTGGTATTTGGCACCATTTTTTTTCTGATATTGCTCAGCGCCCTGTTTGTGCAGCATAGACTGAACCAGTCAAACGCCCTTGCCGACCAGACCAGCCAGCAAAGCATGCCCATGGCATTGCTGGCCGCAGAAATGAAACTGCAGACGGTGCAGGTGCAGCAGTTTCTCTCTGACGTATCCGCCACGCACAACCCTGGCGGATACAAGGAGGCCAAGGAGGCCGCCGACACCTTTCATGCGCACGCCGATGCCTTCAAGAGCAAATTTACGCAGGAGCGCAACGCAGAGGCGCTGGAAAATCTGGCTGGTGCCGTTAAGGCCTTTGACGCAATGTACGCCCTTGGACGCACCATGGCCGAAACCTACGTTGCGCAAGGTGTAGAGGCTGGCAATGTACTTATGGAAACGTTTGACGCTGCTACAGAATCTCTCACCGACGCCCTTGATCCTTTTATTGAAGCGCAGATGAGCGAGGCTGCAACAAACCTCGATTCGTTAAAGGCAGGCCTTGCCGCAAGCCAGCTGCTTCAATGGCTGCTGGCGGGCATATCCATTGCATTTGGCTCGCTGTGCGCTTTTTTTGTCATTCGTTCGCTCAGGCTGCAGCTCGGCGCCGAGCCTGCGGATGTGGCCTATGTGGCACAAAAGATCGCCAGCGGCGATCTTGAAGTTGACATGAGCCTGCGCAACGGCCGCACGTATTGCGGCGTGTTTGCCGCCATGTGCGAGATGCGCGACAGGCTCAAGGACAACTTTGCCCAGCTGGCAGCCCGTCAGGCCGAGGCGCAGCTACAGGCAGAGACAGCCCGCATGGCCACTGCCGAAGCAAATGAATCCAAAGCACTGGCTGAAAAAGCCAGAGCGCAGGGCATGGTGCATGCTGCGCAGCAGCTGGAGACGGTGGTTGATGCAATCAGCTCGGTTTCCGCAAACCTTTCCACCCATATTTCGCAGTCGCGCCTGGGCGCGGACGACCAGTCGGGCCGCGTACGCGAAACCGCATCCGCCATGGAGCAAATGAACGCCTCGGTGCTTGAGGTTGCCAAAAGCGCCCAACTCGCTGCGGATGTTTCTGGCAATGCCAAAAAACAGACCCTGGGGGGCGCGCAAATCGTCAATGAGACGGTGGAGAGCATCAAAAACATCCAGGCAAAATCGCTGTCAATCAAGCATGATATGGGCGATCTTGGCAAACAGGCCGAGGCCATTGGCCAGATCATGAACGTCATTGCCGACATCGCCGACCAGACCAACCTGCTGGCTCTCAACGCGGCCATTGAGGCCGCCCGGGCTGGCGATGCGGGCCGTGGGTTTGCCGTTGTGGCCGACGAAGTGCGCAAACTGGCGGAAAAAACCATGACCGCCACGCGCGAGGTAGGCGAGGCCATCAGCGGTATACAGCAGGGAACCCGTAAAAACATTGTCAGCGTTGAAGACGCAGGCGCGGCCATTGAACAGGCAAACGAGCTCTCTGGCCGCTCCGGCGATTCTCTGAAGCAGATTCTTGAATTTGTTGAACTTGTCCACGACCAGGTTCAATCCATAGCAACGGCCAGCGAGCAGCAGTCGGCAGCCAGTGAGCAGATCAACAGATCGGTTGAACAGGTTGCCACAATCTCTGCCGAAACAGCGCACAGCATGGAACAGGCATCGCAGGCCGTAGAGGCCCTGGCGCAACAGTCGCTGGCGCTGCAAAAGCTCATCCACGACATGAAGTCCTAGCGACGCGCTGACGTCCTATGCAACAAGGCCGCGCAGATTCTGTGCGGCCTTGTTTTTTATATGTAGCTCCTCAACCAGCGGGTGGTCCACACGCCGTCAGTAGAGAGTTAAAATGCTCCGGCTGCGATGACGGATGCAACAGGCGCATATTTTGCGATTCGATAATAAAAATATTTATTATTTGTAACACTATCAATCTTCTTGCAATATTTTTTGTATCTTAATATATTTAAAAAATAGGACTGGAATTACTTATACTAGTGTAGGCAAATACTTTTTCGCTGCAAGTAATCCATACAGCGCACAGGTATTTTGCAACTTGCAGAGGTAAAGCAATGCAGGTCAAGTCATAACACTCTACCTTACAAAAGGATATTTGCGCCAAGCAGCTTTTAACATTGACGAGTAAACTATTGGAAAAGGATGCAGCGAGCATGCAGCTTGCCCCCTCTGTCATCAACGCATAAAGGATCTGCCAATGACCAATCTTCTTGGTGAATTTTTTGGAACAATGATACTGATTACCTTTGGTGCCGGTGTTGTGGCCTGCGTGCTGCTCAAGGGCTCCAAGGGGCAAGGCGGAGGCTGGATTGTCATCACTGCGGGCTGGGCTTTTGGCGTCATGCTCGGCGTGTTTACCGCAATCGCTCTGGGTGCGCCGCAGGCAGACCTTAACCCTGCAGTGACCCTTGCCAAAACCATGCTCGGCGTCTACGGAGCGGGTCAGGCCATCGCCACCATGCTGGTGCAGGTTGCCGGCGCCTTTACAGGCGCGGCCATTACCTGGCTTGCCTACCTGCCCCACTGGGCCCCCACTGAAGATCCTGGTCTCAAATTTGCCGTTTTCAGCACAGCGCCTGCCATCCGCAGCTTTGGGCAAAACTTTTTGTGCGAAGTAATCGGTACATTTATGCTGCTCTTTGGCATATTTGCCATCTTTCATGCCAACAACGGCACCTTGCCCGCAGGCTACGGCCCCTACATGGTGGCCATTCTCGTCTGGGCCCTGGGCCTCAGCCTTGGCGGCCCCACGGGATACGCCATCAACCCCGCCCGAGACCTTGGCCCCCGCATTGCCCATGCCGTGCTGCCCATCGCCGGCAAAGGGTCATCTGACTGGGGCTATGCCTGGATTCCTGTTTGCGCTCCCATGACGGGTGCGGTTCTTGCCTACATTGTCGGCAAGCTGATCGGCCTGATTTAATTTTGAGCAACTCCGTGCCGTCGGGCTGCACTGCGGCAATCATGCCGCCAGCCGGATGACGGCAAACTCCAACCAAGCTTTCGGAGGGTATTATGGCTCACAAATATATACTGGCTCTTGACCAGGGAACCACCAGCTCGCGCGCCATCTTGTTTGACCGCGACGCCAACATCATTCAGGTCGCCCAGCGCGAATTTACCCAGATATTTCCCCAGCCCGGCTGGGTAGAACACAACCCCAATGAAATTTTTGACACGCAGGCGCACGTGGCCAAGGAGTGCCTCAAACACGCAAACGCCCAGGGCAGCGATCTGGCCGCCATCGGCATCACCAACCAGCGTGAAACCACCATCGTGTGGGATAAATCCACCGGAGCCCCGGTGTACAACGCCATTGTATGGCAAGACCGCCGCACCGCCGGTTTTTGCGACCAGCTGCGCGCCGAGGGCAAGGCTGAAATTATTCGCCAAAAAACGGGCCTTGTACTTGATGCATATTTTTCAGGAACCAAGGTGCGCTGGATACTCGACAATGTTCCCGGCGCACGGGCAAGGGCTGAAGCGGGCGAGCTGCTTTTCGGCACGGTAGACACATGGCTTGTCTGGAACTTCAGCAAGCGCGGGGCGCATGTTACCGACCCCTCCAACGCCAGCCGCACGCTGCTTTTCAATATTCACACCGGGCAATGGGATGACGAACTGCTTGAAATTCTCGGCGTACCCCGCGCCATGCTGCCCGAAGTTGCGCCTTCGTCCAGCGTCATGGCCCAGACGCACCCCGAATTTTTTGGTCAGGCCGTGCCCATCGCGGGCGTGGCAGGCGACCAGCAGGCCGCAACCTATGGTAATGCCTGCATGACCGAAGGCATGGCCAAAAACACCTACGGCACGGGTTGCTTCCTGCTGCTCAACACCGGCACCAAACCGCGCGAAAGCAAAAACAACATGCTCACCACGGTTGCCTGGCAAACCCCCAAGGGACTCTACTATGCCCTTGAAGGCAGCGTTTTTGTTGGCGGCGCGGTGGTGCAGTGGCTGCGCGACGGCTTGGGCTTTATCCGCGATTCGTCCGAGATGGAGAGCCTCGCCATCACAGTGCCCGACAACGGGGGCGTTTACCTTGTGCCCGCCTTTGTGGGCATGGGCGCTCCGTACTGGGACCAGTACGCCAGAGGCACCATGGTTGGCATAACACGCGGAACCAACCGGGGGCACATCGCCAGGGCGGCCATAGAATCCATTGCGCTGCAAACCCTCGACATCATGGACGCCATGCAAAAAGACGCTGGCGTACCCCTTACCACACTGCGCGTTGACGGCGGCGCAAGCCGCAACAACATGCTTATGCAGTGCCAGGCCAACCTGACAGGCGTCGTGGTCGAACGTCCGGTCATTACCGAAACAACAGCCCTCGGCGCGGCCTACCTCGCCGGGCTTGCGGTTGGATTTTGGGAAAGCGAAGAACAGCTATGCGCCCAGTGGAAACTTGACCGCCGCTTTGAGCCCAACATGCCCGAAGACCGCAGGCAAGAGCTGCTGCACCAGTGGCACCGCGCCGTTGACCGCGCCAAAAGCTGGATAGAAGAATAGCAGCAAGGCGGGCTGCTGACGGCCCGGCATCATCGATGATTACCACAAAAGGTCGCCCATTGGGCGGCCTTTTGTGGTGCGGCTTAGCCAGTTGAGCGCAACAGCGCGCGAAACAGAGAACCACCCGCTATTGGTATGACCCCAATTATGTTTTCAAAATTTAAGCCTGGTGGGACTTTTTTACTTTGTCTACCTGATGTGGGTCATGCAGTGCAGACCATAGAGTGGTTTTGATTGCCCTTGAGTCTTGCCAGTAACTGCTGCTTACCTGGGCATTTACGGCTGTCGTTGTGCACCGGGCCCCCTCGACTGCCGCCCACGCGGCTGCTGATGCGCGAGCTTCGCCGCTGCGCCGTTATCACAGTCAGCACAATACGGAAGGTTCCATTTCAGGGTCAGATATATCTCACAGCCTTTGCCAAATTTTTTATCTGCTATGTCGCCAGAACTCCAGTCAATATATTAAATTATGGATATTTTGACATTGAAATTAACTTTCAAATTTGCTACTTCATGTTCACGCCTTACCCGGTAACCCCTTGTACCCTAACAATCTGTGCCATGCACGGCGTATCTTGCCGCTGGCAGTAAGGATAATCTCATGTTGTGCACTTCTCGCCTCAATCTTACTGAATGCGCCCGCCGGCAGGACCGCTCCACTCCCGACAGCAACACTGTCACCGAAATAATCCACCAGCTTGCAGAATCACTGGGCAAAGCCATCGACGCCAAGGATACATATACCCTTGCCCACTCAGAAGAAGTTGCCGTTATTTCGCAGACGCTGGCCCTGTCCATGGGGCTGGGGCATCAGATGGCAGACCTTATCCACGTAGCGGGGCACCTGCATGACCTTGGCAAGATAGGCGTGCCGGACGAGATTCTGGCCAAGACCTCTCCGCTTGCACCCAAGGAATGGCTGGCCATACGCAAACATCCTGACATCGGCGCGGACATTCTTGCGCCCATTGCCTGCCTGCGCGAGTGCGGCATTGTAGACATGGTACGCGCCCACCACGAGCGTTTTGACGGCAGCGGCTATCCACAGGGGCTGACTGGCGGGCACATACCGTTGGGAGCACGAATCATTGCAGTGGCAGACAGCCTTTCTGCCATGTTGCAGTCACGGCCATACCGGCAGGCAAAAACATTTGACGAAGCCTGCCGGGAGATAACGCGCGGCACGGGTAACCAGTTTGACCCTCAGGTAGTTGCTGCCTTTGCAAGGGTAAAAGACCGCCTGCGCGACCTTGTCGCCATGCTGCGCGTGGCTTGAGCCAACGTCGAGCAAGCCTTGCCGGCTGCGCGCTCGTCATGTGTTTGCGCGGATCGACCGCCCGGCCGCAACCGCATGAACGTGTACACAGCGCGAGACCTGCTGGCTGGCGGGCCACGTAATACATTACGACTGCAAACAGGCTTAACCAGCTTTTAAGGGGCATGTCAGCCACCTTTAAGCAGTATGTCAGCCATGGTCAGCCCGGCAGCACATGCCTCAAGAGGCAAACTGTTTGACGGCAGCGCTGCAACAAGCTATTTTATCGTTTTGGCAAATGCTCGGCAGGCCCACTTCAGAGCATACATCCGCTCTACCCTGCAGCCACTGCCCTATCCCCAGGCGCAGGCGGCACGCTGTGCGCAAACCATGCAGCGCCCACGGTTTTTGCCGGTTGCCGCATGGGTCACAGCCCAATTTGCGGCGGCTCGCACCAGACCTTTGAATTTCAGGCAGTTTTTATGCAAACAAACATATCGTCGGCCATGAGCCGTGAAGCGCTCAGACGCCGTACTTTCGGCATTATTTCGCACCCTGACGCGGGCAAGACCACGCTTACCGAAAAGTTGCTGCTGTTCGGCGGAGCCATCCAGATGGCCGGCGCGGTCAAAGCCAAAAAGGCCCAGCGCCACGCCACCTCCGACTGGATGGAAGTGGAGCGCGAGCGCGGCATCTCCGTGTCGTCCTCGGTGATGAAGTTCACCTACGCCGACCACATCATCAACCTGCTTGATACCCCCGGCCACCAGGACTTTTCGGAAGACACCTACCGCGTGCTTACAGCAGTGGACTCGGCCCTGATGGTCATCGACTCGGTCAAGGGCGTCGAAAACCAGACCCGCAAGCTCATGGAAGTGTGCCGCATGCGCGACACGCCCATTTTGACCTTTATCAACAAGCTTGACCGGGAAGGGCGCGACGCATTTGATCTGCTGAGCGATATTGAGCAGACCCTGGGCATTCAGGCCGCGCCCATGACCTGGCCCATCGGTATGGGCAAGAGCTTTCAGGGCGTTTACGACATCAAACGGCAAGCGATCCGCTTTTTTGCCGAAGACGGCAAAAAAACCTCGCGTCCCAAGGAAGCCCTGGTCATCAACGGGCTCAACGACCCGCAACTGCCCGAGCTGATTGGCGAAGACGCAGCGGAGCAGCTGCGCACCGAGATTGACCTGCTTGAAGGCGCGGGCTTTCCCTTTGACAAAGAGCTGTACCTCAAGGGCAAGCAGACCCCGGTATTTTTTGGCAGCGCGGTAAACAACTTTGGCGTGCAGGAACTGCTGGACACTCTGGTGCGCCTTGCGCCAGGCCCTATCCCCAGAGTGGCGGAATGCGCTACCGGCGAGCGTGTGGTCAACCCGCTTGAAGAAGACTTTTCTGGCGTGGTCTTTAAAATTCAGGCCAACATGGACCCCGCGCACCGCGACAGAATAGCCTTTATGCGCATTTGCTCGGGCCGCTTTGAGCGCGGCATGAAGGTAAAGCACCACCGCATCGGCAAAGAGGTGCAGCTTTCGCGGGCCATCACCTTTATGGCCCAGGACCGCGAAGGCGTTGAAGACGCATGGCCGGGCGACATCATCGGCCTGCACAACCACGGCACCCTCAAGATCGGCGACACGCTGACAACCTCTGAGCCGCTCAAGTTTACGGGCATCCCAAGCTTTTCACCAGAGCATTTTCGCCGGGTACAGCTGGCCGACCCTTTGCGCTCCAAGCAGCTGGCCAAGGGCCTCAAGCAGCTGGCCGAAGAAGGCGCTATCCAGGTTTTCAGGCCGCTTACAGACAGCTCGCACATTCTCGGCGCGGTGGGCGTGCTGCAGTTTGACGTTATCATCGCCCGCCTCAAGGCGGAATACGGTGTTACCGCCGTATACGAACCATCGCCCATCTCATGTGCGCGCTGGATAACCTCAAACGACAGGGCCGCGCTCGAGTCGTTCAAGTCAGACCAGCAGTCAAGCCTGGCCTATGACGGCGACGACTGCCTCGCCATTCTTTCAACCAGCGAGTGGAAACTTTCGCGAATTATTGAAGAGTGGCCGCAAATCACATTTCACACTACGCGCGAAATCAGATAACTGTACAAAGACAGCAAAGCCAACAGCAAATAATCAGCGCACGTGGCAATTATCCCCTGTAAGCGGAAATTACTGCGTGCGCTGATTATTTGTATGGACTCATTACGCTGACGCGCAATATGCCAGCTGCCTGGGAATGGTTTGCATCATGAGACCGCGCTTGAAATGTTTTCAAACCGGGCATATATGGATTGCTGGATTATGCCGTAAGGCCAATCTTTCTGTTTGGGTGCTGCCTTCGGTGAGGAAGCCTACACGCCTGAACCCCGCAACTCCCAGTCAATCATCCATATGCTAAAAAAACTGCTGTTTTTATTGGTTATTTTTATAGCTATGCTCGAAGCGGCATCATATTTTTATATAAAATATGTGAATACCAACATCCAGATGCCGTCGTACAGCCTTGTGAACGTCAACAGCAAGTTCTGGACGTTCAGCGATGAGCACTTTGGCGTTTGGCACCATCCGTCGTCGACATATCTGCACAAAAAACCCTGTTTTACACAGAGTTATGCTTCCAATGCTTACGGTATGCGCGATAAGGAGCGCACCAAGGACGCAGAGCAGCAGCGCGTGGTAGTGCTGGGGGACTCCTTTATTGAAGGCTGGGGCAACAGGTCTGAAGACAGGCTCTCCAACCTGCTTGAGGCATCAACCGGAGCGGAAGTGCTCAATTTTGGCACCTCAGGCGGATTTGGCACGATTCAGGAATGGCTGCAGTACAAATACATGGTAAAGCAGTTCAGGCATGATGTCGTTCTGCTGGGCATTTTGCCCCGCAACGATTTTGAGGACAACAGCCTTGAATTTTACTACACCCAAAAAACGGATGACTACAGGCCGTATCTTGTGGGCGACTACCCTGATTACAAGCTGTTTTACCCTGTAAAAACCTTGCCGCACCCCACCCGGTTTGAGGCTTTTACCAAAAGTCTTCAACTCTCGCTGCTGGAATGGAGTTGCCTGTACCGGGTGGCCATTTACCTGAACGATTTTAAAATTGAGCACATGAAGCTCGTGCCCCGTTGGGCTCCGGAAAACATCAGCGACCCCGCCGGCGGCTCCATGTATTATTCGACGCAAGAGAACGAATGGAATATCATGCGGTACAGCATTGAGCAGCTGGTGGCCGAAGCGGGCAACCGCAAGGTCATAGTGTTCACCATACCTGCATATCAGGATTTTGAGCACTACGACGGCCAAGAGCCGCCGCTGGCCCGCAAGTTGCGCGAGCTGGCCAACCGCATCGGGGCAACCTATGTGGACCTGATGCCCGCCATGGTCGCCAGGGGCGTCAAGTTTCCCGATCTGTACCTTAGCTGCGACAAACACTGGAATGCCTTTGGCAATGCCGTTGCCGCCGACATTCTCGAGCCTTACGTGCGTGCCGCGCTGCAATCCGCACCAACGGCAAGAGGTAACTGATGCAAGACCGCAAACTTTATTTCGGCTTTTTGCCTGCTGCCGTGAGCAACAAGGAATGCGCCGATACAGCCATGGCCATGACCCTGATATGTCTGCTGGCCGTAATGTACACACGCTCGCTCGCTTTGCTGCCGCTTGCCCTTGCACTGCTGCTGCTGGGCATGGTGTGGCCACGCGTTTACTCTCCCCTTGCCAAGCTCTGGCTGGGGCTCTCCCTGCTGCTGGGCTCGGTCATGTCGCGCCTGGTGCTCAGCATCATTTTTTTGGTGGTTGCAACGCCGATTGCCCTGGTCATGCGCCTGTTCGGTCATGATCCCATGCGGCGCAAGGCGTGGAAAAAAGGGACAGATTCGACCTTTGTTTCGCGTGATCACCTTTTTGAAGCAAAAGACCTGGAACATCCTTTTTAGGCTTTGTTCCGCTGGAGATAGTGCATGGATTTTCTCAAAGACATGCTGCAGTTTTTTATGCAGCGCAAAAAATTCTGGCTGCTTCCCCTTGTCATCGTACTGCTGCTGTTTGGCGTGCTTGTTGTAATGACCAGCGGCTCGGCCATTGCGCCCTTTATCTATTCCGTTTTTTAAGAGTGCGCACCGCAACAGTTGCGCCTGTACAATATGGAGTTCTGCATGCCCAGAGCCATTCTTGGCATATCCGCTTATTATCACGATTCTGCCGCCGTACTGCTAGTTGACGGCAAAATTGTAGCCGCCGCTCACGAAGAACGGTTCTCGCGCATCAAGCACGACTCCGGCTTTCCCCGTCAGGCTGCGGCCTATGTGCTGCGGGAGGGCGGCCTGAATATTGCCGATCTGGAGGCCATTGCTTTTTACGACAAGCCCTACCTCAAGTTCGAGCGGCTGCTTGAAACCTACAATGGCTTTGCCCCTGCGGGACTGCGCAGCTTTCTTTCCGCCATACCGGTGTGGATCAAGGAAAAGCTGTTTATGCGTTCCATGCTGCGCGACGCCATAGCCGAGCTTGGCCCCGGTTCGCCCCGGATGCTCTTTCCCGAGCACCACCTTTCGCACGCTGCCAGCGCCTATTACCCCTCGCCGTTTGACAGGGCAGCCATACTGACCATCGACGGCGTGGGCGAGTGGGCGACCACGACTATCGGTCTTGGCGAAAACGCCCAGATACGCATTTTGAAGGAGCAGCAATTCCCTCATTCTCTGGGTCTGCTGTACACGGCTTTTACTGCGTACTGCGGTTTTAAGGTCAACTCGGGCGAATACAAGCTCATGGGGCTTGCGCCCTACGGCGACGGCGACATGGAGCTTGTGGCCAGACTCAAAAATGCCATTTGCGAAAACATGGTGGACGTACGCGACGACGGCTCCCTGCTGCTGAACATGGAGTACTTTGACTACGCCACCGGCCTGCGCATGTACAAACGTGCCAGGTGGGAAAAACTGCTTGGCATCCCCCCGCGTGACGCGGAGAGCGAAATCAGCCAGGAGTATATGGCTCTGGCCCTGGCAATCCAGCAGGTGACGGAAGACATCGTGCTCAAGCTGGCGCGCACGGCGCGCAAGCTGACCAGCTGCGACAACCTGGTGATGGCTGGCGGCGTGGCGCTTAACTGCGTGGCCAACGGCCTGCTGATCCGCGAGGGCATATTCAAGAACGTGTGGATTCAGCCCGCGTCGGGCGACTCCGGCGGCGCGCTGGGCGCGGCATATGCGGCATGGCATATCTGGGCTGGCAATGACCGCCCTTCGCCCAACGGCGTTGACGCCATGCAGGGGGCATATCTTGGCCCGCAGTTTTCGCGCAACGACATCATGCGGGTTGTGCGCCGTTTTGACGCGCCCCACAAGGAGTGCGCTACTGAACAGGAACTGTATTCCACGGTGGCCCGCCACCTTGCCGACGGCGCTGTGGTGGGCTGGTTTCAGGGCCGCATGGAATATGGCCCCCGCGCCTTGGGCGACAGGTCCATTCTGGGCGACCCCAGACGTCCAGAAATGCAAAAAAAACTGAACCTCAAAATCAAATTCCGCGAGGGATTCCGCCCCTTTGCACCATCTGTGCTTGAAGAACACTGCGCGGAATGGTTTGACCTTGAGGCTTTGTCGCCCTACATGCTGGTCTGCGCCCCTGTGGCGCAAAAGCACCGCACCACCCTGCCCGAAAACGTCCGCGAGCTGCCGCTGTACGACAGGCTGTACCTGCAGCGCTCCACGGTTCCGGCCATTACCCATGTGGACTGGTCCGCCCGCATCCAGAGTGTCTCGCGCCGCACCAATCCACGGTACTGGGGACTTATCGATACCTTCCATCGCGAGCACGGCTGCCCCATGGTGGTCAATACAAGTTTTAACGTGCGTGGCGAGCCCATTGTGTGCACTCCGCTCGACGCCTACACCTGCTTTATGCGCACCGAGATGGATTATCTTGTGCTGGGCGACATGATTTTTGACAAACGCGAACAGCCCGAATGGCAGGAAAATGTAGACTTCAAGTCCATTTTTACCCTCGACTAGCTGCCAGCATCCGTAACCAAGCAAAAGGGTGGACCTCCTCAGGAGCTCCACCCTTTTTTCGATATGTCGGCAGATTGCACTGCCCGTGCGATCAGTCGGATTTGTGCTGCCTATGCCTGCGCCCTGGGGCGCACCAGCCAGCCCGCGACGCCAAAGATGCAGGCAGGCGCAATCCAGCCCAGGCCCACGGATTCAAAGGGCAGGCTGGCCGTTATGGCTACCGGCAGGCCAAAGCTCACAAGCACGCTCAGGCCGCTGCTCAACAGCGCACCTACAGTGGCAAAGCGAAAAATGTTGTCGTTGCGGATGCACCTGTCAAACAGCGACAGCACAATGACCACCAGCGTGCCGGGATACAGAAAGGTAAGTATGGGCGCGGCAACGGCGATGATGATGTCGAGGCCCACGTTTGAAATCACCATGCTGAAAAGCCCGGTGCACACGGCTACAGCCCGGTAGCTTACCCGGCCCTTGCTGAACTGTGAAATAAAGGTGCCGGTTGTGCCTATAAGCCCCACCGCCGTGGCCATGCACGAAATACTCATGACCACAGCCAGCACCACGGTACTGGCACTGCCAAAAAGCCCGCCCACCAGATAGGCCGCCAGCGCGCCTTTTTCCGTATCTGCCGGGTACAGGCTCGAGCCGGTTGCCCCAAGGTAGCACAAACCGCCATAGATGACGAACAGCAGCGCACCAGCCACAAGGCTCGACAGGCCCACGGACAGGGCCTTGTGGCTGCCGCTGGTATAGCCCTTGTTTTTCAGCGCGGTCACAATAACAAAACCAAAGACCAGCGAGGCCATGACGTCAAGCGTCTGGTATCCGGCCAGAATGCTGTTCCAGGCCACGTTGGCGTCATGTACATCGGCATTGATGCGCCCCAGAGGCCAGGCAACAGCCGCAATCACAATAAGGATAAAACCACCGATCTTGATGGGCGAAAGATACCGGGCAATGGCATCCACCATATTTGACTCGCGGTAGGCAAGTACGGTGGAAATACCAAAAAACACCACGGAATAGAGCACCTTAGCCAGCGTTATCCCCTTGGAGGAATAGCCCAGCGGCGCAAACGAAATGGCAAAGGCGGTGGCCCCTGTTCTCGGAATGGCCAGCAAGGGACCTATGCACAAAATAATGGCGCTCATCATGAGCATGGCAGGCAAAGCGCCAAGCCGGTGGAACAGACCCTCTTTGCGGTCTATGCACGATGACGCAAGCATGGCGTAGATGGTCAGCAGCGCAAGCCCCACATCGGCGGCATAGTAACACAAAAATCCCGTGAACCACTGCGTGCCCGCCGTAAGGCCAATATAGAGAGGAAAAACCACGTTTCCCGCACCAAAAAACATGGAAAACAGCGCAGCGCCGACCACAAATGAATCACGCAGAAGTTTCTTGTTCATATGTTTCCGATAATCACGATAGTTAAGGGGCAGGAGTATGCGCCCAGGCACACGGCCAAAGCGTCAACCGCCGCCTCAAATATCAAAATGTAGGGCGGTAAGCCATATACATGTGTTGTCTTTTTTTGCAATACTGCGCAACTATCCGTAATTTTTGCATAAATACAAAGAGAACGCCGGGCGCAAAACGGCCCGGCTGTCCGCAAACAGACAGCCGGGCCAAAGCAGGAGGGTCAGTAGCAGACGCCCTGCCGTACTATATCTGGCCGGCTATTTCGGCACGGCAAGAATAACCTGCGAGGCCTTAACGATGGCGGTGACCTTTTTGCCGGGTGCAAGACCAAGCTTGGCAATGCTGCCCATGGTCACGATGGAGGCAATGGACGCGCCGCCGGGCAGGTCAACGATGACTTCCGCATTGACCGCTCCGGGCGTGACCTTGCTCACCGCGCCAGCAAACTGGTTACGGGTGGAAAGCAGATACTTTTCTGCATCATTCATCAGCAGCACAAAGCTGGCCTTGATAAGGGCCATGACATCAGCACCGGGCTTGAGGCCAAGATTGTTTGTACTCACTTTGGTGATAGAGGCGACAATAGAAAGACCGCCTTCAACAGCAAGTTCCACTTCATCATTTACAGCGCCAGAATTAACTTTGACAACCTTGCCGCAAAAAACATTTCTTGCACTGGTTTCCATATTTTTCTCCTTGAGTTGTGCGGAGTAAGTATCAGTCATCTGTGGGGAGAATTATCTCCGCTTTTACTGATGCAACAGTACAAGCATTGCCAATAAATAGCCAACCCAACACAACATGGCGTAATTTATTAAAAAAATTCATTATTTCATTATGTTGCATTATCACTATTTCAATTACCACGTGATGTAAAAAATATTTTTGCACAGTGTTTAGACGGCTGGCACACGCATGCAAATGACCTCATATGGCTTGCCCTCCAGAGCCAGACGCAGGATGACAATCCGTGCAAGACGCCGTACCATGCCTTGCCTATGTCGGGCGGCTACAGCGCCTACTCGCCAGTCTGCGGCCCTTTATCCACGCTGCGCGGCAAATGCAAACGGCGATGTCAGCCGGCAACGGCTCCGACAACAACTTAGACCTATGCCAATATCTGGAGAATCACATGAATACATTTGATGTTGTCATCATCGGCGGCGGACCAGGCGGCGCAAAGGCCGCAGGCATACTTGCCCGTGGCGGAAAATCCGTCGCTCTGGTCGAGAGCGGTCAAATGGGCGGCGTCTGCCTCAATTGCGGCTGCATCCCCACCAAACTGCTGCTCGGCGCGACCGCGCCCAAGGGACTTTTGCGCGGGCTTGAGCGGCAGCGAGTGGCCAAGGGCAACATTGATGTGGATTACGACGCTCTGCAAAAACGCATCCAGCGCTTTGTGAAGGGCACGTCGCAGGCTCTGGTCAAAAGCCTGCAACAGCTTGGAGTAACCATCATTGAAGGCCGCGCCGTATGCGCCGGTCCGGCGCAAGTTACCGTCGCCACGGCTGACGGCGGCAGCCAGAGCCTGCAGGCGGGGCGCATCATACTGGCGGGCGGCTCGCGCTCGGCGGCTTTTCCTGGCATGACGCCCGACCACGATGCGGTTTTGGACAGCACCGATATGTTGCGCGTGCCCGCAGTGCCGGAAAGTCTGATTGTGGTGGGCGCTGGGGCCATTGGCCTTGAAATGGCCGACTTTTTCAGCGCTATGGGCAGCAAGGTAACCATTGTGGAAGCCGCGCCCCACCTCGCCCCCACGGAGGATGCCGACGTGGGGCAGGAGCTGGCAAAACTGCTGGGCAAAACCGGCATCACCAGCATCACCGGGGTCAAGGCCTCATCGCTTAAAACCAGCAACGGCATGGCCGTGCTGGCGCTTGAAGACGGCAGAGAGCTTATGGCGGCCAAGGCTCTTGTGGCTGTGGGCAGAACGCCCAACACCGACGGCCTTGGCGCGCAGGATGCGGGCTGCAGGCTGCAGGCAAGGGGATATGTGGCCGTTGACCAGTGCCTGATGGCCGCACCCACGGTGTACGCCATTGGCGACATCAACGGGCAAACCCTGCTGGCCCATGCGGCGGAGCATCAGGGAGCCTACGTGGCACGGCACATACTGGCGACGGACACGGCTCCGTACGCTTCCGGCCCTGTACCCTCCTGCGTGTACGGCAGCCTTGAAATCATGCGCGTGGGACTTACGGCAAAACAGGCTCTGGCAACCGGCGGGCAGGTGGAGGTCTCAAAGGCGCAGCTCATGGGCAATGCCATTGCCCAGGCTGGCGGCGATGCCGCAGGCTTTGTGAAGGTTGTGTGGCACAATGGCGCTCTGGCAGGCATTGCCGCATTGGGGCACGGGGTATCGCATCTGGTGACCGCAGCCCAGCTGTTGCTGCTGGGGCAGTATCACGGCGAGGCTCTCAACGCCTTTATGTTTGCCCACCCTACCCTTGATGAAGCCCTGCACGCGGCGCTGGAAGCCCCCAAAGAAGTCATCAGCGCCTAGATGTTCGGCCCCACCATTGCTTAATGTTACCCCGGTCAGCGCCATGCCGACCGGGGTTTTTTTCTTGCCTTTGCCAATTTTCACATATCAGATTAAGTATTATGTAAAATTCTTGTCAAACTGTAGTATCTTGTCTATCATAAAAATGTTAGCGTTAAGCTTATGCGAAAAATTTTTTGTGCAATCCTCATCCCCCCTATCAGGAGAGCATCATGGCGTATGTTGAACGTGTGTTAAATAACCTTAAAGAAACATATCCTCATGAACCTGTCTTTTTGCAGGCGGTGCAGGAAGTTTTGCAAAGTTTGCAGCCCATTCTGTGCAAAAAACCAGAATACGCAAAAATGAAAATCCTTGAGCGAATTACGGAGCCAGAGCGCTGCGTCTCCTTTCGCGTGCAATGGATGGACGATTGCGGACAGGTGCAGGTCAACCGAGGCTACCGGGTGCAGTTCAATTCGGCCCTTGGACCGTTTAAAGGCGGCCTGCGTTTTCACCCCAGCGTGAATCAGGGGCTGCTGAAATTTCTGGGTTTTGAGCAGATTTTTAAAAATTCGCTCACCGGCCTGGCCATCGGCGGCGCAAAGGGCGGCTCTGATTTCAATCCCAAGGGCAAGTCCAAGATGGAAATCATGCGCTTTTGCCAGGCGTTTATGACCGAGCTGTGCAGCTATATTGGGGCAACCGTTGATGTGCCCGCTGGCGACATCGGCGTGGGCAGTCAGGAGATCAGCTTTCTTTTTGGGCAGTACAAGCGCCTTACCCGTCGCTATGAGGGCGTGCTTACCGGCAAGAACCTTCTTTTTGGCGGTTCACTGGCGCGGCCAGAAGCCACAGGCTACGGCGCCGTGTACTTTGCGCAGGCCATGCTTGAGGCGCGAGGACAAAGCCTTGAAGGCAAGGTCTGCACGGTTTCCGGCGCGGGCAACGTGGCCATCCACTGCTGCGAAAAGCTCACGCAGGTGGGCGCAAAACCGGTTACGGTTTCCGACTCGCGCGGCATGGTTTACGACCCCGACGGCATCAGGCTGGATGTGCTCAAACAGGTCAAGGAAATTGAGCGCGGGCCGCTCACCCGTTATGCGGAGCTGGTTTCTACCGCAACATATACGCCCGTCACGGCCTACCCCGAAGCACGCAATGCCGTGTGGAACGTGCCCTGCTTTGCGGCCTTTCCGTGCGCGACGCAAAACGAGCTGAACCTTGCTGATGCCAAAAGCCTGCTTGCCAACAACTGCGCCTGCGTGGCCGAAGGGGCAAACATGCCATCAACGCTCGAAGCAATGCACGCCTTTATCGACTCTGGTATTGCATTTGGCCCCGCCAAGGCCGCCAATGCGGGCGGAGTATCGGTAAGCCAGCTTGAAATGGCCCAAAATGCCAGCATGCAGCGCTGGACCTTTGAACGGGTGGACAACCAGCTCAGGCAGATCATGTACGATATCCACCACAATGCCGCCGCAACCGCCGCCGAATTCGGCCACGCTGGCAACCTGGTGATGGGCGCGAACATTGCAGGTTTCCGTAAGGTGGCTGACGCCATGCTTGCTCTGGGGCTGTAGCGTTCGCATTTACTGAGCTGGTCAGGATAGTAACAGCCCGTTGCGCTGCGGAACGCCTGCCGAGGCCCACTCTGCAGCGCAACATTTTTTTTGATCTGTCGTTACATGCCGCTGCCGCAGGGGCATGAGGCATCCCCTTGCCCAAGAGAGCGCTGCATAAGCACGATGTCTACCCATTGCCCCAGCTTGAATCCCACGCTGCGCAGTGCGCCCATGCGCTCAAACCCCAGGCTGGCGTGCAGTGCAATGGAGCCAGTGTTGCCGCTGTGCCCCACTACCGCCACCATCTGCCGCCAGGGCCCCTGCCCGCAACGAGCAATGAGGGCCTGCAGCAAGGCTCGTCCTACGCCGCGCCCATGGCAGCGGGCATTTACATAGATGGAATCTTCAAGGCAGTAGCGAAAGGCGGACCGCGAGCCGTAAAGCCCGGCATAGCAATAGCCTATCACTGAGCCCCCCTGCCTCGCCACCAGATACGGCAACCCAAGATCAAGCACCGCCTCGCGCCGACGGGCCATTTCGACCAGATCCGGGGGCAGCTCTTCAAAGGTGGCCAGCCCCTGCAACACATACGGGGCATAGATGGCCTGCACTGCGGGCATGTCCGCAGGCTGGGCGTCGTCCACAATAAACTGCGGGCAACGCCCAGCTCCATCAGACTGAATTGGCAACTCCATCGCGCTGTTCCTGTCGGACGGACAAAAGACCCGGCCTACCAGCCGTTGAGATGAATCTTGTCCTTGCTGAAGCGGTCTGCTTCGGCAAAGGGTTGCGCCGGATGTCCCATGACCACAAGGCCAAGCATGTTGATCTGTGCCGGAACCTTGAGCAGGTCGCGTATTGGCTCAACGCGGTCTTCAAAGGGGTACATGCCGCACCAGACCGTGCCAAGATTGAGCCCGCGAGCGGCAATTAGCATGTTTTCAAGGGCTGCGCTGCAATCCTGCTGCCAGTAACCAGGGGCTTTGGCCTCTGCGGGGTTGGCGCAAACAACAATAACGACCTGAGCATCCGCCGCCATCTTGGCATAGGGATGGCGCTCGGCAATGGAGGCCAGCAGGGCCGTGTCGCGCACCACCACAAAATGCCATGGCTGTTTGTTGTGGGCGCTGGGGGCGCACATGGCGGCCTTGAGCACAAGCTGCAAATCGTCATCGCTCACAGGCTCGGCAGTAAACTTGCGGATACTGCGGCGAGTAAACAGGGCTTCAAAAACGTCCATAACAATCTCCTTATGTTGGCTTGCGCAATGACTCCGGCGCATACCGCACGCATCACAGGGCCGCCAGTTGCGGGCTGTCGTTGCAGTGCATGGCCGCCGCAAGCCTGTTGGGGGCACCGGCTCACGACAATGCAGCCCAACGGTTTTTTGAACGGGAGCCAATCTAGAGCAAAGCCCCCTTTCAAGCCCGGATCAAACGGGTGAAAGGGGGCTTGTATGATCAATATGCCTGACGGGCGCAGGCCCGCAGGGCGCCTAGCTCATGTCCCAGTTTGGGTACATGGTCCAGATGCCGCAGGGGCAGATGCCCGAGCAGATGCCGCAACCGATGCAGCGGGCGGGATCAGAAACATACTCAAACCCGCCGCCAGTGGTTTCCTTACGGTCAATGGCCTTTTCGGGGCACGACTTGAGGCACATCTTGCAGTCGCGGCACGTGCCGCAGCTTACGCAGCGGGAGAACTCATCCTGCGGCGACGGCAGGTCGCGCTCGTGGCACTTGGCAAAGTAGGCCGTGTGCAGCCGGGTAGAAGGCACAAGCTGCTTCTTTTCGGGTGCGTAGGTTTCGCCCTTGACCCAGGCGTCGGCGGCAAAGGCCGCGTCCCTGCCCGTGCCGATGGCGTGCACCAGCAGGCCAGGCTTGATAACGTCGCCCACCGCAAACACGCCGTCCATGATGCTGAGATCAGCCTTGGGCACGATCCATTCGCGAAACTTTTCCAGCCCTTCCGGCAGGAAGGAAAGGTCAGGCGATTCACCAATGGTGATGATGACCATCTTGCCGGGAATAAGCGTGCCTTCCTGACTGATGATGCCGTGGTCGGTTACTTCCTTGGTCTGCACGGGCCAGACAAGCTTGCCGCCAAGGGCTTCCACATGTTCGATCTCGTGGGCAAAGGCGGCGGGTTTTTGCACGTCTATGCAGGTCACCTGCTTGGCGCCCATGGCGTATGCGCCCACGGCGGCGTCCATACCCGCGTTGCCGCAGCCGATAACAATCACGCTGTCAGGCACGGCGGGTTTTTCGCCCTTGTTGATAGCTTTCAAAAAGTCAATGCCGGCCACGATCTTTTCGTGCCCCGGCCAGGGGAAGATGCGTGGCACATGACCACCGGTGGCGACCACCACGGCGGCGTGCTTTTTGCGCAGCTCCGCAAACTTTTGGGCGTCCACATGACAGTTGGTGACAAAGGTCACGCCCATGTCCTCAATGCGCTTGAGTTCCTTGCGCAGCAAGTCATGGTTGAGGCGCGCACGCGGTATAACCTGCTCAAGCTTGCCGCCCATGACGGAATCAGCTTCGTACACGGTCACATCGTGGCCCATGCGGGCCAGCTGCCAGGCAGCCGTAAGGCCGCCCACGCCGCCGCCGATAACGCCAATATGCTTGCCGGTGCGGGTTTTGGGCTTTGCTACCTTGATGTCGGCAGAACAGGAGCCAAGCTTGCCGATCTGCACAGGGCTGTCGAGGTCGGTACGCGTGCAGCTTTGCATGCAGGGGTTGGGGCACACGCTGCCGCAGACAGAACCAGGAAACGGCGTGTAATCCAGCACCATGCGGTAGGCCTCGTCCACATTGCCTTCACGCAGAAGGTTAAGTCTGCGCTGGGTGGGGATGGAGGCCGGGCAATTGAATTCGCAGGGCGCGGCAAAGGCGGCGTTTTGCCACATGGGCACACGCAGACGATAATCACCGCGCGCCACGAGCCCGTTGACCATAAAGTCGTCGGGCGCAACGTCGCTGAAGATGCCGCTGGGTATCCACTCCTTGCCGCGAAACTGACCAAGGCTCACAACTTCCTTCTGGCCGCGTTCTTCAAACGGCAGAGGAGTGATTTTGCGCCACTGGCTCCAGTCGCACAGTTCGTTGCGCAGGCTGGGCTGGTCAATGGCCATCAAAAAGTCATCCAGGCCGGAATCGATCCAGGCGATGTCTTCTTCATCCAGTTCGTTAACGCGTACGTCCGTGGGCAACTGCCCTATTGAACCGCGAAAGTACACCGCGCCGCCCACCATGCCCACGCACGGGCGTTCGCCCATGACAGAAGCAAGGCCCTGACAGTCGTGGCCGCAGACAACGGCCTTGCCGCCGCCCATAAACTCAAAGGAAAAGCTGCCCACGCTCTTGAGCACCCACAGTTCCGGGGCGTCATAGAGGGGGTCGTGCTTCATGAGCGAGCCTGTGCGCGTGCCTGCGCGGCCGCCCACATACACTGTACCCGCCGCAGCGCAATGGGCCGCAGTGTCGCCCGCGTCGCCGCGCACAACAATGCGCCCGCCCGCGTTCAGCCAGCCCACGTCCGCCGAGGCGGAGCCTTCAACCAGTATCTCGGTATTGGGCAGGCACATGGAGCCCACCCGCTGACCGGGGTTTTTCACCTTGAAGGTGAGCTTTTTGCCTTCTCTGTTCCAAAGGGGGCCGCCGATATCGTGCTGGCCCGATGCCTCAATATAAAAGTCTGTCTCGCCCTTCTCCACCGCGGCTTCAATAGCCAGCAGCAGGTCCTGGGTGGACATGCGATTGTGTTCGTCTACCGTGCTAACGCGCAGCATGTTCTGCTCCTCGCCAATGTCTAACAGGCGTACTGGATATCCAGCTTGTCGGCCACAGCCTTGTCCGTGGTAACCAGGGCGTCGGAACGCCCAACCGGCAGCGAGCTGTTGCCCACAGGGGCCAGCAGCTTGCGCAGTTCGGAGTCAAAGGCCAGCATGTAGTCCACAATGTTCTGTGCGCCCCTGTCCACATCAAGCCTTTTGACCAGACGGGGATCCTGGGTGCATATGCCCGTGGGACATTTGCCGGTATTGCAGGAATTGCAGCGGCCATGTTCATTGCCGACGCAGCCCAGCAGCTGAATGAGAATCTTGCCGATGATAACGCCGTTGGCGCCCAGGCAAATCATCTTGAAGGCATCCGCTGCCGCGTTGCCGGTCAGGCCGATGCCGCCGCCGACCCAAAGGGGGATCTGCCCCTGCAGGCCATGGGCCACAGCCGCCATGTAGCAATCACGCAGCTTGGAAACAATGGGATGCCCCGTATGCTCGAGCGAAACCTCGTTGGCCGCGCCGGTGCCGCCCTGGATGCCGTCCATGAAGAACCCGCCGCAGATCTTGTAGGGGTCGCGCAGCAGGTTGTTGTACACAGACACCGAGGTCGCCGACGCTGCGCACTTGATGGCGACCGGCACGCGGAAGCCAAAGGCGGCGTTGAGCGAAAGGTGCATCTTCTGCACCGACTCTTCAATGGAGTACAGCCCCTGATGGTTCGGCGGCGAATGCAGGGTCGCCTTGGGTACGCCGCGGATGGCCTGAATGTGCGGGGCCACCTTGGCGGCGGGCAGCAGGCCGCCATCGCCGGGCTTTGCGCCCTGACCGATTTTGATCAGCACGCCCGCCGGGTCGGTTTTCATGCGGGGCATGGCCTTGATGATGCGGTTCCAGCCAAAGTGGCCGGAGGCGATCTGCAAGATCATGTACTTGAGCTGTTCAGACTCCAGCAGCTTGATGGGCATACCGCCCTCGCCCGAACACATGCGCACGGGCATGCCGCACTTTTCGTTAAGATAGGCGGCAGCAAGGGCAATGGCCTCCCACGCGCGGGTGGAGAGCGCGCCAATGCTCATGTCGCTGAAGATGGCGGGATAAATCCAGTGCACAGGCGGCGTACGGTCGGTCAGCACGAGGCTGTCGCCGTCAACACGCAGGGGCAGCTCCTTGGCAAGCATAACGCGGCCAAGGGGCGAACGGATGTCAAAGGTATGGCGCTCGGAATCCAGCGCGGGGTCTGTCATCTGGCTGATGCGGCCCACAAAGATGGAATCGAGCGTACGCGGAGGGTTCAGGTTGGTGCGCCCGCCCCGTTTGACCGGGCCATGGTGGCGCGCCAGCAAGGGAAACCGCGTATCCTGGTTGCGCACAGGCTTGATGGCCGCGTTGGGGCATATTTTTTCGCACATGCCGCAGCCGACGCAGGCGTTGGGAATGCTGGCCTTTTGCATGATGACCGGCCGCGCGGAGTGCTCCTGCGTCGGGTCGGGAAAGGCCTTGCGCGAAAGCGTAATGCTGCGGCGCATCATGCCTACTTCAATGGCGCCGAATGTACACGCAGCCACGCACGAGCCGCACATGGTGCACAAATCGGGGCGGTATTCTATCTTCCAGCGCAGGTCGTTAATGCTGACGTCCTGAGTTCTTACTGATTCCATCTCTGCACCGCCAGGTCGTTGTCAATAACAACCATCTCCCGCTCGTTGGGGTAGATGTCTTTGGAAAGGTCGCGTTCAGGCATGATGGCGTTCAGACCGCACACCTCGGAGGCGATGGCCACCATGTCCGAGGTGCCGCCCACAACAACGGGCCGCAGCTTTTTTGAGTCGCAGCAGGTAATCATCTTGCCGTCGGGCAGAAGGCCGATGATGGTGTTGGGGCCGTTGATCTCAAGATGCGCAAGCGATTCACGTATAAGGTTCAGCACCTTGCGGTCGGCGCGCTTTTCGACCTCCACAAAGGGCAGAGGCGTGATGACGTGCTTGTAATATTTGATGGGCCAGCGCAACTCATGCAGCACGTAGTGCAGCGTGTACAGAAAGTTTTGCGAGTCGGATTCAAACCCCACATACCCTCTGTGCAACGACTTCTGAAACTCTTTGTTCTTGGTAAAAAACGTGTTTTCACCGTTGGCGCACACGGTGTACCCCTGCAAAAAGAAGGGGTGCGCGGCATAACGCACGATGGCATAGTTGGTGTTTTGGCGGCACTGGGTCACAATATTGCGCGCAGTCAGGCGGCCATCGTTGTTCCATAGTCGAAAATAGACAGCTATGTCGGCAGGATCGCCAATTTCTTTAAGGGTCAGCACATCAGGCCAGAAGGAATAGACAAAGCCATTCTGCTTCTCGGCCAACAAAGCCCTCAGCTCAAGACGCGTGTCCAGCAGCAGGTCTTCGCGTTCTTTCTGACTACGCGTGCGGTATTCCTCGGGGTAGTCGTAGTTGCGAAAGACATAACGGGGCATGGCATTGATCTTTAGATCGGGGCGCTTGTCCACTTCGGGGACCCACTGAGCCACCTGAACAAAAGCCCTTTCTTCCATATAATCATTGACCAGCTGCACGCCCTCGGGGGTGCAGGCCAATGAAAGCAGGGGCTTGTCCTTGTAGTGGCTGAATACGCCTTCCAGATCCTGCATAACCATTGCAAAACCTGAATTGTCATGCCCTTCCTGCTGTGGCAGCATAAGATTGAGCGCCATAGAGGGGGGCACAGGCGTCTTGCTCTTGATGGAACCAATTCTGCACATAGCTGATAACCTCAGGAAAATGCGTCAGTTGAAGACCAGCCCGCAAACAAGGCTACAATGACGCGATGACCCTCTTGGGGGGGTGCAAAGTTGACAGACCTTTTGGCTTTGTCGGAAGACGTGGCCAAAACGCACCACAGGCGAAGCATAAGACTGCCAAACGACAGCCTCTGCGCTCCAACCGGCGGGCCCACACTGGCGGTTGCGTTCGGCCTCTGGCGCAGGGGGGAAATTGAGTTTGCTACAAACCCTTGCGATGGGCAAGAATAAAATGGGTTGAATCTGTAAAAAATTCGGCAGCATCGGCATAGTGCAGAAAACAGTAGTGAATAATATTTTTATCTGTAAAAACAGATGTTTTTATGTTATCGTCGCAAAATATACAATTTTTTTTGCAAAATTGACATATTGTCATAACAAAATATTGGCATTGTCCGATATTTTATTTAAAATCAGTGTAGTATCTCAAATAAAGAAAAACAGTTACCGGCGCTACAGTCGCGTTCATAATAGATTAAGCCAATAGCTATGCGAGGTTAAAGATGAATGTCAGGATGTGGCTTGTTACCATTTGCTGTGGTTTTGTCGTGGGCATGGCAACCCTTTTTTTCACAAACTCACACATGACCACGCTTGTTTTAACCGAAGTAACAATCCCCCAAATTTCCTCTGCGTTACACTCAAAATATGAGTATGGCCTTAAAAGCGTCGTTGACGTGGCGACGCAGGACATCACTGACAGGCTGAAGGGCGTCAACGACCCCAAGGAACAATACTCGCTCATTGAAAAGTACACGGACTATCAGCGTTTTTTCCCCAATGACGAGGGGTACTTCTTTACCTACAAAATCGACGGCACGCGCATAAACGTGCCCACCAACAAATCTCAAAACGGCAAAAATGTCATTGATCTCAAAGACACTGACGGCGTTTACTTTATTCGCGAGCTCATCGAAACCGCCAAAAAAGGCGGCGGCTTTGTATCTTACCGTTTTGACAAGCCGGGCGCTGGCGTGCAGCCCAAGCTGGCCTATACGCGCTTGATCCCCGGTACCGACGTTATCATCGGCACCGGCGTGTACATTGACAGCGTAGAGGCTGAACGCGCGCGCATCGCCAACCTTGTTTCCGAAAAAAACAATCATTACGATCATCTTGAAATGCTCGTCTGCGCGGGCATTCTTGCCGCCATTTTGTGCTTTGCCTGGGTTGTGGCCCGCATCATCTGCCTGCCGCTGCACCAGATCACCGTTGAGGCAGAAACCATCGCCAAGGGCGAGGAAGCCGTACGGCCCAAGCTCAAGGCAAGCTGTCCGCTCGAAATACGCAGGCTCAACGGCGCTCTTGGCATCATGATTCAAAACCTGCACGGGCGTATTAAAGAAGCAGCCGACAAATCCCGTCAGGCTGACGAGGCCCTGAACAAGGCCAAGGTAGCGCAGGCCGCCGCGGAAGAAGCCTCCGCGAGGGCAGAATCTGCCCGCAAGGAAGGCATGCTTGCGGCAGCAAAACAGCTGGAATCCATCGCTCAGGCGCTCTCCTCCGCCTCTGCCGAGCTTTCGCACCAGATCAAGCGCTCGGACGAAGGCGCGGAGGAATCGTCCAAGCGCCTCGCTGGCGCGGCGACCGCCATGAACGAGATGAACGCCACCGTGCAGGACGTTGCCCGCAACGCCGGTCTGGCTTCGGGCGCGTCGCTTGAAACGCGCGACAAAGCCCTTGCCGGTGCAAAGGTCGTGCAGGATGCCGTAAACAGCATCAACGACGTGCAGCAGCACTCGCTGTCGCTCAAGGAAGACATGACCAGGCTGAGCGAGCACGCGCAGGCCATTAACCAGATAATGGGCGTTATTTCCGACATTGCCGATCAGACCAACCTGCTTGCGCTCAACGCCGCGATCGAAGCGGCCCGCGCTGGCGATGCAGGCCGGGGCTTTGCCGTTGTGGCAGACGAGGTGCGCAAGCTGGCCGAAAAAACCATGATTTCGACCAGCGACGTGGCCAAGGCCATTCAGGCCATTCAGGACAGCACCGCCAAGAGCATGACGGGGGTGGAAAATGCGGTGAACTCCATCGGTGTTGCCACCGAGCTTGCCGGGCAATCGGGCGAAGCGCTGCGGGGCATTGTGGAGGTCGTCACCGCTACGGCTGACCAGGTCAACGCCATTGCCGCCGCCAGCGAAGAGCAGTCGGCAGCCAGCGAAGAGATCAATCGCAGCATTGTTGAAGTCAACGAGGTGTCGCAGCTTACGGCCGAAGCCATGAATCAGGCATCCGCCGCCGTTGCCGACCTCACCGAGCAGGCCAAAAAACTCGCAGCGCTTATTGAAGAGTTGCAAAAGAGCTAGCCGCGCCACTACGCGGCCCTCGTACATGCAATGGGCAGTACCCGGTTTGTGCCAGCGCGCGGACCGGGTACTTTTTTATGCGGCCCGCAGTCATCCCTTTTGCCCCAATGCAAGCCAGCTGCGTCTTGCATTTTTGTGCGCATAAGGCCAGATTTGAGCACTATGCAGTTTACGGCTGCCTCGCTCGCGGGCAGGTGCTGTATCCGCAACAATTTGTCCGGCCTGTCTCATGGGAAACCTCTATGAAAAACCGTATCCTCATCCTGGTGGTAATGCTCTTGTGTGCTTGCGCCCGACCAGTCTCACGGCATGAATCATCCACTGACACCCTTGTTGCCACCAAGTACGGCGAGGTGCTGGGCTTTGTCGCCTCTGGCGTAAAAACGTGGCTGGGCATCCCCTATGCCGCGCCGCCTGTGGGCGAGCTGCGCTTTCGCCGCAACCAGCCGCCGCAACCGTGGCAGGGCGTAAAAAAATGCGTGGCCTTTGGCAACAAACCCATCCAGTACATGAACATGTTTGGGCTTGAGCGGTCGCGGGTTCCTGCCAGCGAGGACTGCCTGTACCTCAACGTATGGACGCCGCAGGCCGCAGGCAAAGACGCCAGACTGCCCGTATTTGTTTGGATATACGGCGGCGCTTACCACATGGGCGAGGGCAGCGACCCCATGTACGACGGCGCTTCCTTTGCCAGAGACGGGGTGGTCTTTGTCAATTTCAACTATCGGGTGGGGCCGCTGGGCTTTTACGATTTTTCCATGTACGGCAGCCGGTTTGAATCAAACTGCGGCGTGTCCGACCAGATCGCGGCCCTGCGCTGGGTGCGCGACAACATCGCCGCGTTTGGCGGCGACCCAAACAACGTGACCATAGCGGGCGAATCCGCCGGGGGCACGGGCGTGTACAACATGCTGGCCTCGCCCGCCGCCAGGGGCCTGTTCCAAAAGGCCATTGCCGAAAGCGGCGTCACCGGAAATACCGAATCCCGCCGCATGGTCGAGATGAACAATGCCATCTTTTTTGAAAAACTGGGCATCAACCCGCGCACCGACATAAACAAACTGCTGGATATGCCCGCGCAGGACATGCTTGCTGCAGCCGCATATACCCTCAAGGAGGGGCCGCGCCGCCATCCCGGCATATTCATGCCCGGCCCGGTCAAGGATGATCTGCTGCCCCTGCACCCATGGGAGGCCATGGCGCAGGGCAACGCCAGGGGGGTCAACGTCATCCTTGGCACAAACCGTAACGAAGGCACGCTGTTTGCCCTGCTGGGTCTGCTGCCCAAAGACTGGGGGCAGGTGGAAAAAATGCTGCGCGACAATGACGCGGCCAGCAGTATCCCCGCTGTGGCGGATCTTTACGCGGCGGAAAAGGGCACAAAAAAAATGACCTCGCTGGCGGGCGACCGCGCATTTGTGGTCGATATGGTCAAAAGCGCAGATGCGCAAAGCGGCTTTGGCAATACCTATGTGTACCGCTTTGACTACGCGCCTCTGCTGCCAGACCTGCTGGCGCTGGGCGCCGCCCATTCGGCGGAAATTTCCACGGCTCTCGCCACCAACGATCACCCTTTCTGGCTGCTCACGCCCTCGGCGCGGCGCAAGGAGCTTACGCAGGCCATGCACGGCGCATGGCTGAACTTTGTCAAGACAGGCAATCCCAACGGCCCCGGCGTTTCGCCGACATGGCCGCAATATGACCCGGAGCGGCGGCTCACCTACATCTTTGACCAGAGCAATTCTGTAGAAGCCAACCCGCACAACAGGGTCTATGAAGTGTGGAAGGATATTCAACTGTACCAGTAGGTTGAATCATCCGCACGTTGACACTCCCGGTGAGGATTCTTACCCTCCACGCGACAAAACAACTATTCGACGTTCATACGCCGAAGGTCAGGAGAAACACATGCAAGATGCAAACAGCCAGACCGGCGCTGATTTTTCGCCGGATGTTGACAGCATACCGGCAGACTGCGCCCTTGAAGAGCTTGAAGAACACCGCTACCTCATAGGCGGCCAGCTGCGCCACTGGACAGGCCCCATGCGCACGGTTTTTTCGCCGCTGTACGTCAACGGCCAGCAGCGCGTCATCGGCTCGTGCCCGGAGCTGACCGAGGCGGAATCCCTGGAGGCAGTGGAAGCGGTAGTCGCCGCCTGGGACAATGGCCGTGGCGCATGGCCCACCATGAGGGTTGAAGACCGCATAGCCCATGTTGAGGAGTTTGCCCGCCGCATGATGGACGTGCGCGATCAGGTGGTGCGCCTGATGGTCTGGGAAATCTGCAAGCCGCTTAATGACTGCCGTGCCGAATTTGACCGCACCATCGACTATATCCGCGCCACTGTGGACGCCCTTAAAGACCTTGACCGCGCCTCGTCGCGCTTTGCCATCGAAAGCGGCATCTACGCCCAGATACGCCGCGCGCCCCTTGGGCCGGTGCTGTGCATGGGGCCGTACAACTACCCCCTCAACGAAACCTTTACCACGCTTATTCCCGCGCTGATCATGGGCAACCCGGTCATCGTCAAGACGCCGCGCATCGGCAAGCTGCTGTACGCGCCGCTGCTTGAAGCCTTTGCCGAGTGCTTCCCCGCCGGTGTGGTAAACATACTCTTTGGCGACAGACGCGTGGCTATTCCCGCGCTGGAATCGGGCCGCATCAGCGTGCTGGCGTTTATTGGCTCGAGCAAGGCCGCAGATGCGTTGCGCCGTCACCACCCCCTGCCCCACCGGCTGCGCTGCGTGCTTGGACTGGACGCCAAAAATGCCGGTATCGTGCTGCCCTGCGCCGATATGGATTTGACCGTCTCCGAGGCGGTAACCGGGGCGCTGAGTTTTAACGGCCAGCGCTGCACCGCGCTCAAGATTTTTTATGTGCACGCCTCGCGCACCGAGGAGTTTCTGGCAAAATTCAGCCAGGCCATTGCCGCCCTGCCCATGGGCCTGCCGTGGAAACCGGGCGTCAAGATCACCCCGCTGCCGGTTCCCGGCAAGGTGGACGAACTGCGCGGTCTGGTGGACGAGGCCATTGCCAAGGGAGCGCGCATTGCCAACCCGCGCGGCGGCACCTACGACCGCACGCTATATTACCCCACCCTCATGGCGGGCATCACCGCCGACATGCGCCTGCATACAGAAGAGCAGTTTGCACCGGTTGTGCCTGTGGTTTCCTACACCGATGTTGCCGAAGCCGCAGCGGCCGTCATTGCCTCGCCCTTTGGCCAGCAGGCCAGCATATTCGGCACCGACCCCGATGCCGTGGCCTCGCTCATCGACCCCATGGTCAATCAGGTGTGCCGCGTCAACATCAACAGCCAGTGCCAGCGCGGGCCGGATACCTTCCCCTTTACAGGCCGCAAAGACTCCGCCGAAGGCACACTCTCGGTCAGCGACGCGCTGCGGGCCTTCTCCATCCGCACGCTGGTGGCGGCCAAGGGATCCGCCCCCAACAAACAGCTGATTTCAGACATCGTGCGCTACCGCAAATCCAACTTCCTTTCCACGGATTTTCTATTCTAAGCTGTGAAATTGCTGGATAACACAAAGCTAACGTAAAACATGAAGGGCCGCGCAAGCGGCCCTTCATGGCATGCAGCCCCCGCAGGAGCGATCATGCAACGTAAAACTTGTAGGTCTGCAAGACTTTTTCCGATCTGCTCCAGATATTCACGGGCCAGCAACGGCAAGCGCAACAACTCAGAAGGAATTGATTGTTATATAAAAGCACTAAATAGAAAAAATGGAATTCATATGTGAGGTATGGAATGGAAAATATTTTTTTGATTGGTGGCACAATGGGCGTTGGAAAAACTACTACGTGCCAGATTTTAAAGAAAAAATTGAACAATAGTGTTTTTCTGGATGGAGATTGGTGCTGGGATATGCATCCATTTCAAGTTACTGAAGAAACAAAACAGATGGTCATGGAAAACATCTGCTTTGTTATGAATAATTACATTAAATGCTCTGCTTATGAAAATATTATATTCTGCTGGGTTATGCATGAGCAAAAAATTATCGACAATATTCTTTCACACCTTGATACTACAGGATGCAATATACATATTATATCTTTAATCTGCGATAAATATGCGTTAAAAAAAAGAATAATAAACGACATAAATAACGGGATACGAACTGAAGAGGCAGTCAACATGAGCATTGATCGCATCAATTTATATGCAAAACTTAATACATATAAAGTCGATGTGTCTAACATTACACCAGAAGAAGCAGCAATTTTTGTCTTAAATAATTTTTAAAATTTTACAAAACGATTAATGTCTAACTACAATATCATTCTTTACTATTCACAGATGTCCTGTCTGCTTATGAAAGATGAAGGTAACTTTCTTTTACTCATTGCAAATTACTATCTTCTTTACCGCATTTTCAAATGACATTGTGTTTTCCTGCGGCAATGCTATTTCCATGGCAACATTGCTCAACCGCATAATATCATTACACGCCACTCCGTAACACCGAGTACCAATAGGCAGGTCCCGCCTTCTCCCACAATCAGACAGGCCGAGTGCTCACACGGCTGGTAGGGGAGCTCCACAGGCCCATATTCCCCGGTTAATTGAGGGATAGTCGTTAAAATACCAACGCCATACAAGGTGCCGTAGCCCTATTCCGGCGGCCTTGAAAAGCTGAACGGCCCACGCGCGGCAAATTCACCTGGCACGCGGCAATAGTGGGTGTTTACCCGGCCATCTGTAAAGTGGTGCAGTAAAAAGGCCGGGGCCTCGTCGGTAAAGGCATCGCCGCCAGTGGGGCAAAAGTCGGGCACTATATGCATGCACACCGGCGGCGCAGTGAGCGCCGCAACCCCATGCCACACGGTAAACATATACCTGTGCAGATGCCCGCAGCAAAGGCGCACGTTGGAGAATTTTTGCAATATGCGGCCAAGCTCGCCCGCGTTTTCGTAGGGCTCGTCCATCACGCCCAAGGCTGTGGCAAAGGGGGGATGGTGCGTAAACACCAGCGTGGGTCTCTCCGGCTGCGCTGCCAGCGTAGCTTCAAGCCAAGCCGCCACTGGCGCGTCAAAATGGCCGGAATGCGAACCGGGGCGGGTTCCGTCAAAAAATACCAGCCGAAGCGGATACTCTTCGACCGTATAGCACAGATACGGCGCAACAGCAGGATCTGCGGGGCAAAACCGGGCAAGCCCGGCCATGAAATTTTCACGGCTGTCATGGTTGCCGGGTATGGTGTAAACGGGCATTGCAAGCGTGCCCAGCGCTGCGGCCGCAAGCTCATACCCGCCAGTCTGCCCGTTAACCGATATATCGCCGCTCACCACAACGCAGTCGGGCTTTTGCGGCAAGGCGGCCAGATGCGCCACGGTCTTTTCGAGCAGCAGCGCGCCATCGGCGACATTGAATGCCAGCCCGCGCCCGGCCGCCACATGCAGGTCAGATATTTGCGCTACAAACATGCCAGCCCTCCAGCTTGTACAATTGAATATTTTTAATCACTCCAACCGGTTGTGGTCAAGCCTGCCTTGTAACAAAACTGTAACATATTCGACGGCAATGTAATAATCTGAAATGCTAGTCTTCTTGCCACAGAACGCAATTAGTGGTAATTAAACTCTAATTTATCCCAGAATTTTGCGATGCGGATTTGTGTCGCCAAGATTTTCCGCCTGGCTTTTTCCGTCACATAAGGAGCCGAAATTGTCCGCAATACGTCTGAAAAACGTATGTAAACAGTGGGGCGCCACCCACGCTGTGCAAAATGTTTCCTTTGAGGTCAATGAAGGCTCGCTGCTTGTATTGCTGGGGCCGTCCGGCTGCGGCAAATCAACGACCCTGCGGCTTATTGCCGGGCTTGAGAGCGTTACCGACGGGCGCATATACATAGGCGACCGCGACGTCACCGACCTGCCCCCGGCAGAGCGCCATCTGGCCATGGTTTTTCAGTCGTACGCCCTTTTTCCGCACCTCACGGTGAGAGAAAACATCCTCTTTGGCCTCAAGGTACGCAAAGTGCCCGAGGCCGACCAAAACAGACGGCTGGACAACGCGGTGGAAATTCTTGGGCTTTCCGGCCTGCTGCAACGAAAGCCATCGGCCCTCTCCGGCGGGCAGCAGCAGCGCGTAGCCCTTGGCCGGGCCCTGGTCGCCGAGGCCGCCGTGTGCCTTATGGACGAGCCGCTCTCCAACCTGGACGCCAAGCTGCGCCTTGAGATGCGCCGCGAAATCCGTGAGCTGCAGCAGCGCCTTGGCATGACCATGGTTTATGTCACCCACGACCAGACTGAGGCCATGAGCATGGCAGACAACATCATCCTGATGCAGCACGGGCACATTGTGCAAAACAACGCGCCCGTGGCCATGTACTCCCGCCCGGCCACCACCTTTGCCGCCAGCTTTATCGGCACCCCGCCCATGAACCTCTTGCGCGTAACCATGCAGGCCGGGCAGCCTGTCATTGCCGGCAGCAGCGGCTGCCGCGTGCCCGGCCCGGTGACGGGCGACTGCACGCTGGGCATACGGCCCGAGCATGTACAGGTGACGGAAGACGGCCCATGGGAGGCCGAAGTGCTGAGCATGGAGTATCTTGGTGCTGATTCCGTGCTGGCGTGCAGTCTGGGGCAGCAGCAGATTGCCGTTCAGGTTGCGGGCAACCCCGGTTTTAAACCCGGCCACAAACTGCGCCTGACCTTCAGCAGCGATGCCCTGCACTATTTTGACGCCAAGGATGGCGCGCGCATGGAGTGGGCGTAGCCCGGTATTTTTTCGGCAATGCCGGGCATCAGCTGACCATATCCAGACATGATCCGGCAGGGCGGCGCATATTTTCGTTACGCGTTTGCCCACGGTCGGTAACATTCAGGCGATAGTACGAGTGCAGCCCCCAAACCCCTTTGAGGAGAAATTCATGAAACGTATTCGCACGTTATTTATGACGCTTTTATGTTTTTGCCTGTGCGCTGGCAGCGCGCTGGCGGGCCAGACAAACCTGACGTTTTACTTTCCTGTTTCTGTTGGCGGCCCCATCACCAAGATTGTTGAGGGGATGACCCAGGAATTTATGAAAGAAAACCCCGATATCAAGATTACACCTGTATATTCGGGCAACTACCGCGACACGCTCACCAAGGCCCTTACCGCCCAGCGCGGCGGCGAGCCGCCGCATGTGGCAGTGCTGCTCTCCACCGACATGTTTACCCTTATTGATGAAAACGCCATCGTCTCCTACGACGAAATCCTGGGCAAGGACAACATGGCCTTTACCAAGGATTACTTTCCCGGTTTTTTGCGCAACAGCCAGACTGCCGGCAAGACCTGGGGCATCCCCTTTCAGCGCTCGACCATCGTGATGTACTGGAACAAGGAAATGTTCAAGGAAGCCGGTCTTGACCCTGAAAAAGCCCCTGCCACCTGGCAGGAGCTGGTAGACATGGGCAAAAAGCTCACCAAAAAGGACGAATCCGGCAAGGTCACGCAGTGGGGTGTGGCTATCCCCAGCACGGGGTACGCCTACTGGATGCTGCAGGCGCTGGCCATCACCAACGGCGTGGAGCTGATGAACGACGCTGGCAACAAGGTGTTTTTTGACGACCCCAAGAACGTCGAGGCCCTCAAGTTTCTTACCGATCTGGCCTACAAGTACGAGGTCTCGCCCAAGGGAACCATCGACTGGTCAACGACCCCGCGCGATTTTTTTGAGCGCAAAACCGCCATCATGTGGACCACCACCGGCAACCTCACCAATGTGCGCACCAATGCCAAGTTTCCCTTCGGCGTAGCCATGCTGCCCGCCAATACGCGCCTTGGCTCGCCCACCGGCGGCGGCAACTTTTATATTTTCAAAAACTCCTCGCCTGACGAACGCAAGGCAGCCGTCAAGTTTGTGCAGTGGATGACCACCGCCGAGCGCGCCGCCCAGTGGGGCATCGACACCGGCTATGTGGCGGTGCGCCCCGACGCGTGGAAGACCGCGCGCATGGAAGCCTACGTCAAGGGCTTTCCTTACGCGGCAGTGGCCCGCGACCAGCTGGCCCATGCCGTGCCCGAGCTCTCCACCCACGAAAACCAGCGCGTAACCAAGGCGCTGGACGATGCCATCCAGGCTTCCGTCAACGGCTCCAAAAAGCCTGACGACGCGCTCAAGGATGCCCAGCGCGAAGCTGACCGCATTCTGCGCCGCTACCAGAAGTAAACAGTGCGCTGCCAGAGGGGAAGCCTCCTCTGGCAGCGTCTTTTTCGGTTACATCTGATTTAAGAGAGCAGCCCTATGTTCAAACCGGAAACCATGCGGCAAATCAACGCATGGCTGCTTTTGCTCCCCGGCTTTGCCCTGGTAGTGACGTTTACGCACTTTCCTGCTGTAAGCACCTTTATCCACAGTTTTTTTATGGATGGCCGGGGCGGAGCGCCCGCCCAGTTTGTGGGGCTTGAGCAGTACCGTTACCTGCTGGATGATGAGGTTTTCCTCAAATCGCTGCGCAATAACATCATCTTTGCCTGCTGCACCATCCCCTGCTCCATGTCCATGGCCATGCTCATGGCCTTTCTGGTCAATGCGCGCCTCAAGGGGCAGGCATTCTTGCGCCTGTGCTACTTTGTGCCCACGGTACTGCCCATGATTGCCGTGGCCAACATCTGGCTGTTTTTTTACACGCCCGATTACGGCTTGCTTGAACAGCTGCGCTACTTTCTGGGTGCGACAACAGGCATAAACTGGCTGGGCAGCGAAGACACCGCCCTGTTTTGCGTTATCTCCGTTGCGGTGTGGAAGGATGCGGGATTCTTTATGATTTTTTATCTCGCGGCCCTGCAGCAAATTCCGCCCAGTCTGGGCGAAGCTGCCATGCTCGAGGGCGCCTCGCGCGCCTATTATTACCGCCGCGTGGTTATTCCGCTGCTTATGCCCACCACGCTTTTTGTGCTCATCAACGCCACCATCAACGCCTTCCGCATGGTGGATCATCTGTTTGTGCTCACCCAGGGCGGCCCCAACAACGCTACCTCGCTGCTGCTCTACTATATTTACGAGACCAGCTTCAAATTTTGGGACACGGGCTACGGGGCCACGCTGACCATGGTGCTGCTGGGCTTTTTGGGGTTTGCCGCCTTTGTGCAGTTTGGCATCATTGAAAAAAGGGTGCACTACAGATGAACGAACAGCGCAACATGTACGACAGCAGGGGCTTTTCGCGCGTGCTGGACACAACGGCCGCATGGATGCTCGCCATCCTGTGGGCGCTGCCCCTCTTTTACGCCATCTGGACGGCCTTTCACGCAGCGGAATTTTCCACCCGTTTCAGCCTGACCGCGCCGCTGACGCTGGAGAACTTCGTCAACGCCTGGAAGGCCGCGCCCTTTGCACGCTATTTTGTCAACACCATCATGCTGGTCACGCTGACCACAGGCATGCAGCTTGTGCTCTGCACGCTGGCGGCTTACGCCTTTGCACGCTACGACTTCAAGGGCAAGGGCATTGCCTTTGCGCTTATACTTATGCAGCTCATGATCATGCCCGACGTGCTGGTGGTCGAAAACTACACCACCATGTCCCGCATCGGTGTACTCGATTCCACCCTTGCCATCAGCCTGCCCTACATGGCCTCGGCCTTTGGCATCTTTTTGCTGCGCCAAACCTTTAAAAGCGTGCCCAAAGAGCTGGAGGAAGCCGCCGCAGTGGAAGGGGCCAACACCCTGCAGGTGCTCTGGCACGTGTACGTGCCGCTGGCCAAGCCCACCTACGCGGCCTATGCGCTGGTTTCCATCAGCACCCACTGGAACAACTTTCTCTGGCCGCTCATTGTCACCAATTCCGTCAACTCGCGTCCGCTCACAGTGGGCCTGCAGATATTTTCGGCCACCGAGCAGGGTGTGGACTGGACAATCATCACCGCGGCCACGCTCATGACGTCTGGCCCGCTGCTGGTGGCATTTTTGCTGTTTCAGCGGCAGTTTGTGCAGTCGTTCATGCGGGCGGGCATCAAATAGACCACGGCGGGCCGCAGCGTGCCAGCGCCTGCAAAGCGCCACGGCCCCTTTGAACCATGCAAAAAGCCCCAGCGGTCGCCATTACGACAGCCGTTGGGGCTTTGCTGTACGTGCGACAATCAGGAGAGCTTTTCTATACGCAGGGGGATGCCCTGGCGCACAGCGCTGCCCGAGTCGCTTTCCGTCAAGGCGGACAAGCCCTTGCGGCTGGGGTCGTCCGGCACAAGATCATTGAGGTTGACGCCTGCGGCGGCCCCCTTGAGCGCTGGAATGCGCACGCCGTCTACCATGATGTCCCCCGCGCCCAGAGCCTTGTGCCCAAAGCCGTGCTCAACGCCCACAACGCCGCGCATGATGCCGTCCGTAAGGGTGGCCTGCGCGGTCTCCGCTCCGCCGGGGGTAACCAGACGCACCATGTCGCCCTGGGCGATACCTGCAGCCAGCGCGTCGTCCCTGTGGACCAGCACCATGTTTACCGGCTTGATGGACCGCAGACGCGGCGAGATTATGGCGTACGAGTTGATGAGGTTTGACTTGAACGAAACCATCAGCAAGGGGTACTCGCTGCTCGTCCAGCGCGCCCGCAGGGGGGTTCCGTCCACAAATTCGGCGTCGCGCAGCCGGGGAACGCCGCTGTAGCGCTTGCCGGTCTGCGAATGCACCGCTGTTGCCGCTTCTTCGTTATAAATGCACATGGCCCGCGTCCAGCGGTTTTTGGTCGCGTCGCCGTCGTAACTATCGCTGGCGGGTTCATAGCGGCCGCCTCGGCTGTAAAGGCAGGCCACCGGGCCTCGCTCTTCCGGCGCAAGCACGCTCTCGATGTCGGGCATAATGCGCCCTATGCCTGACAGTCTGACATCTTCCTCTGACGGAGAAGGCAGCGTTTTGCCCTTAAAAAAGGCCATATTGGCGGCAAGACGCAGATAATAGTCCTGCGGGGTGTTCAGCGGATGCAGCCCGCCCGCCGCATCGGGGATGGCCTTGGGGCCAAAACCCGGCAGATTCATGCGCTTGGCCGCTTCAATCAAAAACAGTTCCATGCACACGGGCTGGCCCGAGGCCGACTTTTGCTGGCGAGGCTCAATGGCAGGCCAGCGGGCAGTGGACATGCGCGTGAGCACGCCGCTCCATGCTTCGGCAAAGCCCCCCCAAACCTCGTACAGGCAGGGGTCTGGCACGAGGTAGTCCGCGTAGGCGTTGGTCTCGTTATGAAAGGCGTCAATGCCCACAATGAGCGGCAGATCTTTGGGATCCCTGAGCTTTGCGTCCAGCGCCCGCTTTAGTCCGCCGTGACCGTAAATGACGTTGCCCGTCCAGTTAATCCAGCACTTGAAGGTAAAGGGATAGCCGTTGGCATGCCCCAGCAGGTGCTCGGCGGGCAGGTTGGGCGCGGTGAGCGGAAACCACGGCATATCAGCGGGATACGGATTTTGCCCGGCCTCAATCTTTTGCCTGTAGGCCGTGGATTTTTCGTAGGCGGCCTTGCAGCGGTTGGCCGGAAACCCCTTGGGCTCCTGCTTGCCGGGGAAGTCAGCCAGATTGTACCGGGGGCCGGAAAACGCCGGGTTATGAAAATTGCCGGGCGCTACGCACAACCCGCCCTTGGCGTTGAGGTTGCCAACAAGCGTGTTGAGAGTCAGCACGGCAAAAGTGGCGTTCATGCCTGTGGCGGTCATCATGCCGCCGTGGGCGTCGGCAACGGCCTTTTTGCCGTGGGCGGTAAACTCGCGCGCCAGTTCAATGATCGTTTCGCGGGCGACTCCGCACAGGGCGGAATATTCTTCGATACTGTGCGACTGAGCTTCTTCGCGCAGCAGTTGCAAGGCGGTGGCAGCCGTTGTTGTGGTACCGTCCGGCAAGGTGATGTCGCCCCTGAAAAACAGCTGCGCCTCAGCGCACTGATCGGCTGGCAGCACCCTGCCGTCCGGCGCAATCACAAGCGCTACGCCCGGCAGAGGTTTGCCGTCCGGCCCCTTGCTGTCCGCCTGGGGTGGCATGCGCAGTATTTTGCCCTGAGCTGCCCCGGTCAGACAGACAAGGTGAGTTGCGTTGCAAAAAGCCGCCTCACCGGCGTCTGTGGCGGCCTTGAGCGTGGGGCGGCTGAGAAAATGCGCGTCATAGCGCTCGTTATCGAGTATCCAGCGTATCATGCCCAGGGCCAGCGCCACGTCCATGTCTGGGCGCACGGGTATCCAGCGTGCCTTGTCGCGCACGGCGTCAGTGGTGGACAGACGCATTACGGGGTCAACCACGGCATAATGCAGCTTGCCGTTGGTGCGGGCCTCGGCCACCATGCGGGCGGAATGCTTGAAAGGGTTGCCCGCCTGCGCCGGGGCCGTGCCCCAAAACAGCGCAAATTCACAATTTTCAAAATCGGGCTTGCCGTGGGCGTTGGTCGCCATATCGTTCAGCACCAGGCCAGAACCCATGCGGAATGACAGGCCGCAATACGCGCCGTGCTTGCCAAAATTGCGCGTGCCATATGCCTGCACCCCAAATCGCTGAAAGAAAAACCGCTCGCGGCCGTCATCCAGCGCATAGGTGAGCAGCAACCTGTTGGCATGCGGCCCAAACTCCGGGTGTTTGGAGTTGGCGGGGCCGGGGGTTTCGCGGATGGCCTGCAGCCCGTCCACCTGCCCCTCGCCAAACAGATTGCCGCCGTCAACCACTTCTGCAACCAGCTGCTCGAACGAAATGGTCTTCCACTTGCCCTCCCCGCGCTTGCCCGCCCGCTTGAGGCAATGGGTGATGCGAAAAGGACTGGCCGAGGCGTCGATCATGGCCGCGCCGCGCCCGCAAACCGTTGAACGGCGTTCGTGCCCGGTGGCTTCCGTCTGGTCGCCCCTGGCGGAAAGTCCGCTGAGCGCCTTGCTCACAGGCGTGCTCATGGGCACGGCGTGCGAGGCCGAAAGCGGATTGTACGGGTTGCCGGCAACGCGCACCACCTTGTCCTGCGCGGCATCAATGTGCAGACGCACGCCGCACATGGTGCAGCAGCCCCAGCAATGGTTAAATGCAACGCGGCTGCCCTCGCCCAGCTCTACCGAGCCGTCTTCCGCCACGGTAAATTCGGGTTTGAGGGCATTTTTGTTGATGGGGTCGCGTACGGGGTCGCCCGCAGTGCCCTGCGTGATGCCGTTGATAAGCTTTTTGCCAAGGCCTGCGGTGGCCGCTGCAACCGCGCCCGCGCCAATGATTGCTGCGCCTGCGCCCAAGAGCTTGCGTTTATTGTTATCCATGTGTGTATCCGTTCATTTTGTGAAGGCTCGGGATGGAGAAGGCAGCACCAGGGGCAACAGCACCGCCAGCAGCACCAGCAGCCCCAGCGTGCCGCCAAATGCGGAAAGCGCGTCGAGGGTCAGCAGGTCTGCAAATGCGTCGCGTGCGGGATAAAGGCTGGCATTGCGGCCAAATATTTCACCCATATGGATGATTTTCCACAGCAGCAAAAAGGCTGAGAACAGGGCAACCATGCCCCGCGCGGCCAGCCGGGGCACGCTGCCGCTGCCAAGCAGAAGGGCGCACAATGCCAGCAGGGTCATGATGACCTCCGGCCCATGCCACCACATGTCCACAAACTGGGCGTAGCCCTGCAGAACACCCACAAACAGCGACATCACCGCACACAGCAGTGTGCAGCCAAGACACGTCGCGCCAAGCTCAAGCAAGGGCACGGCATGCTCACCGCCACGGGCAAAGCTTTCAAAGCTCAGGCGCAGAACAGCCAGCAGGGTAAGACCACAGGCGGCGACAAACCCCGCCGCCAGCAAAAACAGTTGCGACCAGTATTCCGTCCAGAGCACCCGCCCTACGCAGGCCCGCACCTCGCCGGTGGCATAGGCCAGAGCCAGTATGCCCAGACACACGGCGGCAGCGCCCACCAGTTTGCCCGGCCCTCGCCTGGTGCAGCTTTGCCGTAGCAGAACAAGCAGGCTCAAAAAGCACAGCGGCAAGATGTAAGCCCCCCAGGCTGTCCATGAGCTGAACGAGGGATGAACGGCAAATTCCCAGACACGCAGGGGTTGCTCCAGCGGCACAAACACGCCCATCAGCCCGCTGGTCACGGAGCACAGGCTTGTCAGGGCAAGCACATGCACAAGCGCCGGGTTAGCGCGTCGCAGTGCGGCCATGCCCGCAGCCACGGCGCTGACGCCTGCGGCGAGTATCATGGTAAGCGCCAAAGGTTCCCACGCGCCCCATTCCGGCGCTTGAACAAAGGGGACAAGATCAACTAGTTCGCGCATGTCATGACCTCGCCAGGGGGGTAATGGGCAACGGTTGGGGGATGGAATCCGCCCGGGTCAAGCACCTGCTGAGCCCAATATAGAACACATGAGGATCGGTTGACTTTTCTGGATAAAGCACGGCTACCTTGCCGTCATAGGCTGCAAGCATCTTGCTTACTGCGCTTTGCGGGTCGCGCAGATCGCCAAAAATTCGCGCGCCTCCCACGCAGTTTTCCACACAGGCGGGCAACAGCCCGGCAGCAGTGCGGTGCGCGCAAAATGTGCATTTGTCCGCCGTGTGGGTCTCGCGGTTGATAAACCGGGCGTCGTACGGACAGGCCTGTACGCAAAAGCCGCAGCCGATACAGGTTGTGGCGTCAATCAGCACAAGGCCGTCGGCCCGTTTAAATGTGGCCCCAACAGGGCATACGGGGACACATGCCGGTTTGTCGCAGTGGTTGCACAGCCGGGGAATAACCGCCACCACGGGTTCACGGTGCTCTGCAGGCACCCCGCCAAAGGCGTATTCACTCACTGTAGTGCGAAAGTTGCCGAGGGGAACGGCATTTTCCGCACCGCATGATACGGTGCACGATTGACAGCCCACGCAACGCCGTAAATCCACGACCATGGCATATCTTGGTTTGTCCTCGCCAGCCCCGGCCAGCGCCTGCCCTGGCATCAGCGAAGCAACGCTGACGCAGCAGAGTGAAAGAAATGTTCGACGTTGCATTACGCCTCCACTTTTTAACCGCTGAATTTTATGGCAACTAAAAAAATTCAGGGCATTCTGTTTATGACTGCCGGTGTTATCCACCGATGCAATTAAATTTTTGTATGTATGCCGCAATAGCATGTCAACATTGGCATTTTAGGCACAATCCGGGCATGCTGCAGGCTTTAGCTGGCTGTGAGGCCCAATTATGGACAGGCAAGGATGCCGCAAAGGCTTACAGCAAAGCCTGCGCGCAAAATAATTTTAACTCTGTGCAGGATGCGACAGCGCAAAAAAGCGTGCATCAGCCAGCAGCAAACCGGTTCAGTACACCTTGTGACAATACGCACGTTATTGGTGTGCGGCCCGCAGCCCGTTGGATGTACTGCCTTGTAAAACCTTGTCCAACGGGCTTATGTTTGGTTTGTCCCTAAATGGGTTCCAGCCGCGCCCATAAGAGGCATTGCCCCCTTAAACGGAACAACCACAGGAGGGTCTTATGGATGTTTTGAAAAACTCAGTAAAATTGCTGCTTGCCGCTGGCCTGTTGCTGGCCGGTAGCGCAGTTGCGGCCCAGGACAACGCAGCTTCGGGCCAGGAACTGTACCAAAAACTTTGCGCGTCGTGTCATTCCGCCAGCCCGGCCGCCATGAAGGGCAAACCCGTGGACGCCCTGCTGGCAGGCATGGAAAAGGTCAAAAACATGAGCAACGCCAGTGGAGCGGCTGCACGTATGCAGCAGGTGCTGCAACCCCTAAACCCGGACCAGACCAAAAGCATTGCCGTTTACCTTAATGGCTTGCAGTAAGGTATAATTGCCAAAATAAACATGTGACTGATTGCCTCCCCATTGCGCCGTGGTATGGAGTAATCGTCAACTGCGCAAAAAATTGCGCTTGCAATGTGCAAAATAACAGGGCATATAGCTGCCAACGCCATGCGGTTTCGGGCAGTTAGCTCAGTTGGTTGAGCACCGCCCTTACAAGGCGGGGGCCACAGGTTCAAGTCCTGTACTGCCCACCAAATAAATCAATGGGTTGCGGTTAAATCCGTGACCCCTTAATTTTTGTACAGGTCATTTTGTACAGGTTTCGGCGGGGACGGAAGGGCTTCTACGGCAGCCTTTTTCTGAGAGTCACGCACATGCTGATAGTGCTTCCACACCATGGACGGACTACTGTGTCCCATGAGCGTGGCCACCGTCCCCACATCTACATCGGCGGCGATAGCCTCTGTCGCAAATCCATGACGTAGGTCATATGGCCGTATGTGCCGGGTGATGCCAGCGGCCTTTAAAGCACCCTTCCAAGCGGTGTTTATCTTTTTGACCGGCTTACCCTTGTATGTCACCACATGCTCTATCCTTCTCTCCACATCCGATGCTAGCCATTGCCGCAATGTGGGCAATAGATCATCCCGAATAGGGACCTCGCGCCACATCTCAGTAGCGCCCTTTTTGGCATTGGGCACCCGGATCACACCACTGATCATATCGACGTCTTTCCAACACAGCTTAAGCAACTCGCTTTGCCCCACACGCATGCCGAAGTGGTAGCCAAGGATGATCACTCTACGCAAATGCTCAGGAGCAACCCGGTAAAGCATATCCACTTCTTCTTGTGTCGGCGGGACATATCTGGCATGTTGAGCCTGCGGAAGGACTGGAAACAACGGCAACGATTCAAGGCTCCCGTTTCGATATGCCCAACGCAAAACTGCCTTAACGATACCCATTTTCCTGCGGATGGTTGCCCACTTATTGCCAGATGTGGTCAGCCATCCTTTCATTTCTTGTAAGCATTGAAGATCAATCTGCTGCAGTTCATACTCTCCGTACTTGGAAAGCACGCCCTTCACAGCAAATAACGTCCTTTCAAGATTCTGAACCTCCATCTGTTTCTCCTTGAGATATAGGTACAGGACTGATTCGAGCGTATTTGCCTTAACCTGCTGAGGCTCTTCTATTCTGCGGAAAGCATCACGCTCGTATTTCAGTTGGTACTTGATGAAGGCGTCATGTTTTTCTGCATCCTCCGGCATGCTGAATGCCTTGCTTTCGCTTTTTCCCGTAAAGGGGTTCGTCCAATAAACAACAAAGGGGCTTTTACGCCCCTTCTGTATCCTGATTGCCATAATCACACACCTTTGGCAGCTATTGGACAGGCTGCCCCCTGCTGATCTCGGCAAAAATTTCAGCAGCTGATCGTCCAAGAATGGGACGCTTCCTGGGCAATCTGCTTGAGCTTTTTGCCTGCCTGTTTTGGGCTTCAGCGTGCAATGTGTCCGCTACTTGGATAACAGCCGTGGTTCGCCACCGCAAGCCGTTGCCCCTGCCACGCCCCCTGTCAACGGGCTTAACACCGTACTTGTCGAGCGTTGCCCTGGCTTTTGACTCGCTCATATTCAGGGCTGGCCCTATTTCTTCCTTGGTTAGGAAAAGTGGTGTGATCGGTGAGGCCATTATGCTACCTCCTCATAATTCTCTATGCGGCATCGGGGTACTCCTCTTTCGGCTTGCTCCAGCTACGCCACGCCCGCATAAGTTCGTTGGGGGATATCCCATATAGTGCCATGTATGGGAGAAAACTGGCTTGTAGCGCGGACCATATGGCAAAAGGCAGCACAATGAAATTCCATAATGGAAACACCAGAACAAGCCAAAACCGAGCTGTCCAACGCTTAACCATTCCGCGCCTCCTCCAACGCCTTGCGGCCTTCCGGGGTGAGCCTTGCACAACACAGCCCTGCACAGGACACCAGCTCTATCAGTCCACGATTAATGAGCGCCCGCTGTGTTGTGTAGGGTATTGTAAAATATGCTCGATACATTTCATTTGTGCTGGTTCCCTGAGCAGCGTCCACCGCCTCCACCGCCTTCAACTGCGACTTGCTCAGCTTCATGCTATCTCCCGTAACTCTTGCATGCCCTTTTCCGTCAGCCGGTATTTAACCTCACCTACCGCCGGGTATGTGGGGGTCAGCAGGCCGCGCCCGATCAGGGCCAGAATGGTTTGCGGCTGCGCGCCGTAATAACCGCAGTTTGTGGCCTTGCCCACCTCACCCTTGCGGGCGGCTTCGAGTATATCGTGGTGTGTGCTCATGCCGCCTCCTGCATTTGCGGCAGTTCTGGCGCGTCCCAATCCTCGCCGTGGAGCATCATATAAAGGGCTGTGCCGTCCACATCACAGCCGGGCACCATCTGCATGAGCATTTGCCCAAGCGTCCAGGCGGTCATGTCGAGGTATATCCACTGCTGGCTCTTGCCGTAATCGGGACAAGTGCATTTGACGCCCAACGCGTAAATGATGCCCACCCATGCGAGGGCGGCCCACTGGCGCAAGCGGGCATCGTGGTTCAGGTGCTCGGTTTGCATGTAGGGCGCCAGCTTGATGCACACGGCATCAAGTTCACGCTTTGCGCCCGCCGAAAGGCGTTTGGTTTTTGTGAGCTTGGCGCACTCGTCGCGCCAGCGGAAAACCTTTTGCATCTGCTGGGCAAACTTGCTGCCGGGCATGACTGCTGGTTCAAGCACCTCAAGCGGGCCGGTCAGCGTGGTGAGGGCCAGCACGGCTCTTGTGTGCTGGCGGGCAAGCTCTTTTTGCTGGTTATCCATTGCGGGCCTCCAGAGCGTGACGCATATCTGCCAGCAGGCCGTCAAAGACTGCCTCGGCATCAGTAACGCTGTCCTCGTTGGATCCATACTGCTCGTATGCCTGCTGTGCTTCCCGCATGGTCTGCGCGGCATCCATGAGGCGTTGCAGGGCCAGCGCCGCGCCTGCTGCCTGGAGCTGCCAGGCAATGAGGGCCGTGCGCTGGGCGTGAATAACAGCGTGGAGCTTGTGGGCCATGTCTATGGATTCACGATCAAAGTCTGCCAAGTCCCAAGGGGAATACGTGGCCATACACGCGAGGTGGTAGAGCCTGGACAGTTCTTCATTGGTAATTATGTCCATACTTCTACCCCTCCACTGGCGGCGCAATGGGGCCAGCCCATTCAAAACCTTCGGATTCAACGGGCATTGACGGCTCTTGCCAGCTATCGCCGCTTCCACATCTCAGCCCGTCCTCCGAGCCATAAACTTCAACACAACGCGCCATGTTTAGCCTGCTCAGCCTGCACCAGTACCACCCCGCCACCTTCGGCGGATCGTTAGTCCACGGCAGGGCGCGGGGTAGGGAATCCCAGAGTTTTTTTGCTGATTCAGCATCATCTGCAATTGGCCCCGATGTAAAACACTTGTTGCACGCCATGTGGAAATGTATGGTCTGGCTCTCGTCTGCATTGATCGTGCAAACCAGGCATTCACAATCAGTGCTGCTACACGCAGGGCAGGGCAAGATTACTTCTGGCATGCTTCATCACCCGCATCCACGGCCCGGCGGGCGGATCGTTCCCATTCCTCTCCAGACGCGCCCAAGCATGTCTGTATGTCACAGGTATCATTAGAGCACAGAATATCATCGCGATCTTTGTCGTGGCAGTGCATTGCGCACCGTTGAGCCAGCCACTTCCGCTCCTTGGTCAGCCGCGCGTTCTCGGCCTCGGACTTCTGCTTCTCCGCAAGCAGATCACGCACAGCGTCAAGCGTCATTTCGCCCATATCATCGCCAATCTCTTGGCAGTGCTCAAAAACTCCAGCCAGACGCGCTATGGCGCACAGCACATTCGGCGCGTCTTTCTCAGTGCCGCGAGAGTCTTCAAGTTCATCTCGCAGTTCGGCAATTTCAGCATCAGCGCCCGCAAGTTCTTTTTCTGACTTCTCGGCGCGGGCATCGGCCTGTTCGAGTGCGTTGCGCAAATCATAGATCATCTGTGCTGCGGCCCGCTGGAAAGCATAGTCGGCATCACAAGTGCCAGCCTCGTCGCCGATTTCGTCCGCAATTTTATCGAGATGTACGAATCCCGTGATCGTGTCACACATTTTTGTACCCCTCCGGTTCACGCCAAAATTCGCGCACTTCTCGACCAAACCCCAGAGACAGGCGGCGTTCTCCATACCTCTCAGGCTGCGGAGCACACAGACCAAGCTCCACGGCTAAACAGTGTATCTCGTGCATATATCGTTGATGCTGCCTAAATTTTTCATCAGCCGTTGCACCACGGATGCGGCATGCCTTGATCGTTTCACCCTCGCGGCGTTGCGTGGCTTTCTTGGCATTCTTCAGGTTCGCAAGCGCGTCTTTAGCCGTTTTAATCAGCTTTTCAAGCCGTTCCTCCGGCGTGATCGTAGTGTCGCTCATAATTCCTCCCGCGTGTCGGTATGCGCGGCCCACCGTTGGTCATGGCTGTATTCGTGGTGAGCACCGCCAGCGCCTGGTTCGTCCAAAACCAGAACAGTAGTAAATCGGTGCTGTCCTGCTTCGAGTATGTGCATTCGATTCCTTTGCGCCTATGCGCTTGTTTGGCCGCTTGATACCAAGCGGCGGTATATTTCCATGGTCATACGGATGTCGGTCATGGCGTCGTGGGCTTCGCCCTGGGGCTGAATGCCGAAATGGGCGGCAACGGTTTCCAGCTTGAAGTTCGGTAGCTCATGCCGCACGCCCATGAGGGCATGTCCGGCCATGACGGATACGTCGATGCTGGGCCACCAGACGTAAGAGCCAAAGTACTGGTCGCCGCACTTTTTGAAGAAGGAGTGCAAGAAATTGAGGTCGAAAATGCCGTTGTAGCCCGCGAAGAAGCACTTATCGCGCTTGTCGTAGCGGTCAACGTGAGCAGAAAGCATTTGAACGAAGGAAACGCGCGCGTCATGCGGTGGCATGAACCCGGCGAGTTCCTCCCGCGTAAAGCCGTTCACGGCGAGTGCCGTTTCTTCGATAACGTCGTCAGCAAAAGGCCGAATTTTGTAATCGAAGCTGCTGATTTCCTGACCGTTTATTTCAAGTACGCCAGCCAGCTGAATGATGCCGTTCTTGCCGGGGTCTGTGCCAGTTGTCTCTGTGTCTACCCAGAGTATCTTCTTATCCCTCATGCCGGGCCCCTACAGTTTTTTGAATTGTTCGCACCCGCAGATGGGGCACTTTTTCTTTTTCGAAACCGTCCCGCACTTTTTGCAGGCGCGGGACGGTTTGCCATCACTGAGCCGCTCGCCCTTGCATGATGCGTAGATGTGCGCAAAATTTTTTACCTTGCGCTTTCCACGCCACTCTGGGCGATTCGGATCATCGAAGCCGCTCATTGGATGGCGGCTCCAGAAGCGGGCTGATGGTCGCCGCCGAGGGCAAGCGGGGGCTGCTCTGCCGCTTCTTCATCGAGGGACTCACCGGCCTGAAGTTCTTCCGCCGTGGATTCATCCATTTCAGGGCTTTCTGCGGGCTTGTTTCCGGCAGAGATCCAGTTGTCGTCATCGGCGCTGGCTTCTGCCTGGGGGTTAAGCATGCAGGTGTTGCAAGGGGGCATATTGACGGCCATGCTCTTGTAGTTGCAGGTGGAGCACTCACGGCGAGGCGTCCAGTTGTCCACGCCGCCCTCAACGGTCTGTGAGCAGTTGGCGCATTCATCAGCTTGGGTGCCGTCGTCAGCGTTGGGCATGTGTCCGCAGTCAACGCAGGTGTGCCCCCAGGTCTGAGGCGTGGGCTCCGTCGTCCCGATTCTGTTGCGCTGGTCTTCACCGAGCGGTGCGGAATGCCCCTTGATGGAAGGCGGGCCGTCAAACAGCGTCGGGCGGCGTTCGTCCGCAGTCATGGGGCGGCGCATAATTTCTTCTGCGGCATCGTCGGCAGTGACGTACACGACTTCGCCGGAATCAAAGTCCTGATAGACGTCGCATTCAACGTCCTGTGGCTCAGTCTTGCCGAAGCGGAACTCCTCGGCAGCCTTGCTCAATGCCTCCTGGTGTTCCTCTATGCGGTTTTTAAAGCTCTTGCGGACGCTGGCGAGTTCATCTTCAAGCTGGTCGATCTTGGCCTGCGCAGCAGCCATTTTGCTACCAAGTTCCAGTTTGTCCTCGTCGGACAGCGGGAAAGCCTTTGTGCAGGTTTCTTTCTTGAGCCAGTGCACATCCCGGCCCCGCAAGCACACCGGCAGAGTTTCACCGGGATCACATTCTTCAGAGGCTTCGGGGCCATCGTCAGAGGCGCAGGCGCTTTCATCGGGCACGTCGTCAGGGCAAAGGCCTGTCGGTTCAACCGCGCTGGCCAGGACGTTGCACAAAACAGTGTCGCCCACGTTGATTTCGCTCTCGTCGTGGGTAAAGGAGGCCGTGGAAATGTCGGCGGTGTTGGCGTGGCGGTCTTCAACCGTGGCCGTTTCGCCATCTTCCGAAAAGGCGTGGATGGTCAGGGTGATGGCCATGGTAGCGTTGGGATCAGGCTCAGGCTCGGACGTGGTTTCCAGTGGCTGTTCCTGCTGGCCATCACTTTCAGCAGCCTTAACCCCTTGGCCATCGACCAGGCCGTTGTCGTCAGCCAGCCAGTCGGGCAGCGTAACTTCGACATTCATGTCACCGCGTTCACCGACGTATTCAATCTGGCTCTTGGGCAGCCAAACGTCATCGCCATCACACACAAGCAGAATGGCGTCTTCGGTTTCCTGTACGATATCGCCGCAGACCGTAAACATTTCTGGCTCAGGGCGCGGGAGCGCCTTGGCTTTCTTCCTGGGCATGTTGTGCTCCTTAAAAATTATGCGCCCGCGACGCAATGAGAACGCCGCGGGCACTGTGGAGGGTGTGTGAGTTGGAGGGAAACTATTGGCGGGCGCGGGCACTGAATGTCGTGCACAGGCCCCTCAGCTTTGCCAGGGCAAGGCGCACTTCGCCCTCCTTGGCAGGGCTGTATGTGATGATGATGGACATGGTTTTGTCCGGCCCTGCTTCAGCCGCAGGGTCCGTGGTAACGCCGGTAGCCGCAGACGTTTGGGGAGCAACCCACCGTCTGGCTGCTGGGGCTGGTTCACTGCGTTCTTCCTGCCGCGCCAGTTCGCGTTGTGCTGCGCCGGTAATGTCTTTGCATACATCATCGAGCGGCGTTGAGAGGCTCACATGCCACTGGGTCATAAACTGGGCGACGGATAGCTCCAGGTGGTATTCAGCGTTTGCCGCCTTAACAGCTTGCTCAATGGCCGAGGCCCGTTCTGCTCTCGCCTGCTCTGCCTGCTGCTGCAACCGCAGCGATTCGATGCGCTGGTCAATGATGCCCTGGACAGCTTCGCGGATGGACTTAATGCTTGTGGTTTTGTTCAACCACTTGTCCTGTATGGGGATTGCAAAGGCTTGGACTTCATCCTTTCTGACGGCCAGCTCTTCCGCAATGGCAGCCTGAACAATTTCGCGCTTTTTTTCGCGCTCCTGCTTAACGAAGTGCTGTACTTGGTCGCTCAGGAACTTGTAGGTTTCGTCGAAGATGGACGTTACTTGCTTGATTTGCCCCTCAAAAGCCTTGAGGGGGGCGCTCAACTCTTTGACCGTCTCCTTTCGGGAGTTGTCCAGGCTGATCTTGGCCTTGTTCAGTTCGGCCATGCATTCCTTTATTTCGGGAACTTGATCTTCTGTCACAACCAGATTTTCAAATTTCCCTGTCATGCCCCTGGCCCATGCAACCAGACCAGCAAAATCAAAACTGACTGCTGGCGGGCTGACATGGAGCTTCATTCGAGAATTTTCCAGCGGCATGGCTTAACCCTCCTCAGGAAGGTCAACGGCCCATTCAGGGCAGCGGGTACGCTGATTACACTTTTCGCAGTCGGCTTCCGTTACCATCGTGGCCCCATCCGTACGCGGGCATGGAAAGGCATTGGGGTTCTGGCTGTTCTGCTGCTGGGGTTGCGGCGCTGGTTCCGCACGTTCTTCTTTCTGAACGGGGGGCTGTGCCTGAGTGGGCGCTTTCGCCCGGGCCGGGACAGGTTCTTTCGGTGTAACCTCCCCGGTATCCATGTCTATGTGTTCGCCGGGGGCAGCCTGGGGCAGCGTCGCCTTAATGTCGTCCATGGTCATTGGCTTCGGTTCTTCATCCAAGCCGAACGATCCAGGCGACATTTCCGACAGGTCGATGGTATCGTGAATTTCTTCGGCGGTCTGAATGCCCATGAGGAGCTCAGGGGCATAGAGCTTGCCAAAGAATGAAGCGGCGCGGTACCGGAGCATGACTTCCGGCATGGTCTTCCACTTGGAACCGTCCTTCCCATACCAGCCTTCAAGGACTGCCATTTCAATACTGACGGGAGGCGAAGAAATGCGCTCACCAGTGGCCTTTTCAATGGCCCAAGCCACGCACTTCATATTACGAAGGCGAGCATTCTTGGACACGTCCTTGCGGAAGTTGCGGCCATTCTGTGGGTTCTGCTCCCACACTTTTTCCGACCACTCAAAGTTCTTCTCCCCAAGGTCTTCGATCTCGAACCGCAAAGGGCTGAACTTGCCGCAGGCGTTAATGGCCGCCGTAATGAACTGCGAAGACCAGCCTGGCCGCCCCTCGACGATGTACAGATTCTGCATGATCATGAGCGGGTCGGCGCCAAGGCGCTGTGACATGTTCAAGGCCAGCACGCAGTTGGAAATGGCGTTGGGGTTTTGGGTTGGCTGCCCTTCCTGGTTGCCGTATTTGTCGCGCTTGACCCACAGGGATTGGTATTGTTTCGGCACCAGCGTCGAGTTGGAGAGCAGGTGCGCCGCTCTTTGCATGAGATCAAGCCCGCCAGCCGTGAAAAAACCAATCTGGGTTTCAGCAGGGAGGCTGCGAGTTGATGCTTTGAGTTCAGCAAGGCTTGTCGGATTAACGCCGGGGCGCGGTGCTTGGGGTGTGGTTGCGGCCTGAGTCATGGTAGTTACCTCCTCCACCGGCACACATGGAAAGCCGGGCAGTATTTTTCTCCGCAGATTTGCGATTTGGGATTTCCGTAAAACAGGCCGCTGTGCAGCATGTTAGAAGCAATAGTGAGAAGACCTGGTCCTTCATCGCCCCCTACAAGCAGGGAGCGTGCGCCAGATATCTCCCCGACCCCTGCCCTTCGGCCTTTGTCGGTTTTTGCGACCTGCAGGCCAAAAATCTTTGCAGGGGCATCAATGGGCAGCCCCGTTGCCCTGGAAGCCATAAGCTCGTACACGCCCATCTGGGCGGCATGGCCCTTGGTATTAACCTTGCCGTCGGCGGCAACAGCACTCTTGCCTGTCTTTATATCGCCAATGCCCAAGCAACCGCTCGTCTCGTAGATACGATCCAGGGTCCCGGTAAGAACCAGGGCAACGTCTTCTATGGGAAGATCGTCGCAGGTTGCCTCAACTGCAATGTAGGACTGCAGGGGGGCTATTTGCTCGCAGTACATCTTGTGCAGGGGTAAGGCGATGCTCTCCGCTTCGCGTGGGGAAGATTCTCCCCAGTCCACTTCTTCATCAGGGTGGTGGATGGCGTCCACCACGGCCCCGGCAGCTTCATCGGGCGTAAGGGGATTACCTTCAATGATCCGCTGGTCGAAAAGCGCGGCCCCTGCATGTACGGCAGTGCCAAGGCGCGCGGCATCCGATGCGGGCAAGCGCAGCCCTTTGACGTATTTCGCCTCAAACCTTGCTGGGCAATCGAACAACTCCGCCAGCGACGATGCGCGAATTTTGATAGCCTCAGCCATCATTGTGCCCTCCCACGGCTAAATATTTCGATAAGAAAACCTGACGGGCACCAAGCCTTGATCTTTTCCATGATCTGCGCCCGAGTTCCGTTGAGGACTACGAGGCTTCCTTTGCGGTAGATGTACATCCTCATGTTATCCCCCCAGGCGCTCGCCGATTGCGATGACGAGCGGAAGGGACATGACGCCAAGCAGAACGATCAGAATGTCGCGCGCGCTCATTGAGTGGACTCCTTCTCGCAATCCAGATTTGCCAATGGACATTGATCTGGATCGCAAAGTTCTCCATTGAGTTTGCAACGGTATCCCGGCTCGTCGCCGGGGTAATATGCCCCCTGGCAACATCCTGGGATGTCGTCACCAAAAGACCTGTGCCCACGGTTGTATTCTCCCAAGTGCTCGCACATGGCAGACTCCATTTGAAAATTGGTCGGGGCGACTGGATTCGAACCAGCGACCTGCTGCTCCCAAAGCAGCTGCGCTACCGGGCTGCGCTACGCCCCGTTGCTAAAAATGGAAAAGGCCGGGGGAAGGGAAACACCCCCGGCCTTCGATTGCCCCCATGGCAGTTGTTCTGTTCAGCGGCTATCCACCGGCCTTAACGGTGTGCCTCACTGCTACAGAGCCATGGGAGGATTGTTCCCCCGATTGCCGAGGGTTGACGCTGATGATCATTGATTCCTCCCTGACTGGTTCACCAGGTATGTGCATATGTGAAATGCCTGAGCGGTTTTGCTCGGGCTAGATGTCGTCTTTGAAAGAAGAAATAGTTACTGCTTGCTCAACGTTACATTTGCGCATTCCTCTTTGGAAAAGAAAATAATGCCAATGCCAATGCTGGCCGCGCAAATTTCACGGTTGTCGGCGTCTTTGTCCCAGTACCAGCCTTCAGCGGACGTGCAATGATCTTCCCACCCGACAAAGACAATGGCTACGGGCTTTCCGTCCTCACCCGGCGCATAGAACACATCACCGGGCTTGAGCATTGCGAGTTTCTTCGCGTGTGCAAGGAACGCCTCTTCCGTTTCAAATTGAATAGTCGCCTCGGAGGCATGGCTCATGGTAATCATCCTTTTTTTGTAATAAAAAAGGCCGTCCCCCGATGGAACGGCCCTCCCGCGCGTAGCCTGTACAGCGCGGCAATTTTTAAAGGCCGCAAACCCGATGCTCACGGCCTAAGCGCCAGCGACAGAAGCCATCCCAACGCGGCGCAAATTTGTTGAAGTTCCTTCAGCCCTCCCCGGACAATGCCCAGAGAGGTATGAAAGAAATTCCGCTGCTATGGTCGGTCAACAGCTACCTTGCGCCCTACGGCGGGCTATGTGCCCCGCATCGGGTAACGCCGCTCCGCGTTAACGGTGTGCGACGATATCTTTTCACCCCTGCCCCTTCCGCACCGGGCCAGTCCCAGCTTGAAACCCTTGACAACTTTTGAATGGCCTCTATCGCGCTTACGGCTGGGCCTCTTGCTCCCAGCACCCGACTTGTGGCCGGGCCTCCATGCCGCCAAGTTGCTGCCGATTGAGAATTCAGTTCGCTACTCTGTGCCGAAACACGCGTTCGCAACCTCTTCCTCGTTGGCAAGTACACACTACGAGTTTTTCTCGTACTGCGCAAGAACTAATTACGGGTTTTTCTCGTAGACGAATTAAGAAACTTAATTCAAAATATGCCAACAGAGGCCACTAGGCACAAAAAAGCCCCCAGGCGGGGGCAAGGAGGACGAAAGGTATGAGCGGAATTGACAGAGCTAATGAGATCGAGGGCGGGATTGGATCTGAAGGAGCGCAGGAGGGAAATATGAGGAGGGTGGAGTCTGCTATCAAGGAAGCCGTGATCTCCGCATACTGCAAGGAGAATGAGCTTCCTATCCAATTATTTGATGGGATAGAAACAGCCGAGAGTATTCAATTAAAAAGCTACGCACGGCGCATGGCTGAAGTCCTGAATGGAATCATCATGAAGAAAATGGGGCCAAAATTGATCAGTTTTTGGTCTCGTCAAGGATGCCCCGAACTGTCTGAATAAAGCATGCACGAGAAAATCAAAAAGCCCCTCGGTTGAGGGGCGGGGAGGAGCATTGGAATGGGGGAGAAAAAATTGGATTGCTCATTGGATGGAAAAGACGTGGTCCAACCACTTCTTTCTGAAGATAGTGAATACGTCACGATGACGGCAAAACTGGCCGCACAATGGAGTACATCTGTAGGGCTTGGTAGAACAGAAGAAATACTTAAGTACTCAAAGGAATGGGCTGAATTTTCTGGGAAACTCTATGAATATTGGGTGAGCATGGGCTGCCCGAAGCTGCCAGATAGAAGCGTGCGGGGAAATTCTCGACTAAGCTTGCAGAATTACCTGGTGAAGATTCTTGCAGAAGTTGGCAGCTTTAATCCTGACTGTGTTACAAGCGTAGAGGCTACCATTGCCTTGGACGCCTTTGGGAATCCGGCCACCGCAAAGGACAAGGCTATTGCTGAAGTTTCGGCGAAGGTTACGTCGCACCCTGAAGACACGCGGGCTCTGCATGAAAGATACAGGCGAACATTCGGTAAGCCGGTACGCCCGGTAAAGTGGGAAGCGAATTCCAGTAATCAAAACGGGGCGCAAGGGACTTCTGAATAATACTCCAACAGATCGCCGACAATTTCACGTCGGCGATTTTCATTTTTTTCCCACATGATGGCAATGCTGTCTGCGCCGTGTTCCTTAAGGCAATCCCAGTTAGTTACGCCAGCAATCGCATTGCAAAGATCCTCTGCTTCTCCGATGCAAATGGGATCACATGGAATATAATTAGAGCTTCCAGTCAAACTCTTTTCGCAAAAAACGATATAAACAGCGCCGCTATGATCGAAATTTGATCCAAGTGTATAAAGGCGCATACTATGGGGATTCCCGCGGAACATTGTGAATCCGAATTCAGGCATAATTGACTCCTATAGTATAAAAATTCACCCCAGCAGCGCCAGCACAGAGTTCTCATACTCTTGGATTCTGTCTGGCTTGGGAATTTTTGATGGGGCTGAATGAATCTTCTGTTTGCTTTTTATAGCGCCAGTTGTGTTTTGTATGTAAACTCCGTACACATCCGCAATGCCAGATAATGGGTCTTTCTCAGTAAATCTACCAGAGTCTGCTTTATTTTTTGGACTAACATCATACATATATTTGAAACAAATCTTGTCTATTTTTACAACGACACCTTTGGGAAGTTGGTATTCAAATCGTTTTAATAAGGATGACACATTTTCAATATCTGAAAGCAGTTGCTGTCTGCGTTTTACATCTGGAGCAATATACGCCTTATTGTCATATTCAAATCTATCATGCCCGCGAAGTTGCGCCTCAAAATCCATGAGCACAAGCTTTCCCCAAAAATATCCGTATGCAATACCCTCGATGGTCCCTCTGCTCCCATATAAGTCCGCGAGAAAGCCATACGCGCCAATATACCTGTTATTGGCTAGTTCGAGTGCAAACTGCTCGTAATTCCTAGGATCTTCACCATAAAATGAATACAAATTAAAGAGAGCTATTTTGCAAGTGTAGCTTCGCTTTGAGCATGAGGTGAGTAGTCGCTCGGCTTCCAATAGATCCTGCTTAAAGCAGTCACCATTAGCCAAAGCGCACCCCTTTAAAAAGGAATATTTTACATCGTCATATTTTTTTACTTTCTCTAATTCATTTTTTGCAATTGAACATTGGTTTGCTCGTACGCACTGTGGGAATGCTAAAACAGACACCTCAGGTGCACTTTTATCCATGTAACCCAACATGCCATCATCAAGGCAGGATGCTAAAGAAATCTTTGAAAGCAACATAAAACAAATTGCTGCTGCAATTATCGTTTTCATGACCACCCCAAAGGCTGCCCAACATCACTATTCTTGACTATTGGGATTAAAACCATTTTTCAGTTTCGGGAGAAAAGATTCCAAGCGCGCCTTAAGAATGAAGAATTCTGCTTTATCAAGGGCCATTAGATGGCCGTATTCTTCTAATCTAACGCGAATAGCTTTACCCTCTGGGGTATTTTGAGTAGCCATCTCAGCGGCTTCAGCTGAAGATGATTTCAGTAGAACCCATTCATCAAAAATTTCATCGCCTATGAAGACGTGCTCAATATCATTAGATTTATTACACTCTTTGCTTTCAGACACATCTTGAGAATTTCCATACTCTACTGCATCACTGCAACTGCTTTTATTGAATAAAATCTTCCAAATTTTTGCAGATAAATAATAATATGATGCCAGCAAAAAAGGAATCGCTAATGGATGAAATATCGCTGCATACTTATTGTAATTTCCTACTGTAAATCCAAATTTAAAGCAAAGTATGCTTCCTACTATTGTTATTATGAAAAGAAGTATCGCTATTAAAATAGCGACAATAATTTTTTTCATCCAATAATATCCCCATTTCTTTTAGTTACTGTTTAATTCTTGTAGATGGGATCACGCTCCATAAGCTCAGCTGGCGGACATCCACAGGTTTTGCCTTCTTCTTCCTGCTTCTTTTTTTCCTGACAGGCTGCCTGGACGGCTGCCTGTTGTTGTATCGCTCTTCCTTCTACGATCCCGCATATAGCTGACATACTCAAATTCAAAACCCTTGCAAGCCCATATGCATCTCTCATGGTCAGTTTTTGCGGTGGGACTTTGTTCCTTATGTCCTGCCAAGTCCTGCCTGCATCCTTTTTATCCGGCCAAGCCTCTTCTGCCAAGGGTTCGTGCTTTAACCCTCGGCTATCAATTATTTCAGCGATTACGCTGACTATGGATCGTTCAAAGTCATAGTTGTTCATAAAATTACCTTAGTTGAGAAGCGACTAAAATCAATGCGGGCATTTCGTATTGATTCCTACGAGTTTTTCTCGTAGCATTAAGGCAAAGGAGATCACCATGGATGAGAAACTTATGGAGGCCTTTGAGGCCCTCAAGTTGCGATATGGAACTCACAGCACCGCTGCAATGCACCTTGGGATTACCATTGATCATTACTGCGCCCTGAGGAACGGCCGGGCAAACATTCCCCAGCGCACCGCCGACTACATTCTGCTCAAGGCGAAAGAGGCTGTGGAGGATATGCCCGATATCAGTTCAACAGCGCCTGCCATACCGCACGAATCTGCACGGGCTGCCCACCCGTAAGCTGATTAGCAGCATGTCCCACCGCCCTTTCGACGGCGGCATCCTGCGGCATATCGCCGGGGTAGCTTCGGTACAGAGGTGTGGGCATGAGCGGCGAGACAACGGTGACAAGCAGGCGGCCCCGTTTTGGTGTGATGTGGGCTCGGAAAGAAAGTTTGGATTCTGCCATGTCCCATAATGTCATGGCTTGAATGGGAAATAACTATGTAAATACCGAGGGTAAATACACAATGAGCAAGCTTCCTCCTCCCCCATTGTGCCCACATTGCGGCGATCAAATGATTCGTCAATTTACCGCTGATGATTCTTCGGCGCGGGTCTTTTATTGCCAGAAATGCAAAAAGACCATGCCCCGCGATGGCGAGGCATGGCATGGCCGCGACATACTCTGCGGCTGTTATATTGAACTGAAAAAGATCCGTACGCTGATGGAGAAGGCTAGCTTAAATCCATCCCGGCAGACAAAAGAGAAGTCCCCTTATCCTTCAATTCAAGAAGAAGAGAGTAATAGCGTTCAAGGTTACGCCATGCCTGCTCTCTTGCCTTCTGCTCACTTTCGAGCCGTGGGGAAGCGGAGGCCGTTGCTGCGGAAAGCTGCGAAGCGACAATCAAAAGTTGCTCGTTCGACAGGCCAGACAGATTAACCTTTGAAATTTCCATGATGTTCCTCCCAGTATCAGGGTTTGAGTTGTGGTGACTGAACCCTACAGGAAGAACGCTGCCGGGGGCAAATTACTCCCGGCAGCACAATAAAAAATTAAGGGACAGACCAATGCCAGATTACGAAACAATGAGCGCCACAGAAGCCATGCGGCTTGCCAAGAACGTGTCTGGCATGACCGTGGAAGAAATTTCCAAGGCGTCGAAAATCCCTGCTGGCATCATACGCCAGTATTTAGAGCGCGATGGTGGCTATAATCCAGCTATCGACAAAATCCCCACCCTGTGCCGCGTCATGGGCAACAACATCCTCATTCAATGGATCATGGCCCAGGCCGACACCCGCGCCCTCTGCGATATTCCCCATGCTACCTCCCGCGCTGAGGTGCTGACTGCCGTTGCCCGCGTGTCTGCCACTCTGGGAGATGCGCAGCGCAGGCTTGCAGACTCTGAACTCAGCGGCATTGACCCTGAGTGCGCCCGCGACGTGCGCGGCCTCATGAACGATTTGATCGAAGACTGCCGTGTCGTTATGGCGAAGCTCCTGCCCATTGCCCAGTTCAGGGACAGGACACGTTGTTATCCGCTTCTGAGCAAGGCGCAATGCTGTTCTGGAAACAATAACCGCAAGCCATGGTGGAGGTTCTGGTGATGTTTCTGCCTGATAAAGGCCACACAAATTTCGTTGTCGAGGCGCGCGAGTACACACGCAGCGCCCGCAGAAAGGAGGCCAAATAACTATGGACACCCGCACAAAACAAAAACACCTGCGCGCCGTACGCCTGCTTGTGCATGCTTTGGAGGGACACCGCTCCAGCTTGCCAGCCGGAAAGCCGATCTGCTCCGTGTTGTCTGAGGGCATGGCCGCAGCTCAGGCATTGGGATTTGACCTCATGGCCGGTGAGGCGCGGGCAATATCTGGCCGCACTGTAGCCGTAGGCCGTGGCATTGATGCACTGTTCTGCCCTCCTGCATCTGCCTGCGGGATTGAACGCAGCTTGCCCAGGGGAGACGCATAATGTGTGGCCGCCCATGGACAGACGCCGAGCTGCAGTTCCTGCGGGAACATTACCCGGAGCACACAGCAACATGGTGCGCAAAAAAACTCGGCCGTGGACGCAGCAGCGTGTCGCTCAAGGTCAAGAGCTGGTTTGTGGTAGCAGAGAATCGCCTTGCGAAGGAAAAGCTCGAAGACCCCGACCTTGGCCCGGTAGATCCGCCGCTTGCTAACCGCTGCGTGGACTGCGGCAGAGTGTCGAGCACCCGGCGTTGCCCTGAATGTCAGAAGAAGCACCTGGCGGGGTATCACGGGGCATGCTGGGGGCCGACGTACGATGAAGCGTATGGAATGGCATAGGAGATTCCATGGATATAACAAAATTCAATCCTCGCACCGTCGTCCGCGCAATAACCCTTTGCCGCCCGTATGTCGTCGCATACTGCGTCAAAGACCGCGACGGGTGGCTTGTGCAGTACCCAAACAAGGCCGAGCCGGAACTGATGGAGAAAAAGGCGTTTGAGCGCAAGTTTTGCCTTGAGCCATCCTGCCCTCCCAAAGTTAAGGAACTCTTCGATGGCGTTCCGTCATTCAACCAGTGGCGGCAGATACGCGGGGGGAGCTATGCGTGATTTTGCGATGATTGCCCCCCAGTTCTGGACAGGAGACACCGGGCGAACCCTTCGCAAGGCTGGCCCTGACGGAATGCTTGTGGCCATGTATCTGCTTACATCGCCGCACAGCAATGTGTTCGGACTGTACTACATGCCAATCATGTACGTCGCCCACGATCTGAATTTACCCGTAGAACGCGCTCAGGCAGCCATGCATCAGTGCATAGATGCAAAATTCTGCACCTACGACGAAGAGGCTGAAGTTGTGTGGGTGTTCAACATGGCAAAGTTTCAGATCGGTGAAACTGTCAAGCCTACCGACAATCGCGCCAAGTGGATTGCCTCAGAATGGCAACGACTTCCAAAGTGCTCATTACTATCTGCTTTTATTGAAAAATATGGTCATGCTTTCGGAATGACGGAAGCCCCTTGCAAAGGGGGTTCAGAAGCCCCTTCAAAGCCCCTTCAAAGTCCCTCCCAAGGTGCTACCGAAGCCCCTACGCCTGATAAGGATAAGGAGAAGGATAAGAATAAGAATATATATCTTACTGCGGGCGCGGACGCGCGCGTAGCAGATACCGTGCCAAACGATGCAGGGGATCAAACGCAAGACGACGACACCCCAGACATCACCTTTGTCCAGTTCATGGACGCATATCCTGACACTCACAGGGACGACGATGCAGCGTGGGTTGCATGGAAGACGCAACGCAAAAAGCGCGCCTTGCCTGGCCTGTGTGACCTTTTTGCAGCACTGGAAGTGTGGGGGAAGTCCGAACAGTGGAATACCGACAACGGGGCATTCATCCCCCTCGCAAGCAACTTCCTAGGCAAAGGGTACTGGAAAAGGACTCCCCCTCCTCCGAAGCAGCGCACCCAGGGTGGACGTGATTCGCCAGGGCAAGAATCTCAAGCAGACAGGGCTGCCAGGCTAACCTTCGAGGCCGGACAGCGGATTTTGGCAAGACGCGAAGGCGCAACTGAGGGAGCACAACAATGAGACAGCAGACAGAAGATGAAAGAAAACTTGCAGCCCTAATGGCCCTTGCTGCCAATTTTGGGAAAGAGTTTTCAGAAAGCTTGCTTGGAATTTGGCTTAATCTGCTTTCGCATTATTCAGCCGACGCTGTGGAAGCTGGAGTCAGCAGGGTCATAGAAAAGTATGTGTATAAAACACTGCCGCCCTATGCAGTGCTGCGCATAAGCATTGATGAAGCCATTGGACTTGTTCAGCCTGAACATGCGCTGGACATGGCAGCGGCAGCAGAATGGAATAAGCTCATTGCCGACATCGGAAAATATGGCCGATACAACTGCCCTCAGTTCTGCGTGACAACGGCATATGTGCTGCGGGGCATGGGCGGTTGGGATGCAGCCTGTTCATGGGAAACTGAGAAACTTGAATGGCGCCGCCGCGAGTTTGTAGAATCGTGGAAGCTGGCGCACGGCAAAGAGCATGTCATGGAGCTTGGATCTCAGGGAATTGCTGCGCTGGTTTCATCCAAACCCGAATCCTCTCGCGCCATACTTGGCCGCGTCCTCGAAATAACCCAGTAGAGGTGTGCTCCATGATTAAATTTATCATCCCCATCAAGCCCACCGCGCAAATGCGAACAGCTGTTGGTGCGATCAAGCTCGGCAACGGCAAGGTGCGCGGCAATGCCCACAAGAAGAAAGAGCAGGTAAGCAACGAGGAGACCATCAAGGCGTTCTTGGCCCAGCATAAGCCAGAACGCCAGATAAACTGCGCAGTCATGCTTGGGGTTAAAGTTTTTCTCCAAGTGCAAAAGACTGCGCCGGATTGGTTCAATGGCAGCACCAAAGAATTCCACGCTGCGGCCCTGAAACACATTGTTCGACCCATCACCAAGCCCGACGCTGACAATTTTTTGAAGCAAATTCAGGATTGCATAACCCAGATGGAGATCTGGCGGGACGACTCCCTAGTTGTGGGATACCTCAGCGGAACGGGCAAATACTACACCGACGGCACGCCGCGCTGGGAGATTGAGATTCAGGAATTGAGCCCTGACAGCTATTGCATCCCCGGTACAAAAGCCAAAGCCTCCCGAAAAAAATCGGCCGGCGCGCCAGGGCAGGGGGCGTTGTTATGCTGAAAGAATCAATTTTTGTCGTATTCTTTGCCCTGTGCATCATTGTTGCCAGCCTATTTGCCGCCGAGCTTTGGACGGGCCATGTGTCCAATGTGCACCAGGAGGCACAGTATGATCGCTGAAACAGAGCACATACCATGGAAAACCATACGGCTCATATTCGGCAACGGGGATCTGACCCAGGGCCGCAAATGCCTTGAGGCCATAGCGCGCAGGCTGGTCCACGCCCGCACCAAACACCCGGCCAGTGAATGGGCAGGCAGGGGCGACGAATACGGGTTGGAGGTGATCGAGGGCGAGGTCAGGGAGCTGCGGATTGCGGTCAAACTGGAGGGGCCGCAGCGGGTCGAGGACGAAACGCTGGACGTGATTGCTCCCGCAGTACGCAAATACAACCGAGAGGATGCGTGATGGAAGGCGAGTGCAAGGTAGAACATTTTAAAGCTTCTGGCGGGCTTGATGTTCATTGGAAAGTTTTTCTCTGGCCCAGCAGAGAAATGTTTCATGAAAAAATTACTGATTCTGCTCCGGCGGATGGCATGCATTGTGCGCACCCATATTTCAGACACATGATTACGCGCAAGCGTCGGCCAATGCGGGTTGTTGGTTCAATCCATTTCGTCAGGGACAAATGGGACATGGAGGTTGTAGCTCACGAATGTTTGCACGCCATCGCCCATTACATAAGGGCAACGGGCTCAAAAGCTATCGGGCACTGGACGGATAACATGGAGAAGGAAGAGGCCATTTGCTATCCATTCGGAAAGCTCGTGGATGAAATATACAGCAAATTGTGGGAGTTGGACAATGCCGCATGAGCGCACATTCGGCCGGGGCGTGGGGTTTGAGCGCACACGCAGGATAACCGGTTTTCTCGTGGGGACGCTGGACAGGTTCAACAACGCCAAGCGGTCAGAGGAACGTGACCGCGTAAAACATGGACTGGAGCAAAAATGAGCTATGCGCAAATACTCAACGGCTGGCAACAAATTGAGAATTATTTAAAAATGAACCGGAAAACCATAATTGCGCGTGGTTTTCCGGTCAGGAAATGGGGGGGCGTCTACGCAATGCAGGCAGAGCTAGACGCACATATCGCTACTCGCCAGGTTCTGGCGTATCCCGCGGGAAAAAACCATAACGACGCAGGCATCGTTCAACCATCTCAGTAGCGGCTTTCCCTGGCGTTTGCCCTTTTTCTTGTGCAAACGCAGATAGGGCATCGAACGCGGTATCGTTCAGGTATATTCCGACCGCTTTTTTCCTGCCTGTACGCGTTCGCCCTGCCCCAGGCCGAGCCCCGCCGCGTTTGGGTTTTTCTGCCTGATCGTTATTCATCGTCTCCTCCTACGCCAACAGCAATTGGCGGAATCCATTTATACCCGAACCTGCGTGGCGGTAGTTCAACGCCCTCGCGCTGTTTGATTGGCCCAGACCAGAACCCATGCCAGTGCGCGCGTCTGATATGGGGGCGCGGGCCCTTGTGATCGTGGGCGTGTGCCGGACCGGAAAAACGTTCAATCTCAGACCCGGTCTGATCGCCAATGCGCCATACCCTCGGTTTGTCCGGCGGGTATAGCAGCCAGCCGCGTTTTGTTCGTTTGGGCGTGGGGTAATGAGGTTTACTGCCAGCAATATAACCGTCAATCTCAGGCTCGTCGGCACACAGGTACAAGGCCAGAGATACAGCAGCATTGGCCGTTGCCGTGGCCTGGCTGATAAATTCTGCATCCAGATCAGCGGCGGTGTGGGGATGCTCAGCAACAATTGCCACCCTGGTGCGCTCAATGCCGTCGGCAACAGTCCACGGCCCGACAGCCATGTTTATCGGCTGGCCGAGCCTGTCGCCAAAATCCAGCACAACGCGGAAAGCTGGCGCGTCGGCATCATCGCCGTGATCCAGATGGATGAACATGCCACAGATGCCGGGGAATGTTCCGGGTATGCCGCCGGGCGTTTCAATATACACGCACCATTCCGGCAGTCGCAGCAGCACGTCACATGGCAGGTCGCCAGACGGTGGCGTGGCCAGCAGGGCCGCATATACTGCAGCGTTGAACTGGTAAATACCCTGCGTATATCGCCATCCAGCCAGAGCAGCCAGAGCCGTGCCGTCTGTGATCAAATCCGGCGATGTCTCCGGCGTCATATCACCATGCCGATTCTCAACAATGGCTATCCATGCGGAAACTGGCAGGTAACACCATGGTGAGATTTTAATGCCGATCTCATCCTGATTGGCCCGCAGTTTTTCAGCCATTCGCCAGGCCTCAGGATATGCCCGGCTGTAGAGGGCCAGATAGTCAATCAGCCGTTTTTGTGTGGTTACGTCAGGCATATGAACTCCAGGCGGTCATTATTCGGCATTCTGCTCATGCAGAATTTTTTCAATATCCTCAGCTTTGAACATGGCCACCGGGGGGAGATCAGTGCCGTTGGATCGGTCGCCGGGAACGTCCTGAACAAAAATCGTCTGAACGGTTTTTGCAACATCATTGTCACCGTCAACCAGCCGGTACTGACGGTAATTTGCCGCGCGAATAAGATACGAGGTGTCATCGAGCTTGAGACCGGTAATTTGTGCAGCATCGTGAGGACGGATGTAGCGGATACCATCGGGGGCGGTGAGGATGATGTCAGAAATGTTGGTGCCCATGTTGTTCTCCTGCTGTCTTTGTTTTGGTTAATCCCCACAGGTGTGGGGAAATAAAATGCTAGCTGTCAATTTCAATAGACACATATTCCCCAAAACTGCTGAAATTACCGAGGTATACGGCCTCTCCGTTTGCGTCATCATGCTCATACATGGCCACGCTGTACAAATCGACGTACAACCCCTGAACCCTATTGTATGAGCCATAGTTGATGCGGTCCAGTGCATAAATATTTTTGCCGCCGTATACCCCAACAAAACGGATTTCATTAACCTCCTCGCCTCCCTCCTCAGCCTCTGACGACTCGTCAGACGAAACCGTAACAAATGAACCATTGGAATTTTCAATCAAATACAACATGTCAGGGGCAATGTTGTCTATTTTCTCGTAGTCGCGGCCCTCAACCAATCCGTCCTCGGGGAGGTCATACTCACACTCGGTAATCAGGTTTTTAAGTTCGTCAACATCGGCGACGATGATACCGGAACCGTAATTTTCATTAATATTGCGAATCATTTTCGTGCTCCGTCGTTGAAATTTTTGTTCGTTGCCCTTTCCCGCTCTCGTTGATTTATTTATGCGCGCTTCAATTTGATTTGTCAACATAATAAATCAAAATTAATAAATTAAAAAATGTTTTATTTAAATATGTTATTATAATTAATTTCTTGTAGTATTTTTATATACTATTTATCTCCATTTTTTACCTGAATTTTGATGCCACCACTCGTCCTGCGATAATATGCCACCTGATACGCGGGGAATGGGAGGCAAATTATGGCGAGACTTTCAGATGACCAGTGGCAGGCCGCCAGGGCCGAATATGAGGTTCGGGGGATCAGCCTTGGCGATGTAGCCAAAAAATTCGGCGTAAACGTCAGCAGCGTGTCCAGACGGGCAAAATCTGAGAGCTGGATACAGGGGCAAATGCAAGAGCTCGCCGCCAGAAAAGTTGCGGCAGTCAAAGAAATGGCCGCCGTAGAAATGCAAACGCAAGAGCTCCCCTTGCGTACCAGGCACACCTTGCAAACCGTCGTGCAGGAGCGGTTACAGGCTGAGGGAATGCTGGCTTCACTGGACATAGCCCTGGCAGACCGGGCCATTGCCCTAGCCATGGAGGCAACGAGCCCAGACGACATTGAGACGCTCTCACGCGCGCGTAAGAACCTTGCACCATCTGTGCATGCTCCTGCCCCACAGACGAATGTCACTGTCACCCAGCAGACTGAGGCCAAGGCAGGCGCAGCTGCTGATGCAGTTGCGGCACCCGTTGCTGCCCCCACGCCCGACCGCGTTGTGCGCGCTGTGCTGGCCGGTGATCTTTCAGGGGATGATGACTGATGCTGTTTGCCAAGGCGTCAGAGTCCGAACTAGCCGCCATCCGGCAGGCTTGCGAAGCTGATCTGCTGACATTCACGGCGGTCATGTTCCAGGCGCGCATGTGCCAACCGTTTTTGGTCAACTGGCACCATGCCAAAATGGCTGACGAGCTGATGGCTGTGTACCGGGGCGAAACAAAAAATCTGCTTATAACCATGCCCCCAGGCGGCACAAAAACAGAGCTGGCCGTGATCCATTTCATGGCCTGGTGCTTCGCGCGCAGCCAGAGCTGCCGTTTCCTGCACCTTTCAGGGTCTAAAGAGCTTGCCCTGCTCAACTCCGAAACCGTGCGCGAGATCGTCACTCTGGAGGAGTTTCAGGCGCTGTGGCCACGGCAGATTAAAAACGACAGCCGAGCCAAAAACCGTTGGAACTTGGAGATGATGGGACGCACAACCGGCGGCCTGTACGCAACAAGCTCAGGCGGCCAGGTGACGGGCTTCCGTGCCGGTTACATCCGGCCAGGGTTCAGCGGTGCCATCATCATCGACGATCCGCTCAAAGCCGACGACATCTGGAGCAAGGCCAAGAGGCAGGCCGTTAACCGTAAGCTGACAGGCACAATCCGCAGCCGCCGAGCCAGCTCTGAGCATACGCCAATAATCATGGTAATGCAGCGCCTGCATGAGGATGACCCGGCAGCCCATGCCCTTTCAGGGGATTTTGCAGCAGAGTTCAAGCATCTGGAGATTCAAGCGATCATTGACGAGGACACTGAAAACGAACGCAGCTATTGGCAAGAAAAAGAGAGCCTTGAGTCCCTTAATGACTTGAAGCAGAAGGACCCGTACACGCTGAGTGCCCAGTACCAGCAACGCCCCACACCTGCCGGTGGTGCCATGATCAAGACGTCGTGGCTGCAGCAATACTCTACGCCGCCAGATGTGCACACTGTTCTGTTCGTCTTCGATACCGCCATGAAGACGGCAGAGATAAACGATTTTTCAGTTATGAGCTTTTGGGGGCTGGCCGGAATCAACGTGTACCTGCTCGATTTGTTGCGCGGCAAATGGGAGGTTCCTGACCTTGAGCAGGAAGCTATCGGATTCCTTGAAAGCCACAGGACCAAAGGGCCAAAGCGCCCACGCATTCGCGGTGCCGTTATCGAAGACAAGGCCAGCGGAACAGGCCTGATTCAAGGGCTCAGACGCAAATCAGCCCTGCGGGACATCCCGATCATTGCCAAGCAGCGCAGCACTGACAAGGTAAGCAGGGTCAACAACGTCCTGTCATTCATCCGCGCAGGACAACTGTGGGTACCGGAATCGGCAGAAAATGCGCCATGGCTTTCACCATACCTTGGAGAGATTGCCGCGTTTTCGCCCGGCATGACTCACCAGCACGATGACCAAGTAGACGTTACCGTTGATGCTCTGGACGAGCTGCTACAGTCTGGTGGCGGCGTAAGCCAAGGCATGGACCTCTCATAGGAGGAATTGGATATGGCATGGTTGAAATGTCTCACAGACGTTGTCACTCGCGAAAGATACATATGCGATACGGAAACTGGCATATCTTACCGCAGAACCGTTGGGAGCCTTGTATGGCCGTGCGGGGAGCGAAACGGCTGTGTTACCGTTCTGGGGGAATCTCGCTCGCGTCAGAACGTTCTTGGTGGGCGTCATGACGTGCGCCTGTTGGCAGAAAAGTGCAGCGCGGACGTGAGCGAACTTGTGGAGTACATTGAGCTTTACACTATGGCTTTTGTGTTGCGCTCATGGGCCACACCTCTTTCAGACACGCGCGCATTCATGCTTGATGACAAAAACGATGAGCGACGCAGGGAGCGCAAGCCAATAATCCGCTTTGACGATCCGCAGGGATGGCATGGCAAGGGTGAAGGACTGATGGCGTTTTACCACGCCATGGTGCAGCGCCGGACGCTGTCAGAAAAGACTCTCTTCCTTGGTGATGAGTGTGAAGGGGCGAATGCCATCGGTAAACTGCAAGCTGAAGATATGACGGGCAAGCCCACAGATTACCCTGCTGCTGCCGCGCTGTTCTTTGCCCTGGCTGAGATTGACGTAAACCCTATGGCCGATTGGGTTGATCGTGGAAGCATGTCGTCATATGGCGGCCCTGCTGACCTCATAGGGGGATATTAATATGGAAGCTGGGATTGTGCAGATAAGCTACGTGCCAAAGATATTGCGAAATATGACTGAAATTTGCGAGGAAATGGGCGTGGGCAAGACGACTGTGAGGGCTTGGGTAAAGGCTGGAGCACCAATAACTGTAGAAGGTTCTGCTAAAAAAATAAGATATAGTACTGAAGCATTACAGCTTCAGATATGGCGTCATTTAAAACGCTCAAAATAGGGTAAAATATCTAATGGAATATTTTTTCTACCTGTTTTTATGGCATCAAAAACCATTTTTGTTTGCTTTATTGCTTCAATCATAGGGCCGGTGCTGCCTGAAAAATACGAATTATCAAGAATATTTTCGTCAAAATTTTCCTCCATTTCAAACAAATTACGGCGCAAATCAATAAATTTACGAACACGATCAAATAGCTCTGAATCAGGGCAATTACGGTCATTGACTAACTTACATAAATTATTAGCCTCTTCAGCCATTTTAACTGAGTCTGCCACATTGTTCCGCATAATAAGCCCCACATGTCAAGTATTCACCAGATAGTCACCAGATGCCGTCAGATTATCTCCTGATAATGCCCCTGTAAACCCCATGCTACGCTTCCCCGCAAACAGGAGCGTAGCCCGATGCCCAGAATACCGTACAAAAAACCCCCCGCCGTTGCTGCAAGTCTGGCCCTGATTGCCATGCTCATTGGTTACGGCGTTAGCACCGATACTGCGCAGGAAACCGCCCAGCAGACAATCAACACCGTTGAGCAGTTTGAGGGCTACGTTCCTGAGGCCTACCAAGACCCGGTGGGGATCTGGACAAAATGTTACGGCGACACGACAAACGTGACCCCAGGCGCAAAGTACAGCGCCGAGGAATGCGCCCGCTCCCTGAACAACCACCTGGTCGAAACATCATCTCCCGTCATGCGCTGCGTGCCTGATCTGGCCAAGCAGCACCCCAAGGTCATCGTGGCCATGCTCGACATGGCTTACAACATCGGCCCCACCGCTTTCTGTAAGTCCAGCGTGGCCCGCTATGCCAACCAGGGCGACTGGACTGCGGCCTGTAAACGGATCTCTGAAATCTACACCACCGCCCAGGGCGTTAAGCTCAAGGGTCTTGTCGTGCGCCGCACGGCTGAATCTGAAATGTGCCTGCAAGGGCTCAAGGAGGCGCGCTGATGTTCGGCTTGTTCGGAATTCTCACGACGCTCATTGGCAAGCTGCCTGTGCTGGGGCCCTGGATTGCCAAGCTTTGGACGGACAACAGCAAGGTGGCTGAAATTGAGGCTGAAACGAACCTCGAAGAAACAAAGGCGTTTGCGCGTGGTCGCATCAGCCCAAAGTTCCTCCTTCGCTATGTTGTTGTTGTCGCTTTCGCCCTCTTTGTGCTGTTTTTCCTGGCCCGCATGATCTGGCCAAACTTTGCCCCCGGCATGACCATGGACAACTTCGAACGGTTGATGGTCGTTGCTGGAAACGTCCTGAAATCGACGTTTTAGTGGCGCGTTATGACCGTTGACCTTCTGGACATTCTGCAAATCGTCACCCCTGTAGCGGTCGCCATCGTTGGCTGGGGAGTGAAACTCATTTGGAGCGAAATCAAAAGTTGGAGAGCCGAACTGCGCGAATACGTTCGTCAAGAGACCTGCAAGGCGCACAGAGAGCACTTCCAACGACAATTTGATGCGTTGCGAAAGGAAAGCTAAATGGACGCAGCACAACAACAGCAAGCCACGAACATCTCTGCCCTCGCTACCCAGCTCATGTCTGAGTTTAGCGAGGCGCAGCGTGCGCGCACCATGGTGAACGAGCGCTGGCTTGAGGATTTGCGGCAGTATCGCGGCATCTATCCTGCCGAAGTGTCCAGACGGCTCAAAAAGAACAAATCCTCCCGCGCGTACTACCGCCTGACGACGGCCAAGGTTAATACCATGACGGCCCGGCTCATGGATTTGCTGTTCCCGCAGCGCACCAAGAATTGGTCCATATCCCCGACTCCCGACCCAATGCTTCCTGATGATGTGGTCATGGAGGCTCTCAAAGACGAGATTGATCCCGTCGCCCAGCAAATCATGGGTGACATGATGCAAAAGCTGCAGGCGCAAAACATTATCCCTGACGCCTGGGCCGTTCAGAAGATACAGGCACAGGCATACAATCAGGCTTTTGCGCAGGCAGACACAGAGGCAGCAAGGATCAGAATTGCCCAGGATCGCGCCAAAGCTATGGAAAATGTGATCGACGACCAGCTGAAGGAGTGCAACTCCAACGGCCAACGCCGCCCAAGCTGGCGGCAGAATTGCCGCACGATAGTCAAGAGCGCGTGCACATACGGCATGGGCGTGCTTAAAGGCCCTCTGGTTGAGCGAGTCGTTACAAAACGGTTTGTCCCTACCAAAGACGCATCCGGCAATGTGTCGTGGCAGGAACGGGCATTCTCGACAGATTTGCGCCCATACCACGAGGCTGTGAGCATTTGGGAAATCTACCCTGACCCAGGTGCGCGCGTGCCTGCCGAACTGAGATACGTTTGGCAGATCCACACCATGACCGACAAGGATCTGGCAGACCTGATCAATTTCCCAGGGTTTGATGCCAAGTTGATCAAGGATCATATGGCAGCCAACGAGGATGGCGACGCGCAGCTTTCTGATTGGGAAGTGCAGGTGCGCGAACTAAACGACGACAACATTTCAAATGGTCAGCCACTTAAAAAGCGTTTTCGCGTTTACGAGCGGTGGGGATTCCTTTCAGGCAAAGACCTCGCGTCAGCCGGTGTCGAGATTGCCGAAGAGGACATGACAAAGATTTATTCCTCATGCGTCTGGATTCTTGGGGATTCCATCATCAAGGCCTCGGTTAACCCGCTTGAAGGCGTTGATATCCCCTACCACTTTTACCCATATCAGGACGACGATTCGTCTTTCTGGCCAGAGGGTATCGCATACCAACTGCGCACGCCGCAGTCTGGCATTAATGCCGCCGTCAGGGCTATGCAGGATAACGCCGGGGCTTCTTCCGGCCCCATCTATGGGATCAACACCCAAGCTCTCGACAGCTCTCAATCAGTCGATGAGATGCGCGCCAATAAGCTGTTTTTGTTCTGCAAATCTGGGATAAACCTGTCCCAAGCCTTTCAGGCCGTTACCGTGCCTTCAGCGATTGAGCACAACATGGCCCTGCAAAACTTTTGGCAGCAGGTTGGCGACGAGGTTTCCACGCCGCGCTTCAATCAGGGCGACGGAAATATTGCAGGCGCAGGCAAGACGGCCAGCGGCCTTTCAATGCTCATGGGCGCGTCCAACATCCTGCTCAAGGATCACGTTAAGGACTTTGACGACTTCGTGGTGGCCCCATTCATTCGGGCCATGTTCCGCTGGAACATGCAGTGGTCCCCGCGTGAGGACATCAAGGGTGATTTTGAAGTGGTCGCCTCTGGCAGCCAATCCCTCATCGCCAAAGAAGTGCGCGCACAGCAGGTTCCTGCGCTCATCGGCTATCTCGGAATCCCTGCCTTTCAACCATTTCTCAAAGCTAAGGAACTGCTGGAAGTTGCCCTTGAGCAGACCGACTTGCCGTCTGAACGCATCATGAGGACAGACGACGAGGCAGAGCAATATCAGCAGCAAATGATGCTCGACCAGGCCAAGGCTCAAGCTCAGGCCCAAGCATCGGCTCTTGTCGAGCAACTTGAACGCCAAGGCCTGCCCCCTGAGCAGATCCAGCAGCAGCTCTTGCTTCTCTTGTCAAAAGCAGTCCACGCAACAATGGGCCCAGGGGGTCAGCCGGGAGGCCAACCAGACCCAGGCATGTTGCCGCAAGGAGGGATGCAATGATTGGTCCCGTATCTAGAGATTCGGCAGTGGCAACCCTGCGGTCATTCTATGGGCAAGGCTCATATCAAGCGGTCATCGACCTATTTGAAGCCGTGATTGCCGAGGCCCAGGACGAAATGGAATCAGCCAATGACACCATCACAATTTGGCGTGCGCAGGGTAAGGCGACGTCTGCCAGAGACCTGATAGCCGCCATAAAGCCGCGTGATGCGGAATAATGAGGAAATCATGAGTCAGGTAAACGAAGACAATCCGCAGGGCACATCCGCAGTTGAAGACGATGAGGCCCTGTTTGCCGAGGGTTTTAACCTCGGTGATGACGATGGCGAATCCACGGAAGATCGCCAAGGTAACGATCAGCAGCAGACTGATGACAGCAGCGAAAAAGCTCCTGCTGAAAATCAGGATCAGCAAAGTGACGCTGACAACACCGCTGCCAAGGAAGAAGTGCAGCATGAGCAACCGGCACAACCTGCACCGCCCATGCCTGCCCAGCAACCATACCAGCAAATTGAGCGGCCACAGGCAAGTGAACCTGCGAAGCCTGAACCGCCAAAGCTCATTGAGGTTCCTGAGCATCTTGCAGATGAGCTGGCAACTCTCAAAAAGCTGAACCCTGCTGCGGCAGAACTGGCCCTTGAAGACTCTCCCGAAGGTGAACGCCTCCGTAGCCGCATGGAAGAATACGGGGCCGAGATGGCCCTTGATCGCGCTGAAATAGTTCTGGACAAGCGGAACCGGGAAACTGCTGCGCATCAGGCTGAGGTTGCTCGCCAGCAGCAGACCATTGCTGAGCACAACAATCGCTTCATGGCCACGCTTCAGCGCGAGCACCCTGAATATGCGGCCATGATAACAGATCCGGCCAGGCGCGAAGAAGCCGTCAAAAAGCAGAATGAAATCATGGGCTGGATCAGTGCGAAGCCCTACGCAGAAGGTGCGCGGCTCATGAAGATTGCCCAGGAAGCGCGCGACCCGAACGAAGTATGCGCTCTGATCACGCAATTTGAGAGTGAACGTCAGGCGAAGCCGAAGCAGGCTGATCCAACGGGCGCCCTCGCAGTACCGGGAAGGGGCGCTCCAACCGCGCCCGCAGGCATCGGAGATAAGGACGACTTTGATGCTGGCTGGAACGCGAACCCGTCCAAATAAGGAAAAGGAAGGGATGAATCATGCCCATGACAACCACTGGTGACATTAGTTACCGCACTGCAGGTTATTTCAGCAAAGAGCTACTCAAGCGAGCCCAGCCCTTGCTGGTTGTGTCGCGCCTTGGCACGCCCAAGCCGTTGCCGAAAAATGCTGGCAAGACCATCAAATTTCGCGGCTACCTGCATCTGCCCAATCAGCCCAAACCGCTGACCGAAGGCGTTACCCCGGCTGCCTCGAAGCCTGAATTCCGCGACGTAGAGGCCATGATCAATCAGTACGGCGACTACGTCGAGCTCACGGACGTCATTACGGATACCCATGAAGATCCGCTGATCGCCGAGTTTAGCGACATCCTGGGCGAGCAGTCTGCTATCATGCTGGAGCGTATCACCATCGGTGCGCTTCAGGCTGGCACGAATGTGCACTACTCCGGTGAAACCGGCGGCGTTCTGGCCACCTCCCGAGCCGGTGTGAACTTGCCCCTGTCTCTTTCCGTTCAGCGCCGTGTGCTGCGTGGACTGAAGCGGCAGGACTCACAGCCAATTACCAGCGTCGTCAACGCTTCTCCCAATTTCGGCACCTCGCCAATCCCCCCGGCGTATATCGCTGTCGCTCATACTGACCTCGAGGCCGACATTCGGGACATGCCTGGGTTTGTCCCCGTTGAAAAATACGGCACCTACAAGCCCATGGACGGTGAAATCGGCAGTGTTGAAGGTGTGCGCTACCTCACAACCACCGTTATGAATCCGTGGCTTGATGCTGGTGCGGCGCCCACCGCAGGGCATAGTGTGGAAAGCCACACTGGCGCATGCGCTGACGTGTATCCCATCTTCTACTTCGCCAAAAATGCCTTTGGCACGATTCCCTTTGCCCGTAGCAAGCAGGGTGATGCCCCCATTACGCCTACTGTGCTTAATCCCAATACCCCGCGCGGTGGCGACCCGTTGGGTCAGCGCGGCACTGTTGGCTGGAAGGCGTACCACTCGGCTGTAATCCTTTACGATTTCTACATGGCTCGCGTTGAAGTGGCCGTGACCAAAATTTAAGGGACAAACTCATGGATATTAAGAACAAAACCGCCACAACTGAAACTACCCCCAGCGCTGAAGATCAGCTGAAAGCCCTGCAGGCTGAAGTCGATAAGGCTAAGGCTGAAGCCGCTGCCGCAACTGCAAGGGCCGAAAAGGCTGAAGCGGATGCCGAAGCCGCCGAGCGTGAGAAGGCGGCGATTAACGCCAATGCTGATGCCGAAGTTGCCCGGCAGGAGGCCCAGAACAAGAATCTTCTTGCCGCGCAGCGAAAGGTACGCATCGTCATTCCGAGTGGTCGTGGGCTGCATGAACGTTGCCCTGTGCCTGTTGGCGTAAACGGCCGGGAATATCTCATCGTGCGCGACAAGGAAGTTGATGTGCCCCAGGCCGTTGTCAGCGTCTTGAACGACGCGGTTGAAAGCGTCCCTGTGACCATTGGCGAAGGCGAGATGAAGCGCACTGAATTCCAGCAAGCACAGCGTATTTCCTACAAAGTAGTGGGCTACATCAACCCCGAAACGGGCGACCTGGAAAAACTCTAATGCGCGCCGCCGAGGTATTGCGCTTGGTATCTGGCGCGCTGCAAGACTTGGAGCCTGGCCTGGAATCTCGCTGGCCTTGGGAGGGGGGCGACGACGGGCGTATTGGGCTGCTCGACTTCCTGAACGACGCACTTCGCGCCGTCGGCATGCAGCGGCCAGATGCTTTTGCAGTCACTGAGCCTATCAGGCTTGAGCCAGGCATGCGCCAACGCTTGCCACGGCGGCGCATTCATTCTGCTTCTCACGACGCGGTAGCCCTGATCGAACTTGTCAGAAATCTTGGCGAGGACGGAGAAACCCCCGGCCCTATCATTGTATCTGTGCAGCCTACATTGCTTCTGGCATGGACGGATGCGGCTCGCAGTGCCCGTATTGTGGAAAACTTCGCATACGACCGCACGACCAACCCAGATGTGTACTACGTCTGCCCAGCGGTCTGTGACCATGCAGATGTGTGGGTGGAAGCAACATACAGCGCAGCACCGACAGTCATTACTGACCCTGATCAAGACCTTGGATTGCCTGACAGCTACACAGCGGCCCTGAAGCACTATGTGCTGGCCAGCGTGCTCGACGGCGATAACGAGAGCAGCAACACCAATAAAGCTAGCTACCACATGCAGTTATACGCTCAGGCAATGGGCATTAAGCTGCAAGTGGATGGGTCTTGGCCCAAAGCCAAAAGCAGTGTGCAGGGAGGTGCCTGATGCAGCGTATGGACGATCTTGACGTGCTTGTGCGGCATGTACTGCCCCAAGTCCTCCCATGCCCCAAGAGTATGGTGCTGGATGCCTTGCAGGCCATTAGCGTTGATTTCTGCCGTCAGTCTGAAGTGTGGAGCGAACAGATCCAAGAGCTTGGCGTGTCAGGCGACTCCGCAATCTCTTTGGCCCTGCCGAGTGGCATTGAAGTTGTTCGAGTGCGGACAACTTGGATCGACGGGATTGAACAGGATGGATGGCGGTCAGAAGGCCAGACAGTGCTGCTGGGCTTTACGCTTGCTCGTGACTGCGCGGTGACGGCTGAAGCAATCCTACGCCCGTCCAGGTTCTCTCAGAAAGTACCCCACGACCTCATTGAAGAGTGGGGAGACATTCTGGCTTACGGCGCACTGGCAAAGATTAAGGCCATGTCAGGTAAAGGGATTGAATGGTCAGACCAGCAAGGGGCTGGCGTTGCCCTGCAACTTTACAACGAAGGTACAGCCCGCGCGAAAGGTCGCGTGATCCGCTCCCGCATTGGAAGCGGCGAGCTATTTGCGCGTGGCTAAAGGAGATAATCGACATGAGTCTGCCGCTTGTAAACGTAACGGCCCGCATCAATGACCAGCAGGGCCGCCCGGTGGGCGGAGCCGTGGTTCGCATGCGGCTGACAACGCCTGAAAAATACCAGGGGCTTATTGTGCCCCGAGAAACAACCGGCATCACAGATGCCAATGGCTCTGCAATCCTCCGCGTCTTCCCGAATGCCTTGGGCTACGAAGGCAGCGAATATGACGTTCATGTGAGCTTTCCCGGCTCTAATGCCGGGGTTTGCGGTTCCGCTACATCAATCACTGCCGTCCGAACCATTCGGGCGCATGCCGTTGTGCCCAATGCTGACTGCAACCTCATGGATATCATCAACCTGCCGCCGTATGAGCAGCGTGGTGCCGGTGCCGTCCTTGCTACTGAGGTCGCGGGGTATGCCGGGGAAGCCGCAAGCTATGCCGACGCAGCCAAAAGCGAGGCCGATTCTGCTGCAGCAGTCAAAGGTGAGATACTGGCGCTGGAACAGTCTGCCGGTGCAGCTAAAACTGCTGCCCAGGCAAGTGCCAGCGAAGCCTCCGAGTATGCACGGCAAGCAGGCCTAAGCGTCGGTGAGGTGCGTGACGCCTCTGCGCATTTTCAGTCCACCGTCACTGCGCAGGTGGACACAACTGCAAAACGGCTGACTGCAGATGCCGTCACATGCATCACGGAACGGCAGGCCGTGGCCCTGGGCGCAATCGAAGAACGGTCTGGCGATGCCTTGCAAGACTTTACTACCGCAGCGACCCAGGCCCAGACCCTCGCTGTAAGCACTGTGGCAACTGCGCGTGAAAATGCGCTGCATGACGTTCAGGACGCAAGCGACACGGCAACGGATTCTCTGCGGGAAATGGCCGTCGAATACGAAGAAGACTTCCTCGCTCTCACAGAGCGGTCTGAGACTGCGGCAAAGAAAGCAGGCTGCTCGGCTGCGGCTGCGGCTGCGGCAGAAAGCAAGGCCACCGCTGCTGCTGATCGCTCGCAATCTGCGGCGCAAGGCCTTGAACGTCATCGTGATGATGCCCTTGCTGCGGCAAACAGAGCTGAAGCGGCAGAGGCCTGCGTAAAGGCCGATGCCGATCGGGCTGAAACCGCTGCAAACAGATGCCAACTCAATGTTGACGTTGTCACCAGTTCTGCCCAATCGGCTCAAAAATCGGCGCAGGCTGCCGATGCAAGTGCTGATCTTGCAAAAGCCAGCGCAGACATTGCCCTATCTGCAAAGATCCAAACAACCGAGGACAGAGCCTATGTTGAAGGGGTGGCCACCAGCACGAAACAAGCTGTCGTGGACGCTGCCGCCACCGTAATCAACGATGATGTCATAGCAGCCGCCACGGCTCAGGCAACCGCCGAAGTCAACCAGGCTCGGGACGCTGCCCAGCAGGCCTTGGCGGACACGCAAACCGTCAAGGGTGACGCTGTAGCCGCAAAGGTTGCAGCTGAAAATGCTCGTACTGGGGCAGAGGCCGCGCGCGACGAAGCCAACCAATATGCCCTCAACGCCAAAGCCAAGGCAGATTCTGCTGCCGAGACCGTGGCCAATCTTGATACTGAGCTTCTTGCCGCTGTCCCCAAGCCAATCTGGAATGGTACGAGCCTCGGGTTCAAAAATGACAGTGGCACCGTTGACGTTCCGGCTGTTGATGTACGCGGCCCAACGGGGGCAGAAGGCCTGGCAGCCACAATTGCCGTGGGCACTGTAGCCGCACTGGAACCGACCGAAGCCCCCCTCGTTACGAATACTGGGACTGCAAATGCCGCCGTGCTTAATTTCAGCATCCCTAAAGGCGTTAAGGGGGACAAAGGCGATACTGGGGATAAGGGCGACAAGGGTGATACCGGGGCAACTCCCCCGCTCTCAAACGACTATACTGCGCAATCCCAGACAGATGCTCTTTCCGTTTTTGGCGCAAATGCAATGTACGCAGAGCTGTCTGCAAAAATTGGCGCAAAAATAGATTCTACTGAGGCAAGTGCAGCAATATCAGAAAAGGTTTCTACTACTGATATTCGCATTTCCAGAGCCAGAACATTCTTCATGACTCAGTTTTGAGGTGCATTATGGCAATAGGATATCTTGGAAAAACAAAATTGGCGGCAAACATGAATACTGCCGTGTATTCTGTCCCGGCAGGTAAATTCACAACTGCGAATGTTGCTATGTGCAACATTGGTGATGCCTCTGCAAAAATCAGGCTCGCCATCGTTGACGGTGCAGCCGCAGACCTCGCAGATGAGGACTACATCGAATATGGCACTTCAATCCCGGCTGGCGGCATTTTTGAGCGCTCTGCCCTGACGCTCAGTGCTGGCGAAACTGTTGTGGTGTGGGCTGATAAAGGCACTATAGCCGTGCGCGTGCACGGATACGAGGAGGCATAATTATGGGCCGGATATTGAGTGATTCTAGCATACCCAGTAGCAACAATGCCGGTAACACTGGGACAAATCTCGTTTCTGCTACAAAGGTAGCCCCAGCAGGATATATGGGCGAATTTGGCACTGGCTTGTGGCGAGTGTTTCAATCTAACGAAATATTTACTGTTCCCTCTGGCATATCAACAATCAGAGTTCGCGTTGTTGGTGCTGGGGGCGGCGGTGCGAATGCCCTTGGCAGTGCCAACGGCGGGCCACGTGCGGGGTCAGGCGGTGGCGGGGGTGGCTATGCCCACGGCATATTTGATGTGATTCCTGGTGATACACTTGCAGTAACTGTCGGTTTGGGAGGAGCCGTTGAAACGGCAGGCGGCAGTAGCAGCTGTGGATCTCTGATCAGCGCAACCGGTGGCGGCGCAGGTTCAAATGCCATAAGCCATGCTGGCGGTGCTGGTGGCGTTGGGACTGGCGGCGATTTTGTAGCCAGAGGTGGCACGGGAGGCGGAACCCCTAATTATTCTAGCAATGCATCAGGTGGGGGTGGTGGCGGAGCTGGTTCACAACTTGGGAATGGCGGGAATGGTGGAAAATCCACAGCTGGGGATGCTCTAAATGGCGGGGGTGGCGGGGGCATTGTAGGTCATGGGAGCAACGGGGGTGGGGGCGGCAGTCCCTTTGGCGCTGCTTCAAACTCAAGCGGGTCACCAGATATTTTAGGATTAATTGCTGTAAAAGATTCCGCGATAAATCCGGTTAACGCATTCATCCGATTCCCTTTTGAAGGCTTTACAGGTGGCGGAGGTGCAGCCAATGGATCTGCAGGCATCGGAGGAGGCGGAGGAGGAGCCTCGTCCGGAAGCGCAGCTGGCAAAGCGGGATGTGGAGGAGGTGGCGGCGGTGGGGCACAAGGAACAAGTGGTACAACGTATAATGGCGCACCTGGTGGCATCGGTGGGGGGGGCGGCGGAGGAGCCGTCTATGGCAATAGTGCTGTGGGTGGAGGAACAGGCGGAAACGGTCTGGTAATAGTAGAGTGGTAGGAGTTCGTTATGCAAAAATTCGCTCGCATCATCGACAACATCGCCGTTGAGACCTGGACCCCGCACGCCCTGGGGCTTACCCCGGCGGAGGCCTTCCATCCCTCTTTGGCCGGGCAGTTTTCGTCCGTTCCGGCAGACGTGACCCCCGGCAGCACCTATGACCCGGAGCTGGAGACCTGGACCATTGCACCCACCCCGGAGCCCGCGCTCGCGCCCGCGCCGCAAACCCCGGCAGCCATCCGCATTGCGGAGATCGAGGCCGAACTGACCGCCATCGACGCTGCAAGCGCACGGCCTTTACGAGCAATTCTGGTGGCAACAACGAGCGGTGGCACTGCTGACGCGGCTGACACCGCAAAACTGGCTGAGCTTGAAGCGCAGGCAAAGGCGTTGCGCACCGAGCTAGCCTCACTTGAGGCATAGTCTTTCATGACTTCCACACCGGGCTGTCGGGAAACTCTCCCGGCAGCCTGATCCCAAGGTGCCCACCATGCAATATTATGGCCTCCATTTTGTCGGCGCTGACAATGTGCCGGTGCAGGTGCGGATCAATACTCGCGACCTGCAGATATGGGCAAGATCAGCTCCAAACGGCTCATGGAATGAGTGGCGCCGCCTTGATGTGACACGCAATGCGGATGGCACCCTCACTGCTGGCGTATCTGAGGCTACGCAGGCGCAAAGCTCTGACAGTGCTGGCAGGCTCAAGTATCCGTTCAAAGTCACTTTTACTGGCGATGCCACCGGCTCGTTTAGCACTGACGGGTCAAGGGATGCTTCCTGCGCCCTATCAATTTCTGCCTTGAGCAGCCTTTCGAGTTTGAGCAGTAGGGTTTCAGCCCTCGAAGAACGCATCAATAGTTTAAGTAACACCAATCTATATTCTGGATCAGGGGGATAAGATGGGATCGATCATTATCCCCACATTCGGTGGAGAGGTACCAAGGACTACCGCGCGCCTCTTGGGAGATACGCAAGCCGCAAAGGCCGTAAACTGCCAGCTTCAGCGTGGCGCCCTTGAACCTCTCCTTGGTCCCCTGCAGATTGCCTCTCTTCCTTCCAGCGCATCGACAATTTTCAAGCACCCCACTGACGGTTGGCTTTCGTGGTCAAAGTCTGTGGATGTGGTGAAGTCTGCTGTGCTTGACATCGCAGGGGAAACACCGCTTGGCCACCTATTTATTACCGGCGACAAAGACTACCCGACACAGTATCTGAAGGGCGGAATTGTGCGCAGGCTTGGCATCCCTCGTCCTGGTAAGGCTCCGACGATTGGAGGGGCTACCGGGGCCGTTGCTGGCACGGCAGCTTGCTATGCCTGGGGCGCTGACGCAGATACGGAGTTTCCTGCTCGTTACGGTTCTGAAGCAACGCTGTCCACTATTCAGGAAGACAACGTGACCACCTCAGTTATTGCCGAAAGCGATTCTTCTGGGGAAACGACGTCTTCAACTGACAGCGGCATAAACCGCTCATCGGCATATTGCTATACCGTGGTCCAATCCCTTGCCGATGGTATTTTTCAGCAAGAATCTGCCCCATCCCCTGCTTCTGATGTTGTCGATGTCAAAGACGGTGATGGCGTTACTATCAGCGGGTTTGACATTCCCCAGCTTCAAGACCTGCAAATAACTCATATCCGTATCTATCGTACGGTTTCAGGCACGAAGACGTCTGATTTCCATTTTCTCGTTGAAATTCCTGCATCAACAGCAAGTTACGTTGATACAATCTCTGATTTGAATATCTCCTCGAGCCTACTTGAAACGACAACTTGGGATGCAATACCGGGGGACGCCCGCGGCCTGATCAAAACTGACAACGGCATATATGCGGCCTTTCGCGGGAATGAGCTTCTTATCTCGGAACCATTTTATTCCTACGTTTTCCCTGCGAGTTACCGCCTGACGACGGAAGACCCAATTGTGGCCCTGGGCCATGTTGATAGCACCATTGTCGTGCTTACCACAGGGCGGCCTTATTTGGCCTCAGGCTCGGAGCCGGAAAGCTTACAATTTGCGCACCTCCCAATTGAGCAGAGCTGCGTATCCGCGCGCAGCGTGGGCAGCCTGCCCGGTGGCGTGGTCTATGCGAGTCCTGACGGCCTCATGCTGTTCTCAAGCAGCGACCAAAGCCTTCTGACGGAACAAACATTCACGCGCGAACAGTGGCAGGCACTTCATCCTGAAAACATTTTGGGCGCAGTGCACGATGGCCGCTATGTCGCGTTCTTTGCCGGGACAGGCGAGGGCCTGATTTTCAGTCTGGGGGCCAAGGATATTGTTCGCATATCCCTGCCGGATGGTTGGAAAGTCCAAGGCATGTACAACCACTCGGAAGACGATGCGCTATACCTGTCTGTGGACAATCAGGATGGCAGCTGTGTCTATAAATTTGAAGCCGGTGAACCCCTTGAGTTTACCTGGAAATCAAAGCCGTTCTTTACGTCCGCACTGTCCACGATGACGGCTGTTCGCATTGAGGGCGAGGTGTCTTCCTCATCCACTGTTATCGCCAAGGTCTATGGCGGAAATGACGCTGGCAGCCGTCCAAGGGCAAAACTCAAAATTACAAATAACCGGGCAAAGCGCTTGCCAACTACGCGTGCTGAAAAACTATGGAGTCTGGAATTATCTGGCAAATCCACAGTGTACGAGGCGCGCTTGGGCGGCAGTGTTGAAGGGGTTGAGTATGGCAACTGATCGTGGTCTTCCGGCTGTTCCTCGCGGCCTTGATCGTTCGCTCACTACACATCTACAGGCTATGCAAAACCTACTTCTGCGTATTGCAGGCATGGTGCGCGGGTCTGAAGAGTCGAGGGCTGTGCGCGTTTCTGATGGCTCTATCAGCACTGGAGCAACCACCGTAACGTCAATCCAGCAAGCATCTGTTCTCAGCCAGCACCTCGCTGATTATGCGGTCACAACCAGCAAGATTTCTACAGAAGCCGTAACGCAGGAGAAGATTGCTGCGAGCGCCGTCAGCACTGCAAAGATTGTTGACTATGCGGTAACGACAGAAAAATTAGCTGATCTCGCTGTGTCTACGGGGAAGGTTGCTGATGGTGCCATCAATAATGAAAAACTGGCCGACTTGGCTGTTTCTGAAAGCAAACTGGTTGATTACGCGGTAACGGCAGACAAACTGGCTGACCTCGCTGTTTCTGAAAGCAAAATAGCTGATGGGGCAGTCAGTAATGAAAAGCTGGCCAATGATGCTGTGGAAGAAGCCAGCCTTGCCAGCGGATCAGTGACGAGCCGAGCCATTGCCACAAATGCCATTGAAACAGTGGCAATCAGCGACAATGCCGTAACCAAAGAAAAAATTGCTACTGGCGTGCTGCCCAAGTTTTTCACAGGCTCAGCCGTTGACGGCGTAGAGGTGCAGCTGCCCGGCAAATGGCTTTCCAAGCCAAACGTAATGCTCTCTTTCGTAAGTTCTGTGCAGGCGGATACCGGGGCGTTTGGGGCAACCGATCTTCAAGAGATTTTGGACACTGACGGAAAGGGAACAGGCGCGTGGAAATTCACAGCCGCTGGCAACTTCACCTGGCTGGCAGTGGGGAATGAGCAATGAACAATACGTTTTTCATGCACTACCTGAACTACCTCGACCATGAGAGTGAACAGATCGTGCGTCATGTGCATGGGCGGTTGGCAGAAGAAGGACTGCTTAAATCCACGCTTTACGGAATGCACGACAAGGATGCGGAATCTTTTGTGGCCCTTGTCCTCAGGAGCGGCACCCTCCCATACCTGCTCATGAACGGTAAGCATCTCGTCGGCTTCGCTTGGTATGACGCTTTCGCTGCCAAATCATGCTTCGGGCATGTGGTGTTCTTTAAAGATGCCTGGGGCCGCGCCAGACAATACGGCAAGCAGGTGTACAGGCAACTTCTATCCTACAGCGACGGCATGGGCTTCCTCTTTGACTGCGTGATGGGCCTGACGCCCGTAAATAACCCGCTTGCATGGAAGGGAGCTGTTGCCTGTGGGGCTTCAAAGATTGGCGTGATCCCAAAGGCGCTATTCGACGCCGAGAGCGGTGAAAGCATGGACGCAGTGCTCACCGTGGCCACGCGAAAAATCATCGGTGCAGAGGCATAAATCATGAAGATATACACCAGAATCGAAATCAACATGGAAACAATGGCGGTCATGCACGAAGAGTCTTTCGAGTATGACGGAATCGTTTCTCAGTGCGGCGGCGGCAGCGGTGGTGGCAGTTCCACAACCAACACCGTGGACTACGCATATAACGCCCGCATGGCCACGCTTTCGGAAGAACAGCAAGGCTGGGCCCGCAGTTATTACGACATGTGGAACACATACACAAAGCCGTATGAGATTGCACAGGCTCAGGCAAACCTTGAAATGCTCCCGTACGAAACAAATCTCTACAAACAGACTTTGCAATCAGCGACAAGTCTGCTTCCACAGCAAACAGAAGCCGCCCAGAAATACTTGGACGCCTCGACGAAGGGCGTCGACGTGAATGAACGCATGGCCCTGGCCACAGCCGACACCGCGAACGCTTTTAAAGACACAACGGCTGCGAATACTCGGGCTGCCGCACGGTTGGGCGTAAATCCCAATTCTGGACGGTATCAGGGTATTGCCGCTGCGCAGCAGACGACGCAGGCTGCCCAGCTTGCCGGTGCACGCACTCAAGCTCGCGTTGGGGCTGAAGCTGAAAACTATGACCGTTTGAAGAATGCAGCCTCGTATAACGGCGGCAGTATTCTTCAGGGCCTCAACATGCTCAAGAGCTAGGAGATAGCTATGCCATTATATAGACCTGAAAATCCATACGATATGGGCCAAAAGGCCATGGGCCAAGCGAGCAACACTATGGCCTCGCAAACTAAAGAAGGACCCCGCACGGAAATCGAGGCTGCCTCGCCGTCAGCCGGACAGATGGGCATGACAGGCCTGTCTTTGCTTGGTGCCGGTGAACAAGCATGGAAGTACGGCAGCAAAGGATACGAATTCCTGAAATCAAAATGGGGCACCCCTGACACTGCGGCACAGGCCGCACAGGCGGGCTCTGGCGCTGCACCGGCAGGGGGAGCCGTTCAAGCTCAGCAGGCGGCAGACCTGGCAGCACCTAGCGTACAGCTTCAGACAGGCGCACCTGCTGCGGCTACGGACGCAACATCGGCAGCAACCGGGGCAACGGCCCAGGAGGGCATAAATGCCGGGTCACAGCAGGCAATGCAGGGCATTGGCGGCACTGCTCCCGCTGGCACTACCGCTACTGCCACAGAAGGCGGGGCATCATCTGGCGCATCTGCAGCGTCAAGCAGCGCGGCGTACCCCTGGGCGTCTACAGCTGGCTCTCTCGCTGGCGGTGTTGGCGGCGGTCTTGCTGGGCGTGAGCTTGGTAAAGCCATCGGTGGCGACACTGGCGGGAAGATTGGCGGTATTGCTGGCAGCCTCGGCGGCAGCTATCTCGGCGGCCTAGCTGGGTCTGCGGTAAGCAGCGGCCTCGGCGCGGCTGCTGGCGCAACGGCGGGTTCGGTGGTTCCAGGCGTCGGAACGCTTATTGGCTCTGGCGTCGGCGTCCTTGCGTCTTTTTTCCTCTAGGAGATTGTCATGCCTCTTTATAAGCAAAACAATGCAGCTGAACTTGCCCAATCTGCAATGAGCGGCGCCACGCAGGCCATGGCCGCGCAGACCAAAGAAACAGGCACGCGAACTGAGAAAGAAAGCAACTTTTGGGACGATCTCAATAAGGGTGCAGCCGCCGTTGCCTATGTTGGGCGTGGCCTTGATGGTCTCACAAAGGCCGCCGATGGCGCCTGGAATATGTACGACAAGTACAAGCTTCGTGACGCCTACGACAGCGTCGACAAGGCCTACAGCGAAGGTGGCATAGACGCCATTCAAAATAATCCCAACATGCAGGACTATTGGCATTCAAAGGCCTTTGGCCAGTTCATGCTTGACCGGGCCAGCAACGAAAAGGGCCGCCTGGAAATGATGCAGAACATGGATGCTGCAGCTGACAAAATGTACCAGGACTGGCGTATACAGGCCATGGGAGTTCGTCAGGCGTACACATCTGGCGACACGCAAAAATTCATGCCGATGATGCAGCAGCTTTCAACCAATTCTCCCCTGCCCTACAAGCTTGAGCCCTCAGATAACGGCAATTTCAAAGTGCTGTTCCGCTCCGACGAAAAAGGCGGCTGGGCAGATACTGGCAGAACGATGACCCCACAAGAAGCCATGGGCGAGGTCGACAATGTGCTACGCGGCGAGCAGTCAATGCTCCGTGGCGTAGACGGCAAAACCGTGCCTGTTAACCTCGCCTTCAACAAGGCTGCCGTCAAATCATACTGGATGACGCAAATAGGGAACGCAGAAAACAGGACTGACCCAAAGCGACAGATCCCACTCTACAACTCTGAAGGCAAGCCAACCGGCATCGGCATTGTCCAGAATCCCCTCGATGACTACAGCGTAGGGCCAAAGCTTCTTGTGTATGGGAATGGTGGTCGGCAGATCGGAACATTTGACGGGTATGATGGGGCAATGAAGGCTGGATATATCCCCTTTGCGCCCCCAAAGGGTAAGGGTGGTGCAAAAGGCGGGGCCGCCGGTGAGGGCGGCGGTTATTCTCTGACGCAGGGCGACATCCACATGCTGCAAGGATATGCCACGACAAAAAACGAAATGGGCGAAAAGGAAGTTGACCATGGGACGGCCGCCTTCCTTGAGCAATTCGTTCGCGATAAAGGATTGTCTCCACTCCAAGCGATTTCAGTTTTCGATGAAAATGTGAAACGCGCTGTTGCTGCTGGGGCACCGCCAGAGCAAGCAAGACGGATCGTAATGACAGAGATGGCTAAAGGCATGCGTGTTGGGCAACGGGGGCAATCTCCGCAACATGGTCAATCAGAGCAATCTCCGCAGCAGTCACCTTCGCAGCCACAACAACAGAACCCAAAGGCCCAAGGGAGAATACAGGAAGCTCTCGGACTTGGGCTGCAGGGAAACGCGCAGGATGCGCGAAACGGCGGTTCAGGCGGCGCGTCTGCAACGCTTAGCGGAAATTACCGCGATAACTTAGCGCGTCAGGCAAATACCCGACAGGCACTCGCAGAGAGCGGCGATTACCCAACGGAAATTGTTGGACTGCCGGTGCTGGGCATTAACAGCGGCGCTCTTGTTGAGGGCGACAATGTTCGCGGCCAAGGCATGCTGAGTGGCATTGGCCTCAGGCCGTCACCGTTTGGGCAGACTGTCAGCCAGCAGTGGCGTGACCATTACCGCCGGTAATTTTATGATGAAGGAGATATGACATGCCCACACAAAAGGCTCCACGGCCCACAAAAACGAACACCGGCGATTACCTGATTGATTTTTCAGGAATGGACTTTTCGCAGTACGGCGGCCAGCAGGCGCAGCAGCAGGAAGAAGAACCTGGCTTTTTGAGCAAGGTCGGAAGTTCTGCGCAGGCCATTGCCGAAGGTGCAACCATGCTGCCGGGCCAGATCGCTGATACGCTCAGGGATGCCTACCATGGCGGCGATGTGGATGTTACCGATACTGATGCCATCCGCGCGCGCCAGGCACGCGAGCAAGAGCGTGCAGACTACGGTAAAAAGTATGATGGCAAGGCCTTTGAGGGCGTAACCGATGCCATGAATTCCATGGGCTATTCCATGGGAACAATGGGTGCAAGCCTCGGCGCTGCGGCCCTGGCCTCCCCTGCCGGGCCGGTTGCCGCTGGCGCAGCAGGCATGGCCGCCTCTGGCGCCATGGCATACAGGGCAACCAAGCAGCAGTTCTTGCAGCAAATGCTTGGCGAGACTGAAAAGGTTCTTGGCCGCCTGCCAACACAGGACGAGTGGGACAAGATCGCCACAGAGTTTGACGGCGAGGCAACGCGCTACGGTGCATGGGAAGCAGGCCCGGAAGCCCTGAGCAACCTCTTCATGGCAAAAATTCTCGGCCCGCTTGGAAAGGGCCTGTTGCGCGGCAGTGTGGGCCAGGGCATCAAGAGAATTGGCGGCCTGTATGGTGAAGAGCTTGCCACAGAAACAGCAACCCAGATGGGACAAGGCCAAGAAGAGGCCAATGTGGGCTTGCGCGACAGCGCGCCTGGCGTCTTGGATGCGTTCAAGGAGATCGGGCCTGCCACGTTTTGGCAGACCACGCTCATGGCTGGCGGCAAGAAAGGTGCAGACATGCTTGTCAACCGTATGCGCGCACGCTCGCAACAGGTTGAAAATAATGTCGACCAGACACAGCAGCAGTCGGAAGGAAACCAGCAGGAGCAGGCAGAACAGGTAACGCAGACCCCTTTTGAGGGCATAGGAATTCTTTCTGGCCCACAATGGAATGCACGGAACATCCATGACGAGCGCATGGAAAATGAATGGAACCGCATGGCCCAGGATAGGGCCAATGGCTTAAGCCGCAGGCTGAACAACGGCGAAAATGTTGACTTGCTGGAGTCGCCCCAAGAACACGATCCACAACCTCCTCAGAGTGTGGATGAAATCCGGCGCAAATTGTCAGGGGGCAAGGATGCTCAGCCGGACAACTACAGGCGATACGGTGGCATGATGCAGGGTCTCATGCTGCAACCGTTTGACGCCAACCCAGATACTTTTTACGAGCAAACTAAAGCCCAAGATGAAATGCCTTTGGGTTTTGCCGCTTCGCCTTCAGATGGAACAAGGGAAGGCTTGGAGAGTACCAGCGTCAATCTGCCGCAGGACGCACCAGTTCAGCCCCAGGCAATGCCCACGTCGGCACAAATCAGCAATACACAGGCCGCGCCGCGCTCAGACACCACGGCCGCCGCCAATGCTCTTGGCATGCCCGCGCCGCAGGCTGTTCCACAGGAGGCTCAACACCCTCAAGCCTTACAACACACGCAGGCCATGCCCAATATGGCAGATAGGATGCCGGAAGGCGGTGGTTTGCGCACCGAACCACCAGTGCAGACCGTCGCCGCTAAAGCTCCGCTACTGACATCGGTCGTACAGGAACGCCACAAGCTGCTTGCCATGTTACCAGAGGCAGAACGGAAAACGGCAAGGTCCATGCCATTGTCACTGTTGCGCAAAAAAGTGGATCAGGCGGGGATGGAAGCTGAAGCCCCAGATACGGTTGAAAAAAAGGCCGCGCCCAAAAGGGTGTCGCGTATCGAACTGATACGCCATCTTCCGCGAGAGGAGCAAGGGCAATACCACAACAAGCCGAATGCTGTAATCTTGAAACGTATTCAGGAACATTCTGCCCAAAGTGCACCTTTCACAGCACCGGAGGGCATGGTAGAATTAGAACAACAGGAAGGTAAACCCCATGCAGAAAAAATCAGTGAACAAACAGGAATTGAAGCAACAAGAAAGCCAGGAGAACAAGCAGAAACCAAACCCAGATTGGAGCAAGGTGACATCGGATCAGGCATGCAACTTTCTGATGGCGATACGTCCAAATCAACCAAAGAGCGCCATGAGGGAAGCCCTTCTGGCAATGCCGCAAATGGAAGATCCAACGGACGAACGAAATCAAACGTAAAAATTCCAAATCGAAAGCCGGAGCCAGTTACTTTCGCTCTAATTGAGGCTGATGATGTGCAAGCATCGCACCTCCCAGAGCATGGTTTCCAGCGTAACCCGAAATACGGCCTTGAAAACGAACGCCGCTATCATGACGAACCAGCCAGCCAGGACAAGGTTCGGAGCAACGCTACACACCTTGACCCAGACTTTGTTCTGAAAGATTCCGTTGACGCAAATAACGGAGCGCCAGTTATCGACCATGAAGGGAATGTTCTTGGTGGTAACGGAAGAATGATGTCCATCAAGCAAGCCTACCATCATGGTGGAAAGCCGTCAGAATCATATCGCTCTGCCTTGCGCAATCGAATTGAAGAACTGGGTATTGATCCCATCTCGATTGACACTATGAAGCATCCTGTTCTGGTCAGGCGTCTGGATAGCACTTATAATCGTGATGAGCGTCAAGCGCTTATTACAGCCTTAAACGACACCTTCACTGACAGCAAAAACGCTCGCGCCTCAGGCAAAACACGAGGCGACCGCTTGAGCAGAAAGACCCTAGAAATACTGGCTGTTGGCATGAAAGATGCCGATAGCCTCCGCCAATTCTTTGATGAAAATGATTCAACCAAAGCGGTAGAAAGCCTTCTTGCAGATGGAGTGATCCAGCCTTCTGAGCGTAATGCTTTCATTGGGCCAGACGGGCTTTTGAATCCTGATGGGAAGCGAGTTATCGAAGAAGCCCTTCGTGGACGAGTGGCTAGAAGCTATGAGGTTCTGGCAAAACTATCGGGGCATATTGTCGCCAAGATTGATGCTGCAGTACCAAGTCTATTGATTGCAGAGGGCGTTGGAGGGGAATGGAACATCACTCCACACATGCGTGATGCCATTGATTTACTTGGTGAATTTAATTCTCACAAGAGCTCTTCTGCTGACGTATTTCTGGGCCAAATCGATCTCGTAAGTGGAAAATCACCTAAAGAGCGTTTTTCTGACATTGCGCAAGAATTCTTCCACATGGCACTGAGGCTTAAAAAGAAAGAATTTGCTGACTCTTTTGCTAAATTCGCCGCACAGGCGGTCATATCAAAAGAAGCTGGAGCCCTGCCAGGCCTTTCCATGACAGCAGCAGATGCAGCAGATAAAACACTTGGGATTAAAACGAAGCCTGGGGCAAAACAAAGCGATAATTCCACGAGTAATTCTAGAAAGACTACACGTCCACACGAAGCCAAGGAAACGGACAAGGGTGTTGCCTTGGCGTCAATGGCCTACCACGGAAGTCCCCACCGATTCGACAAATTTATCACAGATCATATTGGCAGTGGAGAAGGTGCGCAGGCGTTTGGATATGGCCTATACTTTGCGAGTAAGAAAAGCGTGGCAGAGTTTTACAGGGAAACACTTTCCAAGGACAAACTAGATGAAAACCCTGAAATAAAACTAAAGCTCAAGGCCGCGCTGCAAGATGTGGATTATCTCGGTTTTGACAACGTTGGACAGGCCGTGTCTGCGATAAGCACTCATTCAGACTGGGCGACGCGGTGGGAAGTTACCCCTCATGAAGCCGAAAATATCAACGCACTCTTAAAGGAGTACAAGAAAGCAAGAGATGGTCAGCTCTACAAGGTAGACATCCCCGAAGACCATCAGCTCCTGCTGTGGGACAAACCGCTGTCTGACCAACCGGAAAAAGTCAGAAAGGCTCTTGAAAAAGAGAACTTGTCAGCTAGTGAAATGCCCTACGACGCGGATGAGTATCGCACTGCATGGAAGCCACTCGAGGGTAGCGGGCTACCGCTGGACGCCCTCATAACCACGGCCTCATACGACAAGAAAAACGGATCAGCGAAGGTAAGCTGGGTACCGTTCTCCGATGCCATACGTGATGAATTTGGTAAAGAACGTGAAACAGTTATAATCGGTGCGGACAAGGCTGAAGCTGTACGCACGATATTTGACATGCAAGAAGATTGGCTAGGGGCAGATGGCAAGCTAGAAGACTCTGGAGCAAAAATGTACTCCGAGCTTTCTAAAAGGCTCGGCTCTGACCGTGCGGCTTCTGAATATCTCAACTCGCTTGGCATCAAGGGTATAAAGTACCTTGACGGATCGTCCCGTTCCGCTGGCGAGGGTTCTCACAACTACGTTATCTTTGACGATGCATCCATCAACATTCTGCAAACGTATTACAGCAAGCGGGCAGACAACAATATATCTGCGGGACAATTTCTACCTAAAGCTTCTGGTGCGCGCGCGGGCATGCGTCTCGAAGATGTGCAGGCCGTTGCTGACAAGATCGGGAAGGTGGCAAAAAATGCGGCCACGTCGCGTGTCGTGCAAAGTTTTGACGAACTGCCATATTCGATCAGGGAGCGTTATTCGGACGCTAAAAACAGCGTCGAGGGCGTTTTTGATCCGCGTTCTGGCGTGGTCTGGATTGTGGCCGACAACCTCAGTGATCCAACGCGCGCGGCCGAGGTGTGGGCCCATGAACAGATTGTACACCATGGCCTGCGCGGGCTGCTTCCGGCTGATGCCAGAAAGCGTGTGCTTAACCAGCTTTGGCTTGGTGCTGGCGGCATGAAGAACAGCATGGTGAAGGACATTGCCAGCCGTTACGGCTTGTCCCCCACCAGAAACGTGCAAGACAGGCAAACGGTTATGGAGGAAGTGATCGCGGCCCTGGCAGAAAAGAAGGGGCAGGGGCTTCTTGAACGTGCCGAAGGCAACCTATGGCGCAGGGTTGTTTCTGCCCTACACCGTGCATGGAACAGCCTCGTTCGCGCCGTTTCTGGGCGAGAAGGGGCTATGAACATGGACAACATTGATGCCCTGCTCTCCGCACTCGGACGTCATGTGATTGATGGGGAATCTTCCGGCATCACCCAGAAGGCCGGGCCGTTTGAACAGGCGGCGGCGGCAGCGTCAAGATCAAACAACACTGTTGCTGAAGATCCTCAACATATGGCCTCGCTTGCCGAGGATACCGCACAACTCAGTGAGCATCTCAAGCGTGTTTTTTCCGGTGAAGGGCTCGCCGCAGGAATCCGGCAGGCCAGAAAGGTTCTGGGGCGTGGAATAAGCGATGATGTTGCCGAAATTCTTTCCAATCCTGAGATGGGCAAGCTCTTTGAAGAAAAAGACCTCAGTCTTCTCGAACGGTTGTTTAAGCTACCACACTGGATTGCCAAGGATTACACAAAGTTTGCAACTGTTTATAACCGCCAATTAGAGCGTAACGATGAGCGCAATTCTGCGACACAAAAATCAGTTTCAGAAGTTCCCCTGCTCTTTGATTCCGAAAAAAAGAACCGGCTTAACGATAAGGAGATTGACGAGCTCGGGAAAATGATTTGGCAGTGGGACGGCAAGGAAATTCCAGAATTGAGCTGGAAGAAAATTGAGAAGTTCAAGGAGGTAGACAAAACTGAAAGTGGACGCCCAATACTGGAAATGAACCCAGACTTCTACCCCGCTTTTGAAAAATGGCTTGAAAAACAGCCACAAACTAAGCGGGTAAAGGATGCGTTCCTTCAGGTGCGCAAAAGCCTGGACAATGATTTTTTGAAAGCCTACGCGAAGATGGCGGCCATGAGCGATCTGGCAGATACCGATCTGGAAATGTACAGGACTGGATTCGGGATGTTGCCAAACTATTTTCCGCACCAGCGAAAAGGGAAATATTATGTTGTGGCCACCGCAGGCAAGGGAGTAGTTGGCGATCCGAAAACAGTCGTTTACCGCAAACATTTTGACGTTCCTGTAGGTTCGTCTGTGCGCGAGGAATGGGCAAAGATTGTTGCCGCCAACAAGAAGGACTTTCCAGGCGCAAAGTGGGAAAATCCGCGCGAGTCTACGGCCCTCCCCGATGACATTCTTGGTGCTCCAATTGACATGAGCGCCATGGAACAACTGGTAAAAACTGCTGCGGGTAAACTCCCAAGCAACGAACAAGCAGAGGAAGTAAAGAAAATTCTGCTTACGGGGCTGTCTGACATCCTCAAAGCGCGCGGATTCGGATCTCATGGTATTGAGCGGCAGAACATTCCGGGCTTTGACAAGGATGATGTTATCGGCACCCTTTACAGCTACAAATCCGGTCTGAATGGCTGGCTGACAAAGATGGAAGCCGCCTCTGATTTTGCCGCAGCGCTTGGCAAAATTGACGCGAAGAAAAATCCTAGGCTTTGGGAATACGCCTCGCAGTATATCAAGGATGTGCTCCGCAACAGCGATAAAATTGACAGGATGGCAGGGAACATAAAAACCGTAGCCTTTGCCTGGTATCTTGGAGCAAACATCAAAACGGTGTCGGTCAACGTCACCCAGAACTTGATTATTGGTGTGCCACGGCTTGAGCAATATGTGACCGGTGGGGCCGGGCTGTGGCTTAAATCTGCCATGGATTCTATCGGACTGCGCTACACTACTGCGGGAGTATCAGGCACAAATAAGCTCACAAAGGACGAGCAGCGTCTGATTCAGGAGCTTTACGGCGATGGCGTTGTGACAGATGCCTACATGGAAGAGCTTCGTGGAAGACTTACAAAAAATCCCGCAGAGAAAACATGGAACACGTTCATCAAACTGATGGGCTATCCCATGAGTGTTGTGGAACGGTTCAACCGGGCATCTTTGACCCTTGCTGCTTACAGGGCTGCAACGAAAGGAAAGCTTCGAGAGAAAGCAGCGAAGGAGCTCGGCTTGAAGCCTGGCGAGGAGATGAATTATGAACAAGCCAAGGAATTCGCGACAATGCTTGTACGCGACAGCCATTTTGAATACGGCAAGAGCAACGCGCCAGAAGTATTTCGCAGCAGCGTCGCTGGCCGCATGGCTTCACCGGCTTATGTGTTTCGTTCCTTTGGCGCGAATACCCTCAATTTGTACGCTCGCGCATTGTTGAAAGAAGGGGTCGAAGGGAGAGTCTTCCTTGCCAAGAGCCTTGGGGCAACCATTGCTCTGGGCGGCCTGACGGCATTCCCTTTCTATGCAACATTGTCTGCCCTGTTCGGTGTGGGCGATGATGAAGACTGGACGACGAAAATCCGCAAGGCATTGCCTAAAAATGATCTGCTTCGGGACATCGTTTGCTACGGCGTGCCGAGCATGGCAGGGTTTAGCATCGGCGGGTCGCTTCGTATGGAAACGCCGTTTACGGATGGATTGCGCAAGGGCGGCAGCTACCAAGAAGTCATAACACAAAGCCTTGGCGGGCTTATCGGCATACCCTACGACATGGCCGTAAACCGCGTTGGGAAAGCTATGGAGGCTGCCAAGTACGGAGAGACCAGCAGGATGATTGAAGCTCTCGTGCCTACTGCCGTATCCAACGCAATGCAGGCATACCGCCTTGCGACTCGTGGGCAGACCTCAATGAAGGGTAAGCCGATCAATGACCCTGGCACGCCGGGGGCGCGAAAAATCAATGCGCTGGAAGCGGCAGGAAAATTCCTTGGCTTTCAGCCTATCAGCAGCGCAAAAAGCTACGATGCCTATACAGCTGCAGAAAAAGCAAGGCAGGTGCGTGACGATAAAAAGAATGACCTTGTCCTGCTGGCACTCAAGTCGCGCGATACTGGCTCGGCAGAGGGCCGGAAGGAAATGCTCCGCGAGCTGAAGGCATGGAATGACAGGATGGACAAGGAGAACAGGCCGAGCATGAAAATTACTTTCAAGAGCGTGATGCAGACCGTTGCCGCTCGCAGGGCAGAGAATAAGCCCACGAAGAAAAATCTTCAGAAAAAAGCAGAACAGCAGGCTGTCTGGCGATAGCTGACTATGCCCCGCTGAAGCGGGGCTTTTTATTTCCCTCAATCGCTCTCCTCGCCTCTTTTCTCAAGATAGTATAGATAAACGAAGTTGAAAAATATTTGTGGTGTGATATTGGCAAAGAATGGCTGATTGCAACGCACATCAACAAAAGAAAGAGGCAGAGTCCAAATGAAAAAAGCGATTCAATTTTTCTTTTTGTCAGCAGTCATTATTCTTGCCGTTCAATCTCCGGCAATGGCAATAGAAATTGCCCAGCAAGAAACTTGGCAATGTGGAGACCAGACGCCTACAGATCAAATAGAAGGCTTGCTCATTGCTAGAAAAGGGTGCTGTTCTTGGCATGGTGGAGATTCTGGGGACTGCTATCAGGGACGAGTTGTTTGCAATGACGGCACGCTGAGCCCGTCATGCACATGCCGCGCCTCGAATTCGGAGCAAGGCAAGAAATCTTAACAGCATTAGCCAGGTGGAGGGGATATGCTCAAGAATCTTTCGTTCATTCTTGCAGTTTTTTTCTTTTGCGCCATAACCCTGCTTTCGGCGGTGGGCTTTGCTGATGCGCGATCAGATCAGCGCGTCAGGGGCTACTCAAAAAAAGACGGAACCTACGTCCAGCCCTACACAAGAACTAGCCCAGACAGAACCCGCAATAACAACTACTCGACGCGAGGCAATACCAACCCGTATACTGGTAAGGCGGGGACAAAGCCGCGTGATGAAGATTACCGCCCGCGTAATACGAGATCGAAATCGGGCACATATCGCGGGTTTTAACATCTGGCCCCGCTGCGAGGTGGGGCAATTTTTTATAAGGAGAAAAAGGATATGAGGCTCTTTCATTTCTTTTTAGCGGCATTTTTTCTTGCTTGTTCCCCCGCCCTTGCTTGGGATGGTATTGACGAAGACTCTGAAATTGAAATTGAAATCGAAGAAGGGAACCTTGTACGAAGTGGAAATGATATTGAGTTCTATGATTTTAACGATGACACATACCATCGTGGGGAAGTTCAAAGCATAACACGCACACATAATAGCGTTGACGTTGAAATATATGATTACGATAATGATGAAAGTAGAACGCTTGTGATGGATGACAACCAATGAAACATCTTATTATGCTATTATTTATACCTATATTTTTTGCAGAATCTGCATATGCATTTTATGAATCAAAATGTAACGTCCAGTATGAGCGAGGGGACAAATCATTTTCTGATAAATATACATTAAATGTACAATTTGCTTCCGGCATGGAATTAAATAACCATACACACAGTTTAAGCTATAGTGCTTATAAATCATATGCTTTGCTCTGGTTTAGCGAAAAAGAAGTTGCAATTGTTGAATTGGAAATATTTTCACCCATTATAACGACTTTTGATGAATTTGACTTCAATAGCTACATCAATCGCGGGTATGGTGAGGTAGATGCGAACCAGATAAATGCTCCCAAACCAAGAAAATGGAAGATTGATTGTAAAAAAAGTTGGTTCTAATTTTTATTGACATCCTCACTAATTTATGGCTGGCTATCTGTACGGAGCGTAAGAACTCCTCGTACGACGGTTGCCTATCCCGAAAGTCAAGGCTTTTTTATGCCCAATTTAGGGTATACTGTGCCATCAATGGCCGGGAGTAGGCTAATAAAATACCCGAAAGGGGAATATGCCTGCCGCTCGTACGCGGTTCTTAGCTCCCGGCTTTCGCTATCTTGTGAGAGCCAATAAGAAACCGTACGAGGTTTACCATGTCCCAGGCCCAAATTTCTCCCCGCGTCCCCATCCCGCCATCCAATCCGTATCTACAATCCACTCTGCAAACCTTCGACAGTCCTGCCTTTGGCTCCGTGCGCGTTATCGAGCGCGAGGGGCAGCCTTGGTTCGTGGCCAAGGATGTTTGCGACTGCCTTAATATCAGCAACGTCACAGAAGCCTTGCGCGGGCTGGATGATGATGAAAAATGCCAGTCTGAAGCCAACTTCATTAATCCTGAAGTTGGTGGTCGCGCACCTCTCCTTGTCTCTGAACCCGGCCTGTACTCGCTGATTCTTCGCTCCCGCAAGCCTGAAGCCAAAGCGTTCAAACGATGGATAACCCACGAAGTCATTCCGGCCATTCGACGCACTGGTGGGTATATGGCCGCCGGGCAGAACGATACGCCTGAAAGCATCATGGCGCGCGCCGTTCTGATCGCCCAGGACACTATCACCAGACTCCAAGAGCGCACAGCGGCCCTTGAGACTCAGGCCGAGGTAGACAGGCCCAAGGTGGTGTTTGCTGATTCCATTGAGGTGAGCAAATCCACTATCCTTGTTGGCGAACTGGCGAAGCTTATCAAGCAGTCAACCCAGTATGACATTGGGCAAAAGCGTATGTTTGACTGGCTGCGTGACAACGGCTTTCTGCACAAGCGCGGGTCAGACCGCAACATGCCCACCCAGAAAAGTATGGATATGGGCCTCATAGTCATCAAGGAGGGCTCGCGCATAGGTTCCAGCGGCGAAAGCCACATTACCAAAACCCCAAAAGTTACGGGCAAGGGGCAGATTTATTTTGTGAACCGCTTCCGTGAAATCCTTGATGGACAGCAGGGGGTGCGGCAATGAGGGACATGCTTACGCGAAACACCTACGACAACCTTGATGATGTCTTCAGCCAGCTGTCCATGCTGAAAGCTGTGTTCCAAAGCATTTCCCAAGGCGACACTGGGTTGAACTTCGGCACGGCTGAAATCAGAGGGCTTTGTGCCACCCTGAACGGGGCTACTGAGGTGTTGGGGGATGTTCTCAGTGAAGCGTCAGTTGAAGGAACAACGTGCCATGCGGCGTAGTGAATAAACGCAACATTGCCAAATTGCGAAATCTGTCAATTTGGGGCCGGGGGACACAACGCCTCCGGCCTTTGCTTTTTTTGCAGGATCATTTAGCTTTTGCTTCATGGCAACAATGATTGACCCTCTCGTGAAGCTCGCAGCGCTTGGGGCATACCCCCATCTTGAGGTGAGTACAGACGGTTCAAAAAATGTCACACTGACCTTTGCGAGATCATCAACGCATAAGGCGCAACAACAGGCACAGGCGTTGCTAAAACGCTATGGAAGGTTGCTCCTCATGCAACTGGACGTAAAGCCTAGTTGCATTCCAAGGACAGTTCAGCAGTTGGTTGCCAGTGGCAAGATCAGAATAGAGAACGGAAAATTCAAGTTGGTGATTTAAAGCCAGACATGGACGAGGTGGGATTGATGGCGGGTTCCTGTACAGGTATTTTGTACAGGTTGTATGTGGCATATTGTGGGTATTTTGTACAGGTTTTGGACACATTGCACGCAAAATACCACAATAAAAACAGAAGATTATGCTTAAAATAACCGCCCTTACAAGGCGGGGGCCACAGGTTCAAGTCCTGTACTGCCCACCAAATAAATCAAGGGGTTATCCTTAACAGGATAGCCCCTTATTTTTTTCTCCCAACACCATTCCCAACACGCCTGCTAAAAAACTGAAACAATCAGTACAAATCTCTCAGGCGAGATGCCCTTCCTTTTTTGAGAGGAGCCGATCTCTGCAGGCAGTTTCCATTCTTAATTCCTCCGCAGTCATCCCCACCATTTCGTCTCACTCACTTTCTGCGTGAAATTTGGCCTGAGCAACCTGAGGACAGATATCTCTGAAGTCATGTTGCTCAAGGCATTTTTTTGTTTTTGAGATATGGCTCGGAACGCCCAAATTAAAAATTTCTTAGAGCCATGCACCCTCGCCGTTTTTTTAAAATCGGCGTCAATGCGCTTGTGTAATAATCAGAGTAAGCGCGAGAAATTTTTGAGGAGGAATGGAGAAATGAATGAAGAAGTCGCTGTGCTCAGAGAAAAGAGCCTAGATAGATGGCTTGACGAACGAGAAGTGAGTTATCTCACAAGACTGAGTTTGTCAACGCTCAGGGCTCACAGATTTTACAGAAAAGGCATCCCTTATTCAAAAGTAGGAAGGTCTGTCCGTTATAGTTGGGCAGATGTTGTGTCTTTCATGGAATCTCGTCGGGTTGCCCTTGAGAATGCATAGGGGGCAACTAATGCAGGCTGCAAGAGATCCACCTCAGAAAAGATGGAAAATAAGGCTAGATACAAAAAAGATTGCCAATATGAAAATTGAATCCAATGCGGCTCTGTTATCCGCGTGTTTCATAACCCCTTACCCCGTCCTTCAAAGAGGCCGGACTAGACGGAGAAAGATATGTCAAATGAGCTTAAGCAGTCCCTTGGTCAAGACAACGTAATCTCTCAGCCTCAAAATCAAGTATCGGTAAATTATGAGGTACTTGAAGCAGTTTCTAATTTCACAAACGAATTGCATCAAATGTTGCAATTTCCTCCTGAAGGCATGGCTAAAATTGATCATATTGAGTTGCGATTAGACTGGAAGCCAGTTCTAACAGCTAATCTTTTCCCCAAAAAACGTTAGCCCCTTAACTAGGAGAAGCAGGCGATAGCTTGCTTCTCCTAATCATGGAGAAAAAAATGGTATTTGATTACAAAGAGATGCTCAAAGAAGCACTTGAAACAGGCCAAACAGTCACGAGGTCCTATGATCTGAGCAGTTGCTATGATAATGCTCCTGCCACAGTGTCCAAAATGACTTTTGATACAACGGCTAATCCTCCAACATATTGTTATCACAACTATCAAGCCCAATTTGCCCCAATGATGTTCACTCGTCGACAACTGAAACACCTGATCCGCGAGTGGATTCCACGCAAACAGTGCGACAACGCAAAGGTTCTAATTCCACTTTCCGGAACTAACTCATTTTCCAAGGCTTTTAGCACGGCGCTTGGCACGGCTAACACCACCAACATCTATGGCCTCGATGATGATCTGATCAAGGTGGCTATTTGCGCAGTCCTCCTTGAGCGCGAGGCCTCATGGAAATTTAGTTCTGGCAGCAATCTTCATCTTCACAACATTCTGAATATAAATGAAGGCTGTAACGGTGACGGCATGACGGTTTCCGGTGAGCTTGGGACAGATAACGAACTAAGGTGGAGCCTTAATTCTGGTATCACCAAAGGAACATCATGGACGAGGCTACTTCGCTGCCTCTTTAACCTTTCCAGAATGGACGCTATAGCGACTCTGGCGAATATCCTCGGGATATCATTTGAAAATTTTTATCAGCTCTCCAGCGAAAAACATGCTGCCGAACTGAATGGGCGCGCGCTTCAAAGCGAGGATGTACCTGCAATTCTTAACATCGAAGGGGGATCAGTCGTTATTCTAAAGGAAAAAACGTACACCTACGGTAACGCCGGACAAACAATAGGAGCTATTCTGCTCTTTCGCTGGAATGATAATGATTTCTGTCTTACTGCCACGGTTGAGGTAGGTCGTCAAATTCGGACGCCATGTTAAGCGGCAATCGGCAACTTGGGTTTCATCAGCCGACTTCTGACAAATGCCGCCGGAGAGAGATAGCCAAGTGCGGCCTGGCGTCTTTGTCGATTATAAAAAACATCAATATACTCAGCTATATCCGCAATAGCTTCTGCCTGTGAGCTGTAGCTTTTACGATGGACCAACTCATTTTTTAACAACCCCCAAAAACTCTCCATGGGGGCGTTGTCGTAACAATCCCCTTTTTTACTCATGGAGCAGACGAGACCGTATGCACGGAGTTTTTTCTGGTAAGCTGCGCTGCAATACTGGCTGCCGCGATCCGAATGCAAGATCAGTCCCACAGGTGGTCGGTGTAAACACACCGCCTTGATTAATGCGGCCATGACAAGCCCGGTATCCATGCGCTCAGCCAGGCTGAAGCCGACAATTTCCCGGCTGTGTAAATCTTTGATTCCGGCAAGATATACCCAGCCCTGCCGGGTAGGGATGTAGGTTATGTCACTCACCCACACTCGGTTGAGTTCGCCCGGCGTGAAATCACGGTTCAGAAGATTGGGAGCGACCGGTAACGCGTGATTTGACTCCGTAGTCCGGATAAACCGCCGTTTACGTTTACAGACGAGGCCCAGCTCACGGCGTAGCTGCTTGACCTTCCAGAGGCTGACGACGCAACCACTTGCCAAGAGTTCCCGGTGCAACCGCTCCGAGCCGTATGTGCCCCGTGTTCGCTTGTGGGCAGCCAAAACCTCGGCCTTCAGAAGAGTTGCCTTGCTTGATGGGACCGCATCACGTTTGAGCCAAGCGTAGTACCCACTGACAGATGCGTGCAAAACTAGGCAAATAAAACGGACTGGATACCGGTGTCGCAAAGCACTGACTGCGGCGTACCTTACAGCGACTCTTTGGCAAAGTACGCCGCCGCTTTTTTTAGAATATCGCGCTCCATACGCAGTAGAGCGTTCTCCTTCTTCAGTCGCGCCAATTCGGCATCTTGCTCACTCACGCCCGGCTTCAACGCGAACTCTTGTTTGTCCAGTCGGTACTGCGTTACCCAATTCGCCAAGGTTTTCACAGAAATAGATAACCTTCGCGCTGTTTCCGTTACGCCGAAGCCATCCTCAACCGCCATGGTGACGGCTTGCTGTCTTAATTCCTGTGAATAACGGCCCCGTGGTGTTTTCGTCATAGAACCTCCTCAATAGGTATGAACTATGGCGTCCGTTTTTTCCAGCCTATCTCAGGTTTGCCGTGGTGAGCTTAGCATGGGGAAATGTAAGCCAACAGCTCATTTTTTTAACCAGCACCTGATGGATAGGCATCCTTTTGCTAAGGTCCTTTTTTGTCAGGACATGCGCACGGCCCTCGCCCATCAACGCCTTCTGGAACAAACGCGAGGGTATAATCCCGCAGAAATCATTGTCACAGCTCACTTGGGCAGTGATCTTTCCATACTACCATGGAGCTACTTTTATGGCCACGACGTTGTGTTTGTCCCCGCTCCAACAAAAGTGTGCATGGCGATGGTTAAGCTGTACAGGGGGTACATTACGGGCGCTCAGGCTAAAAGCTTCCGGGTATACAAAGGGTTCCTTCTTCACTCCTCCCCCAACAGCGATCTAAATGACCATGTAGGGGACATCCCTGAAGGCGAGGCAAGGTTACTACGTGAGGCGGTGTTGCTTGATACCGTGGAACAACCTCTGCGGTTGGCACAACGGGTAATCAGAGAAGCCGTGTCCTTTGACGAATACCTTGCGTTTGGGCGTCTCTTAGGCATTTTTGAGACACCTAAGGCACAAGACCTCCCATTGGTAACTACATCCTCAAACGAACTGGCGCTCTTCTCTCCACATGCTGGGAATATTGCTCAACAGCCAAGGGATCTCGCAGAGGTTACAGTCCAGCATATTCTTCCTGCTCGGCGCAATATCCTGATGCACGGCTTAAAAGATGCGGGCAAAAGCTTTGGTTGTCTTGAAATCACCAAAACTCTAGTCACTGGTCACGCACTGTTTGGCTGCATCCCATCCAACGATAAAGGCAATGTCATGTACATAAACAGTGAAACGCCAAAGGAGGATTTCCTTCAACGGTTGGAACAATTTGATATCGTTGACGAACTAGGACGGCATCTGTTCGTGCTTTCAAAGTATGATCATGCTGCGTCGGATTGCGCGTTCTCTCTCACTGACCCGCTGTTCTGTGTGAAAATTGAGAGTCTTATGGAAAAGATGGGGTGCAGTTATCTCATATTAGACAACCTGACTACATTGATGAAAGAGGGGCAAGCAACCCAGACCATCGCGGTCAATAAGGTATATGATTGGCTTGAAAGGGTTCAACAACGAGGAATCTGCGTTATCGTGGTGCATCACACCCAGGACGACGGAAATGCAGGTACGATGTCGGCGAAAGCACGAGGTAGCGCGGACACCAGTAACCGTAATCATGGGGAACTCGTGTTGATCGGCAGCACACAAATTCTTGAGAAAAAATTGGGAAATGAAGCCATCCAGCGCGCGGCGGCACAAGACGGCTTGACGGTTGGTATCTGTTTTAAAGTGTGCAAGGCAGCCTGCGTTCTTCAAAAAAAGACCTTCTGGCTCCATTTGCCGTTGGGAGCTCCGAAATGGGATTTTTTGGCCGTTACTAGGGCTGACGGAGAGGAAATCCCCTTTACCCCTGTCGATTATACGCTATTGGCAGATCCAGAACTTGAGGCTGATCGCATGATTTCTGGTGATGATGACACCATGGGGACAGAGTTGACCGGATTATCTGAGGAACAACGCCAGATTTATGAGTACGCCAAAAAAACTGGGGAGATTAGCACTAAAGACGTAAAAAAAAGGCTGTGCTGTGGTGATACGAAAGCTCGTGAAATCTTGCTGAACCTTGTCGAAAAAGGTATTCTTATCAACAATAATAAGGGTGGCCCAGCCACAGCATACAAACCAAAAATCTAGCGGCGCTAAATGCCGTATATTAAAAGGCGCACATTTAAGCATGTGCGCTTTTTTATGCTCTATTCGCTGGGTGCAAATGAATTGCGGCTTAGATTTACTCCTCGATCCATCGTTTTTCCCTAGAATACCCCACGGCTAGGCCTTCCTGAACCAACGCGGAACAATCACCAGCCTGCTATTTATCCCTCGAAAATCCCGCGAATCATCCGTCGCGGGGGATCTTAAAAAATTGCATATCAATAAATTCAGTGTGTTAAACTAGTTGTTGTTTTCCATGAACGAGTAAAAAAAGTGTGTCTTCGACTGTGGCTGTGGATTTATCATGGGCCCAGTGGTTTCTTTATGGCTGTATCCTACACCGAGAACACCGGGCTCTAACGCCCCATAGAAACAGAGTTTGAATGTCCTCTGGTAATCCCCCTTGGCTTACTGGAGTGAATGCCTTGTGACCCATCTGATGCCCGCCATGGCACCCAGATACAAACTTTTCTGGTGACCAGTTATTGGGGGGGGTAGGTCATTTATAATGATCGTTAGAGATTCTTTATGACCATAGTATGTGCAAATCTACCTGTGCAATACCATGACCTTAACACGTGAGGTGCCCGATGATTACAACAGACATATTTTTTACCAATTTAAAATCAGCACTGCCGCCAGTCTTTACCCGTGAGGAAGCAGCCAAACATCTGGGAGGACTGCTTTCCGCAAAAACATTGAACAATATTGACTATAAGGGCGAAGGCCCAGAAGTACGTGTCCGTGTGGGTAAAAAGATTGGCTATGAGCGTGAGACATTTGTTCAGTGGCTACGACAATATGGTCTTCATAGGAGCTGATTGAAAATACAGTGAAAGTGTAGCCCTTGGTGAGACAACGACATAGGCCGCAGCTACGCCTGCGGCCTATGTTTTTTATGAGCGCTACTATTATATGCCTAAACAAACACAATCGATCCCTTTTAATCGATAATCTACGGATGGTTAGGCGGAGGTTTTATCATGGATAATCCTAAATGTATTTACGCGGGCAACCCAGACAAAGGCAGGCCATGGATTTTTATTCCTGACACAGCAGAGGCCAAGGCAAAGGCTATTGAGGAAGGCTATTCGGCCTTCAGCACCATGAGCTTTGATTATGAGCCTGAAAAAGGTAAGCCGGAGCCAACTCGCTACGGCTCCCTTTGGATGGATATCGATTGCAAAGAGAACCCAAAGCGGTCTATCTCGATTGTACAAGACATCGTATTTTATCTGGAAACTCGGTACAAAGTTAATCCTCGATCTCTGCGATATTTTCTTAGCGGGGGAAAAGGCATGCACCTTGAAATCCCAGCTGCAATTTATGGAGGGGAGGATGGACACCCATATCTACCACAGATTCAAAAAGTTATGCTTACACGGACGTTTAAAATACCTCTCGCGAGTATCGATGGGGGATGCCTTGATACACAACTGTATAGTGGAGGGAAAGGCAAACTACTGCGTGCGCCCAACATTCTTCGTCCAGATGGAAAGTATAAAGTTGAAATTTCGTATGAAGAATTAATGAGCTTACCTAAAGATGAGCTGATCTTACTTACTTGTCAGCCACGAACCACCTCGATAGATACTGCCGCGCCCAACATAACAGACATGAGTTATTGGTATGATGCTGCAATGGCTATTGAAACTCTTCTGCGCCAAGGCAAGCAATCAAAGGAAGCCATTAATGCTATCTTGGAATGTTCCTTTATTGAGCATTGTTGGGAAAATCAGGCTACTCTTTCTGAGCCAGAATGGTTTAGAATGGTAGGCGTTTTTATGTCCTTGGGGAATGTGGCCCGCCCTATTATTCATGAATTCAGTCTTGGTTACCCTAGATATTCTTATCAGGAAACGGAAAATAAAATTGCTCAAGCAAAATGTGCAGATCGAAAAATTACCTGTGAGTATATTCAGGAAGTGTATCAGTGTAATAGGAAATGCAATGTTCGCTCTCCTGGGGATATGTTTTTCAAAAAAAAAGCCAACCGCGAAATTGTTGCAACATCATTTCAGCTTAGAGATACCGGCGTGTTCTATACGCCAAATGATGGCCAAGAAAATGATGGTATATATATTTGTAGTCCGCTCAAGATACTGGGAAAGATGAGAAATTCTAGCGGTGTTGGGTGGGCAAGACTTGTCGAATTTACGGCTCCTGACGGGCAAAGAAAGCAGTTGCCGATTAACATGAAAGACTGCACGGGACGTGGTGAATTAGTCCGCTCCATCTTATCGGACCATGGGCTCGAAATTGCCATGTACCCCAAGGCGAATAGTCTTCTTATGGAGTACATCCAATACGGTGCCCCAGAGGATAACATATATCTACAGCTAGACAAGGTCGGCTGGCATGAGGCCACATACGTTTTGCCAGACGAGCAGTTCGGAGCATCTTTATCCGAAAAAATCTATCTCGCTGAAACCACAGATACTCTGCACAACATTAGTGGGGATCTACAATTATGGCAGGAGCGCATAGGTAAGCTATGCGCGGGCAATTCTTTGTTAGTGTTAGCAACCAGTTATGCCTTGACGGGACCGCTCCTTCGTCCATGTGACATGGAAGGTGGGGGGCTGCATATCTATGGGGCATCGTCGACCGGTAAAACAACGCTAGCTCTTGTTGCAGGCAGCGTGTGCGGTGGAGGTGGAAATCGTGGGTATTTGCGCCAGTGGCGTAGTACTCACAATGCTCTTGAACACACGGCGGCCATGCATAATGACAACCTGTTGGTTCTTGATGAGGTCGGTCAGGCAACGGCAGAAGTTGTCAGTCAAGTGGCTTATATGCTTCCCAATGGCCAAGGAAGATCTCGTATGCGTGCTGATGCCTCACTACGTGATCCCTTGACCTGGAGATTAAATTTTCTTTCCACGGGCGAGCTTACAATCAATGACAAAATTGAAGAGTCAGGCAAGCAGCGCGCCATGGCAGGACAGGCAGTGAGAATTATTGATTTGCCAATCGACGGAGGCACAGGTGAAAACATGTTTGCTAATCTGCATGAGCATGCTGATCCGGCATCATTAAGTGTCGCCCTTGCAGATGCGTGTAGTAATAGTTACGGAACGGCTTTAAGAGCACTTATAGCCAAGTATTGTGAAGGAAGTGAGCAGAACCAAGAGAGCTTGCTTAAAAAAATAGATGAATTCGTTTCGTTAAACGTATCCTCTGATGCTTCTGGGCAAGTTAGGCGGGTCGCCCGTAAGTTTGGACTCATTGCTAGTGCCGGTGAAGCAGCAATTGAGTGGGGCATTCTTCCCTTTAGTAAAGGAGAAGCCTATGCATCCGCCCAGCGATGGTTCAAGATTTGGTTGGAGCAACGTGGTGGTTCTGGCGACTTGGAAATGGCCAAGGTGCTTAAGCGCATTCAGGATCATTTTGCGCTCAATCAGTCTCAGTATGTACGATGGGATCGGCATGCAAGTCTCGTTGATAACAATTTAAGTCAACCTAACATGTGGGGATACCGCATAAAAGATTGTGGGGAAGAACTGTTTATTATGCTCACTCCTAAAGTTGATGAAATAGCAAGGGGTGTGAACCGCAAATGTCTGTTGGGAGTATTAAAAGCCAAAGGCTGGGTGGTTTGTGATGCATCAGGGAAGGTGAGGGAGACACATAGCATAGGGGGAAAGAATAAGCGTGGAATTGCTTTTATTCCTGCGCGTTGGGATTGAGATGTCAAAAAAAGACAGCTCAAATCTTAGATGGGAGACCACTTGCTCATTAGCACAAATATAAATTCTGTGCGTCGTGTGCGTCCAAGATTACAGCGGCGTCTCTATAATGCCTGAAAACTCGGCCATAGAGACGCCGCACAGCTCGCACAGCACGCACACCTGTTTTTTTGACTTCGCAAAAAGTTACGTATTATGTAACAAAAAAATAACTACGATTGCAAACAACAAAAAAGTCACTGTGCGACGTGTGCGCCGTGCGACGGCGCAGACAGGCCGAGATTCTCGGTCCTTCAAACCGTATTACTCGCACAGTACTCGCACAATCCGCACAACTGTTACGTCTTTCTTCAGTTTTTCGATACTTGCATCATTCGGACACCTGATCGCGGCCGTTCTTCTTGGCCCGGTACAAAGCTGCGTCCACTCTCTTTTTGAACTGTTCACCGCTCTCGCCGCACTGAAATTCTGCAATCCCGATACTCACCGTCAGCCGCCTTCCATCAGGCAGCACACAGGAGTCCTTAACCGTTTTGCGAATGCGTTCTGCCAGAGTTCGGGCGTCATGAAGGCACACCAAAGGCAGCAGGCCGATAAATTCATCACCGCCGAAACGCGCGACAGTGTCAGACTCTCGGCATGTGCGGTTCAAAATCTTGGCGAGATCGCACAAAATGGCGTCGCCCGCGTCATGGCCGAAGCGATCATTGATGTTCTTAAAATAGTCAATATCCACCATGAACAGGCTGATCGTCACATTGTGACGGTTAGCAATGAGCACCTCTTCCTGAAGGCGCATTTCGAATAAACGGCGGTTCGGCAGGGTCGTCAGTTCATCCGTCAGGCTCAGCTGGCGAACCTCTTCTAATTCCTTCACACGGTTTGCCAGTTCCTGTTCCAGACGTTTCAGGGATGATATGTCTACAATGACGCCCACCAGCCCTTTTTGCTCAAACCCGGTAGTGACGAAGCCTTTTGCCCAGTACAGGGAGGAACACAGGCCCCGGTCTGTTTGATAGGATGTTTCGTAATGTACCTCGCCACCGCTCCGTATGGCTTCCTCATCCTCTTTTTGATATTGCCACCGTTCTTCCGGACTCAGGTAGTCGAGCTCCAGCACGGTACGATTCAGCAGATCTTCCCGTCGGACGGAAAAAAATGATTCGTATGCCTTATTAAAAAAACAGAACCGGGCATCGCTGTTTTTTGCGAATACCGGGTTGGGCAACTCATTGATGATGGTTTCAAAAAAATCAAGCTTCCATAACAAAGCGTCAAGCCTGGCCTGCGGAATGGGCTCTTCCGCACTCGTATCCTTGCTCTGTGGGTTGCGTATCAACGTGATGTGACCTCTTGAGATAGAACTTATTGCAATGCGTTCCGACAAACCGTCTGGAAAAGAAAACACGTTGTTCAGCCAACGGCCCCAGCCGTCCATGGACATGCGGATTTCATTGTCCAGCAGGCGTGTGTAAAGGCAAAGCTGGTAAACTGGCAGCCTTGGTCTGCAGTAAAAATATTCGATGTCCCATGTTTTGCCAAGGGCTCCTCCTGATCCGCAACGCAAAAAAAGTCTCAAGGTGTTAATAGACACCAGGGCAACACCTTGCGGCTCTAACCGTCTAGGATGCCAGCAGATTAAAAAGTTATGCACTGTGATACGCTGCAGATTTTGACTTATAAAGCCCCGGATTTCTCGGGGGTGAGAGAGTTCGATAAAGGCATTTCACCCCCTATCAAGACTATCCCCTTCAGTTGCTATTGCAGAGGTGGTTCGCGATTTAAGTTGATCCGATTGACTTGGATAGGCTGCAGGAATTGTTAGGCTCTAGCTCAGGTTGTGCATATGCCGCCTTTGAAATTGAGTGCAGTCGATAAATAAGCTCTCCTTCCCTTTCCGCAGGATGGAACGCGTTTGTGTTTCTATGGCCGCGTGGACGGGGTGTCAAAAGTATTCAGGGATAGACTTTAATTTCACCGCATTTAAGCCTGGCATTATTCGTATAAGAACTTATCCATAAATAATTTTTCTATCAGCCTTCCGGAAAGCGATGAAGGCAGCAGCCAGATGCGTGAGAGCCAGGTGAGTTGAGTCGAGCTTTTCGTAGCGGATTACCAGCTTGCGAAAGCGGTTGAACCAAGAGTGGCAAGCCTCAACAACCCACCGCCGAGCCACAAAAAGAGGATTCACAATTTTTTCACGTCGCTCTTCACCGCGTGGGCGAACATGCGGCGTATATCCCGCCGCGACCATTGCCACCTGTGGTGTTTCTCCGGCATAACCAGCATCGGCGCACAGATTCTCGGTTTGGCCCTCCATGATTGCCCTCACCACCTTGTTGGCCAAAACGCTCCCCAACTGGCTGACATCATGCCGGTTGGCTCCGGTCACGACGACCGACAACGGGACGCCACGCCCGTCCACAAGAATATGGCGCTTTGTTCCTTTTTTTTCCTCGATCCGTGGGGTTGGGTCCGGAACTCTCTTTGGCCAGCGGTGCCTTGTTCATGCTGCCATCTATAGATTGCCATTCCCAAGCAATCCCTTCCAAATCGTCATATTCGGACAAACCACGCTTCCAAAGCTCCAAGAAAAAGCCTTCTTGCTCCCATTCTCTGAAATATCGATGAATTGCACTCGGACTCCCAAAAACATCTTTGGGCAATGCTTTCCACTGAATCCCAGTTCGCAGCACATAAACAATCGCGGAAAAGACCTTGCGTGCCTCAAGGGGCTTTCTTCCTCCGCCAACCTTGCGTCGATACTGCTTTTCTTTATCTCTCTTGGGCGTCGGTATCAGTGGCTCTACTATTTCCCAGAGGGCATTCGACACTTCCCATGATTTCACGCTCATATGCTTGTCTCCATTGGAGAAAAGCATGCCAGAAGGACAGCGTTTTTTTCAAAATTATTTATGGATAAGCACTAAGTCCTATTCAGTTATCGGTTAATGTCGTGTTGTATTTGCCTTTGTGCGAATATGCCTTGAAGCATTGTTGTATTGTTTTTTGAAATGAGTAAAGAATCTTTTGTTTGTTTGCCTATATCTCATTTCGAGATATGCTGTGGTAGAAACACTATGTGGTGGGGGCATGAACATTACTCTCAAACCCGTTCATTCGAAAGGCCGCTCAGAAATGGGCGGTCTTTTGTTTGCAAAGCCCATATAGTGTAATTGGCATAGGTAAGCGTATCTGATACTACTTAAGCCAACTGGTTCTGCTCATCTACCAAAAGTAGGAGGCCATCATGCAGGAAATAATCAATAAAGCCGCCATTACGGTTATTCCCAAAGAGCCTTTCATCAAATGGGTTCAAAGTACCCACCCCAAAGCGGAAGAAACTTCCGCAGAGTCCATAGAGGCATACTCGCAGGTGTACCTTGTAGATGCCTCAGAGGATGGTGATGATCCTGAAAAGCTCATCAAGAGGAATTTCAAGGTAATCTTCGCTGAGGAACTTGCGGGATGGTACACGGATGAAGAAACGTGGCCCGATAAAATGGATCTGCGGTTATTTAAGCAGTGGTTCCATGTGACAGTGCATGGGATTGTGCTTGATATTGGAAAGAAACTGCCGATAACGGAAGAGTACTGATGGACATAAAAAGCGTCTAATCAAACAGAAATATTCACCTACCAAGACCGAGCATAAAATAAGGAGTCGACCATGATCGACGGAAGACAGATCCGCGTTGCGCGCGCAATGCTGGGCACATCCTCGCGTATATACCTGAGGCAAAACCCGATCCGCGCTGCGCGCAAGATGCTAGGATGGAGCCGGGAAAACCTGCTCAAGGCCTCAGGCATCTCGATGTCAGTGCCGCTGCGTATGGAAGGAGCGCTGGCCGACAGCCGAAGCTCCACGCTCAACAATGTGGCCAAGGCCCTGACCCTGGCCGGTATTGAATTTATCACCCGCGATGACGGGGCCATTGGGGTGATTCTGAAGGCAAAACGCCAAGAGGGCGTGTGATGGTTACCACGACCGCCTACTACACCGATTCCCGCTATCGGATCTATCCAGGTGACGGTTACGATGGTGTCGTGCGTGTGAGCTTTGGTGGCTACTACGGCACGGGGACTTTGCTTTTTGATGGCCGAGCCATTCTGACGGCTGCTCACCTGTTCGAAGGGCGGACGGGATCTGCCAGCGTCACCTTCGAAACGGGGAGTGGGACGCAAACTCTGACCGCGACCCAAATCCTCCAGCATCCCGGGTACGACGTAGACAGCAACAACGATCTGGCTATTGTCTGGCTGTCCGGGACTGCGCCTGTGATGGCCGATCGTTACGACATCTATCGTGACAGCGACGAGATCGGCCAAGCCTTCACCTTCTCAGGCTATGGCCGAACCGGCACAGGAAGCACTGGCGCAACCAGCAGCAACACCGCCACTCTCATCCGGCTCAAGGCATCGAATCAGTTCGATGCTGATGCAGCGACACTTAAAAGTTATCTCGGGTCAGGAATGGCTTGGACACCGCTCTCCGGCACACAACTGATCGCCGACTTCGACAACGGCACCTCCACCAACGATGCGCTGGGTCGATTAATGTATCGCTATGACACTGGTCGAGGACTTGATGAAGGCCTGATTGCATCAGGTGACAGCGGCGGTCCAGCCTTCCTCCAGAACAAGATTGCCGGCGTGGCCAGCTACACTAGTAGCCTTGGCCGCAATGGAGCTGAGCCTGATATCGACAGCATTGCCAACAGCAGCTTTGGTGAAATCGCCGCCTGGCAGCGGGTGAGCGCCTACCAGCAGTGGATTGACCAAAGCCTGCGAGCCAACTATCCGAACGCGCCGAGCATACCGAATGAGGTTAAAAAGGAAGTCGCCGAGGGTAACAGCGGCATCAGCTTCGCCTACTTCCTGTTGCAGTTCACCGGCGTGCGCAGCGACCCCAATCAAATTTTGAGCGTGGACTACACCACGCGAGATGGCTCGGCCTTGGGTGGAACCGACTACCTTGCCGTCAGTGGCACCCTGAACCTGTACCCCAATGAAAACCAGGCTGTGATCCCGGTGGAGATTATCGGCGACAGCACGCCCGAGCCCAGCGAATACTTCTATCTCGACGTTTTCAACCCCGTGGGTGGCAGCTTTGGTGAGGGAGTGGTCAAACTCACGGCGGTGCGTACCATCCTCGATGATGACGGTTGGTTCGCATAAAGCAGAGGCACTAAACCCGCCTGATACGCCACAATGAGCACGGCATCCCGAGCCATCCAAAAGGTGCAAAGGCCACCTGATGAGACACCCTGGGTGGCCTTTGCACTAGATGGCTTCGGGTGGTAGGTGGTCGACCCTTAAAAACTATTCACCAGTATGAAATATTAAGAAAATATCATCTTTGAAGAGGAACTTGCGGGGTGGTACACTGATGAAGAAGCATGGCCCAAGAAAATGGATCTGCGGTTATTTAAGCAGTGGTTCCATGTGAAGGTGCATGAAATTGTGCTTGATATTGGAAAGAAATTGCCAATTGCGGAAGAGTATTAATTGTTTTTGGTGGCTGCCTTAGATTGCCGTTGACTGGTCCAAAGAAGTGAACCCACTTCTGTCTTGGAATCTTCGTGGACGTGGTAGGCAGTGGATATTAGAGATCTGTGAGGTGGACAGAAAAATCAAATTCTAAAAGCTCGCTATCCTTCGTACAAATAGATTGTCTATTGCGCTCACTAAATACCATTGCATGTCTTGCAATATCTGGAGCTTGAAATAAATGATGGTCGTGTGGATTAAGTGCTATGAGTGCACACATTTTGTCTGTGAGAAGACTGACAGGTTCTCCTGTGAAGCTTTTCTACCCCAACATGGCGTTCCTTCAGAGATTTATGCAAAGCCGCTCGACCGAGTCTGTTCAGGTGAATTTAAGTTTGAACGAACTGATGACGAGACCATAAAAAAGAGGGCAAAACGAGGGTTTGCGAATGTATTCGCTTCGAGGAAAAAAATGTAATAGGCGTAGTAGCAAAATTTGTGATAATTTTGCGTACGAAATAGGCACCACCTCAGTGAAGGTGGATTGCGACTGGTTCAAAGCAATTTAACTGAGTTAGCTTTATTTTAAAGAATGCGAATTCCGCTTTAACTACAGAAACGAGGATATTCATAAACTCGTCCTCAAAATGCTCAGGGAAAACACTCTCAGCTAGGCATGACCAAAAATCATTTCCAACGGTCTATTCATTAATCATTAGGAATACTATGACTACATATACAGATAGAATCAAGCCCAATGATGTTGGCCTCACAACGTACATCGAAAACCTCATGAAGAAAGAGTACCAAATACCAACATTCCAGAGAGATGTTGTATGGGAAAAGGAGAATGTTAAAAAACTCTGGGATAGCATTTACAAATTCTATCCATTTGGAAGCATTCTTACTTGGAAGACCAGCCAAAAGCTTTACAATCACAAGGAGATTGGTGGACACATTATTGATGATGACTTTGAAAAAAATGAATATGTTTATATTCTTGATGGACAGCAAAGAACCACAAGTATAGTGCTTTCACTGCTTGGTGGAAAGATCAAGGGAAGGGATGACTTCAAGCCCTTGTTGTATGTCGACTTAACAATAGATCAAATTGATGATGTCGACGATGAAAGTTACAAAAAACGTTTTTTATTTTGGGACGAGATTGATGACAAAGCTGGAACTGTTAAGGCGAACTCTGGTAAACTTCAAAAATATTCTGACGGTTTAGTTGTCAAACTAAATGACGCGGTTTCAAGTTCAAAGTGCAACACCCAGTCCTTGGGTATTGGCGTCTTCTAAAAAAACTTCATAGGGTGTCTTAAACCCAAGGCATTTTCTAGGCCGCCAGTTCAAGCGGCACATTGCCGCTATGATCTCATCTTGCGTGACCGATGCCAAGCTTACCCCCTTGGGGAAGTATTGGCGTAGAAGGCCATTGGAGTTCTCGTTCAAGCCACGCTCCCACGAATGGTAGGGGTGCGCAAAAAATCCCTGAGCCTCGAGTGTAGCTGACACATCGGCATGGTAGCTGAACTCCTTGCCGTTATCATAGGTAATAGTCTGAACAAAGTCCTTAATGGGTGTCAAGAGTCCTTCAATGACCCGCCTTACTTCGCTGGCGCTTTTGTTGGGAGCCTTGCCAAACAGGAAAAGACGACTTTTACGCTCTGCAAGTGTCACCAAAACGGGGCCTCCTTTACTGCCTTCAACGGTATCAGCCTCCCAATCACCAAGGCGTGAGCGCTCGGCAACAATGGACGGGCGTATGTCTATGCTGATACGCCCCTTGATTTGACCTCGTCTGTCGGGTTTGCCATATCGTCGTTTGCGTTTGCGCTGGCAGCGCAAATGGCTGTGCAGCGTTCCTCCTCGTTTTTTGTCCGCCAGAATGTACTGGTAAATCCATTCATGACTGAGGGCAAAACCTTTGCGTTTGAGAACTCCAGAGATTTGCTCCGGACTGAAGTCCTGGTGCAGACACTGTTCAACATACGTCCATACCTCAAGGCCAATGCGCTTCTTCCCTTTACTGGTCTGCCTTTTCTGACTGCGCTTGTGTGCCTGCCTGTAGCGGTAGCCACGCGCCCCGGTATTTCGCGCAAGTTCGCGGCTTACAGTTGAGACGCTACGGCCTATCGCTTTGGCTATGGCCCTCAGTGACGTTCCACTTTTCACTGCCTGGCAGATGTAGTACCGTTCTTCCCTGGCAAGGTGTGCATAGCCCATACGCCCCTCAATCTTTGGTTGGATGGAGAGGCTAAAGTGCTATACCACCTTGCCTTTTCATTCAACCTTGAGGGTGTTGCACTTGCAAGTTGAATCCGCCTATTAAAAAATGTGTCCCTATTGTCTTTGTAGGGAACTTTTGTATATGATTGGCGTGTTGCTCAGGTTTGGGCCTGGGCGGGGGCGTTTTACCGTGCGCAGGGGCAGCACCCTGGCCAGGATTTTGTTATGCAGACACATTGCTGTCCGGCTAAGCACCCAATTCTAATAGGCTGAGATGTTGAAGATTATCTTTTCTTCGCCGTCGTGGATTCAGGAGTTCTTCCAGAGACGCCGACCGAGCAGGTTGAGCTGGATGAGTTGGAAAAGTTGCTGCACGGACATCCCGATGCGGCTGAGGAATTTTTGGTACGCCAGCAGCAGGTACACCGTCAGGGCCGTGTAGACTTGAATCAGTACCGCGTTTTCCGAGTTGCCGACAAAGGTCTTTATGCGCAGATTTTGTTTGATTTCCTTGAAGAAAAGCTCGATTTGCCAGCGGTCTTTATAGATGTCGGCAATGGTTTTTGGCGAGAGCCGGAAGTTATTGGTTAAAAACTCGTAATGTTTTCCGGTTTTCTGGTCGCGGTAGCCAATACGCCGCAGCCGCAGGCCTTTTCCCCGACTGACGACCTCAATGATGTGATCGGAAGTGACACCGGTCCCCCGGCGCACCGGGCGGCGCTCCAAAAGCTTATAAACGGCGTTGCGTTTGAGGCGGGTCACGAAAAAGATGGCTTTTTCCTCAAGGGCTCGAAACCAGGGGTAGCTGATGTACGCCTTGTCAAAAACCACTATGGAGGCTTTGGGCAGTTCCAGGGATTGAGCCATACGACTTTCATGTGTTTTGGCGTCGGTGACGGTTACGAAAGCCGGGATATGCCCGTCATGGTCCAGCAGGGTGTGCATTTTGACGCCGCCTTTGGCTTGGCGGAACGAAGCCCATGGGAAGAGCGAAAGGCAAAGCTTGATGGTGGTAGCGTCCAAGCTGAACAGCTTGGATTTGAAGCGAAATTTGTGCTTCGGAGTTTTTGTCGCGCACAAGCCGTACATTTCGGCGAACAGGTCATGAAAAAAGCCCACGGGCCGGGAGTTGTTCGCATCAGCGAACGTTGAGCGGGCCACGTTTTTCAGGCCCCAGTGGTACAAGCGGTTCCCGGCTGCGGCCAGGCAACGCAACCCATCGCGCATGGAGCGCCTTGCGGCAAGCTGTATGAAGGCCATGGCGGTGAACTGCTCCTTGAAGCCGAATTTGCGTGAGGCCCGCCCTACTTTGTGCCGGTGTTCGAGCTTTTGAAAAACATGTCTGGGAATCAGAGATAGCATCTGGGAGAAAAGTGTATTATGGTGACTCATGTCCAAAATCTCCTTGTGTGGCAAAGTTTTTCGCAAACTCTTTATACCACATCGCATTGAGATTTTGGACTTTTTTCTTAACCCTTAGCCGGACAGCAATGATGCAGACACAAAAAGAATCCAGATTGTTTTTGCAAAAGCTGTTGCAAAACCCGCCCATGCTGCCATTTGACCCCAAGCTGCTTCCACTGCTGTTTGCAGTTACGCAGGATGGCTCCAACGCCTCTGTGAAGACAGTCGTTGCCCTTATTGAGCAAAGCCCCCGGCTGGCCACCCGCGTGCTTGCTGTGGCCAACTCGGCGGCATATGGGCTTGAATTTAAGGTTTCTACCCTGCAAAGGGCCATCAATATTATGGGGCTGCGCGAGGTGCGGTTGCTGGTGCTGATGGTGGGTATGTCGTCGTTTATACGCGAGGCACAGCTGCCCAAGGCATTTGACACCAACAAGTTTTGGAACCACCTGCTTTCAGTAGCCAATATTTCCAGAGCGCTGGCCAATGTGTTTGGTGGTACTGACGGGGCGTGCGGGCCAGATGCCAGCCCCGACGAACGCCTAGTGATGGTTCCTGACGAAGCCTATATTGCGGGTTTGCTGCACGATGTGGGCAAAGTTTTTTTGGCGGCTACACGCCCGGATATTTGGGAAAAAATCGTGGAAATGGAGCAGGCCGCAGACATGGACATGTTTGAGGCCGAACATGCCGAGTGGGGTATGGATCATGCCCTGATTGGTGCGGCGGTGCTGCACCACTGGAAACTGCCCCTGGTGCTTACCGAGCCCATAAATCTGCACCATTCGCCAGAGCTGGCCACCAGTTTTAAAATGGAAGCCCGCCTGCTTGCGGTTGCCAATTGTCTGGCGCGATACAGCCACGACACCCCTGCAACGCTTGGCGATGATGTGCTTGAGTATCTGCCCCACGGTTGTGACCCTGAAACCGTAAGCGCGGCGGTGTTTCAAAGCATGGCCAATGCGCAACGCACCGGTATTGCTGAACTCAATGCGTAGCCCGTGTGCGGGTTTGCAACCGCACATGTTTTTTTAACTTTTCTTGAGGCTCATTTTAAGGCGGCGCATGGATATTGAAACCGGGCTTGATAACCTGCTGCAAGGGCGCTTTGATGCTGCGCTGGCCGAATTTGAAGGCTGTGGGCAGCAGCCGGGTGCTCAAAAACTGTGCGAGCTCGCAAGAGTTTGCGCCGACCTTTCTGCCTATGCAGCAGCGCTGGCAGAAGGTGACTTCTCCGTTCGTCCGCCCCGATCCTGCCGCAATTTTTCCTCCCATCTTGAAAGTCTGCACGCCAAACTCAAACGTCTGGCCCGACAACTGCTGCTTTTTAGCGCCGGTTATCCTGTGCCTGCCATTGAAGACATGGGCGATTTGTCGGAAGGGCTAAATTTTCTTATAAATCAGGCGCATACATGTAAAAAGCAGGTAGAACACGACCAGAACCACGATGTTGAAACTGGTCTTATGAACCGCAAGGCCTTTGTGCGGGGGCTGCGCGAGGCCTTGCAGATGCAGCCCGGCAAGTTTGGGGTGTTGTTTTCGTGCGGGCTAGACAATCTCAAATACGTTAACGATACCCACGGTTACGACTGTGGCGATATGTATATAAGCAAGGTTGTTGAAGTTTTGCGCATGTGTGAAAACGAGTCGGTGCTTTTGGCGCGCACCGCTGGCAACGAATTTGCGGTGTATGCGCACGGCTTTGACAGTGAAGAAAGCGCCATGCGCTTTGCGCAGGACAACCGCAAAACCCTGCTGAATACCACCATTGACCTACCCAATGAAATGGTGCGCATACGCGCCTCACTGGGGGTTGCCGTGTACCCCAGTGACGCCATGACGGGCGATGTGCTCATGAATTATGCCAGCCACGCCATGTTTGAGGTGCAAAACTTCAATCGCGGCACGCTCATGCGCTTTAACCCCGAAATTTACCGAGCCAAGGCGAACATTCTCAGCAGGCAGGAGCGCCTGGACGAGCTGCTTGAAGGGCAACTGATACGCTTTGCCTTTCAGCCCATTGTGAGCCTCAAAGACGGTTCTATCTACGGCTACGAAGCCCTTATGCGCTCCACAACGCCACATTTTGCCTCGCCGCTTGATATGTTGCAGCTGGCTGAGGCCCAGTCAAAACTGCCGCAGCTTGAGCACCTGACGTTCAGGATGATTTTTGACTGGATGGGCGAGCACCTAGCATCACTTGGCAGCAAAAAGATTTTTTTCAATGCCATTTCGGCGCAATATCTTGATGTTAACGAACTACGCAGCCTGCACCCGTGTTATGAAGAAATCAGCCGCAACATGGTGTTTGAGATCATTGAAACTGCTACCAGCGAAGACGGCCTGGCGCGCAAAATACGCGAGCTACGGTCGCAGGTGGCGGCCTTTATCGCCATTGACGATTTTGGCTGTGCGCATTCCAACGCCCTTCGTTTGTTAAATATTTCGCCAGAAATTCTCAAAATCGACAGCTTCTTTATCCGCTCCATTCACAAAGCGCCCGCCGCCAAAAAAGAATTTTTGTCCAATATTCTTGTATACTGCCGCTCCAAGGGCATTCTTACGGTTGCTGAAGGGGTTGAAACCCATGAGGAGCTGGCAAGCGTTATAGCCATGGGTTTTGATTTGGCGCAGGGTTTTTATCTTGCACGGCCAAACTTCGCTCTACAGGATCTGGCCCCGGCACAGGTGGAAGAAATCTCTGTACTCGCCGCAGCCTTTGGCGCTTCCTCCGACTGATTTTTTCCACCTCCTTTTCATCTCGCGGTTTCAAGTTCAAAGTGCAACACCCAGTCCTTGGGTATTGGCGTCTTCTAAAAAAACTTCATAGGGTGTCTTAAACCCAAGGCATTTTCTAGGCCGCCAGTTCAAGCGGCACATTGCCGCTAT